>Ga0268287_100020_pt1 | contig 205960 bp, 180 predicted proteins | sample MetcocultureR3M_FD_191348 | JGI IMG/M metagenome (GOLD analysis project Ga0268287, IMG submission 191348) | Soil microbial communities from Anza Borrego Desert, Southern California, United States - Methanotrophic co-culture R3-M | ecosystem: Environmental > Terrestrial > Soil > Desert | place...
ATGTTCTGCCGCCTCAAGGACTTCCGCCGGATTGCAACTAGATACGACAAGCGAGCAGACATCTTCCTGTCTGCAATTCTTCTGGCCGCTGCGATCACTTGGTGGATCAATTGAGTCCGGACCCTAGGACGACACCTAGGACTACACCTATGACTTCTGCGTTTGTTTCCGCTTCGATCTTCGGCGCTGGCCTCATTGTGGGATACGCGTTGCGCGCTTGGCGCGCACAACGAAGAGGCGCAATCTCATCCGCCGGCGCCTCGCGCCGGATGTCCGAGCCGACTCCCACCTCGACGTTCGGTCACGCCCGGCGAGCCTTCTAAGGCATCGTCGCATTCGTTGGCGAATGCAGCTTCACACATTGAACAATGTGACGACGACATGAGTGAGCCCAAGAAGGATGCTCTGCGACGCTATATCGTGGACGCGACCGGACAGCGCGTGCTGGTCGGACTGACGATCTCGGAAACGATCGAGTTCGAAGCGCTGGACAAGCCGGACACACGTCCCGGGGCCGACTTGCTTGGGGAGGCGGCTCGAGTCCGGCAGGCCAACGATGGCGAACGTTGGGTGGAACTCTACGTCAAACACGAACGAGCCTGGAGCGATTGGATGGCCCAGACGCGTGCGCGATCGGCGCAGCCGCGCTTGCTCAACTAGATATCGTGGACGTGCATGCCGTCTTCGAGTGCTCTCGCGCGCCGGTGACCGGCAGCCGAGTGTCACACCGCGAGCATGCGGCTTCCCTGAATGCTCATCAGCGTGAGATTGCCGGTGGCGTAGGCGCCGGTGTCGATGTTGACGCGGTTGGCCAGGAACTCCGCGCTGCGGACCGGCGTATGACCGTGGACAATGTACTTGCCGAACTGCTCCTCGCTCTGCAGGAATTCCTCGCGAATCCAGAGCAGATCGCGCTCCGTCTGCTCGGCCAATGGAACGCCGGGGCGAACGCCGGCGTGGACGAAGAAGAAGTCTCCGCAACTGAAGCTCAGCCTCAGATTGTCCAGGAATTCCAGATGCTCGGTCGGCATTGCGCGAATGAGGTCGCGCAGGATCGATGCCGGCTCGTCGCGCTTGAGATCCGGCGGGGCAAGCCCGTAGGACATCAATGTCTGGGTCCCGCCGAAAGCAATCCAGTCCTCGAACAGTGAAGGGTCTTCGAACACCCTCACCAGAAAGGCCTCGTGATTGCCCTTGAGGAAAACCGCGTTTCCCCGGCGGCTCCGCTCGACCAGGATGTCGAGGGTGGAGCGCGTATCCGGGCCGCGATCGATGTAGTCGCCCATGAAGACTTCGACAGCATGGCGCGGCCGGCTGCGCTCGACGTCGGCGTCGATCACCCGCAGCATGGGCTGGAGCAAATGTGCGCAGCCGTGGATATCCGAGATCGCATAGATGCGCACTCCGTCCGGCAATTGCGGTTTGGGAATGGGCGGGCGTGGTCGCGCGAGGGATCTCATGACGCTCAATCGGTCGGGTGATCGAAAAATTCTCCAAGTCGCCGGCACCGGAGAGCTTCCATCCAACACGAACAACGCGAATTCGGTGGGGCCGCGTCGTTGTTCTCCGACCTGATCACGCCAAAAGAAGGGCGCGGAATTTTCTGCCTACTCGTCTCGTGCTGGACTGGCGGAACGAAATCGGTCCGCGGAAATTGCATCGCTGACCCGGGGTGTGCCGCAAGTCCGCATGACTCATGAAAAGGAGGTCGGTGCACCCACAGATAGAAGTCCGAAGAGATTCTCGTGATCAACTGATCTGCTCTCTGCGAGAGCAACGCCGCGCCTGATAGTTGAGCGAAACAGCGCTTAAGCAACGGCGTTGCGTCGCGTGGATACGGAACTTGATTCAAAATAGGGCACTCCGTTCGCTCATATGTCAGCACTGTGACGACATTTTCAGCGTTCGAGTTTTCACTTCGCATTTCAACATGGCGCATCTTCCGTGCGCCGCAAAAGTTTTGCGTGCGGCGCCACAATGTCGCTGCGATCAATCAACACTTTCCGTGCGGGAATTGACGAGTCTTCAGCATCACGATGAGCGTCAGGCACTCTCTCGATAAGTAGAGGTTAGAATGGCTGTTGCAACTTATGGTTCTGAAAGCGCTCATGCGCTGTCATCCGCGCGCGGCAGCGCTCTTCAGAGGCCCTTTCAGATCGTCGTCATCGCCGCCGACTTTCTGTTGATCCTGTTGAGTTATGTGGCGGGGGCTTCGCTGTATGGTGTGGTCGTCGGTTCGCCTTCCGACAGCGCGTCGGTGGGAGCGGGGTTGTTTGTCGGCGTGGTGTTCGTCGGGATCGCCTATTTCCGGGACGTCTATTCCACGTACCGTCTGCTCAACGTCGTATGGCAGCTTCGAATGGCGGTGTTCATTTGGCTGACATCGCTCACGATCCTTGCCGTTGCCGCCTTCCTGCTGAAGTCGACGGACAATCTATCGCGCGGCACCGTCATCGTCTTCGCCGTGATCGGCGGGCTCGGCTTGATCAGCCTGCGCTTCGCCTGGCAGGCTGTGTTCGGCACCAGTTTTGCGAGAAGCCGGCTGGTCGATCGCAAGGTGATCCTGCTCAGCCTGAAGCCGCTCGACTTTACCTCGAGCCGCTTCAAGGATTTGCGGAGGAATGGCTTCGACGTCATGCGCCATTTCGTGCTCGGAGCAGACCGGGAGGATGGCCAGTGGGAGCGACAGATTCGCGACGTCATCCGTCAGTCCCGATCGGCTGATGTCGACGAATATCTGCTCGCGATCGACTGGAACGAGTTGCCGATGCTGCGCAAGCTGGGACCCTATTTGCGCGCCGTCCCGCAGCCCATTCGCCTGCTGCCGGACGACCCGCTTGCTGATCTCGTGACCCGTCCCTTTCTGCCGGTCAGCGGAACCGTAGCGGTCGAGATCCAGCGGCCGCCGCTCACGATTCTCGAGCGGTTGCAGAAGCGCTGTCTCGATGTCGGCGTCGCTCTGTTGGCGCTTGTGATGCTGACGCCGCTTCTGCTGACGGTGGCCGTGCTGATCAAGCTGGATTCCCCGGGCACCGTCATATTCCGGCAGTCGCGTCGGGGCTTCAACGGCAGGCCGTTCGAGATCTGGAAATTTCGGACGATGACCGTCAGCGAGAACGGCGAGACGGTGACGCAGGCGACCAAGAGGGATGCCCGGGTCACAAAGATAGGGCGTTTCCTTCGCATGACGAGCATCGACGAGCTGCCGCAGCTCTGGAACGTGCTGCGTGGAGACATGTCACTGGTTGGACCACGCCCGCACGCGCTCGCCCATGACAATTACTATGACGAGCTCATCAGCAAGTATGTCTACCGCCACCACATGAAGCCGGGCCTGACAGGCTGGGCCCAGGTGAATGGATTCAGGGGAGAGACGCCGACGATCGATCTGATGGAGAAGCGGGTCGAGTACGATGTCTGGTACGTCAGCAACTGGAGCATCTGGCTCGACCTGAAGATCATGGCCCGCACGGCATCCGCAGTGATGTTCCAGGAGGCGTACTAGTCGCTCAACTCTCGATGACGTGGAACCTGCGGCCCCGAGGCCTCAGGTTCCATGTCGCGGAGGCTTGCGCAAGAGCCGCATGATCGCATCGCGCAGGGCGAGCAGCGGCGGCACGAGCACGAAGAAGGCCCCCATTGCAACGGAGACGATGACGTGGAGAACCGAGAACGGTTCGTCCTGTTCGATCTCACGCCGGGTACGTTCGACCGGCGCTGGTGAGAGCGTCGTCGCCATAGGCTGCCGATGCGGCTTGCGAGGAGGGATCACGATCAACACGAACAGGATGTTGAGCAGAACCCAAATCGTCAAAATCGTAAGGACGATCAGCATCCGTGCCTACCGAAAAAGGGCCGCCAGTATAGGCCGAGACTAGCCTCGGGAAGCCGAGAAAGAAAGATGCCTAAAGTTTCGGCGTTCTGAGGCATCAAGGGGCCGGATTGTCTCGTCTTGCCGACGAAGGGTTGAAAGGACGCACTGTCCTCGCCACGATCGTCTTAGTCAATCCTTGCGTTTGGTTAGGGCATTAACTGCAAGTTGTGGATTCCGGACGAATACGGAGGTTGCACGCGGGGCGCTGACTGGAACCTGTCTTCCATCTTTCCGGGCGCTCTCCCGCCGCGCCGGGCAAACGATCCGTCGGGCGGCCAGCGACCCTCGCGCAGACGCGCGCCCAGCGCCGGTTATGGGGAGGCCTGAGACGAGCCGGCTCGTCAAGTGTAGGCCCGGAGGGGACCGCTCTAAGCAAGATGCCGAGCTTCCTCAGCGAGTGCGCCGGGATGCTCCACACGAGCTCAACTTTAAGCTCCCGGTCGAGAACGGCGAACCCTCGACGAGAGGCCGCGAACCCTTTCACCTGAGCGGCGAGGGGCGCGGCACGGCCTCCGGCTAGGCGTGCTCGACGTAATAGCTGTTGTGGTGCTTACCCTTATAGGCCTCGATGCGCTTGAGCATCTTCGGGTTGGCGCGATTCAGCACGGCGCCGAGCAGCTTCTTCTGCAGGACTTCCGACCCGGAAACCGACTCCTGAAGAGCGCTTCGTGTCGTCTGGCCCCATTCGATGACATAGACCATGGCATCGATCAGGAAGCTTACGGCCTTCGAGTCCGCCACCGGCATCACGGGGGCAAGATCGATGACGATATACTCGTAATGCTCCCTCAACACCTTGAGCAACTCGGCCATCGCTTTGGATCCGATAACGTCGGCTGAATTGACCATGCGAGAAGCCACGACGGAGGGAAGGAAATCCAGACCCGTCTCCTTGCTCCGCTGCACGTGATAGCCGAGGCTCGCGGGGTCGTTGAGCGCCTCCACAAGGCCGCTCTTCGCGTTGGGCGCGAGCTCTCGCGTCAGCGAGCGCGTGTGCAGATCGCCGTCGATCAGGACCGTGCGGTGCCCGGTGAGAGCGATCAATTGTGCGAAATTGGCCGCGACCGTCGTTTTTCCTTCCTTGGGGAGGGAAGAGACGATGCCGATCACCTTAATCTCGCGGGTCAGTCGCGCAACGTCGATCGACACCTTGATGTTGCGCAACGTCTCGGCAAACCGCGAGAATGGATGATCGACGACGTAGCGGGAGAGATCGGGTGGGCCCGTCTTCCCGGACGTCGACAGCAACGTGCCGGTTTTCGTCGGCGGACGAATGTCCGGCAGGACACCGAGGCACTTCACGCCGAGTTCATCCTCGACCTCCGCAGGGGTCCGCAGCACGTCGCTCAGCAGCTCACGCGCAAATGCTGCGCCGAAGCCGAGACAGAGGCCCGCCACCAGGCCGCCCATGAGGGCGAGAACGGTCCGCGGCGAACTCTTGCGGTCCGGCTTGGTTGCGGTGCTGATGAGACGCGCTTCGCTGAGCGGAAAGCTCTGATTTTGCGTCGCGCTCTGCAGCTTCTCGAGGAAGTTGTTGTAGAGATTGCGGTAGGTGTCTGCCGCGCTTTCGAGATCGCGCAGCTTGACCTCGGCTTGGCCTTTGTTGCCGGCCTGGGCGACGAGTTCCTTCACGTTTTTCTCGAGCGAGGCCTCCCGGCTCTTTGCGATCTCGTAGTCGCTACGATAGGCGTCTGCAATCCGACGCAGCTCGTCGGCGATGTTCTTGCGCAGCTCCTCCATCTTGTTGGCCAGGTTAACCGCCGCAAGGTGCGTCTTCCCGTAGCGCCTGGACCAGTCGGCATATTGCGCCTGGAGGTCGAGATATTGAGCACGCAGACGAGTGATCACCGAGTTGTTGAGGGCGTCGGTCACGGTTGATTGCGCAACATCCTGATCGGAGATCGTATCGATCCGGTCAAGCCGGGCCTTGGCTTCGGCGGTCGCAGCCCGCGCCTGAACTAGCTGCGTGTTGAGGTCCGACAATTGCTGCTCGGACATCAGGCCGCGGCTGGTTCCGACAATGTTGTTTTCGGCTTTGAAGGTTTGGACCGCGCGGTCGCTGGCCGATGCCTGCTCGCTTAGCTCGAGGCTGCGCTGCTGCAGCCATTCAGTGGCCCGCTTGGTGGACTGATACTTGGCCTCCAGAGCGCCAACCAGGTAGGCATTGGCGATGGCGTTGGCGACCTTGGCGGCCTTGTCGGGGCTCCGTGCGCGATAGCTCAGCGAAAGGACATAGGTCGCCAGGACGCGCTCAGTCCGCAGGTTCTTCTGAACCTGCTGGACCACCGCGTGCTCTATACGTTCCTGACTCGCCGGCTCGGCGGAGCCGAACGGCGATGTCATCTTGCCGATGATAACGGAGAGAAGGCCTCGATTGGAGCCATTAAACTCGGGATCCTCCGTCAGCTTGAGGCGACGGACGACCGACAGGATCAGGTCATCCGAGTTAATGATCTCGACCTGGCTATCGACGTAGCCGGTATCGATGAGGGCGCTGCTGGCGTTGCTATCCTTGTCCAGAACTTGGGTCTGACGCGTATCCATCATGATGCGGGCATTCGCCGTGTACATGGGTTGCGCCATGGCTAGATAGACGATCACCAAGGCCAGCGAAGCACCGACGCATGCCAGGATGATTGGCCATTGACGGCGCAGGACGTCGGCTACGCGCTCGAAGCTGAGCACCGCGCCGCCGAATTCGATCCCAAATCGGTGTCCCGACTGAAAATGTTCTCTAGGCTGGTACATGTCCTAATAGCTGCCTTTGACGACCATGGATCAATTGGGAAGGGGAACAGGCTTGAATGGATTAGCGAGCTTGGTCCTCCACTCGCCGTCGAGCAGGGCGCCGCCGCGGCCCGGCTGCGGCAAGGTCTTGATTTGCGACTGGATTGGGACGCCGGAGCTATCGTCTCCTGCGGCGGAATAACCGGCCTGCACGTTGAGATCTCCGATTCGTTGCACGAAATCTCTGATCTTGCGGGAGGCGTCCGGCTTGGTCGACGTGCAACGTGTTTCCGCAATGCGTAGCGCAGCGCCAATGGACGAGCGATCGGTCGACGTCGACGCCGATATGAGTGCTTGTACCGACGGCAGCACCGACGGATTTGTCGCGACATAGCGCGCGAGCCAAAACCGCAGCTTCTCCTTGTCATTGCGCAACCGCTCCAGGAGCGAGGAGGGCGACTTCACGAAGGTGTCGAGTTCGAGTTGCGAGGCGCGGTCCGAGGATTCGACGCACTGCGCGCGGCACGCATCGGCGCTAAACACGATCAGCGCCGAACCGATCAAGATCGCTCGCCATCGGGGCTGTGCATGACGACGTGTTAGTCCGCGGCCCATCCGTGTTCCTTGCTTCTGTTGCCATAGGAGAACACGCGAAACTTGGCAGGTAACTGTGTCATTTTTTGTGCAGTGCAAAAGTCGCGTGCGACCTCGGCGAGGGACAGCGCTGCTGGCTTTTCTGTCAGTTGTGGAAACATGGTTCTACAATGCCTGCGAGATTGGCATGATGCGCTCATGAATGTTGCAGTCTGGAAACATATCGGGCACTCGCGCGCATCCGCTCGTCGCAAAAGCGGCACAAGTCTCACGCGCCTCCATTGTTCCCTCAGCAACAGAATTTTTCTGTGCGAGATGCACGCAGATAAATCAGTGCGCTGCGAACGGCTCCAATCGCAACAGTGCCGAATTTCGCGCACACTTTGCGCGCAAATACCCGCGATCCTCACATCCTGATCGGCTTGCGCGCGAAGCATACGCGTGCCAGATGAAAAGTGGCATCAACTTGGCGCTCGCATGTCCGAATAGTCTGCAAGCGTTGAAATTGTCGTCGGTTATCATGCGTCGAATGCGAGTCCGCGATCGCAAAGATTGAACTCGCGCGAGACCTGATACACACTGCTGCGATGCAACGGCTACGGAATGTTGATGTGACGGAGTTGGTTCATCGTGAGAAGGCGCACGTCGTGCCGCTCGACAGTATCCGGGGGATCGCCGCGACTTCGGTCGTGATCCACCATCTGTTGCTGATGCCGACCTTTCTTGCGGCATTTCCGCATAACGCATGGATCAATTGCTCCTTCTTCAGGAGTGCATGGTTGCTGGTCGATCTGTTCTTTGTTCTCAGCGGAATGGTGATGGCGCTCAGCTACCTCGAGAACGACTTCACGCGTTTCTCGCTGCGCGAGTTCATGATACGGCGCCTGGCGCGAGTTTACCCACTGCATATCGTCATGCTGCTGGCTAACCTCGTCTTTCGCCTGCTGCGCATCGGCCTGGTCATGGGGGGTGTGGTGGTGGCCGCGCCTGCGGCTTTCGAAGTGAACAATGCCTATTCGTTCGGCCTCAACGTCGTGCTTCTCCACTCGATGGGGTTCATCGACTATCTGAGCTGGAATGCGCCGAGCTGGAGCATCAGCGTCGAGTTCTACACTTACCTGGTGTTTGGTCTGATCGTTCTCTTTGCCCTCCGCATGCGCTCGCTGTCGTGGGTTTATGTCCTCTCCGGGTTGCTCGCGATCGGAAGTCTTGTCTCCATCATCTTCGTGCTCGAAAAGAAAAGCCTCGAGCTTCAGACGGATTTCGGCCTTCTGCGCTGCTTCGTCGGCTTTTTCCTGGGCGTGTTGATGGTGAGGATCGTCGATCGCCTGCGCACAAGCCCGGGCCCTGCCGTGCAGGGCGTGCTGCAATTCGTCGCCATGATCGCGAGCGTCGTCCTGGTGTCCCTGGCGGAGACCAATCCTGCGGCGACTTTCCTCGCACCAGTGATGTTCGCGATCTTCCTCGGCAGCTTGCTCGCCTTTCCGGATGCGCTCCTAATGCCGCAGATCCTCGTGGCCAAGCCGCTGATCTGGCTGGGGCGCCGCTCGTACTCCATCTACATGGTGCATGCGCTCGTGGTGCTGCTGGCTGAATATTTCGTGCGGGGCGTGGGAGCGGGGCGAATCGCCGCCCTGGATTCGATCTGGGCAGGCCTGCCGGCGACGCTGAATCTGGTCGTTTCACTGGCCGCCGTGCTGGCGGTTTCGCACCTCACCTATATCTACGTCGAAATTCCCGGCGGCAGGCTCCTGCGAAATGCATTCGGAAGCCCCCCGGATCTTGTGCCATCCCCCGCCCGATCGGCGCGGCTGAGCAACTGAGCCGCGCATGAGCACCTTCACGCTGCAGCCCCGCAGGATGATGCTGATCAGCCTCAATATCGAGGCGATCGCGCTCGCGGCCTATCTGGTCCGGGACGCTTTCGGTGGCGTGATGCGGTATTACACAAGCATCATGCATTTGGACGCGCTGTGGTTCGCGCCGGATGGCATTGCGCTTCTGTGCCTGGTTCAGTTCATCGTGCATTGTATCTTGCGCAATCGCAGCATCATGGCTGCAGTTGTCCTGGTGCAGATCATGCTGTCGCTGGTGCTCGGCTATTTCATGCTGGGCACGGCGAATGCGGCGATGTCGTCGTTCAAGATGATGCTCCCGGTGTTCGTCGGGTTCTGTTTCTGCGACACCAGTCTAGGCTCCTACAAGAAGCTGCGGTCGGTCATTGCCGTGACGTTCTATCTCTCGCTGATCGGCGTGCTGCTGACGAAATTCTACTTGATGCCCTGGGTCGGCTACAAATATGAGTCCTTCGGCGCCGTTCGTGAGGCGGGCCGCCTATGGTGGGCCTATGGCGGCGACGATCAGCGTCTCACTGGCTTTGCGGCAGAAAGCACAATGGCCGCCTTCTTCATACTCGTGTCCTTCGCAATTACGTCGATCCGTAAGAGCACGACTTGGTGCATCGTGTTCGGTTCCATCGCGATCTATGTGACTCGCCTGACCACGAGCAAGACGACCATGATCGTCCTCGTGCTCTACCTGGTCTTGCTGGTGTGCGTGCGGATGCTTCCGGAGAGATCGCGCTTCGCCGCGATGCGGACCATTGCACTGTGGTCGTTTGCCGCGATACTCGTACCCTTCTTCATGATCGTGCTGGCTTCCGGTACCGCCGCAGTGCCGCACACGACCCTGTTCAGCATCGTTGACCGCATCAACAACAGCTGGCAGCTGCCGTTCGTCTACCTGAGCCAGCTCATGCCCGTTGGTCTCGTGACCGGCTGCGGCGTGGGCTGCTTCAACTATCCACAGAAGCTGTTCTCGCCGCTTGCGCACTTCTGGGTTCCCGTCGACAATTTCTATATCGGCACGTACCTGATGTTCGGCCTCCCGTTCGTCGCATTCATGGTGATGGTATTCCGCGCGACGTTCGGGACGACCGACGTCTACAAGCTGACGCTGATCTTCGTCGTCAATATGTTCACGATCACGGTCCTGAACTACGGCCCGGCGTCCGGGCTGCTGATCATCGCGTTGAGCTTCAGCGAGGTGTTCTCGCGGCGCGCAGCCTCCGCACGAGCAGGCGACGCCGTGCCAATCGTCATGCGGCCGCCGATGCCGTCATTGGAAGGCTTCCGCCCGGATATGCCGGCGGCGAGCGGAGGCAGGTGAGAGCGAATGATGCACAAAAGGCTCGCATTCATCGACACGCTGCGCGGCATTGCCGTGTTGTCGGTCGTGGTCCAGCACGTATTCGAGGTGATCGTCGAAAAGCACCCGACGGGCGCATATTACTGGCCGATCCATGATCTGTTCGGCTACTACATGAATTTTGGCCGGTTCGGCGTCGTGTTGTTCTTCTTCGTCAGCGGATTCGTCATTCCGTTCAGCTTTCCGGACAGCGCCACGCCCGTGCGCGACTTTGCGATCAGCCGCTTCTTCCGGCTGTATCCGGCCTACTGGACCTCGCTCGTGGTCGGGCTCGTGGCGATGTACCTTCTTGATTCGAAGGTCTATCCGCTGGAGCAGGTCGTCGCGAACCTGACGATGTTCCAGACCTTTGTGAACGTCCCGAACCTCTTGGTATTCTACTGGACGCTGGCGATCGAGCTCTTGTTCTACGTCGGATGCACCATTCTCTTTGCCATGGGGCTGCTGAACCGGCGCTTCACGGCGGTGAGCATCGTCGTTGCGGCGGCGCTGGTCGGAACCGCGGCCGCACTCTTCGTCGAGAACAGGACGGTCTCCTCGGTGATGGAGGTCGGGCTGAACCTGTCGGCGATGTTCCTGGGCAAGATCATCCGCGACACCGTCATCGGCGGAAAGCTGCGTTGGAGCCATGTGACGATCTGCACTCTGATGTATGCGATCTTCGCCATCACCCTGTCGGACCGCAGGTTCGGAGGCGTGTATCATGAGAATTTCTTCTACAGCTATTCGATCGGATCGGCCTATGTCTGCGCGGCGCTGGTCTTCATCGGATTTGCCGTGTTCGGCGAACGAACGGCCTGGCGCCCCATGGCCTTCGTCGGAGTCATCAGCTACTCGGTCTACCTGATGTCGCCGTTCGTGATGGGCTTCATCGATCGCCTCGTCTGGTTCGGCGACGGACCTCTCGGCTGGTCGATCTTCCTGGCCGTGACCCTGGCGTTGTCGATCCTCGTTAGCTGGATGACATTCGCCTTCATCGAGAAGCCCAGCATTTCCTTCGGGCAGAGGTTCCGCTCGGCGCGAAGAAGGCCTGTCGTCCCCGAACCGGCCCTCAGCATCCAGGGTGCCGCGGAGTGATCAAGGCACCCCACCAGCCGGGCGCCGCGCATGATGGATCGTTCGTTCCGTCGGTCCAGGGCCTTCGCGCCATCGCCGCGCTGAGCGTGCTGATGGACCATTTCTACGACATGCCGAAGGCAGGGATGTACGACATCCCGGATCCCGGCTTCCTGCCGCCGCTCTGGCCCTGGCTGCAATCGGTGATCAATGTCGGCGGGCACGGCGTCGAGCTGTTCTTCATGATCAGCGGCTTCCTGATCCCGGCAAGCCTGGTGCGGCACGGGTCGCTGTCACGGTTCTTCTTCGACCGCGTGCTGCGTATCATGCCGGTGTTCGTCGTGCTGCATCTTGCGCTGTTCGTGATCGGTCCGATCGTGGCCTACAAATTCTTCCGCGGGATCGATCTCACCAGCTATCTCGGGATCTTTGCGGCCAATCTGTTCTTCGTGCAGGACGCGCTCGGCCTGCCCATCGCCCAGCAGAACGCCTGGACATTGACCTATGAGTGGGCGTTCTACATCTGGTTTGCGCTGACGTTCTCGGTGTGGCGCACCGGTGGCAGATTGCTGGCGGCGCCCCTGATCCTGCTTGGCATCGCCTGCCTGATGCACTGGCCGATCACCGCCTTCTTCTGCATCGGCATGCTGTTCAGTGCCACGGGATTCCGCATCTCGATTCCGGGACGCATCGGCTTGCTCGCGGGCCTTGCTTGCGGAGCGTCGCTGTATGCGAGCCTGGTGCTGTTTCACCCCTTCGTCGGGCTCATTCCCGGATTTCTGCTGTTCGGCATGGTGCTCGCTCCGGACTCGGGCCTCAGCAGGGCTCTGAGCCTACCGGCGCTGCAATATGTCGGCAAGATCAGCTACAGCCTCTATCTCGTGCACCCCTTCGTGCTGTTTCCCCTGCAGGTGATCGGCCTGAAGCTGGTCGCCGCCGGTGTCGACCGCTGGCTGCTGTGGACCGCCTTCATCGGGCTTGGGCTGGTGATGTCGCTGGTGGCAAGCGCGATCAGCTATGAGCTAATCGAGGTCAGGCTAAGGCGACTGCTGGACGGCGCGATCCGCAGCATGTTCTCCCGGCCGCAGATCGAGCAATCGGTTTGAGGGCGCCGGCCGCGCTCAGCTCACGGTGCGACCGGCGAGCTTGTGATAGGACCCCAGCAGTCCTTCAGCGATGCGATCCCAGTTGAGGATGCCGACGGAGGTCTGCCATGCGCCCTCGGTCAACGTTGCGGCGAGAGGCTTCGATGTCAGCACGCGCTCGAGCGCATCGGCCAGCGCCGTGGCATCGCCGGGCGGGACCAGCAGCCCGTTGACGTTATCGGTCACGACGTCGGGAATGCCGCCAGTGGCACTGGCGACCACGGGGCGGGAATTCCCATAGGCGGATGCAAGCACGCCGCTCTGCGTTGCATCCTTATAGGGCAGGGCGACCACGGTTGCGGACTGAAACAGCCGTCCGGTCTCGGCAGGCGCAATATAGGCGTTGATGGTCTTGACGGTCGGCATCGCCTCCATGCGCGCTCCGAGCCGTGTCATCTCGGGGCCGCGGCCGGCAACGATCGCTTCATGGGCCACACCGCGCCGGGCCAACATGTCGATCGCATCGATGAAGACGTCGAGGCCCTTGTAGGCCCACATCCGTCCAAAAAACAGGATGCGCGCGGCCTCCGGCGCGGTGACCGCGCCCCCGGCCGGTGGAACCATGAGCACGCCGTGCATGCTGGAGATCGCTTCCCCTTTGAAGTCAGGCGAGGCACGGCGAAAATCGGCGATGCAGCTCTTGCCATGCGTTGTGACGACCGACGCGGCTGCGCGCATGCGTCCGCGCCATGCATCTTCACGCGGCGACGTACCGGAGCCGCCTTCCGAATGCGGGATTGCATCGTGAACGGTCAACACCAGCGGAATGCCGAGCGGACGAAGAAGCTGGATCAGCCTGGACGTGTAGATCTCCGGAACTTCGTGACAATGAATCACGTCGGGACGAAACGAAATTATGTCGAGGAATGAGGCCGGGATGCCGATCGCGCCCCCGCGGCGCAGGCTCAGGTCGCGAACTCTCGTTTCGAATGGAGCTGTCACGGCGATATCGGCAAGTTCCCATTGCTGGTTGGCGTCCTTGCGGTTGAGCACGAGGCGAACGTCGCAGTGGTGCGCCAATCCCGATGCGAGTCGGTAGGAATATTCGGCGAAATGCGGCGCGTAGATCGCGACGCGGAGGCGCTTGGCCATATCAGTTCTCTCCGCCCCAGAGATCGATCGGGAATGCAGTCATCAAGGCACGATGGTCAAAGTTGAGGCGCTCAGCCCCACCCATCTCGCGTCCTTCGTCAATGCTCGAGGCAAACTCGACAGAGAAGCGGCCGGTGCCCTCATAATAGTCACGATACTTGAACTCGGACTCCCCGCCGCTTAGACGAACGTATCGCGCCGGTATCCCGAACGCCTCGGCGACAATGATGCCGTGAAGCGAACTAGCGAGAACCAATTCAGCTTCGAGAATGGCGTCAATTCGTCGGTTCCAGGATCCCAACGGAGAGACCACCGTATCCGCGGCGCGGTCGACGAGACTTAAATCGTGCAAGTTCGGAACAAACACCCACGGCTTCCTGGCAGTCGGGTGAAAGCGCTTCGGAAACAGCTGAGGGAGCAGCAAAGCAGGGTCCCCGAACACCTCGGGTACCGCGATGCCCCGGCGCTGCAGAACCTCCCGTGTGCGAGGGCCGCGCACCGCTCGCACGTCCAAATACTGCACGCGGCGATTGAGGCCGTCTTGACCCGGGCGCCCGTTCACGCCGCTTCCCCAGATCACATCGCAATTTCGCGCGTAGTGGAGCACGGAGCCGATTGCAAACAGGCGCGTCTGCCGCGGCACCTCATCGGCGAGCGTATAGCCGAAATGCCGCAGGAGATGGTCAACGACCACGATCGACAGATAGTCGCCGAAATTTATTGTTCCGTCGTCGGGACGCCAGAAGAACAAGTCGACATGCGGATACGGCAGTTGATGAATAAAGTCGCAACCGACCTCGTTGATCAGCCGTCGTAGATTGCCGCGGAAATTCATGCTGCCTCGGATTGTAGCTGCTTTCTTGCCGTAGTGTCCTCGTAAACAAGGCGACTATTGGACCATCGCAGCCGATGGCTCATCGACGAAGGGTCGGCGTAGCTCGAGATTGTGCAGGCTTCCAAATTGCGCCACGAGATTATCAAGCCGCGCTCGATCGTTTCGGGCGTCATTTGGTCCGCACTCGACTCCGCAGTCGGGCAGGCCCTCACGCTCGCAATCTACATGATCATGGCGCGGCTGCTGTCGCCGCAGATTCTCGGCATCGTGGCAACGGGGGCGCTGGCGCTCGAATTCTGCCGGGCAGTCCTGATCGAGAGCATCGCGATCGCGGTCCAGGCGCGTGCCGAGCCGAAGGACGAGGATTACACTGCCTCGTTCTGGCTCATCGCAGGTCTCTCCTCGTTTGCAGCGCTCGCACTGTTCGCCTCGAGCGGCGCGATCGAACGATTTTCGGGTCTTTCGGACATTGCCATCGTTCTCAAGGGGTTCTGCATCGTGGTGGCCGTACAGGGCCTGTCACGGACGCACGAAGCCTGGTTGATGCGCAATCAACTGTTTCGATCCCTCGCCATCCGCTCGCTTTCTTCAGTATCGGTTGGCGGGGCCGTTGGGATCGGGCTGGCGATCCAGGGGTACGGGGTCGTTGCGCTGGTCGGACAGCTCGTTTCGACGTCGTTGATCTCGCTGGTCAGCCTTTGGGTCCTGACGCCCTGGCGTCCTCGGCTCCGGGTCAGCCGGCAGGCTGTTGTCGAACTCCTGAGCTATGCGCGCTACGTGGCGCTGACGGGGATCACGAACTTCGCCAATGCCAATTCCGATCTGATTTTCGTTACCTGGTATACCGGCGCCGCCGGCGCGGGCTTGTACAGCCTGGCCAAGCGCTTGGTCAATGCCGTGAGTACCGTGATTGGGAATGCGTTGAACCGGGTGTTCTTTGCGACCATCGCTGGCCTCCAGCATGACCGGGAAGCATCGCGTTCGACGCTGGTTGCCTTCGTCCTGTACACGTCGCTGCTGACGGCTCCGATCTTCGCGGGCATAGCGGTTCTGGCGCCGGATCTGATCACTGCTTTCTTCGGGTCCAAGTGGAGCGGGGCCGCGCCTCTGCTCGCGATCATGTCGGTCACCGGATTCCTGACCACGATCGGCCTCTACAATCACTCCGTTATCCTGGCGTTCGGCAAACCGCACTGGCAAACCTGGCTGACGCTGATCTATGCGGTCTCGAACATAGCAATCTTCATCCTCGCTGCGCCGTTTGGCCTTATCGCGATTGCTGTCGGCTACGTCGCTCGCGCCTTGTTGCTGTATCCGCTATCCGCCGGAGCTTCGATGCGGATCCTGTCGCTCGGTATCAGGCCCTATGCCGCGGCGCTGATGCCCGCACTTGCGGGTTCTGCGGTGATGGCATGCGCGGTGGCTGGTGCCTCCGTTGCGATGCCGGCCACGTCGCCATGGCTGCGTCTCACCGCGCTCGTGCTGCTCGGTTCTTCGGTATATCTCGTAGTTGTTGTCGCGATCGCCCGGCCGGCCGTGGTGCGGATATGCCAGGAAATCCTGAGCCGAATGCGGCGATCGTCGAGAACCTAGCTGCAACACACCTAGAGCGCGATGCGATTAGGATGAATCGTCATCGCGCTTTAGGTTGTTGTTTGAGCATGATCTTTTCGGAAAACGGCTACACACTTTTCCGGATCGTGCTCTAGCTCGCATTGGCCGCTTGTCGGGTCTTCGAAAGATCGAGCGGCTCGGCCTTCGGGATGTGGGCCGACCTCGCATCGCCCGGCGCAAGCCGGTTGATCAATTTTCCAGCGGGATTCTCGAAGTAGTGATACGTCACGTCGGCGACGACCGTCAGAATGATGCAGCAGACCAACGCAAACACTGGAAACATGCTTGGTTGAAGTCCGAAATAGTGCCACGCCGGGTTGAAAAGCAGGATCAGCAGCACTTCGTGAACCATGTAGATCGCGTATGACGTGTTGCCGAGGCGGCCAAGCCAGTCAGAGCCGGGAAACCGGGCGAAGGCGCTTTCGCCGGTGGCTGTGACCCGGATCGCAAGAGAAAACAGTATGACTGCGAGGTCGGGCTTGGCAAAGAAGTTGAGGACCATGATTGAGACGGCAAACAGTGCTATTCCGGCGAATGCGACTGGCTTCTTGCGATACTCGCTTGAGAGCCTGAACAGCACAGTTAGGAGAATCCCGTTCAGGAAATTCGGAAGAGCCCTTAAGATCCCGGAGAATCGAAGGTTGCCCCGTACATCTGTGAGCGGTCCTGCCAGATCGGCAGGTGAGCATGGGCGACGACTCCATAAGGCAGCGCGACCATGATCGCGAGCATCAGCGACGAGATCCCGCCCGCTGCGGTGCAATCGCGCCAGTCCGGAAATGCACGGGGCCCTTCCGATTGCAAATGGCCTTCGGCTCTCTGCTCATCGATGAGGCATGTGCTCGAAAAGCGAACTGGGGCGGATATGGTCCCGCCCCAGCAATCTTGCTGCCGGTTGGACGGCTACCGTCTCGTTCACACGAACACGAAGTCGTGGCTCGTCAGGCTGGTGACATAGACGTTCTTCAGCAGGATCGAGTCGTTCTCCGAGAACGTGATGAGCGCGTTCGTGCCCGACTGCGTCATCTGCAGGTGGCTGTAGTCCGCGGCCAGGAGCTTCGAGATCTGGATCACGTCGTGGGTCGTGGCGTCGCCGGCCTGGAAGTTGAGGATCTGGTCCTGGCCGTGATCATAGGCGATGGTGGTCGAATTCGGCGCGGCCGAGAACACGTCGTTGCCGGCTCCGCCCTGGATCGTCACGCCGCTCCCAACGGCCGTGACGTTATGTGTGCCGTCGGTCTTGGTCTGGTCGATGAACTGCAGCGCTTTGGCGGTATTGTAGTTCTCGTGCTGCGTGATGCCGGCCTGTCCGTTGAAGTTGAACAGGAAGACGTCCCTCGAGCCGTCGGCGTGGCTGGCGATCTCCTGGGTCTTGATGCCGGCACTATTATAGATGTCGGTCAGTTTGCTGCCGTCATCGTTCATGACCTGGGTAAAGTCCAGAGTGCCGTCGGCGTGGGTCCTTGTGATCTCGACGATATTGCCCGAAGCATCGAGGTGCTGGTGCTGGGTCGTGTAGGACTGGCCTTTGACGTTGTAGTTCCAATTGTCCTGCGTACCGTCGGCGTTCTTAATGTAGGCAGCAGTCTTGATACCGCCGGTGTACACGGTCGTGGAACTGTAACCGTCGGTCTCAGTCGTGACTTCGCTGGTGATGACACCTTTGGCGTCGTACCACTCCGAGGTCTTGGTGCCGTCGGCGCTCTGCACAAGGGTGAACGACAGGCTGTTGTCGGCGTGGGTCCGCACGATGTTTGTGAGGAAGCCCGTTGAATCGTAAGTGTCGTGCTCGGTCGTGTAGTTCTGACCGACAATGTTGGAGAGATAAACATCCCTCGAGCCGTCGGGGTGATAGTCGGTTTGTATCTTCTTGATGCCGGAGGCGTCGTAGTTGGTCACAACGCTGCCGCCGTCACTGCCGACGACCTGGGTAAAGTCGAGCGTGCCGTCAGCGTGCCAGCGGGTCACCTCTGTCGTCTTGCCGGTCGGATCGAGATGCTGGTGCTGCGTGGCATAGCTCTGGCCGGTGATGTTGTAGGTGAAATTGTCTTGGCTCCGGTCGGCATTGGTGATGTAGGCCGCAGTTTTTAGTCCGTTGCTATAGAGCGTGGTCGAGCTGTAACCATCCGCCTTCGTAATCACCTCGCTGGTAAGGACGCCCTTCGCATCGTACCAGTCCGTCGTCTTGGTCCCGTCCTTGCTCTGCGCTAGCTTGAATGCCAGGCTGCCGTCGGCGTGCGTGCGAGTCAGCGTCGTCAGGAAGCCGGTCGCGTCGTAGGCGTCGTGTTCGGTCGTGTAGTTCTGGCCGGTGATGTTGAACAGGAAGACGTCCTTGCTGCCATCGGCGTGACTTTCGCTTTGCTTCGTCCGCACTCCCTTTGCGTCATAATACGTGGCGACGCTGCTGCCGTCGTTGTTGACGACCTGGGTAAAATCCAGCGTGCCGTCGGCGTGCTTGCGAGTCACGGCGGTGACCTTTCCGGACGGATCGATGTGCTGAATCTGCGTGGTGTAGCTCTGGCCGGTGACGCCGTAGGAATAATTGTCCTGGCTGCCGTCGGCATTCTTGACATAGGCCTTCGTCTCGACGCCGTTGCTGTAGAGCGTGGTCGATGTAAAGCCATCGGCCTTTTCAACCACCTCGCTGGTGAGGCTCCCGGCGGAATTGTACCAGTTGGTCGTCTTGGTGCCGTCCGGGGTTTGCATCAGCTTGAAAGCCAGGCTGCCGTCGGCATGCAGGCGCGTCAGGGTCGTGAGGAATCCGGACGCGTCATAGACGTCGTGCTGGGTCGTATAGTTCTGGCCCTTGATGTTGTACGTCCACACGTCCCTGCTGCGATCGGCATGGTAGTCGGTCTCGACCAGCTTTACTCCGGAGGCGCTGTACAGCGTGATCACGCTGCTGCCATCGTTCTTGTAGACCTGGGTTGAATCCAACGAGCCGTCGGCATGGCTGCGAAGGACAGAAGTAATCTTCCCTGATGCGTCAAGGTGCTGAACCTGGGTGGTGAAGCTCTTTCCGACGACGTTGTAGGAATAGTTGTCCTGCGAACCATCAGCGTTCTTGATATACGCGGCGGTCTTGACGCCGTTGGTGTATAGCGTCGTGGAGTAGTAGCCGTCCGGCTTTTGCACGATCTCGCTGAGAAGAGTTCCCGCCGTATTGTAGGCATCTGTGGTCCGGGTTGCGTCGGTGCCGACGTGAACGAATTTCGTCTTCACGCCGCCGGTGTAGCTGATCAGATCCTGGGAGCCGTCGCTGTAGACGACGTTGGTCGACGTCGGCTGCCCGCTCGCATTCAAGCCGGTGTCGGACTTCGAAAGCAGCTTTCCGCTCGCATCGTAGGTCTTCGTGTTGGCCCAGGTCGCGGCCGTATTCGTCACCGAGAACGAATATCCGCCCTGGATCTTGGAGAGGGCGCTGCCGTAATGGGCGATGATGTAGTCCATGGTCGCCTTCGAGGCGACCGGCAGGACGTGGGAGTCTGTCAGCGTGATGGTCTGCAGCGCCGTCGAGTCGCTCAGGTCGGACAGTTGCGGCACGATCTCGGCAGCCGCGCCCGTGATGCTGGTCCGGGTGTCCGGCGGCGTGGTCGTGGTCGGGGGCGCATCGATCTCGATGATCACGGGGTGATCGCTGACGGGAATGGTGATCGTGCTGACGTCGGTGTAGCTGGCAATGGCCGTGGTTCCGGTCAGCGTGTCGTACACCTTCACAGTGTGATGGACGGCGCCGAGATTCACAGTGACGGTCTGGGCCGCATTGGTCAGCTCGGTGTCGGTGGCGTCGTTCCAGAGCTTCGGCTCGGCCCACACGACGAGCTCGTAGGCGCCATTGCTCTTGCCGAGGACCATGCTGTTGCCCGTGGCCGGCATGTTGCCCAGGGTGTAGTTCAACGGGTCGGTCGGCTGCTGGCCGCCTTTGCCGTCGTCGGCCAGGATGGTCGTCAGGTTGTGGATCGCCGTCGCGGCGAGCTTGGGCGTGCCGTCGGAGTTGAACAGGCCGAAATTGGCTTCCGGATTGGTATTGCCTGCGGAGGAGTCGCGGTCGAACAGCTCGTAGAGGTAAGTCTGGCTCACGCCGGCCTTGTAGGCATCGACCAGGGTGTTCAGGATGGACTTGGCCTGCACCGTCTCGTTGACGCCGAGATATTGCGTGTTGGCTTGCGTGGTGTAGCCGGTTTCCGTGATGACGACGGGTTTTCCCGGCGCCGCAGTCATGACGGCGCTCAGCGTTGCCGCAATAGAGCTGCTCGGATTGAGGCTGGTGCTGACATAGGCGTGGGCGTTGGCGTAGTCGACGGAGGCCGACATGTTGCCGAGCTGGCTGTAGCCTTGGGGATCGTTGTAGGCCAGCGACAGATTGTAGACGGGGATGCTGCCGAGCGCAGCATTCGCATTGACCGCTTGATAGAGCGCGCTCTGGAATTGAGCCGCGGCGGTGAGGCTCGAGCTGCCATTGTAGCTGAAGGGCTGGTGATTGGCCTCATTGAGGCCCTCGATGGCGCTGATGCTGTCCGGGTGGCTTGCCACGAACTTCTCGAGCGACGCGATATATTTCTGAAGTCCGGCCGTACCCGTCTGGGGCAGAGCGGATGATACGAGGAAGTCGAACTTGTATCCGGCAGCCGCGAGGCCGTCGACCACCGGTTGTGCAGCCGGGCTGGTTCCCATCGCGTCGCGCAGATGTGTGACGCCGAGATATTTCAGGTCGTCGACCATCATCGCGAGATTGTTGTAGCCGGTCCATCCGAAGCCGGCATGCGTGTTGACGCCGATGGAGTTGATGAAGCCGCTGGCGGACAGGATGGTTTGATCAGGCATTGCACACTCGAATTTCAACGCGAGCAAAATTGCTCGCAGGATTTGCGTTCAAGCTTCACTGTCGAGTGTGAATTTCAGATAAAAATCGTAGCTACAAATCGCGAGCGAATGAGGTTCCTTGTGCAGGAACAGGTCGACTCGAGTCGCAGCCGAATGCTGATGCGATGCCCGCGCAGGATGGCACGAGGAAGGCGCTTTCAAGAATTTCGCGACCCATGCTGCTGAAACTATGCGCACATCGCGCGACATCGCTCGGTTGCTTAGCCTGTCGGCAGGTGCCGTTTTCGTGGGCGGGTAAACCATGGACGCTTAGCGCGTGGGTTGTACGTATTTTCACGGGGTCTCACTGCCGGATCTGCCCAGGACCGCTTACGGTTCCGAACGCCTGACTAGCCACTTGCCTCCGTGAAGGGACGGCGCAGCTATCTGCCTCGGCGGGCCAGCATCAGGAAGTCTCCGCGCCATCCGACGATCGCAGTCGCGATCGCCGCGATCACGATCTTGCCGGCAAGCCATGCCGCGGGCTCGGTCGGAATCGCGCCGAGTGATCCGATCAGGACCGCGGCCGCCAGCGCCTGCGCGACCAACGACCAGCGCGGGAATGCGTCGAAGCGCAGGGTCGGACCGAGCGCAACGAGGATCGTCGCAAGTGTGGCGACCGAAGCGCAGCCGACAGCCTGCCGCGGCGCCAAGCCCGCCCATGTTGCGGCGAACACGACAGCTGCGACGATTGCGAGCTGCCCTGCGGCGACGACCACAAGCCTGGTCGCGAGCTTCTCCAGGTGTGGAACGACGGCAGCTGTGGCCTGCAGATGGGTGTGCAGGAAATAGAAGACGGCGACTGCCGGCGCCGTCGCCAGGAAGCCGTCAAGGCTCTCGCGTGGCACCACCATGCGGGCGGCGTCAGGAATGAAGCCGACCAGCCCACCGAGCAGCACAAGGGTGGTGCAGACCATGAATTCGAACATTCGTCGGGCCGATTCAACCGACTTCACGACCGGGCGGCGTTCGAACTCTTTGACCACGTCGGGATAACTTACGGTGTGGATCGCCGCATTGAGAACCCAGAACGGGCGTTGCAGCAGATCGAGCGCGATCGAGAATCCGGCACCTGCGCCGGTCGCGCCCAGCCTGCCGATGATGATGATCCGGAGCAGAACGGGCACCGACAGATGGATGACGGACGCGCCCGCGGCGAGCATGCCGTAGCGGGCGAAGCTCTTCCAGTCGGCCAGCATCGTCTGCAACGAAGTACGCTCTACAGGCGTGCGATAGACGGCCATGCCGGCAAGGAGGCCCAGGATGTGACCCGACGCGATACCGAGCAGCGCTGCCTCCGCCGTTCCTGAAGTCGCTGCTCCCAACGCGCCTCCCGCCAGAAGCGCGGTTGCACGTAGTGCAAGAAGAGAGGAGGCCACTCCCAACCGGTCGGACAGACGCACCGTCAGAAAATAGAGATCCGTCAGGCCCTGAAGCACGGATATGCCGAGGCCCAGTGCAATGATCCCCGTCGGTAGGACACTGGCCAGAGATGCGCAGCTGCCGGCCACGATCAGCGCGCCAGCACTCGACAGGCCTGCTGCAAAGAGCGACCACCTCAGCTGAGCCGCCTCGTCTTCGCTGGCTGCCGCCAGGAAACGCAGTCCGGAGAGCTGCAGCCACTCGAACATCAGGACGCAGAGCAATTGGCTCGAGGCCAGTGCCAGCGAGAAATTGGTGTAGGCGGCGGCGGGCAACAGATGGCTGACTGCGAAGATCAGGATGATCGCCGCGGCGCTCTGATAGACGTAGCCCGCCATCGCGAAGAGGCGTGTCATCTCGGAATGAGGCGCTCCTTGGCCACAGCCCGTCCCAGCGGCGCATCGGCCGTTGCCGCGTGCAGGCGCGACATCCGTTGCTCCCGCAATTGTTCATACAGGTTCTTGTATGACGACAGCACGTCGGCAAATACCCATTTATTGGTGTCCGCGATCAGGCGCCGGCTGATCTCATCGATCTTGTGCGGATCCGCCGCGACTGCGAGCATGCTGTCCGCCAGCGATTGCGGATCGGCTTCAGTGAGCCAGCCGGTCACGCCATGCTGAATGACCTCGGGCATGCCGCCAAAGCGCGTTCCGAGCAGGGGCCTGCCGGCCGCCTTGGCGTCCGCGACGACCAGCGGGCCGGGGTCGTGCCAGATCGATGGTGCGACCACCACGTCGACTTGCTTGTAGAAATCGTCAGGCGCCACGAAGCCCATGAACTCTATTCGTGCATCTCCCGAGAGAGCCCGGAGACGTCCTTGCTCTTGGTCGCTGACCCGACCGGCGATCAGCATCCGGATACGGTCGCGGGGCAGCAGAGCAAGAGCCCGCATGAGGTTGTCGATGCCCTTTTCCTCCGTAAGCCGGCCGATGAACCCGAATGTCACTTCCGCGGTGCAGATGGGACGTGGATAGGGCTCACGCGGCGGCTCGGTCGAGGCGTTGCGGATCACGGTACGGATCGGCGTCTCCGAGAACATGCCAATGTCGGTATGAATGGACAGGACGCGCTCGCTCACACCGACCACGGCGCTGAGCCAGTGCGTGGCGCGCTTGCGATGAAAGGTCAGGATCCCGCAGCTCGTGCAGGTGTGCTCGCAGGAATGTCCCTTGTCGAAGCGCGAGCACCGCGGACAGGTCAGGTAATAATCGTGAAGCGTATGGAGCACCGGGACCCCGAGCTGGGCGGCAACGCGCCAGATCGCGGTGGTGAGACCCGACAAATTGTTGGAGTGCAGTACGTCCGGCTTGAAGGCCCGGATGCGCTCCGCGATCAGGGGCGCCTGCATCTGCCAGTCGTCGATGGCGTGCCAGATGCTGCGCAACGCGACGTTCTTCTGCTCCGTGAAGGGCAGATAGATATTCCGCACGGGCGCGGAATAGATGTTGATGCCGTTGCAGGTCTCGCGCGCCTGCTGGGGCGCGGGTGCTGCGCGGATCACCTCGACCTCGTCTCCGCGTTGCACCAGGCCTTCGGCGAAACGTCGCGCGAAGATCTCTGCGCCGCCGACGATCTTTGGCGCCTGAGGCGTCGGATAAAGCGTGGACGTCAAAAGAACTTTCATTGCGTAAACCTCATGTCTGCAAAACTGCGTCTATCGCGCCGGACGTATCTCCAGGGCGGGAATGGCACTGTCATTGGCTGCAATGAGAACCGGGGTGCTTGAAACCGGAATCCAGACTCCGGAAGCCGGTTTTGCGGTTGCATCGCACGGCATCGCAAAGCTCGCACCTTGCTGATCGTCCTTGATCCGGATTTCGTAACGTCGGTCCGGGGTCTCGGACCAGACCGCAACTCTGCCGCCGGACGTCGTCGTTGCATTGATCGAAACGACTCCCCTGGCGAGCTCTCGTCGCTCGGCACTCAGGCTGGAGCGAATGAAGGCCCAGGCGCCCTGGGCCGCGCAGGCGACCGGCTTCGGCGAATTGTCGAAACGATAGAGGCCGAAATTGTGCTCCAGGTCCGAGGGATTCGTTCCGCTGTCCTTGAGCTCGTAGAGCCACATTCCCTTGAGCCAGCGCGTCGCAGTCGACGCCCACAGAATCAGTTGCGCCGTACCGTCGGCCTGGGCCTGTTCGTTGACGCCGCATTTGTTGCTGGCCGTGGTCCAGCCGGTCTCAGTGACATAGATCGGGAAGTCGGGGTTTCCGCTCGCCTGGCTGACGAGGCGGTGAAACGCCGTCAGTCTGTCGATGATTTCGGCCGAGGTGCGTTTGCTCGGACCCATGCAGAAATTATAGAGATGGATCGAAGCGCCGTCCGCGTACTGGAGAATGCCCGTGCGCAGCATCTTCTCCGTCCATGTCCAGCCCGGATCGTCGCCGAGTGCTCCGACCAGGAAAGGCGCATTCGGCGCAACGCGCTTCACCGCCGGTCGTGCGACTTGCGCGAGCGCCAGATAGTTCTCCGGCGAGAACGCAGCATCTTTCTTCGACGCCAGGTTCCATTCGTTCCAGAGCTCAAACAGCGGATTCTGCGCCACGACCGATTGCGCCGCCGCAGCGGCATACTCGGCGAAGCGCTGCCGGGCCTCATCGGTGGTCGGTGGCGAGGAATTCGGGATGAGATGATGGCCGAAGGCCAGAATCAGGAGAGGGCGTGCGACGCCGGACCTGACTTGCGCCTCGAGCCTGCCGAGTCTGGGGTTGAACCCCAGCCGGCGTCCCGGGCTCTCGAAATCGGACCAGGGGAAATCGTCGCGGAATGCGTTGAAGCCGAGTTGTTTGATCTGGGCGATGTTCTCGGCAGGAACATATCCGCGCGCGCTCACCGGGCCGCCCAGGCCCTGATGGGTGCCGACCCCGAGCAGGAATCGGGCATCGAGCGGTTGCGCCTGCTGTGCGGAGACGGAGACCGGCAGGAGAATGGATGCGATGAGGCTCGCGACCCGAAGACTGTCGCGAAGGAAGGTGCGTGGGAGTGGTCGAGCCATCAGAAATTCTTGGAGAGATCCGACTGCAGTCCCGCCTTCGCCTCGACAGGCGTCCGGTCGCCCTGGAGAAGCTCGACATAGACCTGCTGCAATTGTGCATGCGTCTTCTGAACGTCATACAGCTGCTTGAACCGGTCGTAGCCGCGCTGTCCCAGCACCTTGAGGTCGAGATCGAGCGCGCGCCGGAAACCATCGACGAGCGGCTGGACCGCGACGGGTTCGCAAAGCACCCCCGTCACACCGTCGACGACGATCTCGGGCAGCGCGCCGCTGCGGAACGCCAGGATCGGCTTGGCCGCTCGCATTGCTTCAAGGGCAACGAGACCAAACGCCTCCCATCGTGACGGAATCACGACGAGGTCGGCGGCCTCGAGCTGAGTCTCGATGGCGGGGCGATCCAGCCAGCCCAGCAGCGAGACATTGGAAGGCACCGTCGGCCCTTCGTATTTGTTGACGACGGAGGCCCCGATAATGCGGACGTCCAGCACATCTTCGAGCGAGCGCGCTGCTTCGATCAGGAGATCAAATCCCTTCTGTCGGTCCAGGCGCCCGATGAACAGGACCTTGACCTTCTTGGACGTCCAGTCAGCCGCGACGGGCTGCGGGTTGCGGCTCTTCGAAATGCCATTGTGGACGACAGTGAGGCGGTCGGCAGAAATTCCCGCGCGGATCGCTTCGCTATACTCGTCACCCGAGATGCAGATGATGCGATCCGACGTTCGCGCGAGGAGATTTTCTGCGGCTTTCGTCATGACATGGCTGAGACGACCGGTCTCGCGCGAAAACGCCCAGCCGTGTGGGCAATAGACGACACGCGGGCCGTCCGAGCGGGCCGCCAGCGCAGGGCGAAGCACGAGTCCTGCAAACGAGGAGTGCAGATGCACCACATCCGGGCGAAAGGCCTCGAGGGCTTGCATGCTTGCGCGCAACATCTGGAACAATCCCGAGACGCCGCGGCCGGACCGCTCGAACGTCGTAACCTGATTGTCCTGGATCGCGCCGAGATCGCGCCGATGATCCGAGGGCACGACATAGTGCACGTTGTCGGCGCCGAAGCTCGCCTGCTGCTGTGGATGCAACTCATTCAGGTAGCTGGCGATGCCGCCGCGGATCGTCTCGGCGATGTGCAGCACTTTCATCGTTTGCCTCGCATAGGACCGCGTTGGAGAGCCGGACATCGTGTATCCCTGTTCTGTGTTCGCTAGTGCGAAACACAGTTCCTCGAATACGTAGCGATATTGGGGCAGCGATGTGGTTATGTTGCGCCATGCTCTGCCCGCTGGCGATCATCGCGCGATCGGAAAATTTCCTGGAACCTCACGCGGAGCCGCGAGTTGCAAAGCGTTCGTGCAAAAACCAATGCGCGCGATAGGCGAGGTGTGTCGAATTTCAAGCAGCGCTGGCGACGCTTGCCGGTGTCGCAAGGTGATCCAGCAGCGCCTTCGCAGATTTCTTCCACGAATAGAATGCCAAGCGATCCTGCTGCCGCCTGCGTTCCTGGTCCGAGATCGTGCCCATTGCCAATCTTTCGAGCATGAGCTGCTTCAGCCCTTCAGCATCGTTGGCGCGAAAATACGCAGCGGCCTCACCACACGTCTCCACGACGGCATCCGCCGTCGATGCGATCACCGGACAGCCGAAGATCATGGCTTCGAGTGGAGGCACACCGAAGCCCTCGTAGAGCGAGGGAAACACGAATGCCGATGCCTGCGCATACAGTGCCGCGATCTCGCCGTCGGTGAGACGACCGGCGAGCAGCAGGCCGGCAGATCCTTCGCCCGAATTGTCCTGAAAGACCTTGCTGTTATCGCCTCCGACGACGACCAATGGAACGTCGGGTCGATCGAGCAACTGGACGGCGCGAATCGCAACGGAAAGATTCTTGTTCTTGGTCCTCGAGCCCACGAAGAGGAAGAACCTCTGCGGCCTGACTCCAAGCCGCGCGAGAATTCCGGGATCCGGCTTGGTAGCCGCAAAATGTTCGGCGCTGTTGGGGAAGACCGGAATGCTCGATGCCGATAGATTCAGCACGTCGGCGAGTTCTCTGCGCGAAAAGGCCGACACGGTTGCGATGGCTGCGTGCCGGGAGAGCAGCCGCCCCATCGTCCGATGCACGGCCAGATAGCGCCAATCGAAGAAATCGGGCCGGCGAAAGACCTGGGCGTCGTGAATCACGACAATGTGGTCGCGATGGAAGACGGGACCGGAATTGGCGAGGCTGATCAAGCGGCCGCCGGCAGCGGCGCGCGCCAGTTCGATTTGATCCCACGCGTGCCCATGCAACCGGCCGACAGCGCGAATCTTGATCCGATCGAGTTGAAGAGTCTCGCTTGCATCCGCAGGCGTCAGCAACTGCCAATCGGCATTGCGCAACGAGGCCGAAGTCTGCTCCGACGCAAGCAGCGCGTCGATTGCCTTGACCATTTCAGCGGCATAGCGCTGAACGCCCGTGAGCTTTTGCGACAGAAAGCGGCCGTTGATGAAGATCTTCAATTGGCTACCACGATTGTTGTTGGAGTTCCTGCCGGATATCGGTGCTTGGGACGGGGCGGAGCGGCAAGTGAGCAATGGTTAGGTACAGAAATATGACGCAGCCCGGCATGGCTCGGAGGCGCCGCTTGCATGGCCGGCCTCGCCTTGCTGCGTGCGAGACCGGGGTGTAGAGGTCGATGATGACCGACGACACCCACTCCCTTCGCAGCGGCTCCCTCACGGCAACGATCAAGGCGCACGGTGCCGAGTTGTGTTCGTTGAAGGACAGCGGCGTTGAGTTTCTTTGGCAGGCCGGGCCGGCATGGCCGCGACACGCGCCGCTGCTGTTTCCGATCGTCGGACGCCTCGCCAACGACGAACTGCGGCATCGGGGCAAGGCCTATCGGATGACTCAGCATGGCTTTGCCCGCGACAGACGCTTTGTCTGGGCAGAACGCGGCGAGAGTCGTTGCGCCCTGGTGCTCGAAGACGATGAGGCGACGCGCGCGCTCTATCCGTTCGCATTCCGCCTTACGGCCGCCTATGCGATCGATCAGTCCGGGCTCGACCTGACGCTCACGATCGCGAACACCGGCAAGGAAGTCTTGCCCGCATCGATCGGCGGCCATCCCGCCTTCAACTGGCCGCTCCAGCCCGGCGCGGCCAAGGAGAGCTATGCGCTGACCTTCGCGAGCGCAGAGCACTCTCCTATCCGCCGTCTCAATGGTGGACTGCTGCGGCCGGAAGCGGAGCCGAGCCCGGTCAAAGGCGCCTCGCTTCCTTTGTGCGAATCCCTGTTCACCGACGACGCCATCATCTTCGATCGGATCGAGAGCAATTCCGTCCGCTATGCCGCGGGACCGGGCACATCGAGCGGACCTTGGCTGACAATATCCTGGCGCGGCTTTCGCGAGCTCGGCGTCTGGTCGAAACCATCAGGCGCGCCGTTCCTCTGCATCGAGCCCTGGCGCGGCCATGCCAGTCCCGCCGGCTTCGACGGCGAGTTCACCGACAAGCCGGGGCTCATGCATATTGCGCCGGACGCGGAACAGTCCTTGTCGTACCGGATCGAGGTCGGATCGTCGTGAGGCCGGGAGGCGGCTGATCGTCGTCCTCAGACCTCGATGCACGCGAGATCCTCGCCGAGCACCGATCGTGTATTTCGCAAGGCGGCGGAGGCTCGCGCTCCAAAGAGCGGCTCTAGCACAGCGGCTCGCCGTCAACGTGACGCCACGCGCTTTCTTCTGCCTTCGATGCGCGCCTTGATCCGGCTGATCCTCGCCTCGTGTGCGGCCCAGTAGGCGCGGCTGGCGGCCGCGGTGCCTTGACGGTAGCGGGCATAGGCGGCTTTGGGCTGCACCGGTGTTTTCGATCGCGTCTCTGGTTTTGCCGGGGCCGCAGCTGCAATCGCAGGCGCCGCATCTGTCGTAGCCGCAGCTTCGCTGCCTAACGGCATTGCGCTCATCGCAACGAGACGGTTGCGGGCCCGGTTGCAGTAGACCTGCGACCGCGCCGTCGGTTTTTCTTCGTCCTGACCTGCCCGGTATTTCGTCAGGGCGCGGCAGAGATCGCCGCCGGCCACACGCCAGGCCTGGCTGAGAGCAAGCACCCCGTAATGGATGTTGACGTCGGGCTCTGCGAGTTCCGCATTGCTCCCGCGAAAGCCCAGCATCGCCGCCGTCTCGGGCCGCACCTGCATCAGGCCGATCTCGCCCGCGCTGCCGATGACGGACGGGTTATAGCCGCTTTCGACGAAGACGACCGCTTCGGCAATAGCGGTCGGTAACTCGGTGCTTGCGGTTTCTCTCTCGATGATCCTCCGGATCATGGCCCGGGATGACGCAGTCTCGCCAGCGCCGAGCTCTGTGCTGGCGTCGGCGATCGTCGAGGTCGTGCGCGGCCCGTCGATATCGCCGTCGCTGGCATATGCGCCGATCGGCATCGACAAAAGCAGGACGACCGCGACGTGTCTCCACATCGCGCCGAGCCCGAAGTGCGGCCGATCCCACAGCATGGGTCTGTCATAGGGCGCCGGAGTTAACAAACCGCCATCCGCCCGACCTCACTGTCGCGCGCGGGCGGCGTGAAGCTGGTTACGGCATCGATGCATCCGCCCGGCGAGGTGCCTTGGCCGCGGGCGACGGGACGACGCGGATGAGATCAATGCAAGGAACGCCTTCCCCCTCGCGCGTGTTGTGCCTTGGCGGGGACAATGCCGATGCTATGGTGTCCCGCACTCACGACAGGACGAGGATATTTCAGTGGCTGATGTTCATCCCGCGGCGGGCAAGCAGGCTTCGCCGGACGCGCTCACCAACATTCCGCGGCTGGTCACGGCTTATTTCGCCGGCAAGCCGGATGCGTCCGATCCTGCGCAGCGCGTGGCGTTCGGCACGTCGGGGCATCGCGGCACTTCGTTCAAGAACACGTTCAACGAAGGCCACATCCTGGCGACCACGCAGGCCATTTGCGATTACCGGCGCGAGAAGGGGCTGACAGGACCGCTGTTCATCGGCATCGACACCCACGCGCTGGCCGAGCCGGCGCTGGTCAGCGCCATCGAAGTGTTCGCCGCCAACGGCGTCGAGATCATGATCGACAAGGACGGCGGCTACACGCCGACGCCCGTCATCTCGCACGCCATCCTCACCTACAACAAGGGCCGCACCAGCGGTCTCGCCGACGGCATCGTCATCACGCCATCGCACAATCCCCCCGAGGACGGCGGCTACAAGTACAATCCGCCGCATGGCGGTCCGGCCGATACGGACGTGACCGGCGTGGTCGAAAAGCGGGCCAACGCCTATGTCGCCGACGGACTCAAGGACGTGAAGCGGATCGACTATGCCAGGGCGCGCAAGTCGTCGAACGTCCACGCTTACGACTTCGTCACGCCTTATGTCGCCGACCTCGGCAACGTCGTCGATCTCGACCTCGTGAAGTCCGCCGGCGTCAAGATCGGCATTGATCCGCTCGGCGGCGCCGCCGTGCACTACTGGCATCCGATCATCGAGCGCTACGGCCTGAACGCGACGGTGGTGAACGAGGCGATCGATCCGACCTTCCGCTTCATGACCGTCGATTGGGACGGCAAGATCCGCATGGACTGCTCCTCGCCCTACGCCATGGCAAGCCTGATCGGCATGCGCGACCGCTACGACGTCGCCTTCGCCAATGACACCGACGCCGATCGCCACGGCATCGTCACGCGCACCGGCGGGTTGATGAACCCGAACCATTATCTCGCGACCGCGATCTCCTACCTGTTCACGCATCGGCCGAACTGGGGCAAGGACGCCGCGATCGGCAAGACGGTGGTGTCGAGCTCCATCATCGATCGCGTCGCCAAGAAGCTCGGCCGCAAGCTGGTCGAGACGCCGGTCGGTTTCAAATGGTTCGTCGACGGCCTCGTCACGGGCGGCTTCGGCTTCGGCGGTGAGGAGAGTGCAGGGGCCTCGTTCCTGCGCCGGGACGGCACGGTGTGGACCACCGACAAGGACGGCGTCATCCTCGGCCTGCTCGCCGCCGAGATCATGGCGAAGACCGGCCGCGATCCGAGCCAGTTCTTTGCCGATCTCACCGCCGAGTTCGGCATGCCCCATTACGCCCGCATAGATGTCGCCGCGACCGGGCCGCAGAAGAACATCCTGAAATCAGTCACGCCGGAGCAGCTCGGCCTGAAGGAGCTCGCCGGCGATCCGGTTCGCTCGACGCTGAGCAAGGCGCCCGGCAACGGTCAGCCCTTCGGTGGCATCAAGGTCGAAACCGATTTCGGCTGGTTCGCCGCAAGGCCCTCGGGGACGGAGGATGTGTACAAGATCTATGCCGAGAGTTTTCGCAGTCCGGAGCACCTGAAGCGGATCCAGGAAGAGGCGCAGGCGGGCTTGGCGAAGGTGTTCGGGGCGTAAGCAGGGCGCGGGGCCCCTCTCGCCCTCCCAGTAGCGCCGCATTTTTGTATACACTGGATGAAGTATAGGTATTATATTAGGCCAATTTTGGCCTTGAACGATTCTCCTGTGCAGCTATTGTATACATAAAGTATTCATAAGCCGTGGGAGTGAGACAGTGACAAGACCCTTCCCCATGAATGCCTGGTACGCCGCCGCCTGGGACGCCGAAGTGAAGGCGGCGCTGCTGCCGCGGACGGTCTGCGGCAAGCACGTCGTGATGTACCGGAAGGCCGACGGCTCGGTGGCGGCTCTGGAGGACGCCTGCTGGCATCGCCTGGTGCCGCTGTCCAAGGGCCGGCTCGAAGGCGACACCGTCGTCTGCGGCTATCACGGCCTGAAGTTCAACGCGCAGGGGCGCTGCACCTTCATGCCCTCGCAGGAGACCATCAATCCGTCAGCCTGCGTGCGCGCCTATCCGGTGGTCGAACGCCACCGCTACATCTGGCTCTGGATGGGCGATCCCGCGCTGGCCGATCCCGCGCTGGTGCCGGACATGCACTGGAATCACGATCCCGCCTGGGCGGGCGACGGCAAGACCATCCACGTCAAATGCGATTACCGCCTCGTGCTCGACAATCTCATGGACCTCACCCACGAGACCTTCGTGCACGGCTCGTCCATCGGCAATGATGCGGTGGCCGAGGCCCCATTCGACGTCACCCATGGCGAGAAGACGGTGACGGTGACGCGCTGGATGCGGAACATCGAGCCGCCGCCGTTCTGGGCCAAGCAGCTCGGCAAGCCGGGGCTCGTCGACCGTTGGCAGATCATCCGCTTCGAGGCCCCGTGCACGATCGCCATCGACGTCGGTGTGGCCCCGGCCGGCAGCGGCGCGCCGGAAGGCGACCGCTCGCACGGCGTCAACGGCTTCGTGCTCAATACCATCACGCCCGAGACCGAGAAGACCTGCCACTATTTCTGGGCCTTCGTCCGCAACTACCGTATCGGCGAGCAGCGCATCACCACCGAGATCCGCGAGGGCGTCTCCGGCATCTTCCGTGAGGACGAGCTGATTCTGGAAGCACAGCAGCGCGCGATGGACGAGAATCCGGATCGCATCTTCTACAATCTCAACATCGATGCCGGCGCGATGTGGGCGCGCAAGCTGATCGATCGGATGGTGGCGAAGGAAAGCGCCCCAAAGCACCTTCAGGCTGCGGAGTAGAGCATGGCCGAACGTGAGGTCGACCGCTCCGTCTCGCAGACCGTGAAGGCGCAGCTTGCGTTGCGCGACCAGATCCTGTCCGGCGCCTTGCGTCCGGGCGAGCGCATCTCCGAGCTGCAGGCGGTGGAGACGACAGGCGCTTCGCGCACGCCCGTGCGCATGGCGTTGGTGCGGCTGGAGGAAGAAGGCCTGCTCGAGGCGATCCCCTCCGGCGGCTTCATGGTCAAGGCGTTCTCCGAGCGCGACATTTCCGATTCCATCGAGCTGCGCGGCACGCTCGAAGGCTTGGCCGCGCGCTTTGCCGCCGAGCGCGGCGTCTCTGCGCGGGAGCTCGAGCCGCTGAAGGAATGCTTGGCCGCGATCGACGAATTGCTGCGGCAGGTGCCGATCTCGGTCGATGCGTTCTCGGCCTACGTCACGCTGAACGCGCGCTTCCACGCCCTGCTCACTGAGCTGTCGCGCAGCCCGCCGCTGATCCGGCAGATCGACCGCGCCTCGGCGCTGCCGTTTGCATCCCCGAGCGGCTTCGTCATGGCGCAGTCGGCGCTGCCGGAGGCGCAGCAGATCCTGATCATTGGTCAGGAGCACCACCGCGTCGTCATCGACGCCATCGAGAACCGCGAAGGCGCGCGGGCCGAGGCGATTATGCGCGAACATGCGCGGCTTGCCGTGCGGAACCTGCGGCTGGCGCTGCGCAACCGGACCCATCTTGACCTCTTGCCGGCGCTCGCGCTGATCAAGACCGCAACCGATTGAGGGCAGTCCCATGCGCTTCATCGAAACCTGGATCCCGGCAACGCTGGTCTCGACCCGCGATCTCGCCCCCGGCATCCGCGAATTCCTGATCCGGCCGGATCGGTTCGATGGTGCCGCCTATCCGGTCGGCAGCCACATCAATGTCAGCGTCACCATCGACGGTCTGCCCGAGACGCGGTCCTATTCGCTGGTCGGCGAAGCCTCGCCCGCCGGCTTCAAGGTCGCGGTGCGCCGTGCCGAGGATTCCCGCGGCGGCTCGCGCTACATGTGGTCATTGCAGCCGGGCGCGCGGCTCGACGTCACCCAGCCCGCTTCGCTGCTCGCGGTCGATTGGGCTCGCCCCAATTATTGCCTGATCGCCGGTGGCATCGGCATCACGCCCATCCTCGGTGCCGCGCAGGCGCTGGCCCGCCGCGGTGCGGAGGTCACGCTGCACTACGCCGTGCGCTCGCGCGGCGAGGCGGCCTATCTCGGCGACCTCGCCGGGATGCTCGGAGATCGCCTCGTGGTCCATGCCGGTGACGAAGGAAAGCGGCTCGATCTCGATGCATTGTTCGCCTCAGTGCCGCAGGGAACGCTGGCCCTGTTCTGCGGCCCGATGCGGATGCTCGACGCCGCGCGCCACGCCTGGATCGGCGCCGGCCATCCGCTGCCAGATCTCCGCTACGAGACTTTCGGCTCCAGCGGCACCCTGCCGACCGAGGCTTTCCGCGTCCGGCTGAAGGATTCCGATGTCGAGCTCCAGATTCCGCGCGAGCGCTCGATGCTCGACGTGCTCAATGCCAGCGGTCATGACGTGATGTTCGACTGCAGGCGCGGCGAATGCGGCCTCTGTGCCATCGACGTGGTCGCGGTCGACGGCGAGATCGACCATCGCGACGTCTTCTTCAGCGATCACCAGAAGCAGAGCAACCAGAAGATCTGCGCCTGCGTCTCCCGCGCGCGGGGCACCATCGTCGTGGACACGCTGCTGCGGGCGGACGCGATCTAAGCGAGCTCCAAAACCCTTTGGGAAGCAACGGACGGTGCCGCAGGCTCCGCCTTCCCGGCTTGCGGGAGGAGGGAGTTCACCGCCAACGCGGCGGCTATTTCGGCCCCAATCACTTACGCCGCGTAAGTCATCCGGACCTTCTTCGTCTCCAGCAGCGCCATGACGCCATCAGCCGCCACGGGCCGGCTGATCAGATAGCCCTGCACCTCGTCGCAACCGATCTGGCGCAAATATTCGAGCTGGTCGGCAGTTTCGACGCCCTCGGCGACCACGCCGATGTCGAGGTCGCGCGCCAGCGAAACCACCGACTTCACGATTGCGGCGCAGTCCGGCTGGGCCAGCATGTCGCGGATGAAGGACTGGTCGATCTTGATGCGGCTGAACGGCAGCTTGCGCAGGTAGGTCAGCGACGAGAAGCCGGTGCCGAAATCGTCCAGCGCCACGGTTATGCCGAGCTCCAGCAGCGCATTCAGGATCGATGCGGCCGAGCCGTATTTGGACAGCAGCATCGATTCCGTGATCTCGATCTCGAGCCGGTGCGGGGCGATCTCGGCGTCGGCAATCGCCCGTACGACGGTCTGCAGGATGGCTGTGTTGTGAAACTGCGCCGCGGAGAAGTTCACGGCGACTCTGATCTCTTCCGGCCATAGCGCCACCGTGGCGCAGGCGCGGCGGATGACCCATTCGCCGATCTCGTGGATCAGTCCGGTCTCCTCTGCGATCGGGATGAATTCGTTGGGCGGTACCAACCCGCGCGAGGGATGCTGCCAGCGCAGCAACGCTTCGAAGCCGGTGATGCGATGGTCGTCGAGATCAAGGAACGGCTGGAACACGAGGAATAGCTCGTTTCGCGCGATCGCCCCTGCGAGATCCGATTGCAGCGCCTTGCGGTCGCGTGATGCCCTGTCGTCGACCTCCTCGAAGAAACAGATCGTGCCAGGTCCCGCCTTCTTGGCGCGGTAGAGCGCGGCATCGGCATTCTTCATGAGGTCGAGCGGCGTGTCGCCGTCTCGCGGCGCCAGCACGATGCCGACGCTGGTCGCTCCCACGATCTGGCGCCCGTCGATCCGCAAAGGTTCGTCGAAAGCCGCGACCAGGCGTTCGGCGATTTCGAGCGCATCCTCCGGCCGCGTCAGGTTGGCCATGACGAGCGCGAACTCGTCGCCGCCGATGCGCGCGACGTGCTCGGCCGCACGTGTGCAGCGTTGCAGGCGGCTTGCGACCTGAACCAGGAATTCGTCCCCGGCGGGATGGCCGAACTGGTCGTTGACCTCCTTGAAGCGATCGAGGTCGAGCAGCAGCACCGCGAACTCCTCACCTGATAACGTCAGTCGCTTCAGCGCCGCATCGAGCGTCTCGTTGAAGGCCACGCGGTTGGGCAAATGGGTGAGAGGATCCTGCCGCACCGTGCGCTCAGCCTCTACCTGCCGCGTCACGCGCCGCGCGAACGAGAAAGAGTTGACGAACACGCCGCGCAGCAGCACGCTGCCGTAGGCCACGACGAGGAAGGCGATCAGCAGGAAGGCGAGGTCGCCGTTCCTGCCCAGGCAGATAGCGATGCCGAGGAAGATCGGAGCCGTGAAGGCAATGGCCGCGATCGGGATCGTGGCGAACGCGAGCGCGCCGCCGGCCAGCATGCCCGAGCACAGGCAGGTGATGACGAGTTGGCCGCCGGTCGAGGCATCGGCGAAGAAGGCGACCGGGACGATGCCCCAAGCAGCGCCGAGAATGAAGGCATTGCGGACCAGGCGGTGCATGGCGCGCCGCGAGACGAATTGCGGTTTGGTGATGCGGCGCACCGCACGCGAGTGCAGGCCGAATGCGATCGCGGCGCCGGCGACGGCGCCTGCCCAGATCAGCGCGGCGATCCTGTCCGGAGACGGCCACAGCGCGATGGCGAGCACGATGGCGTTGCAGGCATTGGCGAGCATGATGCCGACTGAATAGCCCAGCACCAGCGACATCTGCTCGGCACGGAGATGCCCGGCCATGGCCTCGTCGGTTGCGGGACCGCCAAAGGCCGACAGATCGCCCGCGAACAGCCGCGCGACATAGTTGGTCGTTTGAGTCCGCATTCCCAAGCCTGGCAGCACGAGCCGCTTGTCCGGCTCTCTATCGTGAGAATTCGCTGCAAACCTTTGACGAACTATGAATTATCCCCGTTTGCCACGCTCGCCGCGACCACTTCTGCGTGTTCGTCACGCGGTATCGATAACAAATCGATACGATGAGGCGCTATGCGTCACGCCTCTGACACATGGCGTGCTCGGCGGCGGCAAGGAAGCTGTCCGCCTCTTCGCATCGAGCCTGAGCGGCTTCGTGTGCGGGAAGAGTTGCTCCTCGATCTGCTTTTTGCCGCCCCTGGCCGGACCGAGACGTCCCCTCGAACGCGTGATACGTTTCGTGGACCGACCGGGCTGGCGTGCGCCGCGTCGGCACTGGATGCGTTCGAAATCCCGAGGGCCTGTCCATGAGCGAGCCTTCAGCCGATGTTTCGGCGACGGTCGAATACACGATGGACAAATGGCGGATGGACCGGGTCCCCTGGGCCATGTGGGCTTGCGTCGCCGGCCTTGCGATCGCGCTTCACGCCGAGAGCCGCGGCCAGAATGGAGCGGCTTTGGCCGCCATCTATCTGGCTCTCCTGGGACTGGCGTTCGCAGGCTATGCACTGACGACCCTGATCGGAAGGTCCGGCCTGCCATTGCTTCTTGAATTGTTGATCGGCGCCCTTGTCCTGGTTGTCATCTCCGGCGTCATCGGTGTGATCAGCCTGATGGCCGGCGGGTCGAGCGGCAGCTCCAGCTACGTTGGCGCCATGCGCAGTCTCTATTGGAGCCATCTGGTGAACCCATCGCTGAATGTTTTCGGCTGGATGTTGCTCTACGTGGGATGGGGCTGGATCGCATTCTCGTCTTATCGGCACTTCTATGCGGATCGGGCAGTCGTCTCCTTGTCTTCCGCGGGCATCCGGTTTCATAGACCCTGGCTCAAGGGGCTTTTCATTCCCTGGCATGACGTGCGGGGGGTGGGCTACCTTGAGATTCCGTCCGTCTCAGGGCCGCCCTTCGCCAATCCGCATTCTGCGGCCGTCACTGTCGGTCTGGACTTCTATCAGCGGCACGTCGCACCGAAGCGCAGCTTTTTTGCGCCGCCCGGGGCCGAGGCGATGTTCTGGCCAAAGGGCGAGATGATGCAGGTGGTGCTGAACAGCGCCGACATGACGGTCAAGCCCGAGAATTTTCTCGTGCCTGCCGAGGCGCGCTGGAAGGCATTCCGAGATCAACCCGGGCCGTCATCCCAACATGGTGGCACCATCGTCTACGGACGCTGGTCGATCGACGGCTCTCGGTGGCAGGCCATTCAGTTTCTTGCGCCGGTCGTCGCCATGGCCGTGGTCATGCTATACCGATAAGGGCAATCTGCTCAGCGTCCGAGTTGCTTCGGATCGTAGAAGAAGCGCTCCTCGATGATCTGATCGCCGCGCCAGGTCTGCCACGCGATCTCCTCCAGCGTCCGCTTCACGCCCTCGGTGTTGGTGAAGCTGAAGCACCAGCGGGTCGCGACATGATCGCCTTCGATGAGGCTGGGCCCGATGCGAACCGCCCTGACTTCCTTCGAGGCCGCCAGCACACCGCGCTCCTTGGCGATGAGCTTGTCGCGGCCAACCGTTGGAGCAGCGTTGTTCTCGAAAGTCACGGCGTCGAGCGTGCAGAACTGTTCGATCGCGCCAATGAAATCACCGGCCTCCAGGCGTTTCGCGAAAGCTTCAACGATATCCCGACTTGGCACGGCACACCTCGCAAGATAACCGACTCATGGTCGGCAAATACCGACCGGCGGTCGAAAAGTCAACTGGCCGCCTGCCGCGAATTCGGTTAGACGGGATTCATGGCGAAACAGGCGGAGCGGCGCGCCGCAACAATCGAAGCGATCCTGGCGGCGGCGCGCCGCCTGTTCGGGACGCAAGGCTTCGCCGCCACGACGATGGATGAGATCGCGGGCGCCGCGGGCATCGCCAAGGGCGCGGTCTATCATCACTTCAAGACCAAGGAAGCGGTGTTCGAAGCCGTTTTCGACCAGGTCTCACGCGATCTCGTGATCGAGATCGACGGCGCCGCGCGGGCCGAGAAGGACGTGCTCGCCGCAATGGTTGCCGGCACCCAGCATTACTTTGCTGCGACCGCAAAGGGGCCGACCGGCCGGATCATTCTGCGCGACGGCCCGGCCGTGCTCGGTTGGGAGCGCTGGCGCGAGATCGACGCCAAGCATTTCGGCGGCAAGCTGCCGCGCGCACTTTCCATCGCCATGGAATCCGGCCTGGTCGCCAAGCAGCCGGTCGAGCCGCTGGCGCGACTGCTGCTCGGCGCGGTCACGGAGGCCGCGGTCGCCTGCGCTGGACGCGCCGACATCGCAAGGGCAGGCACGGAATACGCCCGTGCGTTCAAGTCGCTGGTCGAGGCGCTGCGCGTCACCGCATGATTGTGCTAATCACGTTGCCGGAAACGCCCACACAACGAGAAGAACAGTAGCGCATGAACGCAAATTCCTCGCTCGCACCGTCAGATCCCGAATTCGACTACATCATCGTCGGTGCCGGCTCCGCCGGCTGCGTGCTCGCCAACCGACTGTCGGCGAACGGCAAGCACAGCGTGCTGCTGCTCGAGGCGGGCCCGAAGGATTCGAACATCTGGATTCACGTCCCGCTCGGCTACGGCAAGCTCTTCAAGGAGAAGACCGTCAACTGGATGTACCAGACCGAGCCCGAGCCCGAGCTGAAGGGCCGGCAGGTATTCCAGCCGCGCGGCAAGACGCTGGGCGGATCGAGCTCGATCAACGGGCTGCTCTATGTCCGTGGCCAGCACGAGGACTACGACCGCTGGCGCCAGCTCGGCAACACCGGCTGGGGCTATGACGACGTGCTGCCCTATTTCAAGAAAGCCGAGAACCAGTCGCGCGGTGCGGATCAATATCATGGCACGGGCGGTCCCCTGCCGGTGTCCAACATGATTGTGACCGATCCGTTGTCGAAAGCCTTCATCGATGCAGCGGTCGAGACCGGTCTGCCCTACAACCCTGACTTCAACGGCGCGACGCAGGAAGGCGTCGGCCTGTTCCAGACCACGACGCGCAATGGACGGCGTGCGTCGACGGCGGTCGCCTATCTCGGACCCGCGAAGTCACGGAGCAATCTCAAGATCGAAACCTCGGCACACGCCCAGCGTCTGTTGTTCGAAGGGCGCCGCGCCGTCGGCGTCGAATTTCGGCAAGGCGCAGCATTGCGCCGCGCCCGCGCACGCAAGGAAGTCGTGCTTTCCAGCGGGGCCTACAACTCGCCGCAATTGCTTCAGCTTTCCGGCGTCGGCCCCGGCGACCTCCTGCGCAAGCACGGCATCGATGTGGTGCTGGACGCGCCGGGCGTTGGTAACGACCTGCAGGATCACATGCAGGTTCGCATCGTGATGCGCTGCTCGCAGAAGATCACCCTCAACGACACGGTCAATCATCCGCTTCGCCGCACCATGGCCGGGGCGCGCTATGCACTGTTTCGGAAGGGCTGGCTGACGATCGCGGCCGGCACCGCCGGCGCATTCTTCAAGACCAGCTCACGGCTGGCTTCGCCCGACATCCAGGTGCACTTCCTTCCGTTCTCGACCGACAAGATGGGCGAGAAGCTGCACGATTTCTCCGGCTTCACGGCTTCGGTCTGCCAGCTCCGGCCCGAAAGTCGCGGTTCCCTCCGCATCAAGAGTGCCGACCCCGCCGTGCCCCCGGAGATCCGCATCAACTACATGTCGACCGAGACCGATCGCACCACAAACGTCGAGGGCATCAAGATCTTGCGCAAGATCCTGAACGCGCCGGCGCTGAAACCGTTCGTGGTCAGCGAGTACGACCCCGGCGAGAAGGTATCCACAGATGCCGAGATATTGGATTATTGTCGCGAGCGCGGCAGCACCATCTACCATCCGACCTCGACCTGTCGTATGGGCAATGACGCGCTCGCGGTGGTCGATCAGCGGCTGAAGGTGAGGGGGCTCGACGGCCTTCGTGTCGTCGATGGCTCGATCATGCCGGACCTCGTGTCGGGGAACACCAATGCGCCGATCATCATGATCGCCGAGAAGGCCTCCGACATGATATTGGAGGATGCGGGCTGAATTCGCCCTGAAAGGACATTCGACTTGCCTACTCGATTTCGGATCGGCACCCGCAAGAGCGCGATGGCGCTGGCACAGACGGAAGAAATCGCACGCCGCCTGACCGCCGCGGTGCCCGGTCTCGACGTCGAGATCGTCAAGTTCGACACCACGGGCGATCTCGACCAGACCAGCAAGCTGTTGTCGCATGGCGGCAAGGGCGGGGCCTTCGTGGCGCAGATACGCGCGGCGGTGGTTTCAGGCGAGCTGCAGGCAGCCATGCATTCGCTCAAGGACATGCCGGGTAACGAGGATACGCCCGGCCTCGTCATCGGCGCCACCTTGTCGCGCGATCCGCCGAGCGACGCGCTGGTGCTGCGCGAGGGCGTGACGCTGGAGGCGCTGCGCCAGTCCCGCGGCAAGGGCCTCAAGATCGGCACCAACGCGGTGCGCCGGGCGGCCTATGCGCGGCGGTTGTTTCCCGAGGTCGAGATCATCCACTTCCGCGGCGCCGCCGATACGCGCGTGCGCAAGCTCGACAATGGCGAGAAGCAGCGGCTGCCGGACGGCGGCGCGGTGGGACCGGCGGATGCGCTGATCATGGCGCGTTCGGGCCTCGATCGCGTCGGTTTGGCGAACCGCATCGCCTACGAATTCACCGCGACGGAGATGCTGCCGGCGGCGGGGCAGGGCATCGTCGCGGTCGAATGCGCGGCGCAGGACTGGCAGACGCGAAAGATCCTGTCAGCGATCGACGATCCCGCCGCGCACGCCTCGGCCGACGCCGAGCGCGAGGTGCTGTGGGTGCTGAACGGCCACTGCAATTCGCCGGTGGCCGGCTTCTCGACCATCTCAGGTGATCACATGTCGCTCACCGCGTCCGTGCTCGACCTCTCCGGCAACACGATCATCGAAGTCTCGCGTGCCGGCCCTGCCAATCGTCCGCGCGAGCTCGGCCGTGCGGTGGGATTGGACCTGCTGGCGAAGGGGGCGGCGGAGATTATCGAGCGCAGCAGGCCTCGCTGAGGCTCGCGAAACCACGATCGGCGATCATGCCGTTCTGCGCCTGTTTTGCCCGACGTGTCAAACGCGCGGGGTGAGCCATGCCAGCCCAAGGCTTTCAATGGCTTGTCTACTGTGCATGGGGTTGTTTTCGGTTTTCTGTTGCCGTGCCCGAACGGGCCAAATCAATCAGCCCCGCACGCGCTTGATCATCTGCTCGACATGGGCGATCGGCGTCTCCGGCTGGATGCCGTGGCCAAGATTGAAGATCAGCCGCCCTTGCGCGAAATTTGCCAGCACATCGTCGACGGCGCGATCGAGCGCGGTACCGCCTGCAATCAGCACCAGCGGATCGAGATTGCCCTGCACGGCGACCTTGCTTTGCACATGATCGCGGATGAAGCCCGGCTCCGCGGTCCAGTCGATGCTGACGGCGCTGACGCGGGTTGCCTCGACATAGGCTGGTAGCTGCGCGGCGGCACCGCGCGGGAAGCCGATGATCTTCGCATCCGGTACCTTCGCGCGTACGCCCTCGACGATGCGCCGCGTCGGCTCGACCGACCAGCGCGCGAATTCGGCTGGGGGCAATACGCCGGCCCAGGTGTCGAAGATCTGCAAGGCGTCGGCTCCGGCCGCGAGCTGCGCCAGCAGATATTCGATCGAGTTGTCGACCAGCACGTCGATGATCGCCGAGAAAGCTTCAGGATGGCGATAGGCCATCATCCGGGCCGGCGCCTGGTCCGGGGTGCCGTGGCCCGCGACCATGTAGGTCGCCACCGTCCAGGGCGCGCCGCAGAAACCGATCAGCGCGACGTCAGGATCGAGCGCGCCGCGCACGATCTTGAGCGCCTCGAAGACCGGCGCGAGCTTGCTGAAATCCGCGCGCGAGGCCAGCGTGGCGACCTTGGCAGGATCGTCGAGCGGCTCGAGCCGCGGGCCCTCGCCCACCTCGAACCGCACCGAGCGGCCGAGCGCATGGGGGATCACCAGAATGTCGGAGAAGATGATCGCCGCATTGAAGCCGAACCTGCGGATCGGTTGCAGCGTCACCTCGGCTGCTAGCTCCGGGTTGAAGCAGAGATCGAGGAAGCCGCCTGCCTTGGCGCGCACCTCGCGATATTCCGGAAGGTAGCGCCCGGCCTGGCGCATCATCCACACGGGCGGGACGGCTTGTCGGTGGCCGGAGAGCACGTCGATGAAAGGTTTGGTCGCAGATTGGGGCACGAATGGTCCTGCAGAGGTTATGGCTCCTGATACACCGGCCCGGCCGCCAGCGGAACAGGGGAACCAGCGCAACTTCGCCGCGTTGAACAGCCAATGGAGGAGATCATGGCTGAGACATTCAACCCCGCGCCGCACGACAAGCTCGCCGACGACCCGCACGAGGCGCTCGCCGCTGATCGGCAATCCAAGCTCGACGCCGGGCTGAAGGATACGTTCCCGGCTTCCGATCCCGTCAGCGCCGCGCAGCCGACGCCCTCGAAGGCAGATGCAGATGCCGACCAGCCCTCGCTCTGGGACAAAGTTAAGGCGATCTTCAGCTAGGGGAGGTAGGCGCGCCGGATTCCGATAGGCCTGCTAGCATCTTGTTAGCGATGAGTGAATCCGGTCCCCCGTAGGACTACTGGAAAGGCGGAGCAGCGCCGCCTCGGGCCCCGTCTTTTCAGGTTTCAATAACAGAACAGGCAGAGGTTCCGCCATCGGAGACCTCTGCCGCATGACCGCCGTCACCACACGACCCGGATGGAGCCGCTTGCCGCTGCGCGCGGCCGCGTTCGTCGTGCTCACCTGCGCCACCATCTTGGGCGTGAGCGGCTGGCGCGAATGGAGCGCCCGCGACACCGTGCTGAGGGGCGCCGAGACGGAGTTGGCGAACGTCGCGCGTTCACTGACCCAGCATGCCGAGGATAGCCTCGATCTCCTGGATTCCGGCGTCGTCGGCGCGGTCAGCCGGCTGGAGATCGATGGCACTGGTCCCATCACGATCGCGAAGCTCGGCACTGTCCTGGAAGCGCGCAGGAAGGCGATTCCGCGTGTCCATAGCCTTGCCGTCATCGATGATCAGGGCAACTGGCTGACTTCGCCCGGCACGATCGGCGCGACGCTCAGCGACGATGCGTTTTTCCGTCAGCATCAGCTTTCCCCGAAACGAGAACCCTATGTCGGCCGCCCCGTGAAGAGCCTGCTCGATGGCGAATGGGTGGTCACTCTGTCGCGCCGCTTCAACAAGCAGGACGGCAGCTTCGGCGGCGTGGTGCTCGCGACCATCAGCTCCAGATATCTCTCGCAGTTCTACGAGCAGTTCGAGATCGGCCGCAACAGCTCGATTGCGCTGACACATGGCGACGGCGTGATCATCGCGCGCGATCCCAATAACGAAAAGTTCGTGGGACGCAACGTTGCAGACACCGCGCTGTTCCGCGACGCCAGCCTGCAACGGCCGAGCGGCGCCTATCACTTCGAATCGCCGCTGGATGGCGCCCAGCGTGTCAGCTTCTTCTGGCGCAGCAGCCGCTATCCCCTCGTCCTGCTGGCCACGCTGGACAAGGAGGAACTGCTTGCGGCTTGGCGAACCGACGCAATCTCCCGCATGCTCTACGTGCTCGCTCTGGTGATGCTGATCTCGGTCATCGGCGGCGTGCTGGTGTGGCAGTTGCATCGGGGCCAGCGCATGGCCGCCGCCCTGGGCGAGAAGGAAGCGCACTTCCGCCTGCTCGCCGAAGGCTCCAGCGACATGGTGACACGCATCGGCCTCGACGAGCGGCTCCGCTATGTCTCGCCTTCGTCGGTGCGCGTTGTCGGCTGGCGCCCCAATCAGCTGATCGGCACCCCGGCTCTTGCGGGCATCAACCCAGACGATCTGCCGGAGGTCCAGGCGATCGTCGGCGCGTTGAAGCGTGGCGAGAGGGAGGAGGCGCGTCTCACCTATCGCAACGCGCACCGGCAGAACGGCGAAGTGTGGCTCGAATCGACCATGCGGGTGACACGAAAGAGCAACGGCAACGTCGATGGCGTGGTCGCGATCTCGCGCGACATCACCGAACAGAAGAAGCTGGAGACCAAGCTTGAGACGCTCGCGATCGAGGACAGCCTCACCGGCCTGGCCAATCGCCGCCGCTTCGACGAGCGGCTGCAGGAGGAGTGGGCGCGCGCCTATCGCGACCGCTCCAGCCTCGCCTTGCTGATGATCGACGTCGACCACTTCAAAGCCTACAACGACGAATACGGCCATCCCGCCGGCGATGCCTGCCTGCGCCTGGTCGCAAGGATCATCGCGGCCGAGACGCAGCGCGCCGGTGATCTGGCTGCCCGCTATGGCGGCGAGGAATTCGCCATGCTGCTGCCGAACACCGATGCCGCCGGCTGCGCCAGGGTCGGCGAGCGGATCCGAAGCGCCATTCACGGCGCCGGCCTTGTTCACAGCACCAATCCGGCGGCCGGATGCGTCACCGCCTCCGTCGGCGGTGCGGCGTGCCGGCCGGTGCTGGAGCGCACGGCGGGCGTGGGCTCGCTGCTTGAAGCTGCAGACCGGGCGCTCTACGCCGCCAAGGACGCGGGCCGCAACCGCCTGGTGATGTCCGGCGAGGTCACGACCCTGCTGCCGAAGGTATCGGGCCAATAAGGCCGATCAGTAATGCGGAGGAGGCTCGTTGGCAGGCCCGGGCACGTTTGCCTCCGCCTCCTGGAGCCGCTCGTTGAGCTGCGCGACCTGCCGCGTCAGCGTGTCGATCTGCTTCCATTGCGCCGTGATGGTCTGGTTCAACGTCTCGATCGTGTCGTCCTGGTAGGCGAGGCGCGTCTCCAGCGCGTCGATGCGCTCGCTCAGCGTCTTGATCTCATTCGTCACGGCCGAGCCCCATGTCTTGCTCGCGCAAGTCCCGTCCTCGTGAGCCAAGTTCTCGCAAACCGTGGCCGAGCGCCACGCGCTCGTCGAACACGAAACATTCGCCGCGCCAGCGGCTCTGCGCCTCCGGCACCTCTTCCAGATACTTCAGGATGCCGCCCTTGAGGTGGTAGACCTCGGCAAAGCCGCGCGCGAGCAGGTGTGCGCTTGCCTTCTCGCAGCGAATGCCGCCGGTGCAGAACATCGCGATCCGGCGGTGCTTGACCGGATCGAGCCTGGCTGCGGCGAAGTCCTTGAACTGGCCAAAGCTCTTGATGCCGGGGTCGACCGCGCCCTCGAACGTCCCCATCGCTACCTCAAAGGCGTTGCGGGTGTCGAGCAGCAGTGTGTCGGGCGCCGCGATCAGAGTGTTCCACTCGGCAGCATCGACGTAGGTGCCGACCTGGCGGGTCGGATCGGCCGTCTCGTCGCCCAGCGTGACGATCTCCTTCTTCAGCCGCACCTTGAGCCGGCCGAACGGCATCGCCGCGGCGGTCGAGAACTTCAATTCGAGATTGTGGAGCCGGCCTCCGAATAGGCTGCCGTGTGCGAGCTCATGAGCGAGCGTATCGATCGCCTCCGAAAGCCCAGCCACCGTGCCGTTGATGCCCTCCTGCGCCAGCAGCACGCTGCCCTTCAGCTCGAGGCCGGCGCAGAAGGCGCGCAGGGGCTCGCGCAGCTCGCGGTAGTCCGGGAGGGCGGCGAATTGGTAGAAGGCCGCGACCTTGATGGTCGAATTCGGGTCAGACATGGCCGCCCGTTTAGCAGGCGACAGCCGTCCGGAAAACCCGCATGACCGCCGTGTTGAAAGGTCCATACGTTCGGCGGATGGCAGCCATTTTCCTGGCATGCCAGCATTGCCCCGCCGGGCCGGAATGTGTCATGTAGACGCGGTTTTTCGAGAGGCGCGCCACCCGCGTCGACGGCAAGAGAGCAAGACATTCGATGAGAAACTTTCATTTTCCCGGCAGGTCCACGGTCCACGCCACCAACGCGATGGTGGCGACCTCGCACCCGCAAGCCTCGCTCGCCGCGATCGAGGTGCTGCGCGAGGGCGGCACCGCGGTGGATGCGGCGGTTGCCGGCTCCGCCCTGCTTGGCGTGATCGAGCCGCAATCGACCGGCATCGGCGGCGATTGTTTTGCGCTGGTCCAGCCGCGCGGCGAGGGCAAAATCATCGCCTATAATGGATCCGGCCGCGCGCCGAAGGCGGCGAATGCCGACTGGTATCTCGAGCGCAAGATCAATTCCGTGCCGTTGACCTCGGCGCATGCGGTCTCGATCCCCGGCGTGGTCGATGCCTTCGCAACCGTCCTGCGCGATCACGGCAAGTTCGGCTTCGATCGCCTGCTCCAGCCCGCGATCAAGGCGGCGGAGGAGGGCTATGTCGTCGCCCCGCGCATCGCCTTCGACTGGAAGAACCAGTTCGAGAAACTGAAGGCCGGCGCCAATACCGTGCGTTACCTGCTGCCGGGCGGCAAGCCGCCGGTCGCCGGCGATGTCATCCGCCAGGCTGAGCTCGGCAAGACCCTGCGGGCCATCGCCAAGGACGGCCGCGACGCCTTCTACAAGGGCGCCATCGCGGAGGACATGGTCGAGACCCTGCGCGGCATCGGCGGCCTGCACTCGCTCGACGATTTCGCCGCGCATACGACCGAGACGACGACGCCGATCGGTACCATGTACAAGGGCTATGATGTCTGGCAGTGCCCGCCGAACGGACCGGGCCTCACCATGCTGCTGATGCTCAACATCCTGTCGCGGTTCGACCTGACCAAGTACGCCCCGCTCAGCGTCGAGCGCTTCCATCTCGAGGCCGAGGCTGCGCGCATCGCCTACATGCATCGCGAGTTGCATGTCGCCGATCCCGAGCACATGCAGATCGAGGTCGCCAAGATTCTGGCCAAGGAATTCTGCGACGAGCACATCGCCAAGATCCGGATGGACGGCATGCTCGACCTGCCGAATGTCGCGCCGCCGATGAATCCTTCGACCATCTACATCACGGTCGTGGACAAGGATCGCAACGTCTGCTCGTTCATCAACTCGATCGCGCACTCCTTCGGCTCGGCCATCGTTTCCAACAAGACCGGTGTCTTGTTCCAGAACCGCGCCGGCGGCTTCCGCATTCAGCCCGGCCATCCCAACTGCATCGCCGGCGGCAAGCGCCCGCTGCATACGATCATGCCGAGCCTGCTCACCCAGGGCGGCCGCTCCGTGATGCCGTTCGCGGTGATGGGCGGGCAGTACCAGCCGGTCGGCCAGACCCGCGTGATCACCAATATCCTAGATTATGGCTGCGACGTGCAGGAGGCGATCGACATGCCGCGCGGCCTGCACTACGAGGGCCAGTATCAACTCGAGGACAGCGTGCCGGCGGCAATCGTCGATGGTCTGAAGAGGCTCGGCCACAAGACCACCAGTGTGGTCAGCCCGCTCGGCGGCGCCCAGGCGATCTGGATCGATTGGGACAAGGGCACGCTCACCGGTGGCTCCGATCCGCGCAAGGACGGCTGCGCGCTCGGCTATTGATCGCCCGCGCAGTTCCCCGCGAGATCAGGAAAAGTTGACGAAGGGCGGCCGGCATTCGCTGCGCCGCCCTTATCTCGTCCGGAACCGCACTCATTGCTCCAAGTTAAGGGGCGATGAGCGGTGCAGGCATGCGCTGCTTTGCAGATCAGCGGCGGAGGCCTGCCATGCCCGACAAACCAGGTTCCAGATCAGCATTCGATCGGCGCGCCTTCCTGGCCGGTGCTGCCGGAAGTGCGTTGGTCCCGATGACCGCGCGTGCGGCCGCGCAGGAGGCGAATGCGCCCGCCGCGCAGGATCCATCGCTGCCCGTCGAAGTCACGCTGCGGGTGAACGGCAAGGACAATCGCCTGAGCATCGACGCGCGCACCACGGTGCTCGATGCTTTGCGTGAACATCTCAAGCTCACCGGCAGCAAGAAGGGCTGCGACCACGGCCAGTGTGGCGCCTGTACCGTGCTGATCGACGATCGGCGCGTCGTGTCGTGCCTGACGCTGGCGCTTGCGGCCGAAGGGCAGGAGATCACGACGATCGAGGGGCTTGCCACCGACGACCGCCTGCATCCGATGCAGCAGGCCTTCATCGACAACGACGCCTTCCAGTGCGGCTATTGCACGCCGGGCCAGATCATGTCCGCCGTCGCCTGCGTCAAGGAAGGCCATGCCAACAGCGAGGCCGAGATTCGCGAATACATGAGCGGCAACATCTGCCGCTGCGCCGCTTATCCTAACATCGTGGCCGCCGTGAAGCAGGCCGCGCCCGAGATCGTGAAAGGCTAGGCCGATGCGACCGTTTTCGTATCAGAGGGCAACAGACCCTGACATGGCCGTGCAGGCGCTCGGCGCCGCCGCGGCGGCGAACAATCCGGTGACCAAGGCACTTGTGCAGCCGCTCGCCGGCGGCACGACGCTGATCGACCTGATGAAGCTGGAGGTGATGCGGCCGGCCGCGATCGTCGACATCAATCCGCTCGCGCGCGGCTGGTCAGCGATCGAGCCGAAGAGCGACGGCCTGCGCCTCGGCGCGCTCGCGAAGATGTCGGATGTTGCTGCCCACGCCGAGATCGAGCGAAACTATCCGGTGATCGCGGATTCGCTGAAGCTCGCCGCCAGCGCCCAGCTGCGCAACATGGCAACGCTCGGCGGCAACGTGATGCAGCGAACGCGCTGCAGCTATTTCCGCGACGTCTCCTATGAAAATTGCAACAAGCGCAGTCCCGGCTCCGGCTGTGCCGCAATGGACGGCGTCAATCGCATGCATGCCGTGCTCGGCGTCTCCGACCAGTGCATCGCGACCTATCCTGGCGATTTTGCCCAGGCGCTGATCGCTCTCGATGCCATGGCCGAGATCACCGGCAAGGCCGGGACGCGCAGCATGCCGTTCGCCCAGCTGCACAAGGCGCCGGGCAGCACGCCTGATATCGAGACCACGCTTCAGCCCGGCGAGCTGATTTCGGCCTTCTCGATCCAGGGCCGGTGGCCGCGGTCGGTATATCTAAAGGCGCGCGACCGGCAATCCTACGAGTTCGCGCTGTCCTCGGCGGCGGTCACGCTCGACGTTCAGGATGGCGCGATCAGGGACGCGCGCGTCGCGCTCGGCGGCGTGGCCACGGTGCCGTGGCGGGCGCGCGAGGCGGAAGCACTGTTGAGGGGGCAGGAGTTCGATGAAGCGCTGGCCCGGCGCGCCGCCGATGCCGCTTTCGCCGAGGCCAAGGGGCGGCGGCACAATAGCTTCAAGATCGCGCTCGGCAAGCGCGTGGTGGCACGTGCGCTTCAGCAGGCCGTAACCATGGAGATCTGAGGATGACCGCTGCAGCTCCCGAGCCCAAGGCGAATATGGGAAGACCCGTGCCGCGCTATGATGCGGCCGCAAAAGTCACGGGGCGGGCGACCTATGCCTCCGACATGCCGTTGGACAATCCGGCCTACGCCTTCCTGGTCACCAGCGCCATCGCCAAGGGCCGCATCGACCGCTTCGACCTCGACGATGCCAGGCGAGTCCGCGGAGTGATCGAGGTCGTTACGCATGAGAATGCGCCGAAGCTGAAGGAATCGAAGTTGTTCAGCAATGGTGGCTATGCCGGCACGACGATCCAGCCGCTGAAATCGGCCGAGATTGCGCATGACGGCCAGATCATCGCTGTGATCGTCGCCGAAAGCTACGAGGCGGCGCGCGAGGCCGCCAACCGCGTCAAGGTCAGCTATACGGTCAGCGCGCCGAGCGCGACTTTCGATTCGCCCGGTGCAACGACCGCGGCCGCGAAGGGACAGAACGCGCAGCTCAAGGAGGACCCGAAGGTTGGCGATTTCGCCAGGGCGTTCGAGGAGGCCGAGGTCAAGCTGACTGCCGCCTACGACACGCCGGCGCAGCACCACAATCCGATGGAGCTTTTTACGACCAGCTGCGCCTGGATGGGCGACAACCTCGTGATCTACGAAGGAAGTCAGTATGTCTATGGCCTGAAGAACGGCGTCGCCGAGCAACTCGGCATCGACGTCGATAAGGTGCGGGTGGTCAATCCCTATGTCGGCGGCGGGTTCGGCTCGCGGGGCTCGATGACGCCGCGCACCGCCATCATCGCCGCCATTGCCAAGCGTCTGAACCGCCCGGTCAAGCTTGTCCCGACCCGCGACCAGGGTTTTACAATCACGACGTACCGCGCCGAGACGCGACACGAGATCAGGCTCGGCGCGAGCCGTGACGGCAGGCTGGTGGCCTTGAGGCATGCGGGGTCCGAGGTCTCCTCGCGCCCGGACGCCTATTGCGTCGGTGGGACCAAAACGACGACGCGACTCTATGCCTGCCCGAATGTCGACAGCCTGGTGTCGATCGTGCGTGCCGATCGCAACACGCCCGGATTCATGCGCTCTCCCCCGGAGGTGCCGTACCTGTTCGCGCTCGAGAGCGCCTTGGACGAGCTCGCCGTGAAGCTTGACATGGATCCCATCGAGCTTCGCCGCATCAACGATGCCACCAACGAGCCGATCGATGGCAAGCCTTACACCTCGCGATCGCTCATGGCGTGTTTCGATGATGCCGCCAAGGCGTTCGGCTGGTCGCAGCGCTCGCCGCAGCCGAAATCGATGTCCGACGGCGACTGGCTGATCGGCTACGGCTGCGCCGCCACCTGCTATCCGACGCAGATGGCGCCATGTGCCGCACGCGTGCGCTTGCAGCGCGACGGCCGTACCCGCGTCGAGATCGCCGGCCACGAGATCGGCACCGGGGCCTATACGGTCATAGCCCAGACGGCGGCCGAGCGGCTCGGCGTGCCGCTCGAAAAGGTCGCGGTCTTCATAGGGGACAGCGACCTGCCGCCTGCGCCGGTCGCCGGCGGCTCCAACTCGACGGCCAGCACCTGCTCGGCAGTGATGATGGTGTGCGATCAGATCCGGCAGCGTCTGCTCAAGGCGGTGATGCCGAGCGACAGCCTCGCCGACAAGGCCAAGGAGACCGTCGGCATCAGTCCTGCACCCTCGACTCAGGCTGCGAAGAGCGACCGCCCTCTCGATATCGAGAAGGCCTTCGATGCGCTCGGCGTCGGCATCGTCGAGGAGTATGGCGAGTGGAAGCCGGACGGCGCGCCGATGGACTCGTTCACGGCCATGCACAGCGGACAGCCGCGGTTCGTCGGCGGTCATCAAATGAAGGACAAGATCGCCTACGCCTTCGGCGCTGAGTTCGTCGAGGTCCGCATCAACCGTTTCACGCACGAGATCCGCTGCCCTCGCCTTGTCGGCGCTTTCGCTGCGGGCCGCATCATGAATCCGCGCACGGCGGGCAGCCAGCTCATGGGCGGCCTGATCTGGGGCATGTCTTCGGCGCTGCTGGAGGCCACCGAGATCGACGAACGCTATGCGCGCTACGTCAACGACAATCTCGCCGATTACCTCGTGCCCGTGAACGCCGACGTCCCCGGCGTCGAGGTCATCATGCTTTCCGAGCAGGACGACCACATCAACCCGGCGGGCGCAAAGGGCCTCGGCGAGCTCGGCAATGTCGGCACCAATGCGGCGATCTGCAACGCGATCTATCACGCCACCGGCCAGCGTATCCGCAAGCTGCCGGTACGGCTGGAAAATATCGAGGTCTAGAGGGTGGAAACGGCGGCGGCGTTGGGTTAGACACCTCCCGCCTCAAATGGAAGGTGTCTTATGCAGCGTTTTCAGCGCGTGCTCCTCGCTATCATGTCGGCACTCGCGATCACCGTGATCGCAGGCGTAACCGATTTCGTTTCCACCCCGGCCTCGGCCCAGACCGCAGGAAAGACCATGACCACAGCTTCAGGCTTGCAGATCATCGACTCGACCGTCGGCACCGGTGCCTCGCCGCAGCCCGGCCAGATCTGCGTGATGCACTATACCGGCTGGCTCTATGAGAACGGGCAGAAGGGCAAGAAATTCGACTCCTCCGTCGATCGCAAGGAGCCGTTCGAATTCCCGATCGGCAAGGGCCGCGTCATTGCCGGTTGGGACGAAGGCGTTGCCTCGATGAAGGTCGGCGGCAAGCGCACGCTGATCATTCCGCCGCAGCTCGGCTACGGCGCTCGCGGCGCCGGCGGCGTGATCCCGCCGAACGCGACGCTGATGTTCGACGTGGAATTGCTCGCGGTGAAGTGATGGCGCCGCCGTCATTCCGGGTCGGCTCGGAGAGCCGAACCCGGAATCTCGAGGTCCCTGGTTGCGCAATCGCGCACCTGGGGTCTGGCACCTGCGCACCATCCCGGACATGAAAATACAAAAAAAGACCGGCCTCTCGGCCGGTCTTTCGCTTTCAGATCACTGCGTGCTACTCGGTCGCGCGTTTGGCGGCCGCAGCGGCGCGGTCCATCGCTTCCTTCCCGGCGTCCTTGGCGTCGCCCATGGCCTGCTGGCCCTTGCCCTTGGCCTCCTGGACCACGCCTTCGCCTTTCATGCGATCGGAGCCCGTGGCTTCGCCGATGCCCTGCTTGGCGTTGCCCATGGCTTCGTTGGCGGTGCCCTTGATCTTGTCGGTCGTGCTACCCATGAAACTCTCCTTCCATTTTGCTCGCATTGACAACGCCCGGTGGCTACGAGGGTTCCGATTTTGGTCTGGCTAGTGGGCGCTGCTTTGGCTAGTTTGCCGCGCACGGAACCAACAGAAAGCAAGTCCCATGACCGGCCATGACCATTCGCATTCCCACCATGACCACGATCATGATCGCTGGAAACATGACGGCGTGCGCGTCATTCCCGGTAACCAGCTCGACACCAACGTGCCGTCGACGGCAGGCATGGACCGCGCCGCCGCCATCAACTTCGCACGCGTCGGCGCGCAGAAGCTGTGGGCGGGCACGGTCAGCATCAAGCCGGATGCGAAGACCGGCGCACATCATCACGGCCATCTCGAAAGCGTCATCTATGTGGTGAAGGGAAAGGCGCGGATGCGCTGGGGCGAGAGCCTGCAGTTCACCGCTGAAGCCGGCCCCGGCGACTTCATCTTCGTCCCGCCCTATGTGCCGCACCAGGAGATCAACGCCAGCCCGGACGAGGTGCTGGAGTGCGTTCTGGTGCGCAGCGACGGCGAGGCGGTGGCGATCAACCTCGACATCGAGCCGGTCGAGAAACCCGAGACCGTGCTGTGGATCGACCCGGTGCACCGGGATCCCAACGAGAAGAAGTGAGCCGCCCCAGGGTTGATGGGAATCGGTACAATAGAGCCACGCAAGCGGGATCAAAAAATACTCGGAAGTGATGTCGGATGGCGGTCTTGCCGTCCGTCCTTGGGCAGAACCCGCAAAGGAGCTTCCGATGCCCAAGATGATCTTCGTCAACCTGCCGGTGACCGACCTCAAGCGCGCGACCGCCTTCTACGAGGCGGTCGGCGCGGTCAAGAATCCGCAATTTTGCGACGAGACCGCAAGCTGCATGGTCTTTTCCGAGACTATCTACGCCATGCTGCTGACGCACGACAAATTCCGCCAGTTCACGCCGAAGCCGATCGCGGACGCCAGGACCTCGAATCAGGTGCTGCTCTGCCTGTCTGCTGACAGCCGCAGCGATGTCGACGACATCATTGTCAAGGCCGCGGCCGCGGGCGGAGTAGCAGATCCAAGCCCGAAGGACGAATACAGCTTCATGTACGGCCGTAGTTTCGAGGACCCGGACGGCCATATGTGGGGAGTGAACTGGATGGATCTCGCGGCCGCCCCCCTGCAGCCCGACTTGGCGAACGTCTGAGCCGAACCCGGCAGATCTGAAGAGGAGCATTCACGATGTCCAAGCTCGTGCCCTGCATGTGGTTCGACGGCGATGCCGAGGACGCCGCAAAATTCTACGTCTCGCTGGTCCCGAATTCGGAGATCACGCACGTTCAGCGCAACGTTTCGGACGGCCCCTCCGGCAAGGAAGGCTCGGTTCTCGTCGTCGAGTTCACGATAGCCGGGCAGCCCCTGGTGGCGCTCAATGGCGGCATGAAAATGGAGTACACCCACGCGATCTCGCTGATGATCCATTGCGACGACCAGGCCCAGGTCGACAGCGTCTGGAACGCGTTCCTCGCCCATGGCGCCAAGGAAGAACAATGCGGCTGGCTCAGGGATCGCTGGGGCGTGGCCTGGCAGGTGGTCCCGACAGTTATGTTCGAATTCCTGTCGAGCCCGGACAAGGCTGCGGCCGCGCGCGCAATGCAGGCCATGATGAAGATGGTGAAGCTCGACGTGGACGTGCTGCGTCGGGCCTTCGAGGGCAAGTCGGCGGCGTGAGCCGCTGGCCCGTGCCATGCACGCGCTGTGATCGCCCGGCTTGACCGGGCGATCCAGTACTCCAGGACGGCAGTGATTGAGCGGATAATTGCGGCGTTCCGGATGCCCCGGTCAAGCCGTGGCATGACGGCGGATGTGAGGCGAAGCCTCGCTGCTAGTAATTGATCCGCAACCCCACGCCGCCATGAATGGTGTTACCGACCGGCTGTGGACCGAGCGTGCCGTTGGCGAAGAGATCCACGATCCACCCCTTCTGCACGCGGAAGCCAAGGCGGCCGCCATATTCGAACCAGCCCTGGTTGCCCATTGTGGGCACCACCGTGCCGTTGCCGGTCACGGTGGCAACGATGCCGCTGTGGCTGGCGAATGACTGTACCCACCCGGCATTGATATTGGTCTCGATGTTGCTGCCGAACAGATGCGTCCACTGGCCGCCGATCTTGACGAGGCTGGTGCGGTCGGTGCCATCAGCGATGCTGGCATCGAACGGATTGAATGCCACGGCGCTGTCGCTGTAGCCGGAGACGCGTTGCCAGAGCTGCCAGACTTCGATCGAGGCTGCGACCTCGTCGCGCGGCGACAGGCGGCTGATCCAGCCGGCGCGACCGTAGACGGCATAATTGGAGGCATTGGTCGAACTGGTTACGCTCACCGGGCCGAGACTGGTGTCGTAGCTGCGCGTGTAACGTGCCTTCTCCCACGGCGTCAGGATCGCGCCGACGTCGAAGAACGGGCGCGACGAGCCCCAATCGGTGAAGTCGTAGCGCAGTGCGAAAGCGCCGATCGGTGCGCTGGTGATCTTGTAGCCGCCCCCATCGTAATGCGTGTAGGCGATGCCGGCGAGCAGTGACAGATTTTTGGTGAGCGCCTTGCGGCCGTGGATGCCGGCCGAGAACGAGCCGGCCGAGCCGAACGCGCTGACGCAGTCGCCGCAATTGATCTGCTCGTTGACGCCGAGCAGCACCGTGCCAAGCACCCGGTTGGTGATCATCTGGTTGAAACGCTGATTGGCGAGCCCGCCGATCGAATTGCCGCTCGAATCGGCGCCGGTCGGTCCTGACGGCGGAGGATACGGGCTCGGTGAAGGCGCCGGATAGGGGCTCGGTGACGGGGAGGGAGTCGGAGTAGGTGACGGAGACGGTGACGGAGAATAGGTTGGGGACGGAGTGGGATTTGGTTCGCACTCGGACCCGCACTCCGATTCCTGCGCAGCCGCCGGGCGGGCATCGAGCGTGGCAAGCGCAAAGGCCGCAGTTGCGGTCAGTGCAACGGCAAGGATGAGGCGCCGGACGTTCAACTTTGCCATCGTCAGCGTCCGCACAGCATGCCGTCGTCCTGGACGGCGGGCGTGATGGTCGGCGAGGCGTCGGCGTACTGGTTGACCGCGCACAGCCCCGCACTCGCGGCGCAGTTGGCGGCAAAGGTCCAGGGCGGCGTGTTGGATTTGGTGATGCTGACCTTGCCGCCGGTCGAGGTGATGACCGCGGTCTCGCCGGGCTGGGTGAGCTGCACGCATTGGCCGCTTCTCGTACACACGCTGGCTGCGCCGTCCTGAAGCACGACCACGGAGCGTCCGCGCTGCGAGAGAATGTCGAGCGTGGTGCCGCGTACGCCGATGGTCGCGAGCGGCGTGGTGATCTTGTAGGCGGCCTTGTCGGAGTTGCCGGTGACAAAGCGGAACGCGCCGGTGGTCATGCGGATTGCGACGTCGCGATAGCTGTGCTCGTCGTTGAAGACGGTACGGTCGAGCTTCAGCGTGGCACTCGGCCCGAGCGACAGGTTGGTGCTGTCGGCCATCACGAAACGTGCCGCGCTGTCGGCACCGGTGCGTACGGTCTCATCGCGCAGCATGCTGTCGCCGACGTTGATCGGCGTCGTGGTTGCGGCGACGCGCACCACTTCGTTCTGAATCACGACGGCCTGGCCGACGCGTGTCTGCGCCGGTGCAGCAGACGCTGTGCACAATGCGGCCGACGACAGGATGGAGAAAAGCCAAAAACGCAAATTCATTTCGCAACCGATCGATGTGTCCCTGATCGTACCGGATCGCGCGCGCTTGCGATGTGGCGGAATTATCACAAGCGGCGCGGGACGTGCGCTATGCTTAGTGACAGTTGCGGCAGAATGCGTTCAATGAAAACACCACACTTATTTTTGTCCCGCGGTGACGCAAATTTGCCACGCAAAACATCCCCACAGCAGCCACTTGAATCGATCGCAGCTTCAAGATTGTCGCGGAGCGCAGTGATTGCTGTCGCGATTTTCCTGATCGCGCATCTGGCGCTACTGATCGGCCTCACCACGCCGGAGAAGTTCGTCTTCGACGAGGTGCATTACGTGCCGGCGGCGCGGCAGATGCTGGCGCCTGTGATGTCGCAGCCGATGCTCAACCCGATGCATCCGCCGCTAGCCAAGGAGCTGATGGCGGCATCGATCGCGGCCTTCGGCGACAACGCGCTCGGCTGGCGTTATCCCGCGACGTTGTTCGGTGCACTGGCGATCGTCGCGATCTATCTGTGCGGCCTCGCGCTGTTCTCGGCACGAGGGCCCGCGATCGCGGCTGCGCTGATCGCCGGTCTCAACCAGATGCTGTACGTGCAGGCGCGCATCGCCATGCTCGACATTTTCGCGCTCGGCTTCGGTCTGCTGGCGACCGCCGCCTTCATGCATGGCTTTCGACGAGAGCGGCCGCAGGCGATGTTTGCCGCGGCAGGCGCTCTGTTCGGACTTGCTGCGGCGTGCAAATGGAGCGGCTTGTTTCCGCTCGGCGTCTGCATCGTCATTGTCGCGGTGATCCGCCTGATGCAGGGCTGGCGCACGCTGTTCGCGGACGCGAGGCCGGACGATTGGTATCGGCCCGAGCTGTGGCCCGGCTTGAAGCTGCATCATCTCGCGCTCTGCTTCGCGATCCTGCCGGCGCTGACGTATCTTGCAGCGTTCGTTCCGCTCTATGGATTGTCGCTGCCGGATTTGTTCGAGGCGCAGCGGCGCATCTTTGCCGACAACACGACGACCGCGATCGCCGGCCACACCTATATGAGTTCATGGCCATCCTGGCCGCTGCTCGCGCGCCCGGTCTGGTTCCTGTTCGACAAGACCGCAGAGGACAACGTCGCTGCCATCGTCTTCCTCGGCAATCCGCTGGTGCTTTGGCCGGCGCTGCTCGCGCTCATCATCGTGCTGCGGGATTTCATCGTCGCGCGCCGCTGGGACGCGTTCCTGATCGCAGCATTCTATTTCGGCCCCTGGCTTGCCTGGGCCTTGCTGCCGCGCACGCTGGGCTTCATCTATTACTATCTGCCGGCCGCGACGGCGGCCTCCCTCGCCCTCGTCTACGTGCTGCGCCGGCACGGAATGCCGCGCTGGCTGCTGTGGGCCTATGTCGGCGTCGCTGCGGCTGGCTTTGCAGTCATGCTGCCGATTTCCGCAGCCTTCATCGGCGCGTCGATGAAGAGCTTCAACCGGCTGATGCTGTTCCAGAGCTGGATATGACACCGCCGCCTGCCGGGCTGCGGCAGGCGGCGTGTCTTGCACGGATGGCCGCGCCTCACTTGGACGCGGTCTTGGTCTCCATGTTCACGACCTGGACGCGGCGGTTGACCGCGTCTGCGCCGTTGGCGGCATCCTTCAGCTTGGTCTCGCCGTAACCGACGGTGACCAGATCGTTGCCGTTGAGGCCGTAGTTCTGCACCAGGTACTTCTTGATGGTGTCGGCGCGCCTCTCGGAGAGGCCCTGATTGTACTCTTCGCCGCCGGTGGCGTCGGTGTGGCCGGCGACCACGAAGGTCGAGCCCTTGAGTGCCGGATCGGACAGGGCCTTGCCGAGCGCCTGCACCGAGGCCATCGAGGTCTTGGCGATGTCGGCCGAGTTGTAGTCGAACTGGATCTCCAGATCGATCTTCGGCTTGGTCGCCGCGAGCTCGGCGATCTGCTCCCGCTCGCCCATCGACAACGATCGGGTCGGTCGGTTGCGCACGGTGTTCAGGAATGTCGCCTCCTTGGCCTGCACGGTCGTATCGGTCTGCGGGCCCACGGACAGGCCGCGGGTCGCCGGTTTGGGCTTCAGGGCATCCAGGATCTTGTCGGTGGAGACGTTGTTGTCGCCAGCCATGGCCAGGCTCGCCGTCATCGACAGCGCGGCTGTCAGAGTCATCGCCTTCAGTCCAAAGAACTTATCAAAACGGGTCATTGTCATATCCTCGCTGCTACGCCTGATGGCGATTTGATGCTGTGAGCCTAGGGCAGGTTCAAAGGCATGGATGTGATCCTTGTCACATTCATATCGTCGGACTGAGACATCGATCTGTTTCGACACTCTGCGCGTCAGGTCGGATCGAGGAGCCTTTGAGACCCGCGTTCGTCGCAAAGGCGTCGCCTCGCGGCCCGCTCCAGAACAAGAATTCGTCCAGAAACCCGGCTATCGTACTTAGATCCTTTGACAATTCGTCCGCGACAGGAGCTGAGTTCCGTCCAGTGCCGAGGCCAAGTGACTACCAGTTCCATCGCAGCGCCCCGCCGGATCGGACAGTGTTCGTGAGCTCGATGCCGATCTACGTCGGGGCGGCGATGATCGCAGTGGCGATCCTGCTGTCCACGCTGATCACGGGCCTGACCTCCCGCTATGTCGGGCTGGGAGCGCCCAACGAGGAAAATATGTGGCTGGTCGATCGTCTCACCGGCGAGGTCTATCGCTGCCAGTCCGAGGGACGCGGCAAGGCCTCCTGTGAGCCTGATGTTGCGACCGGCAGCGTCGGGGAGCGCCCAAAAGCCGCACGCTGAAAGCGGGCTAGTACGGCGACGCAGCAACGAAAATGTCTTCTCCTTGATAAACTTGTCGCTGAAGAATGTCCGGTGCGGTGGCCGGCATCAGGCCGGCTTCATTTCTTGAGGAGAAAATTTGATGAAGACCCTATTGCTCGCGACGGCATTCGTGGCACTCGCTCTGACTCCCGCATCGGCTGCCAAGATGGCGTGCACCAGTGCAAACATGGCAAAGCTCGTTGCCGGGATGGGTGGCGAAGACACGCCGGGCAAGATCGCAGCGAGGAAGTCGATGGCCTCGGCCAATTCCGACATGAGCAAAGGCAACATGCGCGGCGCCTGCAAGCACTACATGAACGCCGAGAAGGCGATGGCGATGAAGTAGCTTCCGCCGATTTCACGCGTGATGGCCGCGCTGGCAGCAGATGGCAGCGCGGCTTTTTCGTGTCCATGCTTCTTTGCCTCGGCGCGAATCCCGCTACATTGCCCCTGCAATGTCCCGCACGCCCAAACCGCTTCCGCTTACAACCACACAGGCTCGGCAGATCTGGCTGCATGCCCAGCGACTGGACGAGCGAATCCCTTTTGGTGAAGGCGCGCAGGCCGTCGCGGACGCGGTCGCGCATCTCGGCTATGTGCAGATCGACACGATCAATGTCATCGAGCGCTGCCATCACCATATCCTGTTCAGCCGGATCCCGGCCTACCGACGCGCCGATCTTCGCCAAGCCCAGAGCGTCGACAAAAGCGTGTTCGAATACTGGACCCATGCGCTGTCCTACGTGCCGGCGAGCAACTTCCGCTTCTTCCTGCCGGCGATGCGCGAGCACCGGCGCGAGGGGCACAAATGGTTCGCTTCGGTGAAGCCGGCGGACACGCGCAAGGTGATGCGGCTGGTGCGCGGCGGTCCGCTGACGATCCGCGACATCGACGACGATGTGCTCGTCGAGAAGGAGCATTTGTGGCAGAGCCGCAAGCCCTCGAAGCGCGCCTTGCAGCTTGCCTTCTATACCGGCGCCGTCACCATCAGCGAGCGACAGGGCATGCTCAAGACCTATGAGCTGATGACGCGGCATTTCGGCTGGGACAAGCTGCCGAAGCCGGCATCGGCAGGGGAGACGACCGCCTATCTGCTCGACCGCGCGCTGCGCTCGCAGGGCGTGGTCAGCCTCGATTCGATCTGTCATCTCGACGCACCGAGCAAGAAACCGGTCGCGCGCCTGATCGCCTCGCGTGTCCGCCGCGGCGAACTCGTGCCTGTTACGATCGAGGGAGCCGGCAAGCAGGAGCATTGGGCCCCGCCCGCTGCGCTGAAGCCGCATGAGGTGCCGCCCGATCTCGTCCACATCCTCTCGCCGTTCGATCCGCTGATCATTCAGCGCAAGCGCACCAATTTGATCTTCGGCTACAATCATCTGTTCGAAGCCTATGTGCCGAAGGCCAAGCGCAAGCTAGGCTACTTCGCGCTGCCCGTGCTGGTCGGCGACGAGATCGTAGCTGCGCTCGACCTCAAGACCGACCGGCAGAACAAGAAGCTGTTGATGCAGAAATGGACGTGGGTCGGCGAGGGCAAGAAGACGGGACGGCGCAAGGAGCTGAAGCGTGTGATCGAGGACGAGCTCGATCGTTTCGAGCGATTTCAATTGGCGGAGTGAGCTAGATTGCAGGTGGATTGGCAAAGTGTATTCCGCGAGCGCTTGTATCCGCACAGACCGAGGAAGCGAGTTGCCTTTGCTTTTGGAGCTGCGGCGAACGCTAGCTCGCCCGACGCTTCGCAACGAGCCGATCGATGAAGATTCCGAAGAGAATCCCGATCGCGTAGGCCACCAGATTCCATAGTGAGAAGATGCGCCCGAGCAGCAGCGCGCCGGCCGTGCTGAGCCTGAATGCATCGAGCCATGGCGTGTGAACCAGCCGGGAGAACTCGACGGCGATGGCGATGGCGGCTGCGATCGCCGCAAGACCGCTTCCCGTCAGCCGCGGCAGCAACACCCCGACCAGCAAGAACACCATCGTCGCCCACAACAGCGAGCCGCCGTACTTCACGATGAAGGCGGGCAGGCCGAGCGGGAAACCGTACCGGCGCAAGCTGAGCCCGCAGACGATCACCGCGAGCGCAAGGATGGCGCGGACCAGCGATCTCCGGAGCAGCGCGACAGGTCTATCCGGCTGCGCTACGCGCATTGCTTGCTCCATTGACTCTTTGCTCGCGATGCTCAAAACCGCCGCTCAGCCCTAGAAAAGCAACAACGGGGGAAGCCATGAGCCAAACCACTTACGCCGGTTCCGCCGGCGGTGCCAAGACCCCCAACAAGAGCGACATCGAGACCTCGACCATCCGTGCGATCTCCTGGCGCCTGATTCCATTCCTGGTTCTGGCCTACTTCTTCTCCTATCTCGACCGCGTCAATCTTGGCTTCGCCGCGCTGACCATGAATGCGGATCTGAAGTTCACGCCACTGATCTTCTCCTGGGGCGCCGGCATCTTCTTCATCGGCTATTTCATCTTCGAGGTGCCGAGCAACCTGGCTCTTGAGAAGTTCGGCGCGAGCCGCTGGATCGCCCGCATCATGGTGAGCTGGGGCATCATCTCCGCTCTGATGGCCATGGTCAGCGGCGTCACCAGCTTCTATGTCCTGCGCTTCCTGCTCGGCGTCGCCGAGGCCGGCTTCTTCCCCGGCATCATTCTCTATCTCACCTATTGGTATCCGGCCGAATATCGCGCCCGCTTCCTCGCAGCTTTCGCCATTGCGGTGCCGGTCTCGACCGTGATCGGGGCGCCGATCTCGGGCCTCTTGCTCGGGCTTGACGGCATGATGGGGCTGAAGGGCTGGCAGTGGCTGTTCATCATCGAGGGCATCCCGTCCGTGCTGCTCGGCATCGTCACCTGGTTCTATCTCACCGACAAGCCGGAGAAGGCGGACTGGCTTTCGGCCGAGCAGAAGGCGTGGCTCAAGGCCAGGCTCGACTCGGAAATCGCGGCCAAGCAGGCGGTGAAGCATTTCTCGCTCGGTGAAGCGCTGTCTTCGCCGAAGGTGATCGCGCTCAGCCTGATCTATTTCGGCTTCGTCGGCGCGCTCTATGGCATGCAGTTCTGGCTGCCGCAGATCGTCAAGGCGTTCGGCCTCACCAACGCGCAGACCGGCTTCGTCACGGCGATTCCCTATCTGTTCGGCACCATCGCCATGATCTTGTGGGCGCGGCATTCGGATGCGACGCGCGAGCGCGTGATGCATGTCGGCGCGCCCTTGCTGCTCACCGCGGTTGCGCTCGGCATCTCTTCCTATCTCGCGGATCCGGCGCTCACGATGGTGGCGCTGACGGTGGCCGCGATCGGCGTGTTCTGCTGCTTCGGCGTGTTCTGGACCCTGCCGACTGCCTGGCTGTCCGGCACGGCCGCGGCCGGCGGGATCGCCCTGATCAACTCGATCGGCAATCTCGCCGGCTTCGGCGGACCGTACCTGATCGGCTGGGTCAAGGAAGCCACTGGCCAGACCTCGACGGGCCTGCTGGTGCTCGCGGTGCTGCCCCTGATCGCCGGCCTCCTGGTCTTCGTCGGCGGCCACGACAGCAAGCACGAGTTCGCTGGCCACGGGCGGTAGGAATGTCCGGAGGTGGAAAACGCGCTCTTTGTGCGCCATGCCACCTCATCTCCTTCGCAAGCTGACGCCACACCTTGCCCGTCCCTGCAATGGACCTTTCGACGTGGCTTCTCAATCCTACCACCCCTTAACGATCACGCATTCCTGATGACTGACGATTATTGACTTTCGTCACTAGTTAGTCGACAGTTCCTGCAGTTGAGATGCAGGAGTGTTCTCCGATGTTCGTCAGGTCGGTTTTATCGAGCTATTCCAGGCTGTTGGCGGGCGTGTCGCTCGCCCTGATGGCCGCTGTGCTGACCGGGTGCAATGATACCGTCGCCGAGAAGGCTGAGCCGCCGCGTCCGGTTCTGGTGGCGACCGCGAATTATAATGCCGAAACGCCGGAGCGCAGCTTTGTCGGCACCATCAGGCCGCGCATCGAGAGCGATCTCGGCTTCCGCGTCGCCGGCAAGGTCGCCAAACGCCTGGTCGAGGTCGGCCAGACCGTTGAAGTCGGCCAGCCGCTCGCGACCCTCGATGAGGTCGACCTGAAGCTGCAGGCTGAGCAGGCCGTCGCCGAGCAGACCGCCGCCACCGGCGTTCTGGCCCAGGCCGCTGCAGCCGAGCAGCGTGCCAAGGATCTGAAGGCCAAGGGCTGGACCACCGATGCGCAGCTGGATTCAAGCCGCGCTGCCGCCGATGAAGCCCGTGCGCGCCTCAATCGGGCCGAGCGCTCGGTCGAGTTGACCAAGAATTCCCTTTCCTACGCGACGCTCGCTGCCGACGCCCGCGGCGTCGTTACCGCAACGCTGATCGAGCCCGGCCAGGTGGTTGCCGCGGGCCAGGCTTCGATCCGTGTCGCCCGCTTTGCCGAAAAGGAAGCGGTCGTCGCGATCCCTGAGACGCTGGTCGGACGCGCCAAGTCGGGCGTCGCCAGCGTCACTCTTTGGTCCGAGCCGAACAAGAAGTATGCGGCGAAGCTGCGCGAGATCGCGCCTGCCGCCGATCCGGCCACCCGCACCTATCTGGCGAAGTTCTCGCTGCCCGAGGCCGACGACAAGGTCTCGCTCGGCATGACGGCGACCTTGACGCTGTCGGATGCCGCGACCGAGCGGGTCGCGCGACTGCCGCTGTCGGCGCTGTTCAACGAAGGCGGCAAGCCCTCCTTCTACGTCGTCGACGACAATGGCAACGTCTCGCTGAAGCCGGTCACGGTGAAGTCCTATGAAAGCAAGGACGTCGTCATCACCGGCGGCGTGGAAGAGGGCGCCAAGATCGTCGCACTCGGCGTTCAGAAGCTCGATCCCGGCCAGCGGGTGCGGATCGTGTCGTCGTTGTCTTTCTAACTACCCGTCATTCCAGGCCCGCCCTGCGGGGCGCCCGGAATGACGTGAAGAGTAAGTTCCGTCCTTGCAAGGCGAGTTTCGGCCCGAGCGCAAATGCTGGGGCTGAAGCGGCGAAGCGATCCAGAACCTGCCCAGCCCCCTGGGTTGCTTCGCTGCCTCGCGATGACGGTTTGAACAGAGCGGCTGTCGTTTTTGCAACGGGATCGTCTTTCGGAGAGAGCGATGAAGCGCTTCAACCTTTCGGCCTGGGCCGTGAGCCATCAGACGCTGGTTCTCTTCCTGATGATCGTGCTCGGCGCCGCCGGCTTCTTCTCCTATCAGAAGCTCGGCCGCGCCGAGGATCCGTTCTTCACGGTGAAGGTGGTCAACGTCTCCGTGATTTGGCCGGGCGCGACCGCGCAGGAGATGCAGACCCAGGTCGCCGATCCCATCGAGAAGAAGATCCAGGAGCTGCCCTATTTCGAGAAGGTGCAGACTTATTCCAAGCCCGCCTTCACCGCGCTCCAGGTCACCTTCCGCGACAACACGCCGCCGAAGGACGTGCCTTATCTCTTTTATCTCCTGCGCAAGAAGCTGGTCGACGTGCAGGGCCAGTTGCCTGCGGGGATTCTGGGACCCGTCGTCAACGACGAGTTCTCCGACGTCGATTCCATCCTGTACATGATGACCGGGGACGGCGCCGACTATGCCCAGCTCAAGAAGGTGTCGGAAGGATTCCGTCAGCGACTGCTGAAGGTGCCGGGCGTGACCAAGGTCGACGTCTACGGCAATCAGGACGAGCGCATCTTCGTCGAGTTCAGCCATGCCAAGCTTGCCACGCTCGGCATCACGCCGCAGGCGCTGTTCGATTCGCTGGCCAAGCAGAACAACGTGACCCCGGCCGGCACGGTCGAGACCTCCTCGCAGCGCGTGCCGCTGCGCGTCACCGGCGCGCTCGACGGCGCCAAGGCCGTGGCCGAGACGCCGGTCGAGAGCAACGGCCGCGTGTTCCGCCTCGGCGACATCGCCACCGTCACTCACGGCTACGTCGATCCGCCCAGCTTCGTCGTGCGGCAGGAAGGCAAGCCGGCGATCGGCATCGGCGTCGTCACCGCCAAGGGCGCCAACATCCTCGATCTCGGCAAGGAGGTCGAGAAGGCGACGGCCGACTTCATGAAGGCCGTGCCGCAGGGCATCGATGTCAAGCTGATCGCCGACCAGCCCAAGGTGGTCGAGCACGCCGTCGGCGAGTTCGTGCGCTCCTTCATGGAGGCGCTCGTCATCGTGCTGTTCGTCTCGTTCCTGGCGCTTGGTTGGCGCACCGGCATCGTGGTTGCGCTGTCGGTGCCGCTCGTGCTCGGTATCGTCTTCATCGTCATGAACGCGATGTCGCTCGACCTGCATCGCATCACGCTCGGCGCGCTGATCATAGCGCTCGGCCTGCTCGTCGACGACGCCATCATCGCGGTCGAGATGATGGTGGTGAAGATGGAGCAGGGCTGGGACCGCATGCGCGCGGCGTCCTTTGCCTGGGAATCGACTGCGTTTCCGATGCTCACGGGAACGCTGGTCACGGCCGCTGGCTTCCTCCCCATCGGCTTTGCCAATTCAGCGGTCGGCGAATATGCCGGCAGCATCTTCTGGATCGTGGCGATCGCGCTGGTCGCGTCCTGGTTCGTGGCGGTGATCTTCACCCCCTATATCGGCGTCAAGCTGTTGCCCGACATGAAGGCGCATCACAACCACGATCCGCATGCGGTCTACGAGACCCGCATGTATCGGGGCCTGCGCGCCATCGTGCGATGGTGCGTCAGCCATCGCATCACCGTGGTGGTGGCGACCGTCGGCGTCTTCGTCGCCTCGATCGTCGGCTTCGGTCAGGTCCAGCAGCAGTTCTTCCCGCTGTCGGAGCGGCCCGAGCTGTTCTTCCAGCTCCGCCTGCCCGAGGGCACCGCTTTCAACGTCACCGAGAAGGCGGTGAAGAAGGCCGAGACACTGCTGAAGGACGACAAGGATATCGAGACCTACACGTCCTATGTCGGCCAGGGCTCGCCGCGCTTCTGGCTCGGCCTCAATCCGCAACTGCCGAACGAGGCTTTCGCCGAGATCGTCATCGTCGCCAAGGGCGTCGAGGCACGCGAGCGCATCAAGGCCAAGATCGAGAACGCAGTTGCCGACGGCATGCTGACCGAGGCGCGCGTTCGCGTCGACCGTTTCAATTTCGGCCCGCCGGTGGGCTTCCCTGTGCAGTTCCGCGTGATCGGCCCGGATGCAAACAAGGTGCGCGAGATCGCCTACCAGGTCCGCGACGTCATGCGCCAGAACAAGAGCGTCAAGGACGTCCAGCTCGACTGGAACGAGCAGTCGCCCTACCTCAAGCTCGTCGTTGACCAGGACCGCGCCCGCGCCATGGGCCTGACTCCTCAGGACGTCTCGCAAGCGCTGGCGATGCTGATCTCGGGTTCGCAGGTCACGACCGTGCGGGACGGAATCGAGAAGGTCGGCGTGGTGGCCCGCGCGATCCCGTCCGAGCGCCTCGACCTCGGCGGCGTCGGCGATCTCACCATCACATCGCGCAACGGGGTGGCCGTGCCGCTGCAGCAGATCGCCAGGATCGAGTATGCCCACGAAGAGCCGATCATGTGGCGGCGCAACCGCGACATGGCGATCACCGTGCGCTCCGACGTCGTCGACGGCGTGCAGGCGCCCGATGTCACCAACCAGATCACGCCGAAGCTGAAGCCGATCATGGATCACCTCGAGCCGGCCTACCGGATCGAGCCGGGCGGCGCGTTCGAGGAATCCGCCAAGGGCAATGCCTCGATCTTCATCCTCTTCCCGGTGATGGTCATGGTGATGCTGACGCTGCTGATGATCCAGCTGCAGAGCTTCTCGCGCCTGATCCTGGTGTTCCTGACCGCGCCGCTCGGCATCGTCGGCGCCTCGCTTGGCCTCAACGTCGCCAACGCGCCGTTCGGTTTCGTTGCGCTGCTCGGGCTGATCGCGCTCGCCGGCATGATCATGCGCAACACGGTCATCCTGGTCGACCAGATCGAGACCGACGTCTCGCACGGCATGACCCGGCGCGAGGCGATCGTGGAGGCCACGGTCCGCCGTGCCCGTCCGGTGGTGTTGACGGCGCTGGCCGCCATTCTCGCCATGATCCCGCTGACTCGCTCGGCCTTCTGGGGCCCGATGGCGATCACCATCATGGGCGGCCTGTTCGTCGCGACCTTCCTCACGCTGTTGTACCTGCCGGGCCTCTATGCGCTGTGGTTCAGGAAGAGCCTGGACGAGGCTGGTTCAGTCGAACAGCCTGCCGCGTCGCAGCATGGCAGCGATGAACATCCGGCAATTCCGCTTGCTGAAGCGGCTGAATAAGTGAGATGAAGTGCAGATTGACGAGTCCTGACAGATGACACTGGTTGCGGAACATATCGAAGGCGACACCCGGGACCGTATTCTCGAGGTGGCCGAGCGGCTGTTCCGCCAGATCGGCTACCAGAAGACCACGGTCGGCGACATCGCCAAGGAGCTCCGGATGAGCCCCGCCAACGTCTATCGCTTCTTCGAATCGAAGAAGGCGATCCATCAGGCGGTGGCACGCTCGCTGATGGGCGAGGTCGAGCTTGAGGCCCAGCGGATCGTCGCAAAGCCCGGGCCGGTCAAGGAGCGTTTTCGCGAGTTGCTCACCACCATCCACCGCATGAACACCGAGCGCTATGTCGGTGACAACAAGCTGCACGAGATGGTCGAGATCGCGATGCAGGAGGATTGGCAGGTCTGCGTCAATCATATGGAGTGTATCGCCGGCGTCGTCGGCCAGATGATCGCGCAAGGCGTCGCCTCCGGCGAGTTTGAGGCGCCCGACCTGCAACTGGCTGCGCTCTGCTCGTGCACCGCGATGATGCGCTTCTTCCACCCCCAGATGATCGCCCAGTGCGCCACCAAGCCCGGCCCGACCATCGACCAGATGATCGATTTCGTCATCACCGGTCTGTCGCCGCGCCACTGACGGGGCGGGGCAATTTCTCCTATAAAGCGAATTGCTGCCCGTGGCGGGCAAGGACGGATCAACAAACCCCGTCATTGCGAGCGCAGCGAAGCCAATCCAGGCTGTTCCTAAGGAGGGATTCTGGATTGCCTCGCTGCGCTCGCAATGACGAGTACGGAGAAGCAAGCGCGTGACCGATAAAGACCTGTATTTCTACGAGCCCTCCAAGGGCCACGGCCTCAAGCACGATCCGTTCAACGCCATCATCGCGCCGCGGCCGATCGGCTGGATCTCCTCCCGCGACGCCAAGGGCCACGTCAATCTGGCGCCCTACAGCTTCTTCAATGCGTTCTGCTACGTGCCGCCCATCATCGGGTTCTCTTCCACCAACTGGAAGGACACGGTCTCGAATATGGAGCAGACAAGGGAGTTCGTCTGGAATCTCACGACGATGGATCTGGCCAAGCACATGAACGCGACCGCCGCGCATGTCGCTCCTGAGGTCGACGAGTTCAAGCTCGCGGGGCTCACCGCGGTGCCCGGCAAGCTCGTCAACGTGCCGCGCGTCGGTGAGAGCCCCGTCGCCTTCGAGTGCAAGGTGTCCGATATCGTCCGCCTCAAAGGCGCCGACGGCAGAGAGGCCGACGCCTGGCTGACGCTCGGCGAGGTCGTCGCCGTCCACATCGACAAGGCGCTGATCAAGGACGGCATCTACCAGACCGCCGCGGCCCACCCCATCGTCCGCGCCGGCCGCCGCGGCGACTATTTCGAGATCAAGCCGGAAAACATGTTCGAGATGATCCGGCCGGATTAGGCCACTCCGTCATTCCGGGGCGCGCCGCCAGGCGCGAGCCCGGAATTCACCCCCCAACCTCCGCCGGACGGTGGATTCTCGGGTGCGCAATCGTGCACCATAGCTTGCGCTTCGCGTGCCCCGGAATGACGGTAGGGGACCGGTGCGGCCAACCTTCCCCCTCCCGGAACTGCCCCCACGCCCTGGCCGTTATGGTCCCGGAGCGGCGGCCCGGCCGCGTCAATGTCGCAGGCGAAGTGTTCGCCTCCACCGGCCACTTTCCGCTAAAATACCCGCCAACCGCGCCGTGCATGAGGTCAGCCATGAGCTTCCGCCGCGACACCGTCACAAAGCCGATTTTTTCCTGGGCGCGCGGCGTGCTGCCGTCGATGTCCGACACCGAGCGCGAGGCGCTGGAGGCGGGTGACGTCTGGTGGGACGCCGATCTCTTCACCGGCAACCCGGATTGGTCGAAGCTGCTGAAGGTGCCGCAGGCCGTGCTGACGGACGAGGAGCGGGCCTTCCTCGATGGTCCCGTCGACGAGCTCTGCGCCATGCTCGACGAGTGGAAGATCTTCTGGGAATGGCGCGACCTGCCGCCGGACGTCTGGCATTTCGTCAAGCGCGAGAAGTTCTTCGGCATGATCATTCCGAAGGAGTTCGGCGGCCTCGGCTTCTCGCCTTACGCGCATTCGGAAGTGGTGCGCAAGATTTCGACCCGCTCGATCGCCGCGGCCGTCACCGTGATGGTGCCGAACTCGCTCGGTCCCGGCGAACTCCTGATGCGCTTCGGCACGAAAGAGCAGCAGCAGCGCTGGCTGCCGCGCCTCGCCGACGGCCACGATATTCCCTGCTTCGGCCTCACCAGCCCCGAAGCCGGCTCCGACGCCGCCTCGATGGTCGACACCGGCATCATCTGCAAGGGTGAGTTCGAGGGCCGCGAAGTCGTGGGCCTCAGGCTCAACTGGCACAAGCGCTACATCACGCTCGGCCCGGTCGCGACGCTGCTTGGTCTTGCCTTCAAGGCATATGATCCGGATCACCTCGTGGGGAGCCAGGACGAACTCGGCATCACCGTGGCGCTGATCCCGACCAATCTGCCGGGCGTCGAGATCGGCCAACGCCATCTGCCGTCGATGCAGGTGTTCCAGAACGGCCCGAATTGGGGCCGCGATGTCTTCATTCCGCTCGACTACGTCATCGGCGGCAAGGAGCGCCTCGGGCAGGGCTGGAAGATGCTGATGACGGCGCTCGCCGCCGGCCGCGGCATCTCGCTGCCGTCGCTCTCTGCCGCGGGCGCAGCCTATGCCGCGCGGACCACCGGCGCCTACGCCCGCATCCGCGAGCAGTTCGGGATCTCCATCTCCAAGTTCGAAGGCGTCGAGGAGCCGCTGGCGCGCATCGTTGCGACCGCGTACCAGCTCGATGCGGCACGGCGGCTGACCTGCGCAGCGCTGAATGCCGGCATTCATCCCGCCGTCATCTCAGGCATCATGAAGCTGCATGCGACGGAGCGGATGCGCATTACGATCGACGACGCCATGGACATCCATGGCGGCAAGGCCGTGATCGACGGTCCGCAAAACTATCTCGGCAATCTCCATCGCGCCGTGCCGGTCGGCATCACGGTCGAAGGCGCCAACATCCTGACCCGCAACCTCATCGTGTTCGGGCAGGGAGCCATTCGCGCGCATCCTTATCTGCTCGACGAGATGAACGCGCTTGCCGATACCGATCGCGAGCGCGGCCTCGGCGCCTTCGACAAGGCGTTCTGGAAGCATGTCGGCCACAGCTTCCAGACGCTGTTCCGGGCCTTCGGCCGCAGCTGGACCTTTGGCGCTTTCGCACCGGCGCCGGATGCGGGCGACGCCACGCCATTCTACCGCCAGCTCTCGCGCTACTCCGCAGCCTTTGCGCTCTGCGCCGACATGGCGCTGCTGACGCTCGGCGGCGCGCTCAAGCGCAAGGAGATGCTGTCGGCGCGCTTCGGCGACATCCTCTCCGAGCTGTATCTGCTCTCGGCGGCGCTGAAGCGCTGGCAGGACGAGGGCAGGCAAAAGGAAGATTTTGCCGCTCTGGAATGGTGCATGGCGACGGGCTTCAAAACCATCGAGAACCGGTTTGCCGAAATCCTCGCCAACCTGCCCAACCGCTTCGTCGCAGCTGTCCTCAAGTTCGTGGTCCAGCCGTTCGGCGCACGCGTGCTCGGCCCCTCCGACCGGGTCGTGCACCAATGCGCGAGCCTCGTGCTCGAGCCGTCCGCAGCGCGCGAGCGCCTCACGCCGGATCTGGCTTATGTCGACGACGACGGCGGCTTTGCCCGTCTCGAGCGCGCGTTTGAGCTGGTCGCAAGCACGGACGCCATCGCTAGGCGCATGCGCGCCGCGCATGTCCGCGACTGGAAGCAAGCGGTTGCCAAGGGCGTGATCACGCAGGCCGAAGGCGAGCAGCTCGCCGCGGCCCGCGAAGCCGTGAGGGGCGTGATCGAGGTCGACGATTTCGCGCCTGAGGCGCTGTCGCCGATTTACAAGAAAACCGGCGACGTGCATCAGTTCTTCCAGGAACTCGGAGAGCAGAGGGCGGCGAGCTGATGGCACGACCGGTATTCATCGTCGACGGCAGCAGGACGCCGTTCCTGAAGGCGCGCTCGGGGCCCGGGCCGTTCACGCCGGTCGATCTCGCCGTGCAGTGCGGCCGGCCGCTTCTGGCGCGCCAGCCGTTTGCGCCCGATAGCTTCGACCAGGTCATCCTCGGCTGCGTCAACGTGATCGCGGACGAGATGAACCCCGCCCGAGTCGCCGCGCTTCGGCTCGGTATGGGCGAGGACATGGTCGCCTTCACCGTGCAGATCAATTGCGGCTCCGGGATGCAGTCGATCGACACCGCCTATCGCTACATCCGTGAGGGCCATGCCGATATGATCCTCGCCGGCGGCACCGAGGCACTGAGCCACGCGCCGCTGGTCTGGCCCAATTCGGGCGTGCGCTGGTTCGCGGGTCTCGCCACCGCGAGAGGCATGGCCGCCAAGCTCGCGGCTGCGTTCAAATTGCGGCCCCGCGATCTCAAGCCGATCATCGGCCTCGAGCGCGGGCTGACCGATCCCGTCACCGAGCTGAACATGGGGCAGACGGCCGAGGTCGTCGGTCATCTCTTCGGCATCACGCGGGCGCAGTCCGATGCCTATGCCGCCGAGAGCCATCGCCGGCTGGCGCATGCGCAAAGCGCCGGGTTTCTCAAGGGCGAAGTCGAAACCGCGTTCTCCCGCGACGGCAAGTTCTTCGACCATGACGACGGCGTGCGGCCGGATTCGACAGCCGAGTCACTCGCAAAGCTCCGGCCGGTGTTCGAGCGTCCCTGGGGACAGGTCACCGCCGGCAATTCCTCGCAGATCACCGACGGCGCCTCGTGGGTGATCCTCGCCTCGGACGCGGCGGTCGCAAAGCACAAGCTGACGCCGAAGGCTGCGATCGTCGACAGCCACTGGGCTGCGCTCGACCCCAGCATCATGGGGCTCGGTCCGGTGATGTCGGCGACGCCGCTGCTTCAGCGCAACGACCTCACCATCAAGGACATCGAGACCTGGGAGCTGAACGAGGCTTTTGCTACGCAGGTGCTCGGCTGTCTCGCCGCCTGGAACGACGACAAATTCTGCCGCGAGATCCTCGGTCTTGACGGCGCGGCCGGCCAGATCGAGCGTGAGAGGCTGAATGTCGACGGCGGCGCCATCTCGCTCGGTCATCCCGTCGGCACCTCGGGCAACCGTATCGTGCTGCATCTCGTCAACGCAATGAAGCGGCTCGGCACGCGACGTGGCGTCGCCACTGAATGCATCGGCGGCGGTCTCGGCGGCGCGATGCTGATCGAGGCGGTGTGACATGGATTCCAAGATCATGACCGCGCTCGGGGATCGCGTGCTGGAGCTGGGACCCCAGCCTGCTGCGGAAAGTCCGTACAAGCACTTCAAGCTGACGCGCGATGCCGACGGCGTCGCCTGGCTGCTATTTGATCGCGCCGATGCAAGCGCCAACACGCTCTCCTCAGAGGTGATGGAGGAATTCGACGCCGTGCTCGCCGCGATCGAGAACGAGCGTCCCGCGGGCCTGGTGATCCGTTCGGCAAAGCCGTCCGGGTTCATCGCGGGCGCGGACGTCAACGAATTCCGCGGTGCGTCCGACCCCGGTGTGGTGGAGACGCGCATCCGCGCCGCGCACGCCGTGGTCGACCATCTGGAGGCCTTGAGGCTACCGACGGTCGCGGTCATCCACGGCTTCTGCCTCGGCGGCGGGCTCGAGGTTGCGCTGGCCTGTCAGGCGCGCATCGCCATCGACGGCGCGCGGTTCGGATTCCCGGAGGTGATGCTCGGCCTGCATCCCGGTCTCGGCGGCACCGCGCGCTTTGCAACGCTCGTCAATCCCACGCAGTCGATGTCTCTGATGTTGACCGGCCGCACCATCGATGCGCGACGGGCCAAATCGCTCGGCCTCGTGGATGCCGTGACCCAGGAGCGCCACGTCCGCGGCGCGGTGAAGGATGCGCTGTTCGGACGCCTGGAGCGGGCAAAGCCAGGTCTGTTCACGCGCGCCGCCAATCTCGGGCTGGTCCGCGGCCTGCTCGCCAAGCGCATGCGGGCGGAGGCCGCGAAGGCTGCCTCCCGCGAGCATTACCCCGCCCCTTATGCGCTGATCGATCTATGGGAGGCTCATGGCGGCAGCAAGGCCGCCATGCTGAAGGCGGAGCAGGCGTCCTTCGCCAAGCTGATGGTGACGCCGACCGCGCAGAATTTGATCCGCGTCTTCTTCCTCCGTGAGCAAATGAGGAGGGCCGCCGGCGGCGGCAATGCTATCAAGCATGTCCATGTCATCGGTGCCGGCGCCATGGGCGGCGACATCGCAGCCTGGTGTGCGGGGCAGGGGCTGCGGGTCTCCCTCGCCGACATGAAGGCGGAGCCGATCGCGGGCGCCGTGAAGCGGGCCGCCGAGCTCTATGGCAAGATCATCCGCAAGCGCACGGACGTGCGCGACGCGCTCGATCGTCTCATCCCCGACATGGACGGGGAGGGCGTGCGGAATGCCGATCTCGTCATCGAGGCGGTGCCGGAAAGGCTGGAGCTGAAGCAAAAGGTCTATGCCACGCTCGAGCCCCGGATGAAGCCTGACGCGATCCTTGCCACCAACACGTCCAGCATACCGTTGCAGGATCTGCGTATGACGCTGGCACGGCCGGAGCGGCTGGTCGGATTGCACTTCTTCAATCCGGTGTCGCGGCTGCAACTGGTCGAAGTCGTCAGCCATGACGGCAACGATCCGCAAATTCTGAAGCAGGCGCTCGCCTTCGTCGGTGCGATCGACCGCCTGCCGCTCGCCGTGAAGAGCTCGCCGGGCTTCCTCGTCAACCGCGCGCTGACGCCTTACATGCTGGAAGCGATGGTGATGCTGGACGAGAAGGTCGACCAGCGGCTGATCGACGCCGCGGCCGAGCAGTTCGGGATGCCGATGGGGCCCATCGAGCTCGCCGATCAGGTCGGTCTCGACATCTGCCTCGACGTCGGCGACATGCTGCGCACCAAGTTCGGCGATCTCCTCCCGCCGACCCCGGCCTGGCTGCGCGAGAAGGTCGCCAAGGGCGAGCTTGGCCGCAAGACCGGCAAGGGCTTCTACACCTGGAAGGATGGCAAGGCGGAGAAGGCGCCGCTCGCAGAGACCGGTCCGCGAGTCACGGACCAGATGATCGATCGCCTGGTGCTGCCGATGTCCAACGTCTGCGTCGCAGCGCTTCGTGAAGGCATCGTGGACGACGCCGACGCGGTCGACGGCGCCATGATCTTCGGCACTGGCTATGCGCCGTTCCGCGGCGGCCCGCTGAACTATGCGCGCACGCGCGGCGCGGAAAATGTCCTGTCTACCCTGCGCGCGCTGGCCGAACGATTCGGCGAGCGCTTCGCGCCCGATCCTGGCTGGGACAGCTTCAAGTGAGAGAGACATGAGCGAGCACGCTACGACCGGGCCGAGCGGCGACCTCTGCATCCGCACGCTGGCGATGCCGGCCGACACCAACGCCAACGGCGATATCTTCGGCGGCTGGCTGTTGAGCCAGATGGACGTCGGAGGCGGCGTGTTCGCCTCGAAGGCCGCGCGGTCGCGCACCGTGACCGTCGCGATCGAGGCGATGAATTTCCGCAAGGCGGTCTATGTCGGCGATCTCGTCTCGGTCTATGCCAATCTCGTGCGTGTCGGGCGCACTTCGCTGACCGTGCATCTCGAGGCATGGGCGTTGCGTCGCAAGGAGCTTCATCCGTTCCTCGTCACCGATGGAAATTTCACTTACGTCTCCATCGACGATCACGGCCGCCCGCAGGCGATCCAGCGCAACGATCCGCCGATCGCGACGTAATCGCGCGCGACGCTCTGCCTCATCCCGCGACATGGCAGGCGCAACAGAACGCGGCGCCGGTGAGATCGGCCCGTCGCGCCTTCGCCAAGAACCAGTCATAAAACGGATGAGGTCCCGGCGTACTCAATTGCCTGTCGATTCGGGGTGGAAACGGCCTCCAATGCCTGGGAACCTTCGGGCAGGATTGCCGTTATTTGCCCGCACTGAGGAATCACGGACCATGCCGGACAGCTACATCATCGAAGTCAATTCGCAGACCGCAGGTATCGTCGTTCGCTCTCAAGGGGGCTACTGCTTCTTCGCCTCGTCCCACCGCTTCAACCGCCTCGAGGGCCAGCTCTTCCGCAACGCCCGCGAGGCCGAGCGGGCCGCGCGCAAGTTGGTGAACGGTGACGTGAAGGAGGCGGCGTAACCGTCGCCGTCATTCCGGCGCGAAGCGCGATCCGGAATCCATCTTGCCTTGCAGAATGTTGATCAAGAGATTCCGGGCTCGCACCCCTCGTGGGCATCCCGGAAATGACACTGCTGATCGCAGCGTTGTTACGGCGCGCGACAGCAGCTTCCAGTCGTCGCCCTGCTCCTGCGAGTTCATCAGGATGTGAAGATTGGTCGACACTTTTTCCCATCGGTCGCCGTCTTCTGCTCGCCCACCCAGTGGAATCGCACGATCGCGGCAGGGTCAGCCACCTTGATGGTCGGGTCTTGTAGATCGAGAGGAACGCGCCACAGCTTACTCGTCCGCCGACGCGGCGAGCGCCGGCTTGGCGAACGCAAGCGCAGAGACGGCAAGAGTGGAGAGAGCTTGATCCCCTCTGTTGATCGTCCTCGTTTCCTCCTGGCCGGAGTGTTGCAGTCGCGTGCGGACTTGTCGAATGTCGCGTGAGCGGGCATGCGCATGCGTCGTTGCGCGATCGAAGCCGAATTGATACGTGTTCCGCGTCGACGCGTCGCACATCGAGAAAGTACGGAAATGATCGAGGCCAGCCACGATGCGAGGGGGAGGGCGTTGCTGTTCGACATCGACGGCACGCTCGCCGACACCGATCCGTTGCACTTGAAGGCTTTCAACCAGGTGCTCGGTCCTCATGGCCATGTCTTCGATCACGCGCGCTTCTCCAGAGAGCTGCAGGGCTTCGCCAATGTCGCCATCGGCGAGCGTTTCTTGCCGCATGAAGCGCCGGAACGGCGCGCCCTGATCCTCGATGAGAAGGAAGAGGTCTTCCGAACGCTGGTGGCCGGGCAGATCGCACCGCTGCCGGGTCTGATGGCGCTGCTCGATCGTGCCGACAGCGCCGGCATTCCCATGGTGGCCGTGACCAACGCGCCGCGTCTCAATGCCGAGCTGCTGCTCGCCGGCCTCGGCATCACGCATCGCTTCAAGGCCATCGTGATCGGCGCCGAGCTGCCGCACGGCAAGCCGCATCCGCTGCCCTATCAGGAAGGGTTGCGTTTCGTCGGCGCGAGGCCGGAAACCTCGATCGCATTCGAGGATTCCCGCACCGGCGTGCAGTCCGCTGCGGCAGCCGGCATCCCGACCATCGGCATCCGCACCAGCCTCAGCCATGCCGACCTGATTGCAGCAGGCGCCGTCACGTCCGCCGGCGCCTTCGACGATCCGGCGCTGCTCACGCGTCTTGCCGACGCCATGGCTTGGTGAGCACCCATCATCCGTTAACCGTGATCGACGCGCGCATTGACCGAAGGCGCGAACCGCCGCACCATGCATCATTCTGATTTGAGGCCGTTGCCGTGACCGGACTGACCCATCGCCAAGCCGAAATCCTCAACATTGCGCGCGCTTCCGGCCGCGTCATGGTCGACGAGCTTGCGCGTCGCTTCGAGGTCTCGGCGCAGACCATCAGGAAGGATCTCAACGATCTCTGCGAACGGAGGTCGCTGACCCGCATCCACGGCGGCGCCATCATTGCCTCGGGCGTGGAAAACCTCGCCTATGAGGCGCGCCGCTTCGTCGCCGCCGACGAGAAGAAGGCGATCGGCGCGGCGGCCGCTTCGCTGATCCCGAACGGCTGCTCGCTGTTCATCAACATCGGCACCACGACCGAGGAGGTCGCGAGCGCGCTGACCTCGCACGAGGATCTGCTCGTCATCACCAACAATCTCAACGTCGCGATGTTGCTTTATCGCCATCCCCGCATCGAGGTGGTGGTCGCGGGCGGCACGGTACGGCGTGCCGATGGCGCGGTGGTCGGCTCGACTGCGACGCAGCTGATCGGCCAGTTCAAGGTCGACTATGCCATCATCGGCGCGTCCGCCATCGACGAGGAGGGCGCGCTGCTCGACTTCGACTATCGCGAGGTGCAGGTGGCGCAGGCCATCATCGCCAACGCCCGCAGCGTCATGCTGGTGGCCGATTCGACGAAACTCCGCCGCAGCGCGCCGGTGCGCATCGCCCACATCACCCAGATCCAGACCTTCGTCACCGACCAGGAGCTGCCCGAGCGCCTCGCCACCATCTGCCACAGCAAGGGCATCGAAGTGGTGGAGGCGTTGCCGAAAGGGTTGGGCGAGAATGATGAGCCCCAGGCCGATGCGCAGGACGCCGCGCCTGAGGCAGCGCCGGTGGTGCGGCTGCGATAGAGGCTTAGTCTGCTTCAGGGCGCAGCGCCGTCGTCCCCGCAGCCAGCGTTGGGGGCAAGAGCTTCCGGCATGACCTGATCCCACGCCTGGTTCGACAGGACAGAGAACGCGGGGCCCGGACGCCCCCGGCGTGGCGAGTTCGGCTGGCCCGCTGGCTTCCAAGCGCCCGCGCGCTGCCTTCGCTTTCGCCCCTTCGCCCCAGGAAATATTCCACTTTCATTTTCTTTCGCTTCTCTTTCGTCTTGCTTTCGTTTCTGGGTGTGATGTAATTAAAAACGAAAGTTGCCGCCCAGTGAACGGGCGGTCGCCGGGGGATGCGTCTGTTGGAGCGTATTTTCGATCTCGCCATCATCGGAGGCGGTGTTAACGGCTGCGGCATCGCGCGCGACGCGGTGGGCCGGGGCAACACGGTTTTCCTGTGCGAAATGAATGATCTGGCGAGCGGGACGTCGTCCTGGTCGACCAAGCTGGTGCATGGCGGCCTGCGCTACCTCGAATATTACGAGTTTCGGCTAGTTCGCGAGGCGCTGATCGAGCGCGAGGTTCTCTGGGGCATCGCGCCCCATATCATCCGCCCCCTGCGTTTCGTTTTGCCGCACCATGCCGGCCTGCGTCCGGCCTGGCTGCTGCGCCTCGGCCTCTTCCTCTATGACCACATCGGCGGCCGTCATTTGCTGCCGGCCACGCGCTCGGTCGATCTTCGGCGCGACGAGGTCGGCAAGCCGCTGATACCCAATCGCTACGCCCGCGCGTTCGAATATTCCGACTGCTTCGTCGATGACGCCCGGCTCGTCGTGCTCAACGCGCGCGATGCCGCCGACAAGGGCGCCGAGATCCGCACGCGCACCCGCGCCACCGAGATACGCCAGTCCGACGGGTTGTGGACTGTCGGCATGGTCAACACGCTGACCGGTGAGCGCTCGCAGATCCAGGCGCGCGCGCTGGTCAATGCCGGCGGTCCCTGGGTTGAGGACGTGCTCGGCCGCGGCGCCGGCGTCAACGCGAAGGCAAAAGTCCGCCTGGTGCAGGGCTCACATATCGTCGTGAGAAAACTCTACGACCACGACCGCGCCTACATGTTCCAGAACGCCGACGGCCGCATCATTTTCGTCATCCCCTATCAGGACGACTTCACGCTGATCGGCACGACCGACCGCGACTATGACGGCGATCCGGCCAAGGTGAAGGCAACGGCCGAGGAGATCCAGTATCTCTGCGCCGCGGCGAGCGAATATCTCGCCAAGCCGGTGAGGCCGGAGGACGTGGTCTGGACCTATTCCGGCGTGCGTCCGCTCTATGACGACGGTGCCAGCGAAGCCAAGGCCGCCACGCGTGACTACGTGTTCGAGCTCGACACGCCCGGCGGCGTACCGCTGCTGTCGATCTATGGCGGCAAGATCACGACCTATCGCAGGCTCGCCGAGGAGGCGCTGGAGCGGCTCGCGCCCTATCTCCGCAGCGCGAAAGCGCGGGAGGGCTGGACCGGAAAATGGCCGTTGCCCGGCGGCGACATGAACGTCTCCGATATCGACGGGCTGATCGCCGAGCTCCAGCGCGGCTATCCGTTCCTCAGCCATGAGCATGCGCGACGTCTTGCCCGCGCCTATGGCACACGGGCGATCAAGCTGCTCGGCGATGCGAAATCGGCCGCCGATCTCGGCCTGGCCTTCGGTGCGACACTGACCGAGCGCGAGGTCCGCTACCTCATGGCCAATGAATGGGCCGTCACCGCCGAGGACGTGGTCTGGCGCCGGTCCAAGCTCGGCCTGCGACTATCTGCCGACGAGATTGCGGCGCTTGACGACTGGATCAGGACCCACGCCGTGCAGCAAAGTCCCCTGCTGGAAGCAGGAGGACGCTCATGACGGTGACACTCGATCACGTGACCCGGACCGTCGAGGGTGTCCCGCATATCCGCGACGTCTCGCTGACGCTCGAGAGCGGAACCCTCAACGTGCTGCTCGGCCCGACATTGTCGGGCAAGACCTCGATCATGCGGCTGCTCGCAGGCCTCGACAAGCCGACCACGGGCAAGGTGGTGGTCAACGGCAAGGACGTCACCGGTGCGGACGTGCGCCAGCGTTCGGTCGCCATGGTCTATCAGCAGTTCATCAACTACCCCTCGCTGACGGTCTACGAGAACATCGCCTCGCCCCTGCGCGTGCAGCGCAAGCCGCGCGATGAGATCGAGGCGCGCGTCGCCGAGGCGGCCAAGCTGCTGCGGCTCGAACCGTTCCTGAAGCGCACGCCGCTCCAGCTTTCCGGCGGCCAGCAGCAGCGCACCGCGATCGCGCGTGCGCTGGTCAAGGGCGCCGACCTCGTGCTGCTCGACGAGCCGCTCGCCAATCTCGACTACAAGCTGCGCGAAGAGCTGCGCGCCGAATTGCCGCGCATCTTCGAGGCCTCCGGCGCGATCTTCGTCTATGCCACCACCGAGCCGACCGAAGCACTTCTGCTCGGCGGCAACACGGTCTGCATGTGGGAGGGCCAGGCGCTGCAGATCGGCGAGACGACAAACGTGTACCGCCGTCCACAGACCTTGCGCGTCGCGCAGGTGTTCTCCGATCCGCCGCTCAACCTCGTCGGCATCGAGAAGAAGAACGGGCAGGTCGCCTATGCAGGCGGCACGGCTTCTTCGCCGGCCTCAGGTCTTTACGCGGGCCTCGCCGACGGCGCCTATCGCGTGGGCTTCCGCGCCCACCAGCTCGGGCTCGCCAATGGCCAGACCGACCGCCACGCCTTCCACGCCACGGTGACGGTGACCGAGATCACCGGTTCGGAGAGCTTCGTGCACTTGACCCGCGACGGATCGAACTGGGTGGCGGTTCTGCACGGCGTGCACGAGTTCGAGCCCGGCCAGACGCTCGACGCCGTGCTCGATCCCAATGATATTTTTGTCTTCGATGCGGCCGACCGTCTGGTCGCCGCTCCAGGCTCGTAAGGGGAAGGTGCGCCATGGCCCGCATTGACCTCGTCGATCTCGCGCACTCCTACGGCGGCAATGATGCCGCGCCGGAGAGCTTTGCGCTGAAGCCCGTTACCATGACCTGGCGCCAGGGCGGCGCCTATGCGCTGCTCGGCCCAAGCGGCTGCGGCAAGACCACGCTGCTCAACGTCATCTCCGGCATCATCACGCCCTCGCGCGGGAAGATCCTGTTCGACGGCGTGGACATCACGCCGCTGTCGACCCAGAAGCGCAACATCGCCCAGGTGTTCCAGTTTCCGGTGATCTACGACACCATGACGGTTGGACAGAACCTGGCGTTTCCGCTGAAGAACCGCGGCGTGCCGAAGGCCGAGATCGACAAGCGCGTCGCCGAGATCGGCCGCCTGCTCGACCTCGAACCCTACCTCCATCGCAAGGCGACGCGGCTCACGGCCGATGCCAAGCAGAAGATCTCGCTCGGCCGCGGCCTGGTCCGCTCCGACGTCGCCGCCGTGCTGTTCGACGAGCCGCTGACTGTGATCGATCCCGAGCTGAAATGGCAGCTCCGCTCCAAGCTGAAGGCGCTGCATCGCGAGCTCGACCTCACGATGATCTACGTCACGCACGACCAGACCGAGGCGCTGACCTTCGCCGATACCGTCGTGGTCATGCATGACGGCCGCGTCGTGCAGAGCGGCACGCCGGCCGAGCTGTTCGACAAGCCGGCTCACACCTTCGTCGGCTACTTCATCGGCTCGCCCGGCATGAACATCCTGCCGGCGCAGGTGAGGGGACGCGAGGCGCGTATCGGCGGCCACGTCATCGCGCTCAACCGCGCGTACGACAATCTGCCTGCGGGCGCCAAAATCGAGATCGGGGTCCGTCCCGAATTCGTCGAGGCCGTCGCGCCGGCGCCGGGCCTGCTCACGGCGAAGATCGAGCGCATCGACGATCTCGGCCGCATCCGTTTCGCTCGGACGCGTCTGGGCGACGCCAAACTGGCGGCGCGGGCCCCTAGCGGCTTCACCAGCGCGGACGGCACGGCCGGGCTGAAACTCGATCCGTCGCACGTTCACGTCTATGCCGACAGCCTTCTGGTGGAGGGAGCCGCCTGATGGACAAGACCGTCAACCAAAAGGCCTGGTTCCTGGTGCTGCCGGTGTTCCTGGTCGTCGCCTTCTCGGCGGTGCTGCCGCTGATGACGGTGGTGAACTATTCGATGCAAGACACCTTCGGGAACAACCAGTTCTTCTGGAACGGCGTCGGCTGGTTCAAGGAGCTGCTCGATCCCTCGACCGATCTCGGCGGCCGCTTCCTGGCTTCGCTCGGGCGCAACCTGTTCTTCTCGCTTGTGATCCTCGCAATCGAGGTGCCGCTCGGCATCGTCGTCGCGCTGTCGATGCCGCGCGAGGGCTGGACCGTCGCGGCCTGCCTCGTGATCCTGGCGCTGCCGCTGCTGATTCCGTGGAACGTGGTCGGCACGATCTGGCAGATCTTCGGCCGGCCGGACATCGGCCTGCTGGGCTATGCCCTCAACGCCATTGGTTTCGACTACAATTACGTCTCCAACGACGTCGACGCCTGGGTCACCGTCATCGTGATGGACGTCTGGCACTGGACCAGCCTGGTTGCGCTGCTGTGTTACGCCGGCCTGAAGTCGATTCCCGAAGCCTATTACCAGGCCGCCCAGATCGATGGCGCTTCGCGCTGGGCCGTGTTCAAGGCGATCCAGCTGCCGAAGATGAACCGCGTGCTCCTGATCGCGGTGCTGCTGCGCTTCATGGACAGCTTCATGATCTACACCGAGCCGTTCGTCGTCACCGGCGGCGGGCCGGGCAACTCCACCACCTTCGTGTCGATCGAGCTGGTCAAGATCGCGCTCGGCCAGTTCGACCTCGGCAAGGCCGCGGCGCTGTCGCTGGTCTACAACCTCATCATCCTGATCGTCTGCTGGATCTTCTACACCGTGATGACCAATGCCGGCGCCGAGCGCGCCGTGAAGGAAGGAGCCGCGTGATGCATTCGATCCCCGGCCGCCGCCTCATCATGGGGCTGTTCCTGGTTTTCCTGCTGCTGCCGATCTACTGGCTCGTCAACATGAGCTTCAAGACCAACAGCGAGATCGTCTCGACGATGACGCTGTGGCCGCACACCCCGACGCTCCAGCACTACAAGCGGATCTTCACCGATGACAGCTGGTACTCGGGCTACATCAACTCGCTGACATATGTGGTCCTCAACACCATCATCTCGATCTCGGTGGCGTTGCCGGCGGCTTACGCCTTCTCGCGCTATCGCTTCCTCGGCGACAAGCACCTGTTCTTCTGGCTCCTGTCGAACCGCATGGCGCCGGCGGCGGTCTACGCATTGCCGTTCTTCAACCTCTATTCGGCGATCGGCCTGTTCGATACGCCCTGGGCCGTCGCGCTCGCGCACTGCATCTTCAACGTCCCGCTGGCGGTGTGGATCCTGGAAGGCTTCGTCTCCGGCGTGCCGCGCGAAATCGACGAGACCGCCTTCCTCGACGGCTATTCCTTTCCGCGCTTCTTCATCAAGATCCTGGTGCCGCTGATCGCGAGCGGCATCGGCGTCGCCGCCTTCTTCTGCTTCATGTTCTCCTGGGTCGAGCTCTTGCTCGCGCGCACGCTGACGTCGGTGCATGCAAAGCCGATCGCAGCGATCATGACGCGCACGGTGTCGGCGGCCGGCATGGACTGGGGCCTGCTCGCGGCCGCCGGCGTGCTCACCATCATTCCGGGTGCGCTGGTGATCTGGTTCGTCCGCAACTACATCGCGCGCGGCTTCGCGCTTGGTCGCGTCTGAGGGGGCATCAATGGAATCCATCGCATGGATGGCCTGGACGCTGCCGACCGCGATCTTCTTCGCCGCGCTCGCCTGCACGCTCGCCGTGATGACCTGGCTCGCAGCGGTCTATCCCGAGGCCGAGCGGGTCGGCGTGCTGCGCATCCCGACCACGCGCGGCGATCGCCTGTTCATCTCGCTGATCGCGGCCGCCGTCATCCACCTGGTGTGGATCGGCCTCGTCGGCACCGACCCCATCGCCACGCTCCCGATCGGCGAGGAGGGCTTGGAAATCTCGAGCCTGTGGCTCGCAAGTGGAATTTCGCTGCTGACGGCCGTGCTCATTTTCCGCACGGTCTGAAGCTCGCGAAGGGACGGCCAGATCCGGGCGCAATCCGGGTCTGTATAAAAGTTTGTCGCTGCAACGGAGGAACAACATGCGACAGTTTAGGAGAAGGAAAGGTCCATTGACCAAGAGCAGTTTTCTGACCATGTCGAGCGCTGCCGCGATTGTTGCGGTTTCGTTCGCCCTCTCGGCTCCGGTTCGCGCCGCCGACGAGGCCACGATCCAGAAGTGGATCGCGGAATTCCAGCCCTCGACTCTGTCGAAGGAAGACCAGAAGAAGGAGCTGGAGTGGTTCGCCAAGGCCGCCGAGCCCTTCAAGGGGATGGAGATCAACGTCGTCTCGGAGACCATCACCACCCACGAATACGAGGCGCAGACCCTCGCCAAGGCGTTCTCGGAGCTGACCGGCATCAAGCTCAAGCACGACCTCATCCAGGAAGGTGACGTCGTCGAGAAGCTGCAGACGCAGATGCAGTCGGGCAAGAACGTCTATGACGGCTGGATCAACGATTCCGACCTGATCGGCACCCACTTCCGCTACGGCCAGACCATCGCGCTGTCGGATTACATGACCGGCGAGGGCAAGGACGTCACCAATCCGATGCTCGACGTCAACGACTTCATCGGCAAGTCGTTCGGCACGGGTCCGGACGGCAAGCTCTATCAGCTGCCGGACCAGCAGTTCGCCAACCTTTACTGGTTCCGCTACGACTGGTTCACCAACCCAGACTACAAGGCCAAGTTCAAGGCCAAGTATGGCTACGAGCTCGGCGTGCCCGTGAACTGGTCCGCCTATGAAGATATCGCCGAGTTCTTCACCAACGACATCAAGGAGATCAACGGCGTCAAGGTCTACGGTCATATGGACTATGGCAAGAAGGACCCCTCGCTGGGCTGGCGTTTCACCGACGCATGGCTGTCGATGGCCGGCAACGGCGACAAGGGTATCCCGAACGGCCTGCCGGTCGACGAATGGGGCATCCGCATGGAAGGCTGCCGTCCGGTCGGCTCCTCCGTCGAGCGCGGCGGCGACACCAACGGGCCGGCGGCGGTCTACTCGATCACCAAATACCTCGATTGGATGAAGAAGTACGCGCCTCCGCAGGCCCAGGGCATGACCTTCTCCGAGTCCGGTCCCGTGCCGGCGCAGGGCAACATCGCCCAGCAGATGTTCTGGTACACCGCCTTCACCGCCGACATGGTGAAGCCGGGCATCGCCGTGATGAACGCCGACGGTACGCCGAAATGGCGTATGGCTCCCTCGCCGCACGGCGCTTACTGGAAGGAAGGCATGAAGCTCGGCTACCAGGACGCGGGCTCGCTCACGCTCCTGAAGTCCACTCCGCCGGATCGCCGCAAGGCGGCATGGCTGTATCTCCAGTTCATCGTCTCCAAGTCGGTGTCGCTGAAGAAGAGCCATGTCGGTCTCACCTTCGTCCGTGAATCCGACATCTGGGACAAGTCGTTCACCGAACGTGCGCCGAAGCTCGGCGGCCTGGTCGAGTTCTACCGCTCGCCTGCCCGCGTGCAGTGGACCCCGACCGGCAACAACGTGCCGGACTATCCGAAGCTCGCCCAGCTCTGGTGGCAGAACATCGGCGATGCGTCGTCCGGTGCGAAGACGCCGCAGCAGGCGATGGATGCACTGGCCGCTGCCCAGGACTCCGTGATGGAGCGTCTGGAGAAGTCCGGCGTGCAGGGCGCCTGCGGTCCGAAGCTGCACAAGAAGGAGAAGCCCGAGTACTGGTTCGCGAAGGCCGAGAAGGACGGCACCATCGCGCCCCAGCGCAAGCTCGCCAACGAGAAGCCGAAGGGCGAGACGGTCGATTACGACACGCTGATCAAGTCGTGGCCGGCGCAGCCTCCGAAGCGCGCCGAAGCGAAGTGATGTCGTAGATGTCGTGGCCGGACCTGACCCGGCCATCCATCCAAACACGAAAGGCCGGGAGCGATCCCGGCCTTTTGGTTTTGTCTTTGCCTCTCCCATCAACCGGAGAGAGGGACAAGACATCACTCCGCCGGTTCGGCCGCCAGCGTCGGATAGTCGGTATAACCCTTGGCGCCGCCGCCGTAGAACGTGGTCTTGTCCCATTCGTTCAGAGGCGCGCCCTGCTTCAGCCGCTCGACGAGATCGGGGTTGGAGATGAACGGCTTGCCGAAGGCGATGAGGTCGGCCGCGTTAGCGTCCAGTACCTTGGTGGCGAGATCGAAATCATAGCCGTTGTTGGCGACGTAGGCGCCCGAGAAGCGCTTGCGCAAGGATGCATAATCGAACGGCGCGAAGTCGCGCGGGCCGCCGGTGGCGCCTTCGACGACGTGGAGATAGACCAGCTTCAGCGCGCTGAGGCCGTCGACAATGTGCTCGAACAGCGGCTGCGGGTTGCTGTCGGAAATGTCGTTGGCCGGCGTCACGGGCGAGATGCGGATGCCGGTGCGGTCGGCGCCGGCCTCGGCGGCGACGGCCTTGGACACTTCGAGCATCAGACGCGCGCGGTTCTCGATCGAGCCGCCATAGGCATCCGTGCGCTTGTTGGCGCCGTCCTTGGCGAACTGGTCGAGCAGATAGCCGTTGGCGCCGTGGATCTCGACGCCGTCGAAGCCGGCCTCCAGCGCGTTCTTCGTGGCGCGCTTGAAGTCGTCGATGATCCCTGGAATCTCGGAAAGCTCGAGCGCGCGTGGTTCGGAGACATCGGCAAAGCCGCCGTTCACAAACGTCTTGCCCTTGGCGCGGATTGCGCTCGGTGCCACCGGGGCTGCTCCATTGGCTTGGAGATCGACATGCGAGATGCGGCCGACATGCCAGAGCTGGATGAAGATCTTGCCGCCGCGTCCATGCACCTTGTCGGTGACCTTGCGCCAGCCGGCGACCTGGTCCTTGCTGTAGATGCCGGGCGTGTCCTGGTAGCCCTGGCCCTGCTGCGAGACCTGGCTTGCTTCTGTGATCAGGAGACCCGCGGAGGCGCGCTGGCCATAATAATCGGCCGCGAGCGGGCCGGGCACGAAGGTGCCTGGTACGGCGCGGTTGCGCGTCAGCGGCGCCATCACCAGGCGATTGGCCAGCGTGATCGGGCCGAGCTTGTAGGTTTCGAACAATTTGGTCGGGCGGCTCATGGGAGATGCTTCCGGGCAATGAGAGGTCACGAACACTTGTGCATCGTGACTGCGGGCGCAAGGGCGGAGCCATACGCAGCGCGCAGGCATGCTACGCGGCAGGGCCGCGTAGCATGATTCATGCGTAACTCCGGCCGCTGCAGCAGAGTTTCGCTACGTCGCCGTGCGTTTCGGCAAATCAGTTCGCGCCCATGAAATCGCGCTTGCCGATCTCGACGCCGTTATGGCGCAAAATGCCGTGGGCAGTCGCGGCGTGGAAATAGAAGTTCGGCAGCGAGAACGAACTCAGGAATTGCTGGCCCTTCATGGTGGTGGTCTTGTTGGGGCCGGACGGGAAGGTGACGTCTCTGGCTTCAGCCCCTTCGAACTGCTCGGGCTTGAACGACTTCACATAGTCGATGGTCTTGGCCAGGCGTTGCTTCAGCTCCGCGAAGGTCGTCTCGGTATCGGGGGTCGAGGGCACCTCGCTGTGCGTGAGCCGGGCGCAGCCCTTGGCGGCGAAATCGCTGACGAGCTGGACCTGTCTCGACAGCGGCAGCATGTCCGGGAAGAGGCGTGCACCGAGCAAGACGCCGGGGTCGATCTTCTTGGCCGCGCAATGCGCCTCGGCTTTGGTGAGCAGCCCGGTCACGCTGTTCAGCATTTGCAAGTACGCGGGGACGACGGCGTCGTAGAAGGACATGTGATGCTCGCTTCAATGGTGGGAAATCTCAGGAGAAAACCTGAGCCCCTCACATGGGAACCTCATGGAAAAATGCAATCGCGGAAAGAGGCCTTCTGCGATACGAAGATTCCACTCTGTCACCCTTCGCGATCCAGTACTCCGAGACGGTCGTGATTGGAGCCGACAGGCTGCGGCGTACTGGATGGCTCCCAATGCGCAATTGCGCACAGCGACGGGAAATGACCACGGATGGATTGTTCAGCGGATAGTCGCCGCCGGCTGCGCCTGCGCCGTGCTGCCGCGCATGCGGGCGAGCAGCTCGGCGGTCGGCCAGGAATCGGCGGGCAGGCCGAACTTGATCTGCATCGCCTTCACCGCAGTACGGCTCTGCTGACCTAGAATGCCGTCGACCTTGCCGACATTGTGTCCGGCGCGCACCAGGAGCTGCTGCAATTCCTTGATCTCGCTGAACGGCAGCTGTGCCACCGGCTGCGCCGGCTTGCGCATCGGCGCGGCACCGGCAATGCGCGAGGCGAGATAGCCCGCCGTGGTCGAGTAGATCAGCGAGTTGTTCCACTCGGTATAGGCCGCGAAATTCGCATAGGCCAGGAAGGCGGGACCATTTCGTCCCATCGGCAGCAGCACGGAGGCCGCGAGATTGTCGTTCGGCAGGGGCCGTCCGTCGGGATAGGTGACGCCCAGCTGCGCCCATGTCGAGCGCGGCTCGCGCACTGTCAGATCGGTCTTCTCCCACGGCAGGTTCGGCGGCACCTTGATCTCTTCCAGCCAGGGTTCGCCGCGGCGCCACTTCAAGCCATTGGCAATGTAGTTCGCGGTGGATCCGATCACATCGGCTGGCGACCGCAACAGGTCGCGCCGCCCGTCGCCGTCATAGTCGACAGCGTAGTTCACGTAGTGCACGGGCAGGAACTGCGTCTGCCCGAGCTCGCCGGCCCAGGAGCCGATCATCTCGTCGGGATGCAGATCGCCGCGGTCGATGATCTTCAGCGCGGCGATGGTCTCGCCCACGAACATCTCCGAACGGCGGCAATCATAGGCGAGCGATACCAGCGATTTCAGCGTCGGCAGATTGCCCATGTTGGCGCCGAAATCGCTCTCCAGGCCCCAGAAGGCTGCGATCACCGCCGGCGGCACGCCATATTCCTTCTCGGCGCGCGCGAACGCGGCGGCGTATTGCTTGATGTGCTGCTGCCCGTTCTGCATGCGGTAGGGCGCGGCCATGCGGCCGGCAAATTCGGTGAAGAGCTGGCCGAACACGCGTTGGCCGCGGTCGCGATTGACGATGCCCTGGTCGTAGACGAGATACGGCGAAGCCTCCGCGATTGTCCGCTGCGACACGCCGGCGGCCACGGCCTGTTGCTTCACGTCGGCCAGGAAGCGGTCGAAGCTCGCCCCGTTGTGGCATGAGGCGGCACGGGGCAGGGCCGCGGTGGGTCTGGGCGCGGCAGTCTTGGCAGGCGGCGGAGCGAGCTGGGCGGAGGCGGGAGCGGAGAGGGCGAAAAGAGCGGTGGCCGCGATCGCAAATCGGGTCAGGAGCATGAGGTTTCCGCTGAGGGAGGGAGACGCTGGGGAGTCTTGCTGAAGCTTAATGGAGCGGTGGCGCTCAGACCAGTGCCGCGGCTCCGCGACGCACCCGGAAACCTTGAATCCCGGCCGGGGTCATCCCTACCTGATGTTTGCCGGCCTGCAGGCGCTTCCAGCGGCCGCGGCCGGCTCCAGGAGACGGCCATGAACTATTTTCGTACCGCAATGCTGCTCGCAGGCCTTACCGCCCTGTTCATGGGCGTGGGCTACCTGATCGGCGGCGCCTCCGGCGCCATGATCGCGCTCGTCATTGCCGCCGCGACCAATCTCTTCACCTACTGGAACTCCGACCGCATGGTGCTGTCGATGTACGGCGCCCATGAGGTCGACCGTTCGACCGCACCGGAGCTGGTCGGGCTCGTCGCGGAGCTTGCGGGCCGCGCCGGCTTGCCGATGCCGCGCGTGTTCGTGATGGACGAGGTCCAGCCCAACGCGTTCGCGACCGGCCGTAACCCCGAGAACGCCGCAGTCGCCGTCACCACCGGACTGATGAACCAGCTGAGCCGCGAGGAGCTTGCCGGGGTGATCGCGCACGAGCTCGCCCACATCAAGAACCACGACACGCTGCTGATGACGATCACCGCGACCATCGCGGGCGCGATCTCCATGCTCGCGCAGTTCGGGATGTTCTTCGGCGGCAACCGCGAGAACAACAATGGTCTCGGCATCGTCGGCTCGATCCTGATGATGATCCTCGCCCCGCTCGGCGCCATGCTGGTGCAGATGGCGATCAGCCGCACCCGCGAATATGCCGCGGATAATCTCGGTGCGCGCATCGTGGGACAGCCGATGTGGCTGGCTTCCGCGCTGGTGAGGATCGAGGGCGCGGCACATCAGGTGCCGAACTATGAGGCGGAGCGAAATCCAGCGACCGCGCACATGTTCATCATCAATCCTCTGTCGGGCCATGGTGTGGACAACCTGTTCGCCACCCATCCTTCGACGCAGAACCGTGTTGCCGCTCTCCAGCAACTCGCGGCCGAGCTCGGCGCGCGGGCGATGCCATCGGTCGGTGCCAACGAGAACTATCCGCCGCGCAGCCCTTGGGGCCGCTCCTCCTCACGCGGTCCTTCGCGAGGCCCTTGGGGCTGATTGAACCGGCAAGCATTTGTCCCGGCTTTGTGACCTGGCGCACACTGGGTGGTCACGGCAGGTGTTAACACCCTGCCGTGACCATTTCTTCGAAAGGGGATGCGCGGCCGGACCTCTGCCGGTCGCCGTCGAAGATGACCCGAGCTGCCGTACTATTTCTGATCGTTCTTTGCGTGCTCGCCGGCCTGTCCACGCACATGGTCGTCAATTGCGGCGACGAGGACGATCCCGACATCTGCTCGGCCGTGATCGGCTTCTCGCCGCTCCGCGGCTCGCTGATTGCCTTCGCCTATGAGGGGCGTGGACGGATCGCGCTGCGCCACGGCGACTTCAAGCGTGCGATCGCCGATTTCGACGAAGCGATCCATCTCAATCCGAACCGCGGCTCGCTTTATCGCGACCGGGCGCTGGCGCGCCGGAGGAACGGCGATCTGGAGCTTGCGATTGCGGACTACGACGAGGCGATCGCGCACGATCCCAAGCGCGCCGCCCCCTATCACCAGCGCGGTCTTGCGCTCGCCGCCATGGGCGACCTCGACCGCGCCATCCTGAGCTTCAGCACGGCCGTCCGCCTCGATCCTTCCGATGCGCAGGCCCGTCTCGACCGCGGCCTTGCGTTCCTCGCTCGCGGTCAGGCCGATGATGCCCGCGCCGACTTCGAAGCCGCGCTGTCGCTGCCCGCGGGCAAAGAGAGCGGCATGCGCGATCTTGCGCGTGCCAAGCTCGCCGAGCTGGCCAGCGCCGAGCCGACGCAGGTTGCCACGCCACGAAGGTGAGGGAGTATCTGTAGCTGGAGGCTTTTCCCTTTTCCCAGCGGGACGGGCGGCCTCTTGATTCGCCTACTTCGCCTTCTTGGCTTTCGCCTTCGCCTTGGCAGCCTTCTTCGCCGGCTTGTCTTCCTTGGCCTTCTTCTCTGCCTTTACCGCAACCGGCGCGCTGGCAGCCAGGCGCATCGACCGCGCGTAGCTGTCGGCGACGTTGTCGGCGGACATCTGGAGGCGCTTGGCGGCGGCGGTGGCCTGCTCCATCGTGGCCTTGGCCATCATCTTGAAGCGTTCGCCGGTCTCCTTGCCATTGGCCTTGGCCGCAAGGCCGTTCAAGCGATCCCGCCGCTCCTTGGCGCGGGTCATCAGGCCCGTATGCAGCTGTCTGGCCAGTTGCCGGATCACGACATCCAGGTCGGCGTCCGCCATGTTCTCTCATCCCCTTCAAAAAAAACGCTGTTGATGCGGCGGGACTATGCAGATCGGGCTCCGCCTTGGCAATTGCTGCCAGCCGGTCATCCGCAGCTTCCAGCTTGCGAAACAAAAAAGCCGCGCTGTTGGCGCGGCTCTGATGCGATCTGGCGCAGGGAGGGCGCCTTCGGCCTCATTTCAGCGAGGCCACCGGTCCGTTCGACGCTGCCGGGGCCGGGTCGAAGCCGAATACGCCGACCAGGTATTTGTAGTAGTCCGGCATTTTCTCCTTAAGCGCCTCGCGCGACTTCGGATCGTGGAATTCGCTCTTTCCGGCCAGGAAGATGCTCGCGGTCACGGCGAAGAACTCCATGGGATTCTTTAGCGCATAGGATTCCTTGGGCAGCATGTCCTTGGACTTGGCCAGCGCGTAATAGGTTATCACGCCCTTGTTGGCGTAGCCGTCCGGCAGGAGGCGTGCGTGATAGGCGTGGAGGAGCTCGTGCAGCAGCACGGCCTCCTTCTCGTAACGCATCATGTCCGGCCGCAGCATGATCACGCCAAGGCCCGAATCCACAGCGAGGTCGACGGCGTTCGGATTGGTCCAGCGCTGCTTGTCGTGGTCCCACACCGTCAGCGTCCGCGGCACGCGGCGCTCGACGTTGGGAGCGACGCGGCCGTAGCAGGCCGTCGCGGCACCTTCGTCGAGGCAGGCGAGCTCGCTCGCGATGATGGGCACGGTGCGGAAGAAGCGCAGGACGCGCGGCGACAGGCCGGCGGATTCCACGACGTCGATCTGCTGCTTCAGATTGTCGGTGAGCTTGTCGACATCCTTGCGGTCGGAGTTCTCCGACAGGTCGAACATGTAGCCGCGGTAGCTCTGGAAGCCGGGCGGCAACGTCTGCACTGCGTCAGCATCCAGCGACCCGGCATGAGACGGACCGGCGAAGAACGCGCCGACGAAGGTTGCGGTCAGCAGCAACGCAATGCGCATGAGTGAGCCCCCTGATGTCACTTTCACCGGCAGAATAAGCCGCCGTCGTTTGCGAAACGTGAGTGGGGCGAGACTAAGGCATCGATGTTGAAGCGTGATTAATCCCGCGTGGCAGATCGCGCCCCAGGATTAGTGCCGAGTTAACCAAGACGAATGTCTTCGCCGAGGCGCACTTGCGCAGCGGCCGCCGATCCCGGCGGCCGTTCTGCCCCCAGCCGGCTCAATAATCGTAGCCTGGACGACCGGGATAATGTGCGCGATTGCAGGCCCGGCGTCCCCGGTCAAGGCCGGCTGCGCTTTTGGCGAGCGCGCTGACATATTTCAGGCAACGCACGTAGTCCTTGTTGCCGAGCCAGTCGAAACTGCCGGCGGTCGCCGGTTTGAGCTGCGCGGAGCCGGCAAGCGCCACGACGGCGATCAAGGCGGAGCAGGCAAAGGATGTGATGATCTTCATGGTCCGTATTCCCCTCCGGCCGCCCGATGCAGCCGGCGTGGCCGCAACCATGCCCAAACCCGACTGACAGAACTGTGCTGGCCGTCACGCATGGCATGGCCTGCCACTGCTGCGGCGGACGCGGCGCGCGTGTTCGTCCAGTTCCGGGCGCGCCGCGATCCTCACAGCTCTCGTGCGTTCGAAAAGGCGAAGCTCGAGACCCGCCGCGTCGTCTCGTCCAGGATCAGCGTGCGCGTGATCGGCGGCTCGGCGCGCTGGGCGCAGTTTTCGCGCTCGCAGAGGCGGCAGTTGACGCCGATCGGCGTGCCCTCGGCCTTCTCCAGGTCCATGCCGGTGGCATAGGTCAGGCGTGCGGCGTGGCGGATCTCGCAGCCGAGGCCGATGGCGAACCGGGGCTGCGGCAGCGGGTGCGGCGCAACGGGACGGCGCACCATCTGCGCGATCGAGAAGTAGCGCGTGCCGTCGGGGAGCTCGATCACCTGCTTGAGCAGGCGGTCCGGGGTGTCGAAGGTCGAGTGCACGTTCCAGAGCGGACAGGTGCCGCCGAATTTCGAGAACGGGAAGGTGCCGGAGGAGAAGCGCTTGGAGACGTTGCCCGCATTGTCGACGCGCAACAGGAAGAACGGAATGCCGCGCGCGTTCGGCCGCTGCAGCGTGGTGAGGCGGTGGCAGACCTGCTCGAAGCCGGAATTGAAGCGCTGCGCCAGCACGTGGATATCGTAATTGAGCGCTTCGGCAGCGGCGAGAAAGGCGGGATAGGGCATCATCACCGCCGCCGCAAAGTAGTTGCCGAGCGTGATGCGGAACAGGCGACGCGGCGCATCGTCCAGTGGACCGGCACGGCCGATGATGGTCTCCAGGGCTTGCGCGCATTCGCCTAACCCCAGCTGGAAGGCGAGCTGGAACGCGCGGCCGGGCGGGTCGACCAGCTCCGAGATCAGAAGCTGGCGGCGGTGGCGGTCGAAACGCCGCAGCGTTTCGCGCATCACGTCCACGGGCATGATGCGGGTCTGGATCGAATGTTTCTCGCGCAGGCGCGCGGCCAGCGCCGCGTAGAGCCCCTCCGCCGGCACGTTCAGTTCATCGCGAAGGTTCTCCGCGGCCTGCTCCAGCTCCGGAAAGTAGTTGCGGTTGGCCTCGATCAGCTCGCGCACACGCTCGACCGGATTGGCCTCGTAGCGCGTGCCGACGTCGCGGTCGGCCATCTGCGCCGCCGCCAGCGTCTCGCCCTGGCGCGCCTCGGTATAGGCCGCATAGAGCCGCTGCAGCGCATGGGTGACCCCGGGGCAGAGCTCGGCGAGGTCGCGCAGCTCCTGCTTGGGAACGTCGATCTGGCGGAACAGGGGATCCGAGAAGATCTCGTTGAGCTCGGCGAAGAACCGATCCTCGTCGGCGGTGGCGAGGTCGCGCAGATCGAGGTCGTAGCTCTCGGCCAGCCGCAGCAGAATTTGCGCGGTCACGGGGCGCTGGTTGCGCTCGATCAGGTTGACATAGCTGGGCGAGATCCCGAGCCCCTCGGCGATCTGGGTCTGGGACAGCCCCAATTGCTGCCGGATGCGCCGGAAGCGCGGGCCGACGAAGAGCTTCTTGCCGGAAGCGGCGGGCATTCCACAGATCTCCTGAGTCCACATTAGGTCAGTTCATCTGACCTAATTGTTACAAGATTTACAAAATAACATCTATTACAGGTTCAGATGTTACATGACATCACCAATAAGAAACAAGCCATCTATACGAAGTTTCCGTTTTCGCGTTTAGCTTCTGACACGCATATCGCAATGCACTGTCAAGAATGTCGATGGCGATGCCATCGTCAGCGAAAGGATCAGGCACATGAACTACCAGCCCCGCGGCATCAGCACCCTCCAGGGCCCGTCTTCGTACCTGGACGAGGTCAAGGCGGCTCAGGCGCTCATCGAGACCCAGCCGACCTGGAACGGGGTGACGGCCGAGGCCGTCGCCCGCATGCGCCTGCAGAACCGATTCAAGACCGGCCTCGACGTCGCCCGCTACACCGCGGCGGTGATGCGCGCCGACATGGCCGCCTATGACAACGACCCGACCAAGTACACGCAGTCGCTGGGCTGCTGGCACGGCTTCATCGCCCAGCAGAAGCTGATCTCGGTCAAGAAGCACTTCGGCAAGACCGACCGCACCTACCTCTATCTCTCCGGCTGGATGATCGCGGCGCTGCGCTCCGAGTTCGGTCCGCTGCCCGACCAGTCGATGCACGAGAAGACCTCGGTGCCGGCGCTGATCCAGGAGCTCTACACCTTCCTGCGGCAGGCCGATGCGCGCGAGCTGAACGACATCTTCCGCCTGCTCGACAAGGCGCGCAAGGAAGGCGACAAGACGCGCGAGAAGGAGCTGATCGAGAAGATCGACAACTTCCAGACCCATGTCGTGCCCGTCATCGCCGACATCGACGCCGGCTTCGGCAATGCCGAGGCGACCTATCTGCTCGCCAAGAAGATGATCGAAGCAGGCGCCTGCGCGCTGCAGATCGAGAACCAGGTCTCGGACGAGAAGCAGTGCGGTCACCAGGACGGCAAGGTCACCGTGCCGCATGACGTCTTCCTCGCGAAGATCCGCGCCTGCCGCCACGCCTTCCTCGAGCTCGGCGTCGAAGACGGCGTCGTCGTGACCCGCACCGACTCGCTCGGCGCCGGCCTGACGCAGCAGATCGCCGTCAGCCACCAGCCCGGCGACATCGGCGACCAGTACAACAGCTTCCTGGATTGCGAGGAAGTCACGCCGGAGAACGCCCGCAACGGCGACGTCATCATCAACCGCAACGGCAAGATGATGCGTCCGAAGCGGCTGCCCTCCAACCTCTACCAGTTCCGCCCCGGCACCGGTGCGGACCGCTGCGTGCTCGATTGCATCACCTCGCTCCAGAACGGCGCCGACCTGCTCTGGATCGAGACCGAGAAGCCGCATATCGAGCAGATCGCCAGCATGGTCGACCGCATCCGCAAGGTGGTTCCGAACGCCAAGCTCGCCTACAACAACTCGCCGTCGTTCAACTGGACCCTGAACTTCCGTTGGCAGGTCTACGACGCCTGGAAAGAGGCGGGCAAGGACGTCAGCAAGTACAACCGTGCCGATCTGATGAAGGCGGAATATGACGAAACGCCGCTGGCGCAGGAAGCCGACGAGCGCATCCGCACCTTCCAGGCGGATTCGGCCAAGCGTGCCGGCATCTTCCACCACCTGATCACGTTGCCGACCTACCACACGGCAGCGCTGTCCACGGACAATCTGGCACGCGAGTATTTCGGCGAGCAGGGCATGCTCGGCTATGTCAAGAACGTCCAGCGCGCCGAGATCCGTCAGGGCATCGCCTGCGTGAAGCATCAGAACATGGCCGGCTCCGACATCGGCGACGACCACAAGGAGTACTTCGCGGGCGAAGCGGCCCTCAAGGCGGGCGGCGTCCACAACACGATGAACCAGTTCGGCTAACGAACCACGCTACTCTCGACAGGAGACTGACAATGACCAAAGGCAGCAATTTCTGGGTGATCGGCGGCGAGTTCGGTTCGATGAACTTCCACAAGCTCGTGGAAGGCTCGGCCCAGGTCAAAGGTCCGTTCAAGACCCGCAAGGAAGCCGAGGACTGCTGGCGCGAGGTGTCGGAAGAGAGCCGCCACAAGGCCGGCGTCCGCTTCTCGATCGTGGAAGAGCCGCAGCGCGCCCCGGCAGCCTGATCGGGCGGCTGCCGAGTTCATCTGAGAAGACGTCCAAGGACGGATGGTCCCATCCAGGCCCTGCCTGGGTGGGATCGTCTGTTTTTGGCACAGGCGAAAGCTCTGTGGGCGCCGTAAGTCTCTGGAATTGTGGGCCTTTGCGGAGGGGGTGGTTGCTGATAGGTTAATGACGGAAAGTCGAGGACGAGGCCGACAATGTCAGAGCCCGAGACCAGCGGGATTCCTCCCGGCCAGCCGCGGCCCGTGCGGCTGCGCGATGCGCTGCTGCGCGCGCGGATCGAGGCTGCTGACCGGACCGGCGTCGTCGTCGATCTCAGGGATGCCGAGGTGGCGCGGCTCGAGATCCTCAACGACGCGCTCGATCCCCTGTTCGCGCAGGTGCCTGATCAGATCGACCTGTTCGACCGCGGGATCAGCCAGGGCGATACGCCGAGACTCTGGATCGACGTCGTCGCCCACATCGTGATGGGGCGCGACAAGCGGATGTACCGCTTCGTCCAGGACACCCGCTTCGGCCGCATCGTGCTCGCCGAATCGCACGACACCGCCGTGATCGTCGAGGCCGTCACGGACTACGTCGCGCGCCGCATGGTCGAGCGCGAACGTGCAATGGTGGTCACGCCCGCACCGCAAGCACCGGTCGCCGAGCCGCCGCGCCGCTCGCGCTTCTGGCCGTTCGTGTTCGGGTTTGTGCTCGGTGCCGCCGCGCTGTTCGGCGTCGCTCTGCTTGCGGTCTTGCGGAACTGGTGAGGCGTCCTCCGCCGTCCTTCCGCGGCGCGCGAGGCGCGAGCCCGCAATCCATTCATCAGCACGTATTGCCGCCCGATGGATTCCGGGCTCATGCTCCGCATGCCGCGGAATGACGGTGAACTAGATCAACCTTACATGCTTGATCTGCCCGACCTGAAACCCCGCCCCGAGGCTCCGCACCGTCTGCTCGCAGCGCCAGCCGGCATTGTCCTTCTCGATGGTGAACAGATTGTACGCCGCCGCCGGATAGCGTCCGTGTGCGAGCGCGGAAGCCGAGGGCACGCCAAGCACGGGAATATTGCCGTTGGGGCCTTCGACCCATATCGTCGAATGAACGTGGTCATGCCCGTGCAGGACCAGCTCGACTCCGTGGCGCTTCAACAGCGCCAGCAATTCCGGCGCGTCCGTCATCCGCTTCTGGCGTGCGTCGGATTTCAGCGGATGATGCACCAGCAGCACGCGGAAGACGTCCTCTTTCGCGAGCCGTTCGAGCACCTCTGCGAGAGCGGCGAGCTGATCGCGCCCCAGCGTACCCGTCGCCATCAGCGGCAGGGTCGGCACCGCCGTGGACAGGCTGATCAGCGCCAGCGGACCGCGCCGGCGTACGGCGGGAAAAGCTGCAGCGCCAGGCGCATCTGCGGCGATGTAGGCCAGGAACGTCTCGCCGAAGCGATGACGCGTCGCGCTGACATAGGCGTCGTGATTGCCGGGAATCGCGGTCACGCGGTCCGGCGGGCCGACGCTTTCGAGCCAGGCCAGGGCCGGCGCGAATTCCGCCTCCAGCGCCAGATTGACGAGGTCGCCCGTCACTGCAATGTGGTCGGGCGCCTGCGCCTTCATGTCGGCGACGAGCGCGTCGAGAACCTCGCGGCGCTGGTATTTGTGGCGGTTGCGCGTCCAGTTGACGTAGCCGAGCGCGCGCTTGCCCGCGAGCTCGATCAGCCGCGGCTTCGGCAAGGGCGCTAGATGCGGGTCGGAGAGATGGGCGAGCGTGAAGGGAGCCATGGCGCGCGATTGCCTCGCTATTGCTCCGCTGTAATGGCAAGCTCGCAAGGAGCACGCAAGCAAAGCCTGCAAGGGTCCGTCGAGGAAGGCTGATGGGTGAACGTCTGAACCGGGTCCGACGGAAAGCCGAGCCGCTGCTGCGGCGAGTCTTCCACGCGTATTTCCTGGTGGTCCGGGGCATGACGCTCGGCGTCCGTGCCGTGGTGCTGGATGCGGACAACCGGGTCTTCCTGGTCAGGCACAGCTACGTCAGCGGCTGGTACCTGCCGGGCGGCGGCGTCGATTTCGGCGAGACCATGGAAGAGGCATTGCGACGCGAACTCAAGGAGGAGGGCGACATCGATCTTACCGGCGAGGCGGTCCTGCATGGCATCTTCCTCAACAGCCACGTCTCCCGCCGCGACCACGTCGCGGTCTACGTGGTCAGGCAGTTCAGGCAGGATCGCCTGCCCGGGCCCAACCGCGAGATCGTCGAGTGCGGGTTCTTCGACAACACCGCATTGCCCGAGGGGACCACGCCCGGCACGCGCCTGCGGCTTGCCGAAGTGCTCGATGGCCGGCCCCCGATTGCGACGTGGCGCTGAGGGTAGCCTGTGCTAGTAACCGGCTCGACGGGTGCCACGGGAAACCGGATGAAGATTGCCAAACTCGCCTTCGGCCTGATCTGTCTTGCGATCCTCGCCAGCAACATCGCCACGATGTCTCGCTGGAGTGAGGCGCGCGGGGTCTATGACGACATCTGCTATCTCCGGCAGGCGCACCTCTTCCAGCGCATGGGTCTCGGTGGGCTCAACACCAATGCTGCCCTGGATGACGATCGCTATTTCGAAGGCAAGCTGAAGCAGATCGCGTTCGCCGAGTGGCAGGACCCGATCCGCTGGCCGTGCCACAACCCGATGCCGAACGGCAAGATCGTGATGCAATACCCGCCGGGCACCGGATTCCTGCTGGCGCTGTTTCCCGAAGGCAACCAGGTGGTGCCGCTCTACATCGCGGCGAGCCTAATCGTATGCGGTCTTGCGCTAGCGGGCATCGCCATGGCGCGCACGCTGTCTTCGGTCGCCGGTGCGGGTCTGTTCGGCGCGCTTGCCGTCTATCTCATGATCAATCCGGCCAAGGCGAGCTATTCCATCGCGCCGACGATGGCGGTGTGCGCCGTCGCAGGCTGTCTGACGGCGTTGTGGCTGACCAGGGACAAGCGCAACGTGCTGCTGATTGCGCTGATTGGCCTGCTGCTCGGCGCGTCCGTCAATTTCAGGCTGCCGAATGCGCTGCTCGTGGCCGGCTACGTCATCTATCTCGGCGTTGCGTTCCTGCGGGTGCGGACGTTGTCAGCCTTCGCGCAGGGGCTCGGCTTCGGCGTCGCTGTCCTTCTCGGCATGGCCCCGACCCTGATCGCGCAGGCGATCAATGCCGGCAGCCCGCTGGCCACGACCTATGGCAGTGCCGACGTGGTCGCGCCAGCCTTCGATCTTGCCGTGCTCGGCCAGTATCTGCGCGACATGCAATTCGTGCTGATCGTGCTCGCGATCGGCTCCACGGCCTGGCTGTTGCGCGTAGGGAAGGGGAGCGTACGGCAGGTGGCCCTGGTCGTCGCCGGCAATCTCACGGTCAACCTCGTCTTCTTCCTGAGCCACCCGGTCTTCACGCCCTATTACATCGTGCCGATCGCGATGCTGTCCCTGTGGAGCGCCTCGTTCGCCTGGCTGATTCAGCCGGGGCAGGCATCGCAGGCTGTGCCGTTCGGGTGCGAGCCGACGGGCCTCGGAGCGACGTCGCGATGACCTCAACGCAACTCCGCATCGCCGTGCTGGTGCCCTGCTACAACGAGGAGGCGACGGTTGCGGCCGTCGTTGCCGGCTTCCGCAAGGCGCTGCCATCGGCGGAGATCTACGTCTACGACAACAACTCGCGCGACCGGACCGCCGCGGTCGCGCGCGAAGCCGGCGCGATCGTGCGCAGCGAGGGACGGCAGGGCAAGGGCAACGTCGTGCGCCGCATGTTCGCGGACGTCGAGGCCGACGTCTATGTGCTGGTCGACGGCGATGCCACCTACGATGCGCGGAGCGCACCACGCATGATCGACAGGCTGCTCGATGATCATCTCGACATGGTGGTCGGCCTTCGCATCGATCAGGTCCAGTCCGCCTACCGGTTCGGCCACCGTGCCGGCAACCGCATGCTGACCGGATTCCTGTCCTCGACCTTCGGTCACGCCTTCAAGGACATCCTGTCCGGGTACCGGGTGTTCTCGCGCCGCTTCGTCAAATCCTTCCCCGTGCTCTCCGACGGTTTCGAAATCGAGACTGAGCTCGCGGTCTATGCGCTGGAATTGTCGCTGCCGGTCGCCGAACTCGAGACGCCTTACTACGCTCGTCCTGAAGGCTCGTTCTCGAAGCTCAACACCTGGCGCGACGGCTTTCGCATCCTCGGCACCATGCTGAAGCTCTACCGTTCGGAGCGGCCGTTGCGCTTCTTCACGGCGATCGGAATCCTGCTGGCCCTGGCCTCGGTGATTCTCGCAATCCCCATCGTGATCACCTTCATCGAAACCGGCCTCGTCCCGCGCCTGCCGACTGCCGTGCTGTCGATGGGCCTGATGATCATGGCCCTGCTGTCGGCATCGTCGGGGCTCGTGCTGGACACCGTCACGCGCGGGCGGCGGGAGATGAAGATGCTCGCCTACCTGTCCCAACCGGCAGCGAAAAGCAACTGAGCGCCCTCGCTGGCCGATGGACCGCGGTGCGTTCAGGTGCTATCCCGCAATCGACATGAACGATCTCTCACTGACCATCCTTCCCGAAGCCGCCGGAGACGCTCAGGCCATCGAGCGGCTGCACGAACGTACCTTCGGTCCCGGCCGCTTCGTGCTGAGCGCCTACCGGATTCGCGAGCACGTCGATCATCTGCTCGAACTCTCCTTCACCGCCCGCATCGCGACCCTGCTGGTGGGCTCCGTCAGGCAATTGCCGATCCTGATCGGCGACACGCCCGCACTGCTGCTCGGGCCGCTCACCGTCGAGCCGCCGTTCCGCGGCCGCGGGGTCGGTCGTCTCCTGATGGAGCGGGCCTTGAACGATGCCAGGTTGAAAGGTCATCGGCTGGTGCTGCTCGTCGGTGACGAGCCTTATTACGGCCGTATCGGATTCAAGCAGGTCGAAAAAGGCCGCGTCACCATGCCGGGCCCGGTCGACGCCGCCCGCATCCTGGTCTTCGAGCTCGTCCACGGCGCCTTTGAGGGCGTGTCGGGACGAGTGGGGCCTGACTGGAGCAAGGCGCGGAGATAAGGCCTTGGCCCAGCGTGCGCCTGCCGCGCTTCGTCTCCGCTGGAGCGCCAATTTACGGTTCATGGAGCGGCCATGGCAAAGCACCGCATCTACACCACCAGCTTCGCGAGCGTGTATCCGCTTTACATTGCGAAGGCGGAGAAGAAAGGACGCACCAAGGCGGAGGTGGATGAGATCATCTCCTGGTTGACCGGTTACGATCGGAGCCAGCTGGAAGCAGAACTTGCCAAGCGGACCGATTTCGAAACCTTCTTTGCTCAGGCCCCGCGCGCCAATCCTGCGCGCACCCTCATCACCGGTGTGGTTTGCGGCGTCCGCGTCGAGACCGTCGCAGAGCCGACGATGCGTGAGATTCGCTACCTGGACAAGCTGATCGACGAACTGGCGCGCGGCAAGGCCATGGACAAGATCCTGCGGGAGGCCTGATCGGCATCGGCGGTCGCGTTCCGCCGATGCACAGCAACGTGACGCCGCCGGATGGCATGCGAGAGGTCAGCCCCCCTGCGGAGTGTATTGGTTGAGCTCGTGGATACCCATCTGGTGCTCCAACTGAGCGACCCGGGCAGCCATCTTCTCGAAGCCATCCTCTCCAAACAGGTCGTGTTCGGTCTTCTCGAAGTCCTCGGCCATGGCGTCGTATTCATGGGCCGAGACCAGATCCTTCAGCTTCGGGAAGAGGTCTGTGTCCTCACGGGCCGCGTGTGGACGGTACATGGTGATGAACGACTGAATCGTGTCGACCAGCCGCGTACGGTCGGCGCTGTTGCTCCTGCTGGTCGGTGCCAGCCTGATGATGGTCTCGGTCAGCTTCCGGCCCGCCTCGTGCTGGCGTTCCAGGGTATCCACCAGTGCGACCATTTTCCCGGCGGTCCTGAAGCGCGGAAAGAGGTGCTTCTCCTCCGTCTTCTCATGGTAGTTGTTGATGAAGTCGCGGATGATCTCGGCTGACCGGGTGATCAGGGCGGGATCGAAGTCCTCGTTCGACGCGTATTTCCGGACCCCCGCTTCGTAGACCAGCAACACTCGATCGAGCACGCCGTGCTCGCGCATCAGATCCTCGGGCGGAGTGACTTCCTTGCCCGTTTTGCCTGTGACCGCCTCCTTCAGTTTCTCGCCGATGCCCTTCTCTTCTGCGAAGGCCCGTCGGGTGAAAACGGCTGGGGCCGCGACGGCGGCCAGCGTGCCAAACAGAAATAGGCGGCGCTTCGCTGGTGTGACGGCTTCCATGATGGACGCTCCCGTGAATGGAAACGCCGTGGATGTCTCTGTCTGAAACGGGGCGATACACGTCCGCGTGCCGACGTGGTCCTTCTTCCCTGGACATCGTGGGCGCTTTCCGCAGCAACGGCCGGTGGAAAGGCTCGTTCCAATTGCGACAGATGGAACTGGTGGCGACCGGTGACCGTCCCCGGCTGTTTCAGTTGAGCCGCGCTGTTCTTGTGCGGATGAGCGACGCAAGGCTTGTTGCGGCGCAACGGTGCTCCGGTATCTCTATGCATCGCCAGGCCGGATCGCTCCAAGCTGCGAGGCAGACTCCAGCGGCTGATGGAGGCATGGCGGCTTCGAGGCGCTCAGGAGCGCACATGGAAGCCGGCAAGGCCCATCCACCATGTGGCCCGCCGGTTGCTGCTTGAGGCTAGAACTTGAAATTCGCGAACGCCCTGACTCCGATGCCTGGCAACAGCACCTGGTCCTTGTTGAAGGAGACGGCATTGCGGATGTTCTCGTTCAGCAGGTTGTTGCCGACCAAGCCCACATGCATCTCGCGCGCGCCGAACCAGCTTTGATGGAGCTTCGTCCTGTAGCTGACCTCGGCCCTTAGCAGGTTGTAGCCGGGCGTCGGCGTCTCCGCGATAGGTGCGATGTCGTTTTGCGCGAACGCGTGCAGCAGGTTGATCCGGGCAAACCAGTCGGCGTCGCGATAGTACACACCACCGCCCAGCCGCTGGGGCGGAATGCGTGGCACGTTGGTGCCGTCGTCGAAGGTCGCGCGCACGATGTCGTATTGACCCTCGATGCCCCAGATCCCGTTCCAGACCGGCATCACGTCGTACTGGAACTGGAATTCGCCGCCACGAAATGTCGCGTCGCGCTGCGAATAGATCGCCTGATTCAGTTCGAGCCCCGCGCCAAGCTGGCAAACGCCGTCCACGCACGTGTTGCCGGTCAGGCGCCGGTAGATAAATCCGTTGAACTTGGTGTAGTAGCCGGTGATTTCGAAGCGAAGCGGCCCTACCGCCCGTCGCAGTCCCGCCTCGACCGACTTGGCCGTCTCGATGCCGAGATTGGGATTGCCTATGTCGAATGTGATGGTGGCATCGTGGCCGCCGCGCGAAAACAATTCCGCCGGTTTCGGCGCACGCTCGACATATTGACCGGTGATGCTCGCGACTAGATCCCAAGGAAGGTCGTGGATCAAGCCGATGCTCCCGCTCACGGGCGTGAAGTTGCGGTTGACCGCCGTTGCGGGGCCGATCGCGGCCGGATCGACGGCGAGGTCGAACACATCGGGGACGAAGGCTGGCGCCGTGCCGCTCAACCTTGCGCTCTCGACGCGCCCGGCGATCTGAGCCTTGGCAGCTTCGCTGAACTTGAACTCGTTGAAGATGTACCCGGCGACCTTTGTGTTCTTGTTCGGATCGAACAGTCCGTTGATCGGGCTGCCCGGATCGTCTGGACTCGGCGCGGTCAGCTTCTGGTGCGACGCCTGAACGCCCACGGCAGTGGTCAGCGCAGCAAAGCGGACGTCGAACGGCGCAAGCTGCACCTCGACGCGGCCTTCCTGTTCCTTGCTGGTGAAGGTTTGTCTCACGCCGAGGGAGGTGAGATCTGCAGCGTCGGCGAGCCCGACCTCATCGTGTTTATAGTCGGTGGCCCCCGCCCAGAACCGTATCGCATCGATCGCCGCAGCGTCCGGCCGATATTCACCTTTTGTCGTGAATTTTGTTTGCCGTCCGTCGATCCGCGTGAGGAACTCGCTGCCCTCGATACCGGGAATGTGATAGAGCGCGTTGTGCTGCGTGATCGCCGCGCCAACATAGCCGCCATCGAAGATGTAGGAGCCGCCGACAGACCCGCCGTAGCCCTGCGATGCCGAATTCGGCTGGCGTCCGTTGAACGGCAGCGTCGGGTCGGTCAAGAACGGGTAGCTCGGGATGTTGTAATCGCCGGCCTTGCGGCCAAAGGCATCGGCATGGACGGCAAAGTTACCGCCGCCGGCGTCGAGCAGCATGGCACCTTCGACCCCGCGATCGACAGACGTCACCGCCGTCCGTGTTTCCGCGGTGATGCAGCCCGGTGATCCCATGTTCGCCAGCGGCGCCTTGGTCGGGAGTCCGTAAGTCGGAAAGGGTGCCGTGCAGGACGGCAAGGCATCCGGAATTCGATTGTTCGTTGCGCTGACCACGCCGCCGATCGCGGTGGAGCCGTAGCGCAGCGTCGCCGGTCCGCGGATGACCTCGACCTGGTTGGTTGCCAGGGGATCAATCGGCACGAAGTGATCCTCGCCGAGATCGGACGCGCCATTACTGCCTGTTCCGTTCTCGACGATGCCGACACGGTTGGTGTCGAGGCCGCGAATGATCGGGCGGCTGGATGCGCCGGGTGCGAATTCGGAGCCGGTGATGCCGGGCTTCGAGAACAGGAGATCGCCGAGCGTGCCGCCGCCGTTGCGCCGAATTTCTTCGTTCGGCACCACGGTGACGGTCGCGAACTGATCGGTCACGATCGGCAGCACGCCTTGCTGAGGCGCGGCAGGCACCGGGGCTGCCGGCGCTGGCTCAGCCGCTTGCTCGCGGCTGCGCACCCGCGCGGTCCGCGTGCCGCCGCGCCCTGCGTTGCGGGAGGGCACCACCGCTCTGCGCACGATCGGGCTCGGCGCCGTGACGGTCACGGCCGGGATCTCCGTCGATGATTTGTCCTGGGCCGGCACTTGAGCGAAGACGGGCGTGGCGGCGGCACCGAGCAGGAGCAGGCTTGCTCCGCCGAGACGCTGGGCGCGTCGCAATTGAAATGACATGGTCCTGATTCCAGTCAGGCGCGGTCCGAATGTAGTTGTTGATCGGAGGCGGCCTGCCGTCGGGGCGCGACGGAATTCGACTTCAACTTTTCCCGGGCATTCGCCGTGCGCGGCGAGGCTGGGCGTGATCAAGCGCTGGAAGTCAGGATGCAGGAGGGGCGCGGGGCTGGAATGCCGTGCCGGCCGATCTCAGATGGATGAACTCGGCGTCTGTGGTGCGGCGGAGCAGCTCGATCGCCTGCGGCAGCAGCAGCACGGGCGGCGTCGACGATACGACGGTCCCGGCTATCGCGATGATGGCGCAGATCGCGCAATTGTCCTCGCCCAGATGGTCGCGGTCGGGCCCCGAGGGCGATTGCTTCTGGACCGCGGCGCTGTCGATGGACGCAAGGCTCTTGCCGCTGTCCTTGCCGCCCTCGGTCTGATGCAGCGAGGATTGAGCGAGGGGGGCGGCCTGCGCGAACCAATGGCTGTGGCCGAACGTCAGCGCAAGCTGCACCAGCATCGCGAACAACGCGAGCCGGGCGCCGTGCCTGATATTCGACCGGAACCACTTCATCTGGAAACGCCACCCCTACATCGGAGCGTCAATCCCAGGACGCTGCGATGTTATAGTGTAACATCGCCGCATCGGTCCGCCGATGTCAACGGCAGGGGGATCAGCGCGTGCAGACCGAGGAGCCGATGTGTCGTTTGGGCAACTAGCGCCCCTCGCGGACCCAGGTGGCGGCGAAAGCGCCGAGCAGCAGCAACAGGCCGATCAGGCCGGAGAAGATCGGCAACACGCCGACGCCCTTCACGACACTGGCGTCGCGCATCCGCACCCCCATCCAACCGTCGCCGGCAAAGACGCTGGCCGAACGCACCGGCAGGATACGCGGCAGCTCGACGCTGGAGCCGTCGGCCACGCGCACGGCGTTGCCGCCGGTTGCCTGCGCCAGCGGTCTCAAGGTATCGACCGTGGAGGTGACTTCCGAAAACTCCTTCGGATTGGTCGGGCCGACATTGATCAGCGCTTTCAGCGTGCCGTCGGTCGCCTGCCAAAGGCCGAGCTCGTTCGCCGGCAGGCTGGCGCGCCATTCGCCGGGATCGCCGGGCGAGAGCGTCAAATCCTGCGACACGCCAGACGGTGAGGTCACGCTCACCGGCTGGACGCTGTCCGCCATGGTCTGGCGCACCACGACCAAGTCCTTGCCCTGCACCTGCAGGCGCAGCGCCTCCTCGTCCAGATCAGGCTGCTTCATCAGCCAGTGCGATGTCCGCCTGAGCAGGTCGAGATGCGGGCCGCCGCCTTCATAGCCGCGCGCCCACAGCCAGATGTGGTCGGACAGCAGGAGCGCGACGCGTCCCTCGCCGAAGCGCGACAGGAACAGCAGCGGCTTGCCGTCGACGCCGGTCATGACAGGCGGATTGACCGCGTTGCGCGTGTCGACCGTGCGGAAGAATCGACTCCAGCGCGGCGGCTCGGATCCCGAGCCCTCCAGCCCGCGCGTGACGGGATGGCGTTTGCCGACGTCGGACAGATGCGCATAGAACGGCTTTTCGGTCACGCCGACCGGCTCTGCCGGCAGCACCGAATCCAGCGGCGTGCGCCAGATGCTGGTGTTGGAGGCGTAGTCGGGACCGGCGGACACCAGCACGGCGCCGCCGCCGCGCACATAGCGCGCGATGTTGTCGAAATAGGCGATCGGCAGCACGCCCTGGCGGGCGTAGCGGTCGAAGATGATCAGCTGGAATTCGTTGATCTTCTGCTGGAACAATTCGCGGGTCGGAAACGCGATCAGCGACAATTCGTTGATCGGCGTGCCGTCCTGCTTCTCCGGCGGCCGCAAAATGGTGAAGTGCACGAGGTCGACGCTGGCGTCGGACTTCAAGAGATTGCGCCAGGTGCGCTCGCCCGAATGCGGCTCGCCCGAGACCAGCAGCACGCGCAGCTTGTCGCGCACGCCGTCGATGGCGACGACGGCGCGGTTGTTCACCGGCGTCAATTCGCGCTCCAGCGGCGAAGCCTCGATCTCGACGAGGTTCGGGCCGGCGTGCTTGATGTCGACGTCGACGCTTGCGGCCTGGCCACTTGATAGGGTGCGCTCGTTGATGACCTCGCCGTCGCGGCGGATCGTGACCCTGGCGCGCTCACCCGAGACGCCCTGGTCGTCGAGGCGATAGGAGATGGTCTGGGTCTGCCCGACGATGCCGAAGCGCGGCGCCGCCGTGATCGCGATGCGGCGGTCGCGCTCGTCCTTCTGGCCGGTGACCAGCGCGTGCACCGGCGCCTGGAAGCCGAGCGCGGTGGCGTTCGCGGGAATGTCATGGACGCGGCCGTCGGTGATCAGGAAGGCGCCGGCGACACGGTCGACCGGCACGTCCGACAAGGCCGAGGCGAGGGCGCCGAACAGCTTGGTGCCGTCGGTCTCACCGTCGGCCTGGCCGGCATCGACGACGCGGACCTCCAGTCCCTTGATCTTCTTCAGGCTGTCGACCAGCCCTTCCTGCGCAGCTGCGGCCTCGCGGTTGCGGTTGCCGAAATTCTGGCTCGGGCTCTTGTCGACGACGACGGCCGCGACCGAAGTGAGGGGATCGCGGTCCTCGCGGGTGAAGGAGGGATTGGCGAGCGCCAGCAGGATCAGCGCGAGCGCAGCCACGCGCACCGCGGCGCCGCGCGCACGCGCCGCCAGCAGCACCATGGCGATGACGACGATCGCGGCGAACGCGAGCCACAGAACGATGGCGGGAACAAGCGGCGTGAACGCGATGCCGTAATTCATGTCGATCCTATTGCCCCAGCCGTTCGATCAGCGCCGGAGCGTGCACCTGGTCGGCCTTGTAGTTGCCGGTCAGCGTGTACATCACGATGTTGGCGCCGGCGCGGTAGGCGAATTCGCGCTGGCGGGGATCATCGCCGGTCACCGGCAGCATGGCCTGCCCGTCGGGCCGCACCGCCCAGGCGCCGGCAAGATCGTTCGAGGTGATGATGATCGGCGAGACGCCGTCGCCGCCGCGCGCAGGCCGCTGCGCGCTGTCCTCGTCGTCGTCTTCGCGCGGCAGCGTCTCGACCCAGGTCTGCCCGGCGGTGAAGCGGCCCGGGAAGTCGCGCAGCAGATAGAACGTCTTGGTCAGCACGTGCTCGCGCGGCACCGGCTCGAGCCCGGGCACGTCGAGCGAGGAAAGAATGTCGCGCAGCGTCTGCATGCCCGGCGTTTGCGACGCGCCGTTCGCGCCAGGCGGTGCCTCGATCGCGTCGCGGGTATCGAACAGCACGGTACCGCCCTGCTTCATGTAGGCGTCGATCTTGTTGATGGCGTCCTGCGGCGGCTTCGGCGCGCCAGGCACGATCGGCCAATAGATCAGCGGGAAGAAGGCGAGTTCGTCCCGTGCAGGATCGATGCCGATGGGATCGCCGGCCTCCAGCGCGGTGCGCTGGGCGAGGAACAGCGTGAGCCCGTTCATTCCCGCCTTGACGATGGAATCGACGTCGGCATTGCCCGTCACGACATAGGCGAGACGGGTCTGCGACACCGCCTTCATCGCGAACTCGTCCGCTGCGCTGTCGGCACGTGCCGCCGTCGGCGCAAACGATATCAGGCCTGCCAGCGCCAGGGCGAGCACGATCGTTGCGGGCGCGGCGCGGCGCCTCAGCAGCGCGGCGAGGCCGCCGCCGAGCAGCGCGACGATGATGGCGTCGATCAGGAACAGCGCAAGCGCCGTCGACAGCAGCCAGCCGCGCAAGTCGCGCGGCTCCGCATTGGTGTAGGTCGCGTGCCGGGCGCGCAGGCTCGCGGTGTTCAAGGCGGCGATGCGGTCGGCGGCGGCAAGCGTGTTCACGGCGAGCGGTCCTTCTGCCGGACCGTAGAAGCCGGGCGGATGATCTGGGGTGGCGCGGTCGCGATAATCCGCGGGCAGCGGCTTTGCTGTCGCCGGCGGCGGACCGAAGGCGCCGAAGCCGTCGAGAATGTGCAGCGGGGCCACCGTCTCGGCACTCGCTTCGCCGGCGACCCCGGCGCCGGGCTTGGACGTGTAGCCGGACATGTCGACGACCCGCCGCAGCATTTCGACGAAGGTGCCCGACATCGGAAGGTCCGACCAGCGCATGTCGGCGCTGACATGGAACAGGCTGACGAGGCCCTTGCCGCGATGCTCGCCGGTCACCAGCGGCGTGCCGTCTTCGAGCGAGGCCCAGCTCCTGGTGGCGAGAACCGCGTCGGGCTCGGCCAGCACCTGCCGGCTCACGGTGACGTCCTTCGGGACGGCGATGCCTGCGAACGGGCCCTCGCCCGCGAAAGAGGCGAGATGCTGCGGCTTCTCCCAGGTCAGGCTGCCGCCGAGCGTGCGGCCGCCCTTGCGCAGCTTGACCGGCACGAGATCGTCTTCGGCCTGCGCCAGCCGGGGGCCTGCGAACCGCACCAGGACGCCGCCCTGGTCGACCCAGGCGTTGAGACGCTCGCGGAGCTCGGGCGATATGGTTCCGACATCGGCGAGGATGATCATCGGCAGCTTCTGGTCCAGAAACTGCGTGATGCCCTGCTGCGGCGAGCCCTTGTCGGCGAGCCGCACGTCGGCGAATGGCGCCAGCGCGCGGGTGAGATAGAAGGTCGGCGCCAGCAGCGGCTGTGCGGTTTCGCTGGTCGAACCCGAGACGATGCCGATCGCGCGGCGGCGCCAGCGCTTGTCGAGCAGCTGCACGGCGCCGGCGGAGCGCTCGCCCGAGATCTCGAGCCGGGTGATGTCGTTGCGCAGCTCGACCGGCAGATCGAACGCCGCTTCGGTCTCCTTGTCCTGCGGTCCGAACGAATAGCGGGCTTCGCCGATCGGCGCGGCCTTCTGGTCGAGTGCGCGCACGGTGCCGACCGCGATGCCGCTGTCGGTGCGCAGCACCTTCACCGTCATCTTCGCCGCGGCGTTCTCGGCTGCGACCAGGGCCAGCGGGGAGGAGGTGCCGCCTTCGAACACGGTCAGGCTGCGATCGCCGATGGTCTTGCCGAGGCCCTGCACGAAGTCCTCGCCGCGGCCGGTGTCGACGCCGTCCGACAGCCAGGCGATCTCGCAGTCGCCGGTGACCTTGAGGAAACGGTCGACCGCAGTCAGCGTCTCGACGCGGTCGATCGAATACGGCTTCGGCGCGAGTTGCCGCAGCGCGACGCGCGCTGCGCCCGCCGGCATCAGGGTGATGTCGCGGTTCGGCTCGGACAGCGGCACCAGCGCGATGGCGCGGCCGTCATTGTCGGCATTGGCGATCAGCTCGTCGGCGGTCCTGATCCTGATGTCCCAATGCGATGCAGCGCTCCAGCCGTCGTCGAACATGATCATCAGCGGCGCCCTGCTGCCGGCCGCGCCGGTTTGCGGATTCCAGATCGGGCCGGCGGCGGCGAAGATCACCAGCGCGGCGGCGAGCAGGCGCAGCGCGGTCAGCCACCACGGCGTCCGTGAGGGCGTTTCCTCCCGCGGCGTGATGTCGAACAACAGCCGCGTCGGCGGAAACTCGATGCGCCGCGGCCGCGGCGGCATCACGCGGAGCAGCCACCACAGCACCGGTAGGCTCACGAGACCGATCAGCAGCAGCGGTTGAGTGAAGGCGAGCGGCAATCCCATCATGCGGCCGGCCCCGCCTTGATCGTCGTGGTGCGGGCGCCCGACTTGCTGACCTGCATGCCGGCATGCAGGAACAGCAGCAGCTCCGCGGCCGAGCGGTCGGTCGCGTGGGTCGTGAACAGCCAGTCGAGCTTGTTGGTCTCGGCGCGGATCTGGTCGCGGTGCAGCGCGAGGCGCGCGGTGTAATCCTGCGCCCAGCTCTCGGCGCGGCCGGCGGTGATGACGCCGAAGCCTTCCGGCTCGACGAATTCGACGCGGCCCGAATAGGGGAACGACTCTTCGGCGGGATCGACCACCTGCACCAGCGCGCCATGCGCGCCCGTGCCGGAGAGCCCTGCGAGCGTCGTCCTGATCTCGGCGATCGGCGACCAGAAATCCGACAGCACGACGATCTCGGCCAGCGCCGCCGGCACGAAGGACGGCGGCAGGCTCAGCCGGTCGGCACCGTCATGCAGCATGGCCTGCGCCATCCTGTCGATGACGCTGCGGCTTGCCGTCGGCGCCATCAGCCCGGGGATGCCGACGCGCTCGCCGCCGGCGACGAGCAGTTCGGCCAGCGCGAAGGCGACGATGAGCGTCCGTTCGAGCTTGGACTCGCGCGCGGTCCTGGAGGCGAACGCCATCGAGGGCGAGCGATCCGGCCAGATCCAGACCGTGTGGGAGGCTTCCCATTCAAGCTCGCGGACATAGAGATGGTCGTCGCGCGCCGATCGGCGCCAATCGACATTCTGCGACGGCTCGCCCGAGACGAAGCGGCGGTACTGCCAGAAATTCTCGCCGGAGCCGGCGCGCCGCCTTCCGTGCAAACCGTGAATCACGTTGGCCGCGATGCGGCGAGCCTCGAGCACCAGGCGCGGCAGCGAAGCGGCGAGCGTGCGGCTTTCGCCATCAGCACGTCGGATCGCCAGTGTCTCCTTCGCCGCGTGCCCGTTCTCTGCTGCCATCAACCGATCCGTGTCTTCAATTGCCGGATCACGTCCGGAATGGTGCGGCCTTCGGCGCGCGCCTGGAACGTCAGGGCCATGCGGTGCTTCAGCACGGGCTCGGCAAGGTCGAGCACGTCGTCGATAGACGGTGCGAGGCGCCCGTCGATCAGCGCACGCGCGCGCACGGCCAGCATCAGCGATTGACTGGCGCGCGGACCCGGGCCCCACGCAATGAACTTGCCGGCTTCACCCGCGTCCGGACCGGGGCGGGCCGAGCGCACCAGCGACAGGATCGCCTCAACGACGGAATCGCCGACCGGCAGGCGGCGGATCAGCCGCTGGGCGGTGATCAGTGCATCGGGGCTCATCGCGCCTTTGGCCAGCGTCTCCTCGACGCCGGTGGTCTCGAACAGGATGCGGCGCTCGGCGTCGCGATCGGGATAGTCGACGTCGATCTCCATGAGGAAACGATCGAGCTGGGCTTCGGGCAGCGGGTAGGTGCCTTCCTGCTCCAGCGGGTTCTGCGTCGCGAGCACGTGGAACGGCTTCGGCAAATCATGGCGGGCACCGGCAACCGTGATGTGCTGCTCCTGCATCGCCTGCAAGAGCGCCGACTGCGTGCGCGGGCTGGCGCGGTTGATCTCGTCCGCCATCAACAGCTGCGCGAACACCGGTCCTGAAATGAAGCGGAAGGCGCGCTTGCCCGCGGTGCTCTCATCCAGCACTTCGGCGCCGAGAATGTCCGACGGCATCAAGTCGGGCGTGAACTGGATGCGCTTGGCATCGAGACCGAGCGTGACGCCGAGCGTCTCGACCAGCTTGGTCTTGGCGAGACCCGGCACGCCGATCAGGAGCGCGTGGCCGCCGGAGAGGATCGTGACGAGCGTATTCTCGATCACGCGATCCTGGCCGAAGATGACGGAGGCGATCGCGTCCTTCGCTGCGCGAATCTGGCTCGACACCTGCTCGGCCGAACGGACGATCCCATCCTCGAGTTTCTCGACACTCTCCGCCATTCGCTCGCTCCTTCAGCCTGCCACGCGGCTTGCTTGCATCGTCCCGTCACTACGTCGCGTGCGGTCATCACGCCGGATCATGGGCCCCATGCTAGACTTGCAGGGAAGGCCATGTATTCGTTGAATTAACCTATCCCCACCTTATCGGCTTCGGGTTATGTACGGCATCACGAAGTGGCGACCTCCACACCGGACTATCCCGGATGGAACCGCACACGTGAGTACAACGTAGACCTGCACCAATCGTGCCAATCACAAAGTCAGGGCAAACCATGGCGAACCAAGGGCAGAGCGCCGATCGCGGTCTCGAGGGGCTGACGGCTGCCGCCAAGAGCGCTGCCGATGCCGAAGGCGCCACGAAGGGCCTGCCTCCGGTCCATCTGTGGAATCCGCCGTTTTGCGGCGATCTCGACATCCGAATCGCCTCCGATGGTACTTGGTTCTATCTGGGGACGCCAATCGGGCGTCCCGCTTTGGTGCGGCTGTTCTCGACCATATTGAAGCGCGAGGGCGACAAGCATTTCCTGGTCACGCCGGTCGAGAAGGTCGGCATCCGCGTCGATGACGCGCCGTTCATGGCGGTCGAGATGCAGAAACAGGACGAGGGTGATCGTCGCGTGCTGCGGTTCCGCACCAATGTCGACGACTGGGTCACCTGCGACGCCGAACACCGGCTCCGCTTCGAGCAGGCCAGGGATGGCGGCCTGACGCCATATCTGCATGTCCGCGCCGACCTCTGGGCCAAGGTTACAAGGGCGCTCTATTACGATCTGGTTGACATGGGCGAGGAGCGGGTGGTCGATGGCCAGCCGATGTTCGGTGTCGAATCGGCCGGCGAGTTCTTCGTCATGGCCGATGCTGAGCAGGTGAGGGCCGCGCTTTGAACATGAACAAGCCTATCCTGACGAACGAGCCCGTCGCGATGGGAGCTGCGGATTTCTTCGCCCGCTCGAAGGCGAAGCTTGGCTTCGACGTGCCGCCGGGCCTTTACGATCCGAACATCATCCCTGCCTCGGGCGATCCCGGCACCGACAAGATGCTCGAGATCATCGCGCGGGAGCAGCCGGTGCGCCCCGCAGCGGTGCTGATCGCGGTGGTCGACCATCCCGAGCCGACCATCCTGCTGACGCAGCGCTCGGCGCATCTCAACGACCATGCCGGTCAGATCGCCTTTCCCGGCGGCAAGATCGACGCGACCGATTCCTCGCCGCTCGATGCCGCGCTGCGCGAGGCCGAGGAGGAGGTCGGGCTGTCCCGAGAGTTCGTGGAGCCGCTCGGCTATCTCGATCTCTACGGCACCGCCTTTGGCTTTCGCATCCTGCCGACGGTCGCCAGGGTGCGGCCAGGCTTCGAGCTCGCCATCAACCATTCCGAGGTCGATGACGCCTTCGAGGTGCCGCTATCCTTTCTCATGAACCCGGTGAACCACCAGGTGCACAGCAAGGAATTCCGTGGCCTGGAGCGATCCTATTACGCGATGCCCTTCGCCGAACGCTACATCTGGGGGGCGACGGCCGGAATGCTGCGTGTGCTCTATGAGCGGATCTATTCATCATGATCCGGACGATTCTGACCGAGATCGGAATCTTCCTCGTTCCCTTCGCCGTCTATGCGCTGTTTCTGGCTGCTGCGCGCTCCGGCGTGTTCGCGCGGTCGTCCTGGCCGGTCACCGTCGTTGCGCGCCTCGCTCTGGTCGCGATCGTGCTGGTGATTGCGGGGCTGATCGGCCTCGCGCATTTCTCCGGCGCGCCGCCGGATTCGACCTACGTTCCCGCCCATATCGAGAACGGCAAGCTCGTGCCGGGCGCGGAAAAGTAGGGGCCTCCCGATGAGTGCGGAGCCGTTACTCGCCCATGCGCCCTGGCTGACCGCAGGCGGGACCGCGCGCGTCCTGGAACTGCTCAGCACCGATGGCGAGGAGGCGCGGGTGGTGGGTGGTGCCGTGCGCAACGCGCTGCTCGGCCTCCTGCCTGGTGACATCGACATCGCGACCACGGCGCTGCCGGACGAGGTGATGCGGCGCGCCAAGGCCGCCGGCATCAAGGGCGTGCCGACCGGCATCGACCATGGCACCGTCACGCTCGTGATCGACGGGCACCCCTATGAAGTCACGACGCTGCGCCAGGATACCGAGACCTTCGGCCGCAAGGCCAAGGTTGCGTTCGGCCGCGACTGGGTGAAGGACGCCGAGCGGCGCGATTTCACCATGAACGGCCTCTCGGCCGATGCGCACGGTGTCGTCTACGACTATGTCGGCGGCATCGCCGATGCCCAAGCGCGCCGTGTGCGCTTCATCGGCGATCCCGACCAGCGCATCGCCGAGGATTACTTGCGCATCCTGCGCTTCTTCCGCATCCACGCCGCCTTCGGTGCCGGCGAGCCCGACCGCGACGGCTATCTCGCCTGCATCCGGGGACGCGCGGGCCTGGCCAACCTGTCGGCCGAGCGGGTGCGCATGGAGATGCTGAAATTGCTGGTGGCCGGCGGTGCAGCTGCGGCCGTCCTCGCCATGGCCGAGGGCGGATTGCTGCAGCCGCTGGTCGGCGGCGTCGCCTATACGGGTCCCTTCGCGGCGATGATCGCGATCGAGCGCGCGCTCGGCCTTGCTCCAAACAGCACGCGACGTCTCGCCGCGCTCTCGGTCGCCGTCACCGAGGACGCCAAGCGCGTCGCCGTGCGCTTGCGGCTCTCCAACGCCGAGACCAAGGCGCTGGATTCGATGGGCCATCGCTGGTGGCGCCTCGCCACCAAGGACGAGGCCAATGCACGGCGGCTGCTCTACCGGCTCGGCGTGGAGCGCTATCGCGATCGCGTGCTGCTGGCCTGGGCGAGGAACGGCGGCGACGTGCATTCGCCGCGCTGGCGCTCGCTCGCCGAGCTGCCGCAGCGTTGGACCGCGCCGAAATTTCCGTTGAAGGCCGCCGATTTCATCGCGCGCGGCATGACGGAAGGGCCCGGGCTCGGACACGTGCTGACGCTCGCCGAGGACGCCTGGCTCGCCGCGGATTTTCCCCTGGACGAGGCTGCGCTCGCTTCGATCGCCGACCAGGCTGCGGCCCGCGTCGGCCGCGATGAGAAAACCTAGGCTCGCTGGCGATGATCGCGGCGCCCCGGGATCGCCCCGAGCATCGGACTTTCGCCTGTCTCAGCTAGGCCAACCGGTTTCCCGCGAGCATGATGCGGCGCTCCTCCATCCGTGGCGCCCACGGGTCACCCGAGGGATCGTCACCCAGTCTCTCTGCAAGAAAGTCAATAAAGAGACGAAGCCGGCTCGGCGAGAAACGCCGATGCGGGTAGAGGACATGAACGCCGAGGCTGCCCCAGTCGCAATCCTCCAGGATCGGGACCAGCAGGCCCGCCTCGATGTCCTTGCCGCAGACAAATGACGGAAGCCAGGAGACGCCAAGGCCCGCAACGGCCGCCTTGCGCAACGTATCGGCGCTCGTCGAGGCGAGCCGGGCGGTCATCCTGACCCTGCCGTGCATCTCACGCCGGCGCCAGGACCAGTCCAGACGAGGCGCGGGCTGCGAGAAGGTCAGCGCGGGCAGGGCTGCGAGCATCTCGGGCGTCTCGGGCACGCCGTGCCTGGCCAGGAATTCCGCGCTTGCCACGACGCGAAAGTGGGTTGTCGCGAGCTTGCGTCCGATCAGCGCGGTGTCGAGCGACGGTGCGACCCGGATCGCCATGTCGAAGCCTTCTTGCACGAGATCCACCGGGCGGTTCGTCAGGTCGGCGACGACGGCGATCCCGGCATGCCGCGACATGAAATCGACGAGCAGCGGCGCGAGGTGGTCCTGGCCCAGTTCGACCGGCGCCGTCACGCGGAGCGTCCCGCGCGCCAGCCGTTTCTCCGCTCCGACGGTGCCCTCCGCCTCGTCGACGGCTTCGAGGATTGCGAGCACCTTCTCGAGGTAGAGTTGCCCCTCCGGAGTCGGTCGGACCGAGCGCGTGGTTCTGTCGAGAAGCCGGGCTCCGGTGCGCTCCTCGAGATGACCGACATGCTTGGCCACCATTGCGGCTGACATCGCGCAGGCGCGGGCCGCCGCGTTGAATCCGCCGAGCTCAACCACCCGCACGAAGACACGCATGCTGCTCAGCGTATCCATGGCCTATCGCACACTCCCAGTCATCATCGTTCCTACCACGCGGTGAATTCCCGCAAGCGTCTCGGCGGCGTAGATCGCGCGAGCCCGCTCGGGCCGTTGCGAACAAGAGGTACCACGTGACGACATTGCTGCAATTCGACTTCGCGTTTAATGGGCCGTGGGGAGAAGATCTCCAGATCGCCTGCCGCGATCTTGCGGACGACATCGCGGCCCAGCCCGGGCTCATCTGGAAGCTCTGGGGCGAGAACCGCGACGCCGGCCGCGCGGCAGGCATCTACCTGTTCGAAACGCCGGCAGCTGCCGCTGCGTATGTCGCCAAACATCGGCCCCGTCTCGCCGCCCTTGGCGTGACCGACCCCGCCATTTCGTCCTTCAGCCTCAACCTGCCGCTGTCTCGCATGACGCGGGCGCCATTCTGAGAGGGTAGGCGATGTACACGACCATTGCCGAAGTCGAGATCGAGGATCTTGCGCGCTTTCTGTCCGTCTTTGCAACGGATGGCCGCAACAAGCGGGAGGCGCATGGAAGCCTCGGCGCCGAGGTGCTGTTCGCATCGGATGGCTCGGACCGGGTCATCGTCCTGATCGACTGGCGGGACGAAGCGGCCTGCGACGCCTTTCGATCCGATGCCTCGGTGCCGCCGACCATGGCCAAAGGCGGCGCCAAGGGCCGGCCGCGATTCACACCCGTCATCAGGGCGGGCCGGTTCGTCGCATGACGTCGGACGCGGCGGCCAAGCCGGCTGCCGCGTGCCTCGCTGACATCGAGAAGCGTTGAACCTGTGATTGATCAACGATACCCTTGCAAGTGCCCGGCTGGCAGGAAATCAAAGGGGGAGCGTGATGGTCCGCAAGTTGACGGCATGTGCAATCGTTGCGACGGGCATGTGTTTCGCCGGCGTGACAAACGCTGAGGCGCAGCAGCCGGACTTCAACGCGCCTGACCTGATCCTTGTCAATGGAAAGGTTCTGACGCTGGACGAACGATCGACCGTCACGGAGGCCGTCGCCGTTGCAGATGGAAAGATCCTCGCAACCGGAACCAGTGCTTCGATGAGGTCGCTTGCCGGCGCCCGCGCCCGCGTGATCGATGTGTCTGGCAAGACCGTCATTCCTGGATTGATCGATACCCACGCTCACTTCAAGGCGGCTGGGCTGGGCGACTATGTCGTAAGCCTGGGCCGGGCCAGGACCGTCGCGGAAGCGCTCGAGGCCATCAAGTCATTCGTTGCGAAGAGGAAGCCGGGCGAGTGGATCGTGGGTGGCGCGTGGCATCCGCCGTCCCAGCTTGCCGAGAAACGTTATCTGACGAGGCAGGAGATCGACAGTGTTGCTCCCAACAACCCGGTCTATCTTCGCACCGTCGGGCATTTCTCCATGGCGAACACCATGGCTCTACAATTGGTCGGCGTCGACAAGTCCACCGCGGATCCGAGTGGTGGAAAGTTCGAGCGCGACGCGGCCGGTGACTTCACAGGCCTGCTCGTGGAATCGGCGATCGATCGGGTCGAGAAGGCCGTGCCGCCCTGGACGGAGGCTGACGAAATACGGCAATTCACCATCGCCCAGGGCGTGCTGAACAGCTTCGGTATCACGAGCGCGGTCGAAGGAGCGACGGAGGCACGCGACATCCGCACGCTGCAGAAGCTCGTCGCATCCGGGAAAGCGACCCTGCGCACCGGCGTGATGTTTCGACCGGAGCCACCTGCCGATCTGACCGCATGGGAAGCGATCATGGCGGGCAATGGGGCCTCCTCGGGGTTTGGCAACGATTGGCTCAAGTTTGCCGGCATCAAGATCTTCTACGACGGCGGCATGACTCTGAAGACGGCGCTCATGCGCGACGTGTATCCCGATTCACATGACAACTACCATGGCATTGCGCAGCAGACGCCGGAGCGGCTGAAGCAGCTCGTCTCCATCTGCAACCGTTATGACTGGCGTGTCGGCGTTCACGTGGTGGGTGACCTTGGTATCGACCATGTGCTCGATGCGTTCGAGTCGGCAGACAAGGAAAAATCGATCCGCGACCGTCGCTTCGTCCTCATTCACGCCAGCCTGATCCGGCCGGAACAGATGGAGCGTGCGCAAAGACTCGGAGTCCGTATCGATTTCCAGAACGCCTTCATGTGGGACAAGGCCGCGACCGTCGAGCGATTTCTCGGGCGAGCGACCGCTGACCGCGCCGTACCGACCAGGACGATGATCGAGAAAATGGGAATCGATAGCCTCGGCGCCGGCACGGACTTTCCCGTAAACCCGATCAACCCCTTCCTCAACATGTATGTCATGGTGACCAGGAAGGATCCCAACGGAAACACCTACGGCGCGGCAGAGGCCATAACGCGCGAGCAGGCCCTGCGCCTCTACAGCAGCGCGGCTTCGCGCTCAACGTTCGACGAAGCGCGTAAAGGGACCATCGAGCCCGGAAAGCTCGCGGACATCGTGGTGCTCTCCGCGGATTACACGGCCGTGCCCGAGGACCAGATCAAGGACATCAAGGCGGACCTGACGATCGCCGGCGGCAAAGTCGTCTTTCAGCGCTGAATCGACACCGACAGACAAATGCCGCGCGAGGTCCGCACGCTGGGCGTTGACCCGAACAGCGCCGCAACGTCGACGCTTGCCGAACAGGAGTTCGGCGTTAACCAACGCCAACGGTTCCGGTCTGCGCGCGATCGCTTCGAAGTTTCTTAAATTTTGCTGGGTACCTCTTCCAGGCACGGTGACCTGGAGAAAATGATGGGCAAGCGCGCCAAACGTGGAAAGGCAGAGCCGCTCGCCCTGCCAATGGTCGCGAGAGTCGCAATTGGCGCTGTGGCCGTCGCCGCGCTGGGCTACGGTTTGCTGTCTCGCCCGGCGGGGGTGCAGCCGATGCGCAAACCGTCCGCGCCGCAAGCCATGGCTTCGTCAACTCCGGTTTATGTGGCAGCACCAGTTCGTGCATCAGCGCCAGCTCCGGCTCCGGTCGCGCCCCCGGCGCCGCCGGCGGAACCACCGAAAGCTGCCGACGGTCCCGAAGCTCTTGTCCGGCAGGTGGTGGATTATGCCAGCCGCCAGCCGCCGGGCACCGTGATCATCGATACCAAGAACACATTCCTGTACTTCGTCCTGAACGACACGCAGGCGTTGCGCTACGGCATCGGTGTTGGCCGCGAAGGTTTCACATGGTCCGGTGAGCAGACCGTGGCCCGCAAGGCAGAATGGCCGGATTGGCGCCCGCCCGACGAGATGGTCTCGCGTCAACCTTACCTGCCGCGGTTCATGGCAGGCGGTCCCGGCAACCCGCTCGGCGCTCGTGCGATGTACCTGGGCGAAACCGAATATCGAATTCACGGCACCAACAAGCCCGATACGATCGGCAAGCGGGTGTCGTCCGGCTGTATTCGGCTGACCAATGAAGACGTCGTGGATCTCTATGACCGGGTGAAGGTCGGCGCGAAGGTGATCGTGCTTCCGGCAACCGCTTCCCGCCGGCCATCCCAGGGAGCGCCGTCCGATGCCGCCTCGCGGTCGCCGGACCCGGCATCGCCGTCGAACCGCCCTTCGGCAACCAACGCGCAGATGCTGTCATCCGAACCGAAGATTGCCGAGGTCCGGTAACACCGAAATGCCGCGATCCAAGCCGGAACGCGCCCCTGGGCGTGACTAGTCCCCGTCCTCCTCCTCGTCTTCCTCGTCCTCCTCCTCCTCGTCGTCTTCCTCGACCTGAACGAGCACGGCGAGCGGCAGAGTCTCGCGGAACAAATCGCCCTCCATGCCCATCCACAGGCACAGCACTTCGTCCTGCTTGACCTCCGCGACGGTCAGCGGCTGTCCGCCGGACCTCAGCATCACGACATCGCCGGCTTTCAGATCCATGGATTTTCCTTTCGGTTGATCGACGCAATGACGACGCTAGCAGGCCGTCATGACAGGTCGATCACGCCTGCTGCGCCCGCCGGGAAATTCTGCAGGGCGCGCGTTGCGGCATGGGCTCAGGCGCGCTCGATCGCACTCGCGTGGTTCGGCAGGCGCTGGTTTGGTGATGTGCCCACGCAGAGCATGTCCCGCGGAAGCCTGCGACGGTGACACTATGCCCCTGTTTTGCCCGACGAGTCAAAGCCGCTTCGTATAATCCGTAGGCCCCTGATCTTGCGGCGGCCGGCTACTGTGCATGGGGTTGTTTTCAGTTTTTTGTTTGGGGTCCGGCTGCGCCTGGTCCGGCAGCAGCTCGCCGAGCGAGCGGATGATCCGATCTGGCTTGACGGTCGAGCCTTCGGGCAGGCCGTCGCCATGGACGTCCATCCAGATCGAATAGATGCCGAGGCGCTGCGGCGTCACGACTTCCCATTCCAGATTGTCGCCGATCATCCAGGTGTCCTCGGCGCTGACGCCGAGCGCGTCCATGGCGTGCAGATAGGCGCGCTCCTCGGGCTTGCCGAAGCCGTGCTCGCCTTCGATCTGGATATGGTCGAAGCGGTGCGCCAGCTCGAAGCGCTCGACCTTGGCGCGCTGCATGTCCGCGGCGCCGTTGGTGACCAGCGCCAGCCTGATGCCGAGCGCCTTGAACCGGTCGATCGCATCATGCGCGCCGGGGAAGACGAACATCTCCTCCTCGCGATAGGCCGTGAAGCGGTCGGCGAGACGGACGGCGAGGTCGTCGGGCAGGGCGCGATGGCCGGCCGCCGCAAGCGCGGCAAAGCCGCCCTTGACGGTGAGGTGGCGCGCCTCGGCGAGCCTCAGCCGCCATGCGGCTTCCGCGCTCGCCCAGAAGTTTCGCGCGAATGCCAGCACCGCCGTGGCGACCATCGGCGGCGGCAGCGGCGCCAGTTCGTCGGCGAATTCGGCCGTGATCGTATTCCAGGCGATCTCGGGACGGCCATAGGCCGACAGGATGGTGTCGTCCATGTCGATCAGCATGGCGCGCGGCAGCGGCTTTGATGCGGGCTTCATCGTCGTCACGGCCACTTTACCTCCGGCGGCATCGACGACAGGATCGAATCCACATTGCCGCCGGTCTTGAGCCCAAAGATGGTGCCGCGGTCGTACAGCAGGTTGAACTCGACATAGCGCCCGCGCCGTATCAATTGCTCCTCGCGATCCGCCGCGGTCCAGGCGCTCGCGAAATTGCGCCGCACGATCTCAGGATAGATCTTCAGGAAGGCGCGGCCGACGTCCTGGGTGAAGACGAGGTCGGCGTCCCAGTCACCGCTGTCGTGCCAGTCGTAGAAGATGCCGCCGATGCCGCGCGGCTCCTTGCGGTGCGGCAGATAGAAATACTCGTCGCACCATTTCTTGTACTTGTCATAGTCGGCAACGCCGTTCGGCTGCGCACAGGCCTGCTTCATTGCGGCGTGGAACGAGATGGTGTCGGGATCGTCCTGTGTCCGCCTGCGGTCCAGCACCGGTGTGAGGTCGGCGCCGCCGCCGAACCATGCCTTGGTGGTGACGACGAAACGCGTGTTCATGTGCACGGCGGGCACGTTCGGATTGCGCATGTGCGCGATCAGCGAGATGCCCGAGGCCCAGAACTTTGGATCCTCCGCAGCGCCGGGGATCTGAGCGCGAAATTCAGGTGCGAATTCGCCGTGCACGGTCGAGCAGTGCACGCCGACCTTCTCGAACAGCCGGCCATGCATCATCGACATCACCCCGCCGCCACCCGGCGTGCCGCTGTGGTCGGTGCGCTGCCAGGGCGTGCGCTTGAAGCGGCCCGCCTCGCCGGGATAGAGCGCTTCGGGTGCGTCGTCCTCGAGCCGCTCGAAGCTTGCGCAGATGTCGTCGCGCAAGCGTTCGAACCAGGCGCGGGCGCGGGCCTTGCGATCGTCCATCAAGTTCGGGTTCATTGGGATTTGCGACTCCGTCAACCTTCCGGACCGTAATGGGTGCAGCTCTCGTTGCAACAGTCACGGGTTCTATCTGATGCCCAGCGATTTGTGTGTCTGCACGCTGAGCCGCCATTGCGGATGATGCAGGCAGTACTCGATCGCCCGCGCGGTGTTCTCGGCCACCTCGGGCCCGTCCATCGGCTGCAGCGAGAAGCGCTCGAAGGCGAGATGCTCGAACGTCTCGGGCGCGGCGAGCGGCTGGGGATAGACCAGCTTCAGCTCGTGGCCTTCGCGCAGGACCAATTCGCTGCCGCCCTTGGGGCTGACGCAGATCCAGTCGAGCCCTTCCGGGGCCGCGATCGTGCCGTTGGTCTCGACGCCGATCTCGAAGCCTCTGGCGTGGAGCGCGTCGATCAGCGCGGCGTCGACTTGCAGCAGCGGCTCGCCGCCGGTGAGCACCACGTAGCGGTTGGCAGCCGTGGCACGCCATTGCCCGGCGATGGTGTCGGCGAGTTCCGACGCCGAGGCGTAGCGGCCGCCGAGAGTGCCGTCGGTCCCCACGAAATCCGTGTCGCAGAACCTGCAGACGGCGTCCGCGCGGTCGGCCTCGCGCCCGCTCCAGAGATTGCAGCCTGCGAAGCGGCAGAACACCGACGCGCGCCCGGCATGGGCGCCTTCGCCTTGCAGGGTCAGGAAGATTTCCTTGACCGCGTAACTCAAGCCTCTCTCCTCGATCTCCTGGTCAGGCCTCGGGGCCTTCATGGTTCCGGATCTGGCGCAGCGCCTCGCCGGCGGCCATCGCCGCGGTCATGGCCACGTTGAGCGACCGCAGCCCCGCCTTGATCGGGATCACCAGCCGCGCATCCGCGGCCTCGATCACCGCGTCGGTGACGCCGGCGCTCTCGCGCCCGAATAGCAGGATGTCCGACGTCTGGTAATGAAAATCGCGGTAGTCGGTGGCCGCCTTGGTGGTGAACAGCAGCAGCCGGTAGCTTCGTGCCGCACGCCATTCCTCGAATTTCGTCCAGGAGTCGTGGCGGGTGAGGCTGACATGGTCGAGGTAATCCATTCCCGCCCGGCGGAACAGGCGGTCGGATACGGGGAAGCCCGCAGGTTCGATGATATGTGCGGCCAGGCCCAAGCAGGCGCAAAGCCTGAGAATCGTGCCGGTGTTCTGAGCGATGTCGGGTTGGAAAAGCGCGATCTGCATGGGCGGTGCGAGGGCTTTGACGGGGCAACGGCGAGCCCGGAATGTCTCAATAAAACATCGCTCGCTCGGGAATTCGTGCATGGCACGCCTCCACGCCGTTAGCGGGCTTGCGCTCGCCGGGCAAGGGTGCCAATAGAACGATTCTGGACTGCTATTTCACCCATTTTGAGGTGGACGGCCAAGTTCTGCCGCCGCGGGGGGCCGCGGGTGCCGGCAGCCATTCCGGGGACCTCTTGGGCGCCCCTCGGAGCGGTTCCACCGGTAGCGCAAGAAGAAAGGGTTGGAATCGTGACGACAGCGTCTTCGGCGGACCATCCGACACGCCGTGATTTCTTATTCGTTGCAACAGGGGCAGCTGCAGCAGTAGGGGGCGCGGCTGCGCTCTGGCCCTTCATCTCCCAGATGAATCCTGACGCCTCGACCATTGCCGCAGGTGCGCCGATCGAGGTCGATCTCAGCCCGATCGCCGAGGGCCAGGACATCAAGGTGTTCTGGCGCGGCAAGCCGATCTACATCAGCCACCGCACCAAGAAGCAGATCGACGAGGCGCGCGCCGTCAACGTGGCGAGCCTGCCCGATCCGCAGGCCGATGATGCCCGCGTCAAATCCGGTCACGAGCAGTGGCTGGTCGTCATCGGCATCTGCACCCATCTGGGCTGCATCCCGATCGCTCATGAAGGCAGCTACGACGGCTTCTTCTGCCCCTGCCATGGTTCGGTGTACGATACGTCCGGCCGCATCCGCCAGGGCCCTGCACCCACGAACCTGGTCGTGCCGCCGTACCAGTTCGTTTCCGACACCAAAATCCAGATCGGCTGAGCCTCGGACCTTCTCCGAAGCTTTGCGCCGACTCGTCGCATTATTTCCTCAGGATCGCATCATGAGCGGACCATCCGACTACCAGCCGAGCAATCCGGCCCTGCAATGGATCGAGCGGCGCCTGCCGATCTTTGGTCTCATCCATTCCTCCTTCGTCGCCTACCCCACCCCGCGCAACCTGAACTATTGGTGGACCTTCGGCGCCATCCTTTCCTTCATGCTGGCGATCCAGATCCTGACCGGCGTGGTCCTGGCGATGCACTACACGCCGAACGCCGATCTCGCCTTCAAGTCGGTCGAGCTGATCGTCCGCGACGTGAACTACGGCTGGCTGCTGCGCAACATGCACGCGGTCGGCGCCTCGATGTTCTTCGTCGCCGTCTACGTCCATATGTTCCGCGGCCTTTACTACGGGTCGTACAAGGAGCCGCGCGAGGTGCTGTGGATCCTCGGCGTCATCATCTACCTGCTGATGATGGCGACCGGCTTCATGGGCTACGTGCTGCCGTGGGGCCAGATGAGCTTCTGGGGCGCCACCGTCATCACCAACCTGTTCTCCGCCGTGCCCTATGTCGGCGAGAGCATCGTGACGCTGCTGTGGGGCGGCTATGCGGTCGGCAATCCCACGCTGAACCGCTTCTTCTCGCTGCACTATCTGTTGCCGTTCGTGATCGCGGGCGTCGTCGTGCTCCACGTCTGGGCGCTGCACGTCGCAGGCCAGAACAATCCTGATGGCGTCGAGCCGAAGACGGAAAAGGACACCGTTCCGTTCACGCCGCATGCCACCATCAAGGACATGTTCGGCGTCGCTTGCTTCATGCTGCTGTATGCCTGGTTCATCTTCTACATGCCGAACTATCTCGGCGACGCCGACAATTACATTCCGGCGAACCCGGGCGTGACGCCGCCGCACATCGTGCCGGAATGGTACTACCTGCCGTTCTACGCGATCCTGCGCTCGATCCCGGACAAGCTCGCGGGCGTCATCGCGATGTTCGGCGCGATCATCATCCTGTGCTTCCTGCCCTGGCTCGACAGCGCCAAGACCAAGTCGTCGAAGTACCGTCCGCTGGCCAAGCAGTTCTTCTGGATCTTCGTCGCGGTCTGCATCCTGCTTGGTTATCTCGGCGCACAGCCGCCGGAGGGCATCTACGTCATTGCCGGCCGGATCCTGACGTTCTGCTACTTCGCATACTTCCTCATCGTCCTGCCGCTGCTCGCGCGCATCGAAAAGCCGCGGCCGGTGCCGAACTCGATCTCGGATGCAGTTCTGGCCAAGACCGGGAGCAGGTCGACGCCGATGGTGTCGACGGCGATCGTGCTGGCGCTCGCCGGTTCGTTGTTCGCGGGCTCGGTCGACAGCGCGAAAGCGTCCGAAGGCGGCGACAAGCCTCCGGGCAACAAATGGTCGTTCGCGGGCCCGTTCGGTACGTTCGATCGCGGCGCGCTGCAGCGCGGCTTGAAGGTCTACAAGGAGGTTTGCGCCAGCTGCCACGGCCTCTCCTATGTCGCATTCCGCAACCTCGCCGAGCCCGGCGGACCCGGCTATTCGGTCGCGCAAGCCGCGGCGTTCGCGTCCGAGTACAAGGTCAAGGACGGTCCGAACGATGCGGGTGACATGTTCGAGCGGGCCGGCCGGGCGGCGGACTATTTCCCCTCGCCATTTCCGAACGAGCAGGCTGCGCGTGCGGCGAACGGTGGTGCAGCGCCGCCCGACCTGTCCCTGATCACCAAGGCGCGCTCTTACAAGCGCGGCTTCCCTTGGTTCATCTTCGACGCCTTCACCCAGTACCAGGAACAGGGGCCTGACTATGTCGCCGCGCTGCTCCAGGGGTATGAGGACAAGGTGCCGGAGGGCGTTACCATCCCGGAGGGCTCCTATTACAACAAGTACTTCCCGGGCCACGCCATCAAGATGCCGAAGCCGATCAGCGACGGCCAGGTGACCTATGACGACGGCTCGCCGACGACGGTCGCGCAGTACGCCAAGGACGTCACCACGTTCCTGATGTGGACCGCTGAGCCGCACATGGAAGCGCGCAAGCGCCTGGGCTTCCAGGTGTTCGCGTTCCTGATCATCTTCGTCGGCCTGATGTACTTCACCAAGAAGAAGGTCTGGGCCAGCTCCCACTGAGCGACGCGAGACGGGACATGAAGAAGCCCCCGCAAGGGGGCTTTTTTGTTGGTGTGTCATTCCGGGGCGCGCGATAGCGCGCACCCGAATTCATGGGCCGACAGAGTTGGCGGATGAATGGCTTCCAGGCTCGATGCTGACGCATCGCGTCGGAATGACGAGAGTGTGGATTGCGCCGCACGCTTGCACCCGCCAAAATAGGGCCAACCGCTCAAATCTCATCGGAGGACACCATGGGAACCGCCATTACCTTCAAGCGCCCGGACGGCCAGGACGCCTCGGGCTATCTCGCCAATGCCGCGCGCGGCAATTCGCCGGGCGTGGTCGTGATCCAGGAATGGTGGGGCCTTTCGGACCAGATCAAGGGCCTGTGTGATCGCTTCGCGCTCGCCGGCTTCGACGCGCTGGCGCCCGATCTCTACAAGGGCAAGGTGGTGCCGTATCACGACACGGACAGCGCCAACAAGGAGATGAACTCGCTCGACTTCATGGACGCTACCACGCAGACAGTGCGCGGTGCCGCGCAATATCTGTCGCGCAATGGCGCCAAGGTCGGGCTGACAGGCTTCTGTCTGGGCGGTGCCGTGACCATCATCGGCGCGACCAAGATCCCGGAGCTCGCAGCCGGCGTCGTGTTCTACGGCATCCCGCCGGAGCAGGCGGCCAGGCCCGCCGACGTCAAGATCCCGCTCCAGGCCCACTTCGCCAACAAGGACGATTGGTGCACGCCGGAGCTGGTCAACGGGTTCGACAAGGCCATGAAGGCCGCCGGCAAGTCGCTCGAACTGTTCCGCTATGACGCCGAGCACGCCTTCGTCAACGAGCAGCGCCAGGCCGTGCACGACCGCGAAGCCGCCGAGCTCGCTTGGGGCAGGGCGATCAAGTTTTTCGCCAATCATCTCGACGGCAACAGAGCGGCTTGACGCAGCTGGTAGCCAGGATGGAGCGCAGCGGAATCCGGGACTGTCCCGTCGCTGCGCATCACTGATTGCGCCTCGCTCCAGTCGGGCTACCGCCTTGCTCACCCTTGACGCCGCCCCCGCGCCATGGTGAGTATCCGCCTCATGAGCACCGCCGTCCGCCCAGCCCGTCGTTGGTGGCGCACCTCCTGACGAGGTGGCCGGTGCGATTTTCCTTTCCCAAATCGACTGAGGCCGCCAGCACAGCGCGGCGGCCTGATCGTTTGTCCTGTGTGGCGTTCCCTCGGCAAGTTTCGTAAGAGGACGACATGAACAGGACCGTCTTTGCCCTCCCGCCCAGAAGCGACTACGTGACGCGCGCGGGCCTCGCGATCACGCGCGTGGCCGAGCAGTTCACCGGGGGCGCCAACCGGCTCGACGATCTCGTGAGCCTGCTCGACCGCCGCCGCGGCGTGGTGTTGTCCTCGGGAACGACCGTACCCGGCCGGTACGAAAGCTTCGACCTCGGTTTCTCCGACCCGCCGCTCAAGCTGGAAACCGTCGGCTTCGACTTCAAGCTGGAAGCGCTGAACGAGCGCGGGCAGGTGCTGATCGCCTTCCTCGCCGATGTGCTGCGCGAGCCCTGCGTGGTGATCTCCGAGAAGACGGCCACGCGCCTTGCCGGCCACATCATCCGCGGCGACGCCCCGGTCGAGGAGGACCAGCGCACGCGGCGCGCCAGCGTGATGTCTCTGGTGCGCGACATCATCGCGGCCTTCTCCGCCAACGACGACGCGCTGCTCGGCCTGTTCGGCGCCTTCGCCTACGACCTCGTCTTCCAGATCGAGGATCTCGTGCAGAAACGCCCGCGCGAGGCCGACCAGCGCGACATCGTGCTCTACGTCCCCGACCGCCTGCTGGCCTATGACCGCGCCACCGGCCGCGGCGTTGTACTCGCTTACGATTTCGCCTGGAAGGACAGGTCCACCCAAGGGCTGCCGCGCGAGACCGCGGACAGCCCGTACCTGAAGACGCCGCGTCAGGGCTTTGCCGATCACGGCCCCGGCGAATACCAGGCCACGGTCGAGACTGCGCGCGCGGCCTTCGCCCGCGGCGATCTGTTCGAAGTGGTGCCTGGACAGCTCTTTGCCGAGCCCTGCGACCGCTCACCGGCAGAAGTCTTCCAGCGGCTCTGCGTCATCAACCCCTCGCCCTATGGCGCTCTGATGAATCTCGGCGAGGGCGAATTTCTCGTCTCGGCCTCGCCGGAGATGTTCGTGCGCTCGGACGGTCGCCGGGTCGAGACCTGCCCGATCTCGGGCACGATTGCGCGCGGCAGCGATGCGATCGGCGACGCCGAACAGATCCGCCAGCTCCTCAACTCGGAGAAGGACGAGTTCGAGCTCAACATGTGCACCGACGTTGACCGCAACGACAAGGCACGCGTCTGCGTGCCCGGCACCATCAAGGTGCTGGCACGGCGGCAGATCGAGACCTACTCGAAGCTCTTCCACACCGTCGATCACGTCGAGGGCATGCTGCGCCCCGGCTTCGACGCGCTCGATGCCTTCCTCACCCATGCCTGGGCGGTGACCGTGACAGGCGCGCCGAAGCTCTGGGCGATGCAATTTGTCGAGGATCACGAGCGCTCGCCGCGGCGGTGGTATGCGGGGGCGATCGGCGCCGTCAATTTCGACGGCAGCATCAACACCGGCCTCACCATCCGCACCATCCGCATGAAGGATGGCCTCGCCGAAGTGCGTGTCGGCGCCACCTGCCTCTTCGATTCAGATCCGGCCGCGGAAGACCGCGAGTGCCAGGTCAAGGCCGCCGCGTTGTTCCAGGCGCTGCGCGGCGATCCGCCGAAGCCGCTGTCGACCTTCGCACCCGACGCGACCGGTTCAGGCAAGCAGGTGCTGCTGATCGATCACGACGACAGCTTCGTGCACATGCTCGCCGACTATTTCCGCCAGGTCGGCGCCAGTGTCACCGTGGTCCGATATGTGCATGCGCTCGACATGCTCAAGCGGAAGAACTGGGATTTGCTGGTGCTGTCGCCCGGTCCCGGCAGGCCGGAGGACTTTGCGATCAAGACGACCATCGATGCGGCGCTGGAGAAGAAGCTGCCGGTCTTCGGCGTTTGCCTCGGCGTGCAGGCGATCGGCGAATATTTCGGCGGCGAGCTCGGCCAGCTCACCCATCCGGCCCATGGCCGGCCCTCGCGGGTGCAGGTGCGCGGCGGCCGCCTGATGCGCAACCTGCCGAACGAGATCGTCATCGGCCGCTATCACTCCCTCTTTGTCGAGCGCGGCAGCATGCCGGAGGTGCTTGATGTCACGGCCAGCACCGAGGACGGCGTCGCCATGGCGCTCGAGCACAAGACCCTGCCGGTCGCCGGCGTGCAATTCCATCCGGAGTCGCTGATGTCGCTCGGGAATGAGGTGGGACTTCGTATTGTCGAGAATGCGTTCCGGCTGGACGCGCGTTGATTGAGAGGCACCAATGACCTTTGACCACGACCTGAAGGCGAGCATCCGCACCATCCCGGACTATCCGAAGCCGGGCATCATGTTCCGCGACATCACCACGTTGCTTGCGGACGCGCGGGCGTTCCGTCGTGCGGTCGACGAGCTCGTCAATCCCTGGGCCGGCAACAAGATCGACAAGGTTGCCGGCATAGAGGCCCGCGGCTTTATCCTGGGCGGTGCGGTGGCGCACCAGCTCTCGGGCGGTTTCGTGCCGATCCGCAAGAAGGGCAAGCTGCCGCACACCACGGTGCGCATTGCCTATTCGCTGGAATACGGCATCGACGAGATGGAGATGCATGTCGATGCGATCCAGCCCGGCGAGCGCGTGATCCTGGTCGACGACCTCATCGCCACCGGCGGCACGGCGGAAGGCGCCGTGAAACTGCTGCGCCAGATCGGGGCCAACGTGGTCGCCGCCTGCTTCATCATCGACCTGCCCGATCTCGGCGGCGCGGCCAAGCTGCGCGCCATGGACGTGCCGGTGCGCACGCTGATGACGTTCGAGGGGCACTGAGCCGCCAAGCGGTCAGATCATCTCGGCCTTCAGCTCGGCCCGCCAGTGCAGCATGCGCTCCTTCAGGAGCGCATTCCTGACATAGGCGCTCTCCTCATCCTCCAGCCGCTCGCATTCGCCGAACGTCAGGCCCGCCTCGCCGTGCGTGTTCCAGGCGGCCTGAAGGCTGCGGCAGGTGTGGCTGCCCTGGCGCAGCGAGAACCAGATGCGGTTCTGGATCGTTTCGAGGTTCGGCGCTTGGCCGACCCAGGTCTCGCCTGAGGCCGGGCAGCGGACGACGAAGATGCCCGCAACGGTCTTCCGCTCCTTGTAGGCGGCGATGGCTGCTTTCCGGTCGATGCTCACGGGGGAAGACCTCGTTGAAGGACGCAATGAGCGTTCTCCATAAGCGCGGTCTGGCGCGCAGTCAATAATATCCGGGTAAAATTTCTGCCTAGGATCGCTGCAGGATCAGGCTGAGCTCGAGCTCGCGGAAGGCGAGATAGTTGCGCCGAATCCATTGGTGCAGCTCGGTCGAGGAGTCCTTCTCCTGGCGCAGGTAGCCGGTGAAGGAGAAGTTCAGCCGGTCGATATAGGTCTTGAGGAAGCCGGGCAGCGCGGGCAGGCGGAACAGCCGTCCGCTGGCCATTGCGGGCGGCAGCTCGCCGCGCACGACATATTCGTTGTCCACCGTGATCAGGTTCATTCGCGGGATCTGCTCGCGCAGCATCCCATGTGCACGGGCGGAGGCGCGGTCGGTGTCGGCGACGAACAGGATCTGTGGCGCGACGTGGCGGCGCGCCGCCTCCTTGAGAAGGCCGATCTCCTCCGTCATCTTGAAGAACTCGTCGAAGGCGTGGAAGCCGAGGTCGATCACCTTGGCAACGCCGTCATCGAGGATGACGCGGTCCATCAGCTGCATCTTGCCAAAGGTGTCGATCACGTCGGCGGTCTCGGTCACCTTCGGCAGGTAATCGAGCAGCGACGGCTCCTTCAGATTGACGTCGAAGGCCGCGACGTTGCCGTTCTTGAGCAGCAGGAATTCACTGAGAAGCCGCGCCAGCAAGGTCTTGCCGACCTGCGGGCGGGGCGAGCAGATGATGTAGACGGGCGTCGCGGGCATCGACAGCTATATCAGGCGAACTCACTGCCCAATCCAGCCGTATCAGCCCGGGCTTCGCAACTATTTTTCGCTGTTGCGGCTCACCGGCTTGGAGCCGACGATGTCGGTCAGACGGATGCGGTCGAACTCGCTCCAGACATTGGCCAGCCAGTGTCGGACATAGCCGCGCAGCACGAAGGAATAGTTCGCGGCCTCGTCGTTGATGCCCTTGTTGGCGACGAATTTCAGGAACGGGACCGAGGACACCTCGACCTGCTCGTAGGCCATCTCGTTGAGCTTGGGGATGGTCAGCTCGGTCGCGTCCTTGATGCGATGGAAATACGAGTTGTAGGTCGCCTGGTCCCACTGGAAGAACTGGGTGTCGTTGATGAAGTTCTTCACCAGGAAATATTTCGCGCCGGTCATGAAGCCCGCGGTCTCCGCGATCTCCTCCAGCGAGGCGATCGAGGGGCCGAGGATGTGGAACACGGCAAACGTGATCTGGCCGGCCTTGGCGGCATCGAGGAAGCCGATGTCGCGCAGCGATGCCAGGGCCGGAGAGAGCAGGCCGGCGCGGACGTCGATGACGGTCACCGACGGGCTCACCGCATTGAGCGTGTCGAAAATCTTCATCTGGTCGGCCGTGGTCGTCATGTCGACGATCTCGGTGATGTCGGGGTGGAAGCGCTTCAGAGTTCCGCGCGGCGACTCGGTGTCGAAGGCGCGCGTCGGAACGTTGTTAGCTGAGAAATAATCGAGCAGGGTGCGCGACACGGTGGTCTTGCCGACCCCGCCCTTGTCCGCGCCCACCACAACCACTGCCGGCTTTGCCATTGCTGTCCCCTAACGCGCGCCCCCGATCGCGAGGTCGCAATCGGCCGGGCCCAGATCGATGTCCCGAGTCTGCTGTTGGGCGCGAACATGGCAGAAACAAGGGAGAATTCAATTCCGCAGGCCCAAGTGACGGCAATTCCCGAGGTTTTTCCCGATCGCTGCGCAAGCTCCCGAGTGTAGCGGCAAATCGCGCCCTCAATGGCGGCCCCAAGGCCCCATCGGGTTGCCCGCGGGGGCTCCCGAGGGGCTTGGTGCGGAGACGGGCGGCAACGGACCAGCCGGGCTGCCGGTGTCGCTCCATGGTCCATGCGGTAGCGCCGGCGGGGCGTCCTCCCCGGGCTGTTCCGTCTCGGGCTGGTTCATCTCTTCGGTGGGGTCCGGCAGCGGACCGGGATCATGGCCACCGGCAAACTTGACCAGTGCGTCGACCCGGGACTGCACGGACGGGTGGGTCGCGAACAAATCGGCGAAGCCCTCGCGCGGATTGTCCACGCAGAGCTCCATCACGGCTGACGTCGCGCCGGGCAGTTCGCCGCGATTCTCGATCTTGCGCAGCGCCGAGATCATGGCGTCAGGGTCCTTCGTCAGCTCGACCGAGCCGGCGTCGGCGAGATATTCGCGCGACCGTGAGAGCGCGAGCTTGACCACCTGGGACAGCAGCCAGGCCACGACGATCAGCACGATCGCGACGATGATCACGATCACCGCGCCGCCGCCGGAGCTCTTGCTGTCGCTCGACGACGAGGACGAGCGCGACGACGAGCCCGAGGACCATGAGCCGCCGGATCCGGAGCTCCAGCTGAAATTCGTGAACAGGCGGAAGAACAATTCACCGAAGAAGCCGACCACGCCCGCGATGATGACGGCGACCACCATGAGCTGTACGTCGCCGTTCTTGATGTGAGTCAGCTCGTGGCCCAGCACCGCCTCGATCTCCTTGTCGTCCAGCGCATCGAGGAGACCGGTGGTGACGGTGATGGAATATTGCCGCGGGTTGAGGCCGGTCGCGAACGCGTTCAGCGCCGGGCTCTCCATGATCTTCAGCTTCGGCATGGTGATGCCGCGCGAGATGCAGAGATTTTCGAGCAGATTGTAGAGCCGCGGCTGTTCCTGTCGGGTGACGCCGTGACCGCCGGTCACGGCATCGATCATCGACTGGTGAAAGAAATAGGCGATTGCGATCCAGGCGATCGCCGCAATGGTCGCGAAGGGCGCGGCCTTGAGCAGGTCGGAAAAGGCGCGGCTCAGATAGTACGCGACCGTCCCGTTGCCGTTAATGACGACCTCGGCCACCAAGGCGCCAGCATAGACCAGCACGTAGACAAGCGCGAACAAGCCGGCGAGCAGCAGCATCGAACGAAACTTGTTCGAGGCGATGTGCGTGTAGAGACCATACGCGGCCATGACGCGATGCCCTGCCGGCCTGTCGGCTCAGTTCAGAACTTTACCTGCGGCACCGTCTCGACCTCGGTACGGCTGGCGCCGAGATCGAAGAAGTCCTTTTTTGTGAAGCCGAACATCCCGGCGAACAGGGCCGCGGGCAGCTGCTGAATGCCGGTGTTGTATTCCTGAACCGCGTTGTTGAAGAAACGGCGGCTGGCCGCGATCTTGTTCTCGAGGTCGGAGAGCTCGGATGCGAGCTGCTGGAAATTGGCGTTGGCCTTGAGGTCGGGATAGGCCTCCGAAAGCGCGATCAGCCGGCCCAGCGCGCCGGAGAGCTGGTTCTCGGCCGCGGAGACCTGCGCGGGTCCCTGCGCCGACATCGCCGAATTGCGGGCCTTGATGACGTCGTCGAGAGTGCCGCGCTCGTGCGAGGCATAGCCTTTCACGGTTTCGACCAGGTTCGGGATCAGGTCGTGGCGTTGCTTGAGCTGCACGTCGATGTCGGCAAAGGCTTGGCCGACGCGCTGGCTCAGCGCCACCAGGCGATTGTAGGCGCTGAAGGCGAACAGCGCGAGAACGACGATGACGCCGAGAACGATCCAGCCGGTCGACATGGAGGACTCCTGAAGAGGGAAGAAGACGGGCGCTAGGGTAGACCAAATTGGCGCAGGATGAGAGCCCGGCTCAGGGGGATAGAGGTAAGACTTGGTCGGATATGGGATCGTTCTCGTTCAAGGCAAAAGCCCCGAACGTGGTTAACTTTCGGCAATGACGGCATCGCCCCAGCGCCAGCGCCGGGCACTTGCATAGGCGGCCTTGTCGCGGCGGGGCACCTTCGCGAGCTCCACGCCGGTCTCCGTGCAGAGCTTCGCGGCGATCCCGGCCTTGCCCACATCGGGCGGCGCCAGCACGCGCGCGGCGCGACTTGCAGGCGGCGTACGGATCAGGGCGACGTAGATGAAGCGCTCGTCCTCGAAGGGCACATCGGCCCCTTTGATCTGGCGATGCGCCTGGGAGCGCGGCAGGCGCTGCGAGAAATGGCACCAATCGGGCGCGGTGAGCGGGCAGGGCCTTTCGTGCGGGCAGGGCGCGGCGACGTGCGCGCCTGCTGCGATCAGTTGCTGGCGCAGGGCAAGGACGCGGGCATAGCCGGCGGGCGTGCCGGGCTCGATCACGACCAGCGCGTGGCGCGCCTTGGCCCACATGGCATCTGTGAGCTTGCGCTGATCGGCCTCGCTGAGCTCGCCCATGACGTAGCTGGCGATGACGAGATCGGCCTGTGAGACCTCGGCGAGGTTACCGCTGGCATCACCCGGCACATAGCGGCACTCTGCGAGGCGCGAGCTGTCGCGGGCCAGATCAAGCGCCAGGCGGCTCAGCGTGGCGTTGGCGTCGAGCAGGGTGAAGTCGTGTAGCGATGGAAATGCTTCCGCGGCAGCCCAGCTCGCGGTGCCTGGGCCCGCGCCGACGTCGAGCAGCGTCTCCGGGGCGAGATCGAGCACTATCTCCGCCAGCGCATTGAGGCTCGCAGCCACCGCGGCATAGGTTGCCGGCATGCGCGCGAGTGCATAGGCGAGGGCATCGGCTTCCGACTTGATCGTGCCGGAGCCGCCACCAGCGCGATAGGTGGTCGAGATTTTTTGCGACCGCTGCGCAGCGTCGCTCCGCGAGAAGCCCTCAAGCTTGCGATCGAGGGCAGCTTTCAACTCGGCGGGGAGGGCGGGGGCGATCATCGACAACCTCACGTCATCCCGGAGCGCGCGCAGGGCGAATCCGGAATCTGGAGGTTATAGCGCGAGATTCCGGGCTCGATGCTGCGCATCGCCCCGGAATGACGGCTGAAAATCTCACGCCACGTTCTGGTCGAGGATGTCCACCGCCTCGGCGAGGCTCACCGACACCAGCTGCGACACGCCGCGCTCGGCCATGGTGACGCCGAACAGACGGTTCATCCGCGCCATCGTGATCGGGTTGTGCGTGATGATGATGAAGCGCGTGTCGGTCGAGCCCGTCATTTCGTGCAGCAGGTTGCAGTAGCGCTCGACGTTGTGGTCGTCGAGCGGTGCGTCGACTTCGTCCAGCACGCAGATCGGCGAGGGATTGGTGAGGAACACCGCGAAGATCAGTGCCATCGCGGTCAGGGCCTGCTCACCGCCCGAGAGCAGCGACAACGTCTGCGGCTTCTTGCCGGGCGGCTTGGCGATGATCTCGAGACCGGCCTCGAGCGGGTCGTCGCTCTCGATCAGGTGCAGCGCGGCCTCGCCGCCGCCGAACAGCTCGACGAACAGGCGCTTGAAGTGGTTGTTGACGACCTCGAACGAGGTCAGGAGCCGCTCGCGTGCTTCCTTGTTGAGGCTCTGGATGCCCTGGCGCAGCCGCTTGATGGCTTCGACGAGGTCGTCCCGCTCGGTGACGAGACCGTTGTGCTGGGTCTCGACCTCGCGCAGCTCTTCCTCGGCGCGCAGGTTCACCGCGCCGAGGCGCTCGCGGTCGCGGCGCATCTTTTCGAGGTCTTCCTCGATATCGTGCAGCGGCGGCAGCTCCGCGCCGGGCTCGATCTCGGCGAGGCCGGCGACGGCCTGCGGCTCGACTTCCAGCATGTCGCGGATCTCGCGCTCGATGTCCTCGAGCCGGCGGCGAGCGCCTTCCATGCGCTCCTCGGCGCGGGCGGTGGCCTCACGGGCGCTGGAGAGCGCCTCGAGCGTCAGCTTCGCGACGCGATCGGTCTCCGCCATCGCGCTTTCCGCGGTGGCGAGCGCGTCGGCGGCCATGCGACGGTCGTTCTCGGCGTACTCGATCTCGGTGATCAGCGCGCTGCGCTTCTCGGCAAACACGGCGGGCGCGTTTTCCAGTTCGCTGCGCTCGATCGTGAGTTCGGCGATGCGGGCCTGGATGGTGTCGATGTGGGAGGCCGCGCTCTCCTTGCGGTTCTGCCATTCGGTGCGCTCGGCGAGGATCGCCTGCACGCGGCGGTCGGCGAGCTCGGCTTCGCGCGCCAGCGCCTGTGCCTCGGCGCGGACCTGGGCCGCCATGCGACGATGGCCCTCGATGTCGCTGCGCACGGCGGCGAGACGGGTCTCGGTGTCCTCGCTCGACGGCAGCTCCCCGATGCCCGCCTGGGCGTATTCGTAGGCGGCTTCGGCTTCGGCGCGGTCGGCGGCAAGACGGCTGTGTGCTTCCGACAGCGTCGCCTTGCGCGCGGCGTGGCGGCTGATCTCGCGCTCGGCATTGGCATGGCGCTCGCGCGCGACGTTGAGCTCGCGCTGCGCGGCGCGCCAGGCTTCGCGGCTGGCGCCTTCGGTGCTGGCGGCCATCTGCAGCTCGGACTCGGCGTTCTCCAGCGCCTGGCGCTTGATCTGCGCGTCGATGCGGGCCTGCTCCAGCTCGTTCTCGATGTCGACGAGGCGGGCGCGCTCGGCCAAGCGGCGGGCCGCGCCGGTGGGGGCGTGGGCGGCGGCAACGAAGCCGTCCCAGCGCCAGACGTCGCCCTCGGGCGAGACCAGCCGCTGGCCGGTCTTGAGCTGCGAGACCAGCTCGGCACCGCGCTCGCGCGGCACCACGCCGATCTGGGCAAGGCGGCGCGCCAGCTCGGCCGGCGCCTGCACGTGGTTGGCGAGCGGCACGGCGCCCTCGGGCAGTTCCGGATCGCCTTCCGTGTGGCCGACATTGGTCCAGCGCATCGGCGCCGACGGATCGATCGGTGCATCGAGATCGTCGCCGAGCGCGGCGCCGATGGCCTTTTCAAAGCCCTTGTCGACGGTGATGCCGTCGATAATCGGCGGCCAAAGATTCTTGGTCTCGCCGTTGACGATCTTGGAGATGGTGCGCGCCTCGGTCTCGAGCCGCTGCACGCGCTTGTCGGCTTCGACCAGCGGCGAGCGCGAGGATTCCAGGGTCTGGCGGGCGGCGACGTGCGCTGCTTCGCTCGCTTGCGCCGCGGCTTCGGAAGCTGCCAGCGTCTCTTCCGCGGTCTCGACCAGCGCGGTCAGCTCGTCGAGATCGCCAAAGCCGCCAGTCGCCTCAGCGAGCTTTTGCTCTTCCGCTGCGACGTTCGCGATCTCCTGGTCGAGCCGGGCGAGCTTGTCGCGATGGGTGCGGACGTTGGCTTCGAGCTGGTTGCGCTTCGCCGTGAGGTCAGCGAGCGCGGTGGTGAGTTCGGCGAACTGCTGCTCGGTTTCGGTCAGCACCGCCTCGGCTTCGGCGACGCGCTCGTCGACGCCCGAGCGCTTCTCGACGCGCGACTTGATCTCTTCTTTCAGCTCGGCGTCTTCGGTGTCGAGCCGCTGCAGCGCGACGTCGGCGTCCATGGTCTGCTGCTGGGCCCGCGAGATGTCACCCTCGAACTGGGCGAGGCGGCGCTCGAGCTCGGCGACGCGCTCCTTGGCGCGCTCTTCCTCGCGGTCGAGCTGCTCGCGCGCATTGGTGAGGCGCTGGAGCCCGGCTGCAGCGCGCGCTTCCGCATCGCGCAGCGCGGGCATCTCCGCGGCGCGGATGGCCTGGATGCGGGCGGCTTCGGCCTGGTGCTGGGTGCGCTCGGCCATCTCGCGCACCGCGAGATCGTGGGTCTGAGCGGATTCGTTGACGTCGGCATGCGCGCCGATCCAGCGCAGATGGTACAGCGTGGCCTCGGCCTTGCGGACCTTGGCTGCGACCTCGCGATAGCGCACCGCCTGCCGGGCCTGCTTCTTCAGGCCTTCCATCTGGCCGGAGAGCTGGCCGATCACGTCCTCGACGCGGGTGAGATTGGTTTCGGCGGCCTTCAGCCGCAGCTCGGCCTCGTGGCGGCGGGCGTGGAGGCCGGCGACGCCGGCGGCGTCTTCCAGCACGCGGCGGCGCTGCTCGGGCTTGGCCTGGATGATCTCGCCGATCTTGCCCTGGTGGACGAGGGCCGGCGAACGCGCGCCGGTGGCGGCGTCGGCGAACAGGATCTGCACGTCTCGGGCACGCACGTCCCGGCCGTTGATGCGATAGACCGAGCCGGCCTCGCGCTCGATGCGGCGGGAGATTTCAAGGATCTGGCTGTCGTTCACTGCCGCCGGCGCGGTGCGATCGGCATTGTCGATCGTCATCGTCACTTCGGCATGGTTGCGCGCCGGACGGTTGCCGGAGCCGGCGAAGATCACCGCGTCCATGTCGGCGGCGCGCAGCGACTTGTACGAGGTCTCACCCATCGCCCAGCGCAGCGCTTCGACGAGATTCGACTTGCCGCATCCGTTGGGACCGACCACGCCGGTCAGGCCGGGCTCGATGACGAAGTCCGTGGGCTCAACGAAGGACTTGAAGCCGTGAAGGCGCAGGCGGGTGATTTTCATAAGCACGCATCTCTGTTGGCAGGCACGAATCCCCCTGCCTGGACAATACCATGGAAGGCAATGTCGCTGTCTGGGTGAGTCGCGCGAGGCGGCTCATGCGGCTGGACAATGGCCGTGGTGCGCCGCAAGGGCAACCAGCGAAAGCCGCTTTTCCCAAGGGATTTATGCCGGGAAAGATACGGCTTCCGAGATGCGAATCAGGATTGCCGCGCGCGAATCAGCTCTTGAGCAGCGGATTGATCCTCTTGGCGAATTCCTCGAACGAGGTCTCGCCCTTGATCTTCTCGCCGTTGATGAAGAACGTCGGCGTGGAGTCCACCTTCAACACGTCGCTGGCGTATTTCTGATCGGCGGCGATCTTGTCGAGCAGCGCCTGGTCCTTCAGGCAGGCCTCGACCTGCTGCTGGGTGAGGCCGGCCTGCTTGCCGATGCGCGTCAGTGTCTCGGTGGTGTTCTTCATCACCCAGTCGTTCTGCTGGCGGAACAGCATGTCGGTGACCGCGAAATATTTCGGCGCGTCGCCATTGGCGATGCAGCGCGACAGCATCGAACCGGCCGCGGCTTTGATGTCGAGCGGGAACTCGCGGAAGATGTAACGCACCTTGCCGGTGTCGATGTATTCCTTCTTGATCTTAGGGAACACCTGCTCGTTGAAGGTCGCGCAATGCGGGCAGGTCATCGAGGCGTATTCGGTGATGGTGACGGCGGCATCGTTCGGGCCGAGCGCCATGTCCGGCAGCGACACCGGCTTGGCGACATCCGCGGCCGATTGCGCCATGGCCTCCGAGATGAGACGCAGTGGCGAGAGCCCGGCGAACGCGGCGAGCCCGGTCAGCGACAGCATCGTGGTGAAGGCGCGGCGGGTGATGATCAAGGTCGGCTCCCGGGATTGGCAAGGTATCGCCCAGGGGTCTACTGAATTCCCGCTCGGGCGGCCTGTCGCTAGCTTGAAACGTCGTTTGAGGCAATGGCGCGCGGCACGGACGGGTCCAGATTGGTCCTGAATTGAGGCTCAATTTCGCTTGATGGCCGCCCCAAGCCGCGCCAGCGCCGTCTTCAGGTCGTCATCCTCGATGTCGGTCAGGTTCTCCGCCGCCTTCGCCACGGCCTTGGGATCGGGGGGGCCGGGACGCTTTCGGGCCTGGGGCCGCGACAGGGGGGCTTGGCGGAAGGCGAGCTTGCCAACCGCGCTCCAGCCGAAGAAGCGATTGACCCGCTCGAGGATGACGTCCGCGGAGTGCTGGATCTCCAGCGCCATCGGGCCCTCGACCCGAAGCACCAGGGTTGCAGGCTCCTGCGGCTGGCCCTCCACCGGTCGCGGCCATTGCATCTTCAGCGGCTCGGCATGGGCCGCGATCTCGGGCCCGGCGATCTGCGCCCACCGGGTCACCAGCTCGCGCGCGGCAAAACCCTGCTTGGCATAGGCTTCGGCGAAGACGTCGTCGAGCAAGGCGCCGAGCGGCTTGGCGCTGATGGGGCCGGGTTTGGCGGGGAATTTGGTCATGAGGCCTTATAGCACCGTGCGCGACCTGCCAGGAACTGCTGTCCTCATGGTCAGGCTTGTCCCGGCTATCCACGTCTCGCCACGAAGAAAGACGTGGATGCCTGCGATGAGTGCGGGCCTGACGTGGAGAGGTCGTTCCTACATCGCTACAGTGCGAGCATGCCTCTCAAATCGGCCCGCAAGGCGAAATCGGAACCCGTCCCATCGGAACGTTCGGCTCGTCCGGTCGCGCTCCTGCAATGGTACGATCGCCATCGGCGCCGGCTGCCCTGGCGCGCCGCGCCGGGGGAGACCTCGGACCCATACCGTGTCTGGCTCTCGGAGATCATGCTCCAGCAAACCACGGTGAAGGCGGTCGGACCCTATTTCGAAAAATTCGTCGCGCGCTGGCCGGACGTCACGGCGCTTGGCCGGGCATCACTCGATGACGTGCTGCGGATGTGGGCCGGGCTCGGCTATTACTCGCGTGCCCGCAATCTCCATGCCTGCGCGGTGTCCTTGACGCGCGAGCACGGCGGCAGCTTTCCCGACACCGAGGAAGCTCTGCGCGCGCTGCCGGGGATCGGGCCGTATACGGCGGCTGCGATTGCGGCGATTGCGTTCGACCGCCGCACCATGCCCGTCGACGGCAATATCGAACGGGTGGTGTCGCGGCTCTTCGCAGTTGAGGAAGAACTGCCGCAGGCCAAACCGCATATCCAGCGATTGGCGGCAACGCTGCTGGCGGACACTCGCGCCGGCGACAGCGCGCAGGCGTTGATGGATTTGGGTGCCTCGATCTGCACGCCGAAGAAGCCGGCCTGCTCGCTGTGTCCGCTCAACGAGGACTGCACGGCGCGTGCGCAAGGCACCCAGGAGACTTTCCCACGCAAGGCGCCGAAGAAGAGCGGAACGCTGCGTCGCGGCGCCGCTTTCGTGGTCACGCGTGGCAACGAGCTGCTCGTCCGTTCAAGGCCCGAAAAGGGCCTGCTCGGCGGCATGACTGAAGTGCCCGGCTCGGACTGGATCGCCGGCCAGGACGACGCGGCGGCGAAGCTGCAGGCGCCCGAGCTGAAGGGACTGTCGCGCTGGCAGCGCAAGGTGGGAGTGGTCACCCACGTCTTCACGCATTTCCCGCTGGAACTGGTGGTCTACACCGCTAAGGCGGAGGCGCGCGCCCGCGCTCCGGCGGGCATGCGCTGGGTGCCGATCGCGACTTTGGCCGATGAGGCGCTGCCGAACGTCATGCGCAAGGTCATCGCGCACGGGCTCGAGCTTTCCCGAGACCCATCGTCCTGACAGAACGCTGGCAGCAGGGCTACGCTATCAGCGCGGGGTATGGAGGCTGCCAATGGTCAAGACCGCGCTCGACAATTTTCCAAGACCGCCCTGCGCCGAGCTGCTGGGCTGGCGGCTGCTCGACGCCCGCCCGCAGGAGGGCTGGATCAAGCTCGGCTTCGAGGGCAAGCCGCAGTTCTGCAACCCAGCCGGATTCATTCAGGGCGGCATGCTCTCGGCCATGCTTGACGACACCATGGGCCCGGCGGTGCTCGTGCTGAGCGAGGGCCGTCTCTACACCACCACCATCAGCATGACCGTGAACTTTCTCAGCCCGGCAAAGCCCGGTCCGATCGTTGGCGAAGCCAAGGTGACGCAGCTCGGCAAGACCATCGCCTTCGTCGAAGGCAAGCTGATGGCCGAAGACGGCACCGTGCTGGCGACGGCCAGTGCGAGCGAGCGGCTGCTGGAAGCGGCGAGGGTGGTGGGAAAGTAACTGGCTCGCGGCTGCTTTCCCTTCTCCCTAAGGTGGCGCGAAGCGCCGGATGAGGGGTTCTGCCCGCACTCACACATGCAGCCGAACGAGCCGAGACATTCCCCTCGTCCAAGTGAGCTTGCGCCCCCAGTGGAGCTGCCCTCTCCCACAAGGGGCGAGGGCGCATCCATGCGCAACTCGCTTCGCACGAAGTCTTAGGCCACCACCCGCTTCGTATCCTTGCTCACGATCGGCGGCTTTGCATTCAGCGCTTCCACCTGGAAACCCGCGACGCGCTTGTAGTTGGCGGCGATGTCTTCCAGCTCCTGTTGCGACAGCACGTCGGTGACGACTGCAAAGCCGTCGGGCGCGCGCTCCTCGACGAGTTGCATCACCTGCTCGGGGCCGTTCTTGCGGTTGAGCAGCACGAGATCGGTGGTCGCGGGCCGCCGCTCGGCCTCGTAGGCGAGCAGCGCGGCTTGCGTCGGTCCATGCGCGAGAATCTCGCGGGTGATGACGCGGGCATCGAGGATCGCCTGCGAGGCGCCGTTCGAACCGATCGGATACATCGGATGTGCGGCGTCGCCCATCAGCGTGACGCGGCCGAACGTCCATTGCGACACCGGATCGCGGTCGACCAGGGGATATTCATAGGCGCGCGGGCAGTTCCTGATCAGGCCGGGCACGTCGAGCCAGTCGAACGTCCAGCCTTCGAACCAGGGCAAGAACTCTTCCAGTCGCGCTGTGCGGTTGTAGTCCTCGCGCCGCCACTGATAGGTCGGAGGCATATGCCGCTCGGCGACCCAGTTGATCTGATAATTGCCAGCGGCATCCGGCGACTTGCTGATCGGATAGCAGACGAATTTCAGGATCTCGTGTCCCGCCATGATCATGGTGCGGCCGCTGAGGAAGGCTTTCGCCGGCGTCACGCCGCGCCACAGGATGCGGCCGTTCCAGATCGGCGGGCCTTCGCCCGGATAGAGCTTTTCGCGCACGGCAGAATGGATCCCGTCGGCGGCGATCAGGATCGCGCCGTCGTAAATTCCTGCAGCCTTGCCCGTCGCCTTGTCGATGAATTCGGCGCGCACACCACCCGCCGTCTCGGTCCAGTCGGTCAGATGGTGGCTGGTGAGGATGTTCTCCCGGCCGAGCCGTTCGACCGCCGTGTCGAGCAGGATCTGCTGGAGGATGCCGCGATGGATCGAGAATTGCGGCCATTTGTAGCCGGCCTCCAGCCCGCGCGGCTCGCGCCAGATCGGCTTGCCGTGCTTGGAGAAATAGGCGAGCTCGCTGGTCCGCACACCGTTGGCGTCGAGCTTGTCCATCAGACCGAGCTCGATCAGCTCGCGCACCGCATGCGGCAGCACGTTGATGCCGACGCCGAGCGGCTTCAATTCCGCGACACTCTCGAACACTTTCACGGGAATGCCGATTTGATGCAGGCTAAGCGCAAGCGTCAGCCCGCCAATGCCGCCACCGGCGATGAGTACCGTCATGACCAAACCCCTCCAATTGCGGGCGTCTTGGCACAGCCGGATGGTGGTGGGCAACTGCGAAGAGGATGCTGTGCTATGGACGTCGGGGCCGACAGCGGATAATTTCCAGCTTTCCCATGAGGTCCGACATGCTCAAGCTCTACTACGCCACCGGCACCTGCGCGCTCGCCACCTACATCTCGCTGGAAGAGGCCGGCGCCGACTACACGGCCGAGCGGCTGAGCTTCAAGGACAACCAGCAGAACAGTCCGGACTATCTCGCCATCAACCCGAAAGGTCGCGTCCCGGCCCTGGTGACCGATCGCGGCGTCCTGACCGAGACGCCGGCGATGCTGGCCTACATCGCGCAAATGTTCCCCAAGGCGAAGCTCGCGCCGCTCGACGACCCCTTCGATTTTGCCGAGGTGCAGTCGTTCAACTCCTACCTTTGCTCGACCGTCCACATCAATCACGCCCACAAGATGCGCGGCGCGCGCTGGGCGACGCAGGAGAGCTCGTTCGCCGACATGAAGGAGATGGTCCCGAAGACCATGGCAGCATGCTTCAACCTCATCGAGCATAAGATGTTCAAAGGACCCTGGGTGATGGGCGATCTGTTCACGGTCTGCGATCCCTATCTCTACACGCTGTCCAACTGGCTCGAAGGCGACAGCGTCGACATCAATGCGACGCCGAAGATCGCCGATCATTTCAAGCGCATGTCGGATCGGCCAGCGGTGAGCAAGGTAATGGCGGCGCAGAAGGCGTAGAGAAGCGGTTACATGCTCCGCTGTGTCCCGGGCATGCCCGGGTCACCTGCGCGGACTCCTCGATCGCGTTCGGGAGGACCATCGAGTTTGGCAAGCCCCTCTTTACGAAGCCCTTTGCTTGCCCAGCTCCCGTCCCGTCTCCAGCATCAGTCGCCGCAGCCAGATCGAGCCCGGGTCCATCTGCGCCCGCGTCGGGTAGAACATGAACTGCTCGTCGATCCCTGGGTCGAGCGGCGGCGTCACCGTCGTAAGGCCGAGTTGCTTCGACAGCGCGGCGATCAGCCGGCGTGGCACGAAGGCAACGAGATCGGTGCGAGCGGCGACGTGCAACGCTTCGAGATAGCCTGACACCACCAGCGCGATGTGTCGTTCGACATTCTTGGCTCGCAGCCATGTGTCGATCAGGTCCTCACTATTGCCGCGGATAATGACGCCGACATGGCGCGCGGCCAAGAACGCCTCCCGCTGCTTCAGCTTGCCGGCGACGGGATGGCCGCGCCGCACGGCCAGCGCGTCGCTGTCGGTATAGAGCAATTGGCGGTGAAAGCCCTTGAAGGCGTTGCCGATCGAGATCACGAGATCGATGGTGCGGGCAAACTCGGCATGAAAAATCGCGGGTCCCCGCCACGGCACCACGTCGATGCGGACGTTGGGTGCAGCGCGGGTCACCTTCGCCATCAAGGGCGGCATCAACAGCTCGACGGCGAGATCGGGCATCATCAGGCGGAAGTGCCGCTCGCTGCGCGCGGCGTCGAATTCATCAGTCACGAACAGTCCGCGCACCTGGTCGAGCGTCTGGGCCAGCGGCACGCGCAGCGCCAACCCCCGTGGAGTCAGCTCCATGCGCGCGCCGGTGCGCACCAAGAGCGGATCGCCAAAAATGTCGCGCAGGCGCTGGAGCGCGTGGCTCGCTGCCGGCTGCGACAGTCCGAGCCGTAACGCCGCGCGGCTGACATTGGCCTCGCGCAACAATGCGTCGAGCGCGGTCAGCAGATTCAGGTCAAGCGAATTCAAATTCATGAAGTGAATACATACCATATCTTCTATCGATTTGAAGAATGCCGGTCGAGCAGCGATGTTCTTTGCGATGTCACCACACGGAGATGCCGCCATGAATGCTGCCGCCAACAAGAAGCTGATGCAGGATATCTTTGCCGCCGCCGCCGATCCCGATCCGGCCGCGCGCGACCGGGCCCTGTTCACCGCCAGTCTTGCCGAGGACGCCAAGTGGATCGTGACCGGGCAATATTCCTGGTCGCGCACCTTCTCGGGCAAGGAGGCCATCCTCAAGGATCTGCACGGATATGTGCGTACGCGCCTGCGCGACCGAACCCGCACCTTGGCTCACCGCTTCATCGCCGATGGCGATATCGTCGTGGTGGAAGCCAAGGGCGACAACGTCACGTCCGAGGGCGTGCGCTACGACAATGACTACTGCCTGGTGTTTCGCCTCGAGGACGGCAGGATCAAGGAGATCCGCGAGTACTGCGACTCGATCCTGACGGAGAAGGCGCTCGGTCCGTTCCCGCAATCGTCCATGGAGGCCGCGCGCTGACCGGATTGGAAGAGGCTGCGTCCACCGACTGGCCTGCGGCGTTGGTGCGGGCCTGGGGGACGCTGGTGAATCTTATGGAGGCGCGCCGGGAGCGGTTCCGGGTCCACCGTCAGCTTGCGGTGATGACCGAACGGGAGCTTCAGGATTGCGGGGTGTCGCGATCGGAGATTGAGTACGAACTCAAAAAGCGTTCGACGGAAATAGAGCGCCGGACGCGGGACCTCTGGCCTGCTCGCAGGCGAGCACCGGCGGAACCTTTGCGTTCCGCCGGCGTTTTTTGTCTCCGGGCGCGCGTCGCCCGCGGCAACCTGCGTCTTCGGGAAATTCATGCTGGCTGGGGCTTCGAACGTTTCAACGCAGGTGGGCTACAGCTTCTCCGGACTCCGCGAACGACTGAGGGAAGCAACGTCGGCTGCGCACCGCGACCTCGACGCGCAGCTTTCCGGGTTCGATCTCACGAGCCCTGCGGGCTATCGCCGCTTTCTTCAAGCCAGCGCCGCCGCGCTGCTTCCGCTCGAGGCCGCGCTCGTTGCGGCCGGAGTCGAGCGGATCTTTCCGGACTGGCTCGAACGGTCGCGCAGCGCCGCGATCATTGCCGATCTTTGGTGCCTTGGCAGCAGCGTGCCCCGAACGGTGCCTGTTCCGCCGCTGACACGCAGCGGTGTGCTGGGCACCATGTATGTGCTGGAGGGCTCCCGGCTCGGTGCGAAATTCCTGCTGAAGTCGGTCACAGACGCGGCTGATCCGCGCCTGAGCGGGGCGACCGGGTATCTCGGTCACGGCGCCGGCAAACAGCTATGGCAGAGCTTTCTGACGAAGCTCGCAACTGAAGAGCCTCGCGACGGGGACGAGGTGATCGTGGCGGCGCGCACTGCCTTCGCCGCATTCGAGCGGGCGGCGGAGCGGGCATGAACGAAGCGGTCAATCTCACCAATTGCGATCGCGAACCGATCCACATTCCGGGCAGCGTGCAGCCCTTCGGCTTCCTTTTGGCTGTGCTCTCGGATTTCACGATCTGCATGGCCTCGGAGAACGTCGGCAGCTTTCTTGGAGGCGACGTCGCAGACCTGATCCAGCAGCCGTTATCGACCGTCATCTCCGAAGCTGCCGTCGAAAACATTCGCGGCCGCGTCGACCATTTGAGCGGGCCGGATGCGACCGAACGACTGTTCGGAATCGAGCTCCAGGCAAGCAAGCCGCTTTACGATCTCTCGATTCATTTCTCCGGCGTCTATCTGATCATCGAAGCGGAGCCGAGCGTCCACGAGACCGGCGTCAATTCCGGCGAGCTCGTTCGCTTGATGCTCGAGCGAATCCGCAAGACGCGCGGCGTGACGGATCTCGCGCGGGAGGCGGCGCGCCAGCTCAAGGTGCTGACCGGTTTCGACCGGGTCATGGTTTATCAGTTCCATCCCGACGGCTCGGGCGAGGTGATCGCCGAGACCGCGGAGGCCGGGCTCGAATCCTTCCTCGGCCTGCGCTATCCCGCATCCGATATTCCGAGGCAGGCACGGGCGCTCTACCAGCGCAACTGGTTGCGCATCATCGCCGATATCAATGCCGGGCCAGCGGCGCTGATGTCGACGGCCACGCACAACGCGGGGCTGCTCGACCTTTCGATGAGCGTGCTGCGCTCGGTGTCGCCAATCCATATCGAATATCTGCGCAACATGGGTGTTGCCGCTTCGATGTCGGTGTCGATCCTGCGCGACGGCAAGCTGTGGGGTCTGTTTGCCTGCCATCATTATTCGCCGCGTTATATTTCGTTCGACAAACGCACCGCCTCCGAGCTGTTCGGACAGATGTTCTCGTGGATCGTGGAGGGGCGCGAGCGCGAGGGCGACGTCGCTTATGAAGCCCGCGCTCACCAGGTTCAGGAGCGGTTGATCGAGATCGCGGCCTCGCACGAGCACAGCCGGCGCGCGATCGTCGATTTCCTCGGCGACTATCGCAAGATGGTCGACAGCGACGGCGTGGCTGTCTGGTCGGACAACAATATCGCGCTCCAAGGCGAGACGCCGACCGAGGACGAGGTGAAGGACCTCGTCGCCTTCGTCAACCGGACTTCGCCCGGGCGGATCTTCGCCACCGCCGAGATCGCCAAGGTCTATGCCGCCGGGCAGGCCTTCCGGGACCGCGCGGCGGGCTTTCTCGCCATCCCGATCTCGCGCACGCCGCGGGACTGCCTGATCTTCTTCCGGCGCGAGGTGACGCGGTCGGTCAAATGGGCCGGCGATCCCAATAAAGTTTATGATGAGGGGCCGAACGGGCCGCGCCTGACGCCGCGCAAGAGCTTCGAGCTCTGGCAGGAGACGGTGGCGGGGCAGTCGAAGCCGTGGTCGGCCGCCGACATCCGCATCGCCGAGAGCCTGCGCGTCACCCTCCTGGAAGTGATCCTGCAACTGTCCGACCTCGCCGCGCGCGAGCGCCGCGGGGCGCAGGAGCGCCAGGAACTGATGATCGCGGAGCTCAACCATCGCGTCCGCAACATTCTGAGCCTCGTCCGCGCGCTGGTGGCGCAGAGCAAGGATACGGCAACCAGCGTGGAAGAATTCGCCAGCGTGCTCGGCGGCCGCATCCAAGCGCTGGCGCGCGCCCACGACCAGATCACAAACCTGAACTGGGCCCCGGTCGCGCTCCGCACCCTGGTCGAGTCCGAGGCCGGCGCCTATCTCGGCGCCCGCGCGGAACGGGTGAAGATGGGCGGCCCGGACGTCGCGCTCGATCCCAAGGCCTTTGCAACGCTGGCGCTTGTCGTGCACGAGATGATGACCAATTCCGCCAAATATGGCGCGCTTGCCGATTCCACCGGAAGCGTCGAGGTGGTCTGGCGCCTCGATCCGTCCTCGAGCCTCGTCATCGAGTGGAAGGAGAGCGGCGGTCCGCCGGTGCAGCCGCCGTCGCGACGCGGCTTCGGGACCACGATCATCGAGCGATCGGTGCCGTTCGATCTCAAGGGCGATGCCGAAATCCGCTTCGATCTCCTGGGCGTGCAGGCAAAGTTCGTCATCCCGCCAAACTTCGTCGAATTGGTCCCGTCCATCGCAGGAGCCGCCATGCGCGTCGAGGAACAGCAATCCGCCCGGCCCAGGATTTCCGACACCGCGCTGATCGTCGAGGACAATCTGATCATCGCGATGGCGGCTGAGGTCATCCTGCTCGATCTCGGGGCCCGCCATGTCGACACCGCCGCAAGCGTCGACCAGGCACTGCGGTCGATCGAACGCTCGCGACCGAGCTTTGCCCTGCTCGATCTCAACCTCGGCAGCGAGAGCAGCATCAAGGTGGCTCATAAGCTGAAGGAGATCGGGGTGCCCTTCATCTTCGCGACAGGGTACGGCGAGCGCGCGCCGATTCCGGAGCAGCTGGCGTCGGCGCCGGTGGTTCAGAAGCCCTACACGCTGGAAGTGGTGGAGAACGCGCTCGGCAAACTGCAGCAGGCGAACGCCCAATAATTTGTCGTCTGGTCGACGTATGCAGTCCCCTGCATGCGGCTGCGCATTGGCACGCGAACTTTGCATAGCTGCCGACAAAATCAGCAATGTCGGTGCGCGTTGATCCAACTCGCGCGAATAATTTGAAGGTTCAATTAAGGAGTGTCCCCCATTGTGTTGCGGTGCAGCGTGGCCGCAGAGATGCGACACACGGCTGCCGGGGGCCGGTGACGATTGCCGGAGTCGTTCGGCCCCCCGGAGTGAAATGCATCTGGATGGACAGTGGGAATGCCGAAACTTCGTTTGCGGATCAGGGGACGCCTGTACGCAGGCTTCATGGCCCTGGTGGTGGTCGGTCTGGTGATGGCAGTTGTTGCCGTCTGGAATTTGCAAGGCGTGCAGGATCAGGTCGCAAGACAATCCGCGCTCTCGGACAGCACGGCGAGGGTGCTGGAAATATCAGGCCATTTGCAGGCGATCCAGCGGGCCAACCTGCGCTACGTCTACGATGCCAGTGAGCCCGCGATGAAGGAGGCGCAAGAGCAGGAGACCGCGGCGACCGAGCTGTTGCGGGTCAGCGCGAAGGGGGCGCTCTCGGAGGAACGGCGAGCGCTCTACAACGGCCTCATCGACGACATCGCCAAAATGAGACGCCTGCGTGACAATCTCGGCGACGCCGTCAACGAGACCAGAACGGGCAAGGCGAGGCTGCTGCCGAGTGGGGAGGAGCTGGCCGCCAAGACCGGCAAGCTCGTCGACGTGGCGCGCGCCGCCGTGGATGAAGATACGGCGGCCCTCGTCGCCGATCTCGAATCGAGAATCCTGCTCGTGAGGATCGCGAACTGGCGTTTTCTGGCGCTCCGCGATACCAAGGGCCCAGCGACCTTCAGGGCGAGCGTCGACAGGGCAGCGCAACGGCTCGCGGCACTTGAAAAGAGCCCGCAGGCGGTGGAGCTGCGAGCTGCGCTGGCGCCGGTGAAGACCTCGCTCGGAATCTACAAATCGGCCTTCGAAACCACGTCCGCAGCGATGCTTCAGGCCGACGAGATCTACCACAAGAGCCTCGCGCCTCTCATCGCGGACAGCATCGGCAAACTCAAGGTTGCGGAGACGACGCTAAAGAAAGACTACCAGGAATCGCGGACGAACGCCGACGCCGTGATCGCCGGCACGACCACCGTTCAGGAGATCGCCGGTGGCCTCGCAATCCTGTTCGGCGGCATCGTCGCCTTCCTGATCGCCCGCAGCATCGTCGGTCCCCTGACCTCGATGACGCAAGCGATGGGACGGCTTGCCGGCGGCAATCTCGAAGTCGAGATTCCCGGCCGCGGCAGGGCCGACGAAATCGGCGACATGGCCAAGGCGATTCAGGTGTTCAAGGACAACATGATCGACACCGAACGCATGCGCGCCGAGCAGGCCGAGCTCGAGGCGCGTCAGGCAGAGAATCGCAAGAAAGACATGGCCAGACTTGCCGATCAGTTCGAGCAGGCGGTCGGCCAGATCGTCAACACGGTATCGTCGGCGTCAAACGAGCTGGAAGCCTCCGCGGGAACTCTGACCACGACGGCCGCGCGCGCCCAGGATCTGTCGACCGAGGTTGCCAGCGCGTCGCAGGGGGCATCGGCCAATGTGCAGGCGGTCGCTTCGGCGACCGAGGAGCTGTCCTCATCGGTCTCCGAGATTGCCCGCCAGGTGCAGGAGTCCGCCCGCATCGCCACCGAGGCCGTCGGTCAGGCGAGCCGGACCAACGAGCGCGTCGGCGCGCTCTCGAAGGCCGCCGCGCGGATCGGTGACGTGGTTGAGCTGATCAGCACCATTGCCGGCCAGACCAACTTGCTGGCGCTGAACGCTACGATCGAGGCCGCGCGTGCGGGCGAGGCCGGCCGCGGCTTTGCGGTGGTCGCCTCTGAGGTCAAGGCGCTCGCCGAGCAGACGGCGAAGGCGACTGGCGAGATCGCGCAGCAGATCTCCGGCATCCAGGCCGCGACGGAGGAATCGGTCGGCTCGATCAGGGAGATCAGCGTCACCATCGAGCGGCTATCGGAGATTTCGTCCGCGGTCGCAGCCGCCGTGGAGCAGCAGGGCGCTGCGACGCAGGAGATCTCCCGCAACGTCCAGCAGGCGGCCCACGGCACGCAGAGGGTATCGTCCAACATCGGCGACGTGCAGCGCGGCGCTTCCGAAACCGGATCGGCCTCATCGCAGGTGTTGTCGGCAGCGCGTTCGCTCTCGGCCGACAGCAACCGGCTGAAGCAGGAAGTGGCCAAGTTCCTGAACTCGGTCCACGCCGCCTGAGTCTCAAACGCAAGAGGCCACGCGCATGCGCGTGGCCTCGAACAACGAAATTGGCGCGATCAGGCGACCTTGGTCGTCATGTGCTTGAACATGTTGGCGCGCGCCTCATCGTCCATCTCGGCCTTGAAGGTGAACTTGTCCTTCAGCGCGACCGCACGCGCTGCCGCCGGGCGCGCCGAGATCTCGTCGACGAGCCGCTTCACGTTCGGGTATCGCGCGAACGCCTCGTCGCCGAGCTTGAACGGCACCATCCGCGCCCAGCCCCACAGCGCCATGTCGACGATCGAATAGTCCTCACCGACCATGTAGCGGCGGCCCTTGAGATGATCGTCGAGAATCTTGTAATGGCGATCGGTCTCGTACTGATAGCGATTGTGGGCGTAGTCGTGGTTCTGGTCCTTCGGCGCGAAATGCTTGAAGTGGACCGCCTGACCCGAATAGGGGCCGACGCCGGTGGCCACGAACATCAGCCAGGACAGCAATTCGGCGCGGTTCGAGGGCAGGAATTTGCCGGTCTTCTCGGCGAGATAGAGCAGGATGGCGTTGGAATCGAACACGATGGTGCCGTTGTCGTCGATCGCCGGCACCTTGCCGTTCGGATTGATCTTCAGATAGTCCGGCGCGAACTGCTCCCCCTTTCGGGTATCGATCTTGACCGGTTCGTACGGAAGTCCCGCTTCTTCCAGAAACAGCGCGACCTTGGTCGGATTCGGCGATCCGTTGAAATAGAACTTGAGCATCGGGCATCTCCCCAGTGTCTATTGCCGCGCAAACGCAGCGTCATTGCGGCCAGGCGAACTCTCTTGCCTGAAGCTGGTCTGAAAGAGCAACCGGCGACTTTGCCGGGCGGTACCTGCGCGTGGCGCAGACCGGGCGGCGTAACAAAGGCCGATCGGCGCCGTAATGACCGTCGCCGCCTACGGCCTCCTCCCGGTGGTGGCATTCGGCCCGCGCCGTCATTCCGGGGCATGCCTCTTGGCGCGAACGGCATGGGCCGTGGCTTGATGGAGTCCGGGCTCGCGCGCCTTGCGTGCGCCCCGGAATGTCAGGGGAGGGGAGTTATTCCGCGCCCATACCCGCGCGGATCTCGGCGCGCAGCTCGTCGATCAGCCTGAGGCCCTTCTTGGTCTCGACGTGCCAGAAGGTCCAGCCGTTGCAGGCTTGTGCGCCTTGCGCCACGGCGCCGATGCGGTGGATCGAGCCGACCTTGTCGCCCAGCATGATGGCGCCGTCGGCGCGCACCAGCGCGCCTAGCTTCTTCTTGGCGTCGAACAGCTTCGTGCCGGGCATGATCATGCCGCGCTCGATCAGCTCCGAGAACGCCACCCGCGGTGCTTCGCGCGCGGTCATGAACGGGGCAAGGCTCTCTTCCGGTAGCGGCTCGACCTTGGCGATGCGCGCTTCCGCAGCCTTCGCATAGGTCTTGTCGCGCTCGAAGCCGATATAGGAGCGGCCGAGGCGCTTTGCGACGGCGCCGGTGGTGCCGGTACCGTTGAAGGGATCGATGACGAGATCGCCGGGCTTGGACGAGGACAGCAGCACGCGCGCGAGCAGGCCTTCCGGCTTCTGTGTCGGATGCACTTTCTTGCCGTCGGCGCCCTTGAGTCGCTCCTCGCCGGTGCAGAGCGGGATCAGCCAGTCGGACCGCGCCTGGACGTCCTCGTTGGCCGCCTTCAGCGCCTCGTAGTTGAACGTGTAGCCTTTTGCCTTCTCGTCACGCGCGGCCCAGATCATGGTCTCGTGCGCGTTGGTGAAGCGGCGGCCGCGGAAGTTCGGCATCGGGTTGGTCTTGCGCCAGACGATGTCGTTCAGGAGCCAGAAGCCGAGGTCCTGCATGATCGCGCCGACGCGAAAGATGTTGTGATAGGAGCCGATCACCCAGATCGTCGCCGACGGCTTCATCGCGCGGCGGGCGGCCAGCAGCCAGGCCCGGGTGAAATCGTCATAGGCGGCAAACGAATCGAACTTGTCCCAGTCGTCATTGACGGCATCGACATGGGATTCGTCGGGGCGCTTGAGATCGCCCTTGAGCTGGAGATTGTAGGGCGGATCTGCGAACACCAGATCGACGCTACCTGCCTGAAGCTTCGACATCTCGGCGACGCAATCACCGAGGATGATGCGATGCGACGGGGACTCAAAATTTGTGCGGGGCGCCCTTGCAGACGCCCCGCGACGCGACTCTACCATGACTCAAGAACTCTGACTCAGGCGACGCTGTCGGCGACGCGGGACCAAACAACCGACTGGCCGTTACATTGAAGCGGCAAAGTAAAAATCGGCTTAATCCGCCGCTTTCGTGAGCAGCCCTCGCATCGCCGTTCGTGCGCGCATCGTCGTACGCGTCTGCCGTGTTTTACAGTGTATTTCGCGCTTGCTCGGCTCGCGAACGCAATCGTGGCTGCAAAAAGGCTGCAAAATTCTCTCGGAAAAACTTGCTCGGCGCTCGGAAAAAATTGCTGGCATCGGCAGGCTGCCGCACTAGGCAATTTTTGCCGGCCACGATATTGATAAAAGCAACGGAAATTTTACCTGTGTGGCGCGTTGAGCTTTCGCGTTGCTGTGCGCCGTCGAAACTGAATCAGGGACCCCAGAGGAAAGGCCGCCATGCGCTACGATGACTTCCGCCGCAGCGACGACATCGAGGATCGTCGCGACGAAGGTGGCGGCTTTGGCGGCGGCGGAGGAGGCGGCTTCGGCCTGCCGATGGGCGGCGGCGGGCTCGGCATCGGCACCATCATCATCCTCGGCCTGGTCGGTTACGCCTTCGGTATCGATCCGCGGATCCTGATCGGCGGCGCCGAGATTCTCACCGGCGGCGGCCATGCGCCGAGCTATCAGACCGATCGTCAGGCGTCCTCGGGCAAGCGCGGCGCGCCGACCGACGAGATGGGCAGCATGATCTCCGGAATCCTCGGCGAGCTCGACGATCGCTGGAGCGAGATCTTCAAGGCCAACGGACAGTCCTACACCGGTCCGAAGATCGTGCTGTTCCGCAACGCCACCAATGGCGGCCGCTGCGGCATGGCACAGTCGGCAATGGGGCCGTTCTACTGTCCGCCCGACCGGACCATCTTCCTCGACACGGCCTTCTTCCGCGAAGTCGAGACGCGCTTTCGCGGCTGCTCCGGCAAGTCGGCGTGCAATTTCACCACCGCCTACATCATCGCGCATGAAGTCGGCCATCACATCCAGAACCTGCTCGGCATCATTCCGCGCGTGACGCGGCTGCAACAGCAGGTCGGCTCGAAGGCCGAGGCCAACGCGCTCCAGGTGAAGGTCGAATTGCAGGCCGACTGCCTGTCCGGCGTCTGGGTCAACCGCGAGGCGAAGAAACGTCCGAACTTCCTGGAGCCCGGCGACATCGAGGCCGCGCTGACCACGGCGAGCGCGATCGGCGATGATACGCTGCAGCGCCAGGCGACGGGCCGCGTCGTGCCGGATTCCTTCACCCACGGCTCGGCGGCGCAACGCAAGCAATGGTTCATGACCGGCTACCAGCAGGGCACGGTCCAGGCCTGCAACACGTTCGGCCCGGGAGCGTTGTAGACCAGGCCTCATTCCCCGGACGCTGCGCGAGGCTGATGCGCCGAACCTAGTCAGGGACACGAGAGACGTATCATGGCTTCCATCGACGCGACAAAACAGTTCATCCCGCTCAACATCGCGGTGCTCACCGTATCCGACACGCGCGCGCTCGCCGACGACAAGTCCGGCCAGACGCTGGTCGACCGCCTCACCGCGGCCGGCCATCATCTCGCCGCGCGCGAGATCGTCACGGACGACGTCGAGGCGATCCGGGCCGTGATCCGCCGCTGGATTGCCGATGGCGGAATCGACGTCGTCATCACCACCGGCGGCACCGGTTTTACCGGACGCGACGTCACGCCGGAGGCGATCGAGCCGCTGTTCGAGAAGCGCATGGATGGTTTCTCGATCGCGTTCCACATGCTGAGTCATGCCAAGATCGGGACGTCGACGATCCAGAGCCGCGCCACCGCGGGCGTCGCGGGCGCAACCTACATCTTCTGTCTGCCTGGCTCGCCGGGCGCCTGCCGCGATGGCTGGGACGGCATCCTCGCAGCCCAGCTCGATTACCGCACGCGGCCCTGCAATTTCGTGGAGATCATGCCGCGGCTGGACGAGCATTTGCGCCGGCCGAAGGCGCAAGGCGCGTCGGTGTAAATGCGGACTTCTTCCTTCTCCCCTTGCGGGAAAGGTGGCGCGAGGCGCCGGATGACCGGGTCTCCACGCGCGCACCGACGTTCGCGGAGACATACCCCTCACCCAAGCGAGCTTGTATCTTCCGGCGCCGCTGCCCTCTCCCGCAAGGGGCGAGGGCACATCAATGCTCATCTCGCTCGCTGCCATAGACGCCCGGTGCGGGTCACAGGTCCATTTCCCAGGTCTCCCCGATCAAGTCCTGCCCAAAACTATGGTGCGGTTCGGAGGCGACGAGCTTGAACCCCGCGCTCTGATAGATGCCCCGTGCGGCAACCAGGACGCTTTGCGTCCACAGCGTCATCTTGTTGTAGCCCCGCTCGCGGGCGCCCTGGATGCATTGCTCGACCAGCGCGCGACCGACGCCGAGTCCCCGTGCTTTCTTCTCCACCTGCAACAGGCGCAGCTTCGCGGTCTCGTCGGTGGCCTTGACCAGGAAGATCGAGCCGATCGGCTCGCCGCCCGCTTCCGCGATCCAGCAATGCTCGCGCGCGGCATCGTAGTTCTTGATGAACTGCGCGCAGATCTCGGCAACCAGTGCCTCGTAGCTGATGTCCCAGTTGTAGTCCTCCGCGTAGGCGATCGCCTGCCGGGAGATGACCCAGCCCATGTCGCCGACGCGATGGCTGCGCAGCATGAAAGCCGCGGGCCTGCTTTGACGTTGCTCCAGCACGTCCTCGATGGTTGCCATGGCCTGCGTGAGCCGCGTCGCATCGCCGGGCGAGAGCCGAGCCAGCATTGCTGCGACCTCGTTCTGCGAGTTGAGGTTCAGCTTGGCAAAGGCCTGGCGGCCCTTGGCGGTAAGGCTGAGCTGGTATTGCCTGCGATCCGTGGCGAGCGGTTTCCGCGAAATCAGTCCCTTCTCGTCGAAGCCCTGAACGATGCGGCTGAGATAGCCGGGGTCGAGACCAAGCTCGTTTCCGATCTCCTTTGCTGCAAGCTCTTCGCGCTGCGCCAGTTCGTAGAGCACGCGCGCCTCGCTGAGCGAAAAGGGACTCTTGCCGAGGTGCTGGTCGAGCACGCCGAGCTTGCGGGTATAGAAGCGGTTGAAGGCGCGGACGGCTGCGATCTGCGCGTTTGCGACCTGTTCGGCCGCCGGATCTGATAGCGGCGATTGGGATGTCATGGGATCACCTCGATGATGATTGCCATTGTCAAACAATTATTTGACTTCGGCAAGTATCTGGTGATTCAGCCGGTCATGACGATCCGGCTGCGCAGCATGGTCCGGGACGACCGGCCGAGCCGCCGGAGCAGCCGTGCCTCGGAATGGCGGGCGTGGGGCGGATAGCCGCCGATGCGGTCGTAATGGTCACGCGCGATCAAAAGCCCCTGATCGCCGAGCGGGCCGACCAGCTTGCGCAGTACGCCCCAGAGAATGTCGCGCATTGCGGTATCGGCGTATGGGGAACGGGCATAGCGGAACACTGCCGCCCGATCCCGGCCGCTCGTGGCGACGGCCTGGATGAATTGAGTGGTTTCTTCGATCCAGCCGGTTTCCAGCACGGCGCCGGCCGGCAGGAACATCAGCCACGGCGATCGGGCCTGGAGCGCGCCGGCAGCGAGCGCAGCGCCTTGGGAGGACCCCTCGTAGCCGATGAAGCGGCAGCCGGCGACGTCGGCAACGCGCTCGATGACGCCGTTGCGCGCGCCGTCGACCAAAAGGACCTCGCGGATGACACCCGCAGCCGCGCCGGGGACCAGCGCGGCCAGGGTTGCTACCGCCGTCTGCTCGACACCGTCGGTCGGAATGATGACGCTCAGCATGATTGAGGCTTCAGTGTCTGCACTCGGGAGAAGCGTAGCAATCCATAAAGTCGTCATAAACCCCTACCGTTGCCGAGTGCAACTTTCCGGCGGTGTTTGGGCGTGCGATGGTAAACTGCAGCCTCATCGCACCCGAATATGTCACGCCGGGGCTGGTATTATTGCCAAATGTTTCGGCACAAGCTCATCCAGGCGCAATTAACCCGGAGTCCCATGGCGACAGTTCGCGGCGCGGGCAACTGGCGTCTCTCGGGGAGCGTCCTGCCAGGTTTGTCGCATGGAAAATGCTTGATCTTGATGCTCCGGGGAGATCTCACATGAACGCCAATCAGCTTGCCGCAGGCACGGCGCCGACGTCGCCGAAGGAGGCCGCGCCGACCTTGCGGATCCGGGCGCTGATGCTGGGCGACCGCATCAATGCGTCGGGCCTGGAAATCGGCACGCTCGTGTCCTCGACGCCGGCTGCCTTTCGCCTCCATGGCGGTCTTGCCGTGATCTTTCGCTACGGCGTCGTCGTGCTGATCGGGCTGCTTCCGTCCGAGGAGAAGGTCCTTATCGACAATCTGAAGCCGCGCGTGACCGGAGAGCTCAGCCCGTACGAGGAGGAGATCGCGCAGGCGCAGCTCTGCAACGAGGAAGCCGCCGAGGCGATCCAGCCGGGAGGGCCGATCTGCCTTGCCAAATTCTCCGACGACCGGCTGCTGCTGGTTGCGGATGCGCTCGCCAAGAGCACGTCGCTGGCGCGCGACGAGCGGCGCGTCGCCGCGGTCTTCGACGTGATCGAGCCGTTTGCACGGGAGCTCGCCGAGCATGGCCGCACGCCGCAACGGCGCAAGGGCATCCTGCAATTGATCGGCAATGCGCTGCTGGTGCAGCAGCGCGTCGCCGGCCGCGTCGCCATCGCCGAGAAGCCCGACGTGCTCTGGGAGAAGCCCGAGCTCGACCGGCTCTATTCGCGTCTGGAGGACGAGTATGAATTGAAGGAGCGCCTCGACACGCTCGAGCGCAAGCTCTCCGCGGTGTCGGAGACCGCCAACGCGCTGACCGACATCATCGACACCCAGCGCTCGCTCCGCCTGGAGATCGCCGTCGTGGTGCTGATCCTGATCGAGGTCGCGATGGGGACTTTTCAGCTCCTGACCGGCCGCGGTCACTAGGCATGATCCGGAAAAGTGCGAAGCGGTTTTCCGGAAGGCTCATGCGTGAACAAGAACCTAGAGCGCGACGAGGATTCATCAGAATCTCATCGCGCTTCAAGGCGTGGCGGCGCGCCTGTCATGCTGGCCGGCTTGCGCCTGCCACGCCGCAATCTCGGCAAGCGCGGCCTCGGGCCGTGTCCGGATCGTCTCGCAGCGTCCGAGATAGAGCTCTCCGGCGTCGCCTTCGATCGTGATCCACTCGCCTTCGGCAAGTGAGAGATTGCCGAGCTGGGCCCGCTTCGCGACGGGATCGATCTTCAGATCACGGCAGCCGACCACGCAGGGCTTGCCCATTTGTCGCGCCACCAGGGCCGCATGCGAGGTACGTGCACCGACCGATGTGACGATGCCGTCAGCAAGCGCGAAGCCTGCGACATCGGCGGTGCTGGTGTCGGGACGCAGCAGGATGACCGGCTCGCCCCCCGCCGAAAGGCGCTGGGCGCATTCCGACGAGAACGCCGCACGCCCGGTGCCGATGCCGCCCGAGGCGCCGATGCCGGTCGTCGCGGGCCTGCCCGGAGCAACCAATCTGGTTTCTGTGAGCGAGGCGAGGTCGATCCCAGCAATCCGCTGCAATGCCTCCGCCTTCGAGATCAAGCCTTCATGCACGAGGTCGATCGCGATCCTGACGGCGGCCCGCGGCGTGCGCTTGGCTGCCCGGGTCTGGAGGATCCAGAGCCTGCCGTTCTCGACGGTGAACTCGACGTCCTGGACATCGACGAATGCGTGCTCGAGTCGCCTCAGGATGTCGCCAAGCTCCGATTCGAGCTTCGGCAGCTCGCGCTTGATCGCCTCGGCAGCATCAGGCGCGCGTCTCCCGGAAACGACGTCTTCGCCCTGCGCATCGAGCACGAGGTCGATCATCGGGCGCGGCGCGCCGGTCGACGGATCGCGCGAGAAGGCCACGCCCGCGCCGGAGGCAAGACCGCCGTTGCCGAACACCATCGCCTGCACGGTCACCGCGGTGCCCTCGAGCGCTTCGAGATGCTGGAGGCTTCGATAAGTCAGCGCACGCTCGCTCATCCAGGAGCGATAGACTGCCTGAGCTGCGGCCTCCAATTGCGTGAACGCATCATCCAGCAGGCCATCGGCGCGATCCTCGACCAGCGCCTGCTCGCGGCTGGCGAGCCGCTCGAGCGCTTCGCTGTCGAGCTCGCGGTCGCTGTCGACGTGTTCGGCTGCGACGAGCTCCGAGATGCATGCGGCAAAGCTGGCCTGGTCGAGCTCGAGCACTGTCTCGCCAAAGCTCTCCAGGAAGCGGCGCCGGCAATCCCAGGCGAGCCGCGGCCGGCCGGTCGCCCGGATCAGGCCGTGCACGGCGTCGACCGTGCAGCCGACATTGAGAACGGTGTCGAGCATGCCCGGCATGGATCGCGCCGCTCCCGAGCGCACCGACACCAGGAGCGGCCGTCGGCGGTCTCCGAAACGCTTTCCGGTGGCGCTCTCCAGGAACGAAATTCCCTCCTTCAAGCCATCGCGCAGGTGCCGCGTGGCATGCGCCTGGCCGGCGATGATCTCGGCGCAGAGCTTGACCGGGAGCACGAAGGCAGGCGGCACTGGCAGGCCGAGCGCTGCCATGCGGGCCAGATTGGCGGCCTTGGCGCCGATCTCTTCGGCAGGCCGCAATTCGGCGGCGTCAGCGCCGATGCGCACGATATGCATGGTGGTCCCCTCAAGCTGCGAGATCGATCATGATGTGACGGCGTAGCAGGTGGCCAAACGCGGCGAAGCGATCGGTGGCGCGCTCGACGGCGCGGGCGAGCTCGATCACCGACAGCGAGGTCGCGACGTCGAAGCCGCCGCAGAAGACCAGTGCGGTCGTCGCGCGTTCGCGGCTGTCGGCGGCGTGTTCGGCGTCGATGAGGCGGGTCACAGCGGAGAGCGCGTCTTCGGAATCGGCGCGCCGACCTTCCGGCACGTCGATCGCAGCGGCGACGCCGCTCGCGGCCACGTCGGTTGCGGTCGCGGCCACTGCGCAAAGCTCGACCAGCGATGCCAGCAGGGCCGGATCAGTCGTTTCCGGCATCAGCGAGGCGATGAATGCGGCCTGCTCCAGCTCGTCGACAGCCTCCTCGACGCGATCGATCAATTGGCCGATCAGCGGGCGGGCATTGAGGCGATCGACTTCGTTGCGACTCTCGATCGCGATTCTGTCCGCCTTCTGCTCGATCATGCCGCAGCGTTGCGTCAGCAGCTTGCCGTCGGCGGGCTGACCGGCTTGCAGCGCGGCAATGTGACGTGAGATGGCGGCGACGAGATCATGGGCGAGGCCGATCTGACGCAGCACCGCCGCCAGCAGTGCGCCGTCGACGCGATCCAGGTGCCGCATCAGATCGGCTTCGATCTGGTCGCGCACCGTCCTGACCGATCGGCCCGCAAGCAATGCCTCGGTTGAGGCCCGCAACGACGCCTTCAGAAAATCGATTGCGGCGGTGCGGCCGAGCGCCTGATCGAGCCGCTCGCCGAAGCCGATCCGCGTGGGGGCGGCGTTTCGGACGGCAGATCCCAGCAGATCGTTGCCGCCGAGTTCAAGAAAGCCGCGATGGCCGATCCGCTGACGCGCCGCCCATTCCAGGATGCGTGCCGCGTCGTCCTTGGCAACCCAGGTCCTGAGCAGCTTGCGCGCCTTGTTCCAGTCGATCAGAAAGACCAGTGCGGCACCCAGCGCCGCGAGGAATTCGTTGCGATCGGCAGCATGGTCCGGCTGATACTGCCCGGTGACGAGATAGAAGGAATTGTCGTCGCCAAGGCCCGCTGCGGTGTGACGATCGAGCCCGCTCCACGTCGCCTCGAATGCGTCGAACAGCGAGATGAAGAACTTCGCCCGCGCCAGATGCACATCGGTGTAGGTGACGGTGACCGCGTTCTTCTTCACCGCGATTACGACGACGTGGGCGTCCGTGGTGCCGATATCGTTCTGGATGAGCAGCCGGCCGCCGGCGCGTGTAGCGATGGTGTCGAGACCGGGATGATCGAACTTGAGACCTCGCGTCGCGTTCAGGCCCTTCATGAAAGCAGCGACCGCCGGCCGGTCCTCGCTGTGCAGGCCGAAGACATGGGCGCCGTCGAGCGCTTCTTCCGAGCAGCTTGCGGCAAGCCTGTTGAGCTGCTTGTGCAGATCCATCACGAGACGATGCAGGCTGTCACCGCCTGCGTCGCCGACGCCGGTCAGGCGTGCGATGCGCGAGAGCTCGATCTCGCCGCTCGCATGGAGCAGACCGGCTGCGCGGATCGCCTCGAGCCGCGCCTGTGCCCTCTCGCCTTCGCTTGCCGCGCCGGCGCTGACGGCGCGGATCATGGCCGCGGCATCGTCCGCAATCTCCTGCATCATCTTCGCAAGATCGGGAGCCGCGAGCCGGCCTTGTCCGATCAGATGGGCACCACCGATCAGCGCCGCGATCGCCGCGGGAGCGATGCCTGCAGTCTGACTTTCGACACCAAGGTCATTCGCGGGCCGGCCGGGCTCCTGCGCATGCAGGGCCGCGGCCTGCAACGCGCTCATCCGCACCTTGATGCGGTCGTTGGCGGCCAGCCCTTCCGCCACCAGCGCGGGCAGCAGGATGCCGCCTTGTCCGAGCTCTTCGATGATGTGGGTTTTCATGATCTGTCCGCAACCAGGATTGATGCCGTCTCTTTGCCGCGAAGACGCGGGGACAGCATTGCGGCAGATCATTCATAAAAATGTCACGTGACACGACGTTCACGGATCAGAGCGGCGCAATGGCGCGCGATCATCATCTCTTCGTTGGTCGGAATGACCAAGACCTCGACGTTGCTGCCGCTGCCGTCGATGCGCTCGCGCGCGGCATCATTTGCCGCAACATCGATGCGCACGCCCATCCAGGCGAGGCGCTCGCTGATTGCGCCGCGAATTTCCCTGGCATGCTCGCCGATGCCGCCAGTGAAGACCAGGCAGTCCAGGCCGCCGAGCGTGGTCGCCATCATCGCGACCTGCTGCGCCGCCCGGAAGGTGAAGAGATCGACCGCATCCCGCGCCGCAACCTCGCCGCTCGCGAGCAGCGTACGCATGTCCGCCGAGATGCCGGAAACGCCGAAAAGGCCAGACTCGTGATAGAGCAGGCGCTGGATCTCCTCGACCGACATGTTCTCATGCTGCTGCAGATAGAGCAGCACGCCCGGATCGATCGTGCCGCAGCGTGTCCCCATCACGAGGCCGTCGAGCGGCGTCAGTCCCATCGTGGTGTCGACGCTGCGGCCGTCGCGCAACGCGCAGAGGCTGGCGCCGTTGCCGAGATGGGCGATCACCGTGCGCTTTGCGAAGAGTTCCGGCGCGATCTCGGCGAGTCGGCCCGCGACATATTCGAATGAGAGGCCGTGAAAGCCGTAACGCCTGACGCCAAGCGCCTCGAAGCGCCTTGGAATGGCGAAGCGGCGCGCCGGGGGCGCCAGGCCGTGATGGAAGGCGGTGTCGAAACACGCGATCTGCGTCAGCCCGGGCCGGATCGCTCCGAGCGTGCGGACCGGCGCAAGGCAGCGCGGCTGGTGCAGCGGCGCCAGCGGCGTCAGCCCCTCGAGCTTTGCGGTGATGCCGTCCGTCAGGATCAGCGGGCCCGAATAGTCGGGCCCGCCATGGACGATGCGGTGACCGACGGCGCGGAGGCTGCGTTTGCCGAAGCGGTCCTCGATGAAGGCGAGCACTTCGGCGAACAGATGGCCGCCATCGGCGTCCGAAACCTCCCTCCGGGTCTCGAACAGGTCTTCGTCCGCGGGGCCCTTCACCACGAGCCGGGGTTTTGCGTCGTGCTCGTCGAGAAGCCCCTTGCAGAGCAGGGCAGGCTCGGTTCCCGAGACATCGAACAGGCCGAACTTGATGCTCGACGATCCCGAATTGAGGACGAGGACCGTGTCCGACATCGCTAGTCGCCGGCTTCGGCCGGCGTGTTGCCGCCGGCACTGTTTTGCCACACCCAGTCGCGGATCTCGGGCATGTCCTCGCCATGCTCGCGAACATAGCGGGAGTGCTCGATCAGCTTGTCGCGGAACTGTTGCTTCACCCGCGCGGCTTTGGTCGCAAGCCCCGGCACGCGTTCGATCGCCTCGATCGCCAAATGGTAGCGGTCCAGCTCGTTGAGCACGACCATGTCGAACGGCGTCGTCGTGGTGCCTTCCTCGGCAAAGCCGCGCACATGCATGCCGGCATGGTTGGTGCGGCTATAGGTCAGCCGGTGGATCAGGTAGGGGTAGCCGTGATAGGCGAAGATCACCGGCTTGTCGCGCGTGAACAGGCCGTCGAAGTCGCGATCGGAGAGGCCGTGCGGGTGTTGCTCCCTTGGCTGCAGAGTCATCAGGTCGACGACGTTGACGACGCGAATCTTCAGGTCCGGCAGCGCCTTGCGCAGGAGGTCGACGGCGGCGAGCGTCTCCAACGTCGGCACGTCGCCGGCGCAGGCCATGACCACGTCGGGCTCACCCTGTCCGTCTTCCGTTCCGGCCCAGCCCCAGATGCCGATGCCGGCAGCGCAATGGGTCGCAGCGTCCTGCATCGAGAGCCACTGCGGCGCCGGCTGCTTGCCGGCGACGATCACGTTGATGCGGTTGTAGGTACGCAGGCAGTGATCGGCGATCCATAGCAGCGTGTTGGCGTCGGGCGGAAAGTAGATGCGGACGATATCGGCCTTCTTGTTGGCGACCAGATCGACGAAGCCGGGATCCTGGTGGCTGAAGCCGTTGTGGTCCTGGCGCCAGACATGCGAGGTCAGGAGATAATTGAGCGAGGCGATCGGGCGTCGCCACGGCAGATCCCGCGTCACCTTGAGCCATTTGGCGTGCTGGTTGAACATGGAATCCACGATGTGGATGAAAGCCTCGTAGCAGGAGAAGAAGCCGTGCCGTCCCGTGAGGAGATAGCCCTCGAGCCAACCCTGGCAGAGATGCTCGCTCAACACCTCCATCACGCGCCCGTCCTGGGCGAGGTGCACGTCGTAGGGCTCGGTCGGCTCCATCCAGACGCGTTCGGTGGCTTCGAATACGGCGTCCAGCCGGTTTGACGCCGTCTCGTCCGGTCCCATGATGCGGAAGTTGCGCTCCTTCGCGTTGAGGCGGATCACCTCGCACAGGAATTTGCCAAGTTCGCGCGTCGCTTCCGCAATGACTTCGCCGGGCTGTGGAACGTCCACGGCGAAGCTGCGAAAGTCCGGCAGCTTCAGCTCTTTCTTGAGCAGGCCACCATTGGCATGTGGATTGGCGCCCATGCGCCTGACACCTTCGGGCGCGAGCGCCTGAAGCTCGGGAATGAGCGCTCCGCTGGCATCGAACAGCTCTTCGGGTTGGTAGCTGCGCATCCAGTCCTCGAGGATCTTCAGATGCGCCGGGTTCTCGCGGCACGCTGAAACGGGCACCTGATGCGCGCGCCAAAACCCTTCGACCTTCTTGCCGTCCACCTCCTTCGGACCGGTCCAGCCCTTCGGGCTGCGCAGCACGATCATCGGCCAGCGCGGCCGCTCGACGCTTCTGCGTCCGTCCCGGGCATGCTGCTGGATCGAGCGGATGCTGACGAACGCGACGTCGAGCGCATCGGCCATGGCCTGGTGCATCAATTTGGGGTCGTCGCCTTCGACGAATAGCGGCTCATGGCCGAAACCGCGGAAGAGATCACGGATCTCGCTGTCGGGCATCCGTCCCAGGACGGTGGGATTTGCGATCTTGTAGCCGTTGAGATGCAGGATAGGCAGCACCGCGCCGTCATGGGCCGGGCTCAGGAACTTGTTCGAATGCCAGGACGCGGCCAGCGGGCCGGTCTCGGCCTCGCCGTCGCCAACGACGCAGGCGACGATCAAGTCGGGATTGTCGAACGCCGCGCCATAGGCGTGCACCAGCGCGTAACCGAGCTCGCCGCCCTCATGGATCGAGCCGGGCGTTTCCGGCGCCGCATGGCTCGGGATGCCTCCGGGGAAGGAGAACTGCCTGAACAGCTTGCGCATTCCGTCCGCATCGCGCGCGACGTCGGGATAAATCTCGCTGTAGCTGCCTTCCAGATAGGTGTTGGCAACCATGCCGGGGCCGCCATGGCCGGGACCGCAGACGTAGATGACGTTGAGATCCAGCGCGCAGATGACGCGATTGAGATGGGCATAGATGAAGTTCAGGCCGGGCGTCGTGCCCCAATGGCCGAGCAGACGCGGCTTGATGTGTTCGGGCCGTAAAGGCTCGCGCAGCAGCGGATTGTCGAGCAGGTAGATTTGCCCGACGGAGAGGTAGTTGGCGGCGCGCCAATAGCGATCGAGCAGATCGAGGTCGCCGGTCGCGGCGGCCGTTTTTCGTTGAATTGTCATGTTCCCGTCGGCTTTCACCCAGCGATCGTCACCAACATTGTTCCGGGACGATTGATCCCAGTGCCTGGATGAAACGAAATCGTCGTGACAGGCATGTTGCGAGACGTCAAAGGCGCGCGCCCGAAATTTGGGCACCTACTGTGCATGGGGTTGTTTTCACGTTTTTGGTTTGCGTTCTTGATTTGTTCCTAGGGCGTGCTATCTTGGCTTCATGAGTCCAGCATCCTCTCATGCTCTCAAGCACCCGCCGGTCACGGCGCCCTCCGAGCCGGCGGGTGCGCCTTCAGATTTCCCGGAGCTTGGCGTCGCCATCGACCGCGTGCGCCGGCGAGGGCGGGGCGCCCAGTCCAACGTCAGCGGCCGCTACGAGCCCGAGGCCCGCGTCGCCTTCGATGACGGCTGGCAGAGCCTGGAACAGCTGCCGCCCTTCAAGACCACGGTCGCCAGCGACACCTCACGCAAGGTGATCACCCGCAACGACTCGCCCGACATCGGCTTCGACCGCTCCATCAATCCCTATCGCGGCTGCGAGCACGGCTGTGTCTACTGCTTCGCGCGGCCGACTCACGCCTACCTCGGCCTGTCGCCAGGGCTGGACTTCGAATCCAAGCTGTTCGCCAAGCCCGAGGCGCCGGCGCTGCTCGAAAAGGAGCTCGCCGCGTCAGGCTATGAGCCGCGGATGATCGCAATCGGCACCAACACCGATCCGTACCAGCCGATCGAGCGCGAGCGAAAGATCATGCGCGGCATCCTCGAGGTGCTGGAACGCGCCGGCCATCCGGTCGGCATCGTCACCAAATCAGCCCTGGTGGTGCGCGACATCGACATTCTCGCGCGGATGGCCAAGCGCAATCTGGCCAAGGTCGCAATATCCGTGACCTCGCTCGATCCGAAGCTGGCGCGCACCATGGAGCCGCGGGCCTCGACACCATCAAAGCGGCTTGAGGCATTGAAGCAGCTCTCGGAGGCCGGCATTCCGACCACCGTGATGGTTGCGCCCGTGATTCCCGCGCTGAATGATTCGGAGATCGAGCGGATCCTCGATGCTGCCGCCCATGCCGGCGTCAAGGAAGCCGCCTATGTGCTGCTTCGGCTGCCGCTCGAGGTTCGCGATCTCTTCCGCGAATGGCTGATGGCGAACTATCCGGACCGCTATCGTCACGTCTTCACGCTGATCCGCGACATGCGTGGCGGACGCGACTACGATGCGAAATGGGGCGAGCGGATGAAGGGCACCGGACCGATGGCTTGGACCATCGGCCGCCGTTTCGAGATCGCCTGCGAAAGGCTTGGCCTCAACAAGCGGCGCTCGAAGCTGACGACGGATCACTTCGCGCGGCCGAAGCGGAACGGCGATCAGCTCAGCCTGTTTTGAGCGGACAGGTGCAAGAGGTGTCGCATGGTTAAGGAGCTCGCCGTGCCGGTGCCGCGGCTGACCGTCATCACGCTGGGTGTGAGCGACATCCGCGCCAGCATCGCCTTTTACGACGCGCTCGGCTTCTCACGCCGGCTGAAGGTAACGGGGGAGGCGGTCGCATTCTACGATACCGGTGGGGCGGTGCTCGCCTTGTATCCCTGGGATCAGCTCGCGGCAGACGCGACCTTGCCGGACCAGCCGCGGCCGGCGGCCTTTCGTGGCGTGACGCTCGCATGGAACTGCCGGACGCGGGAGGAGGTCGATGCGGTGTTGGCCTTTGCCCTCAGGAAGGGAGCCTCCTTGCTGAAAGCCGCGCACGAGACCCACTACGGTGGCTATTCCGGCTATTTTGCCGATCCCGACGCACATGCCTGGGAAGTGGTGGTCGCGCCGGGCATCGAGGTGGGCGACGACCGGCGTGTGCATCTGGCGGAGTAGGGCGCAGCCTGAATAGCGGGAATTACCCTGGGTTCCCGGTTGCGCTGGCGAAGCGCCTTGCGCACGATCCCGGCCATGATTCGGGACAAGTCCGCCAGGAACCCAGCCAAAGACGCGCCCAAGAAGGAGGCTGCGGGGAAGGCTGCGCCTGCGAAGGCGGCCAAGACGCCTGCGGCCAAGACCTCTACGGGCAAGGCTCCGAAGCTTGCTGTTGGCAAGAGAGGGATCATCGCCATTGCTCCCCCCAGCTTCCGGCGTGAGCGCGCGCTGATCAAGCGCGGCATCTGGCCGGTCGCGGGTTGCGACGAGGCCGGTCGCGGACCGCTTGCCGGCCCCGTGGTGGCGGCGGCGGTGATTCTCGATCCCGACCGCATCCCGCGCGGCATCGACGATTCCAAGCGGCTGACCGCCGAGGAGCGCGAGAAGCTGTTCGACAAGATCTGCGCCAGCGCGCAGGTGTCGGTCGCCGTCGCCTCGCCCGCCCGGATCGACCGCGACAATATTCTGCGTGCCTCGCTGTGGGCGCTGAAGCGCGCGGTGGTCGCACTGCCCGAGCCGCCGAGGCACGTCTTCGTCGACGGCCGCGACCGGCTCGACACCGAATGCGACTGCGAGGCCGTGATCGGCGGCGATGGTATCGTGCTGTCGATCGCAGCGGCGTCCATCGTCGCCAAGGTCACCCGCGACCGGCTGATGTGCGCGCTGGCGCAGGACTGCCCCGGCTACGGTTTCGAGCAGCACAAGGGCTACGCCGTGCCCGAGCATCTCGACGCTCTCGATCGTCTCGGCCCCTCCATTCACCACCGCAGCTTCTTCGCCCCCGTCGCCGCCGCCCGCGCCAAGCACATGCCGTGGACCGTCGAGCCGGTGCAGGATCTGTTCTCGGTGGTCGATGCAGAGGTGCAGGTGGAGGCGAGCGTCGAGATTGACGCGGCTGCCAGCCTCTAGGGTTGGCTCGACAGCTTCTCCATCGTCAGGGCCGGGCTTGACCCGGCCATCGCGTCTTTCTGCGGCACGAAGAACGTGGATGGCCGCAACAAGCCCGGGCATGACGAGCAAACCGTCGTTGCCACAGCGTGTGACGCCCTTTATCAAAACAGATGTGAGCGAATAGGGCCGGCTGGACTGGCTGCATCTTTCGGACGTTGCATGCGGTTTACCTCCCTGGTCATCGAGCTCATTCGCGCCCGGCCGCGGCTGATCGTCTGGATCGCCGTGCTGCTGCAGGCCGCGATGTGGCTGTTTGTGGCGCTGGTGTTCTACCGCAGCCCGCCCGGCAACCTCGCGACCCTCCTGGCATTCGGCAGGGAATACCAGGTCGGCACCGATCTCGGCCCGCCGCTGCCGGTCTGGCTCGCTGACATCGCCTATCGCGCCGCCGGCGGCCACATGTTCGGCGTCTATGTGCTCGCCCAGCTCTGCGAGATCGCGACCTTCATCGCACTCTATCATCTCTCACGCGCCGTGGTCGGTTCGCAGCAGGCGGTGCTCGCCGTGCTGCTGACCATGACGGTGCTGGCCTTCTCCTCGCCTGCGCTCGACTTCGGCCCTTTGGTGCTGGCGCGGCCGCTCTGGGCGCTGTTGCTGCTGCACTCCTGGCAGATCATCGGTCAACGTCGCGGCAATGCCTGGTTCGCGTGGTCGATCGAAGCGGGGCTGTTGCTGCTGACCACACCTGCGGCGATCTTTCTCCTCCTGCTGATCGTCGTCTTCGCGCTCTCGACCGCCGGAGGCCGCCGAACGCTGCGCGGGCTCGATCCGCTGTTTGCGCTGATCGTTGTCGCGGTGCTGGCACTGCCCTATGCGGTGTGGCTGGTGCGTGCCGAGACATTGACAATGCCGGCACTGCCGCAAGTATCGGAGCTAAAAGCCCGCGCGCTGCACGCGGCCTGGCTGCTGGGAGGGTTGGCGCTTGGGGCGGCCGCCATCCCGGCGCTGATCTTCCTCAACACCGGCCTGTTCGCCGGCAAGGGCGAGGAGCCGCCGATCATCTACCGCCCGCCGGTCGAGCCGCTTGCGCGCAGCTTCGTCTTTTACTTCGCGCTGGCTACGCCGCTCGGAGCCGTGCTGATCTCGGGCCTGCTAGGAATCGACGCCGTCGTCGGCGGGCCCGGTGTCGTGCTGATCATGTCCGGACTTGCCGTGGTCGTTACGGCCGGAGATCTCATCGCCATGCGCCGCACACGGATGCTGCGCACGGTATGGACTGCGGCCGTCGTGGCGCCCGCCGCCGGCGTGGTGCTCGCCGTCCTGTTCTTGCCCTGGACGGGCGCCAACGAGATTGCGACCTCGATGCCAGCGCGGGCGATCTCGGACTTCTTCGATGAGAGCTTTGCCCGCCGCACCAACCATCGCCTGCGCGCCGTCGCCGGCGAAACCCAGCTTGCCAGCCTGATTGCGCTGCATTCCGGCCGGCCGCACCTCTTCATCGACGCCGACCCTGCGCGCACGCCGTGGATGAATCAGACCAAATTCAGCGAGACCGGCGGCGTCGTGGTCTGGCGCGCTTCCGACACCGCCGGCACGCCGCCGCCGGACATTCTCAAACGATTCCCGGACATCGTGCCGGAAGTGCCGCGCGCCTTCGAATGGCTGGTCACCGGCCGCCAGCAGCTGCTGCGCATTGGCTGGGCCATCGTGCGGCCGAAGGGGACGTAGGCCTGGAGTAGTTACACGGCCCCTTGGGCCAGCACCTTCGCGATCGCGCGCAGATCCTGCCAGGCGAGCCGCTTGTACGATGGCGAGCGCAACAGATACGCCGGGTGGAACGTCGGCAGCGCGCGGATGGTGCGGCCACCTGTGTCGTAGTCGAACCAACGACCGCGGGTGCGCATGATGCCCTCGCGCGTTCCGAGCAGCGTCTGCGTCGAGGGATTGCCGAGCGTCACCAGCACGTCGGGGTTCACGAGCTCGATGTGGCGCTTGATGAAGGGCAGGCAGATTTGCGTCTCCTGCGGCGTCGGCGTGCGGTTGCCGGGCGGCCGCCACGGAATGACGTTGGCGATGTAGGCGGTGGTGCGGTTTAGCCCGATCGCGCCGATCATGAGGTCGAGCAGCTTGCCGCTACGTCCGACGAAGGGGAGCCCTTCGATATCCTCGTCGCGCCCCGGAGCTTCGCCGACGAACATGATGCGCGCCTGCGGATTGCCGTCGGCGAACACCAGCCGCGTCGCCGTGTGCTTCAGCGCACAGCCTTCAAAGCCCTGCATCAGCTCGCGCAACGCCTCCAGTGTCGGCGCAGTGCGCGCGGCCTCGCGAGCGGACGCGATCGCGACGTCGGGTGCAGGGGCAGCTTCGCCCCGCATCACTGCGGGCGCGACGACCGGCCGCGGCGCTTCGACCGGAGGTGCCGCACGTGGAGCCGGTGGCGGGACGTCCAATTCCGCCAGGCGGTCGATCGGTTCCTCCGCGAGCGCGCAGTCGACCCCGGCCTCCAGATAGAAGGCGAGAAGCTCTCGGACGGTGGGTGCGGGCTCGGGGATCATGGGAAAGTCTGACTTTTATACCACCTTGGGCGGCCTTGCATCCCAGCGGAATGCATTTCCGAGGTTGTCCTACCCGGAAAAATCGGAAACAAGGAGGCGCAAACGACCGAGGACCGTCTCAAGGGCTGAGATCAGATGAGCATCGAAGAACTTCCCCCGCGCGAATCCATGGAATTCGACGTCGTCATCGTCGGCGCCGGCCCCTCGGGTCTGTCGGCCGCGATCCGGCTGAAGCAGCTCAATGCCGATCTCAACGTCGTCGTGGTGGAGAAGGGCTCCGAGGTCGGCGCGCACATTCTCTCGGGCGCCGTGATCGATCCGGCCGGGCTCGACAAGCTGATCCCGGACTGGCGCGAGGATTCGGACTGTCCGCTCAAGACTGAGGTGAAGGACGACCGCTTCTACTGGATGACGGCTGGCGGTGCGATCAAGCTGCCGAACTTCATGATGCCGCCGCTGATGAACAATCATCACTGCTACATCGGCTCGCTCGGCAATGTCTGCCGCTGGCTGGCGCGCAGGGCCGAGGCGCTGGGGGTTGAGATCTATCCCGGCTTTGCCGCCGCCGAGGTGCTCTATGACGAGGAGGGCAAGGTCAAGGGCATCGCCACCGGCGACATGGGCGTCGGCCGCGACGGCAAGCCGAAGGACTCCTTCACCCGCGGCATGGAATTGCTCGGCAAGTATACGCTGTTCGCCGAAGGCGCCCGCGGAAGCCTGACCAAGCAGCTCATCAACAAGTTTGCGCTCGATGCCAAGAGCGAGCCGCCGAAGTTCGGCATCGGCCTCAAGGAGGTCTGGCAGATCGATCCCGCCAAGCACCAGAAGGGAATGATCCAGCATTCCTTCGGCTGGCCGCTCGATATGAAGACGGGCGGCGGCTCGTTCCTCTATCACTACGACGACAATCTCGTCGCCGTCGGCTTCGTCGTGCATCTCAACTACGACGATCCCTATCTCTCGCCGTTCGACGAGTTTCAGCGCTTCAAGACCCATCCCTCGATCCGCGGCACCTTCGAAGGCGCCAAGCGGCTCGCTTACGGCGCCCGCGCAATCACCGAGGGCGGCTATCAGTCGGTGCCGAAGCTCAGCTTCCCCGGCGGTGCGCTGATCGGCTGCGCGGCCGGCTTCGTCAATGTGCCGCGCATCAAGGGTGTGCACAATGCAATGGGCACCGGCATGCTCGCCGCGGAACACGTCGCCAGTGCGCTCGCGGCCGAGCGCGCCAACGACGAAATCGTCGAGTACGAGAATGCGTGGCGTTCGTCCTCCGTGGGCAAGGATCTGTTCCTGGTCCGCAACGTCAAGCCGCTGTGGTCGAAGTTCGGCACCGTGCTCGGCGTCGCGCTCGGCGGCTTCGACATGTGGTGCAACACGCTGTTCGGCGCTTCGCTGTTCGGCACGCAGTCCCATCTCAAGCATGATCGCGCCACGCTCGATCCGGCCAAGCAGCACGCGCCCAAGAACTACCCGAAGCCCGACGGCAAGATCACCTTCGACAAGCTGTCCTCGGTGTTCCTGTCCAACACCAATCACGAGGAGGACCAGCCGGTCCATCTGAAGGTCGCCGACATGAACCTCCAGAAGACCTCCGAGCACGACGTCTACGCCGGGCCCTCGAACCGCTATTGCCCGGCCGGCGTCTATGAGTGGATCGAGGAAGGGTCCGGCCCGCGCTTCCAGATCAACGCCCAGAATTGCGTCCATTGCAAAACCTGCGACGTGAAGGACCCCAACGGCAACATTACCTGGGTTCCCCCGGAGGGCGGCGGGGGTCCGAATTACGAGGCGATGTAAGCCCACGTGAACAAGGTGATCTGGCGCACGTTCGCGTGAGGACCCGGCTGCGGCTACCCGCCGCGGCCACGATAAGGCCACAGTAACGGCGTCTTGGGGCGCTCTTGGCGGATTCGCTTGGCCGATTTGGGTATGCGGCGGGAACGCCGGTCCGAATCCTTGCGGCGAAGCGCCAAAAGCGGCATTGTCGGCCTGACGGTTCCGGGTCCCAATGCTACCGGCCGCGTTTGCATGCGATACGGCCTTCTGTTGCAAATCCAGGCACTACCAACTCAAGGCGAGCCCTGATGTTTTCAAATCGTTTCAACCGCTGGACTGTTGCCGCCATCGCTCTCATGAGTGCCGCGATCGCGACGCTCCCCGGCGCGGGCCTGGCGCAGACGCCGGATCATCCGGAGAACACGGCGGCACAGTTTCCGACACGAAACGATCTGAAGTCGCTCACCGGCGCCGGCAGCTATCTCGCCGCCCGCCATGCCAGCGTCGAGCGCGATGCCGCCTCGGCCGCCGCATTCTACCGCTCGGCGCTGCGCACCGATCCGAAGAACAATGAATTGCTCGACCGTGCCTTCATCTCTTCGGTCGCCGACGGCGACATCGAGGAGGCGGTCAAGCTGGCCGAACGCATCCTCACCATCGACAGGACCAACCGCGTCGCGCGTCTCGTCGTCGGCGTGCACGATCTCAAGCTGAAGAAGTACGCGGCCGCGCAGACCAACATCAACCAGTCGATCCGCGGCCCGATCACCGATCTTGTCGCCACGCTGCTGTCCGGCTGGGCCGCTTATGGTGCGGGCGATGCCAAGGGTGGTGTCGCCACCATCGACAAGCTGGCAGGACCGGAATGGTATCCGCTGTTCAAGGACCTCCATGCCGGCATGATCCTGGAGCTCTCGGGCAAGGAGAAGGACGCCGGCACCCGGTTCGAGCGCGCCTACAAGCTCGACGACTCAATGCTGCGCGTGACCGAGGCCTATGCGCGCTGGCTGTCGCGCAACAAGGAATCCGCCGCGGCCACCGCCGTCTATCAGGCCTTCGACAAGAAGCTCGCGCGCCATCCTCTGATCCAGGAAGGCCTGCGCGAGACCAAGGCGGGCAAGAAGATGCCGCCGCTGGTCGATTCCGCGCAGGCGGGCGCGGCCGAAGCGCTCTACGGGATCGGCGCCACGCTGACCCGCCGCGGCGGCGAGGATCTGGCGCTGGTTTATCTTCAGCTCTCGCTCTACCTGCAGCCGACCCATCCGCTGGCGCTGCTCTCGCTCGCCGATCTCTATGAATCGGTGAAGCGGCCGAAGATGGCGATCAAGGTCTATGAGCGCGTGCCGGCGACCTCGCCGCTCAAGCGCAATGCACAGATCCAGCTCGCCATCGATCTCGATTCCGCCGACCGCACCGAAGAGGCGATCAAGATCCTCAAAGGTGTCACGTCGGAGGATCCCAAGGATCTCGAAGCCATCATGGCGCTCGGCAACATCGAGCGTGGCCGCAAGAGGTTCGGCGACTGCGGCGCGACCTATTCGCTGGGAATCGATGTGCTGCCGCCCGGCAACGACAAGGCCAACAGCGTCTGGTATTATTATCGCGGTATCTGCCAGGAGCGATCCAAGCAGTGGGCCAAGGCCGAAGCCGACATGAAAAAGGCGCTGGAGCTCCAGCCCGACCAACCCCACGTTCTCAACTATCTCGGCTATTCCTGGATCGACCAGGGCATCAACCTCGACGAAGGCATGAAGATGATCAAGCGCGCCGTCGAGCAGCGTCCCGACGACGGCTACATCGTTGACTCTCTCGGCTGGGCTTATTACCGCATCGGCAATTACGAGGAAGCGGTAAAGAACCTCGAGCGCGCGATCGATCTCAAGCCCGAGGATCCCACCATCAACGACCATCTCGGCGATGCCTATTGGCGCGTCGGCCGCACCCTGGAAGCCAAGTTCCAGTGGTCGCATGCCCGCGATCTCAAGCCTGAGCCGGAAGAACTGCCGAAGATCGAGGCCAAGATCGCCAATGGTCTCCCCGACGACAATTCGAACTCTTCGGCCGCGCAGGCGGAGAAGAAGAAGGACGACGGCAAGGGCGGTTGAGCTGGCGCATGATCCGGACCGTAGGGCCGCGTTCGCGCAAAGTGCGTCGCGGTTGGCCGGCAAGATCATGCGCGACAAATGAAGTAGGTGGGGGCTGTCGCCGATGCCGGCGTTGACTGAAGAGGGGCGCGCGAAGGTCAATCTCAGCCTTCGCGTCGTGGGCCGTCGCGCCGACGGCTATCATGATCTCGAAAGCGTGGTTGCTTTTGCCGACTGTGCCGACCGGCTCACCCTGGAGCCGGGCGGCGAGTTGAAGCTCAACACGACCGGGCCGCTGGCTGCGGCTTGCGGCGATACCGCCGACAATCTCGTGCTCAAGGCCGCCAGGCTTCTGGCCGAGGCCGTGCCCAATCTGAAGCTGGGCGCCTTCACGCTCGACAAGGTGCTGCCCGTTGCCGCCGGGATCGGTGGCGGCTCGGCCGATGCTGCCGCGGCGCTGCGCCTCCTGGCCCGCCTCAACGGTTTGTCGCTCGATGATCCCCGCGTTCAGAAGGTTGCGCTCGCGACCGGTGCGGACGTGCCGGTTTGCCTTCTCTCGCGCGCCTGCGACATGACCGGCGTTGGCGAGCAGCTGTTGCCGCTCGCGCTGCCCAGCATGCCCTGCGTCATGGTCAATCCGCGCGTGCCGGTTGCGACCAAGGATGTGTTTCAGGCCCTCGGCCTGCGCAACGGCGAACTCCTGGTCGGCGTTACCGACGTCATCCGCGCGCCGGCCTGGCCGGAGGAGGGCGCTTCAATTGCCGATTGGGTCGAAGTTCTCGAAACGGTCGCCAATGACCTGGAAGCGCCCGCCATGCGCATCGAGCCGGTGATCGGCGAGGTGCTGGAGGCTCTGCGCGGCTCTGCCGGCGTCAAGCTCACCCGCATGTCCGGTTCCGGCGCAACGTGTTTTGCAATCTATGGCTCTTCGGCCGACGCGCATGCCGCTGCGGAAAAGATCCGGCGCGATCACTCCGGCTGGTGGGTGCATGCGGGGACGTTGAGCTGAATTCTCTCTCTCCGTCATTGCGAGCGCAGCAAGGCAGCCCAGAAACTGTCCGGGCTGCCGGTCTGGATCGCTTCACTGCTGTCGCAATGATGTGGATGGAGCTGAGCTAGCCCGCGCTGCTCTCATCGAGCTTGAGGAAGTTCCGGATCTCGCCCAACACCTCGTGCGGCTTGTCATGCTGCAGCCAATGCCCGGCCCCGGCGATGGTCTTGATGCGCGCATCTTGGAAATAGCGCTCCAGGCCTGCCCCCTTCGCGCCCGCCAGAAAACTCTCGCCGGCATTGAGCAGCAGCGTCGGGCAGGCGATGCGTGACCAGAGCTCGATGTGATCGTCCGGCCAAAGCCGGTGCGGCGCGGAGGCGCGCTGGTACGGATCGAACTTCCAGCTGTAGGTGCCGTCCTCGTTCTGCCGCGTGCCGTGGGCTGCGAGATGCAGGGCAAGATCACGGGACAGCCGTTTGTTGTGAAGCATCATCTGTGCGGCGGCGTCCTCGATCGTCGAGTAGCGGCGCGGGATGCGGTCATGCAGCTTGTCGAGCTGGGTCACCCATTTGCCAATGCGCTCATGCGCCGGCGGCTTCCGAGCGTCCGGCAGCATGGTCACGCCGTCGAGGACGACCAGCTTGGAGACCAACTCGGGGAATGATCCTGACAAGATCAGGCTGACCATGCCGCCCATCGAATGACCGATGAGGGTGATTTGAGGTGCTGCGATATGACGGACGAGCTGGGCGAGATCGTAGACATACTCCGTCAGCGCGTAGCTGCCGCCCCTAGTCCAGTCGGAATCGCCGTGGCCGCGCAGGTCGGGTGCGAGCACGTGGAAATTCGGCTGCAACGATCGGGCGATATGATCCCAGCTCCGGCAATGATCGCGCCCGCCATGGACCAGGATCAGAGGTGGCGCACTCTCGTTGCCCCAGTCGGCATAATGCAGCCGCAGGCCGTGCGATTCATAGAAGCGGCTTTGCGGGGCGCTAGCCATTGGCCGGCCGCCGCGCCAGTGCGAGCGAGAGGCCGAGGCCAGCGATGAAGACCCCGGAGCCTTGCGTGAGGCGCCGCATCAGATGCGGCCTTCCGATCAGCTGCGTACGTGTCGCGGAGGCCATCGCTACCACCACGACGTCTGCGAGCGTGTTCAGCGTCACCGAGATCGTGCCAAGCATAATGAACTGCAGCGCCGGGTTCGTTCCCGCGGGATCGAGAAATTGCGGAATGAAGGCGAGGAAGAACGCCGCGGTCTTCGGATTCAACGCCTCGACGAGCACGCCGTCGCGGAACGCGCGCTTGTCTCCGACGGGCTCGCCTTCGAACGACAGCCCACGGCCGGCGCTGCGATACGTCCTGATGCCGAGCCAGACCAGATACAGCGCCCCGACGAATTTCACGGCGGCGAACAGTTCCGCGCTGGCCAGGATGATCGCGGAGATGCCAAGGCTGCCCGCCACCACATGAACCAGCCCGCCCAGAGCGGTGCCTGCGGTTGACGCGAAGCCGCTGGCGCGTCCCTCGGACAGGGTTCGTGCCGCGACGTAGAAGATGCCCGGACCGGGAACGGCGGCAATGAGACAGGCTGTGGCCAGGAACAGCCAGAAGTTCGTTTCGATCATCCTGTTTTCGTAGCGGAGCGAGCGGCGATTGCAAGGCCTCTCGCTTAGCCCATCCGGCGGAAGATCACGCTGGCGTTCACGCCGCCGAAGCCGAACCCATTGGAGATGGCATGCTCCATCGGCAACGGCCGCGCCGTGCCGGCGACGATGTCGATACCGTCCGCGCCCGCGTCGGGGTTCTCGAGATTGAGCGTTGGCGGCGCGATCTGGTCGCGCAAAGCGAGAATGGTGAATATCGCCTCCAGGCCTCCGGCGGCGCCGAGCAGATGGCCGGTGGCCGATTTGGTCGCGCTGACAGCGATGCTCCGAGTACGTCCGAACAGCGCGCCGATCGCGCCAAGCTCGCTCTCGTCGCCGGCTTGAGTCGAGGTCGCATGTGCGTTCAGGTGTTGCACATCCGCGGGCGCAAGCTTCGCTTGTCGAAGCGCGATCTCCATGGCGCGGCGGGCGCCCTCGCCATCGGGCGGGCCCGAGGTCATATGATAGGCATCCGCCGTCGTGCCGTAGCCGACGAGCTCGGCGACCGGTGTAGCACCACGCGCCAGCGCATGCTCGAGCTCCTCGATCACCAGGATGCCGGCGCCTTCGCCCATCACAAAGCCGTCGCGGTCGCGATCGAACGGGCGCGAGGCGCGTTCGGGCTCGTCGTTAAAGCTGCTCGACAGCGCGCGGGCCGCGGCAAAGCCGCCGAGGCTGACGATGTCGATGCAGGCCTCGGCGCCGCCGCAGATCGCGACATCGGCTTCGCCGGCGCGGATCATGCGCGCGGCATCGCCGATCGCCTGCACGCCGGCGGCACAAGCGGTGACCGGCGTACCCAGCGCTCCCTTGTAGCCGTATTTGATCGAGACCTGGCCGGCGGCGAGATTGGCGAGGAACGAGGGGATCGTGAATGGCGAAAGCCGGCGCGCGCCGCGCTGCTCGGTGATGCGCACCGCTTCCGCGATCGCCGGGAACCCGCCGACGCCGGAGGCGATGATCGTTGCGGTCCGCTCCAGCGCCGCCGCATCCTGCGGCGTCCATCCGGCCTGCGCGACCGCCTCTGCGGTGGCAAGCAGCGCGAACAGGATGAAGCGGTCCATCTTGCGCTGGTCTTTCGGCGCGGCCGCCTGTGCCGGGTCGAAGCCGCCCTTGGTGTCATCGGCCCTGTCTGGCACGAGCCCCGCGATGCGCGCGGGCAGTGCCTGCGCCCATTCGGGCAGCGGGCGCAGCCCGCTTTGGCCGGCGAGAAGCCGTCGCCAGGACAATTCGATACCGCAGCCGAGCGGCGACACAGCTCCCAGTCCCGTCACGACGATACGACGCATGTCAGTCTCCAGCCGGCACGACGGCCGGGTTCATGGCCTTGAGCGAAGCGAGCCGCGCGCGCATCTTGCTGCTGGCCCGGGGGCCTGCGATGACGACTGCATTGGCGAGAGTGATCGGCTGCATGTCGCCGGCGTTGACCACGACCGGATCGACCGGGCGAGCGTCACTCCGGTTCGCCAGCAGGATGGATTTGCCTTTAGGGGCGAGATGCTTGTTGCCCCAGGCCAGCAACGCCGCGATCACGGGAAAGAAGTCCCGCGCCTTGTCGGTCAGCACATATTCATAGCGCGGCGGTCGCTCCTGATAGCGGCGGCGCGTGAACATGCCGCTCTCAGTGAGATGCGCAAGGCGCCGCGACAGGATGTTCGGCGCGATGCCGAGGCTTTGCGAGAACTCGTCGAATTTGGTCGCGCCCTGCATCGCATCGCGCAGGATCAGGATGCTCCACCATTCGCCGACCGTCTCCACGGCGCGGCCGACGGGACATTCCTGGATGGAGGGCGATTTGGGCTGCATGAACGGAGGTTAGGGAAGTTACTTTCAAAATGCAAGTGACTAGGGGTGACGCTGGAGGTCGACAGGGCGCAGCGAAGCAATCCAGCTTGTTGCCGCGGCGGGATTCTGGACGGCTTAGCTGCGCTCGCAATGACTGGGCGGGAGCAGCGGTATCAGCCCGACACCGTCACCTGAGATGCCGGAGCGCAGCGAAGGCCTCGAAGGGCGACGGCCATGCTGCAGCTCGCGGCTCCCAGCGATGCAACGCATCGCGCTGCTTCCGCCTCGGGATGACCGAGTCGGCAACGGTGCGAAATCAGGAATACGTCAGCCCGGTCGGCTAATGCGACCTGGCCAAACAGAACGCCACGACCTGCTCCAGCGCGCTCTTCATCGGCGAGGACGGGAACAGCGCCAGCGCGTCCACCGCCATGGCGCCGTAATGCTGGGCGCGGCTCAGCGTGTCCTCGAGCGCGCGGTGCTTGTTCATGAGCCCGATGGCGTGGTCAAGATCGGTATCGCCGATCTCGCCTCGCTCCAGCGCGCGGATCCAGAACGCGCGCTCGGTGTCGTTGCCGCGGCGGAAGGCGAGCACGACCGGCAGGGTGATCTTGCCCTCGCGGAAATCGTCGCCGGTGTTCTTGCCGAGCTTGGCGCTCTTGCCCCCGTAGTCGAGCACGTCGTCCACGAGCTGGAAGGCGATGCCGAGATTCATGCCGACCGAGCGGCAGGCGGTCTGCTCCGCCTTCGGGCGGTTGGCGATGACGGGGCCGACCTCGCAGGCGGCGGCGAACAGTTCAGCGGTCTTGCCGCGGATCACGGCGAGATATTCGTCCTCGGTGGTCGCGGTGTTTTTGGCGGCAGCAAGCTGCATCACCTCGCCCTCGGCGATCGTGGCGGCGGCTGCGGAGAGGATGTCGAGCGCGCGTAGCGATCCGACCTCGACCATCATGCGAAATGCCTGGCCGAGCAGGAAGTCGCCGACCAGCACGCTCGCCTCGTTGCCCCAGAGCATGCGCGCCGACAGCTTGCCGCGGCGCATCTCGCTCTCGTCGACGACGTCGTCGTGGAGCAGGGTGGCGGTATGCATGAACTCCACGGAAGCGGCGAGCTTGATATGGCCGTCGCCGGTGTAGCCGGCGAGGTTGGCCATGGCGAGGGTCAGCATCGGCCGCAGTCGCTTGCCTCCGGAGGAGATCAGATGGTTGGCGACTTCCGGGATCATGGTGACGTCCGAACCGGTCCGCGACAGGATCGTGGCGTTGACGCGCTCCATGTCAGGAGCGACAAGGGCAACCAGCTCTTCGATCGACGCGCCGGGAGCTTCGAAAGGTACGATGACGGCCACGCCGGTCTCCAATATTTGCCCGGAAGGGCTATTCTGATGCAAAGACAATAGAAACTGGCGGCGCACCCGGCAAGACCTCGGAACCATTGACATCAGCCGCCTACCCCTTTCAGGCAGGAGATCTGCGTTTTGCGTGAACTGGTTCGGACCAACGACATGGTGCTGGTGTCGGCGATCGGCGCGCTGCTCGACGGCGCCAACATCCATCACCTGGTGCTGGACCAGAACATGAGCATCATCGAGGGCTCGCTCGGCATCTTGCCGCGGCGGATCCTGGTTCACGAGGACGATGTCCAGGAGGCAAGGGAGCTCCTCACCGAGGCCGGCCTCAGCCACGAATTGCGCGGCGATGATTGAGGCCGCGGACATGACCGAGGATGCTTTTCTCGGCGGGCAATTGCGGCTCAGGCAGAAGCGGTCCGGCCATCGCGCCGGGCACGATGCCATCCTGCTTGCGGCGGCCACCGACGCCCGGGCGGGGGACCGCGTGGTCGATTTCGGCGCCGGCATCGGCACGGCCGGATTGGCGCTGGCCCGGCGCGCCGCAGGGATCAGGCTGAGCCTCGTCGAGATCGATCCGGAGCTGGCGGAGCTTGCGCGCGGCAACGCGCTGGCAAACGGGATCGCCGCCGAGACGATCGTGCTCGACGTCACGGCAGATGCGCAGGCCTTCGCGGCAAATGGTCTCGCGCCCGACAGCGTCGATGCAGTGTTGATGAATCCGCCCTTCAACGATCCGGCGCGGCATCGCGGCTCGCCCGATCAGGCGCGCCACGCCGCTCATCTGGCGACGGAGGACACTCTGCATGCGTGGGTGCACGCAGCGCGTCGAGTCCTGCGCTCGAACGGTGTGCTGACGCTGATCTGGCGGGCAGATGGACTGGCGGACGTGCTGGCGGCGCTGTCACGCGGCTTCGGCAGCCTCTCGATCCTGCCGGTCCACGGCGAGGCGGAACGGCCGGCCATCCGAGTGCTGGTGCGTGCGGTGAAGGGCGGCCGTGCGCCGACGCGTCTGCTGCCGGGCCTGATGCTGAATGACGCGTCGCGTTCGTCCGGAAGCGAGGTGACGGACATTTTGGAAGGGAGAGCGGCCTTGCCGCTGGTGGAACCTCGAGGGCTTACCGGGGAAGCGATTCCGGCTGTTGCTCCTGCGGGGAGGTCAGGCGGATCGCCATGAACAGCGCGCCAATCAGCAGCATCAGCAGATAGATTTTCATGATGTTCTCCGCTGCCTATTGCAGCCTCCAAACGGGAAATCTGCAAAACACGTTCCGGGCACTTCCAATGACACTCGCGTGATAAGAAATGGTTAATCAGAGGTAACGGCATGGCCGAGCAATTGAATGATCGTGAGAGTTCCGGCCTGGCCGACAGACTCATGCAATATCTGCCGGCCCGCTTTCGACCGGGCACGGCAGTGGTCCCGGTGGTGCGGCTGTCGGGCGTGATCGGCGCGGTGACGCCGCTGCGCCCCGGTCTGACGCTTGCGGGCATCGCCAAAGTGCTGGAGCGCGCGTTTTCGTATCGACACGCCAAGGCGGTGGCGCTCGTGATCAATTCTCCAGGCGGCTCGCCGGTGCAGTCGCGCCAGATTTATCTGCGCATCAAGCAACTCTCAGCGGAGAAGAAGCTGCCGGTGCTCGTCTTCGTCGAGGACGTCGCGGCCTCGGGCGGTTACATGATCGCCTGTGCCGGCGATGAGATCATCTGCGATCCCTCATCGATCCTCGGCTCGATCGGCGTGGTCGGCGGCAGTTTTGGTTTTCAGGAGGCGATCAGGCGGCTCGGCATCGAGCGGCGTCTCTACACATCAGGCGAGCACAAGGCGATGCTCGATCCGTTCCTCCCGGAGAATCCCGACGACGTCGCCAAGTTGAAAGCGATCCAGCGCGAGATCCATCAGATCTTCATTGCGCTGGTGAAGGAGAGCCGCGGCGCACGGCTGAAGGGAGCGGACGAGACGCTGTTCACCGGAGAATACTGGGCCGGCGATAGAGCCATCGCGCTGGGGCTCGCAGACGGTATCGGCGATCTCCGCTCAACTCTTCGTGCCCGCTATGGCGAGAAGGTTCTCACTCCCGTGATCGCGCAGCCGACCGGGCTGCTCTCCGGCTTCTTGGGCCGGAAATCGCCTGGCGCGGGGCAGCTTTCAGCCCTGGAGTCGATCGCCGGCCTGCCGGACGAGCTGATCTCGGCTGTCGAGACGCGCGCGATCTGGGCAAAATTCGGGTTCTAGGCCAAGCCCGCCCGCGCCAATTGGCCCGGGCCGGGCCAATTGCGGCGCAGGCCCATCTGGGTAACAATGTGCGTGGGGGCTAAGCACTAGACGAGGATCGACCGATGCCGCCGTTCGTCGCTTTCGCGGGCGTGCTGGGCGGGCTTGCCGTGGTCCGTTGGGCCTACAAGACCGCCATGAAGATCAATCAGGAGCTGGATGAGATGCGCCTGTCGCGCGTCACCGAGGCCGCTCCTATGGGGGATATCAAGACGCTGAAGCGAGACCCCGTGTCGGGGGCCTACCGGCCGGGTTAGGAGCTGCCTTTCACATGCACCGTCATTCCGGGACGCCCGTAGGGCGGACCCGGGATCGTCGGATTCCGGGTTCGATGCTGCGCATCGTCCCGGAATGACTGGTCAATTAAGCCCTTCGCCTTGATTCCCATCCTTGCCGTCGATACGGTCCCGCGCGATTCAAACCCCCGCGAGAGCCCGATCTGACGATGGACGCCTCATTGCCCGCCCATATGCGCCCGGAACGCTCGTTCCAGGGCTTCATCCTCGCGCTCCAGCGGTTCTGGGCCGAGCAGGGCTGCGTGATCCTGCAGCCCTACGACATGGAGATGGGTGCGGGCACCTTCCATCCGGCGACCACGCTGCGTGCGCTCGGGCCCAAACCCTGGAACGCCGCCTATGTACAGCCCTCGCGGCGGCCCAAGGACGGCCGCTACGGCGAGAACCCGAACCGGATGCAGCACTACTACCAATTCCAGGTCATCATGAAGCCGTCGCCGCCGAATCTTCAGGAGCTGTACCTGAAGTCGCTGGCCGCGATCGGCATCGATTCCGCCGTGCACGACATCCGCTTCGTCGAGGATGACTGGGAGAGCCCGACGCTGGGTGCGTGGGGCCTCGGCTGGGAGTGCTGGTGCGACGGCATGGAGGTTTCTCAGTTCACCTATTTCCAGCAGGTCGCCGGCTTCGAATGCGCACCGGTCGCGGGCGAGCTCACCTATGGTCTCGAGCGCCTCGCGATGTATGTGCAAGGCGTCAACCGCGTCTATGATCTCAACTTCAACGGCCGCGACGGGGACCAGAAGGTCACCTATGGTGACGTCTTCCTGCAGGCCGAGCAGGAATATTCGCGGCACAATTTCGAAGTCGCGGATACCGCGATGCTGTTCGAACAGTTCAAGATGGCGGAAGCGGCCTGCCGGAAATATCTCGATGCGGGCTGGAAAGATGGGAAGCGCGAGGCGCATCTGATGGCGCTGCCGGCCTACGACCAGTGCATCAAGGCGAGCCATGTCTTCAACCTGCTCGATGCGCGCGGCGTGATCTCCGTGACCGAGCGGCAAAGCTACATTCTTCGCGTGCGCGAACTGGCAAAAGCCTGCGGCGAGGCCTGGATCCATACTGAAGCGGGCGGAGCGGCCTGATGCCCGATCTTTTGCTTGAACTGTTCTCGGAAGAAATCCCCGCGCGCATGCAAGGCAAGGCGGCCGACGATCTGCGCCGCATGGTCACCGACAAGCTCGTCGCCGAAGGCCTGGTCTATGAAGGCGCGAAGGCGTTCGCGACGCCGCGCCGCCTTGCGCTCACCGTGCACGGCATCCCCGCGCGCCAGCCGGACCTCAAGACCGAACGCCGCGGACCCAAGGTCGGCGCGCCCGATGCAGCCGTGCAGGGCTTTCTGAAAGCGACCGGTTTGAAGTCGCTGGACGAAGCCAAGATCCAGCGCGACCCCAAGGGTGATTTCTACATCGGATTGATCGAGAAGCCGGGCCGCGACGCGATCGACGTGCTTGCGGAGATCCTTCCCGTGATCATTCGCACCTTCCCCTGGCCGAAATCGATGCGCTGGGGCGCGCGCTCGGGCAAGCCGGGCTCGCTGAACTGGGTGCGTCCGCTGCACGCGATCACCGCGACCTTCGGGCTCGAGACCGAAGAGCCCGATGTCGTGAAGTTCGAGGTCGACGGCATTGAAGCCGGCCAGACAACTTATGGCCACCGCTTCCTCGCGCCGGCGCCCATCTCTGTCCGCCGCTTCGAGGACTACGAAGCCAAGCTGCTCGACGCCAAGGTCGTGCTCGATCCCGAAAGGCGCAAGGACGCGATCCTCACCGACGCGAAGCAGCTCGCGTTCGCGCAAGGGTTCGAACTGGTGGAAGACCAGAACCTGCTGGACGAGGTTGCCGGCCTCGTCGAATGGCCGGTCGTGCTGATGGGCTCGTTCGAAGAAGAATTCCTGGCGACGCCGGCGGAAGTGATCCGCGCCACCATCCGCAACAACCAGAAGTGCTTCGTGGTGCGCGATCCCAAGACGGGCAAGCTCGCCAACAAGTTCATCCTGGTCGCCAACATCGAGGCCACCGATGGTGGCAAGACCATCGTCGCCGGCAACGAGCGCGTCATCCGCGCGCGGCTGTCGGATGCGAAGTTCTTCTACGAGACGGACCTGAAGACGAAGCTTGAGGATCGGCTGCCAAGGTTCGAGCAGATCGTGTTCCACGAGAAGCTCGGCACGCAGGCGGAGCGCATCAAGCGCATCGAGCGACTCGCGGCCGAGATCGCGCCGCTGGTCGGCGCCGATGTCGCCAAGGCGATACGTGCCGCGCATCTGGCGAAGGCGGATCTGCTGACGGAAGTCGTCGGCGAATTCCCTGAAGTGCAGGGGCTGATGGGCAAGTACTACGCGTTGGCGCAAGGCGAGGAGGCTTCCATCGCCGCCGCCTGCGAGGAGCATTACAAGCCGCAAGGCCCTGCCGATCGCGTGCCGACCGATCCGATCAGCGTCGCGGTCGCGCTTGCGGACAAGCTCGACACGCTGGTCGGCTTCTGGGCGATCGACGAGAAGCCGACGGGCAGCAAGGATCCGTATGCACTGCGGAGAGCGGCGCTGGGTGTGATCAGGCTGATTGCCGAGAACGCCTTGCGTCTGTCGCTCCTGAAGATCGCGACCTCCGCGCTTGCCGGCCTGTCGGTGAAGGCGGCCGAAGCGCAGAAGCTCCCGAGCGACCTCCTCGCCTTCTTCGCTGACCGGCTCAAGGTCCAGCTTCGCGAGCAGGGTGCCCGTCACGATCTCGTCGATGCCGTGTTTGCGCTCGGCGGCCAGGATGATCTCCTGATGATCGTCCGCCGGGTCGAAGCGCTCGGCAAGTTCCTCGAGACCGACGACGGCAAGAACCTGCTCGCCGGCACCAAGCGCGCCAGCAACATCCTCTCGATCGAGGAGAAGAAGGACAAGCGCACGTTCGATGGCGCGCCGGATGCTGCGCTTTACAGCCTTGTTGAGGAGAAGGCGCTGGCGCAGGCGATCGGCGAGGTGAAGGCGGAAGCCAGCGCTGCCGTCGCCCGGGAAGACTTCGCCGTCGCGATGAGCGCGATGGCAAAGCTGCGCCCGCCCGTCGATGCATTCTTCGACAAAGTTCGCGTCAACGACGACGATGCAAGGGTGCGCGAGAACCGGCTGAAGCTGCTGAACGAAATCCGCAGCGCCACGCGTGCGGTGGCGGACTTCTCGAAGATTCAGGATTGAGGCGACGATCTTCGATCAAGCGCTGGCGCAGCAATCAACGCTGTCATTCCGGGAGTCGCCCGAAGGGCGCGCCCCGGAATGACGGCTGTGGCAAAAAAAGCCCCGCCCGGCGGGGGGAGGACCGGGCGGGGCCGGATGCCCGCTTCACTGCTCGCGCCAGCCTGATGCGACGCGCCGGACATCTACTCGATCTCAGTCCACCACCTCGACGATGCGGCGCGAGCGCGGTTCGACCAGCACGGTCTCGCCGTTCACGACGGTGTAGCGATAAGTGGTAGCCCCGAAACGTTGCGGCACGTCATAATAAGTGACGCCCGCCTCGGGTAAGGTGGTGCCGACCACGACGCGATCCGGAATGCTGAAGGGCGGCACACGCTGTTGCACGACATATTCACGGAACGCCGGCCGCTGTTCGGCCACAATCGTCACCGCGCTGTCGACCGACGCAGGTGCGCGTCCGACCGTGACACCGTTTTGCGCCTGCGCGGCAAGGGGCGAGCCGATCGCGGTCGCGAGCGCTGCAAGAGCAAGAATCCTGTTCCGCATGGGCAACTCCTTCCACTTGGTTTTGTAGGACGCGCAAGCGGCGCGACCGGTTGCCAATGCATGCCCAAAGCCAATGTTCCGGGAAATGCCCCGCCGCATTCGCGGCAATTTCAGGCAGTTTTCGTGAGTGCCGGGAACTCGCAGCACGTCTCGTGCATCTCTACTCCCGGAACCCGGCCGGGTATGATCCGCGCGCGATTCGCCCCAACTCCACAGAAAGATAGTTCATGCACATCACCGTCGCCCACATTTCGCCGATCCTGTCGTTGATTGCGGGCGTGCTCATCCTGATCATGCCGCGGCTGCTCAACCTCATCGTCGCGATCTTCCTCATCGTCAACGGCGCGATCGGGCTCGGGCTCCTGAAGTGGCTCCGCTTCTAGGCGTTCACTTTTCGGAACTGTTCGTCTTGCGCGGGCCCGCCCAAAGTGGTGTAAGGCCCGCGATTTCCCATTCCTCTCGCAGGTTGTGTGCAAGCTATGGCCAAAGCCGCCTCGAAGCCCAAGAAAATGCCAGCGAAATCAAAGTCCTCTGCCGTCGCAAAAGCCGCGCCGCCGGCCCGCAAGACGCTGGCCAAAAGCGCGCCGAAGCCGGTCGCCAAAGCCGCTGGAAAGCCGGCAGCGAAGCCCACCGCAAAGGCCGCGACCAAGCCGGCTCTGCCAAAGGCCGCCGCGAAGCCCGCACCGAAGAAAGCTGCGCCTGCCAAAGCGGCGCCAGCAGCGGCAAAGGCTGGCAAATGGGTGTTCACGTTCGGCGACGGCAAGGCCGAGGGCCGCTCGGAAATGCGCGACCTGCTCGGCGGCAAGGGAGCCAATCTGGCCGAGATGGCCAATCTCGGTTTGCCTGTGCCTCCCGGCTTCACCATCCCGACCTCGGTCTGCACCTATTTTTACGAACACGACAAGACCTATCCGAAGGAGCTGAAGCCGCAGGTTGAGAAGGCGCTGGACTATATCGGCAAGTTGACCGGCAAGGTGTTCGGCGACACCAGGAACCCGCTGCTCGTCTCCGTGCGCTCCGGTGCCCGTGCCTCGATGCCGGGCATGATGGACACCGTGCTCAATCTCGGCCTCAACGACCAGACCGTGGAAGCGCTGGCCGAGCTGTCGGGCGACCGCCGCTTCGCCTATGACAGCTATCGCCGCTTCATCACGATGTACTCGGACGTGGTGCTCGGCTTCGAGCATCATCATTTCGAGGAAATCCTCGACACCTTCAAGGACAGCCAGGGCTACACGCTCGACACCGATCTGTCGGCCGACGACTGGGTCGAACTGGTCGGCAAGTACAAGGATGCGGTGGCGCGCGAGACCGGCAAGGAGTTTCCGCAGGATCCGCACGACCAGCTCTGGGGCGCGATCGGCGCGGTGTTCTCATCCTGGATGAACGCGCGCGCGGTGACCTATCGCAAGCTGCACGACATTCCGGAATCCTGGGGCACCGCTGTTAACGTGCAGGCCATGGTGTTCGGCAACATGGGCGAGACCTCGGCCACCGGCGTCGCCTTCACGCGCAACCCCTCGACCGGCGAGAGCAAGCTCTACGGCGAGTTCCTGATCAACGCGCAGGGCGAAGACGTGGTTGCGGGCATCCGCACGCCGCAGGACATCACCGAGGAAGCGCGGAGGGAATCGGGCTCCGACAAGGCCTCGATGGAATCGGCGATGCCGGAGGCCTTCAAGGAGCTGACGCGAATCTACACGCTGCTCGAGAAGCACTACCGCGACATGCAGGACATGGAGTTCACGGTCGAGCAGGGTAAGCTCTGGATGCTCCAGACCCGCGGCGGAAAGCGCACCGCCAAAGCGGCGCTGCGTATCGCGGTCGAACTCGCCAACGAAGGCCTGATCTCGAAGAAGGAAGCGGTCACCCGCATCGATCCGGCTTCGCTCGACCAGCTCCTGCATCCGACCATCGATCCCAACGCCAAGCGTGACGTGATCGCGACCGGCCTTCCGGCTTCACCGGGCGCGGCCTCCGGCGAGATCGTGTTCTCCTCGGACGAGGCCGCCAAGCTCCAGGGCGACGGGCGCAAGGTCATTCTGGTCCGCATCGAGACCAGCCCGGAAGACATCCACGGCATGCATGCCGCCGAAGGCATTTTGACCACCCGCGGCGGCATGACCTCGCATGCGGCGGTGGTCGCGCGCGGCATGGGCAAGCCCTGCGTCTCCGGCTGCGGCACCATCCGCGTCGATTACGGACGCGGCACCATGAGCATCGGCTCGCGCACCTTCAAGACCGGCGACGTCATCACCATCGACGGCTCGCTCGGCCAGGTGCTCGCCGGCCGTATGCCGATGATCGAGCCGGAGCTGTCCGGCGAGTTCGGTACGCTGATGAACTGGGCCGACCAGGTCCGCAAGATCGGCGTGCGCGTCAACGGCGATACGCCCGATGACGCGCGCACCGCGATCAAGTTCGGCGCCGAGGGCATAGGCCTCTGCCGCACCGAGCACATGTTCTTCGAGGAGACGCGCATCCGCACCGTGCGCGAGATGATCCTCTCCGAGGACGAGCAGTCGCGCCGGGCCGCGCTCGCAAAGCTGCTGCCGATGCAGCGCGCCGACTTCGTCGAGCTGTTCGAGATCATGAAGGGTCTGCCCGTCACGATCCGTCTGCTCGACCCGCCGCTGCACGAGTTCCTGCCCCACACCCATGCCGAGGTCGAGGAAGTGGCGCGCGCCATGAACACCGACCCGCGGCGCCTGGCCGACCGCGCCCGCGAGCTCTCGGAGTTCAACCCGATGCTCGGCTTCCGCGGCTGCCGCATCGCGATCGCCTACCCCGAGATCGCGGAGATGCAGGCCCGCGCGATCTTCGAAGCCGCGGTCGAGGCCGAGAAGCGTACCGGCAAGGCCGTCGGCCTCGAGGTGATGGTGCCGCTGATCGCGACCAAGGCGGAGCTCGATCTCGTCAAGGCGAGGATCGATTCCACCGCCCAGGCAGTGATGCGCGAGACCAACACCAAGCTGGCCTATCAGGTCGGCACCATGATCGAGCTGCCGCGCGCCTGCCTGCTCGCGGGCGAGATCGCAGAGTCGGCCGAGTTCTTCTCGTTCGGCACCAACGACCTGACGCAGACCACCTACGGCATCAGCCGCGACGACGCGGCGAGCTTCCTCGGCCCCTACGTGGCGAAGGGCATCCTCTCGGTCGATCCTTTCATCTCCCTGGATCAGGAAGGTGTCGGCGAGCTCGTCAAGATCGGCGTCGCGCGCGGCCGCAAGACCCGTGCCTCGCTCAAGGTCGGCATCTGCGGCGAGCACGGCGGCGACCCCGCCTCCGTCGCCTTCTGCCACCACATCGGCCTCAACTACGTGTCCTGCTCGCCCTACCGGGTGCCGATCGCCCGCCTCGCCGCCGCGCAAGCCGCCCTCGGCAAGGCGATCGCAAGCCAGGCGTAGCAAAGCGCAGATTGACGCGAGAGAGGCGGGGCGAAACCCCGCCTCTCTCATTTTACGCGGCGCTCTTTCCTGCGAGGGCCCTGCGACGAACCAATCCAGACTGCCTCAGCGGAAAGGCTCTGGATTGCTTCCCTGCGCTCGCAATGACGAGATTGCGGCACGTACTCGATGCACACTCCTTCATCGCCCGGCTTGCCGCGGCGATGCGGTATGCCGAGACGACGTCGATGAATCGAGAAGCTGCGGCGCGCGGGATGCCCGCTTTCTCAGCGCATGACGGAAGCAACTTGGCGTAAGGCGCTATCTCATCGCGCGTCCCTTCTTGATAGGCATGCGTAAGGGTTCCTTCACCATCCGCGTTGACCGCTTGTTTACCGCTTCGAATGATGCGGCATTTACCACGGCGCAGCATCACCCGGTGAAATCACCTGTGCTCGCTTGAGTGTGCCGCACGGGCAACGCGGATTAACGCCCCGGCAACCTAAATTAGATACTTACGATAAAGATCGAATTGCACGGATGTACTGAGTTCGATCGGACCAGCGTAAGCGTAGCGTGAGCGTATCGATGTCAGTGTTGCGTAACCATCCGAAGGGCGCGCGGTTCGCGTCCTTCGGCATCGGTCTCTGCATCTTCGCATTGATGCCGAGAGAGACCGGCTATCAGGACATTGCCTCGCTTCTGGCGCGCCAACCCGGCGTCGCCGAGCGCTGGCAGAAGCAGGTGTTCTCCGCCGCGTCCTCGATCCAGCTCGCCACCTACAGTTTTGCCCGCCCCATCGGCACGTCGGTTCCGCAGAGCGCGATGGTTCGTCTCGCAAGCATCGATGGCCGCGACGTCACGGGTGCGATCAGTCGCAATCCTGCGCTTCAGGCGCCGCCGCGCTATCAGGCTTCCGACTTCCCCACGGTCGATCGCTCCCTGAAGGGTGATCGCCTCGCAATCGTCGCGCCTACGCAGGCTCCGGAGACGGTCGCACCGGCTGCGGCTCCGGCGCAGGAAGATCCCGCGACATCGAACAGCTCGGTGTTCGGCGCCAAGACCGCCGCATTGCCTCACCCGATGTCGCCGGAGTCCGCGGCCGCACTCGATCCCGAGCTCCAGGAAGCACTGCGCGCGCCGCCGCTGCCGCAATATTCCAATTCGCCGCAGGCCAGCGATGCTTCGCGCACGCTCGCGACCGCACCGCTGGAGACGTTGAAGGGCGCCTCCGTTCCGCCTTCACCGGCGCCCGATCCCTTCAGCGTCAAGACCTCGACCCTGTTCTTCGCCAGCTCCTCGCTCGGCGGCAATCCCGAGACCATGGAGAGCTGGCAGCCGGGTGCCGAGCCGCTGATCGTGATGCCCGACCCCGACATGAAGGTGACCGCCGCGCTGACTCCGCCGACGGCGGACATCGCCGGGAACATCGACAGCGGCGAGAGCGTGGCCGCGAAAGGCGAGGTCAACGGCGACAACCAGCGCGCCAGGTCGCCCGCGGAGCGGCTCGGGCTCGACGACAAGTCGCGCGCCAAATCGGAAAAATGTCTCGCCGAAGCCGTCTATTTCGAAGCGCGCGGCGAGGCGGTACGCGGCCAGATCGCGGTGGCGCAGGTCGTGATGAACCGCGTATTCTCCGGAAAATATCCGGAAACCGTGTGCGGAGCGGTCTATCAGAACAAGCACCGCCATCTCGCCTGCCAGTTCACCTTCGCCTGCGACAAGAACCCGGACGTGATCCGCGAACCCGAGATGTGGGAGCGTGCCAAGAGGATCGCGAAGGCCATGCTCGATGGCCAGATCTGGCTGCCCGAGGTCGGCAAGTCCACGCACTATCATGCCTATTGGGTGCGACCCTCCTGGGTTGCCGAGATGAAGAAGTTGTACAAGACCGGCGTTCACACCTTCTATCGGCCGCGCAATTGGGGCGACGGCAGCGAGGAACCGAGCTGGGGCACCCAGGCACAGACCGCCGCGCTATCCGCCGAACTCGTGCAGGAAGCCAAGAGCTCCGCAGAGCTGGGCGAACGGCGGTAGCGCCTTCAGGAAAGACCGTGCTGTCCGGGACAAGCGCGGCCGCGTTGCTGTCCTCTCAAGCCTCGATGTCCAACGCACAGTCGAAGTTCGGGGCGGAATGCGTCAATGCACCCGCCGATGCGTAGTCGACACCGGTCGCGGCAATGGCGGCGATCGAGTCCAGCGTGACGCCGCCGGATGCCTCCAGCTCAAGGCGGCCCTCGTTGATCCTGACCGCCTCGCGCAACGTCGCCAGGTCCATGTTGTCGAGCAGCACCGCGTCGGCCATCCCGCTGTCGAGCACTTCGCGCAGCTGCACCAGCGTATCGACCTCGATCTCGATCTTGACGAGGTGGCCCGCATGGGCACGGGCGCGTTCCAGCACCGGACGGATGCCGCCGGCGACCGCGATGTGGTTGTCCTTGATCAGGATCGCATCATCGAGCCCGAAGCGGTGATTGAATCCGCCGCCGCAGCGCACCGCGTATTTTTCCAGCGCGCGCAATCCCGGCGTTGTTTTCCGTGTGCAGCAGATGCGCATCCCGGTGCCTTCGGTGCGCGCGACATAGTCCGCCGTGAGCGTCGCGACGCCCGACAGGCGGCCGACGAAGTTCAGCGCGGTCCGCTCGGCGGTGAGAATGGAGCGCGCGGGGCCCGAGATCGTCAGCACATGCTGTCCGCGAGCGACCCGCGCGGCATCGCGGACCTGTGCGCGCACCTCGATCTCGGGCGACAGCTTCTGCAAAGTCGCGAGCGCCAGCGGCAATCCGGCAATCACGCCGGACTGGCGCGCCACCAGGACCGCTCGCGCGCTCGTCGCTTCCGGGATCGTCGCAAGCGAGGTGATGTCGCCGGCGCGGCCGAGGTCCTCGTCGAGCGCGCGGTCAACGGCCGTCTCGATCGCGAGCGGAGAGAGAAAGGCGTCGGGATATAGCAGTGAGGTTGGGCTGATCATGGGGAACTCCGTCAGGCGATCATGGATTGCGCAATGCGTGGCAGCGGGCGGTCGTCCAGGCTGTGCGCGACATCGCGCATGGCGGAAAGGGTCGTCATCGTTCTCCGCCCGGGCCCGGGCGTCTCAGCCGGATGATCGGAACGGAAATGCGCACCGCGGCTCTCGCGTCGCGTCCAGGCCGCGGTGGCGACCAGCAGGGCCGAAGTCGCCATCGTGCGGAGAACAATGTCGCCGGCCTCACGCTCGATCGCGGCGAAGCGGCGCACGGCTTCGGCAAGGCCGTCACCGTCGCGGATCACGCCGACATGCGCGCTCATCATCGTGCGCAGCCGCTTCACGGCTGCGCTATCCGCCGCGCCGCCTCGCGCCGTCACGACCGGATCGGGTGGGCGGGCAGTCGAGGACATTGTGCGGCCGGCGATGTCGTCGGCAACGCGCGCGGCATAAACCACGGCTTCGAGCAGGGAGTTGGAGGCGAGCCGGTTGGCGCCATGCGCGCCGGTCGAGGATACTTCGCCGGCGGCCCAGAGCCCGTCGATCGAGCTGCGGCCGCGCGCGTCCACGGCGATGCCGCCCATGTGGTAATGCGCAGCCGGCGCGATCGGAATCGGCTGCGTTGCCGGATCGATGCCGGCGGCGATGCAGCTTGCATGCACGGTCGGAAACTTCGTCGCGAAGCGCGCGCCCAGCGCCTGCCGCGCATCGAGGAAAGCGCCGCGGCCGGCCGCGATTTCGGCGAACACCCCGCGGGCCACGATGTCACGCGGCGCAAGCTCGGCCAGCGGATGGCGCGACAGCATGAAGCGTTCACCTTTGCCGTTGATCAGCGTTGCCCCTTCGCCGCGCAACGCTTCGGTAGCGAGCGGTGCCGGATCGCCGCCCACCATGATGGCCGTCGGGTGGAACTGTACGAATTCGGGGTCGGCGATCACCGCCCCGGCCCGCGCCGCGATCGCAAGGCCGGAGCCGCTTGCCTCGACCGGATTGGTCGTGACGGCATAGAGATGCCCGATGCCGCCAGTTGCAAGCACGACCGCGCGCGCGGCGAGCACGATCGGCCGTGCAGCGGGATTGCCGGCCTTCCGCAATTGAAGTCCGGAGACCGCGCCGTCCGCTGTCAGCAGTGCTTCGGCGACGAAGCCTTCCATCAGGCGGATCGAGGGTGTGCGACGTACGGCATCGCTCAAGGCCGCAATGATCGCGGTGCCGGCGCCATCGCCGCGCACATGAACGATGCGACGCGCCGAATGCGCAGCTTCCCGTCCCACCGCAAGCCTGCCGTCGAGATCGCGATCGAACGGCACGCCAAACGCGAGAAGATCATGGATGCGCGGTGGCGCCTCGCGCGCGATCCCGAGCGCGACGGCTTCATCAACGAGGCCGCCGCCGACCGCCACGGTGTCGGCGGCATGTGCCTCCGGCGTATCGCCTTCGGCCACGGCCGCGGCGATGCCGCCTTGCGCCCATGCGGACGATGCGCCCTGCCCAAGCGGTGCCGCCGAGATCAACGTCACCGGCCGCGGCGCGAGCTTCAGCGCGCAGAACAGCCCGGCAAGGCCGCCGCCGACGATGACGACGTCGTCGGTGCGGGCGAGGTCGTGGATGTCGTGTTGCATGTTGTTCGCTCTCAATTCCTCAGATTGATCATGCGCTCGACCGAACGTCGCGCGCGATCCGCGAGCGCGGGATCGATCGTCACCTCCTCGCGGAGCGTCAGCAGGCTCTCCAGAATGTTGGCGAGCGTGATGCGCTTCATGTGCGGGCAGAGGTTGCAGGGGCGGAGCATCTCCACATCAGGCAGCTCGGCCCGGACATTGTCGGCCATCGAGCATTCGGTGATCATGACGAGACGCCGCGGCCTCTTCGCGCGCACCCAGTTGATCATGTGTGCGGTCGAACCGGTGAAGTCGGCTTCCGCGAGCACATCCGGCGGGCACTCCGGATGCGCGATGATCTGGACCGACGGATCGGCCTCGCGAAAGCTCCGCAGCTCCTCGCCCGTGAACCGCTCATGCACCTCGCAGGCGCCTTCCCAGGCGATGATGTTCACATCGGTCTTCGACGCCACATAGGTCGCGAGGTAGCGGTCTGGCAGGAAGATCACGCTCGGTGAATTGAGGCTCTCGACCACCTGCACGGCGTTCGACGAGGTGCAGCAGATGTCGACCTCGGCCTTCACCTCCGCGGAGGTGTTGACATAGGCAACGATGGGCACGCCGGGGAATTTTTCGCGGAGCAGCCGCACGTCCGCGCCGGTGATGCTGGCGGCGAGCGAGCAGCCCGCGCGCGAATCGGGAATCAAGACGGTCTTGTCCGGATTGAGCAGCTTTGAGGTCTCCGCCATGAAGTGCACCCCGCACTGGACGATGATGTCAGCCTTCACCTTGGTGGCTTCGACCGCGAGCTGGAGCGAGTCGCCGCCAATATCGGCCACACAGTGGAAGATCTCCGGGGCTTGGTAATTGTGGGCGAGGATGACCGCCCCCCGCGCGCGCTTCAGCTCGTTGATCGCGTGGATCGCCGGTGCCATCAGCGGCCATTCGATCGGCGGGATCACGTGCTTCACGCGGTCATAGAGCGGCGCGGTGGCCCGTTCGATCTCCGACGTCCATTCCAGTGAGGGGATCGGCCATTCCGGTCCCGCGGGCACCGCTACGGTGCCGGGGGAGGAGATGCGCTGGGCCTGGGGCCGGTCGGTGAAATCGTCGGGGCCGTAAATTCCGGTGATCGGCATGAAAGCCTCCCATGTTGTCATTTGTGCTCATTTTGAGAATATATGGGGCCTGAGAAATCCGGCCGAGAGGCCGGACCCACAACAGCATTGCACCTCATATGCTCAATCTGAGTAAATCAAACATAGCACGCGGCGCTGTAGACCGCCAAGCCCTGTCGCGCACATTCCCGTCACTCGCCGGTCAATGCGTCGGGTGAGGCCGTATTGAAACGCAATGCTCCCGCGGCAGCTCCTCTTGGAATGCAATGGTTTTGAGCCCGGGTCTCCTTTTGACTTGGGCTTTCCATGCAGATGCATTAAACGGGCCCTCCTGCGGCTGCTGATTTTGCAGACCCGCCAACGACAGACGAGGAAGACCATGTCGACACAGATCGGCGAACTCGCTCCGGCCTCGCGTTCCTCCAACTGGCGTACCCCGGCCGTCATCATTCTGTGCGGCTGTGCGATCGGCATGCTCGGCTTCGGCCCGCGCTCGGCGCTCGGCTTTTTCGTGCAGCCGATGAGTCACGAATTCAGCTGGGGCCGCGATGTGTTCGGCCTCGCGATTGCCGTGCAGAATCTCTTGTGGGGGCTGGGCCAGCCGTTCGCAGGCGCGGTCGCCGATCGCTTCGGCCTCTTCCGGGTGATGTGCGTCGGCGCGCTGCTTTATGCCGGCGGCCTGCTGCTGATGCGCTACTCCACGACGCCGCTGTCGCTCGACATCGGCGCCGGCGTCATGATCGGTTTTGGGCTCGCCGGCTGTTCGTTCAATCTGGTGTTGTCGGCGTTCAGCAAGCTGTTGCCGCCTGAGAAGCGCGGCCTTGCGCTCGGCGCCGGCACCGCAGCAGGCTCCTTCGGGCAGTTCCTGTTCGCGCCCATCGGCGTTGCGCTCATCGACAATTTCGGCTGGCAGCAGGCGCTGTCCGTGTTCGGCTTCCTGATGCTGCTGATCATCCCGCTGTCGTTGGCGCTCTCGACACCGCCGGTCGCAGAATCAGCAAAGGCGACGGCCGCTGATGAGCAGACCTTCACCAGGGCGCTCGCCGAAGCCTTCGGCCATCGCTCCTACGTGCTGCTCGTGCTCGGCTTCTTCACCTGCGGCTTCCAGCTCGCCTTCATCACCGTGCATCTGCCCGCGTTTCTGGTCGATCGCGGCATCTCCGCGCAAACCGGCGGCTGGGTGATTGCGGCGATCGGCCTCTTCAACATCATCGGCTCGCTCAGCGTCGGCTATCTCCAGAACCATCTGCCCAAGCGCTATATCCTCTCCACCATCTATTTCACCCGCGCGCTGGCGACGCTGGCCTTTATCTCGTTCCCGATCACGCCGTTCTCGGCGATCGCATTCGGCGCGATTTCCGGCCTGACCTGGCTGTCGACGGTGCCGCCGACCTCGGCGCTGGTGGCGCTGATGTTCGGCACGCGCTGGCTTGCGACGCTCTATGGCTTTGCCTTCGTCAGCCACCAGGTCGGCGGCTTTCTCGGCGTCTGGCTTGGAGGCATCGTGTTCGAGCGCTTCGGTTCCTATACGCCGATTTGGTGGCTCTCGATCCTGTTCGGCGTGCTTTCCGCGCTGATCAATCTTCCGATTGTGGAGAAACCCGTCCAGCGAGCGGTTGCACAGCCGGCCTGATCGGCTAAACAATCCGGACAAGCAAGTCAGGGAGTTCAGTCGTGGCCACATTCAAGGCAATCCGGATCGACAAGGCGGACAAGGGCACCACCGCGCAGCTCACGCAGTTCGATGAAGCCGAGCTGATGGACGGCGACGTCACCGTCCGGGTCGAATGGTCGACGCTGAACTACAAGGACGGCCTTGCGCTGACCGGCAAGGCGCCGGTGGTGCGCCGCTTCCCGATGATCGCCGGCATCGACTTCGCCGGCACAGTCGAAGCCTCATCGCATCCGCAGTGGAAGGCAGGGGACAAGGTGGTCTGCACCGGCTGGGGCATGGGCGAGACCCATCTCGGCGCCTATGCCGAGAAGGCGCGGGTGAAGGGCGACTGGCTGGTCGCCCTGCCGCAAGGCCTGTCGGCGCGCGACGCCATGGCGATCGGCACCGCCGGCTTCACTGCAATGCTCGCGGTGCTGGCCCTCGAGAAACACGGCATCTCGCCGAAGAGCGGTCCAGTCGTGGTGACGGGTGCTGCGGGCGGCGTCGGCTCGGTCGCGATCGCCGTGCTCGCCAAGCTTGGCTACCACGTCATCGCTTCGACCGGCCGGGCCTCCGAGGCCGACTACCTGAAGCAGCTGGGAGCAGCCGAGATCATCGACCGCAGCGAATTGTCGGCACCGGCAAAACCTCTCGCCAAGGAGCGCTGGGCCGGCGGTGTCGACAGCGTCGGCTCGACCACGCTCGCGAATCTGCTCTCGATGACGAAGTACGGCGGAGCGATTGCGGCCTGCGGTCTGGCCGCCGGCATGGACCTGCCGTCCTCGGTGGCGCCGTTTATTTTGCGAGGAGTGTGCCTTCTCGGCATCGACTCCGTGATGTGCCCGATTGAGCCCAGGAAGGCCGCCTGGCAGCGCCTGGCATCCGATCTGGATCGAACAAAGCTCGTTGAAATTACTAAGGAAATACCGTTGGCTGAGGTTTCGGATTGGGGCGCGAAGATCCTGGCCGGGGAGGTCCGCGGCCGCATCGTGGTAAAAATTGTCTAACGACGTTCAGACTTTACCAACCAAGCTGCTTCAATGTCGCCATGGTTCGTATGGTAAGCAGCGGGTAAAGAGATAAGGCATCGCCCGCTGCGGGGTTGGGTTCGGAGTTGAGCATGCTTGCGCGTATTGTGTTGGGGGCTGTGACGGCGGCAGCAACGTTTGCGCCGGCCATTGCTGGAAGCATGAACGCCGACGAGGCGCGCCGCTTCGTGGCCGGCAAGGTGTTCGCCTTTACCTGCTTCGATGGCACCCGCGGTGCAGGCCGTATTCTCGACGATCTCGGCGCCGCCGGCGCCGTGCAGTTCTCGGGCGCGGGCCCGGTCAAACATCTCCGGCTGCCCGGCAACACGCTCCAGATCCGCGGCCAGAACGTCTGCGCCTCGATCAAGGGCATTCCGTTCGAGCCCTGTTTCAACCTGGAAAAGACCGATGATCGCAGCTTCCGCGGCTCGGTATCCGGCATGGGCTTCGCCTATTGCGACTTCCGCCACCAGGGCGGCAACCAGATGCTGATGGCGCGTGCAACGGCGCGCCCGCGCTCGCTGCGGAATTCGGATCGCACCGGTTCGGTCGGCCCGGCCAACACCGAAGTCGCCGCGCGTGTCGAAACCCCTCGTGTCGAGAGCAGCCGGCTCGAGCCGGTGAAGCCGGAGCCCGCGAAGACCGAGGCCCCGCTGGAGCTGCGTCGCTCCACTCAGTGAGTTGGCGTTGCCGCGCAGTCGCTGCTTCCTCAATGACATTCGTCCAACGCGGAGCTGCCGCCGTAGTCATACGGACAGCGGCGTTCACGGGTTGGTAGCTGTTCGCGCCTCAGTTTGCGTGCGGCCGGGGCGGTGCCACGCAAGGGTCGAACGATGTCGCTGTATTTCTTCCGTATCAGCACCGGCCGCTATTCCGGCGCCGCCGATCAGCCCTACGAATTCGAGGATCGCGCAGCCGCCTGGACCGAGATGACGGAGGTCTGCGCCAACCTGCTCGGCAGCATCGCGCGCGGCCTGAAGCCGAACGCCGAGTGGTGCATGGAGCTGCTCGACGAGAACAAGAACCCGGTCTTTCGCGTCACCCTCATCGGCGAGACCGTCGGATGCAAAGCTTCCTAGACCTCACTTCAAGCTGCAATTTACAACCAGCGCGAGATCACTCCGCGTCGCGTTCAATCATTTGGCGTGAAAAGTAGGTATTTGTGCGAGGGATCTCGTTAACCTAACGATGGAACTCTGACCGTTAGCTTCGCGGTAAGGACGACGATCAACGTCCAGGCGGCCAACAACGACTTGGCAGCTCGTTTCGGGGGAAACGTACCGATGTTCAGCCTCTTACAGAATTTGCAGATCGGGACCAAGCTGGCGATCGCTTCGGCTCTCGGCGTGCTCCTGGTCGGAGCCATGATCGCAAGCCAGACGCTTGGCAATGCGAGCATCCGCGAAACCAGCCAAAGCGCACTTGCCCAGCAGCAGATCGCGCGCGACGCTGTGAAGGCCGAGGCAACAGTTCGCGGCATGCAGCTTGCGGTACGAGACATTCGTCTCGCCAACAGCCCGGCCGATATCCAGAAAGCCACCCAGAACCTGGGCGAGCAGCAGAAATCGACCAATTTTCTGGTCGATGAAATGCTGAAGCTTTCTCACGAGATGGAGAACCGGGCTCCGATCGAGAAACTCAGATCGCTGGCCGCGAACTACGAAAAGGCTGCGCAGCAGATCGCGCGCGTCCGCGGCGAAGCTGTGGCCGCGAGCGGTGCCGACGGCGCCACGCGCGCTGCAAAGCTCAACGAAGACGCCATCCGCATGGCACGCGAGATCACTCTGCCGATTGCCGGCGAGCTCGACGTGGTGATCGGCCAGATCGCCGACCACGCGAGACATAAATCCGAGGAGAAGAATGCCTTGGCCGCGGCGCAAATGAGATCAAGCGAGCAACTTGCGATCTTGGTCGGCGCCTTCGCTGCGCTCGTGCTCGTCTGCTCCTGGCTGATGTCGTTCCTGACCGTCGCGCGGCCGATCCGCGCGCTCACCGTGGCGATGGACAAGCTTGCCGGCGGCGATTTCTCGGTGGTGCTGCCCGGTCTCGGCCGCAAGGACGAGGTCGGCGGCGTCGCCGCGGCAGTCGAAAAGTTCAAGCTCGTGTCCGAGCAGAAGGCGCGCGAGGAGGCCGAAGCCAAGATCAGGCAAGACCAGATTGCGGCTGCGCAACGCAAGGCCGAGATGCACAAGCTCGCCGACAGCTTCGAAGCCGCGATCGGTGAAATCGTCGATACCGTATCCTCGGCCGCGACCGAACTGGAGGCATCTGCGTCGACCCTGACGTCGACTGCGGCGCGTGGACAGGAGCTTACCACGATGGTTGCTGCCGCCTCCGAGGAAGCCTCCACCAACGTGCAGTCGGTGGCATCGGCGACCGAGGAGCTGTCTTCGTCCATCACCGAGATCAGCCGGCAGGTGCAGGAGTCCGCCCGCGTCGCGGGCGATGCGGTGAGCCAGGCCCGCACCACGACCGACCGTGTCGGCGACCTTTCCGCCGCCGCAGCGCGGATCGGCGACGTGGTCGAGCTGATCAACACCATCGCCGGCCAGACCAATCTTCTTGCGCTCAATGCAACCATCGAGGCCGCGCGCGCCGGCGAGGCGGGACGCGGCTTTGCCGTGGTCGCCTCGGAGGTCAAGGCGCTTGCGGAGCAGACCGCGAAGGCGACCGGCGAGATCGGGCAGCAGATCGCCAGCATCCAGACCGCGACCGATCATTCGGTCGGCGCGATCAAGGACATCAGCCATACCATCGAGAAGCTGTCGGAGATTTCCTCGACCATCGCAGCCGCGGTGGAAGAGCAGGGCGCCGCTACCCAGGAAATTTCTCGCAACGTGCAGCAGGCGGCGGCAGGCACGCATCAGGTGTCGTCCAACATCACCGATGTTCAGCACGGCGCAAGCGAGACTGGCTCGGCGTCTGCGCAAGTGTTGGCGGCGGCGCAATCGCTGTCCGGCGACAGTCAGCGCCTCAAGCTCGAGGTCGGCAAATTTCTCTCCGCCGTGCGCGCCGCCTGACGGCGACGTGCTGCGGCAGATCCGGGCGAATGCTACGACGCATCCGCATTAAGGCGGAGGATTTCCCTGCGGCTGCAGCAGAGAATTGCAGCGAAGATGGCCGTCGACCGGGCACGAGCCGTAGTTTTACGTAGGTTCCTGTTAACGCCTGTTTGCAATTATGGGCGCAATCTCACGGGATAAGAACCAGCCAGCATCGTTGCAATGACCCCGCCCTGTCGTCCGTCGCGACGATAGCGGCGCAGGCGATTTGCGCGTTGCTGGTGCTAGCGGGATTATCGTGATGTCGAAATTATCGATCGTTTTCAAGCTGCTGACCGTGCTGTCGGTCCTCGTGCTCTCCCTCGCCGGTGTCGGCGTGATGGCGATCGGCACGATGCAGAACATCAATGCCCATACAGTCGAGATTGCGGAGAGCTGGCTGCCGAGCGTGCGTGCGCTTGGCTCGATGCGCGCCGACATCAACGAACTGCGCGTCGTCCTGCGGCTACACCTGATGCAGGAGAGCATTGAAGGCAAGGACGCCGCTGAGAAACGCATGGCTCCGCTGCGCGAGCGCATCGAGAAGACGCGCAAGGTCTATGAAGGGCTCATCACTTTGCCCGAGGAGCGCTCGATCTATCAGCAGTGGACCAAGGCCTGGGCCGAATACCTGAACGGCGTTCAGGAGACGATGGCGCTGTCGCGCAAGAGCCCCGGCCGCTTTCCGACCGATGCCAACGAGCTGTTGCAGACCAAGGTCGCGAAGATGGCGCAGGCGGCGGATCCGCTACTCTTGAAGAGCATCGAGCTCAACAACAGCGGCGCCGAAGCTGAAACGAAGCAGGCGGCCGACAGCTACGCCACAATCTTCCGCGTGCTCGTCGGTATCATCGTTGCAGCCGTCGCGATCGCGATCGCTGCCGCCTACTATCTCGTGCGCGACGTCTCCCGCGGCATCGCCTCGATCATCCGTCCGATGCAGTCGCTCGGCGAGGGCGATCTGTCGGCCGAGGTGCCGCATCGCGGCGAGAAGACCGAGATCGGCGCGATGGCGGATGCGCTCCAGATCTTCAAGGACGCGCTGATTGCCAAGAAGGCTGCCGACGAGGCGGCGGCGCGCGACGCCGAGGCCAAGATCGAACGCGGCCGCCGCGTCGACGCCATCACCCGCAATTTCGAGGTCATGATCGGCGAGGTCGTCGAGACCGTGTCGTCGGCCTCGACCGAGCTCGAGGCTTCCGCCGCTACGCTCAGCGGCACGGCGCAGCGCGGCCAGGAGCTCGCGACCGTCGTTGCGGCCGCGTCGGAGGAGGCTTCCACCAACGTCCAGGCGGTGGCGTCCGCCTCCGAGGAGCTGTCCTCCTCGATCACCGAGATCAGCCGCCGTGTGCAGGATTCGGCGCGGATGGCGGCGGAAGCCGTCGAGCAGGCAGCGCGGACCAACGAGCGCGTCAATGCGTTGTCACAGGCCGCCTCCCGCATCGGCGACGTCGTCGAGCTCATCAACACCATCGCGGGCCAGACCAACCTGCTCGCGCTGAACGCGACCATCGAAGCGGCACGTGCCGGCGAGGCCGGCCGCGGCTTCGCCGTCGTCGCCTCCGAAGTCAAGGCGCTCGCCGAGCAGACCGCGAAGGCGACCGGCGAGATCGGGGCGCAGGTGTCGGGCATCCAGGCCGCGACGCAGGAATCGGTCAGCGCCATCCAGGAGATCGGCGGCACCATCGAGCGGCTGTCCGAGGTGTCCTCGGCCATCGCGGCCGCCGTCGAGGAGCAGGGCGCGGCGACGCAGGAGATTTCGCGCAACGTTCAGCAAGCCTCGGTCGGCACGCAGGAGGTGTCGTCCAACATCACCAACGTGCAGCGCGGCGCGATCGAGACCGGCTCTGCCTCGGCCGAAGTGCTGTCGGCAGCGAAGTCGCTTGCAACCGACAGCACCCGCCTGAAGGTGGAAGTGGCGCAGTTCCTGGAATCGGTCCGCGCGGCCTAGAGCATGATGTTTTTATACGGAAACATAGCCTGAATTTTTGAGGTAGTTGGTGCATTCCTCTTTGGAGAAGATATCGAGGAGTTCACCGACTTTGCGCCAAGTCGCTTCGACATCACGTGTC
>Ga0268287_100021_pt1 | contig 194681 bp, 160 predicted proteins | sample MetcocultureR3M_FD_191348 | JGI IMG/M metagenome (GOLD analysis project Ga0268287, IMG submission 191348) | Soil microbial communities from Anza Borrego Desert, Southern California, United States - Methanotrophic co-culture R3-M | ecosystem: Environmental > Terrestrial > Soil > Desert | place...
CGCAAAGCGCGGTCCCATCTGCACCGGTTACAGAAACGGCCCGAGCGCATCAGGCGCTATTTCAAACACCCGAACATAACCTATGCGGCCGCGGCCGGATGATTCTGATTTAATTGCCGGGACAATACAACAGGTTTTTGTTGTCCGTGGTCGCCGTGGTGTTTCAATCCACTCCCGGCTATTAAGCCGGGAGATACACTTTTTGCGTGGCCGCGCTGTGCAACCACTGGTGTTTCAATCCACTCCCGGCTATTAAGCCGGGAGATACTTTCCCGAGAGACATGCCTGTATTGCCGCGATATTGTTTCAATCCACTCCCGGCTATTAAGCCGGGAGATACACGGGGCCGCGCGCGGCTTCCGATCGACGAGCAGTTTCAATCCACTCCCGGCTATTAAGCCGGGAGATACCCGAATACACTTCCGCGCCAAACTCGCCGTCCATGCAGTTTCAATCCACTCCCGGCTATTAAGCCGGGAGATACCTGCCCGGTGTGCGGGGAGCGGTTCGAGGGATACGTTTCAATCCACTCCCGGCTATTAAGCCGGGAGATACGCGGGTAGGCCGGCCACCTCGCCGAACCGGCGGCGTTTCAATCCACTCCCGGCTATTAAGCCGGGAGATACTGACGATCAAGCGCGGATCGACGGTGCCGCTACGGGTTTCAATCCACTCCCGGCTATTAAGCCGGGAGATACCGATGGTCGTATGGACTGGTTCCAACGGTTTTTTGGTTTCAATCCACTCCCGGCTATTAAGCCGGGAGATACCTCCTTGGCGTCAACCCAGGTCTCGGGGTCGCCGTCGTTTCAATCCACTCCCGGCTATTAAGCCGGGAGATACAAGGCCGAAGCCACTGTCCGCCCCGAATCCTCGAGTTTCAATCCACTCCCGGCTATTAAGCCGGGAGATACCGATGGTGGACTGGTATTGCGCCTCGAGGTCGATGTTTCAATCCACTCCCGGCTATTAAGCCGGGAGATACCGTAGAGCAATTTACCGTGCTGAGCGGGGTCGGTGTTTCAATCCACTCCCGGCTATTAAGCCGGGAGATACATCACCGCGCCGCTATCGTTGCCGGAAACGCCGCTGTTTCAATCCACTCCCGGCTATTAAGCCGGGAGATACACGCCGTGCTCGCGCATATCGCGGGCCGCTACCCGGTTTCAATCCACTCCCGGCTATTAAGCCGGGAGATACGCCATATTCCGATGGATGTCAGTGACATTTACAGGGTTTCAATCCACTCCCGGCTATTAAGCCGGGAGATACGGCGGCCTATAATGCCGTCATCCGCCTCGGTGTAGTTTCAATCCACTCCCGGCTATTAAGCCGGGAGATACGGTCGAATGGGGTGGCGTAGCGGCGTTCGTGGCCGGTTTCAATCCACTCCCGGCTATTAAGCCGGGAGATACTCCCACGAGTCGCAGCGGTTTTCCCGAGGCCGGGAGTTTCAATCCACTCCCGGCTATTAAGCCGGGAGATACAAACCGATCCGCACCACGGCGGCGGCGATCGAGCTGTTTCAATCCACTCCCGGCTATTAAGCCGGGAGATACCCCTTAATCAGACCGATCTGGATGTGTCTGCCGCTGTTTCAATCCACTCCCGGCTATTAAGCCGGGAGATACACCGAGGGGTTCAAAGCAGCGCTCGCCCTGGTAGGTTTCAATCCACTCCCGGCTATTAAGCCGGGAGATACTCGTCCGAGTAGCCGAGATCCGATGGGCGCTGGATGTTTCAATCCACTCCCGGCTATTAAGCCGGGAGATACACCGGCAAGACGTACATCGTCCGCAACGCCTGGCAGTTTCAATCCACTCCCGGCTATTAAGCCGGGAGATACGGCGACGGCCAGCGGGTGCATTTCGGGGGCAAGCGGTTTCAATCCACTCCCGGCTATTAAGCCGGGAGATACCCTCGAGGACCGGCAGCCCCCGGTAGGTCGCGGCCGTTTCAATCCACTCCCGGCTATTAAGCCGGGAGATACCCACCGACCAGCCCATCACCTCGGGCAATCAGGTGTTTCAATCCACTCCCGGCTATTAAGCCGGGAGATACCACCGGCAAGACGTACATCGTCCGCAACGCCTGGCAGTTTCAATCCACTCCCGGCTATTAAGCCGGGAGATACGCAGGCGATCGTGACGCCCAAGATCATCCGTGCGGTTTCAATCCACTCCCGGCTATTAAGCCGGGAGATACGGACCGACGCCAGCAACCTCGGCAAGATCGAGGCGGTTTCAATCCACTCCCGGCTATTAAGCCGGGAGATACGCATCAACTCTATGGCGATGCGACGAAAGCGGACGTTTCAATCCACTCCCGGCTATTAAGCCGGGAGATACCGTATCCTGGCCCGGCCAGCGATCCGAGACGGACAGCGTTTCAATCCACTCCCGGCTATTAAGCCGGGAGATACACGATAACCCGGATGGCGGCATTAACGGCGACGAGTTTCAATCCACTCCCGGCTATTAAGCCGGGAGATACAGCCGATCCCTGAGTCTCGCGCAAAAGACCAGCTTGTTTCAATCCACTCCCGGCTATTAAGCCGGGAGATACCAAATCGCTCGCCGATGTGCCCGCGAGTCGCGCGGTTTCAATCCACTCCCGGCTATTAAGCCGGGAGATACGAGCGGTCAGGGTTACCGCATTGGTCAGCACGGTTGTTTCAATCCACTCCCGGCTATTAAGCCGGGAGATACGCAAAAACAGCGCTCAGCGCAACGGACGTGACCGTGTTTCAATCCACTCCCGGCTATTAAGCCGGGAGATACACTTTCAATATTACCCCCAATCAATCGCCATTCATGTTTCAATCCACTCCCGGCTATTAAGCCGGGAGATACCTCGGTAGTTCACCCAGGTGATGCCGCCGTAGTTGTTTCAATCCACTCCCGGCTATTAAGCCGGGAGATACCAGGATCGCCCAGGTTGAGGCCGCCGTCGACCATGTTTCAATCCACTCCCGGCTATTAAGCCGGGAGATACTCGGTGTCGTATACGCGCACTGGGACGATCTCGTGTTTCAATCCACTCCCGGCTATTAAGCCGGGAGATACCCCTCGGCAATCCGTCTGTTGGCCCAGACCCGAAAGTTTCAATCCACTCCCGGCTATTAAGCCGGGAGATACCCGTGAGGACCAACCATGACCGATAAATTTTTCATGTTTCAATCCACTCCCGGCTATTAAGCCGGGAGATACGCGATCACGATCAGTAATCTCGATTCGCTAGCGGCGTTTCAATCCACTCCCGGCTATTAAGCCGGGAGATACCTGCGGCGGATGTATTCGAGTATTGCAGGTCGAAAGGTTTCAATCCACTCCCGGCTATTAAGCCGGGAGATACCGCCCCGTGATGTTTTGGCCCATTCAATGACGGCATGTTTCAATCCACTCCCGGCTATTAAGCCGGGAGATACATGGCGATAGTTAGGGTGCACTGTAAACAACAGTGTTTCAATCCACTCCCGGCTATTAAGCCGGGAGATACCAACCCCGGCCATATACCCCACCGCAACCCAGCCGTTTCAATCCACTCCCGGCTATTAAGCCGGGAGATACATGGCCTTGCTTGATGTGCTCGATATCGTTTTCGAGTTTCAATCCACTCCCGGCTATTAAGCCGGGAGATACCTCAGGCCCGATGCCGGATGTTTCTGACCTGATCGAGTTTCAATCCACTCCCGGCTATTAAGCCGGGAGATACGGATGGCCCGAGGCGAAACAAGGGGAGACGAAAATGTTTCAATCCACTCCCGGCTATTAAGCCGGGAGATACATGGCGATAGTTAGGGTGCATCGTGGGAATGTTTGAGTTTCAATCCACTCCCGGCTATTAAGCCGGGAGATACTGATTCCGGCGTCCGGATTGTCCCAGAGCCAGAAGTTTCAATCCACTCCCGGCTATTAAGCCGGGAGATACGCGACGATGATGTCTCCATTATCCCGGATGCCGGCGTTTCAATCCACTCCCGGCTATTAAGCCGGGAGATACGGCTTGGGATCGACACCCCAGCCCGTCCAAAGGTTGTTTCAATCCACTCCCGGCTATTAAGCCGGGAGATACCTGAGACATATGGCATATGAAACCGGCATGTCACAAGTTTCAATCCACTCCCGGCTATTAAGCCGGGAGATACGATGGTGCGGGTTAGTGCCACTGTTCCCCCGTATCGGTTTCAATCCACTCCCGGCTATTAAGCCGGGAGATACCGACACAAACCATTTATGACGCGCTCAGGTTGAGAGTTTCAATCCACTCCCGGCTATTAAGCCGGGAGATACAATCACTTGCAACCCTGAAACGGTTTGGTTCTCACGTTTCAATCCACTCCCGGCTATTAAGCCGGGAGATACCCAGTCGTCATCCTCATCTATCGTATAGATGATCCCGTTTCAATCCACTCCCGGCTATTAAGCCGGGAGATACCTGGATGTCGATTTAACCATGCTCACTCAGGTGGGCGTTTCAATCCACTCCCGGCTATTAAGCCGGGAGATACCCATCGGCATTACCAAGCCCGAGCTTTACGCAGCATTCGTTTCAATCCACTCCCGGCTATTAAGCCGGGAGATACTATTGGGGTCAAACGGCTAAGGAAATCTGATTATGTTTCAATCCACTCCCGGCTATTAAGCCGGGAGATACGCTCATCCAGCGTTCGGCGCTGATCGAAGAGACCAGTTTCAATCCACTCCCGGCTATTAAGCCGGGAGATACCTCAGGCCCGATGCCGGATGTGTCGGACCTGATCGAGTTTCAATCCACTCCCGGCTATTAAGCCGGGAGATACCTTCCATGCGCGGCATTTTTGACACCAACTGACCGGTTTCAATCCACTCCCGGCTATTAAGCCGGGAGATACCATGGGAACCATCACCTGGAGCTGATGATGGACGCTGTTTCAATCCACTCCCGGCTATTAAGCCGGGAGATACAACCATCCCACCATCGACGCCAATCGTTCTTCCAGGTTTCAATCCACTCCCGGCTATTAAGCCGGGAGATACATGCGAAAACTCGGTACTCAATCCCTGAGTTTTCCGTTTCAATCCACTCCCGGCTATTAAGCCGGGAGATACGGCGGTAAACGGGGTCGAGCAGACGATAGCCGACGTTTCAATCCACTCCCGGCTATTAAGCCGGGAGATACCTGTTACAGTCTGACCAAATACAGTAGCACTATAGGTTTCAATCCACTCCCGGCTATTAAGCCGGGAGATACCATTTATTGAACCCTCGTTGGAATTTTGTACGTGTTTCAATCCACTCCCGGCTATTAAGCCGGGAGATACGGCCAATATGCAACCAGCGATTGCGGGCGAACCTGTTTCAATCCACTCCCGGCTATTAAGCCGGGAGATACCCCATTGCAGTGTCGCTGCATCAGACACCGATGCTGTTTCAATCCACTCCCGGCTATTAAGCCGGGAGATACGTCGGCGGTTAGGGTGATGCCGCCGGCTTGAAGCAGTTTCAATCCACTCCCGGCTATTAAGCCGGGAGATACGTATCGGCGCTGGTCGCGTCCACGGCGTAGTACAGTTTCAATCCACTCCCGGCTATTAAGCCGGGAGATACCTCAGGACTGGCCATCGCTGCGACATCCGATAGATCGTTTCAATCCACTCCCGGCTATTAAGCCGGGAGATACCCCATTGATCAGTCAACAAAACATGCAACCTATTGTTTCAATCCACTCCCGGCTATTAAGCCGGGAGATACGATGAGCGACAGCGCCCAGGTCCACGGATGGTCGTGGTTTCAATCCACTCCCGGCTATTAAGCCGGGAGATACTGCCGTCGCGGATCGATTCGTAGTTGGTCAGGTAGTTTCAATCCACTCCCGGCTATTAAGCCGGGAGATACGCCTGGGCCAAGTTCCCCAACTTCGCCGCGATGTGGTTTCAATCCACTCCCGGCTATTAAGCCGGGAGATACATTCGCCCGAGGTCGCCGACACATCGTGGTCGGCGTGGTTTCAATCCACTCCCGGCTATTAAGCCGGGAGATACCCAGTTGAAAACCGTGCTTTTTGTAGCTTTTCAGGTTTCAATCCACTCCCGGCTATTAAGCCGGGAGATACATTCGAGAGATACCCATTCGGCATCGATGGACCGGTTTCAATCCACTCCCGGCTATTAAGCCGGGAGATACGCCTCTAGTCCATCCAACAAACTGCTCCATAAGGTGTTTCAATCCACTCCCGGCTATTAAGCCGGGAGATACCGCGGCCCTGGGCGGCTTGTTGGGGGCGTACGGATGTTTCAATCCACTCCCGGCTATTAAGCCGGGAGATACCTCGTTCAACAAGCCGATTGAGGCGGTATTGAGCATGTTTCAATCCACTCCCGGCTATTAAGCCGGGAGATACTCCTTGGTCGTCCCCAAAAGGCCCGGAGAGAGATTAGTTTCAATCCACTCCCGGCTATTAAGCCGGGAGATACATCCTGATTTAGCCAAGCTAGACCCCATGATGGCTGTTTCAATCCACTCCCGGCTATTAAGCCGGGAGATACGCGAGATCGGTTTCGTGGGTCGCGTGATAACAGGTGTTTCAATCCACTCCCGGCTATTAAGCCGGGAGATACACGCTTGGAGCGCAGCCACTAACCATCATTGTCGTTTCAATCCACTCCCGGCTATTAAGCCGGGAGATACCAAACCGAGGCCTGCGAGATCCACATCATCTATTCCGTTTCAATCCACTCCCGGCTATTAAGCCGGGAGATACCAGCGTGGCCCGCGGCTTGTCTTTGAGATAATCCCGTTTCAATCCACTCCCGGCTATTAAGCCGGGAGATACCAACGAACTGCAATTCATCACCGACGATCTCGGTTGTTTCAATCCACTCCCGGCTATTAAGCCGGGAGATACAGCCTTTCGGCAAAGCAAGAATAAATCAGGAAAAAACGGCAGGAAAGCGCGAACGGGAGGACCGGGAGTGTCAAAGCCGGAAGAAATTTTGAATTCTTGGCAACGAAAGGGAATAAAGTCATAAGTTTATGGTCTGCGCGAATGTCCCGGCATTTTGCCATTGCTTCCAGTTCGCGCATCGGCAGAGCACTCATACGATCAAGGTATCCGTAAAGTCGACCGCCTTGAACTTGCCGAATTCCATGACGTTTTTTTCAAGCGGCTCTACGATGCGGTAAATCCGCAAGCTGTCTTCCTCTTCATTGATGATGTCCAGCAGGTCGTTCTTCAAGATTTCCAGTTGCATCGGCTCGACCTTGCACTCGAACACCGATTTTTGCACACGCTGACCGTAGTTGAGGCAGACCTTGGCGACTCGCCGGAGCCGTCGGCGGCCTTCCGAGGTTTCGGTCGAGACGTCGTAACTGACCAGAAGCAACATGTTTACCTCAGCGGTTCAGGAAGGGAACGTAGTGCGGGATATCGCCGCGTAGATAGCGGGCCAACAGCCTCGCCTGCAATTGCGCCAAGAGACCGATGGATACCTCGGCATCCAGCACCGGATGCTTCAAGGTTTCCTGCTTGCGGGTTTGATACGCGGCGATCACGGTCTTCCGGCCGCTGTCGTTGAGCAGCACCGCACCGCCTTCCCGTTCGTCGAAATCCTTGGGTTGAATCTGGCCGCGATTGATCAGGGTCAGCGCGAGCCGATCGCACAGGGGCGCGCGGAATTCCTCCAACAAATCGAGCGCCAGTGCCGGACGCCCCGGCCGAACCGCGTGAAGGAATCCCAGTTGCGGATCGAGCCCGACCGTTTCCAGCGCCGATCGGCAGTCGGCCAGCTTCAAGGCGTAGAGAAACGAGATCAGAGCATTGAAGCGGTCTCGCGGCGGGCGGCGGTTTCGGGTCGAGAAAGGAAAAGCTTCGCGGGCCGACGGCTTCATCAGATAGGGCAGGGCATCGAAGTAAATGCGCGCGGAATCGCCTTCGAGCCCCCGCAACGTGTCGAGATTGTCCGCTTGGGGGATCTTGCGGATCTGATTGGCGATGAGACGCGCCGCCTGAACCAGTGCGTCCCGCTCCGGCGGGCTGTCGGTTTCCCGTGCACCCCGCATGAGCACCTGGCGGCTGTTGCGCAGCTTGCCGGCGACGGTGGCGCGGGCGATTGCCAGCGTTTGCGACTCGTCGTCGGCCGCCCGATACTGGGCCTGGCGCAGCAGCACGTTGCCGTTGACCGGGCCTTCGAGCCGTGCCTTGAAGCGTCCCGACCGGTCCAGCCAAACGATGGAGCGGCCATCCTCCGCGCAGCGCCCCAGCAGTGCCGGGCTCAGCATTACATGATCGAACAGCACGAAGGCGCCCAAATGATGCAGCGGCACCTGAAGCCGCTTTTCGTCCTCAAGCATCACGCACACGGTTTCGCCTTCGAGTCGCAAGTATGCATCCGGCGTGGTGATGTAAAGGGTGTTGAGCAGAACGGTCATACGGCATCCTCTTCTGGCTCGAAAAGCGTGTCCGTGAGCTGTCGGATTCGCTGTCCGGATTTCACCAATTCCGGCTGGCATGCCTCTTTCAGTGAGCAGCCGCGGCAAAGCGCCGGGTCGTCGGCCGGTGGCGGCATTTCACCGGACTGGAGCAGGGAACGGACTGACTTCGTGATTTCTTCCACCTTCGCGCGAAGCTCCGGCGTGATGGGGACGATTCGTCGCCGCCGCGAGGTGTGGTGATAGATGACGCCTTCCGCAATCCGTTTGCCGGTCATCTCTTCCAGGCAGATCGCTTGCGCTGCTACCTGGATGTCGTCATGTTCCCGATGGCGCCGCGGGCCGTGCTTATATTCCACTGGACGCAGCGAGCCGTTGGAAAGCATCTCCACCACGTCCGACTTGCCTACCAGCCCCAAGCGCTCGCTGACCAAGGGAACAGACGTTTGTATTTCCCGATCCCCCTCGTTCCGCGTCTCCGGTTCGTCCACCCGCTCGTGGACAAACCGTCCGCGCGTCGTGAAGACATTCTCCGTGAACGTCTGCTCCTGATGGATCAGCGCGCACTGACGCGGGCAATAGCTGTAGTGCTGGAGAGCGGAAATGGCGATCAATTCATCGGGTTCTGACATGAATGCCTTCATTGGTAGGGCGGGTTAGGCCGACAGGCTGTAACCCGCCAAAACCTCGGATCGGTGGGTTACGCGGAGCCTGTCCCGAGCGGAGCCGAGGAGCTAACCCACTCAACAATGTTTAGCCGGGAAAGATCTTCAGCCCACTCGCCGGATGAGGCTCACACCCACCGGCAAATCGATCTCGTCGACCGTGACCTCGTAATCCGCAAATCTGCGCGGCACGGCGACGCCGTTCTTGAGCTGCGGACGGACGCGCTCGAACAAGCTATGAGCATGGGCATTGCCCAGTTCGGAATCATGTTCGAACACATACAGCCCGCGCGTCGCCATTTCGCCGCGGGCGGCGGAGCGGTCGTGTTCGAACATGTTTTCGAGGCTTTGCCAAAGCAGTTCCAGGTCGTCCTTGGAAAAGCCGGTTTGCTTGGCGAGGAAGGCCGAAACGAAGCCGTGAGCCGCATACAAACCATAGGGCACGGTGTGCTTGCGGCCCATGGTGCGGTTGTCGCCGTCCTGCTTTTCCGCTTCCGCCTCGGTTGCGACGGCCATGCGGGTGATGGAATGCTCCTGGGCGATGATGGGATCGATCGAACGGGCGAAGGTCAGTTGCACCGGGCCGCGTACCTGGCCGCAATTGATGCCGGTGGACATGACCGCGCCGAAGGTGCGTACGTCGTAAAAATTCCGGCACATCCAGGCGCGGGCTTCGTCCACCGCCTCGCCGCCTTTGCGCTTCTTGTCGTCTCCGTTGAGCAAATCTTCCTTTCCGATGCCGATATAGGCGCGTTTGTGTTGATTGTTAAGGATGGCTTTTTCCTTGACGTAAATCTCAAAGGGCGGCTGTTCGTTTTTGGCCGTGCCTACGTAATTGCGCACCTTGCGCTTGAGCGATACGTCGGTGACCAGGCCATGGCCGGTCTCCGCATCGAGCCGCGGCAAGTTGCCGGCATCAGGGTCGCCGTTGGGATTGCCGTCCTTCACGTCGAACAGTAGTACAAAGTCGTAGCGTTTATTCAGGCTCATGTATTTTTCTCCTTATTTTTCGGCGGGTTGATCGTCGTGTTTGATAAAAAAGGACTGGCGCTGGTGGTAATAGCCCAAGGCAAAGCGGCCTTGCTCCGGCAAGCGCAGTTGGCGCGGGATTTCCTCGACCTGATTGAGCACCTGCCCGATGTAGTCGTCCGGTTTGTTATCGCTAAATGCCCGGTACAGTATCTTGCGCCCCTTTTCGCCCAGCTTGCCGATATGGTGGGTAGCCAGCTTCAACAGCAAAGGGAATACCGTGGCAGGTGAACTGGATGCCGCGCCGTAGTAGCGGTCGCGAATAGTGGCATTGATGCCGGGGTTGGCTTCTTCCTGGATTTTTTCCAGGACGGCGAATAACCGGCCCATACGATAGGCTGCATCGGTATTTTCCGGATCGAGCATGACGTCAAACTCCTTCTCAGGTTCGTGTATGTTGCGGTTGACGCGGCGAATATCCCGGTTCAACCAGGCCTTCAGAGCCGCCGCGCGGGGGTAGGTCACTTTGCGTTCGGCCCGGCAGCGCTGCACCGCGGCGTTGAGCAGCGTGGCGGGGTAGGGAAGGTCTTCGAGAATCGCGCGCACGACGTCGCCGCCGAGATTGGGCGGGATGTTGTCGGCCTTTCCCTGTACGGCGATGGATGTCAGCAGGCGAAACAGCGACAGATATTCGGGATCATTGGGTGCCCGGACAATTTTCAGATCGTCGAAATGGCGCTTGAGTCGTCGGGCCAGTTCGTAGGCCGGGGCGGTTTCCCAAAAGCGGATGCTGATGCGGGCGGCGTTGGGGGCAAGCCCTAAAACATGAAAGCGGGTGTCAGCATCACCCATAGTGAATTTGCCCGAGTCGACGGAGCGATAGAGCGCCTTCAAGGCATCCGCGCCGCGGTCGGGTTCATCCTTGGGCGGCTCGCCGAACAAATCCGCCGCCATGGTTTCCAGATCGTGGGGCTGTTCTGCCCAAAATACAGTGGAGGCGTCGCCGACTTGAACGCGCTGGCGCGAGTCTCGGGCCAGCAGGTGGTTTAACGCAGTGGTGTAGGCGAAGACGGCGGGTTTGCCGACCGGCGCGTTTTCGCCCTGCCGTTCGGTTTTGCCATAGGATTCGAAGGCGCGGCAGTTGAAGGAAACGATGTTCGCGCCGGATGTTTGCGCACCCCATACGCCTTTGATGGCGGGATGCAGGCGCTCTATTGGCGATATCTCGCCCGTGACCAGGCAGATTCCGGCCGGTGCCGCTTCGTCCGTGGATGTCGCAGCGGCCGCAGCCGCCACGGCGGGTCGCTGGCAGACCAGTTCGATGTCTCCGTGCAGGCGGAAACTCATGAGCGGATTGGATGAGAGAATTTCGTTCCAGGCGGGGTGGCTCTCCAAAGGCATCATATCCAGCCGGTCGAGAAATGCCCGGACGGCGCGGAGGCCGGGATCGGCCCGCACCTGCTCCGAGAGTTCGTCGAGCCGGTTCCGGAACACCGCGCGCTGTTGTGCGACTCGTTCCGGCTTGCCGCGCGTATCGATGCCGAGGACATATTCCGCGTTGTCCCAGAGCAGGTTGGCCGCTACACCCGAAGTTTTCTTGACACCTTGGGGCACCAAAAAACGCTGCCCGGTTTTCTTCTTACCCTCGCCGGATCGCGTGTCGATCAGGTTGACGAAGTGTCCCTCGCTGTCGATTTCAATGATGAAGGGGATTTCCTTTTCTTCCAGGCCAAACGCGGGCAGCCGATCCGTCGGGTCGTCCGAGCGCTGCTTGCGCTGGTAGTAATTGTGCAAGGCTTGCAGAATCATCCCCGTACCTCTTCGTTTTCGCGGTCGGGAATTTCCACTGAGCCGTCTTTCAGTTGAGCGCGAAAAAAAAGCGGCTTCGGATCACTTGGATTCGTGAAATCCAGGTCGTACAACATGTAGCCCAGTTCGCGCGGCTGTCCGAACCCCAGTTCGGCCCGGCTCCGGTCGTCCGGCACCGAGCGGTCGGCGGGTTCCGTCTCGGGGTTTGGCACCCACCGGAAGCGGGCGGCGAATTCGCGGCAGCCGAGATAGGGTTGATTCACGCACTGGCCCTTTCCGGCGCGACGTTCGAACATTTCCTGAAACTTGATCGGCGGGTTTTCCGGGCCGGCATTCGCCTTGACTTCCAGGTCGGCGTGGACGCGGTAAGCGACGTCGCGCAAGAACAGCCCGGCCCGCTGCTGGCGCTCGTCCTCGATAAATTGCGCCAAATTGCCGCTGCCCGTTCGCATGGCGGCTTCCACGTTGCGGCTGGAAACCACCCCGGCCACTTCATTGCGTCTCAAGGACATCCAGCGGATCGGCTTCAAGACCTCGATGCGGCGCACATGCCAGCGGATGGCCGGTTTCCAGAGAATGGCCTCGAACACCGCGCGGGCGGCCGAGGGTGTCATTATGTCGTAGCTCACCCGCTCGACCTTCATCTCCGGGCGAGTAAAACAGGCGAAATCGCCCGAGACTTCAAGGCAGTAAGGAATCATGGGTTCTCCTTGATGTTTGTGGGAGCGGGCTTTAGCCCGCGATTAAGTAGCCGATGACAATCGCGGGCTAAAGCCCGCTCCCACAGTTCACTGTTATAGCCATTTGGCGTCCCATAACGGGTATTCACGAATCGATTCCACCAAGCCGGCACGAACCGGATTCATCACGATATAGCGAGCTGCGTCTTGCAGATTTTCTTCGGAGCGAAGCGCATGATCGTGATAACCGTCCTGCCAAATGGCGTTTGGCCTGGCAAAGCCTTGTTTTTGGATAAGCTGTTTTACGACTGAGACTTCAAGGCAGTAGCTAATCAAAGTACCTCCTCCTAATTCCTATTTCTCGCGTTATTGGCTTCGGGTTAGGTGCTTGACCATCCAGAGCGCAAGCAATAGATACAGCGCATAGAAGCGATCAACGGGCAATTCCATAGCTAACAAGCGCAACTCGTAAATGACCCCTTTCCAATCCACAGCATTACCTCATCACATTGGAGCGACGGGCAAAGAATACCACTTATTCGAAGAATGGGTATAGGTACCTATTGTTACTTCGATGCTACAAGCGCATAATTCGCCTGTCCTTACTAGACGTGGATTGAAACGAAGACTGTGTCTAGGTTGAAACTAGCAGGGGCATCTGCCCCTGCTAACTAATCAGCACTTGTGAGCGAAGAGCCTCCTCATCCCCCATCACCAACCCGAGTTCATTCGAATACCCGACATCGCAGACCTGGACGAACAAGCCGGGCTGCCATTCCTGCACATCTCCAAGCTGCACCCAGCGCTGCACGTCGTGCCTCGGCACTGAAACGGCATAGCGCTGCAATTTGCGCATCAGCCAGCGCTCCGGTCCGTCCTTGCGGAGCTTGCCCAAGAGTGCGTCCACGGTATCGTCGGAATCGTCCAGGCCATGGTAGCGGACTACGACGGTCGCGCTGTCCTCGTTCCGGATCAGGCGGAATTTCTCGGCGGCGGTGCGGAAGTTGATGGCGAGGGAATGGCCGTCGACCTTCAGCAGTTCGCCGATACCGTGCTCGTCGAGTCGGCAGGCGTAATAGAACTGTTCGAAGTAACGGGCGAACAGGGCGCGGTTCAGCGGGTCTCCTTGATGACCGTGCAAAGTGCTGATCGCTGCTTGAGCGCCTTTTTTGACCAGATCGGGCAGCCGGCCAGGCGGCGGCACAAACACCACGACTTGCCCCGGCGTTTCGAGCAGACCTTCCCGGTTGCAACGCCCGGCCGACTGGGCGATGGAATCTACGCCCGCCAAGGCTCTGTAAACCAACGGAAAATCCAGGTCGACGCCGCAATCCACGATTTGGGTGCTGATGACCCGCACCGATTCTCCGGCCTTGAGCCGTTCCTTGATGAGTCGAATCACGTCCGAGCGGTGCGCGCCGCACATCAGCGCCGAGAGATGCAGAGTGCCTTCGGGCATGAGCTTGAACAGCTCGCGGGCGTCCCTCCGGCGGTTGACGATGCAGAGCACGCTATCGTGTTCTTGCAGTTCGCCGGCCAAGGATTCCCACGTCACCGGAGTGTTCCAGTCCGCCGGAAGAGTGACATCGACCCGTTTGAGCGCCCGGTAGAGATCGTCCGGGTCATGGATGAATGGACCGCCCTTCATCAGTTCGCGCACATCGTTCAGACCCCGCAAGTTCTGGCCGGGGTCGAAATATTCTCGGGTGGATAGCGCCGGCTGCGTGGCCGTGGAGAGCACGACGCTCACGCCATAGTGGCGAGCGAGAAGATTGAGCGCATCGAGAATGGGCTGCAGGAATTCCGGCGGCAAGAGTTGCGCCTCGTCCAGCACCACGACGCTGTTCACGATGTTGTGCAGCTTGCGGCAACGGGATGTCCGGGCCGCGAACAGAGATTCGAAGAACTGGACGTTGGTGGTGACCACGATGGGTGCATCCCAGTTCTCGCAGGCCAGCCGACTTTTCAGGGTTTCTTCGCTCGCGTCCGTTTCGGCGTTGCTGTGATGTTCGATGACCGGATCGGGTTCGAGTCCTTTGAACACCTGGCGGAATATGTCGGAGGTTTGCTCGATGATGCTGGTATAGGGAATGACATAGATGACACGGCGCTTGCCGTGGCGCTTGGCATGCTCCAAGGCGAATGCCATGCTCGATAGGGTCTTGCCGCCGCCGGTGGGAACGGTGAGCGAGAATAGGCCGGGTGCTTCGGCGGCGCGTTTTCGGCACTGGCGCAGGATGTCCGTCCGCAGCAGATTGACGGGAGTCAGCGGGCCTTTCTCGGCCAATCGGTCAGCCATTTCTTTCATATAGCGGTCGAAGCATTCCAGAAGCGCCGGAATCTCCGGATAGCCGCCGCGCCGCTCGGCTTTACCTTCGTCCATGAAGGCTTCGGTATCAAGAAAATCGGCGTCAACCAAGCAGGAAAACAGCATCCTTATCCATAGGGCGAAACCTTCCTTGAGGCCGGGCACTTGGCGCAGATCGGGACGAAAAGCATTGCCAGCCGCGAGAATTTCATGCGGCGGGCCAGCATTGATGGCTTCTTGCAGTTCCTTGCGGGCATCTTCTCTACGTGTGCCGTTCAGCCTGTCATCAAGGCTAGGGTTTTGATCAATGGCGTACCAGTTAGCAAGGCCGGCGTGATGGCCAGCGATGAGATAGGCCAATATTCGTCCCGTTTCCTTGAACTGATCGCAAGCCAGCAAAGCACCCGCCGTGGAATGAGGCGCCTTGCCGGGTTTGCCTTCGATATGGGCTTCGGGATCGTAACCGCTGGATCGGCGAATGTAACGCTGGAACCGCTCCCGATATTTCCCGAGATCATGCCAAATACCGGCCAAATAAGCCCAGTCGCCGCTTCCGAACGCTTCCGCGAATTCGTGGCCGAGTCCGGCGACGCCGTGGAGGTGTTCGGCAAGGTCATGGATGGCGAATTCACCGGTTTCGGTTTGGCGGACGTGGGCGATTGGACTTGCCATGGCTCAGATTCCTCGTTTAGCAATCAGCGTAGTTCATCGATCCCGCTTAGCTTAATTCCCCGCCGGATATACGTAGGGATGTCGTAGTTGACGCGCGCCGAAGCATCCGGCGTTTGGCGGGATAACGGGCTCGGCTGTAAAGGACAGGCGGGATGGCTGGTGGCGGAGCTTGCAGAAGCCCGAGCGTTCCGGATTTTGCGGATGGAAGAGAAGACGTTGAGCATGATCGTATCTCCGATGGGTGTAACGACGGAGATACTCTACGACAGGTAGTCGCTCAGGACGTGAGCCACTGAATCGATCCGCAAAAATTTTTTTATTCGTAGCGGGCAGCCATTGCCCGAATCGTCTCTTGCAGTTTGCTTCTGAGCGATTCGGGAGCGAGGACTTCGACGTCCGCGCCGTGCTTAAGGATGTCCATGATCAGTTCGCGGTCGTCGGCGTAGGGGATTTCGAGCGTGTAGCTGCCGTCCGGCTCGAACCGGCTTTTTTGCTTGGGATGCCAGATTTCATGGCTGACCCAGCGGGCGCGTTCGGGCGTAAAACGCAATTCCGCCCAGCGGATTTCGGCGCCGGAGAAGATGCCATAACCGGACGCCAGTTCTCGATCCAGTTCTTCGTCCGGGATGTCTACGGCGGGTTCGTTCAGCGCCAATGCGGAGCGGAGCGCATCCACGGCGAAGCTTCGGATCGCTTCACGGAGATGGCACCAGGCGTCCAAATACCAGTTTTCGCGGTAGTGGATCAGGCGCTGCGGCGACACCGTGCGTTCGGATGTTTCACCGGTACTGCGGTTGTAATGGACAATTCGCAGCCGGCGGCGTCTGAGCAGGGCCGTCGCAACCACTTCGAAATGCTGTAGATCCACCGTTCGCCGTGCGACATGGAACACCCGGACCCGTTTTTCGACTTCCTGCCACTCGTGATCGCCGGCGCCGAGCAGGGCATTGAGGCGGGCGAGCAGCGGCTGGATATGCGGTTCGAGCAGCCCGGGCTGAAGGTCTGCGAGCAGTTGGCGCATGGTGAGGAGAGCATGGATTTCCGAGGCATTGAACCAAAGGCCGGGCAGCTCGTAGGCCGCATCGCCGCTATGAGGCCCGAAGCGGTAGCCGCGGGTTTTTCGGTCCCAAACGATCGGCGCGTTGAATCGATTGCGCATATATTCGATATCACGCTTGAAAGTGGCTGCCGATATACCCAATTCTTCAAGGAACGCCTTTTGAGAGACGTTTTCCCGCTCGCGGATCAGTTGATCGATTTTGTAGAAGCGTTCGGTGCGGTCCATGTTCTTTTCTCGAAGCTGGTTGCGCACGAATCTTAACCCAGGAAAAACGCGGATTCGCGCAGCTCTTCCACATGTGGTGGGGGAGCGTTGATCTTGACATGAAATATTCGACGGCTATGATTAGCACTCGTTTTAGTCGAGTGCTAACAAAGCTAGGGTCTGGTCGACCGCTCGTCAGTCAATACATCATCAGTAGGAACAGGAGAGTATGATGAAAATTCGTCCTTTGAATGACCGTGTTATCGTGAGGCGCCTCGAAGAGGAGCGGACTTCGCCGGGCGGAATCGTGATTCCGGATACGGCTGCGGAAAAACCGATGCGCGGTGAAGTTCTTGCGGTGGGTAACGGCAAGACTCTGGATAACGGGCAAGTGCGCGCGCTGCAAGTCAAAGCGGGCGACAAGGTGCTGTTCGGCAAATATTCCGGCACCGAGGTGAAACTCGATGGCGAGGATATCCTTGTCATGCGCGAAGACGACATCATGGCTGTGCTCGAAGACTGAGCACGCCCGGAATTCAACATCAACCAACGAAGGTAAATCGTAATGGCAGCGAAAGACGTAAGATTCGGTGATGACGCGCGGATCCGCATGGTTCGCGGGGTCAATATTCTGGCACAGGCGGTGAAAGTGACCTTGGGTCCGAAAGGCCGCAATGTGGTGCTCGAAAAGAGTTTCGGCGCGCCGACCGTCACCAAGGACGGCGTATCCGTGGCGAAAGATATCGAGCTCTCCGACAAGTTCGAAAACATGGGCGCTCAGATGGTGAAGGAAGTCGCGTCTCAGACTTCCGATGTCGCGGGCGACGGCACCACCACCGCCACCGTTCTGGCGCAATCGATTCTGGTCGAGGGCCTGAAGGCCGTGGCCGCCGGCATGAATCCTATGGATCTGAAACGCGGTATCGACAAGGCGGTCACCGCCGCCGTCGACGCTATCCACGAAATGTCCGTTCCCTGCACCGACAGCAACGCGATCGCTCAAGTCGGCACCATTTCCGCCAACTCAGACGAGAGCATCGGCAAGATCATTGCCGAAGCGATGGACAAGGTGGGCAAGGAAGGCGTGATCACGGTCGAGGAAGGTTCGGGCCTTGAAAACAGCCTGGATGTCGTCGAAGGTATGCAGTTCGACCGCGGCTATTTGTCGCCGTACTTCATCAACAATCAGCAAAGCATGAGCGCCGAGCTGGAAAACCCGCTGATCCTCATCTGCGAGAAAAAGATTTCCAATATCCGCGACATGCTGCCGGTACTCGAAGGCGTCGCTAAAGCCGGTCGTCCGCTGCTGATCATCGCGGAAGATGTCGAAGGCGAAGCGCTGGCGACCTTGGTCGTCAACAACATGCGCGGCATCATCAAGGTTTGCGCCGTTAAAGCGCCCGGTTTCGGCGATCGCCGTAAAGCCATGTTGGAAGACATCGCTATCCTGACGGGCGGCACCGTAATTTCCGAAGAAGTGGGTCTGAGCCTGGAGAAAGCGAGTCTGAACGATTTGGGCAATGCCAAGAAGGTTCAGATCAGCAAGGAAGAAACCACCATCATCGATGGCGCCGGCGCTAAGGAAAGAATCCAGGGCCGTATCACCCAGATCCGTAAGCAGATCGAAGAGACCACGTCGGACTACGATAGAGAAAAGCTGCAAGAGCGCTTGGCGAAGTTGGCCGGCGGTGTGGCAGTGATCAAGGTCGGCGCGGCCACCGAAGTCGAGATGAAGGAGAAGAAAGCCCGCGTGGAAGACGCGTTGCACGCGACCCGCGCTGCGGTTGAAGAAGGCATCGTGCCGGGCGGCGGCGTGGCTCTGGTCCGCGCTCTGCAAAAGATCAAGGATCTGAAAGGCGTAAACCACGATCAGGATGTCGGCATCAGCATCGCCCGCCGCGCGATGGAAGAGCCGCTGCGCCAGATCGTGGCCAATGCCGGCGACGAGTCGTCCGTGGTTCTGAACAAGGTAGCCGAGGGTTCCGGAAATTTCGGCTACAACGCAGCAACCGGCGAATTCGGCGATATGGTCGCCATGGGCATTCTGGACCCGGCGAAAGTGACCCGTACCGCGCTGCAGAACGCCGGTTCCGTGGCGGGTCTCATGATCACCACTGAGGCAATGGTTGCCGAAGAGCCGAAGGAAGAGACTCCGATGCCGGCAGGCATGGGTGGAATGGGCGGCATGGGCGACATGATGTAATCGCCGACCGATCATTTAAGTGTAAAAAAGCCCCATCTTCGGATGGGGCTTTTTTTTGAAGCATTTTCAGCTTTGGGCCCGTGTCCTTGGCATCGCTGTCCAAAGCTACATGGATAAACCCGCGGAAATGCTTATTCCGGCTTACAGCGCTGCACGACTTGTAAGTCGAAAATCCTTTTTCTACGCAATGGGTTTGTCGCTATGGATTGCCGACCTAAGGACCGGTGCGCCAAGTAAATCGGGGATTCTTATCAATCGCAAATGATCGTTGCGGAAGGCCGAGAAAGCCTGATCCTGGATGAACAGGTCGCTACTTTCCCGACCATATCATGACTCACATGAGACGCCGCACGGCAGCATGTGAGTGGTGCTTGGCTTAAGTGCTGGGTAAATAATTGACGGACAGCCGATTTGTAATGGTATAGCCGTGCAACAAGTCGGCAAACTCATGAAGTGATTGGATGCCAGTCTCCTTCGCTCGTTGGCACCACTCTCTGAGCGACTGCACACGTGCTTCGTAGCCGACTGAAGAGTTCGCCCAAAGCTGTTTCAATTCCTCCTTGAATTGGTAAACGGTGTGAAGTGTTTGGCTCAAGTTCAGTGCTCGATCAAGGATGTGGGTGGCGGCCTCATCGAATTGGATATCCTCTCGAACCAAGAGCGGCTTTGCATCGCGGAGCAGGCGTCGGGATGCCGGGAGGGCAGTCTTTAATTCTTGACGCAGGACCGGAAGCACCACGCTACGGCCATATAAAGCCAGCACATGGACCCGGTTACGCATTACGGCCTGTATTGTCGCCAAATCGATCAATTTCTTGTCGTGAAGAATGCGAATTTTTGGAGCAACCCGGCGAACCGTTGCTAACTTCAATAGTTCCATCAGGCGAATGTAGGCCCACCCGATGTCCAATTCCCACCAACGGGAGGATAGCCGCGCCGAAGAGGGATAGGCATGGTGGTTATTGTGAAGTTCCTCGCCGCCGATCAGTAAGCCTATCGGGAAGAGATTGGTGGACGCATCGCGGGTTTCAAAATTGCGATAACCGGAGAAATGCCCCAGGCCGTTGATTACGCCCGCTGCCCAAAAGGGAATCCAGAGCATTTGTACGGCCCAAATGGTAATGCCGAAGAAGCCGAACAGCGCAACGTCGGCGAGAAACATAAGCGCGACGCCAAGACCGGGGTGCGGCGAGTAAAGTTTTCGCTCCAGCCAGTCATCAGGCGTGCCGTAGCCGTATTGATCCAAGGTTTCCGGATTGGCTGCTTCGGTCCGGTAGAGTTCCGCGCCTTCCCATAAGACCTTGCTTATGCCAAACACGCGAGGGCTATGGGGGTCTTCCGGGGTTTCACATTTGGCGTGGTGTTTGCGATGAATCGCGACCCAGGCCTTGGTGCCCATGCCAGTTGTCAGCCACAGCCAGAGCCGAAAAAAATGGCTGACCGCCGGATGAAGGTCCAAAGCGCGATGCGCCTGGTGGCGATGTAGGAAAATCGTGACGCTGGCAATGGTGATGTGGGTCAGACCGAGCGTAACGGCAATAAGTCCCCACCAGGGGAGGTCGAGTAAACCGTTAATCATTTTTTCACTATAAAAATAAAAAATAAGAGATGGGCATTAACTAACAATCCTTAAGGGGCTGCAAATCTTTCCATAGAGTTGCCTCAAAGAGCACGAATTGGAAAAAGCATCCGCTTTGGCGAATGCACGCGACGCCATTTTGGATAGCATCGAATGGATTTTCAATCCGCACGTTTTCTAACTGGTTTATCGGGTGGGATTGAGTGTTGCAGGGACCGGCAAGACGCGAGGCTATGATCATCGATCAAAAGCCAAATCCAACGCCTAAGCCAATACCGATCCGAGGTCCGGTGTCATATTCGGATAACAGTTTGATCTCCAAAGGACGTAACAACGGAAATGCACGAGTCGCTTCGCCGGTTTCCGTCGTGCGTTCGCCGATGACGCGACCGGCTGCAACAATTCGCCGGCCTTGTTCGTAGATGAGTGTGTCTAAATAGCCGGGATACAATATTAAGAATCGGCCCCATGCGGGCTCACTGAGTTCCGGCTCGCCTCGTCTATCGGTGGGATAGGTCAGTACTTCGACTAACGTGCCTTCCTGTAGATTTTCGGCGCTAAGGATAGTTCCGCCGATGAGAATGGCTTGGCCGATAAACGCTTTTGGGTTATTCAGGACAGTTTCGGGCGAAAGTTTCGGATCGACCTGGTCCATGGTCGCTCGCGACAGTACCGAGCCGCAACCGCTGAGTTGTAGCGTGATCGCAAGTAAGGCGGCCAGGCCGAGAAAGCGGGGCCAGGATATTGGGTAGCCGGATCGGATGTCCTTTTTCGAGATCCGAGATTCTCTCACAGTAGCGTTGCAGCCTTTTGAGTTGAATGAGTCTTACCAATAAGGGTACCAATAAGGGTAATAGCCGGGCCAGCCTCGCCACCAAGGATCGTACCAGTATGGCGTCGGATAATAGGTGTAAGTCGGCCGGTTGGCCCAAAGATGAATTTCCTTGCAACCGATTACCGGGTAGGTGTAGTTGATTTGATCGAGAGGCTTGGTTTCCTTGCCTTGGACCTCTCCGGCGACCGTCACTTCGCGTCCCTTCGCATAGACCGCCGAATCCAGGAAGCGGTTGCAGTGAATCAGGAATCGTCCGGCGGAAGTGTCGACGTCTTCCGGGCGATCCGAACTTTCTAGCGGTTTTTGCAAGACTTCGATTTCGGTGAACTGTGGGCGGTTGCTGGTTTGGACGATCACGCCGCCCAGCATGACCGTCCTGCCTTTGTAGGCGTCGGGGCGGGCGCTGATTTCCGAGAACGATGGCTGCGTTTTCGTCGCCGTCCGAATGGGTTTCGAAAACGGGCTGGTTGCGCACCCCGCTATGCTTAAGAGCGTTATCCATAACAATACTAATCGGAACAACTTCGATCTACCCAAACAAACTTCCGAAATCGAGGTTTCGATCGGTGACATGGCCATGTTTATCACCCTTGCGGAACTGCTTTCCTCTTAATTGGACAGAACTGCTCCTGCCGAATTCACATCTAGTGGCCATCATAACCAATTCCCGTCGTTGCCACCCGTGAAATTTTGCCGCTTAAATGCGATGAGAACGAAAGGCTTTAATTAAACAAAAAATAGCTCTATAATTGCGTCTCTTGATTTTAGGCGCGTAGCTCAGTTGGTTAGAGCACCACCTTGACATGGTGGGGGTCGTTGGTTCAAGTCCAATCGCGCCTACCAATTCCGAAAAGCATCGCTGGGCGATGCTTTTTTTGTTGAAGAGGTTTCGACTGATGCCCGTGATACGTCTGCCGGATGGTTCCGCTCGCACATTCGATCACCCCGTAACGCTTATGGAGGTGGCGCAGTCCATTGGTCCGGGATTGGCTAAGGCGGCATTGGCTGGTCGAATCGACGGGAAACTGGTCGATTTGTCGACTCTTGTCGAACATGACGCCGCAGTCGAAATCGTCACGGGTAAGGACGCGGACGGGCTGGAGATTATTCGCCATTCAACTGCCCATCTGCTGGCTCAGGCCGTTAAGGCGTTGTATCCGAGCGCGCAAGTGACGATCGGTCCGGTGGTGGAAAACGGGTTTTACTACGATTTTGCCTTCGAACGTCCCTTTACGCCGGAAGACCTCGAGGCAATCGAAAAGAAAATGACGGAATTGGCGGCAAAGGCGATTCCCGTCAGGCGGGAGGTGATGCGTCGGGAAGAAGCCGTCAAATTTTTCCGTGACCAGGGCGAGCACTATAAGGCCGAAATTATCGAAGCCATACCTCAGGGCGAGCAAATCTCCCTCTACTCGCAAGGGGATTTTACCGATCTTTGTCGCGGTCCCCATGTGCCGGATACCGGAAAGCTTAGAGCCTTCAAGCTCATGAAGGTGGCGGGTGCCTATTGGCGGGGGGATTCCCGCAATGCCATGCTGCAGCGTGTCTATGGCACCGCCTGGGCCGACAAGAAGGATTTGGACGCCTATCTGCATCGGCTGGAAGAGGCGGATAAGCGCGATCATCGCAAGATCGGCAAGCTGCAGGATCTGTTCCATACTCAGGAGGAAGCTCCCGGAATGGTGTTCTGGCATCCCAATGGATGGGCGCTGTATCAGCAGGTCGAGCAGTACATGCGCCGGGTGTTCCGTGAGAATGGCTATCAAGAAATCCGCTGTCCTCAGATTCTGGACGTAAGCCTTTGGAAAGCTTCGGGCCACTGGGACAACTTTCACGAGAATATGTTTTTTACCGCGTCCGAGAATAGAGAGTATGCGGTAAAGCCCATGAACTGCCCCGGTCACATCCAGGTTTTCAAACAGCATCTGCATAGCTATCGCGAACTGCCGATCCGGTTCGGGGAATTCGGTTCCTGTCATCGCAACGAGCCCTCCGGCACCTTGCACGGGATCATGCGTGTGCGCGGTTTCAATCAGGACGATGGCCATGTTTTTTGTGCCGAGGATCAAATTCAGGCGGAAGTTGTCGCATTCATAGGTGTCTTGCGTAAGGTGTACGCGGATTTCGGCTTTACCGATATCCAGTACAAACTGTCCACGCGCCCGCCCAAGCGGCTCGGCAGCGATGAAATTTGGGATAAGGCCGAAGCTGCGCTGATGGCTGCTTTGGCCGCGCAAGACATCGAATACCAATTGCAGCCCGGTGAGGGAGCTTTCTATGGCCCCAAGATCGAGTTCACGTTGAAGGATGCGATCGGTCGGGTATGGCAGTGCGGGACGATTCAGGTGGATTTCATGATGCCGGGGCGTCTCGGTGCCGAATACGTGGGCGAAGACAATGCCCGCCATACGCCGGTCATGCTGCATAGGGCGATCATAGGATCGATGGAACGCTTCATCGGCATTCTCATCGAGCATTACGCAGGGTATTTTCCGCTTTGGCTGGCGCCGGTTCAGGCGGTGGTGCTCAACATTACCGGAAATCAAGCCGAATATGCCGCCGAATTGGCTGCGGAGCTTGTAAAACAAGGCTTTCGGGTAAAGTCCGACTTGAGAAATGAGAAGATCGGCTTTAAAATCCGCGAGCATACCGTGCAGCGTGTGCCTTATTTATTAATCGTCGGCGATAAAGAACTGGATTCCCGTACCGTTTCTGTTCGTACACAGAAAGGCCAGGATCTAGGCGGTTTCAGCTTGCCGGATTTGATCGGCAAGTTTACCGACGAGGTGGCGAGTCGCGCTGCGTTTCAATAATTGCGTTCGGAGGAATAGGATATCACTGCTGAAAGAAAAGAGCCGCGCCTGAATGAAGAGATCACGGCGCCCACTGTCAGGTTGATCGGACCCGACGGTAATCAAGTAGGAGTCGTGTCGACCAGAGAAGCCAGGCAAATTGCTTATGATGCGAATCTGGATCTGGTCGAGATTTCGCCGGCAGCCGATCCTCCCGTTTGCCGGGTAATGGATTACGGTAAATTCCGTTTTGAGCAGAATAAGAAGCTGCAAGCGGCCAAGAAAAAGCAAAAGCAGATTCAGGTTAAGGAAATCAAATTCCGGCCGGGTACGGACGAGGGCGATTACCAGGTCAAGCTGCGCAATCTCATTCGCTTTCTATCGGACGGCGATAAGGCAAAGGTCACTGTTCGGTTTCGCGGTCGAGAACTGAGTCATCGCGAATTAGGCATTGACCTTCTGAAGCGGATCGAGACGGACCTCGTGGAGCACGCCGTCGTAGAGCAGTTTCCGAAAATGGAAGGTAAGCAGTTAAGCATGACGCTTGCGCCGAAGAGAAAAAAATAATCTTGAGTTGTTGGAGATTTATATGCCTAAGATGAAGACCAATCGCGGCGCAGCGAAACGCTTCAAGCGTACTGCGTCCGGCGGTTTCAAATGCAATCATTCGCATCGTCGTCACATTCTGACGAAGAAGAGCACCAAGAGAAAGCGCCAACTGCGCAATCCCGCTGCCTTGCACCCTTCGGATGTGCGGAGCGCGACTCGCTTGTTGCCTTATAGCTGATTTTTTCTTGCCCATCGAGAGAGAAGCCCATGCCTAGAGTAAAACGAGGCGTCACTGCGAGAGCCCGGCACAAAAAGGTTCTCAAGCAGGCGAAAGGTTATTACGGCGCCCGTAGCCGAGTTTATCGCGTTGCCAAGCAGGCGGTTATCAAAGCCGGCCAATACGCTTATCGGGATCGCAGACAGAGAAAACGCCAATTCCGTGCGCTTTGGATCGTGAGAATCAATGCCGCGGCACGCGAATTCGGACTGTCTTATAGCCGTTTTATGGATGGCCTAAAAAAGGCGTCCGTCGAAATCGACCGTAAAGTTCTGGCGGATTTGGCTGTTCGCGACAAAGATGCGTTCGCTGAATTGGCCAAGATCGCCCAGGGTTAGCCCGCGCCTGATCTTCACGGGAAAGACTCGCCCCGAGTTTTTCCCGTTCTTCATTTCAAAACCGTTGTCCAAGCGAGCAAGGCTGTGAGTACACCCCTTGAAGAGCTTCTCGTGCAGGCCAGAAAGCAAGTGGCCGAGGCCGATACGCTCGGAAAACTCGATCAAGTGCGAGTACATTATCTCGGCAAGAAAGGTGTATTTACCGAGCGCATGAAAGAACTCGGTACGCTTCCGGCGGAACAGCGACGGGAGGCCGGAGGCCGGGTTAATCGGGCCAAAGACCGGTTTATAGCCGATTTGGAGGCCCGAAAGAGCGTTCTGGAGGCGAGCGAGCTGGAAGAACGTCTCAAGCGGGAAACCATCGACGTTACCCTGCCGGGGCGCGGGCAGCGTACGGGAGGGCTCCATCCGGTCACTCTGACGTTGCGGCGCATTAGCCAACTATTCAAGAACATCGGATTCGACATCGTCGAAGGCCCCGAAGTCGAGGACGATTACCATAACTTCGAAGCATTGAACATACCCGCCCATCATCCCGCGCGGGCGATGCACGACACTTTTTATTTCGACGAGCACACCCTCCTGCGTACCCATACCTCACCGGTGCAGGTGCGGATCATGGAGACCCAGAGCCCGCCGCTTAGGGTCATCGCGCCGGGCCGCGTCTATCGCTGCGATTCCGATTTGACCCACACCCCGATGTTTCATCAAGTGGAAGGATTCGTCGTCGATCGGGACGTCAGCTTTGCCGACCTCAAGGGTATTCTCTACGAGTTCCTGACCTTGTTCTTCGAAAAGGACATGCAGGTACGTTTCCGCCCGTCTTATTTCCCGTTTACCGAACCGTCCGCCGAAGTCGATATCGAGTGCGTCATGTGCGGAGGCGAAGGTTGCCGCGTTTGCAAGCAGACCGGTTGGCTGGAGGTAATGGGTTGCGGGATGATCCATCCGCGGGTTTTCGAATTCGTCAAAATCGATCCGGAACGCTATACCGGTTTCGCCTTCGGTTTGGGCGTGGAACGGCTCGCGATGCTGCGCTACGGCATCAACGACCTCAGGCTGTTTTTCGAGAACGACCTTAGATTTCTTTCACAATTCGCGGCATTTTAAGAACAACATACGGTCCTTCCCATGCGCTTCAGCGAGGCCTGGCTACGAGAATACGTCAATCCATCGATAGACACGCAAAGACTGGTTCATCAGTTGACGATGGCGGGTCTTGAGGTCGATAGCGCCGAACCCGCCGCTGCATCGTTCAGCGGCGTTATCGTGGCCGAAGTCCTCGAGGTCTCGCCCCATCCACAGGCCGACCGGCTGCGAGTCTGTCTGGTGTCCGGCGGTTCCGGTGAGCCTCTTCAAATCGTATGCGGAGCGCCTAACGTCCGGGTCGGGATGCGTGTGCCGCTCGCCATCGAAGGGGCACGTCTGCCGGGGGATGTTTCCATTCGGAAATCGGAGCTTCGCGGCATCGCCTCGTTTGGCATGCTGTGTTCGGCCAAGGAGTTGGGAATAGACGATCCCCAAACAGGGCTGATGGAATTGCCCTCGGATGCTCCAGTGGGGACCGATGTTCGGGATTATCTGAAGCTGGACGATTGCATCATCGAGGTCGATCTGACACCGAACCGCGCAGATTGTCTAAGCGTAGAAGGCATTGCGCGCGAAGTGGCCTCGCTCAACGCTCTGGATTGGGCAGTACCGGACGTTCCTGCCGTTCCTACAACGATTCGAGAAGAGCACCCGGTGAGCGTTTCCGCACCCGAAGCGTGCCCGCGCTATTTGGGGCGGCTGATCAAAGGCGTATCGCGTACCGTTCAGACGCCGCTATGGATGCGCGAACGTTTGCGGCGCGCCGGTATCCGATCCCTAGATGCGGTAGTGGACGTTACCAATTATGTGCTCTTGGAAATGGGACAACCTTTGCACGCCTTCGACGCGGCCAAGCTGGAGGGCGGCATCCACGTTCGCTATGCGGCGCCGGGCGAGAAGCTGCGCCTCTTGAACGGCGAGGAAATCGCGCTGGACTCCGATGTTTTGGTGATCGCCGATCAACGAAAAGCCTTGGCATTGGCGGGCATCATGGGCGGCAGCGACTCCGCGGTGGGCGATGGCACTGCCGATATTTTCGTCGAATGCGCTTTTTTCACGCCGAGCGTGATCATGGGCAAGGCTAGGCGCTATGGGCTGAATACCGAATCGTCCCATCGCTTCGAGAGAGGCGTCGATCCCGAGTTGCAGACTCGTGCCATCGAGCGGGCGAGCGAACTTGTGTTATCCATTGCTGGCGGAGAAGCGGGACCCATCGTCGAAGCGGCCAGCCCCCCGCATTTGCCGCGACGCGCGCCGATTCCGCTGCGTTACGAGAGGATTACCCGTCTGCTCGGCATGAGCATCGAGCAACCGAAGGTCGCCGAAATTCTCAAACGGCTGGGAATGACTCTCGCGGACCATCCGGAGGGATGGACCGTGACGCCGCCCGGATTTCGTTTCGATATCGCCATAGAGGCCGATCTCATCGAGGAACTCGGAAGGGTCTACGGCTACGAATCGTTGCCGCGCCGCCATCCGGTCATGGCGACGGCGATGCGTCCGGTGTCCGAACGAATACTCGATCTGGACCGGGTTAAGAACCTCCTGGTCGATCGCGGTTACCAGGAGGCGATTACCTACAGTTTCGTGGACGAAGCTCGGCAGGCGCTGATCGAGCCGGAAATTCCCTATCTGGCCTTGAAGAATCCGATTTCCTCCGACTTGGCCGTCATGCGCACCGGCCTTTGGTGCGGTTTGCTGGACGCGGCTCTCAAGAACACGTTCCGCCAGCAGAACCGGGTGCGCCTATTCGAAGCAGGTCTGCGTTTCGCGAGGCGGGGCAGCGGCATCGAACAGCGGAAATCTATCGCTGGCCTGGCGATAGGGGCGGTACATGAAGAGCAGTGGGGAGAAGCGGCTCGCTCCGTGGATTTTTACGACGTGAAGGCCGATGTCGAGGGCATCGTCAAACTGACCGGCCGGGAGGCTGGTTTGGAATTTGTCGCCGCTGCTCATCCGGCACTTCATCCGGGGCAATCGGCGGAAATCCGGCTCGACGGCGAACGGCTCGGTTGGATCGGAATGCTGCATCCTCGCCTGGAAAAGCAACTAAGCTTCGAACAGAGCGTGTTTCTGTTCGAGCTCGATCAAGACGTGCTGCTCGGAAGGCATATTCCGGTATTCCACGGAATATCGAAGTTCCCGCAGGTGCGCCGGGATATCGCGGTCATCGTTGACGAATCCGTCACGATCGATCGTTTGATCGAGTGCGTGAAAGAAGCGGATAGCTCTATCTTGCGCCAGGTCGTGGTGTTCGACGTTTACCGGGGGCAGGGTGTCGAGACCGGTCGGAAGAGCGTCGCTCTCGGTTTGGTGTTGCAGGATGAGGCCGAAACCTTGACCGACGCCAGGGTCGATGAAACGGTAGGACGCGTTTTGGAACGTCTGAGCATAGAATTCAATGCTAGGTTGAGAGATTGAAAAGATGGCACTGACCAAAGCAGACATGGTTGAGAGGCTTTTCGAGAACCACGGCATTAACAAGCGGGATGCCAAGGAGTTGGTCGACCAGTTTTTCGAAGAGATCAAGGCCGCGCTGGCGCAAGGAAATTCAGTGAAGTTGTCCGGGTTCGGCAATTTCGATCTTCGCGACAAAAATCAGCGGCCGGGCAGAAATCCGAAAACCGGTGAAGAGATTCCGATCACCGCGCGCCGTGTGGTGACGTTCAAGCCGGGACAGAAATTGAAGGTCAGCGTGGAAGCGTATTCGAGACAAAACGCCGAGAACGTTCGGCTAGAAAGCGAAGCGCCGAGTGCGAAAAAATCTCGAGGGTCTTGAGTTTTCTTGACCTGCTTCCTTCGCGGAAATCGTCCCTAATTCGTTTCGAACGAGAGAGCCGAGAATGATCCGAGTCGGCATTGTAGGCGGTACCGGCTATACCGGTGTGGAGTTGCTGCGGATTCTCGCGCTTCATCCTGACGTCGCCATAACCATCGTCACCTCGCGGGCCGATGCCGGAAAACGAGTCGACGAGTTGTATCCGAACCTGCGGGGTTTCGTCGATGCGATCTTCGTCGAGCCCTCGGCGGATGCGCTAGCCGGATGCGACGTGGTGTTTTTCGCGACGCCCAACGGCACTGCGATGCGGACGGCCGAAGCCTTGTTGGCGCGGGGCGTCAAAGTTATCGATCTGTCCGCCGATTTCCGCCTCAAAAACCCGGATGTATGGGCTCATTGGTACGGAGAGCCGCACGTTTCTCCCCAGCTGTTGGAAGAAGCCGTTTACGGGCTGCCCGAAGTGAATCGGGCACTGATTCGGTCGGCGCGGCTGATCGCATGCCCCGGTTGTTATCCGACTTCGGTTCAACTGGCATTATTGCCATTGATTGAGGCGAGGGCGATTCGCTTGGACCGCATCATCGCCGACGTGAAATCGGGTGTTAGCGGCGCCGGGCGCAAAGCAGAAATTTCCATGCTTATGAGCGAAACGGGCGAGAGCCTCAAGGCTTATAGCGTCAAAGGCCATCGTCATTGGCCGGAAATCAAGCAGGGATTGGACCAAGCCGCAGGACAGGACGTGGGCCTCACCTTCGTGCCCCATTTGATCCCCATGATTCGGGGTATTCACGCCACGGTTTATGCCGAACTGAGCGCCGCGCACGGCGACTTGCAGGCGCTATTCGAGGAGCGCTATCGAGCCGAACCTTTCGTCGACGTTCTGCCGGCGGGTTCCCATCCCGACACTCGCAACGTGCGCGGCGTAAACCGATGCCAGATTGCCGTCCATAGGCCTATGGACGGCAATACGGTGGTAATTTTGTCGGTCATAGACAATTTGGTGAAAGGTGCAGCCGGCCAAGCGGTGCAAAACATGAACCTGATGTTTGGCCTGGAGGAAACGAAAGGGCTCAGAAATATCGGGCTTTATCCCTAAAGCGGTTTCAGTGGTGACGGGCAGAGACTCAAGTAGACCGTTCGCGTAAACCGTAGCTCTGGTGGTAACGTACGCGTTGGTTCTAGTGCGTCCGTCGGCGGATTTTCCATAAGCCTCGTCGGTACGGGGCGATTTTCCATTACAATACCGGGTCTACCGGAATCTTCGGCCATGTCGACATCACCCCATCCGTCCGTAACCTTAACCACCATCCGCGATTACATCCGTTGGGCCGCCAGCCGTTTCGTGCAAGCGGAGTTGTTTTTCGGCCACGGTACCGCCAGCGCACTGGACGAAGCCGCCGCCTTGGTGCTTCATACCTTGCATATGCCTTACGATCTCCCGGGCGGCTATTTCGCGGCCACGTTGACCATGGACGAGCGCGAGCGTGTCCTCGCACTCGTCCAGCGCCGCATCGTCGAGCGCAAGCCTCTGGCGTATCTCATTCACGAGGCTTCTTTTGCCGGTTTGCCCTTCTATGTTGACGAACGGGTACTGGTGCCGCGTTCGCCCATCGCCGAACTGATCGAAAACCATTTCGCTCCCTGGATCGAGGCGGACCGGGTGCACGACGTGCTCGATCTTTGCACCGGCAGCGCGTGCATTGCCATCGCTTGCGCTTACGCCTTTCCGGAGGCACGGGTCGACGCCGTCGATATCTCGTCGGACGCGCTGGAAGTGGCGCGTATCAATATCAAGAAGCACCACCTGGAAGACCGGGTGAACGCCATCAAATCGGACGTTTATTCCGAGTTGGGCGACCGGCGTTACGATCTGATCGTCAGCAATCCTCCATACGTAAACCTCGACGAGTGGCGCGGCTTGGCGCCGGAATATCACGCCGAGCCGAGGCTGGGCCTGGAAGCGGGCGAAGACGGCCTCGATTGCGTGCGCCGCATCCTCCGGGACGCCCATCGCCACCTTAAACCGGAGGGCGTTCTTGTCGTCGAAGTCGGCAGCAGCGCCGAAGCCCTGGAAACCGCCTACCCGGAAGTTCCCTTCTACTGGCTGGATTTCGAGCGGGGCGGCGAGGGTGTGTTCCTGCTGACTGCCGAACAGGTCGACCGGTGTAGCAAGCTTTTTCAGAAGAGTTAGAAGAAGCTGACAAGTCCGCCAGCGCTGGGACAATATTGCATCTCTCATGGAATCTCTGCTGGCAGCAATCCGAGGCACGACTATTCTTGTCGGGGGCGATGAGTACGCGAACCGTATGCTTCGTTCACTATGCGGTTCCTCGTAACCACAGCCCAGGATTTGTTGCACGTTGATTCAACGTGATCGACCCGTTACTAACGAACAAGATCAAGCAGAGGGAAACAATGAGGGTTCAGTTAAAATTCGCCGGTATGTCTGTTCTGCTGTTATGGCTGGTGGCCTGTGGCTCTAGCGCGAAACTGCCGAAGCTTCCGACGGAGGCGAAGGTGCTCGCGTTTGGCGACAGTCTGACTTTCGGAACCGGCGCCGGTTCCGAGCAGAGTTATCCATCCGTATTGCAAGGCTTGATCGGGCGAGAGGTCATCAACGCCGGCGTGCCGGGCGAAACCAGTGCGGAAGGTCTGGAGCGCCTGCCGGCACTGCTGGACGAGCATCAGCCCACGCTGTTGATTCTATGCCACGGCGGTAACGATTTTCTGCGCAACTTGGGCGAGCAGCAGGCGGCCGACAACGTCCGGGCCATGGTCAAATTGGCCAGGGACCGCGGCATCAGCGTGGTTTTGATCGCCGTGCCCAAGTTCGGGCTGATGTTCTCGCCGCCCGAGTTTTATGCAAAGATCGCCGAAGAGTTCGCGATTCCCTTCGAAACCGGGACGCTGAGCAAAATCATCCGGGACAATTCGCTCAAATCCGATGGGGTACACCCGAATGGGCCGGGCTATCGGATGCTGGCCGAGGCAGTGGCGGATCGGCTCAAGGTGGCGGGGGCGATTTGAACCTTAATAGCTCCGTCGTTTAGGAACGTTTGAAATCTTTACCATGTCCGGAAACACCCTAGGCAAACTCTTTACCGTCACTTCCTTCGGCGAGAGCCACGGTCCCGCCATCGGCTGCATCGTGGACGGCTGCCCGCCGGGCCTGGAGTTGTCCGAGGCCGACATTCAGGGGGAGCTGGAACGGCGGCGCCCCGGCAAATCCCGGCATACCACGCAACGCCGCGAGCCCGACGAAGTGAAGATTTTGTCCGGGGTGTTCGACGGGCGTACCACGGGCACCCCGATCGGTTTGCTGATCGAAAACGTGGATCAGCGTTCCAAGGATTACTCCACGATCGCCGACTCCTTTCGGCCGGGTCATGCCGATTACACCTACCATATGAAATACGGCTTCCGGGATTACCGCGGCGGCGGGCGCTCGTCCGCTCGCGAAACCGCCATGCGGGTGGCTGCCGGCGCCATCGCCAAGAAATATCTGAAAGAACGGGTCGGCGTGACGATCCGCGCTTATCTGGCCCAACTCGGCCCGATCAAGATCGATCGGGTGGTTTGGGAGGAGGTGGACAACAACCCGTTCTTCTGCCCAGACCCCGAGAAGGTCGCGGAACTGGAAGCCTATATGGACGCTCTGCGCAAAGAAGGGGAGTCCATCGGCGCGCGCATCAACGTCGTCGCGACCGGCGTGCCGCCGGGCTGGGGCGAACCGATTTTCGACCGGCTGGATGCCGAGCTGGCTTATGCCTTGATGAGCATCAACGCCGTCAAAGGGGTGGAGATCGGCGACGGTTTCGCCTGCGTCGAGGCGAAAGGCACCGAGTTCCGCGACGAGATGAGTCCGCAAGGTTTCCTGAGCAATCATGCCGGCGGAGTATTGGGCGGCATTTCCTCGGGACAGGATATCGTTGCCAGCATCGCACTGAAGCCGACCTCCAGCTTGCGCCTGCCGGGCCGTTCCGTGAACGTCAGGGGCGAGCCCGTGGAGGTGATCACCACGGGTCGGCACGACCCCTGCGTCGGCATCCGGGCCACCCCCATCGCCGAAGCGATGACGGCCCTAGTGCTGATGGATCATTACCTGCGGCATCGCGCCCAGAATCCGGACGTGAAGACGGAATTGGCGCCGATTCCATCCAGGGCTCCGTAGCCCCGAACGATCTTCCGCCAGCCATGCTCTCGGCGCGTAAAGTGCCTTACGGCCGGTTGTCCGGCTTTTATTTTTTCTATTTCGCGGCGCTGGGCGCCTTTTTGCCGTACTGGGCGCTTTATCTCCAGGACACGGGATTCTCTGCGGCCGAGATCGGCCAGTTGATCGCCATTACCGCCGCGACCCGAGTCGTCGCGCCGAATCTTTGGGGGTGGCTGGCGGATCGAACGGGGCGGACCCTGTCCGTCGTCCGGCTCGCCGGATTTTTCACCCTAGTCGCTTTCAGCCTGGTTTTAAGACTGCAAGGATTCGCAGGATTCGCCCTGGTCATGCTGGTATTCAGTTTCTTCTGGAATGCCATGCTGCCGCTTTTCGAAACCGTCACGCTCAATCACCTGCGCCATGATACGTATCGCTACAGTTGGGTGCGGGTATGGGGCTCGATTGGCTTCATCGCGGCGGTCGTGTCGATCGGCAAGGCTTTGGAGCGCGTCCTTTCGATCGGTTGTCTACCGCAGTTGATCGTGCTGCTGTTCGGCGGGCTGTGGCTGGTCAGCCTGGCTGTGCCGAGAGGTCCGAAGGAAATTCATGGCCCGGAACCGAGCTCTTTGTCGAATATCTTGAAGCGTGGCGACGTCATTGCTTTTTTCCTGGCGTGTATGCTGCAACAACTCGCACACGGTCCTTACTACGTCTTTTTCTCGGTATATCTTCGGGATCACGGCTTCAGCAGCGGCGAGACCGGTCAGTTATGGGCACTCGGCGTCCTGGCGGAAATCGTGCTGTTCGCGTTCTTGCACCGTTTACTGGCGCGCTACAGTCTGCGCCGGATCTTTCTGGCGAGCCTCGCCCTGAGCGTTGTGCGCTGGCTATTGATTGCCTGGGGTGTCGATAGCCTTGCGGCGATTTTCTCCGGCCAACTGCTTCACGCGGCGAGTTTCGGCTCGGCCCACGTGGCCGCCATCCATCTGGTGCATCGCCATTTCCGCGGTCCGCATCACGGCAAAGGACAAGCCCTTTACAGTGCCCTCAGTTTCGGTTTGGGCGGCGCGCTGGGTAGTCTATACAGCGGATACTTCTGGACGGCGTGGGGGCCTCACTGGGTTTATACGGCGGCGGCGGGCTCCAGCTTATTGGCCTTACTGGTCGCCTGGCCGTCCGTTGGGAAACGGGATGTGGATTGACCGTTCTGCCGTCGGTATTGAAAGATGTGGGTGTGGCATTGAATATGAGACGAAACAGGAGCCATGGGCATGAGTAACTCCCTGAGAGATCAGCTTCTAAAGGCGGGCTTGGTCAACGACAAGCAGGTCAAACAGGCCAGCAAGGAAGTACGAAAACAGGAAAAGCAGAATCGCCACGGAAATGCCGCCGCAAAGGACGAGAGCAAGCGCGCGGCTCTGGACGCTATGGCGGCAAAAGTCGAGCGTGACCGCCAGCTCAATCTGGAAAAAGCCAAAGAAGCGGAAAGAAAAGCGCTTGCCGCGCAAATCAAGCAGCTGATCGAGATGAACCGCGTCTCGCCGGGGGAGGACGAGATCGCTTACCGGTTCGCGCACGACAACAAGGTCAAAACCCTCTATGTGTCCAAAACGGTACATCAAAGTCTTGTGGCGGGCAGGCTTGCAATAGCCAGCCTGGAGTCTCGGTATGAGATCGTCCCGCTGCCGGTGGCCGAAAAAATCAAGCAGCGGGATGAAACCCGAATCGTTCTGCTCAATCAGCCCGATCAAGCGCAAGATGCCGACGACGAATATGCCGATTACAAGATCCCCGACGATTTGATGTGGTAGGCGCGTCTGGCGACGTGTGATCAGTTGTAGGTCGGGAATCCCACCCCAATCGCAAACGGACGCTCCGGCAGCGCCAGGACGTCGGTTCTCAACACAGCGGGTTGTCGGCAAGGGATTGCCGACCTACAACGATGCGCCTGGGCGGCCGAGTAGGTCGGGAATCCTTTCCCGACGTTTACAGATCGGCCAGAGGTTTTGTTGGCAAAGGATGGCCGACTTACGGGCAGCCTGGGGGACCGTACCAAACCGGAAAATGGTCTAGATCATTCCCAGCTGAAGTTTCGCCACCTCGGACATCATGTCGCGCGACCAGGGCGGATCGAAGACCACTTCGACGTTCACCCTGTTCACGCCCGGGAGATTTCTTACCGCCGCTTCGGCGTCGTATTGCAGGACAGGGCCCATGCCGCAGCCGGGTGCGGTCAGGGTCATGATGATGTCGACATCGTTCTTGCCCTCTTCGACGGGAGTCACCTTGCAGTGGTAGACCAGCCCCAAGTCGACGATGTTGACCGGTATTTCCGGGTCGAAAATGGTCCTCAGCACTTCCCAAACGTTTTTTTCGACGGATTCGGGATCCGTGCCGCTCACGAGATTGCCCATGATCGGCGGTTCTTTCCCGAGGGCATCGGCGTCGTTTCCGGCGATGCGCACCATCTGGCCCATTTCGGTGACCACGGTGAAGTTGCCGCCCAAAGATTGATACAGACTTACTACATGGCCTTTCGGCAGAGAACCGGGCGTGCCGTCGGGGATCTGGACGACGTTGACATCCCGTTGAAGGACGATGCTTTCGCGACCGTAACCGTACATAAGTGTTATGCGTTGTTAATCAGATAAGCGTTTGAAGGTGTTTCGTTTGGACTCAGCAGGCGGGCGATTTGCTCCGCATGGATGTCCGGCAAAGACAGCCCCGCCGGGTTCTCGGCCGGATAGGCGCGGCGGCGAAGCGGGGACTGCATGGGACCCGGCGAATACAGGTGAACGCGAACCTTGCGGCTTTCCAGCTCGTCCGAAAGGATTCGCCCGAAGCCTTCCAGGCCGATCTTGGCCACCCCGTAAGCACCCCAATAGGCTTTTCCGGTTCGGGCCACCGAGTCGGTGATGAATACGATGCCCGAATCGGGAGATTTCGCTATCAATGGCAGGAGTTCCCGGGTCAGCAGGAACGGCGCGGTCAGGTTGACGTGAAGCAGACGTTGCCACAGTCCACCGCTGATATCGCTTACCGGTCCGAGTGCGCCGAGCTCGGCAGCGCAATGCACCAGTCCGTGCAGCGCGCCGAATTCCCGCTCGACCGAGGCTGCGAGATTGCGGTAATCGTCCTCGGTAGCGCCGGCCAAATCGAGTGGATAAATCGCCGGTTGCGGTCCTCCGGCAGCTACGATGGCGTCGTAGACCTTCTCCAGCTTCGGTATGGTCTTTCCGAGCAGGATGACCGTCGCGCCCTCGGCGGCGCAAGTCTTCGAAACCGCCGAGCCGAGCCCGCCGCCGGCACCGGTAACGAGAATGACGCGGTCAGCAAGCATCGAGCCGCTCATGACAGCGCTCCGTCCAGCCAGGGCAGCAGATCCCGAGGTGTCGCAAGGAGGCCGTCGGCGCCCCAGTCATGAGGCGCATGCTCCGCCGCGATATAACCGTACAGCGCCGTGAGGGTCGTCATGCCGGCTCGGCGGCCGGCTTCCACGTCGCCGGGAGCATCGCCGATGTAGACGCACTCTTCCGGGGGGTGATTCAAACGCCGGCTGGCTTCCAGAAGGGGAAGGGGATGCGGCTTTTTTTCGGCGGTGGTGTCGCCACTGATGACGCATCCGGCACGGTCGGCCAGATTTAGTTTTTTCAGCAAGGGATCGGTGAACCTGCTCATCTTGTTGGTGACGATGCCCCAGGGAATGCCGCGCCGTTCGAGCTCGCCGAGCACGGATTCGGTACCGTCGAAGAAGCGGGTGCGGTCGGCGACATGGGCGTGGTAAAGCTCCAGCATCCGTTGCTGCACTCGGCCGAAGAGCGCCGGCTCGTAATCCCCGTTGAACGCGCAGCGCAGCATGACGGCGGCGCCGCCCGAGATGCAGGGCTTGAGTTCGTCCACGGAACGCGGCGGAATATCGGCCTCGGCGAGCGCGGCGTTGGCGGCAAAGACCAGATCGGGCGCGGTGTCGAGCAGAGTTCCGTCCAGATCGAACAGCACGGCGGAAACCGTCGGGTTTGCTGCCATGCGTTTATTCCTCGGGTCTGGCGAATGCCGCCAGGTAATTGACATCCAAATCGCGGCTCAGGGTGAACTGCCCGGTGATCGGGTTGTAGGCGATGCCCTCCATGCCGAGAAGCTCGAGTCCCGCTTCCCGTGCCCATCGGCTGAGCTCGGACGGTTTGATGAAGGTCGCGTAGTCGTGGGTTCCCTTGGGAATCATGTTCAAGAGGTATTCCGCGCCGACGATCGCGAGGAGATAGGCTTTGAGCTTCCGGTTCAGCGTCGAGAAAAAGACTCGGCCGCCCGGCTTGACCAGTTTGGCGCAGGCTCTGACGACCGAAGCGGGGTCCGGCACGTGTTCCAGCATTTCCATGCAGGTCACGATGTCGAAGCTGCCGGGTTCCGCTTCGGCAAGCGCCTCGGCGCTGATCCGTCGATAATCTGCCTCGATCCCCGATTCGTCCGCATGGGATTTCGCGATATCCAAAAGCTCTTCGGCTAGGTCGATGCCGACTACCTGGGCGCCGGCCCGCGCCAGTCCCTCGCTCAGTATTCCACCGCCGCAACCGACATCGACGACACGCTTGCCTTCGAGTTCCGCGAAGGAGCGAATGAACTGAATGCGCAAAGGGTTGACCGCATGCAAGGTCTTGAATTCCCCGTCGAGGTCCCACCAGCGATCGGCCAGCACGCCGAATTTGTGGATTTCGTGTTCGTGGACGTTTTCGGTGCTCGTCATGGCCGTTCCTGTACGCTGATTAATTTCTCCCGCCAGGCGGCGGCTTTCTGGAAAAGTTCTTCGGTGTTCAGAGTCGTGAGCTCGCGGTTTTTCAGAAGCTGGCGTCCCGCCACCCAGACGTCAGTGATCTGATGGCGTCCGGCCGCATAGACGACATTCGAAATCGGGTCGTACAAGGGTTGGGTTTCGAGTTCGTCGAGATGGATAGCCGTGATATCGGCAGACTTTCCGATTTCCAGCGAACCGATCTCCGCCTCGAGTCCCAAGGCCTTGGCCCCGTTGAGCGTCGCCATCCGCAATGCGGTATGGGCCGGAACCGCGGCGGCATCTCCCGATACCGCCTTGGCGAGCAAGGCCGCGGCACGCATTTCACCCATCAGGTCGAGATCGTTGTTGCTGGCCGCGCCGTCCGTGCCGATGGCGACGTTGATACCCGCCTTGACGAGCTTGGCGACGGGACAAAAGCCGCTGGCCAGCTTCAGATTCGATTCGGGACAGTGCACGACGCTGCCGCCGGATTCGGCGAATTGGCCGATTTCTTCATCCGTGAGCTGGGTCATATGTACCGCAACGAAGGACGGGCCCAAAAGATCCAGCTGCTGAAGCCGCTTCATGGGGCGCATGCCGTAACGCTGGCGGCCCTGATCGATTTCGTCCCGGGTTTCGTGCAGATGCATGTGGATCGGGCGGTCGAGTTCCGCAGCCAAGGTACGAACCTTCAGCAAGGGCTCGTCCGAAACGGAATAGGGCGCATGCGGGGCGAACGCCGTGGTGATCAAAGGGTTGTGGCGAAGTTCGTCGTACAGCGCCAGTCCCTTGGATAAATACTCGTCGGGGCCGCTCGCCCATGCGCTCGGAAAATCGATAAGGATCAGGCCGACCACGGCGCGCATGCCGCAACGTGCCGCCTGGCGGGCAGTAACCTCGGGAAAGAAATACATGTCGTTGAAGCAGGTGACGCCCCCGCGAATCATTTCTGCCATTGCCAGATCGGTGCCGTCGCGCACGAAGTTCTCGCCGACCCATTTCTGTTCCAAGGGCCAAATATGGTCGAGCAGCCATTCCATCAGCGGACGGTCGTCGGCCACGCCGCGCAACAAGGTCATGGCGGCATGGGTATGGGCGTTGACGAAGCCCGGGATCAGAGCATGACGATCGAGCGACTCCACCGACGCGGCTTGGTATTTAAGTTCGGCCTCGGAAATCGGCAGGATGTCCACGATCCGCCCCCCGTCTATGGCGAGAGCATGATGTTCCAGAACAATACGATCGGGCTCCACCGGGATGATCCAGCGCGCCTTTAGCAGAGTGTCGATTTGCATTCGATAACCTAGTGTTTCACTAAACTTTACCATGGGGCGTCCGGCTTGTGCATCCTGCGCCGAGCGAGAGGCATTTTAACCGATGCGGGAAAGCGCCTTACAATTCGCGTTTTTGGCAGTGTGACATGACGAAGCATCGACCGAAGGTCAGCCGGCGCATGAGCGCCGTGCAAGCCCCCATCATTCCGGTAATTGCCGAGTTGATCCGAAGCCATCCCGGAACGGTTTCGCTGGGGCAGGGCGTGGTGTTCTACGGTCCGCCAGCGGCTGCCCACGAAGCGATCCGCGGTTTCTTCGCGAAACCGGAAAATCAGAAGTACGGCCCCGTCCAGGGCATGTCTCGGCTGCTCGAGTTGATCGAGCGAAAACTGGCGGCAGAGAACGGTATCCGCGTTGGCGCAGAGCGACGCATCGTAGTAACGGCCGGCGGAAACATGGGTTTTCTCAATGCCCTGTTCGCCATCGCCGATCCGGGCGACGAAATCATCCTGCCGCTTCCGTACTATTTCAACCAGGAAATGGCGATCCGGATGCTCAACTGCACGCCGGTGTTCGTGCCGACGGACGAGAACTATCAACTTCGGACCGATCTCATCCGGGCCGCCGTTAACGATCGGACCCGGGCAATCGTCACCATCTCGCCGAACAATCCCAGCGGAGCGGTTTATTCGGAAGACGCCTTGCGGACGGTCAGCGCGATTTGCCGAGAACACGGGATATACCATATCAGCGACGAGGCTTACGAATATTTCACCTACGGCGCGAAGCATTTTTCGCCGGCCTCCGTGCAAAATTCCGAGCCGCACACCATATCGCTGTTCTCGCTTTCCAAGGCTTACGGATTCGCGAGCTGGCGCATCGGTTACATGGTGATTCCGGAGCATTTGTACGAGGCGGTGCTGAAAGCCCAGGACACCAATCTCATCTGCGCGCCCTCGATTTCGCAGCACGCAGCGGTCGGAGCGCTCGAGACAGGTTCCGGCTATTGCCGCGAGAAACTGGAGACCATCGGCCGGGTTCGCGAGATCGTTTTGGACGGACTGCGGAATCTGGCCGATCTCTGCCGGGTTCCGGAAGCCCAGGGCGCTTTCTATCTTCTGCTGAAGCTCGATACCGAGCTCGATTCGATGACGGTCGCGGAACGCCTGATCCGTGAGCACAAGGTGGCCATCATTCCGGGCAAGGCTTTCGGACTGGAAACGGGCTGTTATCTGCGGGTTGCCTACGGTGCTCTGGAGCCCGAGACCGCTGCCGAGGGAACTCGGCGGCTGGTGGGGGGATTGCGTGCCGTTGTCGGTGCGTGAGTCTGGGTGAGCAGCGTCTGGGCTAGACGATGCCGGATTCGAAGTTCATTCGGCAATCGGCGCGGCTTAGGAACCATGCGACGAAATGATCGGACGGCACGGGTTTGGAAATGTGGTAACCCTGCACCTCGGCACAATCGTTCGCCGCAACCAGGGCCAGTTCCGAGTTGGTTTCGATGCCTTCGGCGATGATTTCCAGCCCCAGATTTTTTCCGAGCGCCACGATGGCGCGCACGATGGCAAGGTTCGCCGGAACCTTGTCGATATTGCGGATGAACGACTGGTCGATCTTGAGTCGATCCAGAGGAAACTCCCGCAAGTAACTAAGACTCGAATACCCCGTACCGAAATCGTCGATGGCAAGCCTCACTCCCAACTGCCTAAGTTGGGCCAGAGAATCGATCGTAGTTGGCGCATCGCCCATGACCACGCCTTCGGTAAGTTCAAGTTCGAGGTATTCGGGCTTGATGCCGCTCTCCTCGATGATGCCTTTCACCAGGCCATGAAAATCCCTTTGGCGGAACTGCACGGCCGAAATGTTAACCGCTATGCGGATTGGGGGCAGTCCCTCGCCTTGCCAGGCCATATGCTGTCGGCACGCTTCACGCAGCACCCATTCGCCGATGGGGACAATGAGTCCGGTTTCCTCGGCGATTGGGATGAATTTGGCTGGGGAGACCAGCCCCAACCGCGGGTGATGCCAGCGGAGGAGGACTTCAACCCCCAAGACTTCGCCCGTGACTGCATTGCATTGAGGCTGGTAATGGAGTCTGAATTCCTTGTCGTCGAGTGCCGTGCGCAGCCCTTTTTCGATGGTCAACCGTTCCAGCACCCCGTTCTCCATGTGCTCGTCATAAACGAGGCACTGTCCTCCGTAGTTTTCCTTCGCCTTATACATGGCGGCATCCGACTTGCGCATCAATCCGTCGGTAGTTAGATCATGGTCGGGGAAAAGCGAGACGCCGATGCTGGAAGTGATATGCAAGTCATTGGTCAATACGGAAAAAGGCTTGGCCAAGGCAGCCGTTATCGATTCGGCCACCAAGACGGCATCGGAGGCGTTGTGAAGGTTCTCGAGGATGACGGTGAATTCGTCGCCGCTCAGCCGGGCCACTGTGTCGCTTTTTCTGACGCAGGCAACGAGCCGTTCGGCCACGCCCTTTAACAGCAAGTCTCCGCTGGCGTGTCCGAAGGTGTCATTGATGAATTTGAACCGGTCCAGATCGATGAAGAGCAGTGCAACCTTGCTGCCGTGTCTTTGCGCATTGAGACACGCCCGTTGCAGTCGATCTTCGAAGAGCAAGCGATTCGGAAGTCCGGTGAGTTGATCGAAGTGGGCGAGATAATAGAGGTGAGCCTGTTTTCTTCGAGTAATCTCGTCGAGCAGGTCGTGTCCGGTGCCCATGCCGGCATAGATGCCGTTTTTGGTAACGATATAGCCGTTAACCATGTGCCGCATTCCAGCGTCGACGATGATGCTGGCCAGATCGTCGATGCCAGTATGCGCTTCGACGACGATGGGGCTGGGGTCCATGAACTCGTCGATCGTTTTCTTGTAGTTCAGGTCGCGTGCAAAGGGCTGAATAAAGATTTCGACCAGGGAATGGCGATCGACGATGCCGATCGGCACGAGGTTTTCGTCCGTTATGGCAGCCGAATAAAGCTCCTGATCCTTGATGAACAAGCTCAAAACATCAAGGCAGCCGGTATTCCGCGAAAGAGGAGGTACGTATTTCAAGAGGCGCGCCACCGTCCCTTGGTGAATGACCTCAGAGACGTCCATGTCCGGAAATTTCTGCTCCAAATATTTGTGTACTGCCGGAAAGGGATGCATTGGACGCATGGGATTGTCTCGCTGAAGATGGATGCAAGATGGCTTCGGATCTCAGTTGCCCCGAGAAGCTGCCAAAGGCTTACAACTTTGGAGCATTCTGGGTGGCGACTCCGAAGCTGAGCATCCGTCGGAAGTTTTAGACCTTGAACAACGCCGTCACGCGGTTCATCGAATCGGCGGTCAGCGACAAATCGCGGGCGGCCTGGGCGGACCGGGTCGCGCCCTCCGCGGTCGAATTGCAGATGCGTCCGATGGCAACGATGTTGCGATTGATGTCGCCCACGACCGCCGTTTGCTGCTCGGCGGCGCTTGCGACTTGCGTGTTCATGTCGGTGAGCTGGCCGATCATCTGGGTGATGCGCGCAAGGGCTTCGCCCGCTTTGCCGGCCTCGGTTATGGTCGCTTTCATTTGATTGCGGCCGTCTTCCATAGCTTGGACCGCGGATTTCGCTTCCGCTTGAAGCTGTTCGATAGTGGCTTGAATCTCGGCGGTCGATTGCTGGGTCTTGCTCGCCAGACTGCGGACTTCTTCGGCGACGACCGCGAAGCCGCGTCCCGATTCGCCGGCCCGCGCGGCCTCGATGGCGGCGTTCAAGGCCAGCAAGTTGGTTTGATCGGCGATATTGCGTATCACATCCAAGACAGCGCCGATGCGTTCGGTCTGCTTTTCCAGAATGCCGACGACCTCGGTGGCTTTGCCCATATCGATCGCCAAGACGTCGATAGCTTCCGTTGCCTTGTCTACGATCCGTTTGGCGTTCTGCGTTTCCCGATTAGTCGCCTGAACCGCTTCGGCTGTGGCATGTGCCGTACGGGCAACGTCTTGAATCGCGACCGTCATCTGCTCCACGGCCGCAACCAGTTGGTGTATTCCGTTTTGCTGCTGCTGGACGCCCTGACTTGCGGAATCGCTGACGTTCAGCAAGTGTTTTGATTCCTGGTTGATCCTTTCGCTGCAGGCCAGCAGCTGATGCAAGGTGTCCTGGAGCTTGGCGGCGAAGCGGTTGAAGCTGCCGGCAATCGACGCGACTTCGTTGCGGCCTTGATCGTTCAGGCGAATCGTCAAGTCGCTGGTACCTTGGCTGATGGTCGAGAAATGGTCGGCGACCGTCCGTAGGGGAAGATAAACACCTTGGTACAGGTAAACACAGGAAAGCATTGATAAGGTCAAGGTCACGAGTCCGAAGGAGAGTAGCATCGCCAGCGTTTTTTCCTTGGAACGGTCGGCTTCGGCACTGGCCTCGTCGGCGGTATTTTCGATCATGCTGGACAAGGACGAGAGCTTGGTCTCGATGTCCCGGAACGTGCCCAGGAAATCGGGAGGAAGATCACGGGACGTTTCTCCGTCCGACAAGGCCCTCGAAACCAGTACATTGGCGTCGAACTCGTAGATCTCGATCAGCGGCTTGACCGCGTCCAGTTCGTGCAATGCCGCTTCGGGAAGATTGTAGGTGCTGAGCGATGAGATGGATTGCCGCAGTCGTTCGCTGGTGTCCCGCAACACGCCTCGAATTTCCTCACGTTCTTCCGAAGCAGCGTCCGGGTGCAGCAACAACGCGCGGCTGACTGCGCCGAACAAGCCGTGATGCAACCGATCCGCTTCGGCGCTGCTTTTCAGCGCTTGAACTTTCAAGTGCAACTTGGTGACGCTTTCGGACTGCGCAAACAGCCCCCAGCAGGCGAGCCCGGTAATCAGACCGACACAGGAAAAGCCAATTACGGCAGAGAGAAAAATTTTTTGTTTGAAAGTCATGAGTGAGACGTCTGCTTGAAACAGTGTTGCTAGAGCTAAGAATTTTGTGACGAAGATGTCACAGAAATATGACAGTTTTGAGGACAAGGCCGAGCACAGCGTTCTGATCATGTTGATTGCAAATTTTGTCAGGTGCCGATGGGTTGTATGACCGCTAGAAAATGAGCGCCGGACTCGAACATAGTGGAAAGCTTTCAGGAACAGGCATATCTGAAATTCACGCTTTGGCTGGATTTGGCTTTATCCTATGGCGCATTTTGACGACGTTTGCCTCGGCTATTTCGGAAAAGAGCGCAAGAAATGAGAGAACAGGGTTCGAGTATTCAAAAATTGGCGATTTGGTTCTTGGTGGCTCTGATCGGAGCGGCAGCGTTCGGCGGGATCGCCTTGAATCGGGGGGAGAGCGTCAACAGCCTTTGGTTCGTGACCGCGGCGGTTTGCGTCTACGCTCTGGGCTACCGTTTCTACAGCGCCTTCGTTGCGGCCAAGGTTCTGGGTCTGGACGGCACGCGGGCGACGCCGGCTGAGCGTTTCAACGACGGGCGCGATTTCGTGCCGACCAATCGCTGGGTCGTATTCGGCCATCATTTTGCCGCCATCGCCGGCCCAGGACCTTTGATCGGTCCGACCCTCGCGGCGCAGTTCGGCTATCTGCCCGGCACCTTGTGGATACTGATCGGAGCCGTCATCGGCGGCTGCGTGCAGGACTTCGTGATCCTGTTCTGTTCGATCCGGCGCGACGGGCGCTCCTTAGGCCAGATGGCGCGCGACGAGCTCGGTCCCATCGGCGGTAACGCGGCGTTGCTGGGCGTCATGTGCATCATGATCATCCTTATCGCGGTGCTGGGCCTGGTGGTGGTGAATGCCATGAAACACAGTCCCTGGGCTACATCCACGGTGGCGGCAACCATTCCCATCGCCATGGTGGTCGGTATCTACATGCGGCATCTCAGGCCGGGACGAGTGATCGAAGCGACGGTGCTTGGCGTTAGCCTGCTGCTGCTGGCGGTTTGGGGCGGCGGCGCCATCGACGAGGTGGCGGGCCTCCGTGGCTGGTTCGACTACGAGGGACCGCAGTTGGCGCTCATGGTTATCGCTTACGGCTTTGCAGCGGCCGTGCTGCCGGTATGGCTGCTTCTGGCTCCGCGCGATTACCTGTCCACATTCATGAAACTGGGAACGATAGCAGCCTTGGCGGTGGCCATCGTCATCCTTCACCCGGAAGTGAAGATGCCGGCCCTGACCCGATTCGTCGACGGCACTGGGCCCATCTTCGGCGGCAAGCTGTTTCCGTTCGTCTTCATCACCATCGCCTGCGGCGCCATCTCCGGTTTCCATTCCCTGATTTCGTCGGGGACTACGCCCAAGCTTTTGGCCAATGAAGCCGACGCCCGATTCATCGGCTACGGCGCGATGATGATGGAGTCGTTCGTAGCCATCATGGCCATGGTGGCGGCGACCGTCCTTGATCCGGGTGTTTATTTCGCCATCAACAGCCCTGCGGGCGTGGTGGGCAAAGATGCGGCGGAAGCGGTAGCGAAGATTTCCGCCTGGGGATTTCCGGTAACCGTCGGGCAGATGTATGCGCTGGCTCAGCAAATGGGCGAATCTACCCTGTTCGCCCGCACCGGCGGAGCGCCATCGCTGGCGGTGGGTATGGCATCTCTTTTTGCCAGCGCTTTCGGGCAGGGCTTGCTCTCGCTCTGGTATCACTTCGCCATCATGTTCGAAGCGCTGTTCATTTTGACCACCCTGGATGCCGGTACCCGCGTTGCCCGCTTCATGCTACAGGACGTGTTGGGTAACTGGATGCCCGCGCTTGGGCGGACCTCCTGGTATCCCGGCGTGATTCTGACGTCCGGATTAGTGGTGGCCGGCTGGGGGTATCTCCTCTACATCGGCACCATAGATCCCTTGGGCGGTATCAACAGCCTGTGGCCTTTGTTCGGTATCGCCAACCAGATGCTGGCGGGAATTGCTCTCTGCGTGGCCACCACCATCCTGGTCAAAACGGGGAAGCTTCGTTTCGCTTGGGTAACCGGCGTGCCGCTCGCGTGGCTTCTGATCATCACCACTTCGGCGGCATGGGAAAAGCTGTTCAGCCCGGAGCTTCGCATCGGGTTTCTGGCGCATGCACGGGATTTAAGCGACAAGCTGGCGGCGGGGCTGCTGCCCGAGGATCAAGCCGCCAAGGCGTCACAGCTCATCTTCAACGATTATCTCGACGCCGGGTTGACTGCGCTGTTCCTGGCCGTTTCCTGGATCCTGGCCGGTGACACATTGCGGGTGTGCGGGCTGATTCTGGCCCGGAAACCCCATCCGCCGCTCAGCGAATCGCCTCACATACCGAGCCGGCTGATCGAGGATTGGGTGAGGGATTGATACTCGGTCTGCCGGGAAGGATTAGAGCGCACCCCCGGGTTCTGCGGCATCTTTTTATTCCGAAATGGTTTAATGAAATGAATTAATATTCTTTATCGTTATTCATGTATTTTTGATATATTTTTTCACAATGTATTCAAGCCATGCCGACAGGGTGGCCGAAAGCCAGTGCGTCCGTGCGGGTCACTGGCTTTCGTTTGTCTTGTAGGGCGTTGGATCCTCAGGTTTCCTGTGGCATGGCGTTTAGTGGCGATTCGAATCCGACCGCGATGCGGCAAGGCCGCCGGCTTTAGGTCCATGATCGTGGCGTAGCAGGCCATGTGGACCGGTCTAATCGCCAGTTCGGCAGCAACTTCTTCAAGAGACTATTCAGTGAGCACACTCAGCGGCCCCTTGAACCCACAACAATGGGATATCTTGAGACGCTTGGCAGAAGGGCTTTCCCACGAGCAGAGAGTTTGGGCCAGCGGTTATCTGGCGGGATTCGGCGATGCCGAGCAGAAACGCATTCCATCACCTCCGCTTCGATCTTCGGAGGCGTCCGCGGGGGTAACCGTGCTTTTCGGCTCGCAAACCGGAAACGCCGAAAAGATCGCCAAAGCGCTGCATGCTCGATTGCAGCAAAGCGGCATCGCGGCGCGGCTGGAGGACATGGGCAGCTACCAGAGCGCCCAACTCAGACGCGACCGTTGCCTCCTCGTGATCGCGAGCACCCACGGCGAGGGCGAGCCGCCGGACAATGCCCGCCCGTTTTATGAGTTCCTGCACGGGAAGAAAGCGCCCAAGCTGGAGGGTTTGCGGTTTTCCGTCCTGGCCCTTGGCGATACCAGCTACGAATATTTCTGCAAAACCGGGCGCGATTTCGACAGCCGGTTGGAAGACTTGGGCGCGACCCGCCTTCATCCCCGTGCGGATTGCGACGTCGATTACGAGGAAACGGCGGAAGGCTGGATGGAGGGCGTACTGGCGGCCTTGGCCCGATCTCGGGAGCCGCGGGTGGAGGTATCGACCCCGGCCGCGTCGGATCAGGTATCCGCGTACTCTAAGAAACAGCCGTTCCCGGCTACCCTGCTGGAAAACGTCCGATTGACGGGACGAGGCTCCACCAAGGACGTGCGGCATATCGAATTTTCCATCGAGGGCTCCGGATTGCGCTACGAGCCGGGCGATGCTCTGGGCGTGGTTCCCTCGAACCGGCCGGAACAGGCGGCCGATCTTATGGAGAGCATCGGGCTCGATCCAAGCGCAGCCGTTTCCGGCTCCGACGGCGTCGAAACCACGCTGGAAGATGCGCTTCTGCATCATTTTGAAATTACCACGCTTACCCGTCCGTTTTTGGAGAAGTATGCAGAGCTGTCCGGTTCCGCCGAATTGGCCGAATTGCTCAAGGACGAAAACCGGTCGCGTTTTCGGGATTTTCTCGGCGGTCGGGAAATCATCGATGTGGTGCGGCGGTATCCGGTGCCCGGCATCAGCGCCGATCGGTTCGTCGCCATGCTGCGCAAACTTCCGCCCCGGCTTTATTCCATCGCATCGAGCCTTAATGCCAATCCCGACGAAGTGCATCTCACCGTCGGTGTCGTGCGCTACGAAAGTCACGGGATGGAGCGTCATGGCGTCGCGTCGACATTTCTCGCCGATCGGGTGGCCGAGGAGAGGCAGGTGCCGGTATACGTCGATAGCAACACCAATTTCCGGCTGCCCGAGGACCCTGACGCTCCGATCATCATGGTCGGACCCGGAACGGGCGTGGCGCCTTTTCGCGCCTTTCTGGCGGAGCGCGAGATCGCTGGGACCAGGGGCAAGAGCTGGCTGTTTTTCGGCGACCGAAATTTCCACACCGATTTTCTGTATCAGCGGGAGTGGTTAGCTCATCGGAAGAACGGTCTCTTGAGCCGGATCGATGTGGCGTTTTCGCGTGATGACGACAATAAGGTCTATGTGCAGCACAGGATGTTCGAACAAAGCCGTCAACTGTATGCGTGGCTGGAAGAAGGGGCGTATTTTTATGTCTGCGGCGACGCTAAGCGTATGGCCCCCGACGTTCACGAGGCTTTGATCGCCGTCGTGGCAAAAGAAGGGGGCATCGACCGTGAACGGGCCGAGCAATATGTCCGGAACTTGCAGTCCTCGAAGCGCTACCAGCGTGACGTGTATTGAGGAGGCGATGATGGAAGAACGCATGCAAGCCAGCGAAGACGAAGACCTCAAGGCGCGCAGCCTCTATTTGCGGGGAACAATCGAGGAAAGCCTGGCCGATCGGGCGACCGGCGCCGTATCCCCGGAAGACGCCAAGCTGCTCAAGTTCCACGGCACCTATCAGCAGGACGACCGGGATCTCCGCAACGAGCGCCAGCGGCAGAAGCTGGAGCCGGCCTACGGCTTCATGGTCCGGGTGCGGATGCCGGGCGGCGTCTGCACGCCTCGGCAATGGCTGCAACTGGACGAACTGGCGCGCCGTTACGGCTACGGTTCGCTGCGCATCACGACCCGCCAGACCTTCCAGTTTCATGGCGTCTTGAAACGGCACCTCAAGGCGACTATCGCCGGCATCAATCACGCCTTGCTGGATACCATCGCCGCCTGCGGGGATGTTAACCGCAACGTGGTTTGCCACAACAACCCCTATCTTTCCCCGCTGCACGAAGAACTTTACGACTGGAGCAAACGCCTTGGCGCGCACCTGCTCCCGAAGATGCGGGCCTACCACGAAATCTGGCTGGATGGGGAGCGCATCGCCGGGACGCCGGCCGAGGAAGAACCCTTGTACGGCAAGCATTATCTGCCGCGGAAGTTCAAGATCGGCATTGCGTTGCCTCCCCACAACGATATCGACGTCTTTGCCCAGGACTTGGGATTCATTGCCATCGCCGAACGCGGAGAGTTGCTCGGTTTCAATGTCGCTGTGGGCGGCGGCATGGGCATGAGCCATAACGAGCCTTTGACTTACCCGCGTCTCGCCGAAGGCATCGGTTTTTGCCGGCCCGATCGTCTCATCGAAGTCGCCGAAAACGTACTCAAGGTGCAACGCGACTTCGGCGACCGGAGTAACCGCAAACATGCCCGGCTGAAGTACACCCTGGACGACCGAGGCACGGAATGGTTCAAGGCCGAATTGGAAACTCGGCTCGGCTGGCGGCTCGAACCGGCGCGGCCGTTTCGTTTCGAAAGCACCGGCGACCGCTTCGGCTGGGTGCGGGACGACCGGGGGCAGTGGCACCTGACGCTCGGCATCCTCAGCGGGCGTCTGAGAGATACGCCCGAGGCCGCCTGGCTGACGGGTCTGCGCGAAATCGCCGAGTTCCATGAGGGCGACTTCCGCTTGACCGCCAACCAGAATCTGATTATCGCCAAGATCGGCGAATCCGCTAGACCTAAGATCGAAGCCTTGCTCGACCGGTATCGAATTCCGGACGCCGAGCGCTGGAGCGGCTTGCGGCGGCAAGCCTTGTCGTGCGTGGCCTTGCCCACCTGTGGATTGGCCATGGCCGAGAGCGAACGCTGGTTGCCGGCGCTTCTCGCGCGGCTCGAGCCGCTGCTGAAAAAGGCCGGATTGGAAAGAGACGCCATTACTCTCCGGGTCACCGGCTGTCCCAACGGCTGCGCGCGTCCGTATCTCGGCGAAATCGGACTGGTCGGCAAGAGTTTGGGAAAGTACAACCTTTATCTGGGGGCGGGCTCCGACGGCAGCCGCTTGAACTCCCTGTACCGGGAAGGGCTTTCGGAAGACGAAATTGTGGATGCACTGGGTCCTATCATCGCGCACTATGCGCGCGAGCGCCGGACGGGAGAGTCTTTCGGCGATTTCGTTATCCGGGCGGGCTATGTACTCGAAGTCAAGGCAGGACGCGAATTTCAGCGGACCTAGACGGCTGAATTCCGCTGCTGCCATCATTGCAATCTTCAACCGGCGTGCACAATCGCGCCCACAATCCTGCAACTATGACCACGCCGGGGCAACAGCCCCGCTAAACCATTTTCATTCCGCGTTAACAACATTCGGTGTTATTCCATTCGGCATTCGAATGCACGTTAATCGTAGGGTGGGTTAGCGCAGCGTAACCCACCGGTCCGAGGTCGCTCGGTGGGTTACGGCGCACGCGAAGCGCAGTGATTGGCGGTCGATCAGTGCTGATGTGCGCCTAACCCACCCTACAAAAATTAATTCCTGATTGAAAGCGATTTGGAATTAAATGCACGTACAGGGACGACTCGATTGCCTTTACACCCGAATTGAAAGAGCGCTGGCTCGAGATTTTCCATGCGTTCCCGGAACGCGAATGAAAATAAATTGTCAGCGCATAATGATCAGAAACGCATGCAAATTTGTTTTCTATCATTCGTAACATCTGGTTGACCTTTGGGCAAAAATTTGATTCCCTAACAGGTCACTTGTTATTGATGGTCGATGCGCTTTCGACCGGGCTTGGGGCAACATAAGTCCCGCAATCTGTGACGCTTTAAATTCTCACTTCTCGTTTCTCCTCATGGATGAAGCAGGCAACAGACCAGAATCCTTCTTCCGTATGATTACGGAGAGTGCGCCATATGCGCTGGTGCTGGTCGACCATGACGGCAGGATCGTTTTAGTCAATGCGTATTTGGAGCAGTTGTTCGGTTATTCAAGAGACGAATTGCTTGGATGCTCGATCGACGTTTTCATTCCCGAGCGGTTTAGAATCGGGCACGAGGCATATCGCCAAAGCTTTAACAAGGATCCCGAGCGAAAACCCATGGGCATGGGGCGGGACCTTTACGGTTTGTGCAAGAACGGCGAGGAAATTCCCGTCGAAATCGCTCTGAATCCGATACATGTCGATAAGAAAAACTATGTGTTGGCAGCCATAGCCGACATCACTCAGCGCAAGCAGGCCGAAGAGATTGTGCGGCAAAGCGAAGCGCGTTTGAATTTGGCTTTGAGCGCTGCAAGGGCGGGAACCTGGGACTGGGACATACTTCAGGACAAAGTGATGTGGTCGGATGGCTCTTATCATCTGCTTGGGCTCAAGCCGGGAGAGTGCGAGGCGTCCGCCAAGAATTGGCTCGAAAGAGTGCACCCCGATGATCGAGCCGTCGTAAAAGAGGCTGTGGATTCGGTGATCAAACGGTTTATGACGCAAAGGAAGCAGGATGCGTTCAATCTGGAATATCGCGTCTTGCACACCGACGGCAGCATTCGGTGGGTCAACGATCGAGGCCAAGTCTTGTACGGTCGGTACGGTCGTCCCGTCCGCATGATCGGTATCATGCTCGATGTGACCGAACGCAAGACGGCGGAGGAGCAACTTGCCGCGCAAGCGCAGGAGCTGGCGCGCTCCAATGCCGAATTGCAGGAATTCGCTTATGTGGCTTCCCATGATCTACAGGAGCCGTTACGGGCAGTGGCGGGTTGCGTGGAAATCATTCGGCGGCGATACCAGGGAAAGCTGGACGTGCGGGCGGATGAGGTGATTTCGCATGCGGTGGACGGCGCCGCACGCATGCAAAACCTCATCAATGATCTATTGGCATATTCGCGTATCGGCTCACGGGATCAACCTTTTGAACCGACGGACTGTCAAGCGATCTTAAACACAGTCTTGGCCAATCTCGAAGTCCCCATCAGCGAAAGCGGAGCCAAGATAACCCATGACCACCTGCCCACGATTTCCGCGGATTCCGGCCAACTCATCCAACTGTTTCAGAATTTGATCAGCAACGCCGTCAAATTCCGCGGTGACCGAACACCACAGATTCATATCGGCGTAAAAAAACAAAACAACGAGTGGGTATTTGCGGTCGCCGACAATGGCATCGGTATAGAATCCCCTTATTTCGAACGGATATTCAGGATTTTTCAGCGATTGCACGCGCGGAACGACTATCCCGGCACCGGGATCGGACTCGCGATTTGTAAGAGAGTCGTGGAGCGACATGGCGGGCGGATTTGGGTGGAATCCGAGCCCGGCCGCGGTACGACCTTCTTTTTTACTTTTCCTACCAAGCTCAGAGCGATCCGATGAGACCCGTCAATATCCTGCTGGTTGAAGATAGCCCCACCGATGTGCTTCTCACCCAAGAAGCGCTCGAATCCGCAAAGCTGCTCACCGAGCTGTTTATCGTGGAGGACGGCGTGGAAGCCACCTCGTTTCTCCGGCGGGAGGGTAAATACGCTGATGCGCCACGTCCGGACCTAATTCTTCTCGATCTTAATCTGCCGAAGAAGGACGGCCGCGAGGTTCTCGCCGAAATCAAGAGCGATGCGAATCTAAAAATGATTCCGGTAGTGGTGATGACGGTATCCAAGGCGGAGGAGGACATTCTTCGGGCGTACGGATTGCATGCCAACTGCTACATCACCAAGCCGGTCCATTTCGACAGTTTTGTTAAAGTGGTTCAGGCCATCGAGAGTTTCTGGTTTACGGTGGTGAGCCTTCCTACCCGGTAGTTTAGCCTATGCAGCAGCACTACCACGTTCTCCTGGTGGAGGACAGCCCGAGCGATGCCTTCCTGGTCGAAGATGCGTTAGGCCAGGTCGGCATGGTGTGTTTCGATTTGGAACGGGCGGCTCGGCTCAGCGAAGCGAAGGAAATCCTAAGGCGGCAGCGGTTCGATGTGATCCTTTTGGATCTCAATCTACCCGATGCCGAAGGCGTCGATACGCTGTTGAAGATCCGCGATATGGCGGGTTCGGTTCCCATCGTCGTCTTCACCGGTCTGGACAATGAGGCTGTCGGATTTCGCCTGATCCAGGAAGGGGCTCAGGATTTTGTCATTAAGGGGCAGTTTCAGGGTAACCTGCTCATCCGGTCCATTCGTTATGCCATAGAACGCAAGCGAATCGAGGAGGCGCTGAAAGAGGCCGACCGCCGCAAGGACGAATTTCTCGCCATGCTGTCCCACGAGTTGCGCAATCCGCTCGCGCCCATCCGCAATGCGGTCGAAGTCTTGAAACAACCGAATGTTACGCCGTTTCACGTGGATTGGGCGCAGGGCATCATCGATCGCCAGTTGAGCCAGCTTACGCGCTTGGTCGACGATCTGCTGGACATGTCGCGCCTCACCTGTGGCAAGGTAACGCTCAAGCCTCAAGTCCTGGAGCTCACGACGCCTGTTCTGCAAGCCGTCGAAGCAAGTCGTCCGCTTATCGAGGCCAGTCAGCATGAGTTGTGCATACAATTACCGTCCGCGCCGCTTTGGGTGGAAGCCGATTTCGCTCGATTGGCGCAGGTATTTTCCAATCTTTTGGATAATGCGGCGAAATATACGGACGAGGGCGGTGTTATCCAGTTGCTGGTCGAGGCGGAGGAGCAAAAGGCGGTGATACGGGTGCAGGATAACGGGATGGGCATATCGCCTTCGAGTCTCCCGCACATCTTCGACTTGTTTACCCAGGAGCCGCGTTCCCTTGATCGGGCACAAGGCGGTCTTGGCATCGGTTTAAGCCTGGTCAAGCGATTGGTAGAAATGCATGGCGGAGAAGTGGAAGCCTACAGCGCCGGCACTGGCGCGGGTAGCGAATTCGTGGTGCGGTTGCCCTTGGTGGATACGAATTCATCTGAAGAAATTCCGCCGCCGCAGGGGGCTGGAGATACAAACGAACCCGGGAAGACACGTGAAACGAGGTTCGATCATCATTTTTCCATGCCATCAGATCGCAAGGCGCTCAAACCGTTTTCGAAGTATTCCAAACGAGTCCGTCGATTAAAGATTGCCGGTACTTCTCGCTGATCGCTCGCGGAAGCGCCAGACAGGCTGGTGCAAGTATTATCCTCCGTTCACCCTCTTTGAAGCCGAGTCTAATTCCGTTCGGCATTCGAGTGAACATTATGTAGAGTGAGTTAGGTCGTTCGGTGGGTTACGGCGCACGCGAAGCGCAGTGATCGGCGGTTGGTCAGTGCTGATGTGCGCCTAACCCACCCTACGAAAATGAATTCCTGATTTGCTACGACATCTCTAAGCGGCTCGCTGCGGCGAGTAGAACCGAACGGCGTTGCGTCCGGCGTGCTTCGCGCGATAGAGGGCCTGATCCGCGCGGTGAAGCAAGTCGTTCTCATTGACCGTCTGGTCCGTCGAAACCGCGACACCGATACTTATCGTCACCAGTCTGGTCAACTTTACCGTCTGAATCTGATGCTTTTCGACATCGCCTCGCAGCCTTTCGCTTAAGGTTTTCGCAACGGCTACATCGGTGTTCGGCGCTATTACGATAAATTCTTCCCCGCCCAATCGACACACGACATCGGTGGAGCGCAGCATGGAGCGTATGATTTTGGCTGTGTGTACCAATACTTGGTCGCCGGCTTGATGCCCGAAGATATCGTTGATCTGCTTAAAATGGTCCAGGTCCAGGAGCATGATGGTTAAGGGCCTGCCTGTGCGGCGCCAAACAGACCATTCTTCGTCGAGCCTGGCGAATGCGTAGCGGCGATTAGGAACCTTGGTCAATGAGTCCGTCATCGCCATGACTTCCATTTTTCGCTTTGCGATCGCCAGTTCGCGGGCATATCGGCTGATTTCCTGCTGCTCGCGGGCCATTTCTTCCTGCAGTTGTATGATGCGTTGTCCGCCGCGCACTCGAGCGATAAGCACCCTGTCGTGGACCGGGGTTACGATGAAATCGTCGGCTCCCGCGTCGAAAGCTTGCACCAAGAACTCGTTGTCCGGCGCGGAGGTCAGAACGATCAAATAGATTTGACGCCCGAGCTCGGAGGCTCGAAGCGCTTTGCAGAACTGTATGCTGTCGATGGGGCATTTGTCGGAGGCTGCAATAATAAGCTGCGGCTTTTCCGTGACAGTGATCTGTATGCCTTCATCGGCGTTGCTCGTCGTGAGCACTTCGTGGCCATCGGCGTCTAATAGCTTTTCAAGATCGGATATGCGCTCGTAACCGCTATCCAGCAAGAGAATTTTGAGGCCAGCCGGTTTTGGATCGATGCCGATTTGATCGGTGTCGGGCGGTTTTATCAGCGGCAGTTCGCCGACCGGAATGCTCAGGAAACGGCTCGTTATCTGCCACTGTTGAGTGACTTGATCCCAAAGCTCCTCCAAATCGGATTCGTCCAGGCCGAGTGTCTGTGCCATGGCGATGATTTGCGGGAGCAGCGCGTTTCTAGCGTCCGCATCCACATCGCAACAGCGGCCGAGCAAAGTCGCCAGCCGCAATTGCGCCGCAAAGCGCTCGGCTCTGGTGCTCTCTGATGTCAATGGCCCCGCGTCGGTATTACTAAGCGCTAACGCTTCGAGCATAACGGCAGGGAAGCCCCACTCTTTCAATAAACCGAGCGTGATTTGGCGATGGTCTATGGAAAATCGTTCCTGTTCCGACTCGATTAACCCATCGTCATCTCCGGGCCTGCATGCGGCTAGGCACTGAGCGTATTCATCCGGGTACACGCTGGCCAATGCCAGTTGGCCGATCTCGGACAAAAGAGCGCAAGTAAACGCTTCCTCCGGAGCGAAAGTACGATCACGTGTCGCTATGGCTTGGATGGATAGGGCCCGGGCTAAAGAATCGGACCAGAAAACCCGGTAATCGAATGATCCGCAGGCCCCTCTCAGATTCCCTTGGATTACTGAAAGGCTAAGCGCGAACTGACGTACGGTATTCGTGCCCAAAAGCCCAATGGCATCGACGACCGCTACAACCGGCCGACGTGCACCGATGTGTGCCGAGTTCGCAAATTGGATCACTCTGCCCGTCAAGGCCGGATCGATTTGCACGAGTTGGGCGATTTCCTGTGCGGTTGCGTCTTTCTTGTGGGTCAGGCGCATGATTTCGAGTGCGACGCCGAAAGGGGAAGGCAGCTTCCCTGTGGTCTTCAGTTCTTCGAAACGATTTTCCTGGGCTCTTAACATCTGGCGCTCAATCCCGATTCCGCATGCTTGAAAAGCTCCAAAAAGAGCATTTTCGGTTCCGACTTCCTGTAGTCTCAACGGTCTCGACCGGAATCCGGTCGAATGAGCGACTCTACACCAAGATGGAGGCACTCTAGAAGTAAGTCTAGCTTCCCAGTGTTGAATTGCAGTGAATAGATTGCTGAGGCGGTGCCAACTCGATTGTTAGAGTGAGGTACGAGTCAGGCGGGACGCGGGGAGAGGAGGTGCACCTTCTGGTCCGCCGCGGATCAGAAGGTGCTAAAGGAGTTTTATCCGCCGGTCTTGCGACGCGATTTACCGGCGGATAACGATTCTTAGGCCGTGCGCCGAAGATCTTTGGGCAGAGAAAATACGACTTTTTCCTCGATGCCTCGGGTCTCCATTACCGTCCGTCCGCCCCATTCCTTAAGCTTGGAGATGACTTTGGTTACGAGAATTTCAGGAGCCGAAGCGCCGGCTGTAACGCCGATTTTCTGAGCGCCGTCTATCCAATTTCGTTGAAGCTGATCGGCATCATCGATCAAGTAGGCCGCACGCCCGAGCTTCTCGGCGATTTCTCTCAGCCTGTTGGAATTGGAGCTATTCGGGGAGCCGACCACTAGAATGACGTCGCAATGGGTGGCGAGCTTCTTCACCGCATCCTGGCGGTTTTGCGTGGCGTAGCAGATATCGTCTTTTCTTGGGCCGATGATATTCGGGAAGCGCTTTTTCAAGGTATCCACGACGGCTTGAGTGTCGTCAATGGAGAGGGTGGTTTGGGTAACATAGGCCAGATTGTCCGGATTCGTGACTTGAAGCGTGTCGACATCTTCCGGCGATTCCACGAGATAAATCCCGCCGTTCGGATTGACGTACTGTCCCATGGTGCCTTCCACTTCGGGGTGTCCGGCGTGGCCGATGAATATGATTTCCCGCCCTTCGTTCGCGTGTTGATGTACTTCGATATGCACTTTGGTGACCAAGGGACAGGTGGCGTCGAACACCTGGAGACCGCGTTCCTGAGCTTCCTCCTGAATGGCCTTGGAAACTCCATGTGCGCTGAAAATCACGGTGGAGTTTTCCGGAACTTCCGAAAGCTCTTCCACGAATACCGCTCCCCGATCGCGCAAGCCGTCGACGACATAGCGGTTATGGACCACTTCGTGCCGTACGTAAATCGGAGCTCCGAAAACCTCGATGGCGCGTTCGACGATTTCGATGGCGCGGTCGACGCCAGCGCAAAAACCGCGGGGATTGGCGAGTATGATTTCCATAGGCGTGTGGGTAATTTCTGACTAAGAGGGTGGGAGATTCTTACATTTTAGGCAAGCCGAATCAATGTGGCGGCTGCGGAGCGGGACGACGAGGCTGCCACAGCGTTTCCGTTCCGTCGCCCTGCCGAGCCAAGATACGCGCGACCACGAACAAGAAGTCCGATAGACGGTTGAGATAGGCGAGGGCAAACGTATCTACAGGCTCTGCTTTTCCCAGCGAAACCAGCACCCGTTCGGCCCGGCGGCAGACGGCACGGGCGACATGGCAATGTGCCGCGGGCGGATTTCCGCCGGGCAATATGAAATTCTGCAACCAAGGCAGTTGGTTATTGAAATGATCCAACCACTGTTCCAGCCAGTCGATATGACTTTGGTCGATGGAGCGGCGTCCGGGAATGCACAAGTCTCCGCCGAGGTCGAATAGAACTTGTTGAACTTCGGTCAGGCAGTCCGCCACCTTGGGCGGTGCGGTATAAGCTAGGACCAATCCGATATGACTGTTGAGTTCGTCGAGCGCGCCATAGGCCTCGACGCGCGGGGCATCCTTGCCGACGCGGGTTCCGTCGCCGAGCCCGGTAGTGCCCTTGTCGCCGGTCCGCGTATAGATCTTGGTGAGTCGGTGTCCCATGGTCAGGCCAACTGATCCTCGGTCACGACGATGCCGTCTTCGTCGGCGTAGACGTAATAACCGGTCCTGAAATTGATGCCGGCAAAAGTGACGAGGATGTCCCGATCACCGCCGCCTTTTTTGTGGCTTTTCAAAGGATGGGTATGCAGCGCCCGGATGCCGATGGGTAGCCGGTTGACTTCCACCGAGTCCCGGATACAGCCGTAGACGATGATGCCCTGCCAGCCGTTGTCGCAGGCGAGCCTGGCTAGATTGCTCCCAAGCAACGCGCAGCGGTGGGAACCGCCTCCGTCGACGACGAGAACCCGGTCCTCGACCTTCTCTTCGAGCACCGCTCGAAGCAGGATATTATCCTCGAAGATCTTGAGCGTCGTGACGCGACCGCTGAAGGCGCTCTTGCCGCCGAAAGGGCGAAACATCGGTTCGGCGATCTGCAAATGATGAGTGCCGGAGTATCGATCGCAAAGATCGGGGGTGGTAAACGTCATAAGCAGTCTCCGCACTGTAAGATTCAGGAGGCGTTATGATACCCGACCGAGCTTTGCGGGTGGACCATTCGAGGAGGCCGCCTTTCCGAAGCTTACAGGAAGCTTACAGATACCGGGCGATCAATCCGTTACGGCAATCGCCGACCGGCACCGGTATCCTGACGTTATAGCCGCCGCCCGGTGCTTCCTGCATGGGGTTGCCGCGTTCGTCTTCCATGTGCTGCAACACGATGTCGCGGTTGCCCTGCGGCAGAATCAGTTCGAGCCGGTCGCCCACGGCAAATTTGTTTTTCACCAAGACGGCCGCGAGTCCGGAGTTCTCGTCGAAATCGGCGATTTCCCCCACGAATTGCTGGCGGTGGCTTTCCGAATGGCCGCGGATGTAGTTTTGATAGTCTTGGGTGTGGTGGCGCACGTAAAAGCCGTCGGTATAGCCGCGCTGTGCCAGGTTTTCCAGCACGCCCAGCAGCGTGGGATCGAATTTCCGCCCGGCCAGGGCGTCGTCGATCGCTTGCCGGTAGACCTGCGCGGTGCGCGCCACGTAATAGTAGGATTTGGTGCGCCCTTCGATCTTGAAGCTGTCGACGCCCAACGCCACCAGGCGCTGCACGTGCTCCACGGCGCGCAGGTCCTTCGAGTTGAGAATATAGGTGCCGTGCTCGTCCTCCATGACCGGCATGAGTTCGCCCGGCCGCGTTTCTTCTTCGAGAAAATAGACCTGGTCGGCCAAGGGATGGCGGGCCTGATCGCCGCAAGCCGAGAGATTTTGATTGAGGTCGGACAACGACAGGCGGAGTTGTCCGGGAATGTAATCGCCTTCGGCGTTTTCTTCCGCCGGCGCCAAATCGTACTTCCAGCGGCAGGCGTTGGTGCAGGTGCCCTGGTTCGGGTCGCGGTGATTGAAATAACCGGACAGCAGGCAGCGTCCCGAGTAGGCAATACATAGGGCGCCGTGCACGAACACTTCGAGCTCCATGTCCGGGCACTGTTGCCGGATTTCTCCGATTTCATCCAGAGAAAGCTCGCGCGACAGAATGATCCGCTCGATCCCGACCGATTTCCAGAAGCGCACCGCCGCGTAGTTGAGCGTATTGGCCTGGACCGAGAGATGGATAGGCATGTCCGGCCATGCCTCCCGGGCCAGCATGATCAAGCCGGGATCGGCCATGATGAGGGCATCCGGCCCCATGGCGACGATCGGCGTCAAATCCTTGATGAAGGTTTTCACCTTGGCGTTGTGCGGGAGGACGTTGGTCGCGAGATAGAAGGATTTGCCCTGTTCATGAGCCTCGGATATGCCCATTGCGAGATTCCTTTCCAGGAAATCGTTGTTCCGAACCCGCAGGCTGTAGCGCGGCAGGCCGGCGTAGACCGCATCGGCGCCGTAAGCGAAGGCATAGCGCATGTTTTTGAGGGTGCCTGCCGGAGACAGCAATTCGACTTTTTGCATGGCACAAAACGTGAAATGGTAAAATTTGAACTTTTCCTATTATCCCATAGTTGAGCGTATCGCTCAGGAATATCAACCTCTCGAGAACGGCCATGATTTTCCCCACCATAGAATCCTTTGTCGGAAATACGCCACTGGCCAGATTGCAACGTCTTCCGGGCGAGACTAGCAACATCATCCTGGCTAAGCTGGAAGGCGATAATCCCGCGGGATCGGTGAAGGACCGGCCGGCGATCAGCATGATCAAGCGTGCCGAAGAACGCGGCGAGATCAAGCCGGGCGATCGGCTGATCGAAGCGACCAGCGGCAACACCGGCATTGCCCTGGCGATGGCGGCGGCCATCAAAGGTTATCGGATGACTCTGATCATGCCGGAAAACATGAGCGCGGAACGGCGCGCCGTGATGAAAGCGTTCGGCGCCGAAATCATCCTGACGCCCGCCGAAGGCAGCATGGAAGCGGCCATCGATCTGGCCCGGGACATGGAGCGAAAGGGTGAAGGTCGAATCCTCGATCAGTTCTCCAATCCGGATAATCCGCGCGCTCACTACGAAGGTACCGGCCCGGAGATTTGGCGCGACACGCAGGGCACGGTGACCCACTTCGTCAGCTCGATGGGAACCACCGGCACCATTATGGGTACGTCGACGTTTTTGAAAGAGAAAAATCCGGCGGTGCAGATCATCGGCGTTCAGCCCAAGGACCAGGCCAAGATTCCCGGCATACGCCGCTGGCCCAAGGAATACCTGCCGAAAATCTGCGATTTCAGCCGGGTCGATCGCATCATGGACGTAACGCAAGAAGAGGCGGAGGAAACGACTCGCCAATTGGCGGCGCGCGAAGGCATTTTTGCCGGCATCTCGTCCGGCGGCGCGGTGTCGGCGGCCCTGCGCCTGTCTAAAGAAGTCGAAAACGCGGTGATCGTCGTCATCATCTGCGATCGCGGCGACCGCTATTTGTCCACCGGCGTATTTCCGGACTGACCATGGCCGCACGAGCACGTAAAAAAAACCTTCCCCAGGAAGCGTTCCGGGCGCACATCGATTCCTTCGCTCATGACGGACGGGGCGTCGCCCGCGTCGAAGGCAAGGCCGTTTTCATCGACGGCGCGCTGCCGGGCGAGGACGTGACCTTCGTCTATACGTCCGTTCGCCGCGATTATGCCGAAGGCAAGGTCGAGGAGGTCATAACGCCGGCACCGGGACGGGTTCAACCCCGTTGTCCTAGCTTTGGCGTCTGCGGCGGTTGTAGCTTTCAACATCTGACCGACGCGGCGCAGATCGAAGAAAAGCAAAAGCTTTTGGCGGATCAGTTCAGGCGCATCGGCAAAATCGACGAGGTGCCGCTGTGGCCGCCGTTGACCGGCCCCCACTGGGGTTATCGCCACAAGGCCCGTCTCGGCGTGAAATACGTGCCGAAGAAAGGGCGGGTGCTGGTCGGATTTCGCGAACGCTCCAGCCCCTTCATCGCCGATTTGGAATCCTGCCCCGTGCTGCATCCAAAGGTCGGCGAGCGCCTCCGAGAACTGTCGGAATTGATCGGTTCGCTGAGTATCAAGGATAGGCTTCCGCAGATCGAGGTCGCCGTGGGTGATGAGCGTACCGCGCTGGTGTTTCGCATCCTCGAGGATGCTTCCACGGACGATTTGGAACGGCTGAAGGCGTTCGGCGCGCGCTTCGAGTTCGACGTTTATGTACAGCGGCAGGGTCCCGATTCGATCGTCCCGCTTTATCCGGAGCATCCGCCGATGCTGAGCTATTCGCTGCTGAATCAGGGCATTGAGTTCCGGTTCAAGCCCACCGAGTTCACCCAGGTCAACATCGACATCAACCGCAAGATGGTCGATCGCGTGATGGCAGTGCTCGATCCGGCGCCCGGCGAATCGGTGCTCGACCTTTTTTGCGGAATCGGCAACTTCACCTTGCCGATCGCCAAGCGTGCGAGCCGGGTCGTCGGTGTCGAAGGCAGTTCCGAATCGGTGAAACGCGCCCGCCAGAATGCGGAAGCCAATGGTCTCGGCAATGTCGAGTTTCATGTCGCCGATCTGAGCCAAGCCCTGAACGATGCCGAATGGGCGACTCGGCGTTACGACAAGATATTGCTCGATCCCTCCCGAGCGGGTGCCGAAGAGGTTTTGTCCTATGTGCCGCGCTGGGGGGCGCGCCGTATCGTCTACGTTTCGTGCAATCCCTCCACGTTGGCGAGGGATGCCGGCATCCTGGTTCACCAGCACGGCTACCGTCTGATTCGCGCGGGCGTTATGGATATGTTTCCGCAGACGGCACACGTGGAATCCATCGCGCTCTTCGAGAAGGCGTAGAGGCACCGTGGGCGACGACCGGCCTGAACCGCCGTTCTACCTTCGGGTCAGTATTCCCCGCCAGGAGCTCGATCTTGTCGAGAACGGCGAGGTGATCCGCACCTGGCCCGTTTCCACCGCCAAGAACGGTCCCGGCGAACGCATGGGCAGCGGCTGCACTCCGCGCGGCTGGCATAGCATCCGGGCCAAGATCGGAACGGGGTTGCCGCCCAATACCGTATTCGTCGGACGCCGGCCGACCGGGGAGATTTACGATGCGGTTCTCGCCGCCCGATTTCCGGAAAGGGACTGGATTTTGACCCGCATCCTCTGGCTCGGCGGTCTGGAACCCGGCTTCAACCGCTACGGGGCAGTCGACACCACCTGGCGTTACATCTATGTCCACGGCAGCCCCGACGAAGGCGTCAACGGAACCCCGGCCTCCCACGGTTGCATCCGCATGAAGAGTTCGGACGTAGCCGATTTATTCGAGCGGGTGGAAGTGGGAACGCGGGTGTTGATTGAACCGTAGAAGGTAGGGTGGGTTAGGTGCGCATGAGGAGCACTTTTCCATTTACCGCTGAGTTGGAAGCGCACCGTAACCCACCGAAATGGGACGTCAATGCCGCTCCGGTGGGTTATGACACGCGTCAAGCTTGGAGCAGGTTGACGGCACGACGGGCATGCGCGTCTAACCCACCCTACGAAGCCGCAAAGCGGCCATCACTCGGTTGCGGCCGGTGGTACGTTTAAAGTGAAAGTCACCGGTCCGTCATTGACGAGCTCGATCTGCATATTTGCGCCGAACCGTCCGGTTTCCACGGGCGAGTGCCGGGCCCGCACCTTTTCCACGAAATAGTCGAACAGACGTTTTCCGGTCTCCGGATCGGCGGCCGGAGTGAAGCTCGGGCGCATCCCCTTTCGGGTATCGGCTGCCAGAGTGAACTGGGAGACCAGCAAGACCCCGCCGCTCACGTCCGTCACGTTGAGATTCATCTTGTCCTCGGCATCTCCGAAAATCCGGTAACCCAGAATCCGCTCGGCCAGACGGACGGCTTGAGCTTCCGTATCGCCCCGTTCGATGGCGATCAAAGCGAGTATCCCCCGGTCTATTTTTCCGACGCTTTCGCCGGCCACGGTCACTTCGGCCCGCGTCACCCGCTGAATGACGGCGATCACGATCAATACCGCGGCATATCGGGTGCGACTTCCCTAGCCCAGGCGTCGATGCCGCCCCGTAGGTTGACGATATCGCTGAATCCTTGGCGCTCCAGATAATCGCCCACCATGCGGCTGCGCATGCCGTGATGGCAGATGACGACAATTTCCTGCGCCGGATCGAGTTCGGCGAGCCGGTAGGGAATATCGTTCATGGGAATGTGTATGCTGCTTTCGATATGGCAGTGGGCGTATTCCTGTGGTTCGCGCACGTCGAGCAGGAGAGGTTTGGGGTTGGCGGTCTCGAGATAGCTTCTAAGTTCCAAGGGCGAGATATCGCGCATCATGATTTCCATACGTATGAAAAAAGCGAATCGGTGCGGTTCTTACCTCGCCGCACCCTATGTCTCGTAGGTCGGCAATCCCTTGCCGACCCGCTATGTCGGGAAAGGATTCCCGACCTGCACTAGGTCACGATCCGATTATTTAACGGCGATGCCATTTTCCTTCATCGCCCTCAGCACGGTTTGGCCGATGTGGGCCGGGTTTCGCGAGACATACAGCCCTAAGGCTTCCATGGCGTCCATTTTGGCGCTGGCCGTGTCGTCTTCGTTGGAAATGATGGCGCCGGCATGCCCCATGCGCCGGCCGGTGGGGGCGGCGATGCCGGCTACGAAGCCGACGACGGGCTTTTTCATATTTTCCTTCGCCCAACGAGCTGCCGCCACTTCCTGGGGGCCGCCAATCTCGCCGATCATGACCACGATTTCGGTTTCGGGATCGGCTTCGAAGGCGCGCAGCACGGTCATGAAGTCAGTGCCGTTGATGGGGTCGCCGCCGATGCCCACCGACGTGGTGATGCCGAGTCCCAGGGCTGCCATTTGCTCGGTGGCTTCGTAGTTGAGCGTTCCCGAGCGGGAGACGATGCCGATGTTGCCCTTTTTGTAGATGTGCGAGGGCATGATGCCCACCTTGCATTCGCTCGGCGTGATGATGCCGGGAGTGTTGGGGCCGACGATGATCGTATTCTTGCCGGTGCGGTAGCGCTGGAGTCGGATCATGTCGTGCACCGGAACGCCGTCGGCGATGGTCACCGCCACTTTGATTCCTGCATCGACGGCCTCCATCAAGGCGTCGGCGCTGAACGGCGGGGGCACGAATACGGCGGAAACGTCGGCTCCGGTGGCGGCCACGGCTTCGGCCACGGTGTCGAATACCGGTAGACCCAAATGAGTGGTGCCGCCCTTGCCGGGCGTAACGCCGCCGACGACATTGGTGCCGATTTTCATCGCGTCTTCGGCATGGAAGGTGGCGTGTTCGCCGGTGAAGCCTTGGAAGATGACCTTGGAGTTTTTGTTAACGAATACGCTCATTGATGCTTACCCTCTCACCGTTTCGACCGCTTTGGTCGCCGCGTCGTCCAGATTTTCGGCGGTAATGAAGGAGAGGCCGGATTCCGCCAGGATCTTGCGGCCTTCTTCCACATTGGTGCCGGCCAGGCGCACGATCAGCGGAACCTTGATCTGGAGGCTGTTGCAGGCTTGGATCAAACCTTTGGCGATCCAGTCGCAGCGGTTGATGCCGGCGAAAATGTTTACCAGGATGCACTTGACGTTGGGATCTTCCAGCACGATACGGCAAGCGTTGGTGACTTTTTCGGGAGAGGCGCCGCCGCCGACATCGAGGAAATTGGCCGGACGTCCGCCGTGCAGGGTGATGGCGTCCAACGAAGCCATGGCGAGACCGGCACCATTGACGATGCAGCCGATGTTGCCGTCGAGCGCGATGTAGTTGAGGCCGTGGCCGGAGGCTTCGACCTCTTTCGGGTCTTCCTCGGCCAGGTCGCGCATTTCCGTGACGGCTTTCTGGCGGTAGAGGGCGTTGTCGTCGAAGCTGAACTTGGCGTCGAGCACCATCAGTTTGTCGTCACCGTTCCCGACGATGGCTAGGGGATTGATTTCGGCCTGCAGGGCGTCCTTGTCGCGCATGCAGCGGTAGATGGATTTCATCAGCTTGACGGCTTGCGGCATCAGCTTGCCCTTGAGGCCGATGGCGGTGGCGACTTTACGGCACTGAAAGTCCAGAAGGCCGATTGCGGGGTCGATGACTTCCTTGACGATCTTTTCGGGGGTCGCTTTGGCGACCTCTTCGATTTCCATGCCGCCTTCGCTGGATGCGATGATGGTGATGCGCTGAGAGCCGCGGTCGATCACGAAGCCTAGGTAGAATTCCTTTTTGATGTCGCTGGCTTGCTCGATCCAGACACGCTGGACGATGGAGCCTTCGGGGCCGGTCTGATGGGTGACCAGGTGGGTGCCGATCATGGCATCGGCGGTTTTTTGCACCTCGGCGATGGAGTCGACGACCTTCACGCCGCCCGCCTTGCCGCGGCCGCCGGCATGAATCTGTGCTTTGACGACCCACTTATTGCCGCCGATTTCCTCGGCCACCTGAGCCGCCTGCTGGTCGGAGTAGGCGACGCCGCCAACCGGAACCGGCACACCGTATGATTTCAGCAGTTCCTTCGCTTGATATTCATGGATGTTCACTGATTGCTTTCCTCTCTTCAATGTAGGTCAGGCTGGGCCGGCAGACCGTAACCCGACGATAGGAATGTCGGGTTACGATTCGGTAACCCGACCGACGGAAATCCCCTACGACTGGCGGGCCTCTATTTGTTCGATCTGTCTGACCACATTTTCGGCCATGCGGATAGAAGCAGCGTCGATCAGGCGGCCGTCCAGGGACACGGCGCCCTTGCCTTCCTTCGCCGCCTTTTCCATTTCGACCAAGATGCGGCGGGCGCGATTCACTTCCTTTTCGGTAGGGGTAAAGACTTCGTTCGCCAGGGCGATCTGGGACGGGTGAATGGCCCACTTGCCTTCGCAACCGAGAGCGGCGGCACGGCGCGCGGCGACCTTGTAGCCTTCAGGGTCGCCGAAATCGCCGAACGGACCGTCGATGGGCCGCAGCCCGTAGGCGCGGCAGGCAGCGACCATGCGGGAAATGCCGAAATGCCACTGATCGCCCCAATGGAAATAACGCTGGCCGTTTTCGTCGGGATCGGTGAGCATGCCATACTCGGGATTGGCTCCGCCGATCTGCGTGGTGCGGGCGCGAACTGAGGCGGCGTAGTCGGCCACGCCGAACACCATGGCTTCCATGCGCTCGGGGCAGCTTTTCGCAATCTCTTCCACGTTCGCCATGCCCATTGCGGTTTCGATCAATACGTGGATGTTGATGGGCTTGAAGCCTTTATAAGCCTCGATTTGGGACAGCATGGTGGCGACGAAATACACGTCGGCGGCGCTGCCCACTTTGGGGATCAGAATGGTGTCGAGTTTGTCGCCGCAGGCTTCGGCCACTTCTACGAGATCGCGGTAGGCGTAATGGGTGTCGAGTCCGTTGATTCGGATGGAAACGGCGCATTTCGACCAGTCATAGGTGTTCAAGGCCTCGATGATGTTGGCCCGCGCCTGCTCTTTATCGTCCGGAGCGACTGCATCTTCCAGGTCGAGAAAGACTACGTCGGCGCCGGATTCGGGCGCTTTTTCCAACATACGCTTGTTGCTGCCCGGAACAGCCAACTCGCTACGGTGTAATCGATTTTTTACGGCCATGTCGTGTCTCTGTATTTATTTTGGACCAGTGAATGTTGCATCCGGGCGAATATCCGTCATATCCCGATTAAAACAGGCAATGTCTTAAATTCTTATGGATTGATTCGCCGCGGGCAAGGAGCAAGGGAGGGCCAGGCATTCGCTTGATATCCAGGCGGTCGTCCTCGTGCTCAGCGATATCACGCGGCGATAGCCTGAGCCGTGGCCCCACAAACTGTCTGTTGCAGCCTAACTCGCCATTATAACCGCAAGGCTGTATGTTTCGGCTAGCCCAAGAAAAGCAACGGTCCAAATAGCCACAATTAGCAAAAATAATGAAATAGACTAATTGTTGTATGGAGATTTTTTTGTTAGGATCGTGCCGACATGCAACTTTTTGTTGCTGGCATGCAACGGATTTAGGTTCAACTCGCACGAGGGGGAATAAGAATGATCAAGAAATCGACTGGTATGGCAGCAATGGTTACTGCCGCTGTCGCGGTGGCCGGCTTGGCGCCGCAGCAGGCTATGGCGGAGAGCCACTACAAAGGTACGTCTGCTCAGGCCGATATCGAAAGACGTTTGCAGATGATGGAAGACGAGATGCGCGCGTTGCGTTCGGAATTGGCGAAGGCGCGTTCCGATGCCAAGGTCAATGCGGAACGGATGGACGCGCAGCAGCAGAAGGTCGAACAGCAACTTGCCGAAGCCGAGGAGCATGAGAAAGAGCATCATGACCTGCTCTTCTTCCGCGGCGGTTATGCCAAAATGGAGCATGGTCGTGGCTATAAGACCAGCTCTCCGGAAACGCTGCTAGTTAATACGGAGCCGAACGATAATGATGGCTGGTACGTCGGCGCCGGTTTCGACCATCAGTTGACCGACGATTTCTGGGGTCTGACCGATATCGCCTCGCTAGACGGCGAGGTCATGTTCGAATACAAGAACTTCGGCACCGGTACGAACACTCTAGTTGCCATAGCACAGACCGATCTCGGTAATTTAGGCCGTATCGAAAACAAGATCACCCAGTTCACTCTGACGGCCGCGCCGAAAATCAAGTTCAACAATATGGGCAACTTCAGGCCGTGGATCATTCCGTTCGGTCTGGGCATCCACGTCATCAGTCCGCCGTCCAGCGGCGTAACCGTGCTCAATCCCGGCCTGATGCTGGGCGCCGGTGCCGAATACAAGATCTGGGGCGACCTGTGGGCGGGTCTTGATTTCCGTTATCACTTCACTGGCGATGACTTGGACATCAAAAGCGACAGTGGTGTGCTCAAGGGCGTAGACACCGACGGCCTTACCGCCGGCGCTTATCTCGGTTTCGGCTTCTAAGAGCCTTTCAAGCCGAAAAGAAAAGGGGGATGAGAATCCCCCTTTTTTCTTGCCGAGAAAATACGTCCGATTGTCCGATGCAGGTGTAGAATTTTTCGACATCGTCCGCATCGAAACACGATATGAATATTGCTCTGAAATGCTGCCATCAATCGATGGCGGTTTTGTCCGCGTTCCGGATTGGCAGTTAGGTTCTCCGCTGGTTCATTATTCCGTTACGCCAGGTCCAAATTCCTGCCCGACCTGAGCCTGTCATGAGAATTCTCTACCCCGAAATCGAACCCTACGCAGCCCATCAATTCAAACGGAATAAGCATCAGATCTATGTGGAAGAATGCGGGAATCCCTCCGGAATGCCCGTCGTGTTCTTGCACGGTGGACCGGGTTCCGGCTGCAGGGCTTATCACCGCTCTTTTTTCAATCCCAACAAGTACCGGATTATTCTTATAGATCAGCGAGGCGCTGGGCGTTCGCTTCCCCATGGAGAGCTCCACGGCAACACTACGTCCGACTTGATCCGTGATTTGGAGTATATCCGCCATGCGCTTCGAATCGATCGCTGGTCGGTTTTCGGGGGCTCCTGGGGCGCGACCCTGGCGCTCGTTTATGCGCAGCGCCATTCGTCCAGGATCGCCGGACTGGTGCTTAGGGCGGCGTTTCTGGCCCGCCAGCGCGATATCGAATGGTTCGTCGGTTCGGGCGCGGACCGAGTTTATCCGGAGGCGTGGGAACGATTTATGGAAAATATCCCGGAGCCTGAGCGGCCTCATTCTTTGTCTTACTTGTATTCATGCCTGACCGGCGATGATGAATTGGCCCAGCGGCGTGCCGCCCGCGCATGGGCGCTGTGGAGCGGCCAGGTCATTGTCGGCAACGAGTTCGACTCATCGGAGTTGAACGAGCATGTATCGTCCGAGGCGGTCAACCAAGCTCGGATCGAACTCCATTATGCCGTGAACAGATATTTCATCCCAGAGAATGCGATTTTGGAGCAATGTGACAGGATTCGTCATTTGCCGGTAATTTTGATCCATGGCCGTCGGGATTTGGTTTGCCCCGTCGAATCGTCGTTCAGTCTTTACAAGCGCCTGCCGAACTCCGAGCTGCGCGTTTTGCCGAATGCCGGCCATATCGCTGCCGGCGATGAAATGATCGATGCCTTGGTTACGGCCGCGGATGAAATGGCCGAGCGGTTCGGGTCATGAACGGAAATAAACGCCTGATCATTGCAATGACCGGCGCGACCGGTGCCGTATACGGCTTGCGCCTGCTTCAGGTGCTGCGCGACATCGGGGGATGGGAAACGCACCTGATCGTTTCCTCGGCGGGTGTGCTCAATATCCATCATGAATTGGGCATGAAGCGCGCCGAGGTGTGCGCGTTTGCCGATGTCGTTCACGATGTCAACGATGTCGGAGCCAGCATCGCGAGTGGTGCGTTCAAGACCCACGGCATGATTATCGCGCCGTGCTCGATGAAAACATTGGCGGCAGTGGCGCACGGATTTTCCGACAACCTGATCTCGCGCGCGGCCGATGTAACACTTAAGGAGCGTCGTCGATTGGTCGTGGTGCCGCGCGAAACGCCGTTGAATTTGGCGCACATCCGCAACATGGCCGCCGTTACGGAAATGGGGGGCATCATCTTCCCCCCGTTGCCGGCGTTTTACGGCAGGGCGAAAACGTTGGCGGCGCTTATCGACGAGACAGTGGGACGGATTCTCGGGTTGTTCGAGATCGAAACCGATGCTCTGTATGAGCCGTGGGAAGGTCTGGGCAAATCATAGTGTGTGACCGCACGCCTACGGCTAGCATGTTCAGGGAAGGAAATAAAAATGAACGACTAAACGAGATTCCAATCGGTTCCTCCATTGCCGCGGGTTGATGGATGAGGCATTTGAAGGGGTATGCAACCAATGGCGGAAAAAATCGATCATAAAAATAGAACTGCTATCGTATTCGGCTCGATAAGGTTGATTTTTTATTTCCTCGCAATTTTCGTTACTTACGATTACCTGGCGAGGTCGAGCCGAGCCAATGCGGAAAACGTTTTCAGCGAAGGGTATTTTGTCGAGTGGCTGCAATATGGCCTGATCATGGCGACCATGTCTCTCTATTTTTTCGGTGCTTGGCGCTTGAAGCACCGTCGGCCTTTGTTTCTGATGCTCGGAATGTTCGTCGTGATCGCTTCGATACGTGAGTGGGACTATTGGTGGGATAGGCAATTGCCGGCAGGCATTTCGCTTTTCGTGTTGCTAATGATTGGCTGGCATAACCGAAAAGTCTTACCGGAACAGATTTGTACTTTGATTCACTCGGCGCCTTTCGGTTTTCTTTGGTCAGGATTTCTGGCCGTGGCGGTGCTGGCCCAGTTGGTAGGTCACGCCGAGCTGCTGAAACTGGTCATGGGAAGCGATTTTAAGACCGGATATAAGCAAATCATCGAGGAAAGCCTGGAATTGTTCGGCTATTACCTCATATGGTTCGGTACTCTGGAAGCCCTTCTGGCGGCGCGACGGTCGGCGGAGGATTCGGCCAGGTTCGATCACCGGGATTTCGGATCGGGCGGGGTGCTGAAAATCCCGGAAATGAATCGCCTCTACGAGGTATCCTGACGAATCGGCAAAAACGTCGAGACGGCCGTGAAAAGTGGTTTCAACGTATCCGCAAGGCGATTCTGCACGGATAGGTATTGCCGGTACTGGTCTGCTATCGGAGTCTTGATGGATTAACGATCTTGACCGGAAGGAGGTGTTATGAGGATAAGGATTGTCCAGGTCATTGTTCCCGCGCTGCTGGTCGTGCTAGGGGGATGCGCGACGCAGGAAGGGCCACGTCCGCCCAATTGGGCGTATGCCGTGCAGACGGCGGACACACGGGAAGCGCACGAACGGCTCGCGAATCACTATGATGAAATCGCGCAGACGATGCAGGCCGATGCGGATGAAGAGCGCGAGATGCTGATCCAGTATCAGGCTAATCCACACAAGTACGGCAAGCAGATTCTGGATTTGAAAGCGCGTGCCGAAGCCATGATCCGGGATCTGGAAATGGCAGCCCAAGAAAGCCGTCGTTTGGCCGAATATCATCGCCAGTTGGCGGCGGAAAGCCGATAATGCTTCCGGACGGTTTATGTGCTCGGATTCGAACGAGCGTGGCGGTCCGCCCGTTTGAGAGTAATCAGACTTAGCCGCTAAAAGACTTAGAGTTCTTGGTGTTGCGGAACACCATCGGTTTCGTTTCGCCGGTTTCAGCTGCCGAGCGCGCACTGGCGATCGCTTCGAATACGGCATGCCTATGGGGAGATTTGCCGCACACCGGGTCGGCGGCGGTCATATCGCCGGTGAAAAGATAGGCCTGGCAGCGACAGCCGCCGAAGTCCTTGGTCTTTTCCGGGCAAGACCGGCAAGGCTCCTTCATCCAATCGTATCCGCGAAATTTGTTGAAGGCATCGGAGTGTAGCCAAATATCGTGTACGCTCATATCGCGTACGTTGGGGCAGTCGAGTCCCGGCAGCGACCGGGCTTCGTGGCAGGGGAGGGCAAGACCGTCCGGAGCGATGGTCAGAAACGTCGTCCCCCAGCCGTTCATGCAGGCCTTCGGCCGATCTTCGTAGTAGTCCGGCACCACGTAGTAAATCTTCATCTTTCCCTTGAGCTTTTCCTTATAGTCCTGGGCAATGGCCTCGGCTTCCTGGAACTGCTCGCGGGTCGGCAGCAGCTGATCGCGATTGAGATGCGCCCAGCCGTAATACTGGGTATTGGCCAGTTCAAGATAATCGGCTTCCAGTTCGACGGCCATTTCGAGAATTTCGCGCATCAGGTGGATGTTCTGGCGGTGGATCACGACGCACAGAACCATGGGGTAGCCGTGCTTCTTGACCAGTCGGGCCACCTCTTTCTTTTGCTCGAACGATTCGGTGCCGGCCAGATAGTTGTTCAGCGTCTTTTCGGGTGCCTGAATGCTGACCTGAATGTGATCCAGTCCGGCATTCTTCAGCTCGGCGATCCTGTCCTCGTTGAGCTTATAGCCGGAGGTAATCAGGTTGACGTAATAGCCCAGCTCTCGGGCGTGTCTGACCAGGATAGGCAAGTCCTGGCGCACCAGCGGTTCGCCACCCGACAAGCCGAGTTGCACCGCGCCCATTTCGCGGGCTTCGGAAAATACTCTCAGCCAGTCTTCGGTGTCGAGTTCGTCCTTATGTCTCGCGAAGTCGACGGGATTGGAACAATACGGGCACTGTAGCGGGCAGGTGTAGGTCAGTTCGGCTAATAGCCAGCGCGGACTACTGACGGGGAATTTGTCTGATCCAACCATTATCCAAGGCAGATTGCAGGAGTTCGGAAATGTCGTCCCTTAGACCGGTGGTTTCGAATTTCGTCTCAAGTTCGGAAACGATTCCGTCCAAATCGCGTGTGCCGTCGCACAGCTTGAGGATTTCGGCGGCGGGCAGGTTTAACTCGACCAGGCCCTCGGGATAAAGGATCACGTAACGCTGTTGGGCTTCTTCCCATTGCAGTCGATGCAGGGGCGAGAAGGCAAAGAGGCTTTGGGCGTCTAAGGCCATGGTTTCAAGGCTTGATATTGAAGTAGGGCGGCTTGTTTTCGATATAGGCCAAGTACATCGCGTCAAGCATGCTCCACAGAATGTCCAGCTTGAGCTGGAGGATTTCCAGGGCGCGCTCCTGTTGCTCGCGAGTCTTGAAATAGTCCAGTGTGATGGCGAGGCCGTGTTCCACATCGCGGCTGGCCTGACTCACCCGTTTCCGGAAATAGGCGAGTCCATCCTGGTCGATCCACGGATACAGGTCGGGCCAGCCGGACAAGCGCTGCTTGTGAATGGTCGGCGCGAACAGCTCGGTCAGTGACGAACAGGCCGCTTCCTGCCAGGATGCCTGGCGGGCGAAATTGACATAAGCGTCCACGGCAAAGCGGACGCCGGGCAATACGTGCTTTAGCGACCAGAGTTCGTCTCGGGGGATGCCTACAGCAATACCGAGTCGCGTCCAGGCTTCGATGCCGCCGGCATCGTCGCCCCAGCCGTCGTGATCGTGTATCCGCTGAATCCACTGGCGTCGGGTTTCGCGATCGGGGCAATTCGCCAGAATGGCGGAGTCTTTGACCGGGATCTTGATTTGGTAATAGAAGCGATTCGCAACCCACCCTTGAATTTGCTCTTTGCTGAGCTTGCCGTCAGCCATGAGCACATGGTAGGGATGATTAATATGATAATACGCCTCTTTCTCGCGCAATTTGCCTTCGAATTCTTCTCGGGTCCAAGGTGTCGGTTCGCTCATGGTGTTTCTCACAGGTCGATTTCCATGCCGTCGTAGGCAACTTCGATGCCCGCTTCGGTAAGGGTTTTTCGCTCCGGCGAATCTTCGTCCAAGATCGGGTTGGTATTATTGATGTGAATCAAAATCTTCCGTGCTTTGGGCGCATTTTTCAGCACTTCGATCATGCCGTCCGAACCTGATTGGGGTAGATGTCCCATGTCGCGGGCAAGCTTATCGCAAATTCCGGCACGGCCCATCTCATCCTCCTGCCAGAACGTGCCGTCGACCAGCATGCAGTCGGCCTGCTGCATGACCGCGAACACGTGAGGTTCTATTTCTCCGAGTCCCGGCGCGTAATAAAGTTTCTTGCCCGAAGATATCTGCTCGATGATGACCCCGATATTGTCGCCTTCGTGCGGATCGTGCCGATGAGGCGAATAGGGCGGTGCCTTGCTTTTCAGCGAATGGGTGTAGAACTTCAGGTCGTGAATCCCGGGAATCGCGAAGCCGCTACCGTCCAAAGGCGTGCTATGGTGGTTGACTCCGCAGTAGTGCTCCAGCATCTTAAATACAGGGAATCCCGTCGACAGGTCCTGTTTCACCATCTCGCTGCAATAAATGTCCAAAGGTCGAGTGGACTCGCGCAGCATCAACAGTCCCGTGGTGTGATCGATTTGGCTGTCGATCAGGACGATGGCCTTGATACCGCTGTCACGGATGCCGTGCCTTGGATGGACGGCCTGAAAGGCTTCCAGTTGAGTGCGGATGTCGGGCGACGCATTGAAAAGCACCCAATTCTCGTTGTCGCTGCTGACGGCAATCGACGACTGAGTGCGCGATTTGGCCTTGACTTGGCCTTGGCGAAGCCTGGAGCAGTTGTGACAGTTACAGTTCCACTGCGGGAAACCGCCGCCCGCGCCGGCGCCCAACACTCGGACTTTCATTTCGATCTTTGCTAAGCAAAAGAGCTTCCGATGAGCCCTTTAAATGAAAAACGGGGCTCTACATTGCTGCGGAGCCCCGTTCAGGGATTCAACCGGCGAATTAGCGGTTGTAGATGTACATCGTGACTTCGAAGCCAAAGCGCAGGTCTTTGTAGCTCGGTTTTTCCCATCTCATTTCGGATTACCTCCAAAAAAGTGATTTATTGCTTTAGTTTGGAATGGCTTATAAAGCTCGCGGCAAAGTATACGTATCCGATTTTTGGAAAGCAACGGGAGTTATTCCTATTTCTCGAAGGGAAATCAGTAGAAGCCCGCTGGATTGCTCAAGCCGATCCAGCGCAAGTCGGGCATCTGGGATTTCTTTTCAAGATCATTTGATTCCACTCCATGCTCAGCGCATCGAGCAATAAAAGTCGTCCCACCAAGGGTTCGCCGACGCCCGTGAGGAGCTTGATGGCCTCCAGGGCCTGGAGGCTGCCGATGATTCCGGGCAGAGGGGCAAGCACGCCGGTTTGCACGCAGCTTTCCGCAAGTTCGCCGTGATCGGCGTACAAGCAGTTGTAACAGGGGTTGTTTCCGACGCCCGGAGTGAATACGGCCAGTTGTCCCTCGAAGCGGATCACCGCTCCGGAAACCAGCGGCGTTCGTGTTCTTACGCAAGCGGCGTTGACGGCGAAACGGGTGGTGAAGTTATCCGAGCAATCCAGCACCACGTCGGCCCGAGCGATTTCCTGCTTCAATTGTGCCCCCTCCAAACGGGACGTGAGTTCGGTGACTCTCACATCGGGGTTTAGCCGTTCGAGGGCTTTACGCGCCGAAACCGCCTTAGGTTCTCCGATGTTCTCCGTGCCGTGCGCGATCTGGCGCTGAAGGTTGGATATTTCCACGACATCGTAGTCGTTCAGCGCCAGGCTGCCGACCCCGGCGGCGGCCAAATACATGGCGGCGGGCGAGCCGAGACCGCCGAGACCGATAATCAATGCCCTGGAATCCAGCAGCTTTTCCTGGCCCTCGACGTCGATCTGAGGCAGCAGTATCTGTCGGCTATAACGCAAAAGTTGATTGTCGTTCATCGTTCGGCGGTAGAGACTATTCGGAAAAGTAAACCAGTTTACCGGCAAAAATCCTTCGCCGCATGGGGCGAGGATAAAACGAATTAGTCTTGCGATCGGGGGGGGCTTGCCGATCAGCGTTCTAGAGTCCGTGAACTAATTTTGCCGCATCCAGCCGGATAAAAAGTTTCGGATCAGCGAAGTCGTCAGTTTCTCGGCATCGGGAAGACCGGCGATGTCCAGCTTATCGGTAAGCGCCAAGGTGCAGACGCCGTGCACGCCTCCCCAAAGCGCTCGAGCGGCCAGTGCGACTTCCGTCGGATTTCGGGCCGGACCGAGTCGGGCGAGACATTTTTCGACCCGATCGAACAGGGCGAGAACATGGTTGCGGTACCAGCCGGGCGAAGCGGTTGCCGTGGGCGATCCGCGTCCGAAAATCAGGTCCCAGCGTCCCCTGTGTGACGCGGCGAAGCGGAGATAAATGCGGCCCAGTTCCACCAGTACAGCTTCGGTATCGTTTTTCTCAGCCGTAGCTTGGTCGAGTTCGAGAGCTAATTCGGCCAAGGTCCGGGCGTTCACCCGGAAAATCAAGTCGTCCAGGTTCTCGAAAATCAAATAGAGGCTGCCTGCGGTATAGCCGATTTCGTTCGCGATCTTGCGTGTGCTGAGACCTGCCGCGCCTTCCCGCTCGACGATGGCTTCCGTTGCTTTTAAAGCCATTTCGCGAATTTCGTCGCGGCTATGATCGCTTCGTCTGGCCATGGCGAATATCCTTGCTCGATTCCGGGAATTTAGCCAAACCGCGTCGGTCCCTTAGATGAGGACAGCTGATTGACTCCATCCCAGCCTAACTCGGTGCGGATGGAACGGTATGCAGAGTTGACGATTATCATCGCGAACATGTGATGTGCCAGGTAGTTTCTTGAGCCATGGGATTAACCGAGCTCTCGATCGTTCGATTATCGGCAGGACGTCTGGCCATGTAATCGGATTTCTCGATCCGATATGTACTATCATTGGCAAATCTCAAAACCCAGTCCTTTCAGCAGGATTCATCATGCTACGGATTATTTCGCTTTGTCTTTTGGTTGTCGCAGCCTCCGCCCAAGCGCAGGGTGAACTCGCTCCGGTGCCCGAGCCGCCGGATATTCCGCCGCAGGTCGAGAGCGGTGAGCCCTTGGAGCCGGATGTCACGATTATCCGGCGGGGCAAGGACACTATCGAAGAATACCGGATCAATAATCGGCTTTACATGGTAAAGATCAAGCCAGCGATCGGTCCGGCCTATTATCTGCTCGACACCGACGGCGACGGTAATATGGACGTACGGCGCAGCGATTTGGAGGATGACATGCGGATTCCGCAATGGGTGCTGTTCAGTTGGTGAGGCTCCTTTAAACCGAGATAGCGGTTTACTGTACAGGCCGATCGCGCTTCTCTGATAGAATGAAAATGGATTCGGGTGTTTTGTAGTCCGTCGAATCCGGATTTCCATTCCGCGATTTCACGAGTCATCCCGCCTTTAAGAACAACACCAAGGATTATTCGCGCTTGAGCCAAAGCATAGACTCCCGGCTTAACCAGCTTATTCATACCGGCCAACAACATCTGCTGAGGAACGGCCTCAAAGGGCTGGAGAAGGAAAGCCTTCGGCTTGCGGCCGACGGCGTCATCGCGCATACGCCGCATCCGATGGGAGTAGGATCGGCGCTGACTCATCCTTATGTCACCACGGATTATTCCGAGGCGCTGATCGAGCTGATTACGCCGCCCTATGCCGACCCGGCGGAAGCGCTGCGGTTTCTTAAAGACCTGCATACCTTCATATACCGCAATCTGGGAGACGAGATCTTACTCGCGACTTCCATGCCCTGCGGCGTGAGCGGTGACGAAAGCATTCCCATTGCCGAATACGGAACCTCCAATATCGGTCGGATGAAACACATTTACCGGCGCGGACTCGCCTATCGCTACGGGCGGATGATGCAGGCCATTGCCGGCGTTCATTTCAATTATTCGGTCAACGAAGCGTTATGGCCGGTCCTGTGCGAGTTGGAAGGCGGGGCGGACTCCTTGTCCAGCTTTATCGCAGGCAACTATTTCGGCATGGTGCGCAACGTTCATCGCTACGGGTGGTTAACAATCTATTTGTTCGGCGCCTCTCCGGCATTCGCCAAGTCGTTTTTCAACGGACGAGAGCATCTTGCGTCCAGATTTTCGGAGTTCGACGCCCGAACGCTTTTTCGCCCCTATGCGACTTCGCTGCGCATGAGCGATATCGGGTACAAGAACGACAGCCAGGCCGGGCTCGATATCTCTTTTAATAATCTCGACGACTACGTGGCGACTCTCGGCAAGGCCATAGCGACGCCTTATCCGCTTTACGAGAAGATCGGCGTGAAGGTGAATGAAGATTACCGTCAGCTGAACGGCAACATTCTCCAGATCGAAAACGAGTATTACAGCGTCATCCGTCCCAAACAAATCGCCGAGTCCGGTGAAAAGCCTACGCTTGCCCTAAAGCGGCGCGGAGTGCGTTATTTGGAGCTTAGATCGCTGGACTTGGAGTGCTTCAGTCCTGCCGGGGCAAACCTGGATCAGCTGCGCTTTCTGGAAATCTTTCTGCTTTTTTGCCTTTTGGAACAAAGTCCCCCACTCGATTCCGCGGAGAAGAGAGAAGTCAGCCAGAACGGCATGGCGGTCGCGTGTTGCGGCCGTACGCCCGGGTTCAAGCTTCGGCGCAAAGGCCGAGAGGTTTTGTTGAAGGACTGGGCGGCGGAAATACTTGAGGCCATGCGCGGCATCGCAGAAATTCTCGATGCGGAAGACGTGTCTAAACCCTACACGCGAAGCCTGGAGGAACAGGCCGCCAAGTTTTTCGATCCCGAACTGACGCCTTCCGCCCGCATGCTGGCCGAAATGAGGGCGAGTGGAGAATCGTTCGAGGAATATGCGCTGCGGATATCGAAGGAGCATGCGAGGGTGTTCCGTGATCGCTTCCTATCCGCCGAGCGAGCCGAATTCTTTCGCCGGCTGACCGACGAATCGCTCGAGGAACAGCAGCAAATGGAAGCTGGCGACCAACTCTCTTTCGACGAATTTTTACACCACTATTTTGCCCAAGCATAATAGGCCCGAGATCGGAGCCTATTCCGCCTGAGAAGCTGTCTTCAAACTGCTGCGCGCCGTCATGCCGGCGTTGTTCAAGGGTTCAAGATGCTGATGAAAAACATCTCTGTTTTTCACCCTACCGGGCGCGCTATCGTGCGTCCCATTTCTCTCCCGGAGAAATGGTCATGTACTCCTCGGTACACTCCGGTTTTGACTCGCCCGATCCTTGCGGTTCGCCCTGCGGGCCAGGCTAACGGCTGTTCCCTCCACGGGCCTGCTGGCGGCTTCGGGTCGCCCTTTCGCGCCTTGCCTTGACGTCGCTCGTGACGTTTGAAGACTGCTTCTAAGGGCTAGATCGTCGCGGATTTCTGCGTCGGTCAGCATCTCAGTTCTCTACGCTATTTCATGGAGGTCGCCATGGATTACCAGCACATTCGGCTTCCTGCCGGCGGCGAAAAAATCAGCGTTCGGGACGGCAAGCTTCGTGTTCCTGACGAGCCCGTCGTCGGCTACGTCGAAGGCGACGGCATCGGCCCGGATATTACGCGCGCATCCCTCCGCGTTTGGAACGCAGCGGTCGCCAAAGCATACGGCGGGGCGCGCAAAATCCATTGGTGCGAGCTCTTTCTCGGAGAAAAAGCCGCTGCACTCTACGGCAACGCTTTTCCCGACGAAGCGGTGCACGCGCTAAAGGACTTGGTCGTATCCATCAAAGGTCCTTTGACGACCCCTGTGGGTGGGGGAATGCGGTCCATCAACGTGTCCCTTCGACAAACCCTTGATCTTTACGCATGCGTTCGCCCGGTACGCCATTTTCCGGGAGTGCCGTCGCCCCTGCGTCATCCCGAAGCGGTGGATGTGGTCATCTTTCGGGAAAACACCGAGGATGTTTACGCAGGCGTCGAATATCCGGCGGGATCGCCCGAAGCCTTTAAACTCGAGCGTTTTCTGAAACAAGAGCTCAAGGCAGATTTCCATGAGGGCAGTGCTCTCGGGGTGAAACCGGTGAGCGAATTCGGAAGCAAGCGGCTGATCCGCAAAGCCATCCGCTATGCGCTCGATCACGGGCGGAAGAGCGTTGCCTTGATGCACAAAGGCAATATCATGAAATTCACCGAGGGCGCGTTCCGGAACTGGGGTTACGAACTCGCTCGTACGGAGTTCGCCGGTCAGACCATCACCGAAGAGGAATTGAACAGATTCCATGGCGGCAAACAGCCGGATGGCAAGATCGTCATCAAGGACCGCATCGCCGATATCATGTTCCAGCAGATGCTGCTTCGTCCCGAAGAGTTTGACGTCATCGCTACGCTCAACTTGAACGGCGATTATCTTTCGGATGCGGTCGCGGCGGAAGTAGGAGGTGTTGGTATTGCGCCGGGAGGCAACATCGGCGATTTCATCGCCGTATTCGAAGCAACCCATGGTTCCGCGCCCAAATACGCCGGCCAGGACAAAGCTAATCCCGGCTCACTGCTCTTCAGCGGGGTAATGTTGCTTGAATACCTGGGATGGCACGAAGCCGCGAAAACGGTAGAAAACGCTTATAGTGCCGTTGTCGGCCAGAAGATCGTCACTTACGACTTTGCACGGCAGATGGAAGGCGCACGCGAGGTGAAAACCAGCGAGTTCGCCGAAGCCTTAGTAGCGGCGATGGGTTGAGTGCCGGGCACAAAAAAAGCAGGGCGGTTGCCGCCCTGCTTTTATACTTCCAGCCTGTCTCAAGACAGACAGGTTGCAGGCATCTTATTTGATGCCGGCGTTGACCTTTTCCATGGCGGCGGCGGCTTCGCTCAAGAGCGGTGCGGCTTCGGACGTGTTTCCGGCTGCGCAAAGGTCTTGGGCTTGCCGAACCTTCTTCATGGCGTCCTGCAAGGGCTTGCCAGCCGCGTCGCCGGTGATTTCCTTATAGTTCTGCTTGGTCTGCTTGATGGCAGACAGGCAGCCGTCCTTGTCGCCAGCGGTTGCAGCGGCCTGGGCTTCCTTGGTGGTCTGGACGGTCTTGACCATGAATTCCTTTACGCCAGCGGCGTTTTCGGCGGCAATGGCGCTACCCATCGTGCCGGTCAACAACAAAGCGCCCAGAACTAAGGTTTTGTTCATTTTCATTCTCTTGCGTTCTCCTCTGGCTATTCCTGGAATAACCAAACAAATGTCACGATTGCTTATTGAGTGCTGATGCATACGCCGCCATTGCCATACCGCGTTTCGCGGAAGCTTCCAGGTCGCGAGCTCCTGCGATGGCGTCGATCGAGGAAAGGCGTAAAGCCGTCCATGCAGTCAACGGGCGTCAATGGTAAAAGACTTTCCGGATATTGTCATGCTTTCGTCTTTGGAAATTTTTCAGCCTACCCGTCGATCGCCGTTTTTCGAAAGTAGATAGTCCAGCCACATCGTCGACAGTTTCTCCTGTACCGAGTTCTGGCGCAGGCGTGCGTACAAGTTGGGAAAATCGACCCGGTCCAGGTCTTGATCCTGGTTGTAGCAGGAGTACACGAAATACTCCTTGCCGCTGTCCGGTTCCACATGCTTGCACAGACACTGCGCGCAGACGCCCTTCATCATGCACTGCATCGGCGAGTTGATCGAGCCAATGGCGGAGTGATGAGCCTTGAGATACGGCTGGAGGACGCCGTAACGGGCTGCTTTGACCGCCGCCATCATGCGGTCGGAGCCGATGACGATCATGTGGTCGACGTCGTCCATGTGGATCGGAGTCGGACCCAGTTTGCCCTTCGCGTAAGCCAGCATCGCTTCGACGATGTTGCCGACGAAGGTTTTGTCCTGGGGGCGCAGCGGCGGTATGGGCTCTGCTCCTGGGAGATTATCGACCGACCAGACCACCACATCCGAGGCCGCTTCGATTTCCCGAATCTTGAACACGTCTTCGCGCTTCCGATAGCCGGCGAAATAGATGACATGGCTGCCCGCCGCGCGCAGCGCTTTGCCGATGGAGAACAGCACCGCATTGCCCAGGCCGCCGCCGGCGAGGAGGACCGTTTGCCCGGCGTGAATTTCAGTGGGGGCGCCGGTGACCCCCATCACCACGATGGGGTCGCCGGGCTTCCACATCGCGCAGAGCTTGGACGACGAACCCATTTCCAGAGCGATCAGGGATATGAGGCCTTGTTCCTTGTCGACCCAGGCGCCGGTCAATGCCAGGCCTTCGGCGACCAGCACCGTATCGTCCACGACGGGTGCGAGCGCTTCGAAGTTTTGAACGCGGTAGAACTGGCCCGGGCAGAAGTGCTTCGCGGCCAGCGGAGCCCTTACGATGACTTCGACGATGTTCGGGGTGACCCGATTGATTTCTACGATACGCGCCAGCAGTATGTCGTCGAGCCTGTGCTGGAACTCTCGCAGATTCGCAAGGCGCTGGGGCTGCTGGGCTCGATCGAGCGCGGCGAGCTCCTTTTCGTACAGTTTGACGATGTAAGGATATCCGTCCTTGGCGCTGGCCATGGCTTTCACCACGTTGCCGGCATAGACCGGGTGGTTGTCGCCGTAGAACGTGATGAACTTGCCGTGGCGGCGGTACGAGGTGAACGGCGCAGGCTTGCCGATCTTGGGAACGGCGGTGTCTTTGACCGGTTCCAGCTCCGGAATTTCGCTCAGCCAATTGGGTTCGTAGCGCTGATAGAACTTCTGGTCCATCTCGAAGGAATCCGGATGCTCGGATTCGTAGATGGTATTGGGCGAGGTTCCCGCGGCGACGAACAGGCTGCGCAACGGGACTTCGAGGTTGCCGGCTTTTTGCCAGCGGCCATCCTGTTCCTCCAGTTTTTCGAAGCGCACGGCGCGGAGATGTCCGTATTTGTCCTCCAGGGCCTCGAGCGGGTTCATGCCCTCGGCCAGCAGAATGCCTTCGTCCATGGCTTCCTTGATTTCCTCGTGATTCTGCCGGTAAGCGGGTGAATCCTTCATGCCCTTGCGGTAGAACAGCGTGACGCCTCCCCAGGCATTCAGCAAGGGGAGGAAATTGGGCTTTTCCCCGGCGGCTTGTGCCCTTTGGCGTTCTGCCTGCACGGCCTTGGCATGACCCAAAAACTCGTCGAGGATCAGCAATTCTTCCTCGTCGTAGCGGGCGCGTACGGTTTCCTCGCCGAAGGCGGCGCACAGCTTTTCGTAGCGTTGCATGATCTTTTCGACCTGCACCGGATAGTAGGCCAAAAGCTCGGTGGCGGTGTCGATGGCGGTCAAGCCGCCGCCGATCACGCCGGCCGGGAGGCGCACTTGCAGATTGGCCAGCGACGACTCCTTGGCGGCCCCGGTCAATTGCAGCGCCATCAAGAAGTCCGACGCCTTGCGGATGCCGCGAATCAAATTGTTCTTGATGTCGATGAGCGTGGGTTTGCCGGCGCCCGAAGCGATGGCAATGTGGTCGAAACCGAGATCCCAGGCTTCGTTGATCGTGAGAGTGCCGCCGAAGCGCACGCCGCCGTAGCAGCGGAAGCTGTGACGCCGCAACAGGGTCAGATAAATGACTTTCAGGAAGTTCTTGTCCCAGCGCACCGTGATGCCGTATTCGGCCACGCCGCCGAAGCCCAGCATGATGCGTTTGTCCAAATCCTCGTACAACTCTCGGAAATCATGGATGGGGCGGGGCGGATGGGTCTCGTCTCCGACGATGTCTTTGGGCAGCGGTTCGATCTTGAGGCCGTCGATACCGACCACGCCGAAGCCTTCGTTGGTCAAATAATGAGCCAGCGTGTAGCCGGCGGGCCCCATGCCGGCCACCAGCACGTTCTTGCCGTTGTAGGGAAGGGCGTACGGCCGCTTGACGTTGAGCGGATTCCAGCGGGTCAGGAGGCTGTAAATCTCGAAGCCCCACGGCATGAACAAAACGTCGGTGAGGACGTTGGTCTCGATCTGCGGAATATTGACCGGCTCGGTTTTCTGATAGATGCAGCCCTTCATGCAGTCGTTGCAGATGCGGTGGCCGGTGCCGGGGCAGAGCGGGTTGTCGATGGTGATCAACGCCAGCGCGCCGATGTTGTCGCCTTGACGCTTGACGACGTGCATCTCGGAAATCTTTTCCTCCAGCGGGCAGCCGGTAATGGTCACGCCGAGCGGATTGGTCTTGTACGTGCCGTCCTTCTTGTTGCGCATGCCCTTGGAGCACGAGTCGGTATCCCGGTCGTGGCAATAAATGCAGTGGTCGACTTCGTACAACACGCGCCGTTCGGGAAAACGTGGATCGGTAAGGCCGAATCCTTCGCGCCTCCTGTGGTGTTCCTCGGGGGCCGCCCATGCGCTGTAGCCGTCCGCCGAGCGCGTCTCGTGATGAACCAGATGATTGAAATCGGTCTTGGCCGGGAACTTGAAGCTGGCCCACCCTTGGACCCGGGCTTTGAGCTCGGGAATTTGCGTTACTGCATAGGTCCAGCGTTGGATCAGATCCAGCAGCGCCTTCACCAGGTCTTCGTCGCTCTTGCCCAGCAGACCGGCAAAACGCGCCTCGGTATCCGGATCGGTGGCAAGAGTACGGCGCAATTCGGCGATTTCCCTTCCGCTCACCGACGCATCTTGATGCCAGCGGTGCAAGCGTGCGCCTAAGACGGCAACCGCTTTTTCCCGGTCCGATTCGATCAACACGGGTTCGGCGATTCGGAGCAAGGACTCGAAGTCCGCCTGGATACCGGCGATATTCCAGCTTTCCAGCGCCTGATTCTTGAACAGTCCCGCGACCTTCCCGACGATCTCGTTGCGGTACAGGAAGATGCTGTCGAACTCGTCGCGGATCGCCTGTATTTGCGTGTCCCGTTCGGACGATACGCCGAACAGCCGCGCCACGAAAGTACCGACATAGGGCGCCATTTTGACCAGGACATCCGAAATCTTTTCGGGCGGCATGCCTTCGCCTTGGCATGCGCGATAACGCTCGAATTCGGCGAATAGGGCCGGATCGTGGTTGCGGACCGTTGCGTCGAAGACGTCTGACAAGTCCTTGAGCCGTTCCGGTTCGTACAAATCAGCATAGTTAAAGCCGGATATGCCTAGGGTCAAAACGGATGCGGCGCTTAGGCCCGTATCGGAGCGAACGGAGTGATCGGTCATGATTGTCGAGATCGCGTGGGTTGATGAAACTTCTTTTTCGTCAGCGTTGCCAGAAGACGGACGGATTTTCGTGAAAAATGTTTGAAATTTTATGCTGAATCGATGGTCGAGTCGATCATGGGCACTGTTCGAGACATTACAGGGTCATTAAGAAACATAGGTATCGCCCCCGTTTCCTTCCAGGTTGAAGCGGGCGCCGCTAAGGTGTAGGTTAGGCGCCGAACTATCATTGCCAGGTCCTCGCTCCATGAATTCCCTATACCAGACTCTTCTGCAATCCGATTCCAAGGAACCGCCGGTCGTTCGTTCCGCCGCGCCGGGCGCAACCGGAGAGGGTGTCATCGATGTTTCGACGTTTCAGGCCATCGAAGTCGATAAGCTGTTCGACAGCATCAATCACGCCGCCACGATCACCGGTCAGGCAACCCTTTATCGCTCGCTGGTCCAGCCGCTGGCGTCGGCGGACCTTATCCGGGCCAAGCAGGACGCGGTTCGGGAAATCGAATCCGACAAGGCGCTTCGAGACTCGTTGGAAACCCTGATCAAACAGGCGAAGTCGCTGGAAGATGACTTTTACGGTTTATTATTCGGCACGTTCATGGGGCTCATGAGTTCGCCCGCGCACAAGCTGGAAATCGAGGGCTACGGTTATGAGACCTATAAAAAAGGCACTCGGTTCATGCTCAATCTGGTGGAGGCGGCAAACCGGTTTCCGAAGCCGAACAGCGAGTACCTGGGCCTATTGATCGACGACTTGCGGCGCTTTGCCCATTCGCGCGCCTATGCCCTGATGAAGGGGCCGGTGTACCGGACCGAGAAAGATGTCCGCTCCAAGGCGGAGAAACCCTGGTATACCCCGGCGATCCGCTTTCGGCCGTCACTGTTCAAGCCGGTGGGGCTCGCGGTCGCGGCCATCCTCCTGGTGCTGACTTTGGAATTCGTGCCGTTGCTGCTCGATCTGGCGGTTTCGATCGCGCCGGTATTTTGGCTGTTCCTGCTTCCCATCAGCTTCGTTTACATCCCCATCGTCGGCGGTTTCGATCGCGATGGCTGCATCTATCCGCTCCGCGACATCTTCAAACGGTCCGAGGACGTGCAAAACACGCTGGATTCGCTGGGCAAGCTGGACGAGCTCTTGAGCTTCGTCCGCCTCAAGGAATCCTTCCACCACTCCGTGGTCTTGCCCAAGATCGTCGAGGCCGAGCGCCATTCGCTGGTGCTCAAAGGCGTGCGGAATCCGGTGCTGAGCAAGGACAATCCCGACTACGTGCCCAACGACATCAGCCTGAAAAACACGCGGCTGACCTTCATCACCGGACCGAACAGCGGCGGCAAGACGGCGTTCTGTAAAACCCTGGCGCAGAGCCAGTTGCTCGCGCAAATCGGATGCTATGTGCCGGCTCAGGAAGCGGAACTGACCGTCGCGGACCGCATCTTTTACCAGGTCCCCGAAATCAGCCACCTCGCCGACGGTGAAGGGCGCTTCGGCACCGAACTCAAGCGGACCAAGGACATTTTCCTCGCAACGACGCCGAAAAGCCTGGTGATCATGGACGAACTCTCGGAAGGCACGACCCACGAGGAAAAGATCGAGATTTCCATGAATATCCTGGACGGGTTCCATCAAAAAGGCAGCAACACCATTTTGATCACCCACAACCACGAACTGGTCGATGCCTATCAGCAGAAAGAAATCGGATTGGCGAGGCAGGTCGAGTTCAAGAACGAGCAGCCGACTTACCGGGTGGTCGAAGGCATTTCGAGGGTCAGCCACGCGGATCGGGTGGCTCGCAAGATCGGTTTTTCGAAAGAGGATATCGCCCGGTATTTATCCGGTGGCAGATAAGGACGCATCATGCTGGAAATCCTTCAAATCCCCGTACTCAAGGACAACTACGTTTACCTGATCCACGACAGCCAAACCGGCGAGACGGCGGCAGTCGATCCCGCCGAGGCCGATCCGGTTTTGGAGGCGCTCGCCGCTTACGGATGGACGCTGACTCATGTCCTGAACACCCATCATCACGGCGATCACGTGGGCGGCAACCTTGAGCTCAAGCGGCGGACGGGCTGCCGGATAGTGGGTTCGGAGCGGGACCTCAAGCGCATTCCAGGTATCGATATAGCCGTGGGCGAGACGACGGTTTTGAAAGTTGGAAGCTCCGAGGCTCGCGTGCTCGATGTTCCGGGACACACGCGTGCGCACATCGCGTTCTGGTTCGCCGGGGCCGATGCGCTATTTTGCGGTGATACGCTGTTCGCCCTGGGATGCGGACGGTTGTTCGAAGGCACGCCGGAAGAAATGTGGCGCTCGCTCTCGAAGCTGCGCGCCTTGCCTCCCGAGACCAGGGTTTACTGCGCCCACGAATACACCCAGACGAACGGCCGATTCGCCTTGACGGTAGAGCCCGGTAATGTGGCGCTTCAGCAACGGATGGCGCAAGTCGATGATCTGCGGCGGCAGAACAAGCCTACGGTTCCTTCGACGTTGAAAGAGGAATTGGCGACCAATCCGTTCCTCCGCCCCGAAAGCGAGGAAATCCGGAGCAACTTGGGAATGATGAACGCCGACCCCTTGGAGGTGTTTGCGGAAACGCGCCGGCGGAAGGATATGTTTTAAGAGTCCTTGTCGGCAAAGGATTGCCGACCTACGACTTGGTAGGGTGGGTTAGCCCTGAGCGTAGCGTTAGCGAAGCCGAAGGGCGTAACCCACCGAAACGGAGTTTGTTGTCCCCCTTATTTCTTCACGTCCTTATCCGCACCCGCCGGAAAGCAAGCTTCCTGAGCGTATTTCTTCGCTTCCTTGTACTTCTCGCGCAGTTTCGCGGATTCCGGCGGATCGCGGAATTCCGCGCCGCGCTCGCCGGCCATGCTGAATCCGTAGGTGAAAGTCTGCGCCTGGACGAATTCATCGTGGCTCATCCGGCTCGCGATCTTGTCGACGCTGCACGTGCAGTGATAGAGATTGTTGTAATTCTGGCCGCCATGCTCCTGCATGCATTGCAGGACATATTCGACCCTGGCCAGCGTGGGAAAATCGTTGGTTTCCTTTGCTTCTGTTTCGGGGGAGGGCGGAGCGGACGTGCAGCCGGCTGCCAGGATCAGAACGGCGGCCGTTGCGGGCCACCGGATATTCAAGGGAAAAGCGGGTATTTTCATGCTCAATCGTTCTCGTAAGCCTGTCTCAAAATCGCTACATGATAGTGCAGCGAAAGCGGAAGGCGCAATTTGTGAAATTCAGTTTTCGACCGCAAAGTCCACGATTTGTTTGAGCTTTTCGTTCATTTGCCGAGCGAATTCGTTCATTTTCGGGTTAGGCGAACGGGTCGGCAGCAAATGCGTGGTCACGATAACTTTGCCGTTCTCGGAACGGACGGCCACATTGCAGGGCATGTAGATGACGGATTCCGGCGAAATTTCCAGCATCTCGCGGGCCAGCGTGAGATTGCAGAACTGAATGGTGTCGTAATCGGGGAAGCTGATGTTCTCGCGCTCCCGGATCACGCTGCCGATCTTGTTGTGGCCGGTGATGCGGAAATTCCGCTCGGTGATCGCGAGCTCCAACTCGGACAGAACGTCCTGATAAGGTTTGGTAGTCTCGGCTTGATAGTAGAGCGGTTCGGGATTCTTTGGAGCGGAGCACCCTGGCAGGATAATCAGCAGCAGTGCGACAATCGAACCAAGAAATAAGCGCATACACTAAATAGAAACATATCGAAACTCGATTTTTAGCTTATCACCATGATTTTAGAGAGGGCAAAAATAACCGGCGTGATTCTGGCCGGCGGACGCGCACGACGGATGGGCGGCGAAGACAAAGGGCTGATTCGCTTCAAAGGCAGACCACTGGCGAGCTACGCTCTGGAAGCCCTGGATTCGGTCGCCGCGCACATTCTGATCAACGCCAACCGGAATCGGGACGCATACGCGCGTTTCGGTTATCCCGTGATATCCGATCAGACCGACACTTTCGACGGGCCTCTGGCCGGGCTGCTCAGCGCCATGCGTGCCGCGGAAACGCCCTATGTCCTAACCGTGCCATGCGATTCGCCGCTGGTGACGGGGCGTCTTCTGGAAAGACTGTGCCGGGTGATGCAGGAGACCGGAGCCGAGCTTTGCGCCGCCCACGACGGCGAGCGTTTGCACCCGGTTTTCCTGCTGGCTGAACGCCGCCTGGCGGACAGCCTGGAACGTTATCTGGCCGGCGGTCAGCGGAAGATCGACCTCTGGCTCGAGCAGCACAGGCTGGCCTTGGTCGATTTCAGCGATCATCCCGAGCTGTTCGCCAACGTCAACACGCCGGGGGAGTTGGCGGCGCTGGAGGGCATGGAAACGGCGGATGCAACGGCAGCGGCTCCGATCGATCTTCAGGCCAATCCTTACGATATCCGAATGACGAATGCGGGACGCGCCTCCTGCTATGCCGCCACCGCGCTCGACGAGTACGGTGAACGCCGCGAATTGGAACTGGTGGGCGAACGCGCTCTGACCGTCTATGTGGACAAGTACGAAATCGTCACCTTGATGACGATCGGAACCCATCCGGAACTCCTGACGCTCGGTTATCTCCGCAACCAGGGATTCATCGAGAACATCGCCGACATTCGATCGGTGCAGGTCGATTGGGAGACCGAGGCGGTCGCGGTGACTACCCGGCTCACCGAACACGCCTTTCTCGAAAGGCTGGGCAGCCGTACCGTCACCACGGGGTGCGGTCAGGGCACGGTGTTCGGCCGGTTGATGGACCAGCTCCGCGAAATTCGCGTACCCAAGGTGACCGTCCGCCAATCGGAGATCTACGGCGTTTTCAATGCGCTCAGGGATTACAACGAGGTATACAAGCGGGCCGGGGCGGTGCATGGCTGCGCGCTGTGCAAAGACGGCAAGATCGAGATCTTCGTCGAAGATGTCGGACGCCATAATGCCGTGGATGCGATCGCCGGCTACATGTGGCTCACCGGCATGGAAGGCGGGGACAAGATTTTCTATACCACCGGACGCCTCACCTCGGAAATGGTGATCAAAGTCACGCAAATGGGGATCCCGGTGCTGCTGTCGCGTTCGGGGGCCACCCACATGGGATTCGAGCTGGCGCGGCAGGCGGGCGTGACCATGCTCGCCCGCGCGAAGGGACGGCACTTCCTGGTTCTCAATGGCGGCGAAAATATCGTTTTCGACGTGCCTTTGCCGAAGCGGCCTTCGCCCGAAACGACGGATGATTAACAACCGCAGGCAATTCCGATCACGTTTTTCGGTGCGTTGCCCTGCTAAGCTTTAATGTCAAGTGATCCTTAGTTCTATTGCGACCTATGCCAGCCGATACCAGTGAAAGCCAAGGCGGATACGTTCTGAAAAGCCGGGGCGAAATCATCGAAAAGCTCAAGCTCATGCAGACGAAGAAGTGTCTTTTAAGCACTCTGCCGGACGGTAGTGGCCTGAGTTTCGTGACCACGGTCGTGCAGGTGATGGCGGAAAAAGGATTGGTGGTCATGGATTTGAGCGAGAACGCCAGCGTCAATCGGCAGTTGCTGGCGGCGCAGCAAGTCGCATTTCGCGGACAAGTCGACGGCATCCAGTGCCGCTTCGCCCTGACCAAACTTGCCGAGGCGACCTTGAACGGGCAAACCGTGCTTGCGGCCCCGATTCCGGATTCCCTGTACTGGCGGCAGCAGCGGACGTTCTACCGGGTGGCGATTCCGGTAGCCATGCCGGCCAAATGCGTGGTCAGGCTCGACGACATGCCCGCAGAGTTCGGTATTGCCGACATCAGTCTTTCTGGGTTAGCCCTGATCGACAAAGCCAATCGGCTCGGCGACTTGTTCTCCGTCGGGCATATTCTCGAAGAATGCAGGCTGATCCTGCCCGGCCATGGCGAAATGATGCTGGGTCTCGAAGTGCGCAATAAAGTCGCGATGACCTGGGGTAACCCGCCGGTCGGTCAGCGGGTGGGGTGTATTTTCCGCGGCGCCAGCCGAAATTTCGAAATCAGCCTTCAGAAATTCATTTACGAGATTGAATTGCAGAAGAAGCGGCAGGAGAGCGTATCGCGCTGAGGGCGGCCAAGTCCTAAGCAAAGAAACCATGGAGGTACCACCCGCCGTTCTCATCGAGTTCCCGGTATATCCAGGCGCGGACGCCTTCCGGGCTCACCGCCACGCGGTAATCCCGCCGGATCGACGCGCCGTCCCACCAGCCGCTCTCGATGCGCTCCCGCTCCGGCAGCAATCGGTAACGGGTCGGATCGCACGGTCGAGGCTTGGGCAGCAGCCACAACGGCCGGCGTTCCTTGCCGATGGGCGATTCGTTCCGCGTCCAATCGCAAACGGCGTCTCCGGGAGCACCGAAGCCGCCCTTCCAATCGCAAACGGCGTCTTTGGGAGCACCGAAGCCGCCCTTCCAATCGCAAACGGCGTCTTTGGGAGCACCGAAGCCGCCCTTCCAATCGCAAACGGCGTCTTCGGGGGCGCCGGAGACCCCCTTCCAGGCGAGCTCGGGGCGGTGATCGGCCGGAGTGTCCAGAAAGCGCAAGGCATCGCGTCCCAGGCGCTGCTGCAATTGTTCCAGCAAGGTCTCCCAGTCCAAAACGCCCGGAGTTTTGGCAGCGAATAGATCCGCCTCGTGCGCCCGATAGGGTTGTAGCGCGCCGCAACGCAGGCGAAGGGCGGTAACGGCGTCAGGCAGGGGCGTTCGCTCCAGACGCTCGTTCAGCAGCATCGAAATTCTCTCCGGATCGCGGCTGGCGTAGCGAAGCTTCAGTTCCAGGCGCGTGGCTGGCCGGCGGAAGTGGAAAAGCTCCAGTTCCAGCCGGTCCGTGGCGGCGTCGTGCTGGCGCAAAAAGGCAGCCAAATTTTCCAGCAGAACCGCGCACACGGGGCGCAGGTGAGCCAGGTTCTCGGTTTCCGCGGCGAGTTCCCGATAAGCTTGAAATACAGGCGGCGTTCGGAAGAGCCCGGGCATTTCCTTTTCCCGCCCTGCGGCTCGGTCGAGTTGGCGTAGCACGGCAAGACCGTAACGCCGAGCTAGGCCGTCCCGCGGCAAACGCCAGAGATCGCGCAGGGTGTGGAGACCGGCCTTGGCGAGCCGGTTCGCCGTATTCCGTTCCAGGGGCAAGCGGGCGATGGCCAGATCGCCGAGCCCGGAGCGGAGTGCCGCCGGGTTCTCCACCGTCCGCTCCAGCCCGGAGGAGGCCATGAGCCAGGCCGGAAAAGGTGCCGGTGCCGCCGCGAGAATGTTGCAATGGCCCAGGTTTTCGAGCTTGGCACGCAGCCGCTGCGTCAAGGCATTCAAGCCGCCGAACAGGGTCAGGCTGCCGCGGATTTCAAGGACCAGGGCGGCCGGATAATCGAGGCTCACCCAAGGCGTGAAGCCGAGCCCGGCTTCCGCCAGCTTTTCCAGCGCTTCGCGTTCCATCCGTTCGTCGCGGCGATGCAGTTGCAGACCGGCGCATAAGGCCAGGGCCGCGTTCGTAGGTAAGCCGGGATGGATGCCGAAAGCCCCGGCGGCAGGGGTGGCGGCAGAAATAAGGGAACGCCCGCCGCTGTCCACCCATACGGCGGCGGGACAGTCGTCTTCGAGCTTGAAGACCTCCAGCGGCAAACGCGGCAGATAACAGCACAGCCAAAGTGCCGCCGGCGCCGGCTGCGAAGTAGCGGAGACTTGCGTGGCCGACAATGTGAGCTGGGCTGCCGGAACTGTCGGAAAAGCCTGCAAAGCCATGGGGTGTTCCAATGTTTAGGGCATTTTTATATCGGGTGTAGGGGCGAATGAATTCGCCCCTACACCATAAATTCGAACTGAAAATGCTCTTGCCCAATTTGCTCCTTCTTTCCGGGCAGAGGTATCTACATAAGTCGATCAAAGAAGGAATCGTTGCGCGATAGCTTCGTTTGAGTTGTAGGCCGGAATAAGCAAAGCGTTTCATACGGCACACCGTGTGCCGTCCCCTGTGGGCGCTGCGCATGCCAATCCGCTCCCGGCCGCTTGGTCCGGCAAAACTCAGTGGGACATAACATTGTGCCGGGAACGGCTATCGCCCCTTCGACTTCGCTCAGGACAGGCTTATCCTGGCCTACATCCGGCTGCGTCGGGAAAGGATTCCCGACTTACGTGGCTGCTTCTGCATGCTGCCTATTAACCCGGCCTATAAATATAGGCCGGGTTAATCCGGGGCAGGGATGCCCCGGCGCGGCGACAAGCCGCGTGAGCCCAGGCCGGGCGTGTACCGGCCTGGGCGGCGGCCCGAAATACCAGGAGGGTATTTACGGGCCTGATTAATAATTGGGAAACATATCGTCCGCCCCGCCAATCAGTACGGCATTCACGACCGGCATGCCGCGCGTCTTGAGAATGTGAACCCAAAGCCCTTGCTCTCCCGCTTCGAGGCGAAGACGCAGGGCGGCCGGGGTGCCGGCGGGCAGATCGGACAAAAGCAGTACACCGAGGCAATGGCCTTCCGTCGCCGCCAGTTGCAAGCGGCGCAATACCGGAAAAGGAGACGGTTTGCGGGGCCAGGCCAGGACCATGCCGCAGGCGGTGCTGCGCAACAGTTTTTCCGCGCTCCACCAGATGTCCTTGTCGTTCGAGAGCTTGTCCAGCAGGAGCAGACGGCCCAAATCGATGCCGGCATCCGCCAGGGCCGGTGCATATGGCAGATAAGGCGGCGCGATCCAGGCCAGGCGTTTTCCCGATCCTTGCACGTGCCGCATGGCGGGAAGCAAGAGATGCAGTTCGCCGATGCCCCAGGCGGGAACGGAAACTTCCATCAATGCCGCAAAAGGCCAGCCTCCTTCCGGTAATGCGTGGTCCAATTCCTGAAAGCCGGTGGGAATCGCAGCATTCTCGGCAGGTTGAGGCCGGCGGCCGCGCCACAGAAGCGGCGTCGTGCGGAGCAGTTCATCAAGTCCATTTGGGCTGTTCATCACACCCACTCGCTGCGGATGACGCCGACTACCACGCCTTCGATGCACAACTCCTGGCGCTCTAGGTCGACCGCCAGGGTTTCGAAGTCGGGATTGGCCGGTTCCAGATAGGCCACGGAGCCTTCGAGCCGCAGCCGTTTTACCGTGACTTCGTCGCCGATGCGGGCGATCACGATTTGGCCGCTGCGGGTCTGGTCGGTGCGCTGCACCGCCAGAAGATCGCCTTCCAGAATGCCCGCATCGCGCATGCTGAGACCGCGCACGCGGAGCAGGTAATCCGCTTTGCCCTGGAACAATTCCGGGCCGAGGCGGCAATATTTCTCGATATGGGCTTCTGTCAGCACCGGCCGGCCGGCGGCGACTCTGCCGATGACGGGCAGGGCGTCGGCCGGAGCCTGGTATTCCAGCAGCCGGATACCCCGCGCCAGAGAGGGCATGAGCTCGATCAGACCTTTTCGGGCCAATGCCTGAAGATGGCCGCGCACGGCATTCGTGGATTTGAGACCCAGCGCATCGGCAATTTCCGCGATGGTCGGCGGTACGCCGCTCTGGCGCAGGGTTTGGCGGATATGGTCGAGTATTTCCTGTTGGCGCGGAGTCGTGTTCTTCATGGCTTATAAAAGCAGTGCTTTTATAAGCAGTATAGTTGGGCTTTCGAGAAATGCGCAAGCATCGATATGGAGGATGCGACGAATGCTTTACAGCGTTAGCAGAAACGCGAGCAGATCCTCTTTCTCGGACTTGGTGAGTTTCAGTCCGAGCACCAGGTTGAAGAATTCCACCGTGTCTTCCAGCGTCAGCAAGCGGCCGTCGTGCAGATAGGGCGGCGAGTCCTTGATGCCGCGCAGAGGCGGAGTCTTGACGGAGCCGTCCGTCGAAGTGGCTTGGCTGGTGGTGATTCCGGGTCGGTAAAACCGTTCCACCTTCAGGTCATGGGTCTGGTTGTCGGTATAGTGGGGCGGTGTGTGGCAAGTCGCGCACTGGGCTTTGCCGAAAAAAAGTTCCTGCCCTCGGAGCGCGGCCTCGGCGTTGTTTTTTTGCGGGTCCAGTTTGCCCGACGTATCGAGCCTGGGCGCCGGCGGAAAATCGATGAGTTTTTGAAACTCGGCCATGAGGCGCACTTCGTCGGCTCGTTCGACCATGTGGGCTTCTTTTCTTTTGGCGGCTTCAGCGTCTCCGTCGAAATAAGCCGTCTCCAGTTCGAATTCCGAGCGGTCCTCGATGCTTTTCAGTCGGCCCTGGGTGTCGAACAACTGCTGGACGTCGACGCCCCTGAGGCTCCGCGTGTCGATGCGACGGCCGGGTTCCCGCGGCCGGGTGCTCGATGCCGTCTGTATGGCCGCGCCGGTGTGGCCGTTGACATGGCAGTCGAAACAGGCGACTCCGGAAGAAGGATCTTCGGTACGGCGGTCATCGGTGGCGTTGAACTGCTGCTGGGGAAAAGGTGTGAGCAAGAGCCGCAGCCCTTCCAGCTGTTCCGCATTGATGATGCCGTCGAAAAGTTCGCGGTAGTTGGATAGCGTTATCAAGCGGCTTCGAGAGACATCGCCCAGGTCCGGCCGTGTCTTGAGAAAGAGCGGAGACGGGAGTTCCGGTTGGAAGCGATCCGGAATGTCGAAGCCCACGTCGAAACGGGTGAGATCCCGGCCTTCTTGCTCCTCGACGGCTTCTATGAAATTTTTGCTGAACACGATGCCGCCCTCGGCGGGATTGGGGTGGGGCAGAGGCATGAACCCCTTCGGAAACAAGTCTTGCTTTCGAATGTCCTCAGGGGACATTTCCACTAATTCTTCCCAGGTTATGACCTCCCGCAGTTTGACCCGCACGCCTTCCTGAATGGGTTTGCCATGGGTCATCGTCACTGTTTTGGAGGGGTTGTCGCTGAGATCGTAACGTTCGTCGAGAGCCTTCAAATGGCGCTCCATGGCATCCAGCTTTGCGGTCTTCATGCGCGCCATGAACTGCTGAAATTCCTCGGCGCTCCTCGCCGGAGCGGGACACATCGCGAGGCCGGTGAAGGTCAGGCCCAGGATTGCGAATCCACGCAGAACCGTTTCGAGTGCTTTTTCTGGCATCGTCCGTTCCTCCCTATCGGCACTTTGCTGAATGCAGCCTCGAAAGCCGCGATGGTTGAAGTCCGTAGACGAAATGTTTAATTAAATGGCAGTCATCTCGATAGCGATAGCCGTACGAATACGGACCCATTCAAAGTCGCTTTCGATGAGGAATTAATTTTTGTAGGGTGGGTTAGGCCGCGAGGCCGTAACCCGCCGAGCGACCTCGAATCGGTGGGTTACGCTCCGCTAACCCACCCTACATAATGGTCACTCGAATGCCCAATGGAATGAGTTCGATTCCAGGGCAAGCAGGGCGGTCGGAAACCCGCAAGAAGCCGCGGTGAAGGGGCGAGGGGCAAGCCGGGACGATCGTCCCGGCCCGCCGATGACGAAGATCAGATCCCGGAGAGGCCGACGATGTTGTAGCCGGCGTCCACGTACAGGATTTCCCCGGTGATGCCGGATGCGAGATCGGAGCATAGAAACGCGGCGGCGTTGCCCACTTCCTCGATGGTGACGTTCTTGCGCAAGGGAGCCGCTTGTTCGCCTTTGGCCAGCATCTCGCGGAAATTGGCGATGCCGGAGGCGGCGAGGGTACGGATGGCTCCGGCGGAGACGGCATTGACGCGGATCCCTTCGGGGCCGAGGGAAGCCGCCAGATAACGGACATTGGCTTCGAGGCTGGCTTTGGCGACGCCCATCACGTTGTAATTCGGAATGGCCCGTTCGGCACCGAGATAGCTCAGCGTCAGCAACGAACCCTTGCGTCCCGCCATCAGCTTGCGGCCGGCTTTCGCGAGCGCGGCGAAGCTGTAGGAACTGATGTCGTGGGCGATACGGAAATTTTCGCGGGTTACCGCGTCGAGATAAGAGCCTTCCAGGGCTTCGCGAGGGGCGAAGGCGACGGAATGGACGATGCAATCGAGCCCGTCCCAGCGTTTGCCCAATTCGTCGAAAAGCGCGTCGATCTGCTCATCGCTCGCCACTTCGCAGGGCAGGACGATTTTCGCGCCCAGTTCCGCCGCCAGTTTTTCGACGCGCTCCTTGAGCTTGTCGTTCTGATAAGTCAGCGCGATTTCCGCTCCCTCCCGCCGCATCGCCTCCGCGATGCCGTAGGCGATGGACCGATTGCTGGCGACACCGACGATAAGAGCACGCTTGTCTTGCATGAAACCCATGGTGAATCTCCGATTTCGTCTGGAAATGGCGCGAAAGTATCCGCTAGAGGCCGAATGCTGTCTAGCCTGCATTTCTCCCCCCCTTCAATCGCAAACGGTCGCTTAAGTAGGTCGGCAATCCTTTGCCGACCTACGGACTGAGCGGTGTCAGTTCACCTGCAATGCGGCTAACGATGCGACTATCGCACCGTTCGCTCGCGTATAATGGCCGCCTATGGCGATCAGGCAAGAATCGGTACATCGTTTTTCCGGTCCGGCAAGTTCCGGCCGCGAGCTTTTTTTTGCACGTCGAAGCTTTATACATTTATTCCGGCCTGCCGCGGTTCTCCTCCTCGCTTTTCTGCTCGCCTCCTGCGGGAGTCCCTTGAACAATCCTTATCCGGCCGGGGACAAGGGCAGGAACATTCTTTATACCTCCTTCACCGAGCGGCCCAAGCACCTGGACCCGGCGCGGGCCTACAGCTCGAATGAATACGAGATCATCGCCCAGATTTACGAGCCGCTGCTGCAGTACGCCTATCTGAAACGGCCTTATCAGCTCGAGCCGCTGACGGCGGAGGCTCTGCCAATAGTGACTTACCTCGATAAGGATTTGCGTCCGCTCCCGGACAACGCGCCTGAGGAACGGATAGCGTACAGCGAATACGATATTCGCCTTCGTCCGAACATCCTGTTTCAGCCTCATCCGGCATTCGCCAGGAACGGCGATGGGAGCTTTCGCTATCACGCGCTGACCGAAGGCGAATTGGCGAAAATAAGCACGATTACCGATTTTGCCGAAACCGGCGCCCGAGCGCTGACGGCCGAGGATTACGCTTATCAGATCAAGCGGCTGGTGCATCCCCAGCTGCATTCTCCGATCGCCGAGATGATGAAGAGTTATATCGTCGGTCTCAAGGAGACGGGCGAGCGGATGGCGAAGGATTTCGAAGCCCGGTCCGATAAATCCGAATTTTTCGATATTCGCGGCTATACCGTGGAGGGCGTCGACATCGCCGATGCGCACCGCTTGAAGATCCGGCTGCACGGCAAGTATCCGCAGTTCCGCTTCTGGCTGGCGATGCCGTTTTTTGCCCCCATGCCCTGGGAAGCGGATGCGTTTTATGCCCAGAGGGGGTTGATCGAAAAGAACATCACCCTCGACTGGTATCCGGTCGGCACCGGCGCCTATATGCTGGCGGAGAACAATCCGAACCGGCGCATGGTGTTGCTGAAAAACCCCAATTATCACGATGAGTTCTACCCGGCAGAGGGCGAGCCGGAGGATGCGGCGAAGGGTTACTTGAAGGATGCCGGGCAAAAGCTGCCGTTTATCGAGAAAGTCGTCTTCACTTTGGAAAAGGAAACGATTCCCTATTGGAACAAGTTCCTGCAGGGCTATTACGACGCCTCGGGGATCGCTTCGGACAATTTCGATCAGGCCGTCCAGTTCACCGGGCAGAACGATGCCGAACTGACGCCGGAGATGAAGGCCAAGGATATCCACTTGGAGACGGCGATCACGACGACCATATTCTATATGGGCTTCAACATGCTCGATGCCACGGTGGGCGGGCTGGACGAGGCCAAATCCAAGCTTCGCCAAGCCATCAACATCGCGGTCGATTACGAGGAATTCATCGATATTTTCATCAACGGACGCGGCGTTCCGGCCCAGGGGATTTTGCCTCCGGACATTTTCGGTCACGTCGAGGGCAAGGACGGGATCAACCCTTACGTGTACGACTGGGCGGACGGCGCGCCGCGCCGCAAGAACATTGACGCCGCGAAAAAGCTCCTGGCCGAGGCCGGCTACCCCAACGGTGTCGACGCCAAGACCGGCAGGCCCTTGGTGCTTTATCTCGATACCGTGGCGCGGGGCCCCGACGACAAATCGATTCTGAACTGGTACCGCAAGCAATTCGCCAAGCTCGGCATCCAGCTGGTGCTGCGCACCACCGATTACAACCAGTTCCAGCAGAAGATGCTGAACGGCAACGCGCAGATTTTCATGTGGGGCTGGAATGCCGATTATCCCGATCCGGAAAACTTCTTTTTCCTGGTGTACGGCGAGAACGCCAAGGTGGGCAAGGGCGGAGAGAACGCGGCCAATTATAAGAACCCGGAATTCGATCGCTTGTTCGAGCGTATGCGCAACATGGACGACGGGGAGGAGCGTTTCCGTATCATCCAGGCCATGCAGGAAATCCTTAGGCACGATTCGCCCTGGTTATTCGGTTATCATCCCAAGGCTTTTTCGCTGCATCATGACTGGTTCCGCAACCTCAAACCCAATCTGATGGCCAACAACGGGCTCAAGTACCGGCGCATCGAAGCCGAGCAGCGGGAGCTCAAGCGGGCGGAGTGGAACCGGCCGATCTATTGGCCGCTGGCCGCGGGTTCGGTGCTGCTGGTCGCGGCGATCGTCCCGGCCTATTCGACCTATCGCCGCCGCATGAGGTCCACCGCGTTATGATCCGCTATATCATCCGCCGCGTGCTCTACGCTCTTCCGCTGCTTTTGGGCGTGAACATCCTGACCTTTCTGCTGTTCTTCGTGGTGAATACGCCGGACGACATGGCGCGTATGCATCTCGGGGAGAAGCATGTCACCCAGGAGGCGGTCGACGGGTGGAAACACGAGCGCGGCTACGATTTGCCCCTGTTCTGGAACGATAAAGCGGAAGGCGCCGAGAAGGCGACCCGGACGATTTTTTATCAGAAGTCGGTGGGTCTGTTTATGTTTCGGTTCGGACGTTCCGACAGCGGACGCGAAATCGGCGCCGATATCCGTCAGCGCATGTGGCCGTCCCTCGCTATCGCAGTGCCTTCGCTTTTGGTAGGGCTCCTGGTGCACATCAGCCTGGCGCTGCTCCTGGTGTTTTTCCGGCTGACTTATCTGGAATTCTGGGGCATTGCCTTGTGCGTCGCGCTGATGTCCGTTTCGTTCCTGTTCTATATCATCGGCGGGCAATATTTGCTGGGAAAACTGCTGCAGCTCACGCCGATCTCGGGTTACGACTCCGGAGTCAACGCTATCCGCTTCCTGATCCTGCCCTTGGCCATCAGCGTGATCGCCGGCATCGGTTCCGGTGTGCGCTGGTACCGGACCTTGTTTCTGGAAGAAGTGGAGAAGGATTATGTCCGCACCGCGCGGGCCAAGGGGCTGTCCGAGCCGCAGGTACTGTTCGGGCATGTGCTCAAGAATGCCATGATTCCCATTCTGACCGGGGTGGTCGTGGTGCTGCCCTTGCTGTTCACCGGCAGTCTGATCACCGAATCGTTCTTCGCCATTCCGGGGCTGGGCAGCTATACCATCGATGCCATCAGCCAGCAGGATTTCGCCATCGTGCGCGCCATGGTGTTTCTGGGTTCCGCGCTTTACGTCCTCGGTCTTCTGCTGACCGATCTTTCCTATACGCTGGTCGATCCAAGGGTGAGGCTGGGTTGAACAGGACTCGCAAGCGTTGAAAGAGGCGCTGCGCATTGCAACAGTATCAAATGTGGAAACGAGCATGAACAGAGAATACACGGCGATTACCAAGCAAATCGGCGAATGGCGGGTGGGATGGATCGAAGAAATCCCCGGCGTGAATTGCCAGGAAAGAACTCATGAAGAGTTGTTGAAAAGCCTCAGGATAACTCTGATCGAGGCGCTGCAATTCAATCACGAGGAGGCGAGTTCTCGTAGGGTGGGTTAGGCCGCGAGGCCGTAACCCACCGAGAGACCTCGGATTGGTGGGTTACGCTGCGCTAACCCACCCTAAAATTAATCTTCTCAAGATTTGCAAGGACTTAGGTGTGCCGCTCGCAAAGTAATCCGACATGTTGAAGCTGCTCTGGACCGACATTCTGTTCTTCATCCTGCTGGCGGGGTTCGCCGTGCTCGTCGTACGGGCCAGGGGCCGCGAGCACTTGCGCCGGCCCTGGCGCAAGGTGGCGCAGAGCCGCAGCGCCATGGTGTCGCTGGTGATTCTGCTGGTTTACCTCTTCATCGCCATATTGGATTCGATCCATTTCCATCCGCGGATCGAAGGCGAAAACGGCCAATACCAGGGCGAAGTGATCAGCGTACTGGACAGCTGGATGACGCCGATCCGGACGCGCGTGGAAAAAACCTATTCGGCGCCTTTTTCGTCCTATGCCTATGCCAAGGAAATGATCCGTCAGCCGGACGGTACGCAACGATGGGACTATCCCCGTTTGCAGTACGGCGGCGCGCATCTGGCCGATCCGGAATACGAGAATATAGCGGATATCCTGACGACCGGCATGAAGGGATTTGGAAAGGGAGTATTGGTCTGGCTATTGCCGGCTTTGCTGGTCGTCGCCTGGCGCAGCCGCCAGGACCGTATCGGTCCGGCCGAGAGTTTCAAGCGCATCGCCCTCGGCCGAACGGAAATTCCCTGGCGGGCCGCATTACTGACGCTGTTTTTCATTTTGGGGTGCGGCGGAATGCTGGGGGAGCTGGGGCTGCGCTATCACGTGCTCGGCACAGACAAGGTTGGCGAGGACGTGTTCTACCAAAGCCTCAAGAGCGTTCGGACCGGGCTTTTGATCGGCACCCTGACCACCTTCGCCACGCTGCCGCTGGCTTTGGGATTCGGCATCCTCGCCGGTTATTTCCGCGGCTGGGTCGACGATGTGATCCAGTATCTTTACACCACCCTCAATTCCATCCCCGGCGTGCTGCTCATCGCTGCCGCCATGCTCATCATGCAGGTGTACATGGCCCGGCACGAGGACGACTTCGCCAGCCTGGCGCTGCGGGCCGATTTCAGGCTGCTGTTTCTTTGCCTGATTCTCGGCATGACCAGCTGGACCGGCTTGTGCCGCCTGCTCCGCGCGGAAACCCTGAAGTTGCGTGAGATGGAATACGTTCAGGCGGCTCGGGCGCTGGGCGTCAGGCAAGGCATAATCCTGGCGCGGCATATCCTGCCCAACGTATTCCATCTGGTGCTGATTTCGGTAGCCCTGGATTTCAGTTCGCTCGTGCTGGCCGAGGCCGTGCTGTCGTACGTGAATATCGGCGTCGATCCGACCATGGAGAGCTGGGGCAACATGATCAACAGCGCCCGGCTCGAAATGGCGCGGGACCCGGTGGTGTGGTGGTCTTTGGCGGCCGCGTTTCTGTTCATGTTCACCCTGGTGCTCGCCGCCAATCTCTTTGCGGATGCCGTGCGGGATGCTTTCGATCCGAGGCGGGCGGAGTAATGGACTAGCCATTGTCATCATGTTCGATAAGACCATGGTATTTTTTCCAGATTCCCGGAGGTAGCTTTTCATGAAATTAAAAGTGATCGTCCATCAGGCCGAGGAGGGCGGTTATTGGGCTGAAATTCCTGCGATTCCAGGCTGTGCTTCTCAAGGCGAAACCTTAGAGGAGTTGTTGGCGAATCTTCATGAGGCCGTAGAAGCTTGCTTGTCCATTGAGGTCGAGGAGAAAGGTCTCGCACAGACGGACAGGATTTTGGAGATCGCCGTTTGAAAACCATTTCCGGCAAAGCTTTAGGGAAATTGCCGGAGCGGCATGGATGGGAGCTAAAGAGAATCAACGGCAGCCATCATGTCTACGGAAAGCAAGGTTATTCGGCGCGTATTTCGGTTCCTGTTCACGGCAATGAGCCGCTCAAAATCGGGCTTCTAAAACATTTTCTTAAGGTGGCCGAAATTTCGGAGCATGAATTGTGAGTGTTGTCTCTGAGGTGCTGGAAACCGGTGTAGAGCGGCAACCGGCCAGCTCGCTTTTGTCGGTCTCCGATCTCCACGTGAGTTTCCGTCAGGGCGCGGAGCTGATACCTGCCGTTAGCGGGGTTTCGTTTCATATCGACAAGGGCGAGACTTTCGCCCTCGTGGGCGAGTCGGGTTCGGGAAAATCGGTCACGGCGCTGTCGGTATTAAGGCTCTTGCCCCACAATGGACGAATCATGAGGGGGCAAGTGAGTCTTGGGGGCACCGATTTGTTCGGGTTGCCGGAATATGCCATGAGCGCCATCCGTGGGCTGCGCATCGGCATTATTTTCCAGGATCCCATGAGTTCGCTGAACCCGGTCATGACGGTAGGACGGCAAATCGGCGAAGTCCTGCGCTTGCAACGGGGTTTGCAGGGCAGGGCGGCGAGAAATCGTGCCTCGGAGCTCCTGGATCATGTGGGACTGCCGAACCCGGAGCGGCATCTGAATGAATATCCCCACCAGCTTTCCGGCGGCATGCGGCAGCGGGTCATGATTGCCATCGCTCTGGCCGGGGAGCCGGACCTCTTGATCGCCGACGAGCCGACTACCGCTTTGGACGTGACGATTCAGGCGCAAATTCTGGAGCTTCTCGAGCGACTGAAGCGCGAAAGCGGAATGGCGCTGTGGCTGATCACCCATGATTTCGGCATCGTCGCGGAACTGGCCGACCGCGTGGCCGTCATGCGCGCCGGCAAGATCGTGGAACAGAGCGATCGAGAAGGGTTTTTCGAAAAACCGGAGCATCCTTACAGCCGCGAGCTGTTCACGGTCATGCCCCGCTTGGACGCCTGCCTAGCCCGGCCCGAAACACATCATTCGGACCCGCTGCTAGTCGTGGAGGACTTCAAGGTCCATTACCCGATCAAGCGCGGCATCCTTCAGCGGACCGTGGATTATGTCAGGGCTGTGGATGGTGTTTCGCTTTCGGTGGCGCAGGGCGAGACCCTGGCCCTGGTGGGCGAGTCCGGATGCGGCAAGACTACCCTGGGCAAGGGGATTCTCAATCTGATCGAGAATTCCGGTGGGCGGGTCCGCTTCGATGGCGCCGATATTACCGGGCTTCGCGGCGAGGAACGCCGGAAACGTTACGCCGAGATGCAGATCGTGTTTCAGGACCCGTATTCCTCCATGAATCCGCGCATGGTCGTGGGCGACATCGTCGAAGAGGGACTACGTGCCTTGCATCCGTCCATGATCGAGAAGGAGCGGCGCGAACGAGTCGAGGATTTGCTCCACAGCGTCGGTTTGCCGAAAGAGGCCCGATTGCGTTATCCGCACGAATTTTCCGGCGGACAGAGGCAGCGCATCTGCATCGCGCGGGCCTTGGCTGTCGATCCCAAGCTGATCGTGTGCGACGAGCCGACCAGCGCCCTCGACGTTTCGGTCCAAGCCCAAATTTTGAAGCTTTTGAGGGATCTGCGCGATCGGCGTGGTCTCAGTTATTTGTTCATCACCCACGATTTGGCCGTGGTGGCCGAGTTGGCCGATCGGGTGGCGGTCATGCACCGGGGCAAGATCGTCGAAATGGGGTCGACTCAGCAAGTTCTTTTTAAGCCGGCTCACTCTTACACCAAGCGTCTGTTGGAGGCAGTGCCGAAGTTAAGAAAGGGACAAAAATAGTTTCTCTCACTTCCAAGTGACAGTGAGCGGAACGAAACGCCTTATGGCCGCTCGGCTGAAATGAAAAAGCCGGGCGCAAGGCCCGGCTAAATGCAGATCGATAACAGGCGTTCGTCTAGTGCTGTACCGCCGGCAAAGCGCGAGGATCGCCACTGGCGTCATTAAGACAGCCGGGCTGTTCAAAGCCGGCCGTGACGCCATCCTTGTTGCCGTTATACTGGTCGAGAATGATGTTGTCCGGACGGTCGGGATCGCCCGATACGCCGCCGACGCCTTGCATCTGGTCTAATTGCAGGTTATTCCGAACGCGCCAGGCGATGTTGTGGTCGGCACAGGACGTGTCGCCGCTGACACCCACGGCACCAATGATCTGTCCATTCTTGTAGAGGCCCAATCCTCCACCGAATACGTTTACACCACCGGGACGTTTGCCCACCATCGGGTCATTTGCCTGACCATAGTGCTTCGGGTGACCGCCGTAAGCCACGTCGGGATTTACCGGATTGCTGAACTGAAGGCCGTACAAACTGCCGCCGAGCATCGTTTCCGCGTTGGCGCCGGAGGTTCCTTGCGCGGCCGAGTAAAGGTTACCGGTGGAGAGTGCTAGGCCATTAAGGCTAAATGCATTGGCCGTATTGGCTTTTTGGGCGGAAATTACGCGGCTGCCGGGCCATTGGGCGCCACGGTTAGCTCCGGAGAAGGCAACCGCACAGACTACGCCATCACGATTGACGATGGTGCCCCACATGTCGAAGTCCAGTCCGCTGCTTTCGCTGGCAACGGCGCTGATGAGAGCATTTTTCAGCTCGGCATGGGAGGGCAAACCGTTGCACGCCTCCTTGCCAGCGGAAGAATCCGCCATAACATTGCTGCAAGCCAAGGCAGCCGCCCCCAAGGCTATTATTATTTCTCTTGATTTCATAGCAGAATTTCCATCCGTTTGTTGGTGTTGAAAGATAAATAAAATTATTGAGCGTGCCGTCCGCAGTCGGCGGATTACAGGCAAATTAAGAAAAAAGCCTAAAAAGCATTAATTAATAGGGTTTGAAGTCAGATTTCGACAATAACAGAGGCATAAAGCGGGCCATGTCTTTTGTCCCAGTGTTTCAAAAGACGATATAAGCTTTCCACGAAGCGATTTTCCATTAAATCTAGATTGCTAAGACAAATGGCACGACTATAAACCGGCTATACCGTTTTGCGACTGTAAAAAAAACTGACATTTTCTGTTATCAAGAAGCCGGAATGAGTGATTAATCCGGATAAACCTATGTCCGTATCCTTTTTCATATGTTTTTACATCTTTATCAGGAAGTTAAAGTGTCAGCTTTTTTTACAAATAAGCCGAATCGGTTAGCGCCAGAACACTCCTTCAGGTAACGTTCCAGACTTTCCGGTCAATCGTCCCTCGCCCGATTGATGCAGCAGCGCAAAAATTTCGGCTGCGGCTTTTTTCTCGGTTTCCCCCCAGCTTTTGATTCTTCCGTCGCAGTAATGCTGTCGCAGGGCGTTTTGAATCCGTTCGTCGGTTTCCTGCGTTAAGGGGACGACCTTGCGCCAAACGGCGTCCGACTCGCAGATCGATTTTTTGGCCGCGTCCGCCGCCTTCAAAAATCCTGAAAGCGCATTCTCGTGAGCATTGGCCCAGTCCTCCCCAAAAACATAACCGAGACTCGGTACATCGGCGTCTACCCCCAAGCCTCGAAGTATGCCGCGTCCATCGATAAGACGACGATAATTCTGAGCCTCCAGTTTGGCGGCGAAATTCCAGTAATTCAGGACGGCGTCCAGCTTGCCTTGTTGCAACTGTTGGTTGAGCAGCGGCGGCGCGCCGAAGACCTTGTCGGCGGACTTGTCGAGGTCCAGGCCGTGCTGTTTTTGAGCCAGAGCGCGCAGCAGCAGCCAGTTTTTGTCCAATCCGCCGCCCGCGATGCCTAGCCGCTTTCCCTTGAGATCGGCGATCCCTTGGATGGAAGAGCCGGCCGGTACGATCAACGCCCCATGGCTGGTAGAGTAGGGCAGAAAAGTGACATCCATGCCTTGCCCGCGCTGATTGGCCACCCAGATCCAATCGGACACGATTACATCGACGCTTCCTCCTTGCAGGGCGATTTTCCCCGCCTCGGCGCTGGCAAGGGGAGTCGTTTCTATGGTGATCCCCTGCGCCTTATCGAGTTTTTCCTCTTGAATAACGGCAAGCTCCCAGTTGAGCGTGCCGAAAGCCAGCATGCCGATTTTGATCTTTTGATCGACGGTTTCGGCACAAACGTGACCGGCAGCGATCAGGGCGAGGAAAATCGAGATGACGATTTGATTGTGCATGATGTTTAAACCGGTGCTAAAGAAAGGACTGTAACATTTCCAGGGCGGTAGCTTCAGGATAAAGCCGAACACATCATTGTCCGCATGCCTCGCTTAAAATTCTTGCCATTTTGGGCCCGTTGACTGCGGTACAGTATTCGCGTTTGACCGTGGCTCGTCCGGCTTGTCCCAGGCGGATGCGCAGGTCGGGGTTATGCAGTAGTTCCAGCAAGGCGGCTTTCCATTCCGATTCGGTGGAGGCGAGAAAGCCGTTGACGCCATGCTCGACGATCCTGAGGTTGGCTCCGACCGGCGAGGCGACCACGGGTTTGTGGCAGCCCATGTACTGGATGAGTTTATAGCCGCATTTCCCCCTTTCCCAAGGGGTATCGGACAGCGGCATGATGCCGACGTCAAAGCGCCGGATTTCGTCCACTTCGGTTTGTTCCGACCAGTCGCGATACTCGATGTCGACATCGGGGAGCCGCAAATGCGCGGCTTCCGCCCCCACCACTTTTATCCGTACGGGATGATTCCGTGCGATTGCCGAAAGCACGGCATTCAAGTTTCGCAAATACTGCGCCGTAGTGGGCGAACCTATCCAGCCGATGGTGAAGATGTCGTTTGGTTCGGTCGGATTCTGGGGATAGCGGTTCAAGTCGATCGAGGTTGGGATAAGCGCCACACGTGCGGCGCCGGCTTTAGTCGCCCGCTCGGCCAGGTATTCGCTGCCCGCGATCACCGCTTTGGAATGGCGCATGACGCGGTCTATCTTGTCGCCCAGGATTTTGCGGATGACAGGACTGGCGTGACGATCGTAGCGATGGAAGATGGCGTCGTCGTAATCGACGACATAGGGGATTCCCGCGCGCGCCATGGCGGTCTCGATCCAAGCCGGAAGCCAGGGCAATGCCTCCGCTTCGATCCAGATCAGGCCGTATGCGCGTAATCCCATCAGGGATACGATCCGCCTGCCGTAGCCGGCGAGCGCATAGCGCAGCGATTTTCCGTGTCCGGCATAGAATCGTTCGAGATACTCGTCCTTGAAGAAAGGCGCGACCGTGATCCGAAATCCTTGGCTTTCGAGATAGGCTAGATATTGATACGAGCGGAGCCGGCTGCTGGCCCCGAGTTGGCCGTAGCGGCTAAGAAGCAGGACCTTCATTTATCGATCGACGCGTCTGGCCCAAACCGTCATCCGTGCGGTTTGGCCGAGCCGGCTCAGGATCAGGGCCAGCGGATAAAGGGGCAGGTTGAAAATTTCGGGATGCCGCTTGAGGAAGCGGGAAACGGTCGAATTGGGCCATTTGTCTTCGATGAGATAAGCCGTGCTCGCCACTAAATCGGTCATCACTTTCTGGTAAAGAATCTTCTCGATGCGCCAACCCGTAGCGTTCAGCAGGGCTTCCAAAGTCTCCGGGGTGAAGTGGTACAAATGGGCGGGCAAGTGCAAGGGAAACCATCGCTGTTTGAACCAGCCGAGTTGGAAGCAGGCCGCGTTGGGAACCGAGATGGCCAGCCAGCCGTCCTTCCGGGTCCAGCGATGCAGCTTGTTGAGCGCGAGCACGGGGTCGTGCAGGTGTTCCAGCACCATCCAGCCTACCACCAGATCGAACTGTTCGGCGGGTTCGGGCGCCGATTCCAGGCTCCCGCAATGAACCGAGAAGCCTGCATCTTGAGCATTCTTCGCCGCCGTGGGCGAAAATTCTATGCCTTCCAGTCGCCAGCCTTTATCGGCCATTCGCCCTAGAAAGCTGCCCGAGGCGCAACCGATTTCCAGCATTCGTCCCGGTTCGAGTGCGGGCAAGGACAGGCTGTGTATCCTCAAGGCATTTCTGACGAATTCCTTAATGGCATTCGCCGCTGTTCTGAAACGCGAATGGGTAATGCGGGTGCCGGCGTAAGGCCCGTAAGTCTCGGGATAGTAATAGCCGATGGTGTCCGCGGTCGGTCTCGGATCGGTTCGCAACAACCCGCACGCCGAACATCGAACCACGGAATACGTGCCGGCCAGGTCATGCAGTCTGTCCCTTCCTTGCAGAACCAATTCATCGCGGCTTTCGCAGCCCATGGGACAGGGCTTGCTTTCAAGAGCAATAGAATCTGGCGTATCAGTTGAAACCATATTGATGTTTAGCGAGAGCTGGCTAGACGGGCTTTATCGATCCACGCCAGGCCCAGACCGATCGGAAGACTGATCCCGAACAGCAGCGGAAAGCCGACTTCCGCCAAGCTGGCATATAAGGATTCTCCGGCATGGACCGAGTATCGGATGAAGTTGGCCATATTCTTGAGCTTGGGTTTGATCCCGGTGGGCAAGCGTGCCGCTTCGCCGTAATAAAGCCGAGCGCCTCTCGGGCTTCGATAGCGTATTGCCCTCGCTTTGGCGGTCAATCCGTCGGGCAGATACTGAATGATCCGCATCACCTCGTTGACGCACCGGAATCTCGGATTGAGCCGGTTGAACACGACACCTTCCGCCAGGAATTTTTCGCCGGGAATTTCCGGAAAAGGATATGACCGCAGCCGTTCGGTCCGGACGAAATAACACTTGTCGCCTTTCATGTTCATTTCGAACCAGTATTCCCGATGGCTCATATCCATGGAGTCACGGGGAAACCGCTTCGGGACGATGCTCCCGTCGCGATAAGCGCACAATCCCATGACGCCATCCAAGGACTCTTTTTCTTCGGGAGGAATGGCATTCCAGATTTCATGGAATCGTTTCAGAGTGTGGGGCAGAAGGAGATCGTCGGAATCCTGGATCAGAAAAAACTCGCCGGATGCCAGCATCAGCCCTTGGTTGATCGCCACATGCTTGCCTCGATTCTCCTGATGTACGTAGACGATAGGAAAACCGGCGCTCGCTTGCCATTCCTCGACCCGCGCACGGGTATCGTCGGTGGAACCGTCGTCCACGATGATCCACTCGAAATCGGTAAACGTCTGCGCCTTGAGGCTCTCAAAAACCTCGGCCAGCAACCGAGCCCGGTTGTAGGTCGGGGTGAAGACCGTGAATGAGTATGATGGCATCGTCGAACCGATCAGGCAGACCGCTCGAAAAGGGTATTTTCCCGCTCCCGAAGAATGCGGTACCCGTTGTCCGAAATGAGGGATCGTAATAGTTGTTTCCGCTCGGCCGTTTGCGGACCGCCTTCGATCTCGACCAGGATGTAGGCTGGTTTAAGCTGCGGAGCTCTTTTGACGTCATCGAAAAACCGATTCAGGACCGGATATTCGAATCCTTCGATATCCAGCTTCAGGACATCGATCTTTTTCACCTCAGCCATCTGCAAAGCGTCATACAAGGAATAGCACTGGACCTCCTCCGTCTCTCCCTCGGCCTTGAGGAAACTGTTGGCGCCTCGGTTGCCTTGCCGATTGAGCCCTAGCCGCAGCATCTCCTTCTTGTCCGAGATGCCGATTTGATAAGCGGCGATCACGCTGTTCCGGCCGTTGATTTCGATATTTTTTCGCAGGAGTCGGAAATTTTCCGTCGCCGCCTCGAAGGCGATCACCTTGCCGGATGCGCCGACGATCTCCGCGGCGAACAGCGCGTAGGCGCCGATATTGCTGCCCACGTCCACGAATACGCCGCCTCTCGGCAAACGCTTCATCAGGAATTTTCGCTCCCACCGGTCGTACATGTGCGGGATGAAGAACAGATTGCCGCCCACGCAATCGGACGGATCGACGATCATCTCGATGTCGCGTCCCCGATAAGTCCAGATGGTGGAGCGAAACCAGGCCCCAGAGATGAACGAGCAGACCAAGGGTTTGACGATGCGGTTGCTAATTCCGCTAAACCGCCAAACGGGCGGAATAAGCCGCGTCATGGCTTTGGCGGCTTTGACGAAAGGCGGTATCGGGCTGATCGCTAGATCCATATTCATCGTTGATTTTTGTTGTTGGGCGTTTAGCCGATGAGACCCAATTTTAACCTGGTTTTGACGATTACCAGCGCTGAAAGATTTATGCCGGCGACTGCGATCGCGCTGGCAATAGCCGCGCCCATGGCGCCGTGTTCGCCGATGAGATACAGCTCTAAAGGCAGTTGCACGGCCAAGCCGCCGCCCATGAGCCATGTGGCTTCCTTCTGATGTCCGGTCATGGTCAGCAGGATGGTCCCGAGACCGGTCAGAGCGTACAGCGATTTTCCGGCCAGGAGCATGATCAGAAGAGGGTAAGCATCCACGAACGATGCTCCGAAAATACCGAGTATGTATTTTCCGGTGCCGGCAATGAATGAGGCGGCCGTCAAAACGAACAAGGCATTGCCTATTGTGGTGATTTTCAGTAGCCGCCGGAGGTCCGGAATCAAGCGATTGTTCCAATGTGCGGCGATTAAAGGCGCGGTTACGCTGCTGGCCACGACCAAGCCGAAAGCTGCGAAATCTGCGACTCTGGCCGCTACCGCATACGAACCGGCTTCCCGCGTGCCCACCATCGATCCGATCAGGAGGATGTCCAATTGGCTGATCAGCAGCTGGATGCCGACGACGACGAACATGGGAACGGCCATGGTCAGCCATTCTTTTTTTCGATAGGACGGCAGGCTGCCGGAAACGCCCTCCGGCAGGGATTGCCGAAGCCATGCGCTGCCCAGCAGGAAGTTGGTCATGGCTACGGCCAGGCTGATCAGCATTGCCGTCACGGGATCGACGAAGTCGTGAAACCCGAAATAAATCGCCGACAGCAGAATGATCAGGAGCAGGGGGCGAACGAGGTTTTCCGGGAGTTCGGCGAAACTGATCTTGAGCAGGCCGCGGAGAACGCCCACGCGCAATTCGGACAAGGACATGAAGGGCACATGGAGGAAAGCCAGGATGAAAACATAACGATGCAGATCGTCCATTGTGTCTTTCAGCAGCCAGCCGATCATCGCTGCGGCTGACCCGATGACAAGGCAAGCTCCGAGCGTGCTGCGCGTCGCGAAAGCCATGAAACCTAGAATGGCGCCCCAGTCTTTCTGCGAGTTGTAAATCGCGACGTACCGGATCGAGGTCTGTACCATGCCCAGTTGGGCCAGCCAGGATAAGATCGGGGTGAAGGCGAGGGCGTACACGAATAGCCCGTAATTGTCGGAACCCATGAACCGCGCGGTAATCGCCTGAGCCGTGAACGACAGGCCGATGCCGACCGCTCGGAGGCTGAAAGTGCCTATTGCGTTGCGAACGAGATAAAAAAAGGTCCGGTCTTTCCCGAACCTCGGTTTTGCGATCATTGATTCCGATAAGGTTTGAATGGGTTTGCGCGAGCGCGCGACCGATCTTTTTTGGTTGCGGCACGAAGCGGCGGATGCTGACCCTGAACCGATCAAGTTCGCGCCATCGGGTATTATACTGTCCTATTTTCTTGAGTCTTTCTTCGCGAGTTTCGGGACGACGGGCTGCGGGTCGAGTGCGAACAGGCAACCAAGACACGGGCCATACGAAAAGACGACGTTCCGCCTTTCCAGGTCATTGAGCCAAGCCGTTTTGAACAAGAAACTTTTATTTTTCGTTACCGAAGACTGGTTCGTTTGCTCGCATTGGCTGCCCCACGTGACTGCCGCCCGTGACGCAGGCTACCAGGTCTACGTGGTGACGCGGGTACGGCAGCACAGGGCTATCATCGAAGCGCGAGGCGTCCATGTCGTTCCGCTCGAATTGTCGCGGCGCGGCCGCAATCCGATGGCGGAACTCCGGGTGATTGCCGATCTGATCAAGATTTACCGAAAGATTCGGCCCGATCTGGTGAAGCATGTCGCCATGAAGCCGGTGGTGTACGGCACCATTGCTGCGTGGTTCAGCCAGCCATGTGCCGTGGTGAATTACATGGCCGGTCTCGGCTGGCTGTTTACTTCGGACAGCGTCAAGGCGCGGCTGCTTCGTCCGGTGGTCCGCGCCGTGTTGAGGCAGATTTTCGCACGGGGGCACGTTATCGTGGAAAACCCGGACGATTACGAGCAGATGATGAGCTTGGGGTTGCCGGCCGCCCGCGTGAGCTTGATCCGGGGCGCCGGTGTGGATCTCCGGGAATTCAGTCCGGCGGTAGAGCGCGATGGGGTCCCTTTGGTCGTCCTGCCGGCGCGCATGCTCTGGACCAAGGGGGTAGGAGAGTTCGTCACGGCCGCCGAGCGGCTGCGCGCCGAAGGCGTTGCGGCGCGATTCGCCCTGGTAGGCGATCCTGACCCCGACAATCCGGAATCGGTCTCGATCGACCAACTCGAAAGCTGGCGGCAGAAAGGGGCGGTCGAATGGTGGGGGCGGCGGGACGACATGCCTCAAGTGCTCGCCGCATGCCATATCGTCTGCCTGCCCTCATATCGGGAAGGCCTCCCCAAGGCGCTGCTCGAAGCGGCAGCCGCGGGAAAACCCATCATCACCACCGATACCCCCGGCTGTCGGGAGGTGGTCCGTCACGCCGACAACGGTCTGCTGGTACCGGCGGCGGATGCGCTCGCTCTGGCCGAAGCGCTCAAAACGTTAATCGAGGATGGGCCGCAGCGGGAGCGGATGGGGCGTCGCGGCCGGGAAATCGCGGAGACCGAATTTTCCTCGGAAAAGATAACCTCCGAAGCTTTAGCCCTGTATAACGCCGTCCTTTCGTGAGTGGTAGGTCGGCAATCCCTTGCCGACGAAGGTGTCTCCGTCAGGGGAACTTCAATTCCCCGCTACCGTCATCTTTTCGAGCAAAATAGATCCGGTTCGGGTATTGCCCCGCAGGTCTACATCGTTTCCGACGGCCTGTAGATTCATGAACATATCTTTCAGGTTGCCCGCGATGGTGATTTCCTCCACGGGGAACTGGATCTCGCCGTTCTCCACCCAAAATCCGGATGCGCCGCGGGAATAATCGCCGGTGACCGGGTTGACGCCCTGGCCCATCAGTTCGGTGACGAGAAGGCCCGTGTTCATGCGTTTCAGCAAGCCCTCTAAATCGAGTTCGCCGGGGTCGATGACGAGATTGTGCACGCCGCCGGCATTGCCGGTGGTTTTCATGCCGAGCTTGCGGGCCGAGTATGTGCTCAACACATAGGATTCGAGTATGCCGTCCTTGACGATGTGGTGAGGTCGGGTCCGAACGCCCTCGGCGTCGTAGGGTGCGCTGCCCAAGGCCTTCTTGAGGTGCGGTTCCTCGCGAATTCGTATGAAGGCCGGGAAGATCTGCTTTCCCAGATGGTCGAGCAGGAACGACGACTTCCGATAGAGATTGCCGCCGCGGATGGCGCCGATGAGATGGCCCAGCAGGCTGGACGCGATATCCGCCGCGAAGATGACCGGGCATTGCCGGGTGCTCAGCGAACGGGCGCCGAGCCGCTTTACCGTGCGCTCGGCGGCCTTTCGGCCCACCAGCTCGGCCGCTTCCATGTCTCGGGCGTCTCGCGCCACGGTCCACCAATCGTCCCGCTGCATGCTGTCGCCCCGCTGGCCGATGACCGAACAGCTCAGGCTGTGGCGGCTGGACGCATAGCCATGCAGGAATCCCAGCGAGTTGCCCAGGACTCGTAACCCTTGGAAGGTGTTGAGGCTCGCGCCCTCGGAATTGACGATTTCGGGATGAAACTGGCGTGCGGCATTTTCGCAGCCTATCGCCAGGTTTATGGCGGTTTCCGCGTCCAGGTCCCAGGGATGATAAACGTCGAGATCGGGGAACTCGGTGGCCAGCATGTCCCGGTCGGGCAATCCGGCATATTCGTCTTCGGCCGCGTATTGAGCGATCCGGCACGCGGCTTCTACGGTTTCCCGCATCGCCGTCGCGCTGAGGTCGGTGGTGCTGGCCGAACCCTTGCGCTGGCCCACGTAGACCGTGACGCCGAGTCCGCGGCTGCGATGATGTTCAATGGTTTCGACCTCGCCCATCCGCGCGGTGACGGAAAGGCCGTGCTCCAGACTGACGCCGGCCTCCGCCGAGGTGGCGCCTTGCCGCCGGGCTTCGGCCAGGCAATCCGCCACCAGGGATTTCAATTGTTCGAGTTGTTTTGCTTCACGTGCGAAAGTCGTGGGTTCCTGCACGGATGGCTCCTTCTAATCGTTAAATCGTTCGGATATAGGAACGGGTCGGGCGCTGGCCTTAAACCCGAGTACCGCCCACGGTCAGCCCGTCCACCCGCAAGGTCGGCTGGCCGACGCCCACGGGTACGCTCTGGCCGTCCTTTCCGCAGGTGCCGACGCCGGTATCGAGCTGCAAATCGTTGCCGACCATGCTGACGCGGGTCAGCACGTCCGGGCCGTTGCCGATCAGGGTCGCGCCTTTGACCGGCCGGGTGATTTTCCCGTCTTCGATCAAATAGGCTTCGCTGGCGGAGAACACGAATTTGCCCGAGGTGATGTCGACCTGGCCGCCGCCGAAGTTCTTGGCGAACAGCCCTTTTTTCACCGAACCGATGATTTCCTGCGGGTCGTGAGGTCCCGCCAGCATGTACGTGTTGGTCATGCGGGGCATGGGAAGGTGGGCATAGGATTCGCGGCGGCCGTTGCCGGTCGGCGATACGCCCATGAGCCGGGCGTTGAGCTTGTCCTGCATGTAGCCCTTGAGAATGCCGTTTTCGATCAAAACCGTGCATTCCGTCGGCGTGCCTTCGTCGTCGATATTGAGCGAACCGCGCCGGCCGGGCAGGGTGCCGTCGTCGACTACCGTACAGAGCGGCGAAGCCACGCGTTCGCCGATTCGCCCGGCGAAGGCCGAAGTGCCTTTGCGGTTGAAATCGCCTTCGAGTCCATGGCCTATCGCTTCGTGCAACAAAACGCCCGGCCAGCCGGGTCCCAAGACCACGGTCATGGTTCCCGCGGGAGCTTCGACCGCTTCCAGATTTACCAGAGCCTGGCGCACGGCTTCCCGTGCGTATTCGATGGCCCGGTCTTCTTCCAAAAAGAAGCGGTAATCCGCGCGGCCGCCGCCGCCGCAGCTGCCTTGTTCGCGGCGCCCGTTTTCCTGGACGATCACGCTGACGTTGAGCCGCACAAGCGGACGCACGTCGCCATGGAGCGCTCCGTCCTGGCCGATCACCAGAACGACTTCGTGGCTGCCGGCAAGGTTCACCATGACCTGTTCGACGCGCGGATCGAGTCTCCGGCATTCCTCGTCCAGACGTTTGAGGAGGGCGATTTTCTCTTCTTCGGGCAACGATTGCAGCGGATCGATCGGCAGATAAAGCTGTGGCGGGCGATATAGTCCGGAGACTTCCCGTTTGCCCTGTGCTCCCTCTCGAGCGATGGCTCGCGCGTTCTTGGCGGCTTCGAGCAGGGTCGGCAGCGTAATTTCGTCGCTGTAGGCGAATCCGGTCTTTTCGCCGGAAACGGCGCGTACCCCGGCGCCTTGTTCTATGCTGTGGCTGCCTTCCTTCACGATGCCGTCTTCCAGCATCCAGGACTCGAACCGGGTGGATTGCAGATAGACGTCGGCGGCATCCACCGACGCGCTCAAGAGCTGTCCCATGACGCGGTCGATGTCGCCGCCTATGAGTCCAGCCGGCTCCAGCAGGGTTTGCCGGGCGATTACAAGAGGATCATGACTCATGATGAGGTGTGAGAATTAAGCTGATGATAAAAACTAGCCTACACGCCATAGCCCTCAGCGGCAATGCAGTTTGCGGTGGGTCAGGGCCGGAAACGCGGCCCGCACTTTCTGCAGCCGGTCGCGGTCGAATTCCGCAGTCACCACACCGGCGCCCTGTGGAAGGCTGCCGAGCACCTGGCCCCAAGGGTCCACGATCATGCTGTGGCCGAAGGTTTCGCGGCCGTTGACGTGAAACCCGCCCTGATTGGCGGCGACGGTGTAGCACAGGTTTTCGACCGAACGGGCGCGCACCAGGATTTCCCAGTGAGCGGCGCCGGTTTGCGCGGTAAAGGCCGAGGGAACGACGAGAATGTCCATGCCGCTGTCCGCCATCTGCCGGAACAGTTCGGGGAAGCGGAGATCGTAGCAGATCGACAAACCGAGTCGCCCGAACGGCGTGTCCAGGACCAGAGCCTCGCTACCGGCGTCTATGGTCTTGGACTCGTGATACTGTTCGTCGGTGCCGGGCACGTTGACGTCGAACAGATGAATCTTGTCGTAGCGTCCTGCCCGCTCGCCTTTGTCGTTATAAACCAGGCAGGCAGCGCGGACTTTGCCGTTGTCGGCGCGGATCGGCATGGTGCCGCCGACCAGCCAGACCTTCAGCCGCTCCGCCGTCTGGGCGAGAAAATCCTGGATCGGTCCGGAACCGTCGGCTTCGGCTACGGCCAGTTTGTCGGTTTCGGATGTACCCATGATGGCGAAATTTTCCGGGAGCACGATCAGGGAAGCGCCCCGGGACGCGGCTTTCTCGACTAGTCGCCCCGCCTCGATGAGGTTGGCGCTGACGTTGGGACTGGACGCCATCTGGATAGCGGCGAGAACCGTTTTACTCATTCGTCTTTTTCTCCGTTTCGGTGCCAAAACCTGATAAATCTTTCATGCCGCTCCACGCTCGGTCGAGAATGTCGAGCGGCAGGTTGCGGCTAATCTTGGTGATTTGCGGTTCGTCCCAACTACCCTTGACGGCGTAGTGGGTCGCGGTGATGCTGTCCACTTCCTCGCCGACCAGTTGTTGTGCCAGAAGCACGGCAGCCCCGACTGCGGGTCCGCCGGCCAGAGCGCCCGCGATGGGCAGAGCGACGCTGGTGTGGGGTATGACGGTGACGACTTGATCCAAATCTCTCGCCACCAATCCGGCGCGGCCGTTGATGACGATCTTGGCGGGAACCGCATCGATTAGAAAACCCTTCGTTACGGCTTGACTGTTGCCGAGCTGAAAGGTTCCCAGGACGCTGTCATAGGCTAGGCCCTTGCCGAACAAATCGCTGAAATCGAAGGACAGCCTGCGCCACAACGTGTCCAAGTTTAACATACCGAGCACCCGGCCCAGCCCCGGCTCGACCTTGAGAATCGCGCCTTTGCCCAGCTTCATCCGGATATCGCCTTTGACGCTGGCACGGGAAAATTGCTGGGGCGCGCCCGGCCAGGACAAAGTGAAGTCGACGTCGGAAGGGGTTTCCCTGACCTCGCCGGAATAACCGATGACGGTCAACAAATCACCCATGTCCTCGATGCGGAGTTTCCCCTCGATACGCGTGGATACGGTTTGGTCCGCCGACCGTGTCCAACTGCCGTGGATGTCGAAGCGGTGATTTTTGGTCCCGCCCTCGAGTGTTCTTATGATCATGCCATGAGCGTGGCGTTCGGTTTGGAGTGTGAAGGGGCCTAAATCGGCGTCCTGCCAGAGTAGCCGCTTGGCATTAAGCGCCAGATTCGGTACGGCGGACGGATCGATGGGTTCGATGTTCGCCGGTCCGGCTTTATTGGCCTTCAGTTTCGGTAACTTGAGGTGTTCCAGATCGAAAGCGATCGAATCGGCCGTGGCTTTGAAGCCCCCCTTGCCGTAAGCGCTGGCGATATGGCCCCGCCAATGTCGGTCTTCGCTCTCCATGTCGATGATCAGGGGACCCAAGGTTTCTTTGTTCCAATATAGCGTCCCGACGTTCAGTTCCAGTTTACGCAAGAGACCGGTACTGCCCGGCTCGTCCGAGGAGTTGGGCAGCAAGCGACGCCATTCGGCGGCTTCGAGTTCATCCAGTCGGGCGAAAATTGCGAGGCCGGGTTTCGATGAGGGGGAGGGGAGCGGTGTTCCGATGGCGATATCGCCCCCTTCCAGCTCGATGCCGGTATCAGATTCCGAGAGCCTGAGCCGTGCGGTGACATCGTGTCCATAGCTCAGCCGAAGCGGGATCTTGCTGCCGGCGAGAATCGCCGTTTCGATGAATAGATCTTTTCTCGCTTTTTCGCGCTTTCCGAGTGGCGCCGGCAGATTCAACTCCAGGCCCGTCATTCCGGACGACAGCGACAGAACCAGCGGATCGCTTTCGGTATCGAGCGATTCCGGAATCCGGAGGTTGAGCCGATAATCCGTGGCTCCCCGCGCCCATCGCCAAAGACTGCCGGGGATTTGTTCCTGCAGGTCCGACACGCCGATTCGGCCTTTGATCTCGACCGAAGTCTCGGCCTTCTGTCCCGAGATGCGGATGACGGCGGGACGATCGAACGCCGAGGCTCGAATGGCATCGGCACTCAAACCGGTTCGCGTAAAATGCAAGGGGCCGTTGATGTGCCCCAGTTCCAGCCCGGCATCCTCGACGCGGAGGGTCGCATTTTTGAATTCCGCTTTGCCTTCGATTTCGGTATCGCCCAGTTTTTGATCGAGCGGAATGGTCAGGTTCAGCGAAATATCCGTTTCGCCGGCGGTGCTCACGAACTTGCCGAGCCGTTCGGGGATATCCCGAAGGGGAGTGTGGGCGAGAAAATCCAGGGCATCCGGCACCGTCGCGCGAGCGGTTCCGCTCAGTTTGAGCCAAGGCGAAGACTTTAGGTCCTTGGTTTCGGCGTGCGCTTCCACAATCTGGCCCTGGCCGATTCGTCCTTTGGTCGAGCCGATTTCCATGCCGGGACCGTGGAATTGCACGCGGGCGTCGGTTTGGGTCAGCGGCGGCCAGTCCGGATGAAAGCGAAGTTCGATGTTTTGCGCTTCGATCGAGGATTCGAATACGCCTTCGTTCCGATAAAACGGGAAATCGGCGATCGCGCCGTGAAACAGGAGATGGGCATTTCGGGCTTGTCCGCCGATCAGCGCCTGCTCCAACCAACGCGAAGTTTGGGGGATTACGGCGAAAGGCAGGTAATTCTTGACGGCGGCCACGGTCGTTTCGCCGAGTTGCACGCGAAGATCGAGGAAGGGAGAGGCATTTGGGCTTTTCGGCAGGACGACTCCGAACCGGCCGCGTGCGGCGAGATCGGCGTTTTCGAGCGAAAGCGAACGGGATGAAATCGACCAATCCGTGTCGGTTTGCCGCCAGGACAGATCGGCCGTGGCCTTATTCAGATGAACCGGGCTCTTCAGTCCCAGCGCGGCCGGTTGGATATCCCCGTTTTCGACTGATACCGAGATCCGGCCGGTTTTGTCGGTACCGCAGAGTTTTCCGGCGAAACCGGAAACGCCCGGAAGCGATTGCCAGGCATTCGAGCCAAAATCGTCGAATGTTCCGCACAGGGCTACGCGTTCGCCCAGCGATCTTCCGGGTGCGAAAAAGAAACTGGTATTCCGTACGGTGCCGCGCGGAGCCAAGTCCCTCAACATTCCGCCGGCTTTTTCGCCGAGCACCGGGAGAGCGTGCAAGACGGTGTTGATATCGCCCAATTCGAGGTACGACGCTGCGGCGCGTATGACGGCAGGCGTTCCGCCGGCGCGACGGGTGAGAGCGAAGGAAAGGCGGGTCTTAGGCCAGGTGTCGGTCAACGCCGGCCTGAAGCGATCGAGATCCAGTCGCCAGCCGTCGTTTTCCAGTTGCCACCTGAACCGGCTTTCCAGGGAGGCCAAAGCCAGCTGATTTTCGGTGTTTGAATCCCCATGGAAAACGAATAACGGCTTTGCGAGCTTGACGTCTCCCGTCACGGAATTCAGCGCGCCGTTCCAGTTTCCCCAAAGTCTGAAATCCGCTATTCCGGATTTCATGGCGAAACGCGGCGTCGATAAGGCGTCGGCTATCCGGGCCGTATCGATGCGCTTTCCTTCGAGGTAAAGCTTTCCGGACCACTCCTCGGCCCGGAAGAGATCGCCTTCCGCATTCAGGACAAGCCGGAATGCTTGGCCCAGACTTTGAGGCAAGATGATATCGGCACCGAGCTTATGTTTTCCGTTTTTGTTGGCAAGCCGGATATTCGCCCGTCCTAAGTGCAGAGACGGTTTGTTCCCTTGCAAATCCAGCCATTCCAGATCGCAGTCCAACAGTTCGAAGCGGCCGTCGGCCATGAGCCAGGCCGGCGGCCGGTCGCGCACGTGCAGACCTACGATGCCGATCGTGCCGTCTTGCCTGCGCCGGATCGAGAGTTTCGCTCCGATAATCTTCAGCCGGTCGAAGCTGGGTTGGCCGGTCAACAAGGTGCGAAGCGGATCGACGTCGACGCGGATTGCGGCGAATCGGATCGCCGGCTGGCCTTGCGAGTCCAGGATATGGAAGCCGTTCAGGGAAAACTCGGGATGGAAGCCATGCAGGCGGGCCGACAGTTCGTCGATTCGGACGGTTTCGCCGATCAGGAAACCGATTTCGGTTTCCAGGCGGCGGCGATACTCCGCCGCTCCGGGAAACAGCCAGAAGCGCAGGACAGTAACCGTCAGCGCCAATATGACAATGAAGCAAAGACCGAAATACAGCGCCGTTCGGTGGGTAAAACGAAGAATTCTTTTCAAAAGACGGCGCTACAGCAGGACGACATCGTATTGCTCCTGGGTATACTGCGTTTCGGCGCGGAATTTGATGCGAACCCCTAGGAATGTCTCCAGTTCCGACAAGGTGTCGGCTTCCTCGTCCAGCAGTCGCTCGACGACTTCGTTGGATGCCAGCACGAGGAGTTCCTGGACATTATATTGACGCACTTCGCGAATGACTTCGCGGAAAATCTCCATGCAGACCGTTTCCGGCGTTTTCAACACCCCGCGTCCGCTGCACGCCGGACAGGGCTCGCACAGGATGTGCTCGAGGCTCTCGCGGGTGCGCTTACGCGTCATTTCCACCAGCCCGAGCGAAGACACCTCGCTGATGGTGTTCTTGGCGTGGTCCTTTTCCAGGCTTTTTTCCAGCGCTTGCAGGACCTGCTGCTTGTGGTCCTCGTCCCGCATGTCGATGAAATCGATGATGATGATGCCGCCGAGATTGCGCAGCCGTAGCTGGCGCGCAATGGCTTGGGCCGCCTCCAGATTGGTCTTGAAGATGGTTTCTTCCAGGCTGCGTCCGCCGACGAAGGCGCCGGTGTTGACATCGATGGTCGTCATCGCCTCGGTCTGGTCGAACACCAGATGGCCGCCTGACTTGAGCATGACCCGGCGCTCCAGAGCCTTCTGTATTTCGTCCTCGACGCCGTAAAGATCGAACAAAGGCCGTTCGCCGGAATAATGCTCGACGAGGGGAGCCAGTTCCGGAACGAATTCCTTGGCGAACTTGACCAGGCGACCGTAGGTTTCGCGAGAATCGACCCGAATTTTCTCGACTCGGGCGCGGTGCAGATCGCGCAAGACCCGCATGCTGAGCGGCAGGTCCTCATGAAGCAAGGTTTTCGGCTTGACGGTCTTGATCCGCTGAGCGATGGAGTTCCACAGCTTAAGCAGGAACAGCATGTCGGTGCGGAGCGCGGTTTCTTCGATGCCCTCGGCGGCGGTGCGCGAGATGAATCCTCCGGTGGCGTGCTCCTTCTGAAAGGTTTCGATGACGGTGCGCAGCCGAATCCGTTCCTGAGCGCACTCGATGCGCTGCGATACGCCGCAGGTTCGGCTGTAAGGCATATAGACCTCGTACACCGACGGAATGGCGATTTCGGTGGTGAGCCGCGCGCCCTTGGCACCTATGGGGTCTTTGACGACTTGTACGACCAGTTCCTGCCCTTCGTGAAAAATCAGCTCGATCTGGTCGGTCGGTGTTTTCTCCCGATCGGTGGCTCCTAGATCCGATATGTGCAGGAATGCCGCCCGTTCCAGCCCGATGTCCACGAAAGCGGCCTGCATGCCGGGCAGCACTCGGCAGATCTTGCCCTTGTAGATGTTGCCGACCAGCCCGCGGCGGCGGGTCCGCTCGATCAAGACCTCTTGCAAGACGCCGTTTTCGACGATGGCTACGCGAGTCTCCCGCGGTGTGACGTTGATGAGTATTTCGTCGCTCATGCGCCGGCTAGGTGGCAGAAACGTTGAGGACCGAGATCCCGACACATTTCAACAGTTCCGCCGTCTCGAAAAGCGGCAAACCCATGACGCCCGAGTAGCTGCCGGACAGATGCCGAATGAAGACCGCACCCTTGCCCTGAATGGCGTAGGCGCCGGCTTTGTCGCGGGGTTCGCCGGTGGCCCAGTAAGCTTCGATTTCTTCCTGGCTCATTCGGCGAAAGCTCACGCTGCTGACACTCAGCGCTTCCCAATGCCGGTCGCCTTTCCGCAGCGAAACGGCGCTCAGGACCCGATGCTCCCTACCGGCCAGCTGCGAGAGCATGCGCGAAGCGTGCTCGAAATCTTGCGGCTTGCCCAAGATGTTCCCGTCCAATACGACCTCGGTATCCGCCGCCAATACCGGCAGCCTGCCGCCGCTGCTCTTCCATGTTTCGAGCGATTTTTCCGCCGCCACGCGCTGGACATAGGCTTCGGGGGACTCGTTCGGCTGCGGGTGTTCGTGAACTGCGGCCGGCATCACGTCATAGGCGATGCCGAGTTGATCGAGCAGTTCGCGGCGGCGGGGCGATGCCGACGCCAAAATAATCTGCGGACTTCGGGTGTCCATGCTATCGGTGATAAGGGTGATGCTGCAGAATGCTCCACGCCCGGTAGATCTGCTCGGCTACGATGATACGCACCACCGGGTGAGGAAAAGTCAACTTCGATAAGCTCCATCGTTGATTCGCGCGTTCCAGGCAAGCCGGAGAGAGTCCGTCCGGTCCTCCCACCAGAAGCGCCACGTCGCGTCCGCTTTCCAGCCAGCGCGCCAAAGCTGCGGCCAAGTCCGGCGTGCTCCACTCCTTTCCCGCCACATCGAGCGCGACTACATGCACATCGCGCGGCAATGCCGCCAGCATCCGCTCTCCTTCATCCTCGGTCAGTCGGACGATGTCGGCATTCTTCCCGCGTTTCGCCGGGGCGATTTCCTTCAGCGCCAGTTCGCACTCCCGGGGCAGGCGTTTGGCATACTCCGAATAAGCTTCCGTCACCCAATCCGGCATACGGTTACCGACGGCCACCAAATGAATCCGCATGTGACAGCGCGGGACAAAAAAACGAATTATAAGGCAATCGGCCTAATTTACCGACTGCGACAAATGGGGTGGCTGAAAGAAAAAGCACGTAGGATGTGCTGACCGAAGGGAAGCGCATCGGTTGCGAACGATTCGCTTCCTTGCGTCAGCGCATCCTACCGGCTCGCCATCGACGCGTTGCGAATCAAGCCAGTTGCAGCATCTTGTTCAGAGCCAGCTTGGCCCAGCGTGCGTCACCCTCGGGTACTTTGATGCGGTTGACGACGTGTCCTTCCACAAGGTTTTCCAGCACCCAGAGCAAGTGTTGCGGATCGGTTCGGAACATCGTCGAGCACATGCACACGGTCGGGGACATGAAATGAACTTCCTTGCCCTGCGGCTTGAGTTCCTCGGCCAGCCGATTGACCAGGTTGAGCTCGGTGCCCACCAGCCAGCGGGTGTTCGGCTCCGCCTCGCGTACGGTTTTCAGAATGTATTCGGTCGAGCCGATGTACTGGGCTTTCTGGCAGACTTCGAAAGAACACTCGGGATGGGCGATCACCCGTGTGTCCGGGGAACGCTCCAAAAAGCGGTCGATATGCTCCGGGCGGAACATCTGATGCACCGAGCAGAAGCCCTTCCAGAGAATGATCCTCGCCCGGCGGATTTCCTCTTCGGTCAGGCCGCCCATGGGTTTGGCGAAATCCCAGGTCACCATCTCGTCGAGCGGAATGCCCATGCGATAGCCGGTGTTGCGTCCGAGGTGCTGGTCGGGAAAGAACAGCACTTTCTGCCGCTGGGCGAAGCTCCAGTCGAGAATCTTTTGGGCATTGCTGGAGGTGCAGACGATGCCGTTATGCCGCCCGCAGAAGGCTTTCAGATCGGCTGCGGAATTGATGTAGGTCACCGGCGTCACGATTTCGTCGGGATCGAACAGTTGACCGAGTTCGTTCCAGCACCGCTCGACGGCGGCCAAGTTCGCCATGTCGGCCATCGAGCAGCCGGCCGCGAGGTCGGGGAGAATCGAGATTTGTTCGGGACGCGACAGGATATCCGCCACCTCCGCCATGAAATGCACGCCGCAGAACACGATGTACTGGGCACTGGACTTGGAGGCTTCGCGGGACAGCTTGAGGGAATCGCCGGTCAGGTCGGCGTGGCGGAACACCTCATCGCGCTGGTAATGATGGCCCAGAATCACGCAACGATCGCCGAGTTTTCGCTTCGCGGCGATGATTCGTTGCTCGCACTCGGCGTCATCCAATAGGGCAAATTGCTGTATGGCAAGAGCGGATACGGACATAATTCGGCGGTAACACGAGTGAAATAAGGCAGTGTGGAGGCCGATAATAACACAGCAAAATAGTGCGTAATAGGTAGCGCGAACGGGATCGACGGTGTGGTCTTGTTGCGAATCAATCTGAGAAATGCGGACTGACGTTTGGGATATTCCGACTCAGTTCCGCGGACGCAGTTGATTCAGGGGGGGCGCCGAATTGGCGGCGAAACGCGGTGGCGAAGTTGGCGGCACTGGTGAAACCGGCCCGGTGCGCAGCCTTGTTCACGCTAAAGCTTTCGCGTTCCAGCGCGGTGCGTGCACCGTCCAGCTGAACCGCCCCGGTTTTCCCGGAGACAGTTAACGTTGAGTCAGGCCGCGATGACCGACCAGTTTCAGCTTCCGCCGCAGCAGGCCGGTCAGGGAATGGCGCCGCCATCTAATTCCGTCATCGTTGTTTCTGTGGAAGCCTCGCCAGTCTCGGCACCCGAGTTCATGGCGACGTTCCAGTCCCGCACCACGCGTTGCGCAAACGACCGCACTCCTTGATCGGCATCTCCGGCGAGTCGCTCGAATGCATCGATCACCGCACGATCGCGGAATCCCTGACTAGCGCCATGCTGCCATAAGTGGTGCGCTGCACGCTGACGGAACTCGGAGGTGCGGCCGGACGCTTGGGCGGTGGCGATCAGCGCTTCCGTAGCCCTGGGATCGTTAACGCCCTCCAGTACATCCAGCGCCTCCTCGTGCAATCGGCTATACGGCGATCGTAAGGCATCCAGGGCCCGTTCCACCGAAGCGGACAGTCGGCGCCTTTGAGCCTCTTCGAAAAGTTTCTGCTGGGCTTCGGGATCTCTTGCTTCGTCCGGATCGATCCCCGCGTACGATCCGGGCAGTGGGCGGAACTCGTCCAGGCTCTTAGGCTCACCGGGAGCGGGTTTCGGCTCCGCAGCGATCAGCCGGAGCGTGTCCGCGCTGCCCGGATTTCCCAGGACTCGCGTTACCCAACGTCCTTGGTTGTCGGGATAAGCTACGAAGGAATAACCGTCGAGCAGTCGTCGCAGCGCCTCGGGCACGTCGAGGTCGGCGAACGTCACCGATACCTTTCGGCGGTCGGCTTCCGTCTCGCCGATGAGGAAGCGGATTCCGGCGGCGGCCCCGACTTCTTCCAGGCAACGCTGCAAGGTTTGATTTTCGCAGCGCAGGCTCAGGCGCTGATCGGTATAGCGCGCTTCGGGCTCAACCGTGGAAGTGGCCGGAAGCGCTTCGCCGCAAACTCCCGCCAACAGTGCGACGGCTCCTAAAATGGTTTTCCGGTGGATCATGATCACAAGACCTCGTTCGGTGTGGGTTCGCCCGTTACTTTCGCCATGCCCCGCCGGGCACGACGGCGCTTTTACCTTGAAAGCAACCGGGATGCCATCGCCTCGAAGACTGGACACGCGCGCGCCGAATTCCCGCACTCGGGAAGCTCGCCAGGCAGGGTGACGCGCTTCGGATTGGGTTCCCCCTCGGTCGCCCCCCTCAAATCAGCGCCATTTTTACGCCATATCGTTTTGTGTACGAAATATCGTAATTCCTCGACGGATTACGATCGGCTCGCTGCCCCATGCTCTTAGGCATAACCCAGTCAATTCAGTCGCTTACATGAGGAGGCGAGCGTTGGCCCGCGGTTTGCGCCAGTACGCATCGTCACCGTACCCGAAAAGAAATCTCTTTACATACATTCAGGAGACGAGCCGTGAACACTCTTAAAACACTGACCGCCTGGTTCCTTACCGCAGCCACCGCCCTGGCAAGCACGGTTTCCCCGGCCATCGACAACTCCGCCTATTCGCACGACGCCGACAACGGCGCCCGCAATCCGCAGTGGATGAGTTCGCTGCCCGATAGCCGCAAGTTCAGCGAACTATCCGTGCCGGGAACCCACGACACCATGGCGTTGTACGGCGGCGACTATGCTCAGGCGCAATCCATGTCGCTCGCGAAACAACTCGATGCGGGCATCCGGGCACTGGATATCCGCTGCCGCCATTACGAAAACACTTTCCAGATCTATCACGGCTTCGTGTACCAGTTTGCGAGCTTCGAGACCGTGCTGGACGCCGTGCAGCAGTTCCTGAATCAAAACCCCCGGGAAACCGTTTACATGTATATCCAGTCGGAAACCACAGACATCACGCCGGCCAAGGGAAACACCCGGTCCTTCGCCGAAACCTTCGACGACTACAAGTCCCGGTATCCCGGTCTGTTCTGGGAGTATACCGGCGAGAATCCGACCCTGGGCGAAACCCGAGGCAAGGTCGTCGTCATTCAGAATTTCTATCACTCGCCCGCAGTGGGTCTCGATTACGACCGCTTCGTCAAGCGGGATAACGATTGGAAAGTCAGCACCAACTGGAAACTCTACGACAAATGGACCTCGGTCAAATCCCAGCTCCAACTGGCCGCGACGGCGTCGACCGATACGGTTTTTTCCATCGGCCTGAACGGCGCCGAAATCGCTTTTCCCTACTTCGTCGCCAGCGGCCATAGCTCGCCGGGCACCAACGCGCCCCAACTGATGACCGGCCTGACCACGCCGGGCTGGAAGGACTGGTATCCGGATTTTCCGCGGGTCAACTGCGTGTTGGGCATCTGCTCCATCGCCTTCCTGGGCACCAACCAGTTGACCAACCTTTGGCTTCTGACGCAGAGGATGACGGTGGACCTGCTCAACATGGACCCGAGAAACAAAGACCGGGAGCGCATCCCCTATCCCCGCGTCGGCCTCATCTGGGCCGATTTTCCGGGCAGAAGCTTGATCGAGAACATCATCGCGCTGAATCGCAGGTAGTCTCGAGCGGTGGAGCACATGAAGGGGTGGCAAGATGAGGAGGCATTGCCACCCCTCTTATTATCTTGGCACACCGTGAAAATCATCGCTCATGCTGAAACTGGAAATAAAATGGGGTACATCGTTCCGCTTGGAATCCATTCCATTGCGCAATGCTGTCTGAGGCGGTTCGAAAAAGCATGACCGTTTCACGAGGAGACTTTTTTCAGACCTGGACAATAAGCCGAGCTGCACGAGAACTACGCATACTCGGCATCGCACGAGCCCGCCGTCCGCGAATTGAGATGCCTGCCGGCATCCTCTATTCTTAGCGACTTTAATAAAATTGGCCGATTCGTGCTCAATAAGACGATAACCGGCGGGCGGAGATGTGAACCTAATCCAGCAATTGTTATTGACGGTCGGCCTGGGTTTGATGGCTGTTTCGGTTAAGGGAAGCGATCTGGGCCTGAGCGACGAACCTTTATTAAAAGAATTTCATTTGGCGGATTTCGACGGTAAGGCGGACGAAGCCGCCTTATTGAGCGATTGGAAGATCATAGTGGAGCGACAACCGGCCAGCATGGCGTTTCGGCTGGGCGAAGACCGAACGAACGGTGTTTCGGGGAGGTCCCTCCAGGTGAGATACGCCTTGCCGCCGTCGGCCGATTCGGTGGATCTCCCGGAAACCAGCGGCGAGTTCAGCGCGTCGCTGAATTTGAACTCGCTGGATGCGGCGGACTACGATCATTTGAGGTTCTGGGTCAAGGGAGATCCGGCCGAGGGTTTCAACCCCGAGTTCGAGGTGCAGTTTCGCCGTCCGGAACCGGCAGGGAGCGGGATGAAGGAAGTCGGCAGCTTCATGGTGAGCGGTATTACCGATCAATGGAAACAGGTCGTCGTGCCTTTGAATTACATGATCGGCATCAAGGACTGGAGCCAATTGTCTTCCTTCGTCATTACTTTTTCGCCGCGCGAGATGCGCGTCCATAATGGGGCCTATTGGATCGACGATATCGCGCTGATCAAAACCGGCAAACCGGGGCCCGGCACCGGCGATCTGGTCATCGCCGAAAAGAAGAAAGCCTGGGAAGACGCTTTAGGCGGCGAAGCGGCGGCGCGTCCCAAACTGCGGGAGCGACTGGCCGGCTGGCCCGCTACGCCCTTGATCGACGGCAAAACCCTGCCTGCCGACGAGCGGGAATTTCTCCGCCGCATCGCGCAGGATACCTGGCGCGGCCTCGACGCTTTGACCGACAAGCTGCACGGTTTGCCGCTGGATCGCGTGCATTTCGGCAACGGCTCCGTCGATCTCTCGGTTTCGAAAATCGGCGATTACACTAGCGTCACCAATATCGGTTTTCATTTTCTAGCGGTGGTTGCCGCTCACGAGCTCGGATTCATTACCCGCGAGCAGGCGCTGGAACGGCTCGCGGCGACGCTCGCGACCTTGGAAGTTCTGGAAACCTATCGGGGCTTTTATTTCAATTACTACAACACCACGACACTGGAGCGTACCAGCAATTTCGTCTCGTTCGTGGATTCGTCCTGGCTGACGGCGGGTCTCGTCGTTGCGCGGCAGACGTTTCCGGAGTTCGCTGCCCGTTGCACGCGGCTGATCGAAAACGGCAACTACCGTTTTTTTTACGATCCCGACCATAAGCTCATGTCCCACGGGTATTATGTGAACATGGCCTTGCGGTCGACCTTCCATTACGGGGTGTTTTACGCCGAATCCCGCATCGGAAGCTTGATCGCCATCGGCAAGGGCGATGTTCCCGAGGAACACTGGTTCAGGATGGCGCGCACCCTGCCGGCGGAATTCGATTGGCAGTCGCTTACGCCTCTGGAGCGCACGGAGAAGAGCGTGAACGGTTTTCGCTGGATCGGCGGCTATTACCAATGGCGGGATTACCGCTATGTGCCGTCGTGGGGAGGCAGTTTGTTCGAGGCGCTGATGCCGGCGCTGGTGCTGGATGAAGCGCAGCACGCACCGGGCAGCCTCGGCTACAACGGCAAAGTGCATACCGACATACAGCGGGCATACGCGCTGGAGTCGCTCGGTTATCCGGTCTGGGGCATGTCGCCCAGTTCTACTCCGGGCGCGGACCGTTATTCGGAGTACGGGGTAAAGTTTCTCGGTGCGGCGGGCTACGGCGAGGGCGTGGTAACGCCTCATGCGGCGGCCCTGGCCCTGCTCACCGAACCCTCCGAAGCGGCGGTCAATTTGCGGAAACTGATCGAACTTTATCCCATTTACGGCGATTTCGGATTCTACGACGCGGTGAATCCGGTGACGGGCGAAGTGGCGTACAACTATCTATGCCTGAATCAGGCGATGATTCTCGTGGCTCTGGCGGACCATCTCGCCGACCATGCGGTGCAGAAGCGCTTCGCGGCCGATCCGATCGTACAACGGGCCTTGCCCCTGATCGGCTTCGAGAAGTTCGTCGATCAGGCGCCTTGACCGTGGCATCGACAGCGAAGCTTATCCGCACCTTCGATCGCGGCGCAGCGCGCCGAAACGTCCATCATCCACTTTAGGCCTGTCGAGGATGGCCAGCGTCGAATTCGAGCACGTCGATAAAACCTATCCGAATGGCCATCGGGCCATTTCCGACCTGAGTCTCCGCATCGAGGACGGCGAGCTGATGGTTTTCGTCGGTCCCTCGGGTTGCGGCAAATCCACCCTGCTGAGACTGCTCGCGGGACTCGAGGAGGTCACCGGGGGAATCATAAGAATCGGCGACCGCGTGGCGAACGAGCTCAGTCCGCAGCAGCGGAATATCGCCATGGTGTTCCAGGATTATGCCTTGTACCCGACCATGACTGTGCGCGGCAATCTCGAATTTCCCTTGAAGATGCGGAAGCTCTCCAAGGAGGAAATCAGACGGCGGGTAGGCTGGGCCGCGGACATGCTCGGATTGGGGGATGTCATGGACCGCTTGCCCAAGCAGCTTTCCGGCGGCCAGCGTCAGCGTGTCGCCATGGGGCGGGCGCTGGTGCGGGAGCCGACGGTGTTCTTGCTCGACGAACCGCTATCGAATCTCGATGCGAAGCTGCGCACTCAGGTTCGGGCGGAAATCGGCGATCTGCAGCGGCGCACGGGCGCGACCATGATCTATGTCACTCACGACCAGGTGGAGGCCATGACCTTGGGGCAGCGTATCGCCGTGCTGGATCAAGGCCGCATTCAGCAGGTGGCCAATCCCAAGGAACTGTATGAGCATCCGGCGAATGCCTTCGTCGCGGGATTTATCGGCAACCCGCCGATGAATTTGTTTACCGCGGAATTGCGAAAGGACTTAGACGGACGCTTGCAACTCTTGGTCAACGGACAAGCCCTCCTGGTGTTGCCCGACAAGTGCGCGGCAAGCCTTCGCGACCGCGGCTTGCCGGTAACCGCGGGTTTTCGCCCGGAAGCCGTGCGTTTGTCGGAAGAGGGCGGAAACGGCTTTCCGGCCGTAGTCGTCAACGCGGAATACCTGGGCCACGAGACTTTGCTTCACTTTCGTCCCGGACGCGCCAGCGATCAACTGTCGGATGCGCCGGTCTGGACGGCAAGACTGCCCGGATTGCATCTCTTCTCCAAGGATGAGGCCGTTCGCTTGACGGTATCGCCGGATCAAATTTACTTGTTCGATTAGCTGAACGAACGGGATAAGCGCCTGTCGGATATTTATTCGCCGCCGGCTTTATCTATAAAGTAGCTGCCACGCCTAAGCCGGGGTAGTCATGATCGACTGGAAACAACCGGCATTTTTTCTTGAACTGCTGGTCATTCTGACCAGTTCGCTGGTCAGTGTCGTCGTTTTTCGGCGTTTCCGCATTCCGGACATTCTGGCTTATCTATTCGCCGGCGCCGTGATTGGGCCTTATGCGCTGGGCCTGGTGAAAGACGACGCGAATATCCGTCTCTTCTCCGATCTGGGCGTCACCTTCCTGCTATTCGATCTGGGGCTCGAATTCTCTCTGCCCAGGCTGCTCGCTCTGCGCCGGTCGGTGTTCGGCTTGGGGGTATTGCAACTGACCCTTACGATCGCCGTAATGTCCGGCGTCCTGATCTGGTTCGGCGGTTATTCGTCCGCCGCCTCTCTGGTGATCGCCGGTGCGCTGACGGTGTCGTCGACCGCGATCATCGTGCGGGAATTAAATGAGCTGAGACTCATCAATCGGCACCACGCCCAGCTGTCCATAAGCGTTTCGATTCTTCAGGATCTCGCCGCCGTAATTCTTTTGATACTCATTCCGGCGCTCGCCGTTACCCCCGATCAACCGGTTTACCGGCAAATCGCGTGGACTCTCGGATCGAGTCTGCTCTTGGGAGGTTTTCTTCTCGGCGTGGCGCGATGGGTGTTGCCGCACGTTTTCTATGAGATCACCAAGATTCAATCCGAAGAAATCTTCGTGCTGACGACTCTGGTAATCGTATTGCTCTCCGGTTGGCTGATGAGTGCCTTTGGCCTATCGATGGCGCTCGGCGCCTTCATCATCGGGGTCATGCTGGGCGAGAGCGAATTCCGCCATCAGGTCGAGATGAGCATACGGCCGTTCCGCGATATCTTGATGGGACTGTTTTTCGCGAGTCTCGGCATGAAGCTCGACATCGGGCTGTTGAGCGGCGAGTGGTCCATGCTCCTGATCGGTACCGCCTTGGTGGTACTGGGCAAATGGGCCATCACAGTCGCATCGGCTCTGATCGTCGGCGAATCCTTCCCCACCGCCTGCAAGGCCGGGCTGCTGTTGGCTCAGGTGAGCGAGTTCGGTTTCGCCCTGATCGCCTTGGCCACCGAAGTGGGCATACTCGCCACGGACACCAGTTCACGGGTGCTTTTGATTGCCTGGGCCACTATGGTTTTGAGTCCCGTGCTGATCCGCTACAACTTCGAAATCAGCGAAGCTCTGGCCGGAATGGCAGGGCAGCGGTTCTCGGCGCGCGACAGAGAGAGTGAGCATGTCCCGCCGGATTTGAGCGATCACGTGATCCTTGCCGGTTATGGTAGGGTCGGGCAAATGATCGGGAGATTTTTGCGGACCAACCAGATTCCGTTTATCGCGATGGATATCGACAGCGAGCAGGTCAAAAAAGGGCGTAAGGACGGCGAGTTGGTGATTTACGGGAGTTGCGAGCGGATCGAGCTGCTCGAGCGTTGCCACATCGCCCGCGCGCGCCTGGCGATTCTAACCTTCAAATCGCTTAAGGAAGCCCAGCGAGCGGTTTCGAAAATACGCTCCTCGGGTTATGCGCTGCCCGTCATCGTCAGGACCCAGCACCACAGCGATTACACCGGCTTGATCATGGCCGGCGCCAATCACGTGGTGCCCGAGATGTTCGAGGCCAGCCTGCTGATTGCGGCGGAAGTTCTGACCATGCTCGGTTTTTCAAAAGGCGAGGTCGAGGAGCAAATCGACGCCGAGCGGAAGCGCCATAGGCATTTGAGGTGGACTAGTAGGTTGGGATGACGAAGGAATCCCAGCAATTCCGCGAAAATGCCCGGTTTCGTTTCTCAACCCGACTTACATGTTGGGCTCACGACACGCTCCGGAGGGAAAGAAGGCGTTATCTTTCTCGAGCATTTGTGTGACGTGGTCCGGAAGTCCGCTGACGCCGGTTTTAAAAGCATAGGGCGCTAACGGTTGGCGATGCCGTGCGGTACGTGGCCGGTGGCGACGTGGAGGCAGGCGGATTCGCAATGGCCTTTTTGGTCGTCGAAAAAAATGTCCGCGCCGAATGCCCGCAGAAACGGGCCTTTGTCCATGCCGCCCAGAAACAGCGCTTCGTCAATGCGGATGTTCCAGGCGCGCAAGGTACGGACCACCCGTTCGTGGGCGGGAGCCGCGCGGGCCGTTACGAGAGCGGTCCGAATCGGCGACTGGTCCGGGCCGAACAGGGTCTGAATTTGGTGGAGCGCGGCCAGAAAGGCTTTGAACGGGCCGCCGGAGAGCGGATTTCGCGCCTCGGTAATTTCATTTTCGGTGAACGCTTGCAAACCGTCGGAACGATAGATGCGCTCCGATTCGTCGGAAAACAGCACGGCATCGCCGTCGAAAGCGATTCTCAGTTGTTCAGACTCGTTCGCGGACTTGCTGGCCGACATGATGGTCGCCGCCGCATATCCGGCATCCAAGGCCTTGGCCACGTCCTCTGCGTTCGCGGAGAGAAACAGGTGCGCGCCGAAAGCCGCGATGTAATTGAACGGCGATTGGCCGCTGGTGAACGCCGCGCGACAGATATCGAGTTCATGATGCCGAATCGAGTTGAAAACCCGGAGTCCGGTATCCGCGCTATTGCGCGACAGCAGGATGACCTCGACCATCGGGGCGGCCAATACCCGGTTCAGTGCCAGGAGTTTCTTGACCAGCGAAAAAGCCACGCCCGGCGCCAAGACGCTGTCTTCGTGCTCGACCTGGTACCGGCAGAAGGCTTCTTTGCCGTCCTGTTCGAAAATAGCGTGGGATTCGTCCAAGTCGAATAGTGCTCTGGACGAGATGGCCACGACCAGTTTCTTATCCTGTTTGGTAAGCTTGGCTGTCAAATCTGGAAGGCTGGTCACGTCGCGAAAAAATCCATAGAAAAATAATTCGTAACGTCAATGCGGGCACTAATAGCAATCTGAGGGGTCTTAGCTGCTGTTTTGCGGTCTGTTGCTTCGCCCAGCCGAGGGAGCTTCGAAAAGCCGTTTGGTTAAGCGATCAATATATACATTTTTTTTCTGCTGCCGCAAAATCTGTCCTCCTTTTATGAACGTGCCAAAATTATTCAATTGTCAATTTACCTAAGACTATAACAAAGCGTCAGCCATGAAAGATTTATTGCGTAGCAAGTATTCACTTCTTTTCTTATTCCTCTTCATCATCCTGCTTTATGTCCTTTTGGACAAAGCAGTCCTTCCTTTCGTGATGAAAGTGGTCGAATCGGATGTGTTCTTTGAGCAAGAAACGGAAGAAGAACAGTTGGGTAACGTCAAAAATGAACGTACCGACTTTGCGCTGATGCACTGCAAAAATTCGATGAAAGAAGAGGGTATGTTGCCTGAAAATGCCGACTTTCTCGACGCCAAGTACGATGCTTGGGCCTTGGGCAATCGAACCTACATCATTCGTTCAGGCATCAGGGTGGTCGATCCCGAGAAGGGACAGACGGAGAGGAAGTTTGCTTGCAAAATCCGTTTGGTCGAGAACGACCCGACGGATTTCAAGAATTGGTCGATTCTGGGTATCGATTTCCACTCGGAAGACGAGGAGGAATAAGTACCCGGCCGGGGTTTCCGGAAAATCCGTAGTGGCGGATTAAAGATCCGGCGGAAAAACGCCGGATCTTTAATCCGGATCTGAGTAGCCCGTCGGCGTCGGCATTAACCCGGCGGCCAGCTCATCGGGCGTCCGCCGAGAACGTGGAGGTGGAGGTGGTAGACCTCTTGGCCGGAATCCCCTCGGCAATTGATGACCGTGCGGTAGCCCGATTCCGCGATGCCTTCGGATCGGGCGACTTTCCTGGCCGCTTGCAGTAGCTCGGAAGCCAATACCGAGTCGGCCTCGGGCAGATCGTCGAGAGTCGGGATGTGCCGCTTCGGTATGATCAGCACATGAACCGGCGCACGCGGCCGAATATCCCGAAACGCCAGCACGTGATCGTTCTCGTATACCACCGCAGGCTTGATGTCGCCGGCGACCATCTTGCAAAACAGACAATCCGTCATCGTTTCCTCCGCTGGGTCTAACCTAGAAACGGGAATAGTAAGGCTGGACAGTCGGAATCCCTAGGGCTTTTCTACACCATCAAAGCGGTCAACTGCCGTCTCGAGGTTCAAAAGTCTTTGCGGCCGTCGAACGCATGTGCCAAGGTGGCGCCGTCGACGTATTCCAGTTCGCCGCCGAAGGGTACGCCGTAGGCTATGCGGGTCGTCCGAGCTCCGTTCTTCCTCGCCATCTCGCTGATGTAGTGAGCTGTGGCTTCTCCTTCCACCGTGGTATTGGTGGCTAGGATGATTTCCGCGACTTCGCCCGACCTCAACCGCTGTTCCAACAAATCGAGGCGCAACTCCTCCGGGCCGATGCCATCCAGCGGAGAAAGCCTTCCGTTGAGCACGAAAAAGAGACCCTTGAATCCGGTTGCCTGACTGATTGCATAAACCTCGGCAGGCGTTTCTACGATGCACAACTGCGTTCTGTCGCGATTGGGACTGGCGCAGATATTACACAGTTCGCCTTCGGTCAAGGTGCGGCATAGCGCGCAATGTCCGATTTTTTCGAGAGCGGAAAGCAGGGATTCGGCGAGACTCCGCGCGCCTTGCCGGTCGCGCTGAAGAAGATAGAACGTCATCCGCTGGGCCGATTTCGGACCCACGCCCGGCAGGCAGCGCAGGGCTTGCATCAATTGGGACAAGGCCCCGGTCTTTGGCATTGGCGATAGAGCGGTCGAATGTTAGGGCAGGACTCGTTCAAAACGGAAGTTTGAATCCGGCGGGCAGCTCGATACCGCCGGTTAAAGCCGACATTTTTTCCTGTTTGAGGCGATTGACCCGGTTTACCGCGTCATTTACGGCGGCGGCGACCAAGTCTTCCAACATGTCGCGATCGTCTCTTACCAGACTTTCGTCGATGCTGACCTTTTTCACTTCCTTTTTGCCGTTCATGACGACCTTGACCAGTCCGCCGCCCGATTCGCCTTGAACTTCCAAAGCGGCTAATTCCTCCTGGGCCTTCTGCAGGTTTTCCTGCATCTTCTGCGCCTGCTGCATGAGATTGGCGAGCGGGTTTTTCATGGGATTCTCCGTCAGTCAATGGGTTTGGTGGAACCTGGGATGATACGGGCGTCGAAACGCTCTTTCAGTGCCCTGATGTTCTCGTCTTGCTCTATTTCGATTTCCGCGGTCCGCTGGCGTTCCTCTTTTTCGCGTTGAATCAGCGAAGCAGGCGTTTCCCGTCCGGGCGCCTCGATTTTGATCGTCAGTTTCAAAGGACTTCGGAAATAATCCCTCAGAGCCTTTTCCAGGTTGGCCTCCACCCGGCTGACGCGGAGGTGAGCATGTTGTGGATCGAGCACCAGGATACAGGATTTTTCGTCCAGGTCTTGCAATACGCAATTGTTCGCCAGTTCGCGAGTCAGTCCGGCGATGCCCATCGCCTGGATCAGCCCGTGCCAGTCATGGCTCGATCCGATTCGAGACGCGGGCGGCGCAGGAGCTGTTCCGATCTCGGTCTTAATCGGTTCGGGAGCAGGCTCGGCTTCGACCTGAGTCGGCATGGAGACGGGGCTAGCGTCGAGCGGACGAGCAATTTTCGGCGGATCGGTTTTCCGTGGGGGAGCCGCGTCGACGGCACTCCGCAGGTCCGCAGATTTCGTCGCCGGACGAAAGGCCAGCATGCGCAGCATCACCATTTCGAAACCCGAGCGCGGATCGGGGGCGAGCGGCAAGTCCCGCTGTCCGATCAAGCCGATCTGATAAAACAGCTGCAAATCCTCTGCGCCGATCCGTTGTGCGAGATTCAAAATCAGGTCGGCGTCGTCCTCCCGCTTGATCGCCTCGGGAATCCATTGAGCGAGCGATGCATGGTGCAAAATGATCAGGATTTGTTGCAGCACGTCGGCGAAATTCGGCGTGTGCTCCGCCATCTGCTCGATGTGCCGGAGCAAGGTTGCGGCATCGCCTTCGGCCAGTGCCGAAAGAAGCTCGAAGACCGGATGCCTCGCCACGGTGCCCAGCATCAGGCTGACTTCGGCTTCCCTGAGCCGGCCGCCGCCGTGGACGATTGCCTGATCGAGAAGACTCAGCCCGTCGCGCATGGAGCCTTCCGCGGCACGGGCTAGCAGCTTCACGGCGGCGGCCTCGTATTCGATGCTCTCGCGCCTTAGGATTTCTTCCATCTGGGCGCGAATCTGATCCGGCGTCAGCCGCTTCAAATTGAATTGCAGGCATCGCGACAGCACCGTGACCGGAATTTTCTGCGGATCGGTCGTGGCCAGCAGGAATTTGATGTGGGGCGGCGGTTCTTCAAGCGTCTTGAGCAGGGCATTGAAGCTATGCCCCGAAAGCATGTGCACTTCGTCGATCAAGTAGACCTTGTACCGCCCCTGGTTGGGGGCGTACTGCACGTTTTCGAGCAGGTCGCGGGTATCTTCGACTTTGGTGCGCGAAGCGGCATCCACTTCGATCAAATCGACGAAGCGGCCTTCGTCCACTTCGCGGCAGATCACGCACTCGCCGCACGGGTCGTAAGTTTTTCGATCCTCGCAATTGAGCGCCTTGGCCAGGATTCGAGCGATGGTGGTTTTGCCGACGCCGCGGGTGCCGGTGAAGAGATAGGCATGGTGCATACGGTCGAATTCGAGCGCGTGGGTCAACGCTCGGACCACATGCTCCTGGCCTACGATTTCGCTAAAAGTGCGGGGTCGCCATTTCCGGGCTAGGGCCTGATACGGCATTCTGGGTTTGTGCACGCTATCGACCGGGATGAATGAATTAGGGCGGCAAGCCGCGCCAGCCGCACCTCGGCACACGAATCCGCTGCTACCGCTGCTCCCTTCCGGGCCTGACGGGGTTTACAGCGTATCGTTGCGAGGGGACCGACGCGACTCGCCATTGAACTCGAAGACCCGGCCATGTCCCATGGCGGGGCTGAAGAGAACGTATTATCGTCGATTAAGAGTCCGGCTTCAAGGCTATATAACGTTTGTCTCAAGCGGTCTTCCGGCGTAGGTGTCTCCGTTTGTGACGAACAGACGACAGCAGCGACAGCAGAATGAACCCCATCCCGGTCAGTCCGGTTATCACTTCGGACACTTCGACGACCATGCTGGCCAGCATCAGGAGGGCCAGCGCGCCTATGGCGTAGTGGGCGCCGTGTTCGAGGAACAGGTATTCGTCCAGGGTGCGCTTGTGAACCAGGAAAACCGTGAGGCTGCGCACGAACATCGCGCCTATGGTCAGGCCCAGCATGATGATCACGACGTCCTTGGATAATGCGAAAGCGCCGATGACGCCGTCGAAAGAGAAAGACAGATCGAGTATTTCCAGATAAAGAAAGGACATGAAGCCGGCTTTGTGTGCCGTGTGTTCGGCGGCTTTCGGGGTTTCGAAAAGGGCGGACAGACTTTTTACCAGGACGAATAGGATGACGCCGGCCAATCCGGCGATCAGGGCGTCCAGGCGCTCTTCGTGCGGCAGATAGTGTTGAGCGGTCAAAAGAGCCGTGAGCGCGGTGATGACCTCGATCGATTCCAGTTTGCCCAGGCGCGACAAGCGGCGTTCGACCCAGCCCAGCCAGTGCAGCGTTCTTTCCGATTCGAACAGAAAGCTGAAAAACACGAGCAGCAGGTACATGCCGCCGAACGCGGAAATCTGTATGTGCGCGGACGTGATGTGACGGGCGTACTCGTCGCTTTCTCGGAAAGCCATGATCACCACATCCTGTAGGCTGTGCCCGGTGATGACGGCGACGATCAGGATGGGCAGGAGAAAACGGGCCCCGAATACGGCGATAATCATGCCCCAGGTGAGAAAACGCCTCTGCCAGCGCGGGGTCATTTTTTTCAGTACCGAGGCGTTGACCACGGCATTGTCGAACGAAAGGCTGACCTCCATCACGCTCAAAATGCCCGCCAGGAAGAGACCGGCCAGTCCGGCCCAGTAGTAAGCGGTCGATAAGCCGATCAGCAAAATCAAGAACGAAAACAAGAAATACCGCACAAAAAACTCCGCATTAAATAAAAGTACGGCCATGAGGGTCGGTAACCGTTCTTTCCGCCAAGAGCCGCCGTCCAGGCGAAAGCGGTCAGTCCCAGGCGAAAGCGGTCAGTCGAACTAAGCGGCAAGTTGCTCCAGCAATTGGCCGATGAAAACGACCTTACTCTCGGGAGTATCGAAGCGGGCAAAAAATTTCAGTTTATCCGGGCCGTCCAGTTTGTAGGTTTGCGGTTGGGCTTGGATCAGACGAATCACCTGGGCCGGATCGACGGCCGGATTCGGATTGAATAATAGCCGGCCGTTTCCGGAGCCCGCTTCGATCTTGTGGACCCCGAGGGCTTCCGCTCTCAGTTTGAGTTCGGTGATCGCGAACAAGTTCTTGGTCTGCGGAGGCAGGAGTCCGAACCGGTCGATCATTTCCACCTGCAGCTTGCGCAAATCCTCTTCGTTCTTGGCATTGGCGATACGCTTGTAGAGCACGAGACGGGTGTGAACGTCCGGCAGATAAGTGTCGGGAATGAGGGCGGGACACTGGAGGTCGATCTCGGGGCCGGCCTCGTGGGGAAGCATGTCGAGATCCAGCGATTTGCCCGATTTGAGTGCCGCCACAGCCCGTTCCAGCAACTCGGTATACAGGCTGAGACCGATTTCTTGAATCTGGCCGCTTTGTTCATCGCCCAACAACTCGCCGGCGCCGCGGATTTCGAGGTCATGGGAAGATAGCATGAACCCTGCTCCGAGTTCGCCCGTGGCCTCGATGGCCTCGAGCCGCTTGACCGCGTCGGCGGTCATCAAGGATTTCGGCGGTACCACCAGATAAGCGTAAGCGCGATGATGCGAGCGGCCGACCCGCCCTCGAATCTGGTGCAGCTGGGCGAGTCCCAGCAAATCGGCGCGGTGGATGATGATGGTGTTTGCCGTCGGAACGTCGATACCGCTTTCGATGATGGTGGTGCAAAGCAGTACGTTGAAACGCTGATGGTAAAAATCCAGCATGATCCGCTCCAGTTCCCGCTCCGCCATCTGCCCATGAGCGGTGCGGACACGGGCGACCGGCACCAGCTTCTCCAAGTCCCGCGCCGCTTTTTCCATGGTTTCGATCTTGTTGTGCAGGAAATAAACCTGCCCGCCGCGTTTGATTTCTCGGAGTATTGCTTCCTGAATCAGGGCATCGTCCCATTCGCTGACGAAGGTCTTGATGGCGTGCCGGTTGGGCGGCGGAGTGGCGATGATGGAAATATCCCGGAGCCCGGACATCGCCATATTGAGCGTGCGCGGAATCGGCGTCGCGGTCAGGGTGAGAAAATCCAGTTCGCTGCGGAGTTTCTTGAAATGCTCTTTCTGGGCGACGCCGAACCGGTGCTCCTCGTCGACGATCACCAGTCCCAGGTTCTTGAAGCGGACATCCTTTTGCAGAATCTTGTGGGTGCCGATGAGGATATCTATCGTGCCCTTCTCCAAGTCTTCGAGGAGCTGCTCCTGCTGTTTTTTGCCGACGAAGCGTGAAACCACCTCGACCCGAATCGGCCAGTCGGCAAAGCGGTCCCGGAAATTCTGAAAATGCTGCTGCGCCAATAGGGTCGTAGGCACCAGAACCGCCACCTGTCTGCCGTTTTGCGCCGCGATGAAAGCCGCTCGCATGGCTACTTCGGTCTTGCCGAAGCCGACATCGCCGCAGATGACTCTATCCATGGGGAGGGGCGCGGCCATGTCCTTGACGACGTCGAGGATGGCGTTCTCCTGATCGGGCGTTTCCTCGAAGGGAAAACCGGCGGCGAAAGCGGCATATTCCTCGGTCACCGTTTTATAGGCGTGTCCCTCCTTGGCCGCTCGCTTGGCGTAAATATTCAGCAGTTCCGCCGCGATATCCCTTACCCTCTCGAGTGCCTTGCGCCTGGCCTTTTGCCACTGTTCCCCGCCCAGTTTGTGCAGGGGGGCGGTGTCGGGGCTGGCGCCGCTGTACCGGCTGATCAGGTGCAAAGAGGAAACCGGGACGTACAGCTTGTCGTTGTTTGCATACTCCAGTGCGAGGAACTCGGTTTCGATCCCGCCTACTGTCAGCTTGGTCAGGCCGAGATAGCGGCCGACGCCGTGATCCTGATGCACGACCGGTGAGCCGATATCCAGTTCCTCCAGGTTACGGAAGATCTGTTCGAGGTTGCGATCGGCTGCGGTCCGGCGCCGTCTCCGTTGTTGAACCCTTTCTCCGGAAAGCTGAGTTTCGGTAATGATGGCCAACGGCGGATCGGTAAGCCAGAGGCCGTGGTCCATCGGCGCGACGACCAGGCAGGGGCTTTTCTCGGCGGCGAGAAATCCTTGCCAGTTTTCGACGACTTGCGGCTTTATGGCGTATTTCGCCAGGGTATCCAGCAGTGCTTCCCGATGACCTGCGGTTTCCGCGACGAACAAAATCCTGCCAGCCTTCTCGCTTAGGAAAGAGGACAATGCGACAGCCGGCTGCTTCAATTTCGGGTCTATCGCGACAGGGGGAAGCGGCCGGCAATCGTAGTCGACCGAATCGAATTTTTCGGTAGGACGCGCGGGAGAGGACGCAATCCAGATTCTGGGATGGACGGCAAGCCGTTCGGCCAGAATGCTGGGCGTCAGAAACAGCGATTCCGGCGGGAGTGGAGGGCGGTCGATATGCCCCGACCGGTGATCGTGCCGCTTTTCGACCTCTCGAAAGAAAACCTCGGCGGCATCGTCGATGGCACGGTGTAGAACGACCGCGGCCGTTTTCGGCAGATAGTCGAACAAGGTTTCGGTTTGGTCCACGAACAGCGGCAGATAGTACTCGATGCCGCCCGACGCGATGCCTTTGCTGACGTCCTGATACAAAGGATTGTTGATGGACGCCTCGGAAAAATGCGTTCGGAATGCCCGTCTAAACCGTTTGATCGCTTCCTCGTCGAAAGGAAACTCGCGAGCGGGAAATAAGCTGATTTCTCTGACTTTCTCCAGGGAACGTTGAGTCTCGGTATCGAAAGTCCTGATCGATTCCACTTCATCGTCGAAAAGCTCGATACGATACGGGACGGTACTGCCCATAGGGAAAAGATCGATGATCGATCCCCGTACCGCAAATTCCCCGTGTTGCAGAACTTGCGACACGCACTCGTATCCGACGCTTTCCAGTCTTTGCCGGGTCTCTTCTAGATTAAGCCGGCTGCCTACTTTTAGCGCAAAGGTGTTGGCCAATACATGCGAGCGCGGCGCCAACCGCTGCATCAAGGTGGCGACCGGAGTAATCAGTATTCCGTGTTCGATGCGCGCCAATTGGGCGAGCGTTTTCAGCCGTTCCGAGACGATTTCGGGCAGGGGAGAGAAAACGTCGTAAGGCAGGGTTTCCCAATCGGGAAAGTGGAGTACCGGCGCGCTTCCGTCCAGAAAAAACTCGATTTCGTGTTCGAGCCTCAGAGCGGTTTGCGTATCTTCGGTCACGATCAGATAGAGCCGTTTATCTTGCTTTACCGCCTGAGCCAAGGCCAGAGAATCGCCGCAGCCATTTAGGTTTTGCCAGACCATGGACGGGGCGTTGTAGCCCGGAACGGTCGGCGTGAACGGTGAAATGGCTCCGAACTGTTTTGCAGCTTGATTCATGGCTCTGAAGTGATGAATGTCGAACGAATAACTAAAGGGGTAGTGTCGCAGAAAAATCTGCTCTAGGCTCTCGTGCGACCGGGTTAGCGGTATTCGGATGTCTACCTATATATATACGGTCAAATTGTTGACAGGTAGGACCGGCATCGATACAGCCTGGTTCTTGGAATTCAATCGAAATAACGCCAATCTTCCGTTTTAACACGGGCACTGCGGAATCAGCGCTCATTGCTTCTATCTAATTGTCTAAAATATGAGCGATTTATTTTTTATATTTTTTTAATATACTAATTACGTCTTCACAAGGTTAACCTATATCTTGTTACGTCAATTTTATAATAGAGGTAGTTTATGAAGGGCAATTTAGCAGACCTTTCCGAAGCCGAACTGGCAAACATGATCGAAAACGCTCAGAAAGCGTTGAAAGAAAAGAAGGAAACTAAGCGCAAGGAAGTCATAAGCAAGATAAAGGAATTGGCTGCTTCGATCGGTGTTAATGTGGACATCACTGAAGGCACAAAGGTCTCCGGGAGAAAGGGCAGTAAAGTTCCGGTTAAATACCAAAACCCCAATAATCTGTCTCAAAAATGGACCGGCCGTGGTATGAAACCGAAATGGCTGCAAACGCTCATCGAGCAAGGCCATAAGCTGGAGGACTTTGAAGTGAAGTCCTGATCGAGAGCAAGATAAGGTCCCCGGCCGGACCGCCGGGTTCCACTGCAATTCTGCTATCGAGTGAACAGGATCGAAAGGATTTTGGCTCCTGAAACTTGGCTGCCGATGAATTCTTGTACCTGGTTTCGCGGCGATTTTGCTAATCCAGATAACGTTTAGTCAATCCGCCATACTCTTCGATCCGCCGGTCACGCAGGTACGGCCAGATTCGACGGACGTCCTCCGATCGGCGGCGGTTTATTTCAACCACCATAACCCGCTCTTCTTTCTCGTTGGCCTGACAAAGAATTTCCCCTTGGGGGCCGGCGACAAAACTATTTCCCCAGAACATGATGCCTCTGGTTTGACCGCTTGGATCAGGCTCGTGCCCGATGCGATTGCAGGAGATGACCGGTAGGCCATTGGCAACGGCGTGTGCCCGTTGAATGGTTATCCAGGCTTGCAATTGCCTTTGCTGTTCGTCGGCGTCGTCGTCCGGATTCCAGCCGATGGCCGTGGGGTACAGCAGCAGATCGGCACCCGCAAGGGCCATAAGCCGCGCGGCTTCCGGATACCATTGGTCCCAGCATACCAAGACTCCGAGTTTTCCCAATGAGGTGGTTATCGGTTTGAAACCTATATCACCGGGCGTGAAATAAAATTTTTCATAATATCCCGGATCATCGGGTATATGCATTTTTCGGTATTTACCCGCCAAACTGCCGTTTTTTTCCAGTACGACAGCCGTGTTGTGATATAGCCCCGGAGCGCGCCGTTCGAATAGCGAAGCTACGATGACTATTCCAAGCTCTTTAGCAAGTACGCCCAAGATTTCGGTGGTCGGTCCCGGTATGGGTTCGGCCAGATCGAAACGGCTGCAATCTTCCGTCTGGCAGAAATAAGGGCCGAGATGGAGTTCCGGCAGCAATACCAGTTTCGCACCCTGGGCCGCGGCATCTTTCACACCCTGAATCGATATCTTCAGATTGACATCCTTGTCCGCAGAGCCGCAGGCTTGTTGTACCAAACCTATTTTGATCGATTGTGTCATATCAGGTTACTCGAACTATTCTCGGAAACTGCATGGTCATGCAGTGCAGGCTGCCGTATTGTCGGATGAGCGGTATACAAGGTATGCCCACGATTTCGCGATCCGGAAAGGCATCGGCCAAACGCGCCACAGTTTCGGAGTCCGCCGGATCGTCATATACAGGGACTAGAACGGCTCCATTGATGATTAGAAAATTGGCGTAAGTCGCCGGCAATCGATTGCCTTCTTCGCTGAAAATCGGTTGCGGAATATTTAAAGGTATCAAGCGATAAGATTGACCCGAAAACGTGACGAAGGTTCGCAGTTGATTTTCCATCGCTTTGAATTCGTCGTATAGCGGATCGCCGGGATCGTTGCAGGCGGTGTAGGCGATCGTATCTGCCGAACAAAAGCGGGCCAGGGTATCGATATGGGCATCGGTATCGTCGCCCTCGGCATGGCCATGGTCGAGCCAAAGAATACGGTTGGCGCCGAGGCTGGTTTTCAGCCGATTGTCGATTTGTTCGCGCGTCAGTTCCGGATTGCGGTTGGGATTGAGCAGGCAGCGGCTGGTTGTCATGATCGTGCCTTCACCGTCCGATTCCACACTTCCGCCTTCTAATGTAAAGTCGACTCTATCCATCGGGATGTCTCCAAGCAATCCAGACGCGTGGAGGTGCTGAGCCAATCGGGCATCAGCCTCGTGCGGATATTTTCCGCCCCATCCGTTGAAGCGAAAGTCGATAAGCCTTACGCCTTGTTCGGTTGCTAGCGTGAGCGGCGCCGTATCCCGCACCCACACGTCGTCGTAAGACATCTGAGCGAACCGAACCCGGTCGAGATTCGCGGCGCATGCCGCCAACCGTTGATGGATATGCCTTTGATGGGCATCATCCCGGCAAATAATAATCACAGTTTCACGGCTAGCGATTTCGAGTGCGATCAGGTCGTATGTTTTTTCGACCGCATTTAGCCACGGCTCGAAATCGCCTTGAGAATAAGGCCAAGCGATCAAAACCGCTGATTGCTCCGCCCATTCGGGCACCAAAACGGATAAAAGTGATGATGTCACGGTCAGAATATCGGTTCCGGAAAAACCGATTATTGTACCGTAAAACATCCGTAGTAGCGGGGGCGCTCGGTTTGGTATACGGTAGCGGGGTATTAGGCACGGCCCAATACGTTATGCGGACAGCAACTCCGCTGGACAGCCGATAAAAATAATGGCGGCGAAAGGGTATTAATTCCGCACAAGAGCTTTTTTTCATAGAGAACACTATGGCATCGACTCTCCATCCCGAATCGAAAACTATCCGCCTTTCCGTCTCCGGCATGCGCTGCGCCGGGTGTGTCGAGGCCGTCGAGACCGCGCTGCGCTCGCTGCCCAATGTGTTTTCCGCCGATGTCAATTTTGCCGATCATTCCGCTCTGGTGCGAGGGAACGTGGACCCGGACGTCTTGCGCAAGGCCGTGCAGGATGCGGGTTACGATGCGGCGGTAATGGAGGGATTGGAAGATCCGGCCGAACAGGAGGCGCTGGAAACCGCCCGTTACCATACGCTGCTCAACAAGGCCGCCGTCGCCGGCGCGGTCGGCGCGCCTTTGATGCTGGTAGAGCACTTCGGATGGTTTCCTATGCTGGGGGAGCCGACCGCCCGCGGCGTGTGGCTGATCGTTTCCATGGTCACGTTGTGGGTTCTGTATTTCTCAGGCGGCCATTTCTTCAGGGGGGCGATCAAGAGTTTGCAGCATCGCCAGGCCAATATGGATACCCTGATCGCGCTCGGCACCGGCGCCGCCTGGTTCTACTCGACCATGGCCATTTTCTTTTCCGACAGCCTGCCGATGCTGGCGCGGCACGCCTACTTCGAAGCGGCGACCATCATTCTGGCGTTCATCAACCTGGGAAGCGCCCTGGAAATGCGCGCCCGCGGCAAAACGTCGTCCGCAATCCGTCAGTTGATCGGTCTTCAGCCGCGAACGGCACGCGTGTTGAGGGATGGTCAGGAGATCGATATTCCCATCGCGGAGGTTGGCCTGGATGAAACCTTGCGGGTGAGGCCGGGCGAAAAAATCCCGGTGGACGGCGTCGTCATCGAGGGTCATTCCAGCCTGGACGAATCCATGCTCACCGGCGAACCCATGCCGGTCGAGAAAACCGTGGGAGACGAAGTCGTCGCCGGCACGCTCAATCAGTCTGGAACGCTGCTGTTCAAGGCAACCCGGATCGGGCGCGACACCGTATTGGCGCAAATCATCGCCAGCGTTCGAAAGGCGCAGGCGAGCAAGCCGGAAATCGCCCGCCTCGTGGACCGTGTTGCTTCCGTGTTCGTTCCGGCAGTCGTGGCGGTTTCGCTGCTGACCTTCCTGGTTTGGTGGACGGCCGGGCCGGCCCCGGCGCTCGGCTACGCCTTCGTCACGGCCATGACGGTGCTGGTAATCGCCTGTCCCTGCGCCTTGGGGCTGGCTACGCCGATATCCATCATGGTGGCGGTCGGAAAGGCGGCGCAGAAGGGCATCCTCATCCGCAACGGCGACGCGCTTCAATCGGCGGGGAAACTGACCTGCATCGTGCTGGACAAAACCGGAACGGTGACCGAGGGCAAACCGCGTCTGGTTCGAATCGAGACCTCCCAGGATTGGACCGAGGAACAGGTGCTCCAATGGGCGGCGAGTCTCGAAACCGGGTCCGAGCATCCCCTGGCCGCGGCGATTCTGGCGGCGGCCGCCGAGAAGAACGGCACTCTCCTGCCGGTTACGGGATTCGCGGCGGTTGCGGGTCATGGCGTTTCGGGTCTCATCGAAAACCGTGCCGTACTGTTGGGTAATTTGACCTTGATGGCCGAACAGGGAATCGATTGCGGACGTTTCGCCGAACGCTTGACCGAGTTGGCTAGCGAGGGGCAAACCCCCGTCCTGTTGGCGGTCGACAGAACCGTGGTCGGGCTGCTTTCGGTGGCCGATCCGATCAAGGCGGATTCCAAGCAAGCCGTTGCGCGATTGAGATCCATGGGCGTACGGGTGCTCATGGTAACCGGCGACAACGAGGTCACGGCCAAGGCGATTGCCGCCGAGGCCGGCATCGACGAGGTACGCGCGCAGGTGCTTCCCCAGGATAAGGCTGCTGTCGTGAAAGCCTTGCAGGAGGCCGGGGAGATCGTAGGCATGGTAGGCGATGGCATCAACGATGCACCGGCCTTGGCCCAGTCCAACGTGGGGCTGGCGATCGGCACCGGCACCGATGTCGCCATAGAAAGCGGCGACGTGGTGATCATGGGCGGTTCGCTCCTGAAAGTAGCCGAGGCCATGGAGCTGTCGCGGGCCACGGTGCGCAACATCAAGCAGAATCTGTTCGGAGCCTTTATCTACAACACGCTTGCTATTCCGATCGCCGCCGGTTTTCTCTATCCGGTTTTCGGAATCCTGCTCAATCCCATGATCGCCGGCGCAGCCATGGCGATGTCCTCGGTGACGGTGGTGAGCAATGCCAACCGCTTGCGGTATTTTTGACGGACCGGGCCCGCTCGCTTCTATAGCAATGGTGGTAGAATTCTCCGGTTTTTCGGCACGGTTTTAGCTGAAGCGGAGGTAAGTTAATCAATGGCAGGTCATAGCAAGTGGGCCAACATCCAACATCGCAAGGGCGCTCAAGACGCCAAGCGCGGCAAGCTGTTCACCAAGCTGATTCGGGAGATCACCGTGTCGGCCCGGAACGGAGGCGGCGATCCCGCGAATAACCCGCGCCTTAGGGCGGCGATGGACAAGGCCCTCACCGCCAATATGTCCAAGGACACCATCGAACGGGCCATCAAGAAAGGTACCGGTGCTGGCGAAGGCGACAATTACGAGGAAGTGCGCTACGAGGGCTACGGCCCCGGCGGCATTGCGGTAATGGTGGATTGCCTGACCGACAACCGCAATCGCACGGTTTCGGAAGTGCGCCATGCCTTCACCAAGGCGGGCGGCAACTTGGGCACCGACGGCTCCGTGGCCTATTTGTTTTCGAAGACCGGCATCATCAGTTATCCGGCGAGCGTCGAAGAGGACCGGGTGATGGAGGCCGCGCTCGAAGCCGGCGCGGACGATGTGATCAGCAACGGCGACGGTTCGATCGATGTGCTGGTCGCTCCGGATCAGTTCGAGACGATGCGCGATACGCTCGCGCAAGCCGGGCTCGCGCCAGAGAGCGCCGAGGTGACTATGCGAGCCAGCACGAGCGTGGCCTTGGACAAGGACGACGCGGAGAAGATGATCCGCCTTCTGGAGCGTCTGGAAGATTTGGACGACGTACAAAATGTTTATTCCAATGCCGATATCAGCGAGGACATCCTCGCCCAGATCGGATAAAGAGGCGATGTGACGGTCGTTTTGGGACTGGACCCGGGGTCACGCCGTACCGGCTACGGCGTCGTTCGCGATAGCGATAAAGGACCCGTCTTGATTGCCTGTGGGTGTATTCGCACGGAAACGGATCATTTTCCCGAACGCCTCAAGCAAATCTATGACGGGGTCTATAAAATCGCGCTCGAATTCCGGCCCGACGAACTGGCCATCGAGCAAGTATTCATGCACAAGAATGCCGATTCGGCTCTGAAGCTCGGGCAGGCCAGGGGAGCCGCCATCTGCGGGGGCCTTGCGGCGGGATTGCCGGTTCATGAATATGCCGCGCGGCAGGTGAAGCAGGCCCTGGTCGGAAAAGGCAGTGCGGACAAGCTGCAAGTCCAGCACATGGTGCGTTTCCTGCTCAAATTTTCTTCGCCGCTGCAATTGGACGCCAGCGACGCCCTGGGCGTGGCCTTGTGCCATATCCACCACCGGCAGACCTTGCGGCGTCTGCGGCTGGCCGGAGTTGTGATGCGATGATCGGATTTTTGCGCGGTTTGGTGGTCGCCAAAAAGCCGCCTTCTCTTTTGTTGGACGTGCGCGGCGTCGGGTACGAGATCGACGCGCCGATGTCGACCTTCTACAAGCTGCCGGAGATCGGCGAAGAGGTGACGCTGTACACCCATCTGGCGATCCGCGAGGACGCCCACAGCCTGTTCGGATTCGTATCCGAGGCGGAGCGCGCCCTGTTCCGCAGCCTGATCCGTGTCAGCGGCGTCGGTGCGAAGCTCGCCCTGGCGATTCTGTCGGGTTTGAGCGCCGAAGAGTTCCACCGTTGCGTGGAAGCGCAGGACGCCGCCCGTCTGGTGCGCTTGCCGGGGGTCGGCAAGAAAACCGCGGAACGCTTGATCATCGAAATGCGGGACCGTCTGCCCGAGCTGCCCACGGTTCATCTGCCCGGCGCGGGAACCCTGCCGGCACCGGCGGCGAGTCCGGTGGACGATGCGGTCAGCGCATTGATCGCTTTAGGATTCAAGCCGCAGGATGCCAGCAACCTGGTGCGGAAGGTTCCGGTCGACGGCAAGAGCAGCGAGGAGATCATTCGTTCAGCCTTGCAGTCCGCGGCGAAGTAAAAACCGGCTGAACTTTGATACGATAGAATCCGAGCAGCCATGGCGAATCCAGCGATTAAACCCGCGACCTACGAAGACATTCTCGCCCTTCCGCCCAATTTGGTGGGAGAAATCGTTTACGGGCGCCTGATCACCCATCCCCGTCCGGCGCCGCGTCATGCGCGGGCGTCATCGAATCTCGGGGTTCGGATCGGCGGTCCTTTCGATTTGGGTGATGGCGGCCCCGGAGGCTGGTGGATTTTGGACGAGCCGGAGCTTCATCTCGGTGGGCACGTCCTGGTGCCGGACCTGGCCGGATGGCGACGGGAGCGAATGCCCCGCTTGCCCGATGCCGCCTGGTTCGAATGCGTACCGGACTGGGTTTGCGAAGTGCTGTCGCCGTCTACGGCCCGCGACGACCGCGCCGAAAAGCTGCCGCTCTACGGCTCCCTGGGCGTAGCTCATGCCTGGCTGGTCGACCCTGACACGCGGGTTCTCGAGGCTTACGAAAACCAGCAGGGGCGCTGGTTGCTGGTACAGACCCATGCCGGCGACAGCCGGGTTTCCGTTCCGCCTTTCGAAGCCGTCGAATGGGCGTTGGGGGAACTGTGGGCGGAGTAATTGCCGCTCAAAATAGACCGTATTTATAACTATGCCTACCCACCGTCTCATCAATCCCGCCGGCTCCCCGGACGAAGACGCAGTCGACCGCGCCATACGTCCGCGCCGTCTGGACGACTACATCGGCCAGGCGGCCATGCGCGAGCAGATGGCGATCTTCATTCAAGCGGCCCTGGCGCGACGCGAAGCTTTGGATCATGTTCTGATTTTCGGTCCGCCGGGACTCGGCAAAACAACCCTGGCCAACATCATCGCCAACGAGATGGGCGTCAGCCTACGCCAGACCTCGGGGCCGGTTCTGGAAAAGGCGGGGGATTTGGCGGCTTTGCTGACCAATCTGGAGCCGCGCGACGTTCTTTTCATCGACGAGATCCATCGCTTGAGCCCGATGGTGGAGGAGGTTCTCTACCCGGCGATGGAGGATTACCAGATCGACATCATGATCGGCGAAGGTCCGGCTGCGCGTTCGATCAAGCTGGATATCCCGCCGTTTACCCTGGTGGGTGCGACTACCCGGGCCGGACTTTTGACTTCGCCCTTGCGTGACCGATTCGGGATCGTCCACCGCCTGGAGTTCTACACGCCGGAGGAATTGACCCGGATCGTCACCCGCTCGGCGAAAATCCTCGGCGTTGAAATGAGCCCCGAAGGTGCCCGCGAAATCGCGCGCCGGTCGCGCGGAACGCCGCGCATCGCCAACCGGCTGTTGCGGCGAGTTCGCGATTTCGCCGAAGTCATGGCGGACGGAAGAGTCACCGTCGAGGTGGCCGGCAAGGCGCTGGAAATGCTGAACGTCGACCATAACGGGTTCGACCAGCTCGATCGCAAGCTGCTCCGCACCATGATCGAGAAATTCGAGGGCGGTCCGGTAGGGCTAGACAACATAGCCGCCGCGATCAGCGAAGAGCGCGGCACCATAGAGGACGTTCTGGAGCCTTACTTGATTCAGCAAGGCTTCATCATGCGCACGCCGAGGGGGAGGGTTGCGACGCGCACGGCTTACCTTCATTTCGGTCTGGAGCCGCCGAAGGCGCTCAATGTGAACGAGGAGCTCTTTTAGTTGGGGGATATTTCCGAACAAAGCGGGTTTCGCTGGCCCGTCCGCGTATATTACGAAGACACCGATGCCGGCGGCGTGGTTTATCACGCCAGCTATCTCAGATTTTTCGAGCGGGCAAGGACCGAGTTTTTGCGTTCGTTGGGTTTCGAGCAGGATGACCTTCGGACCCGACATGGGATCTTGTTCGCCGTTCGCTCGATGCAGATCGACTACGTGAAAGCGGCACGGTTCAACGAGATGCTCTGGGTGTCTGCCGAAGTGGAGCAGTTGAAGTCGGCGAGCTTGACGTTCAAACAACTGGCGGTACGGCAAGATAACGAACTCGTGTGCGAGGCGCGGGTGCGCGTCGTCTGTCTCGTCGCCGAAACCTTCCGGCCCACGGCCATTCCTGATTTTTTATTGCAACGGTTAAAAAATGACCTCTGAACTCTCCATATTCAAGTTAATCACCGAAGCGAGCCCGGTGGTCCAGATCGTTATGCTCATTCTGGTTTTGGCATCGGTTATTTCATGGACCTTCATTTTTTCGAAATACAAGGAGATCAGGCGCGCCGAGGAGACTTCGGAGGAGTTCGAAGAACGCTTCTGGTCGGGGATAGATCTTGCCGATCTCTACCGCCAATTGACCCGAGAGGATCTGGGGACGGAAGGGCTCGAAAATATCTTCATGGCCGGATTCAAGGAATTCGCGCGGCTGCGGCAACAGCCGAACATCGGTCCCGATGCGGTGATGGAGGGAACGCAGAGGGTGATGCGCGTGGCCCTGAACCGCGAATTGGAGAGCCTGGACGAGCGCTTGCCGTTTCTCGCCACGGTCGGTTCCACGAGTCCCTACGTCGGACTGTTCGGCACCGTGTGGGGCATCATGAACTCGTTCCGGTCGCTCGGCAGCGTCAAGCAGGCGACCCTGGCCATGGTGGCGCCCGGCATTTCCGAAGCGCTGGTGGCGACTGCCATGGGCTTGTTCGCCGCGATTCCGGCGGTCATGGCCTATAACCGCTATTCGACCGATATCGGGCGGCTGGCCAATCGGTACGAAGCGTTCACCGAAGAATTCCTGAGCTTATTGCATCGTCAGGCGCACGCAAAATGAACGTATCATCCGGGGGAAGCGGGCGCGGCCGTCGCCGCAGGCCCATGGCCGAAATCAATGTCGTTCCTTATATCGACGTCTCTTTGGTGCTCTTGATCATTTTTATGGTGACGGCGCCGCTGCTTCAAACCGGGGTGGACGTGGATCTTCCCCAAGCCGAGGCCAGAACCGTCGATCCGCAGCAGGATCTGCCCATCATCGTATCGATCAATGCCGAAGGCCGCTTGTTCGTGGATGCCGGCAATCAGGAGGACGTCGAGGTCGATTCCGACGCGCTTACCGCCAGAGTCATGGATGCTCTCCAGAAAAAACCGGGGCTCTCGGTCTTGATTCGGGGCGACAAGACCGTGGATTACGGCAAAGTCGTGATGGTCATGGCCTCGCTCAAAAACGCGGGCGTACCGAGCGTCGGATTGATGACGGGCCCGGCCGAGGACGAATGAGTCGTTCCCATTCCAAACGCTACCGTGGTCCGTTCGGGCTATCGGTGGCGCTACACGCTGTTCTGATCCTTCTTTTTGCGGTTCAGTTCGATTCCGTCACGCCGGTCGCGCAGCCGCCCCAGCCGGAAATCATTCAGGCGACAGCGGTCGACGAATTCCAGATCGAGCGGGGACGGCAAGCCAGGCGGCGCGAGGAGCAGGCCCGTCAGGAAAAGCTGGAAGAGGAGCGGCGCGTCCAAGAAGAGGCCGAACGCCGGGAGCAGGCCGAAGCCCAAGAATTGAAGCGCAAACAGGACGAAGATGCCAAGCGGCAAGCCGAACTGGAAGCTCAGCGCAAAGCCGAGGCGGAGGAAAGAAAACGCCTGGAGGAGGCCAAGCGCCTCGCCGACCAGAAGCGTAAGGCCGACGAATCCAGGCAAGCTGAGCTGGAAGCCAAGCGCAAGGCGGAAGAACAGGCGTTGCGCAAAGCGGAGGCGGAAGCGAAGAAACGCCAGGAGGAAGATCGCCGTCAGGCCGAGCTCGAAGCCAGACGCCGGGCTGAAGAGGAGGCGAGGCGAAAGGCCGAAGTCGAAGCTAAACAAAAAGCCGAGGCTGAGGCCAAGCGTCAAGCGGAGGCCGAGGCAAAACAGAAGGCGGAGTTGGAAGCCAAGCAGAAGGCGGAAGCCGAGGCGAAACGGAAAGCGGAGCTCGAAGCCAAACAGAAAGCCGAAGCGGAAGCGAAACGGAAGACCGAGTTGGAAGCCAAACGGAAAGTCGAAGCCGACGCGAAGCGAAAAGCCGAGCTGGAAGCCAGACAAAAGGCGGAAGCCGAGGCAAAACGGAAAGCCGAGTTGGATGCCAAGCAAAAGGCTGAAGCGCAACGCAAAGCTGAACTGGAAGCCAAACTCAAGGCCGAAGCGGAAGCGAAGCGGAAGGCCGAATTGGAGGCCAAACAAAAGGCGGAAGCCGAGGCGAAACGGAAAGCTGCCGAATTGGAAGCTAGACAGAAAGCGGAGGCCGAAGCAAAACGGAAAGCGGAGCTCGAAGCCAAACAGAAAGCCGAAGCGGAAGCGAAGCGAAAAGCCGAGCTGGAGGCAAAGCGGAAAGCCGAAGAAGAAGCGCGCCGGAAGGCCGAAGCCGAGGCGAAACGGAAGGCCGAGGAAGAGGCCCGCCGGCTACAGGCGGAGCGCGAATTGGCATTGCGCGAGCAGCTCGAGGAAGAACACCGAGCCGCGATGGAACAGCAAGCCAAGAAAGCGGCGAGCGACTGGGCGAATACGTACATCAAGCCGAAAGTTACGCGCTCATGGCTTCGTCCGCCGTCCGCCAAGAGCGGGCTGTCCTGTATAATTCAAGTCCGCTTGCTGCCGGGCGGTGAGGTGGCTGATGTCCAAGTGGTCAGCAGTAGCGGCGACTCCACGTTCGACCGATCCGCCGAGGCTGCTGTGCGCAAAGCATCGCCTTTGCCATGGCCTTCTGACCCGAAGGTGGCGGAACAACTTCGAGCATTTAAGTTCACATTTAAGCCCGAATAATTCTTGTCCAGGTGTTTGATGAATAGACGATTTCGCAGCGTTTTCTTTTTGAGCGTCTTTCTCACGCTCTTCAGTGGTTGGGCGCGCTCCGAGCTAAACGTGGAAATTACTCAGGGCGTCGAAGGCGCCATGCCGATCGCCGTGGTGCCTTTCGGTCAGCAGATTTTGCCGGGCGACAACATCGGCAGCATCATCGCGGCTGATCTCGCACGTAGCGGACGTTTCAAACCTTTGCCGGAAAGCGAAATGCTGGAAACGCCGACGTCGCCGGAGCAGGTTCGATTCCGTACCTGGCAAGTGTTGGGGCAGGATCATCTGGTCATAGGGCGGGTACAGCCCGGTGCCGGCAGCCAGTACGAGGCCGAGTTTTTCCTGTACGACTCGATAAAAGGTACGCTGCTGACCAGCGCCAGAATCCCGTTCAATGCGCCGGAGACGCGCCGCACCGCGCACCGTATCGCCGACGTCATTTATCAGCAGTTGACCGGCGAGCCCGGCGCGTTCGCTACTCGCGTGGCGTACGTAACCGTGACCGGCAGCGGCCCTCGCGATCGGCAGTACCGTCTCCAAATCGCCGATACCGACGGGTATAACCCGCAAACCATCATCAGCTCGGTCGAACCGATCATGTCCCCGGCCTGGTCGCCGGACGGCAAGCGGATCGCTTACGTGTCGTTCGAGAACAAGACCTCGGCCATCTTCATCCAGACCCTTGCGACGGGCGAACGTCAGAAGGTGTCCGACGCGCCCGGCATCAACGGGGCGCCGGCCTGGTCTCCGGATGGCTCTCAATTGGCCATGACCCTCTCCAAGGATGGCAACCCTGACGTTTACGTGATGAATTTGGCGTCCCGCTCTTTGCGCCGAATTACGGATCATATCGGCATCGATACCGAGCCGAACTGGTCGCGGGATGGCGGGAGCATCGTATTCACTTCGGATCGAGGCGGGAAGCCGCAGCTCTATCTCGTGTCTTCCTCCGGCGGGCCGGCGCAGCGCTTGACCTACGAGGGAGAATACAATGCGCGCGGAGTGTTCTCGCCCGACGGACGCAGCATTGCGATGGTCCACGGCAATGGCGGCGACTACCGGATCGCCGTGATGGATTTGCAGACCCGTACATTGCGCGTGCTAACCAAGGGGCGTCTGGACGAATCGCCGGGTTTTGCGCCTAACGGGAGCATGATTCTTTACGCTTCGAAGAGCGGCGGAGTAGGGCAGTTGGCAGCCGTTTCGATAGACGGCAGGGTTCAGCAGAGCCTTCGTATCGACAGCGGACAAGTGCGCGAGCCGGCGTGGTCCCCGTAAGGCGGCGTTGGCGGGTTTCGTGAGAAGGGCGGAAGCTTAGAAAAAACAGTAGGTCGATTTTTATCTTGCTAGTGGGGAAAACAGATGAAACTTGTCAAGACTGCATTGGTCGTCGCTATGATGTCTCTTGTCCTGAGCGGTTGTAGCTCGAAAGGCGGTGTGCAAGAGGAGGCCGGCGCCGAAGTGGGCATGGAGGGTGGGCCCGGCGGCCCGCAGATCAGCAAGTACGGCGAAGGCACGGATGGCGGCGCGTACGGCGGTCCGGGCGGCGCCGGTTACGGTCCGGGTGCGGGGGGTACCGGCGATCCGATGCTGGATGATCCGTCCAGTCCGTTGTCCAAGCGAGTCATCTACTTTATGTACGATAGCTACGAAGTGCTGCCGGAGTATCAGCAGGTCGTCAGTGCTCATGCGAATTATTTGGCTTCCCATCCGGAGCGCAACATCATTCTGGAAGGACATGCGGACGAGCGGGGCTCTCCCGAGTACAACATCGCGTTGGGCGAGCAGCGGGCCAAGGCCGTAGCCAAGATGATGCAGTTCCAGGGCGCTAATGATGGCCAGGTCCAAGTGGTCAGCTTCGGCGAGGAAAAACCTGCCGTATCGGGTCACGACGAATCGGTTTGGCAGCAGAATCGTCGGGTGGAAATTTCCTATTCGGGACGTTAACCGTATGCATCTAAAAAAGCCGGTTTTCACATTGCTGTTTTTGGGATCGCTGCATGCGACGATTTCGAGTGCCCAGCAGTACGACCAGATATACGATCGAAGGTACGATCAAAATCAAACCGGCTACGGGGTGGCTACCCTCGAGGAGCGCGTCTCTCAGTTGGAGAAGCGTCTCTCGGGAAACACCTTGATCGAAATGTTCAATCGGATGGAGCAGTTGCAGGCTGAAGTCCTCAAGCTCCGCGGGGAAAACGAGGAGCTTGCCCATCAGCTCGAAGAGCTGAAAAACCAGCAACAGGCTATGTATACGGACTTGGACCAGCGTATGCAGCAGTTGTCCGCCGGCGGTTCCGCTGCGCCGCAGGCGCCCCTCGATCAGTCCGCTTCGCCCGATGGCGCAGCCCCGACGGAAGCGACCGCGTCTCAGGCACCGGCGCCACAAGCGCCCGTTTCGCCTGGCGATCCGGGAAATCGCCAGGCGGCCTATCAAAAGGCTTTCAATACATTGAAAGAAGGAAAATATCCGGAAGCGGTCAAGGAATTCAAAAACTTCATCGCGGCCTATCCGACCGGCGAATACGCGGACAATGCGCACTACTGGCTTGCGGAAGCGTATTATGTCAGCCGTGATTTCAATACTTCGCGCGACATTTTCCGGAAACTGATCAAGGACTTTCCACAGAGCAGCAAAGTGCCGGACGCTCTGTTGAAAATCGGTTTCATCGAGTACGAAACCGGCCAGAAGGCGAACGCGAAGGAACTGCTGACCGAGGTCGTCAAGCGTTATCCCGATTCCAGCGCCGCAAAGATGGCGGAGAAACGGCTGGATAAGCTACGGCAAGAAGCAAAGCGCTGATTTTTGGCAGCGCCTGATTAGTGAATCAACTTCGAGTAACCGAAATCTTCTACTCCCTGCAAGGGGAGTCCCGCACCGTTGGATTGCCGACGGTCTTCGTCCGTTTGACGGGATGTCCGTTGCGTTGCGTGTATTGCGACACGGCTTACGCCTTTACCGGCGGCCAAAAGATGTCCATCAACGAAATCGTGGCTGAAGTTGGGACCTACCATCCGGGTTATGTGACCGTCACAGGGGGCGAGCCGTTGGCGCAGCGCGGGTGTCTCGTCTTGCTGGATGCGCTGGTCGAGAAAGGCTATGAGGTTTCGCTGGAAACCAGCGGGGCTCTGGACGTGTCGGACGTCAACCCGAAAGTCGTCAAGGTTCTGGACCTCAAGACGCCTTCGTCCTGCGAAGAGTCGAGGAATCTCTATCGCAACCTGGACTATCTCGATCGGAAGGATCAGCTCAAGTTCGTCATCATGAACGAGGCCGATTATCAATGGGCAAAGGCCAAGATGGAGGAATACGGCTTGTCGGATCGTTGCGAAGTGCTCTTCTCGCCGGCCATGGGCGCGCAAGATCCTGCGGAGCTTGCCGACAAGATTTTGCGCGACCGTTTGCCGGTTCGTTTCCAAGTACAGCTACACAAGATCCTCTGGGGCGACACACCCGGACGGTGATGACGACGATGAAAAAAGCGGTTGTTTTACTCTCCGGCGGACTCGATTCGGCGACGACTCTGGCTATCGCGAAGTCGCAAGGATACGAGTGTTACGCCCTCAGTTTCGATTACGGACAGCGCCATGGCGCGGAGCTCCATGCCGCCCGGCGCGTGGCGCAGAGCTGCGGCGCGATCGAGCACAAGATCATCCGAATAGGTCTCGGCGAGTTCGGCGGCTCGGCGCTCACCGACACCCGCATCGCCGTGCCGGAGACTCCGCAGGAAGGCATTCCGGTCACTTACGTACCTGCGCGGAATACCGTCTTTCTCGCATTCGCCCTCGGCTGGGCGGAAGTCTTGGGCAGCGCGGACATTTTCATAGGCGTGAATGCCGTCGACTATTCCGGCTACCCCGATTGCCGGCCGCAGTATATCGAGGCTTTCGAGCGTCTGGCGAACTTGGCGACCAAGGCCGGTGTCGAGGGGAAGCATTTCAAGGTACATGCGCCGTTGATCAAGCTCAAAAAGGCCGAAATCATCCGCATCGGGACAGATTTGGGCATCGATTATGCTTTAACGGTGTCATGTTATTCGGCCGACGATGAAGGGCGAGCCTGCGGTTCGTGCGACTCGTGCCGATTCCGAAAAATCGGTTTTGCCGAAGCCGGTATTTCAGATCCGACGCGCTATAAATCCTAAAGATCGAATGGTTCGGCTTCCGCTATTTGCCCGGCATTTTGCCGCTGAGCGAATAGGCGAAAGCGATCACTTCGGCCACCGCAAGATAGAGTTCCCGCGGAATTTCATTGCCCAGCGGGACCTTGGCCAACACGTTCGCCAAACCCTCGTCCGCGTGCAGCGGAATATTGTGTTGCCGCGCCCGCTCTATGATCTGCTCCGCGACCGCACCTTTGCCCTTTGCGGTCACGCGCGGGGTGCTCTCTCCGTCGTAATGCAGGGCGACGGCAATATCGGGAGGATTGACCAGCCGGGTCATGCGCGGAGATCCAGGATCGGCGGGGAGGGATTTTCGGAGCGCGGCGAATCGGGCGGTCGATCCAGCGCCGTCAGTTGACCTACGGCTAGCCCTGCGCCATGCAGTCGCGCTCTAAGACGTTCGCACTGCTCGCGGATGAGGTCGGATGTCGTTGCCGTGTCGCTCCACAAATAGGTGTCGATCCGGTCGCCCTTCAAGACGACGCGCGCACAGAACGTCCCGAGCCCCGGCGGGTGCAATTCCAGCGTAAGCGACCAAGAGTCGGGACTCTCCGCGCTGCCGGGCTTCGCATCCTTGGTTATCAGCAGTTTTGCCGCGTCCTTATGCTGTCCATCGGTAAAAGGGATTTCCAATTGCCAAACAGATGGCGCGGCATCGTTCCTGGGCAGTGACGCAAGCTGATCCATGACCACCCTGGCGATTGCGGCTTCGACTTTTTGCGCGATACGTTCGGCTCCGCGTTCATTCCCCTGCACGAGTTCGTTCTGTTCGTCCGGTGACGGAAGAGTCTTGCGGCGTGCGGTGGATAATTCGTGCTCCGGGGTGCGCGGCGTCGCGAGCTGCGAGTCTCCAGGCAGTTTCGGTGAATCCTTTTCGCCGCGCTCCGCAGTTCGCGCGATTCGCTCATCCGCGAGCGCGATATCTTCGGATGTGCCGGCGTCTTCGAAACGAAACTCGGTTAGTTCCGCTTGCTCTTCGGCATCGGCGCTGAACGGTCGGGTTTGAATCTCTCCTCCGTCCGCCGTAGTGCGGGGCGTATCGGGGATAGCGTCCGCACTGGTCCGAAGCACCTTCAGCCTATCGAGAACTCGGAGCAGTTGCGCTTTGAAATCCGAATCGGCGAATTCGGCCGACGAATCGGCATTGTCGGCGAGCTTCGCTTCAAGAAATATCCCCGAGTTCAATAAACCTTTTTCCAAGCCCTCGGGTGTCGCCAACTCGGATTTTTTCGGGATCGAGGCCAACAGATTTTCTAAAGCTTGTGTGATCGGGACGGGCAACGGGGACGTTTGTCTGGCCTGCGCGACTAGGCGGTGGAGTTCCTGGATCACATCGGCGAGCGGTTCCTGTTTCGGCAAGAACAGGCGTAAAGCCTGCTGAACCGTCGATTCCGGCACATCGGCGCCGGAATCGCGCGGCACGATGCGAAGCTCGGGCGTGGTGCCGAGCTTGACCACCTCGAGTTCGAGTATCTGCCCCGGCTGGAGGTTCGCGCTGCTGTTTGCCGTAAGAGTGCGGCCGCCGGCGTCGAGTCGGAGAAGGAAGCTGTTGTCCTTGAGTTGTGTCTCAACGACCGCTCGAAGAATGTCCCCGAGCTTTAGCGGCTGCGCCCCGGCTTGAAGCAGGGGAGTCGTCGGGACGAGGACAGACAGCCGGATTTCCATTTGTGTCAACGTGTAAGCATTTGCTGAATCTGCAAAATTTCTTCCTTGGCAAGACCGAGCACGTCTTTGCTCAAATCCGTCGCCGCTTGTCCCTCCATGAGTTTGCGATAAGCCGGAATTTCATCCATGCGGGGGTATTTGTGGATCTGCAGCGTGCCGACGAAGCTGTGGAGCTGGGACAGAATGACCAGATCCGTATAATCCGGAGCGCCGGGGTGATCGCGAAACCAATTTTCGGCGTGGACCGTCACATCTTCGAAATCCGGAGGAAAATTCCACTTCCGTAAGATCATCGCGCCTACGGGGGCGCGCAAGGTTTGTATCGCCTGGTCGAGATGGCGGGGATCGGCGATCAATTCCGGATGCCGATCGGCGAAGGTGAGCACGGGAACGGTGCCGATATCGTGAACCAGCGCAGCCAGCATCGCCCGATCGGGATCGAACCCCCTGGTCTTATGGGCGAGCACGGCACAGATGGCGGCGACGTAGCTGCTGTGCGCCCACAGTTCATGCATCCGTTTCCGGATCTGGGACGACTTGGCGATAAACACCGCTTTCAAGGAAAACGTGGTGATCAAGTGCTGCGCCGCTTTGAGCCCGAGTCGCGTCAGAGCCTCGGGGCAGCTCTCTATTTTCTTGCGGCCGTGATAAAGCGGACTGTTGGCGATATGAATCAGCCGTGCGGTAATGGCCGGATCGATTTGAACGACCCGCGCGATCTTCGAATTATTCGCCCGGTCGTCGTTGATGGCCTTGCGTATCTTGAGGGAAATGTCGGGGAGCGTGGGCAGCACCAGTTTCTTCGCCCGCATTTCCTGGTAGCAAAGTTGCAATAAAGGGTTTTGAAGAGTATCTGCCGTCTCGAGAGTCATTACGAATGGAATGCGTTCGTTGGATCGCCGATGACACTGAATCCGGGAAAAACAATAAGGATAGCCTGGTTCCGGTCCCTCGGTAACATCCCTCGATCTTCGCGATAAAGGAATACACCGGATTTTGGTATTATTAGCGTTCCTCCACCCTCTAGTCACTGAGGGCCGACGGCAAAAGTCGGCAACTCTAGTCTTTTTTCAGGATTATTCGAATGACCATACGCACCCGATTTGCTCCCAGCCCTACGGGTTACTTGCACGTTGGCGGCGCGCGCACGGCGCTTTTCTCCTGGCTTTACGCACGCAAGCACGGCGGCACCTTTATCCTGCGCATCGAGGATACGGACTTGGAGCGTTCCACGGTCGACGCGGTCAATGCGATTCTGGAGGGTATGACCTGGCTCGGGCTGGAATACGACGAAGGACCGTTTTATCAAACCCATCGGTTCGAGCGTTATAAAGCCATTGCCCAGCAATTGCTGAACGAAGGCAAGGCCTATCATTGCTACTGCACTAGGGAAGAGTTGGATAACCTCCGTGCCGAACAACTGGCACGCAAGGAAAAGCCCCGCTACGACGGCCGTTGCCGCCATCGTACCGAGCCCCGCGAAGGCGTTCAGCCGGTGATGCGGTTTCGCAATCCGGACGACGGCGAAGTCGTCATCGAAGATCTCGTGCGTGGCCAGGTCATTGTGAAGAACAGTGAATTGGACGATCTCATCATTCTTCGCTCGGACGGTACCCCCACCTACAACTTCACGGTGGTGGTCGACGACCTCGACATGCAGATCACCCATGTCATCCGCGGCGACGACCATCTCAACAACACGCCGCGCCAGATCAACATTCTGAAGGCTTTGGGCGCGCCGCTGCCGAAATACGCTCACGCGCCGATGATCTTAGGGCCAGATGGAGCCAAGCTATCGAAACGCCATGGAGCGGTCAGCGTCATGCAATACCGCGACGACGGCTATTTGCCCGAGGCGCTCATCAATTATCTGGTGCGCCTCGGCTGGTCCCATGGCGATCAGGAGATCTTTTCGGTGGACGAAATGATCGAGCTGTTCGATGTTAACGACATCAATCATTCGGCCTCGGCGTTCAATCCGGAAAAACTGTTGTGGCTGAATCATCACTACATCATGCACAGCGATCCCTTGCATGTCGCGCATCATCTGCGCTGGCATCTGGGGCAACTGGACATCGATCCCACTCGGGGGCCCGATCCCGTCAGGGTGGTCGAAGCGCAGCGCGAGCGGTGCAAGACCCTGGTCGATATGGCGAACGCGAGCGTCTTCTTTTACAAAGAGTTCGAAGCGTACGACGAGAAGGCCGCCAGCAAGAACCTGACCGCCGATAATCTCGGGGCGCTGCAAGCGCTGGAAACAAAACTCTGGGCGCTGGGTAACTGGAGCCGAGAGGCGATTCACCAGGTGGTCGTGGAGACGGCGGAAACGCTTGGAGTGAAGATGGGCAGCGTCGCTCAGCCGCTTCGGGTCGCCGTATCGGGAACGACGGTATCGCCTCCCATCGACCTCACCCTGGAGTTGTTGGGAAAAGATACGACGCTCTCCAGGGTCGGCCGAGCCATCGCCTATATCAATAAAAAAGCCTAGACAAACGCGAAGTCTTTCTTTAATATTCGCGTTCTCGATCGCGTGGGGCCATAGCTCAGCTGGGAGAGCGCAACAATGGCATTGTTGAGGTCGCGAGTTCGATCCTCGCTGGCTCCACCACTCGCGGATTGACCAATCAAGTTCCTTGTCCCCATCGTCTAGAGGCCTAGGACACCGCCCTTTCACGGCGGTAACAGGGGTTCGAATCCCCTTGGGGACGCCATATCGATATGAATCTGGGCACCTGTTTTCCCAGACACTCCGGATCTCCTCCGTCCATCGTGCTGACCAGCGCTTCCGCCAAGGTTTCCACATCGCCCTTTAGTTCGATCATGGTGCCGGTTACCCGAATCTCGCTCACCAGGAGCTGGAGATAGCGCTTGCCGAATCCGCTGTTTGGATCCAAAAGCCGGTCCCGCAGCACCTGAATAAAGGCCGTAATCTTCGCTGGCGTTAAGCTGTCCAAGGGCATCCTCCGCTGTTGACGAAGGCCCGCCATTTCAGCGAGGAGCGTCTCCCGCTGGCGTTTCAGCGCCTCCACTCGAGCCGAGAGGGTTTGATCAAGCGGCAGAATGCCTTGCTCCACGGCTTCATACAATCGTTGAAGACCGGTTTCCGTTGTCGTGAGCGCCAGTTGGACCTCTTGGAGGCGTTGATCATCCTTTGTCCGGTGCTCTTTCAGTCGTCGACGCAAAGCGTTCAACATGGCGGTGACCCGAGGCACCGTGAAGACTCGGTCTGCCAGTCGCTCGAGCACCAGCCGGTCGGTTTTGGCGCGGGGCAGGTTCGGCGTCGGGCAGAGGTGCGTCGCCTTGCTGAGCTTGGTCGTACACTTGTAATACTGATAACGGCCGCTTTTTCCCGTGGCCAACGCCATGCTACAGCCGCAGTGGCCGCATTTCAGGAGCCCCGTCAGGAGTGTCTGGCTGCTCACGATCTTCGGCGGCCCCTGGGTGGGCTGGCGATTTTCCCGCAAGCGCTTGACCTGATCGAACAGCTCGGGATCGATGATCGGCTCCACCTCAAAGTACACCCACTCGCTTTCCGGCTTCGGCTTTTGATTCCGCACGTCATAGGTGTTGAAGACCCCTTGGCCCCGGTAGACGGTGTCCGATAGGATTTTTTGGACTTTCTGATTGCGCCAGCGGCGACCTCGCATCCTGATCCCGCGGCTGTTGAGATAATCGGCAATGGCCTTCATGCCCATTATCTGGCCGCGGTGGCCCTGGAGATAAAGGTCATAAATCTGCCGTACCACGGCGGCCTCGTTCTCCTCGACGGTCAAGCGCTTTTTCTTGCGGCCGCGATTGCCGACCTGATCGGTTTCTTTTAGCCGAAAGCCAAAGGGTGGCTTCGCGCCATTGAAAAAGCCTTGCCGGGCGTTCTCCTTCATTGAGCGAAGGGTGTGCTTGGCGTTCTCCTTGCTTGAATATTCATCAAAGAGCGAAAAAATTTGCCGCGCCATCTCCCCGGCTGGGTCGTCACTCGTCTGCTGACTGATGGAGATGATCCGAACGCCTGCCTTCTTGAGCCGACGCTCATAGAGTCCAAACTGAATCGAATCCCGGAAAAACCGGGAGAGGGAATGAATGATGATCGATTCGAAGGGCGGCGGACTGAGTAAGGCATCCGCCATCATCTGCTGTAGTACCGGGCGGCGGTCGTCCGTGGCCGAGGCCCCCGGCTCCACGTATTCTTTCGCAATGACGTGACCGTGGCGGTCACACCAGGCTCTCATCTGGTTAAGCTGGTCTGGGATCGACAAGTCGGCTTCGGCTTGTCGACTGGTCGAGACCCGGGCGTAAAGGGCTACGGCCATCCGGTTTACCCCTCCGTCTCAAGCGCTGGCTCGGCCGGCAGCGCTGCCAGGAGTTCCCCGAGCACCGCGCCGACCAGTTCGACTTCGGCCGCGAGCACGTTCGTGCTGGGCCAGGGATCGAGATAATCGATCTCGAGGACACAATGATTTAAATTCAGCTGTCGCACGCATCTGGCACCTCCTTTGGCGCTTTATGTATTCCGGCCCGACCCGAACCGATCCGCGCCCTCCGGCCGCATGAGCAGCGCCCGAAGGTCACGTTCGAATCCATTGCGACCGAGCTCGTCCAGCAACACTTGCTTGAACGCCGCAAATTGCGTGGGCGGCAGCGCCGCTTGCGCCACAGTCAGCAACCGATTCTTCCGGGGGTTCAGCAACCCCACGATACTGTCTACCTTTGCCATGTCCGATCCGATCCCGTCATCAAAAAAGTAAAAGTTGATCCAATCCCTTTCCAAGCCCCCGCTGGGGCAGGTCTATTTCCGACCCTTTTTTGAGAATACCGAAAAGCGCGGCCAACCTTCGCTAATTTGCAAAAATAGTTTTGACAAGCGCGGCGGATTGTGGGCGATGGCTCGGCCGTCTTGGGACGATTGCGGGCGATTTTGAGGTAAAATAAAAGGCGGAACCGGCGGATTGTCGAAAATGCCTTCTTAGAAAAGGATTTTTGTAAAATCGCCGTCTCTCAAAATCCCCCGCATAGTCTCGTTTTACCCCTCGTGAGCCCTCGAAATCAGGGGCTGAATGCCTGAACATACCAGCGCTATTGTTTTGTAGTTTGGGTTTGTGAAGTTCTTCAGAAGAAACAATGGTGAGCCGAGGACCGCATTCAAGAATCCTGAGGCCGCTCGAATTACCCGAGGACGACCACCACACGGCTTGGGTCGATAGCGATTGAACTTAGGGGGCCGGACCATCCGACCCCTCTTCGATGACTTCCGGGTTGTTGTCAGTGGCGGAGCCGCGCTGTCAGCTGCTGGACTAGGCGCTGCTCGAGCCAGAGTTCGGTCGCGCGCCGCACCGTCCGCGGGCTGGTGTAGTACCGTTCCAACCACCGCCAGTCCGATGAAGTCAGCGTCGGCATCAGTTCGCGCGGAATGCCGTTCCGCTCCCGGTATTGCTCGATGCATCGGGCCACGATCGCCGGATAATGCTCGCGTTGCGGCGCCGGTACGGTCATGACCGCAAGCCGGTTGAGCAGGGCGGTCGGCATGAGCCTGATCGAATTTGCCGTGCTGATCCAACTGATGAACGACAAATTAGCGTGCCCGCCCAGGAACTCGTCAAAAAACCTCGCTGCGGTGGCGGGTTCAAACAAGCTCAGCAAGGCATCCCAGGGATGGCCGTTATGGGTGGCGGAGCCGGGCTTATCGATTTCATCGCAAACGATGATCGGATTGGCGACTCCACCCTCATGGATCGCCGTCAACGGTCGGCTCGGGTGCCCGCTGGCCCAGCCCCGGGCGGTGCCGATGAGATCGCGCGCATCGGCTTTGCCGCCGAGGCTGATCAATTGCACCGGGACTTTCGATAATTGGCCAAGCCGATTCACATAGCTGCTCTTTCCGAGGCCGGGATCCCCCAGTAAAAGTAAAGGCGACAACTGAAAATAGCCTCGCCCCAAGGCGCGGGCCGACAGCTGCCGGATCACCCAGTCGGTTACCCGACCAAACCAAGGAAATTCCTCGTTCAAGGTCTGCTGAAGGTGTTGAAGATCCGGGACCGGGGCCAAGGGCGTCGGCAGCTCAAGCCTGACTTGGTAACGCTTTAAGGCTTCGGCGACGACCTTGTCTTTGCTGGGACTGACGGCCTCGAGCACGTAAACGCCCGAGCCAAGGCTTGAGACCACCTGCTCACCCACGGCGCGGACCTCTGGCAACCGCGGAGCGAGGTCCGGGCTGTCCAGTACCGCGCCGATCAACTGGCCCACCCAGCGGAGGGCCTCCTGAGGCGCTTGTCGGGCAACCGCCTCGATTAGGCGGATCAGCCGGCGGGTCGTGTCATTCTCCGGCTCGTCGCGGTGCGTGCGGCGGAGTTCGGGCAGGCCGAGCGCAAAGGCTTGGGCCTTGAGATCGAGGGTAGCATCGGATCGGCAGGCGAGGGAATAAGTCGCCTCGAAGTGCCCGAGGGCTGCAGCGATCCGCTCCAGTGCTTCCGCGAGTTCCGGGTTCAACATCCCCTGCTCGCCGAAACTGAAAAATTGCGCCAAGCGATGGGCGAGTTCGCCAAGCTCTGGGGCCACGGCCTTGGATGAGCCGAAGCTTTGCTGCCAAAGAAACAGCCGTTGCAACATCTTGAGCACCTCGGCTGATTCGAGCACGGCCGTGCCATCCTGGGCCGTGGCGCACCGCTCAAACACCGCTTCGGGATTTAATGACGTATCGCGCATGATCGCTCCTCAATCTAACGCTAAAGCGTGGTACTGGCCGAGCAATCCGTACACGAAATTCACTGCGTCGGTCTGCCGCTGTTCCACGGCGCGGTAAACCACGGCGAGAGCCAAGCGGAGGACATCCTGATCGGTGTAGGCATTTTTGGCAAGATTGAACATCCAGGCGACAATCCGGCAATTGCTTTTGGTGTAACCCTGAGCGGGATTGATACGATCGAGGGAGGCGACAAACGGAGCGCGGTAATGCTTAGTCAGGGCATTGCCGGTATTCATCGGTTGCAACGGCAGGCCGGTCGCTTCACACACGCCTCGGCTCAACCGTTCAGTGAACCACGCCTCATCCAGATCAAACTGCAGGTTCAGCTTCTTCGCCTTGGATCGGTACAGATATACCATGGCACGGGCCGGATCATCCCGTCGGAGCGCCTGAATGCGGGATACACCGCGACCATCTTTTTTCTCGTAATACCGCCAGTAGCACGTCTTACATAGGCCACGTTTTTGATTAAAAACATTCGGATGGCCACATTGGATGCAGTTGCTATGCAAAACTTTACGAGCGCGGCGAATTTCCAAAAGAGACTTTCTTGCTGCACCAGATTCGATACCTGTACGCTGTGTAATCTCGGACCAGAGGGATAGCTGCGTGTGATTTAACTTAGATGTTGATTTCATGGGTGCTCCAAAATTTCAAGAAAAGTTCCATACACAAAGCAGCAGATCGGCCAATGTAAAGAGTCAGATATTTCATCGCTGACGAGAAGCTTTACGCACGGATGGCCACAAAAGTTGCTTTGTTCGCGCCTTTCTTGAGTCTTTTTTCTGTGGTTAAATGCTGTTTTGTGTATGTGATGCGCAGGATATGCACAAACAGGTAACCTGTCAACTGCAAAATGATCAAACGTGTATATCGGAGCGGCTAAAAGCTGTTCTCGAGGAGCAAGGGCTCAGTATCAAAGCATTCGCGCAACGCGCTGACTTGCCGTACCGTACCGCTCAAAGCTATTTGAATGGTGAGCGTTCCCCGAATGTGGAAGGGCTGACAAAGTTAGCTACGCGAATGTGTATAAACATCACTTGGCTACTTACGGGCGAGGGACATCGGTACTGGAATGAAGACGTAGCAGAGGAAGGACAATTCATAGAGGGCCGATCAAATGATCGAGCTGATGCCCTACCAAAGGAACGAATAAAGCAGTGGCTCGACTTCTTTTGGGCGCAAGCCGATGAAAAGGAAAAGGCTTGGTTGGAAATCGAATTTCAGCGTCGATTTCCTGAATACAAAGAATGGCTAATGCAGAGCGATTCTTAGAAGAAAATATCGATTTAGGACTTGATTGCGCTACCAAAAGGAATGGGGATATGACTTCGATTAGAGATAGGCGAATTGCATTCCGTGGCAAACGCTGGATTTACCTGGGCGGGCAGTAGAATCCATCACTATTGCCAATTTTTATCCTAATAGAGTTTGCAGTTTTCTTTATTAGTGAAAATCGCTGAGCAATCCTAGATGATTCGCCAAATGAAGACTGGAAAATGCTCTGAGGGCGCCTTGAACAAAAATCATCTGCAAATTTGATAATAAATATTGGGGGGATGCATGTCGACTTCGAATGCCCAAAAGGATCTTTGCAATGTGCTCCGTTATACCCAGGAGCTCTTGAGCTTTCATGACAAGATCGTTTTCGATCTGTCCACGGAACCCTATCCTGTCTTCGAAGAAAATGCCGTTTCAGGTCTTGAAGGCGTTAGCATCAATGACGATCCGGAAGCCTGGCTTTCGATCAAACGCCTCCGCGAGACCTCGCCCCCTCAGCCGGAGACTGAACTCGAAGGCTGGATCACCGTCGATGCACATCCATCCCCGGATAAAGCCCCGCAACTGATCGAAAAACGCATTGTACGCCTCCCGTTCGATGAGGTGTCGGAGATGCAGACATCGGGAAAGATCAGCTCCGACCAGATCGTGGGAACTGAAAACCAGGCTGCTAAGCCGCCTGAAGTGCTCGACGTGCTTCTCTATTCGGCTCAGCTACCGGACCTCCAGTCGCAATTCGACCATTACCTGAAAGGGCCCTGGGCCGAATGGGCTGAAGTGGAGCGACCGAGACGGCGCAGCATCGATTTCTATAACAAGCTCTATCAGATCCACCAGCGCATGCAGTCGCTTGGCGCAGACAACCCGATCGAGATGGTGTTTGGGCTCGGGGTGGCGCGCTGGAAGATCGATCAGCAGACCCTCAATCTTCCATTGATCGAGCAGCAGGTCGAGATCGAGATGGACGAAGCAGGGACGCTGTACGTTCGCCCGCGCAACACTGCGCCGATGCTGGTTCTGAAAGTTTTCCATGCGCTGGAGGTGGAAGGCAGCAAATACTTTCAGAAAGAGGCTGCGCCCCGGTTCCAGGCGATGGTCAACGATCCCGATGTGGGTTTCTCGCCGTTTGAGCGGATAACCTTTGATCCCATTCTCCGGATGGCGGCGGCCAAGTTATCGCCCCGCGGACTTTATGTGCCCGATGAAACTGAGGGCAACTCCACGAGGATACCGCCCAAGGCCGATGACACCCTCCGGATTACCGATACCTGGGTGTTGTACGTCCGTCAGCGGATGGAAGATTTCCGGCGCGAGGATATCCAGCGCCTTATCGATGCCGTGGAGAGGACCGAGGATGAAGCGCGCCTCCCGCAGGCCGCGCTTAAATTCGTTACGCCACCCAGCAAGGAAGCGGTGCATGGCGATATCGGGTTTGACCTGGGAAACACGAATTTTGACCTGCCGAATTCGATCGGGGGTTGGCAAGGGGATCTTGGGCAATCGTCTTCCAGTGCCGAAATCGCGAATCGAGCCTTTGATCAAAAGGTCAATTACTTTTTCCCGCTGGCGTTCAACGACGAGCAGGGCGAGATCGTCCGGCGCCTCGATCACGAGGATACCGCCGGCGTAGTTGTGCAAGGTCCACCCGGGACGGGCAAGACCCATACGATCGCCAACATCATCTGTCACTATCTGGCCACCGGCCGGCGGGTTTTGGTGACGGCCAAAACCCCGGAGGCCCTCACCGCCGTTCAATCCAAGTTACCCGAAAGTATCCAGAGTCTAGCTATTGCGGTCATCCACAACGACCGGGAAGGCGGGCGACAATTGGAGCGGGCGGTCAACGTCCTGGCTCATGAGGCCAAGCAAATCGATGTGGCAGCCAGCGTGCGGGATGTCGACAGCAAGCAACGTCGTTTGGCAGAGATAGAAAAGCTTCTCGAGCAAATCGATATCCAGCTACGTCAACAGGCAGAACGGAACCTGAATCCCGTGTCCTTCCGGGGACAGGAGATCCTGCCCATGGCGCTTGCAAAGCAGCTGGCCGAACAGCGGGATCGATATCGCTGGTTCGAAGATGAACTGACGTTGGAGCAGCGCCATGAGCCCCGCTTTGGCGAAGCCGTGATCGAAGAGATCCGATCCTTGCGGGCGCAGCTGGGCTCCGATTTGGTGTATGGCCTTGAGGATTATCCATCGTTTGAGGCCCTACCGGAGGCGTCCCGCATTCTATCCGCTCACGCCGAAATCGGGCGCCTGGCACAACTTGAACAGCACACTTTGGAGGCGGATCTTCCGATCATGACCCTGGACTCGGACGGCGCTTTGGAGGAGGCGCGCGCCCTTTGCGACTGGCTTCAGGGATTTGCCGAGTTTTACCAGGCGATCGAGGCTGAGCCTTGGTTATTGCGGTCATATCAAATTTTTCTGGGAGACCAAAAGGCCGATCCCCTGATATGGCCGGCAATGGAGAAAGCGTTCGATGAATGGATCGCACTTCATGAGGAGGGCTGCGGCTTTCGGATCCGCAGGATAAGTCTTCCGGAGGTTGAGTTCACGGATGCGGCCTTCGATCGTGCCTTGGAGAAGCTCGCACAAGGCAAGAATCCCTTCGGCCTCATGCCGGCATTGTTCAAAAGCCAGTTACGCCAGCAAATCAACAAGGTCCTCCATGGCGGCCAAGCGCCCACGGAGCCTGAGCAGTGGCAGGATGTCCTGGCGTATCGCCGCTGGACCAAGACGCTCGATGCCTTCGGAAAAAGCTGGCTGTCGATCGCTAGAGAGTTCGAGGCGCCGACCTTTGACGAAGAACGGGATACTCGTGAACTGACGTTCTTCCGCCTCGGGACGCTCATCACCCAACTCAAAGCCACCCTAGCCAGCCTGGATGACCGGCGGGCGAGCCTTTCGCGCCTCTTTCCTTATGGGGTTGAGCCGAAAACGGTGCTGCACCAAGGTAGTTGTGATTACGTGCTAAAGATTCTCGCAGTTCATCTGGATAAAGCCGAAACTCTCGAAGCGCAAGCCGTGCGCGACAAATTGTTGGCTTTGGCTGGCAACAAGTCTTTGCCGTTCCACACTGATCTTCGGGAATTAGCCGAAAATCTCGGTAACGAGGCGATCTCGGCCGGGGACCTCTTCAAGCTGTGGCAAGCTTTGATTGACGAGGCGCGCCGCCTGGCCGATCTTCAACCGCTACGAGCCCGTCTGGAAGTATTGGTGGAACAAGTAGCGCAGGCTGGCGCTCTGCGGTGGGCGGAAAGGCTTACGCGTGAACCTGTCGAAGCGGACCGTCCGGACCCTTGGACGCCCTCCGATTGGCTCGACGCCTGGTGCTGGTCCCAGGGGCAAGGCTACATTCGGACAATCGGCGATCGGGAAGTCACGCAAAGACTCACGGAGCAGCGGGCTGAAGCGGAAGCGGAACAAAAGCGTCTTTTCCTCGATGTGGTTCGGCTCAGGACCTTCCTCGGATTGAAGAAGAACCTCTCTGGTCGGATCGAAACGGCCCTTGCTAAATTCGTGTCGGCGGTCGCGAAGCTGGGTAAGGGCACCGGCAAGACCGCGGTGCGGTACCGGCGGATGATTCGGGAAGCCTCCCTGGAGGCGGCCGATGGCGTGCCGTGCTGGATTTTGCCGGAATGGCGCGTCTCCGAGCAACTGCCGCCGGAATTGAATGCTTTTGATCTCGTAATCATCGATGAGGCGAGCCAGTCCGATGTGACGGTGCTGCCGGCGATTATGCGGGGCAAGAAAATTCTGATCGTCGGTGATGACAAGCAGGTATCACCCCTCATGGTCGGCATCGATGACAAGAAAATCGTGCAACTCCGGACGACCTATCTCACGGGGCTTCCCTTTGGTGATCAAATGGAGCCGACCACTTCGCTTTACGATCTTGGGTCCATGGTTTTCCCTGGCAAAGCCATTTTGCTGCGCGAGCACTTCCGATGTGTTGAGCCGATTATCCGGTTCTCCAGCCGGTTCTACGACAATGCGCTCATTCCACTTCGGATTCCGAAGGCCACGGAACGGCTCGATCCGCCCTTGGTGGACATCTACATCCCGCATGGTCGAAGGGTAGGGGACATCAATGAGGCCGAGGTCGAGGTGGTGGTTCGGGAAGTCACGAAACTTACGCAGGATTCCGCCTTCCAGCATCGCTCCATTGGCGTCATTTCCTTGATCGGCGACAAACAAGCCAAGCGCATCTATGATCGATTGATCGGCGAGCTTGGGATCGAGGTGGTCGAGCGGCACCACATCATGTGCGGTAATGCGTCGACCTTTCAGGGGCAGGAGCGCGACATTATCTTCCTCAGCATGGTAGCGTGCCCCGAAACAATCAGCGCGCAGACCGGCAGGATGTACGAACAGCGGTTTAACGTGGCGCTCTCCAGGGCTCGTGATCGGATGGTCCTGGTGCGTTCTGTGGCGAAGAGTCAGCTTAAGCCGACCGACCTCAAGCATGCGGTCATCGAGCATTTCGAGAACCCCATGGGGAGTGGGAAGACGGCGCAGTCCAAGGGCGTTCTCGATGTCTGCGAATCGGAGTTCGAGCGGAATTTCGGTCGGCGGTTGATTGATCTCGGGTACCGTATTCGGCCGCAAGTCCCGGTCGGCAGTTACCGGATCGATTTCGTCATCGAGGGCGCCAACGATCGTCGCTTGGCGGTCGAACTGGATGGCGACAAGTACCACGGACCGCTGCAGTGGGCGCAGGATGTCAAACGGCAAAAGGCCCTAGAGCGGATCGGCTGGACTTTTTGGCGCTGTTGGGGCTCGAACTGGATTTCAGATCCGGAGGGTTGTTTGCTGGACTTGAAATCGACCTTGGGTCGTCTTGGCATCGAGCCGATCGGGGCTGAAAGAATTCAGGAGATCTATACGCAATGGATTATGGAAGATTCACCTGAAAGGACTGAATCCACAGGTAATTGGACTCAATGCGCAAATTCAGAACTGGCACCGAGCAAATGCTATGAGCCGGAGGTTTGTTGATAAATTTGGCATTATACCGTTCACCGCCAGTGCTATGGTGGCTTCGATGGGCGATACCTATAATTTCACGGATCGCGACGCCCAGCTATGCTAAAGTGCGCGCAACTTCGAGTAAATTCCCATCGATGAAGGATCTATCCTCGATGGTTACTTTAATGCGAATTAAGAGCTAACGGAGAGAAGGTGCCAGCCCATTGGTGTCTCTTGAGGAGGGTTCTGCAACACCCCTCGGAGAGACGACCATGGACTGGCAAACTCAACTCATTACGGTGTATCTGACGGTGTGTGATCTCTACCGCAGGGGCCTCTGGGTCCATGGACAGCGATTCGCGCCCTATGCCGATCTGCGCTTTACGGATGAAGAGGCCATCACCCTTTATTTGTGTGGCATTCTCGATGGAAAGTGCCAGATCAAAACACTCTACGAGCATGCCCGGCGCTATTGGCGCGACTGGTTTCCGCATCTGCCCAGCTACGGCGGCTTCGTCCAGCGCCTGAATCGGCTCGCCGACGTGTTTCCCGCGCTGTTGGAACGCTGGAGTCCAGCTGGCGCGCCCGCCACCCCGATCGGGGTCGCCGATTCCTTCAAGGTGGTGCTGGCCCAGCAGGCCCGGCGGTATACCGCCAAGGTTGCCAAGGACCTGGCGGCGAGCGGCTATTGTCCGACCAAGAAGCTCTACTACCACGGGGTGAAAATCCACGTGATCGGCGATGAGCGGCCGGGCACCTTACCCCGGCCCCGCTATATCGCGCTGACGGCGGCGAACCTGAACGACGGCCCGGTGCTCGAACAGATTGCCCCGAGCCTGGGCTATCGAAATCTGTTTGCCGATAAGGCTTACGAATACCTGTCGCGCCAGACCTCGCTCCCGTTCACGGTCTTCACGCCGGTGCGAAAGACGCCGGGACAGGCGCATCTCGATGCCGCCGACCGGTTGTATTCCACGGCCGTGTCGCGGGTTCGCCAACCCATTGAAGCGCTGTTTAACTGGATTCAGGCGAAACCCGGTATCGAGGCGGCCAGCAAAGTCCGCTCCTCGCGGGGACTCCTCGTTCACGTCTTCGGCCGCCTCGCGGCTGCCATGTTCCTGTTGAACCAGTGGCCGGACAGCCCTTAATTCGCATTGAAGTGAGCATTCATTGAGTGGCGCAGCGTGGTCGGGTGCAAAGCAACGTAAGCTTACGGCTGTCGAGCAGATCGATCTTCATGTCGCCGTTGAGATCACGCAGATCGTTGGCATCGCTCGCCGGTGTATTTTTCGCGGCAAGAATCGCATTGAGGTCGTTGTTATCGATATCCCCATCCAGATCGATGTCCCCTAATTTCGGAACGACGATTGTGACCGATGACGGATCGCTATCGCTGGCACCGTCGTTGACCACCAAACTAAAGACGTAGTTGCCTTCCAGCGTGGATACGAAGTTAGGGGTAGCTGTCGTCTCGCCGGTCAGCAGTACATTTGGTCCTGACGCCTGAGTCCAGAAGTAGGTGAGTGGAGACGGTGCGTTGTCTGGGTCGTTACTTACGGTACCGTCGAGTATTACAGTGCTACCCAAGCGTATTGATCGGTTAGCTCCAGCTACTGCCACTGGCACTCCATTCGAATTCTCTGCGTCAACTAATTTTCCTACCTTAAAGTTAGTGATTTCTATTTGAGCATTTGGGTCACCAATACCATGCAGTAATAGAGTGATTCTATGTTTGCCTGCTGTGCCTATAGGCACAGCTCCGGAATTCACCCATTGATCCGGTACTACGCTGCTTCCTCCAATCATCCAAATTGGCATTCCATCAACAGAGAGTGAAAGATAATCACCATCCCCTATGTTCTTAAACTTGTAGTCAAATTGGATCGAAGAAAACCCCTGTGGAATTTCAGCATCGAAACTAATCGATGGGGATGAGTGTTCGTGGCAAACAAGTAATAGCGCACTATTAGTGTAACCTTGACTATAAACTGCAGCGTCACAGTTTCCTAATGGCGCCAAACTGTCTCCATCATATGTCAATGCCTGCTCCACGAATTTTAAATTATTCACCCTTTGTGTGGGTTCTCTTGTATTAAGTATCGAATAATTCCATCCCTTTTCGCACGGACTTAGGCTGGCATCCATCCAAAGCGGTCCATTTATAAATGTTGTGCCGTTACAATAAGGTAAATCGCCAATAGAATTCGGCGCGATTGTCCATCGGTACCATTGATGAACACCACTATGATCGTTATCAACAATTCCGCCGACGGCCTCATCTGTGAAAAACTTATCTCCCACATCATTAGGGTTGTTTAGACTGTAATTGTCATTGAAACCAATTGCTTCATCACCAACCCCAGCCGAAATAACCGGACCTGGGTTAGAGTAATAGTTGTCGAGCTTTTCGAATTTACTCATAGGCAATACCGAAGCGAAAAAACCCTTATTAAATCCCCATACTGCGTCAATTGTTGAACCGTCCCACGGGAGACCAATCCCGATATAATCACACATTCTAGATACGTGATCTGGTCTATCCAAAGCAGTAAATTGAGCTTCTGTTACTAACTTTGCATCCGTTAGGAAATATCTAGCGGCATAAGTATTGACAATTGTTCCTAAGGAATGGCCGATGAAGTGCACGGGCTGACTGTAACCCGGCCCCAGTGCTTCTAGAAGCCTGCTTGCCAACACTTTTCCTGCATTAAACGTTTGAAGTCTTGCTTCTTGGTAGTCATCGATAGAGACGCAAGCCAACGATTTATCCTTAAATGCTCCGGTCCAAATGTATTGGATTATATTTACCCGATTACCAAGTTGGTCATAGATTAGCTTAGCGGCACCATTAGGTTTAAACCCGGTCCACAATTTCAAAGGAGCATCAGCTAAATCATCAACTGGCTGTAGTCCGTGTGTGAGCACTACGGTTGGTAAATTAGGATCAACCTGTCCGGCAAGCCATGATGGCGCAGGCGGTTTTACACGATTAGAACTGTCCAAGGGATCTCGGCCATATTGAATTTCCAATTGATCGGATACCCCATCTCCATCAGTATCTGAATTAGTCGGGTTGGTTCCGTGACTAAACTCCTGCCCATTCACTAATCCATCGTGATCAAAATCGTCATCGGCTCCTTGGACCAAATCTCCGAACCATTTCAACTCCCAACAATCACTCATCCCATCATGGTCTGAATCGATTGAGCGGCCATCCACCGAGGCATCGATTTGTGCCGTGGGCTGGCCGTCCACGACTGTAACGGTTTTCTCCAATAGCATCTCGCCTTGGGAATTCTTGACTTTCAACTGATAATCTCCCGCGGCTAAATCCGGGATGAAATAGGCACCCGCACTATTCACGGTATCGGAGGCCACGAGCTGACCATTCTGCCAAACCTCCACCGTGAGATTTTCCACATTGCACCCACTACGGCTGATTACGCCACCGATAGCCGGCACGAAATGGGTGTTTACACCTTCAATTAACGGGTCGAGTTGAACGCCCCGATAATCTTCATGCTTCAGGTTCGCCGTGAAATCGACGAAATAACCGTTTCGGGTCACAGTGAGTGTCCAATAGCCTTCCGCTGAACTCCCGGACGGAACGTTGTCGAACGTGATAGTGGCCTGCCCGCTTTGGTAACTGGAACTATCCGGTGTTGGCGAGGAGCCATCAATCGTGAAACCCACCGGAATATTGTTCTCGTTTTCAACGATTCGAGGTTGGGCCGAAGCCAGCGCCAAATGATTCGCCGGTCCAAAGCCCTGGTTGGTGGCCTTGACCTTAATTTTGACCGGTTTGTCGGCCATGACGACATACGGCAGGTAATAATCGAGGACGAGCTTCGGCATGGGTTTGACGTTCACCGTCTCGGTCTTGGTCGAGTAGTGATACGACTTTCCGCCATAGCTGTAGTCAATGCTGGCCGATATCGTGTAATTCCGGCCTTCGGCTGCCGTGCCGCCCGCTTCGCTGTTGGGCACGAGTTGCCAGTTCACACCTCCCTGACCTTGCAGACTGCCTCCATTCAATGCTGTCAAGCCGGTCTGTTCGGTGACGATCATGAAGAACAGTTCGCTTGCATCCTCGCCTCCGCTGTCCTTGATATCGAGCGACAGCGAAACGTTCTGCAATGCCGCGACCGTCGGCATCAGATCAAGCTTAACGTTGAATGCTTGCCGCTCCAGAGTGGCTTTCTGGTCGATTTGAATTTTGACCTCGCCGTGTTCGTTCAGGGGGGCGGGTACGTTACCGCCCAGCCAACTGCTACAGCCGTAGCAGGGCTCGGAAACGATCACCTCCTTCGGGCGGATCACGGTCATCGAGATCGGCATCAGGTAAGTGTTATCCGTCTGCCGGTCTTCCCACAGGCCCTGGAAACCGATGTAGTGGGGACTGGCGGTATCCAGGTTTACGGTAGTGCAGCGTTGCTCCAGAGTTTCCTCCAGGCCGTCGATATCGAAACTGGTCTGGGCACCCTTGGTGGTCAACGGATCGATGCTGTTGAAATGTCCCACCCAAAACGCTTCGTTTTCCGAAAAGATGCTTTGGGCATCCGGCCCACCGCTCAAGTGAGCCAAACCTTTGATATCCGGCTTGAGGCCAAACGGAACATTTCGATTACTCTTCACCACCAATCGGTACGAATTACCTTGGTACTCCAGGTCGCACAGGTCGCCATCGGTCTCATCCTTGACGTACCGGATCGTAGGCAAAGCGAGATCCGCGGGCTTGGTATAAAGAACCGGAATGGGCGTGGAGGTTGTGCTCTGTTCTGCTTTTCCGTCCAGGGTAAACGTATATTCGCCCGAAACCATGATATTGCCTAACAACCGGCTGTTCAGCTTGGCGTGCTCTCCATCCGGAATCGTCGCCCGGAATGGGATCTGAATGGTTTCGCCCGGTTTAAGCTCGTCCACCGTGAGTGTCTTGGCGCCGTTGCTGAAGACAAGTTCGACTTCGTTATCAACCAAATCAAGCGCTGCGGCGTTGACGAGGAGATTCCGCACGGGGGCGTGATTGCTAGTGTTGGTGATGATGATCGATCCCTCGTAGGTATCCTCCGGGAAGAAGGACAAGTTAACTCGTTGCGGATCAGCGTAGAGTGTCGGCTTAACGAGATCTGTCGCGTAGGTGATGTTTAGCGAAACGTTGTACTGGTCCTGGATCGTCGTTGGGGTGACCGAGAAAGCGACGTTGACCAGATTGATCACCAGGATCGCCTTGACGCGTTGTGGTTCCGTGCCGGGCTCGATCCTGATTTCACCGTTCAGCGTGTCGTGGCCGGGAGTACTGATCACATAACGATAGTCGCCGGTTGGAGCATTCTTGAACAAGGCCAGCCCATCGCTATCGCTGACAATCTTGATGACGTCGTTGTACTCTTGCCGGCCATTTGGCGTTTGATTGACATAGAAGTTCTTGCTGACCAGATTGACTTCGGCTCCGGGCACGATGGCACCCGTATCATCGAACACCTTGAATTCGACGTTACCGGTCGAGGCAGTTGTCACCTGTGCCGTGAGATACACGGGCTGCACCTTGCCGTCGTAAGCCATATCGAGCTGAATGACATAGGTGCCCAACTGCGTAGCGGCTTCTGGGCTGAGCTGGATCTGGACATCCTTGGCCTGGGCTGGATCTAGGTCTCCTAAATCGGAATTCACGAGCCGAATCCAGGGGTAGGCGATCGGATCGTGGACGCTCAACATCAGCTGGTTGACGGATGCAGTCCCCTGGTTGGTGATGGTGATGTTCTTAACCACTGTCTCACCCGGATGCACTCCCGCAATCAGCGGATCTGGCGTCGCCACGGGTTGGCCGACAGCCTCTTTGAGGTTCGCCGTGATCAACACCGATTCTTTCGAACCCTCGGCAGAAGCCGCCACGAACGTAAAGATACCGGGTGCGCTGGGCGGAGAGCCGGGGGGCGCAGTGATCTGGACGGGTATCTTGAGCGTCTGTCCCGGATTTAGAGCCGTGGCGAGTGTCTCGCCGCCGAGACTTGCGTGGATCTCGTCATCCGGGTTGTCGTCCGCGAGGGTGTACTGAAGTCCGGTGAGCGGAACGTCGCCGATATTGCTCAGAGTAATTTCGACAGTCCGGCTTCCGTTCATCGGCACGTTCAATACCGTATTTTGCGGTTGGGCCAAAAGTCCCAGAATTCGGAAATCCGCCGTGCCGTATTTTTCGAGGCCGTTGTAGAATACTGTCGCCGAAACCGTGTAGGTGCCGGCCTCATTGGCGAGAGGCTGGAATCGGTATTCGAATTCTCCTGCGGCGTTGGTATAGGCTTGGAACTGCCGCTGGAAGCCCTTTGTTTGAACGGTGAGGGTCACGGGAACATTCACGATGGGCATATCACCGGCGGTCAAAACCGAGCCTTTGATCGGAACATCCTGACCGCGATCGTATTGCTCGCTTTCGATAGCAACACTGAGTTTGAAGCCCTCGATATGAGCGCTGGCGGTCACGTCGACGTTATTGTCCTCGTTACCCGCCCGGTCCACGGCACGAACCGCGAAGCGATAGGTACCTTCCCGAAGGATGCTGGCGTTGAAGCTCCGGGACGGGTAATACACGGTTGCGTAGGGTATCGTGTAATCGACGGTGCCCGTGGCATTGTCCCAATAGAGCCGATAGGCATAGACATCCGGTGAAGGCGAGTGAGTCCAGCTCAGTTGTACGCCAGTGGTCGAGGTTTGGGCTAAAAGAGCCGAGGGCGGATTAGGTGGAACCGTATCCACCGTGAAATGCCGTGATGCCGGAGATGCGTCTTCATTGCCTGCTACATCGCGTGCCTTGACGGATACGGTATGCGAACCCTCGGCGAGTGCCGTGAAGGTCTGACTGGTGGACGTACCAAAGTCGGACCAAGGGCCACTGTCCAGGCGATAGGCGAAGTTCAGGGCACCGGGCAGATTGTCGCTGCCGGACCAGTTGAATGTCGCCTCTTTGGTCTTGATATAAGACGCTTCGATAGGCCCGCTGGTGATCGTCGTATCGGGCGGAACGGTATCGACGACCTTGAGCGTCAATGTCGCCTGAATGTCGTAGCGGGTCTGCGTGGCCGAATTCCACAAAGTGATCGGATAGGTTCCGGAAGGGACAAATGCGCCCGTCGAATCTCGCCCGTCCCAGGTCGCGCTATAAACACCATCGCCGGTTTCCTGGAGCGGAAGGGTCCGCACCGATCCGATGCGCGCTTCGAGCGGCAGGTTTTCGGCGACTTGGGCGGTGATGGTCAGCGTATTGGTGCCATCCGCCTCAAACAAAGCGGGTGATAACGTCAACGATTTCGCCGACGCGACGACCATCGTGCCGGTGCTCGGGAATGCGTTTCCTGATGCGTCGCTGATTCGAATGGTATAAATTCCGTTCTCGGCGAGAAGATCGCCGAACTTGCCATTCCAGACCGCTTCGTAGGTTCCCTCGCTGCCGACCTCTTTTAGGGGAAGCAGCGGACTTTGATCGCCGGTCGGTGACGTGACTCGAGCATTCAGGCCGGATTGCCCAGGATCGGCAAGAACAGTCAAGACGACGGCGTTGCTACCAGTTGGAACGAAGGGATCCGGCGAGGCAGCGATCGAGAATACCGCGACCTTGACGCTCAGCGTGGATTCCGGGTAATACCTGAGGGACGAGACCTTGCTGAAAACTTGCAGACGGTAAGTGTTCGCACCGGCGTAATTGCCGAAGCTATCCTTGCCATCCCATTCCGCAGTATAAATCCCTGACGCTTCGGTCATGTCGAGGACCCGAGTCAGGGCTTTTGTAGCGTTGTTGACGATGTGCAGTTCCAGGCTCATTCCGGTTGCCGCATTTACGGAAACCGTGGCGAACTGATTGCCGCCCGGCGTGAACGGATTGGGGGTGATGGATTTGAATGTGCCGACCCCGCTGATCGTGATCTGGCCGGAGGTGGCTTGCTGGTTGCCGGCCTCGTCATAGACATAGATGGTATAGGTGGCATCCCGCATCAGATACGGTCCACCGTTGTTGACGGAGCCAAACACGGCGTCCCACTGGGCCTTGTACACCCCGGGCTCGGTTTCGGCGAGGGTCAGCCTCGTACGGTTCTGGCTGTCGTACCACCAGTACGGCGGGGTTCCAAAGCGGAACCCGACGCTCAATCCGGTCTGCCCCGGCGTCGCCTGTACCGTGATCTCCGCCGCATTCGTGCCGGTCGGCGAGAAGGGATTGGGAGCGGCGGTGACGGCGCTGATGCCGGCGCTGACGGTGACGGTGGCGGTCGGGTAGTAGCGCGCGGCGCTACCGGTGTGCCACACCTCGACCCGGTATTGCCCGAGCGCCGCCGCCGTTCCGAACCCGTCGAGGCCGTCCCACGTCCCGGTATAGGTGGTGCCGACGCCGGTCATCGGCAGGGTCCTGATCACCTGATCGTACTGGTTGGTGATCGGGTTTCGGCCGAGGATGCGCGCCTCGAGGTTCAGCCCGGCCACGCCTTGGGCGGTGATGACGATGGTCTCGTGATTGGTGGGGCTGAGCTGCGAGGGCGCGACGGTGACCTGGTTGACCCCGCTGATCGTGATCTGGCCGGAGGTGGCTTGCTGGTTGCCGGCCTCGTCGAAGACATAGATGGTATAGGTGGCATCCCGCATCAGATACGGTCCACCGTTGTTGACGGAGCCAAACACGGCGTCCCACTGGGCCTTGTACACCCCGGGCTCGGTTTCGGCGAGGGTCAGCCTCGTACGGTTCTGGCTGTCGTACCACCAGTACGGCGGGGTTCCAAAGCGGAACCCGACGCTCAATCCGGTCTGCCCCGGCGTCGCCTGTACCGTGATCTCCGCCGCATTCGTGCCGGTTGGGCTAAAGACTTGTGGAATAGAAGGGTGTAGCCCTTCGACGGTTACCTCTCCCGACGGTCCGAGGTATGTCGAGGTCGCCGGATTGAATACACGAATGGGATAATTGCCGGCGGTGAGCAGCACGCCCTGGTCGTTCTTGCCATTCCATTGTGCCGAGTACGTGCCGGGCTGAACCTCGGCAAGGATCAAACCGCTTCGCACGACTTGGGAGCTGTCGGGAGACAGCACGCGGATTTCCAGGCCGGAGACGCCTGGTGTGGCGCCGACGTCAATAACGGTGATTTGGCCTATTAAGGGGTTAAAAGGATCTGGTGAGGTACTAACGACCGAAACTTCCGTTGCGCCCCAGGCGTTCCAGGAAAACAACGATAAAATCAGAAGGGCAACATGCAGATTTTGTCCTAGTCGGCGTGAAATCGGACCGTTCATATCCCCCCAACTCCTTAGTAAATTCCGGGAAATTATTCTTGATATTTGGCATCCCGCTTTTTTATTCGGCCCTCGCTGCCGGTGAGTTTGGCCAATGATCGAAGTGGCTTCGGTGTCTCCAACCTCTATCGGATAAGTAATACCGTAAATTTCCTACAAAACCGCCCACCACTAACGGGTAGGCTAAAACCCATGCTGCTCGTATTGAATAGAATTGAAATAGCCGCATAGGCAACCAAACAATCTCCGCTTGCGTTTCGTGCAGATGGATCTGGATTTGTCCAAACTGTTTCGGTTTGCACAGATGTCAAACCAATCTTTAATTAAAGTTTATTGTAAGCAAACATTGCGCCACATTAGTTTATTCAATAAACATCAATAACTTATAGGGATAACGTTTTCGATAGCGCTCATACTGTTAAATTTTCCTTACAGTCGGGTGTAATTTTCCGGACATCAGCACGGTAAACGAAGCGAATGGATCGTGAGAAGGAGGACGTCCTAGAACGGCGCTGATGAGAAGGATTTGAGTTATGGTCGAAAGCTGGCGGGCCAGTAAAGCGCCCTAAGGTGGTGATGATTTGTAAAGTGGACGCTTTGTATTTTCGGGAATTGGTCGCCGATGACCGTCATGGGATGCGGTTCGGTGGGCCCCCAACTGCGTGGCAAGGAACTGGCGACCATAGCCGGGATGCAGCTTGGCAAGCTCGATAGCGCACCCATTGGATTTCTGGTGCAGCAGCAAGCCGACGATGCATATTCGCCCCCCCGCTTCTCCGCAGCCAGTCCCCTTATGTCGCGGAGTTGTTTACCGTAGCAACGCAGTTCCTCCGCAATCTATTTCGGAAATGATGCAGATGACCGTGCCCTCGGCACGGCCGGTTTCAAGACAGTGGCTCTCATAACGGTCTACTGAAGTGGAATCAACACTTCAGAAGATCGCCGAAATTATGTCGAGCGCGTCGTTACATCAACCGTGAAAAGCCCCGGTTTTGCAAGGCGTTCGTAGCATGCCATCCACTACAGTCCACATAATCGAGCATTCTGCATAATCGGCCATTATGCCAAGCTTGGCATAACCGGAAGAACTATCTGTTCGCGGGCTCCGACGCCGGCGGCCAGCGAGCGGCGGCGATCTACACCCTGATCGGCACGGCCAAACTCAACGGCCTCGATCCGGAGGCGTACCTCCGGACCGTGCTGGCCCGTATCGCCGAGCATCCGGTCAATCGGATCGACGAGCTCCTACCCTGGAACCTCGCCGATCAGGTGACGGAACTGACTCAGCCCATCGCGGCTTGACGCCGTCAACACGGTAAGGCTCGGACGCTTACAGGCTAATTGGACCGCGGACTCCCGAAATTCGGGGGTATAGGTCTTCGCTTTTCTGGGTTCTGTCATGAGGACTCACTATAAGGGGGCTCCAAAGGAGCCTAGGTTGTGTGTCCGGAATAGTCTAGCCACACCACTCTCATCCGGGGTGAAGGTCTATGACTAGCCTCGCGCTGGGTTTCAGTTGCGAGTGCTGAATCCCCCAAAACCCCACGACTAGCAATGCCAGCATCGAGAGTGCCGGAATAGTAGCTGCAGTCGCGATCGTAACACTCCCGGGTTGAATGTTGGCACTCAGGGCATCGCCACCCCGTCCGAGATGGTGTTGATCGCAATGCCGAGGGCGCTTGTGCCGCTAGCCAAGGCCGTGAAATCGAGCATCGCCAGGACGAAGCTGTCAGCCTGCAAGTCCTCCAAATGAGGCGCCAAGCAAAAGATGCAACACGTCGCACTGGGTTCGAGCAACCGTATGTCGAAGCGGTTGTGGTGCCCACCCTCCAAGCTTGGGCGTCGGCTTCTGTCTCCGCAAAACCGACGCTTCAAGTCCATATGCTCAGGGAGAGAAGCTTGGGAGCAATTCAGCCACCTTACTTTCTTTTCTTACTCCTTGCCTTTCTCGAGGTTGTCGGTGGCTCGGTCTTTAACGGTTCTTGGACAACCACCGGTGTTGGGGCTGAGCCGGACGCTTGCGGGAGGCTGTTTAACGACAAATTGACAAGATGATCGGCTGCTTCTTCGGCGGTTGCGCCACCAAGACCAAATATTCCGCCCCGTTTCCACTCGCCTGATCCACCCCAAGCAATATCCCCTGTACGGGTATCTATAATCATAATTTCGAGAGAGGCTCCCATGCCTTTCGACAAGAAAATATCCAGCTTCTCCGCCTTGAGGCGGGAAAACACCAGATAATCGGTTCCCAGCGATTGTCCGAGAAGATTTGTCTGCCGCCTATCGATAATGCCCGTGTTTTCATAGGTGGAGACCAATTGCTCCAGAGCAGGCAGTGCATTGCGCTGGTTGAGTAAGTTCGCTACGTGGGCAATCTCCAGCACACCGGAAGAAACCAGCTTGCCGCGTAGGGATGGCCCTAGGCGTTTGTTGATTTCATTTCGCAGAGCCAGAACAGAATCCGGAGCCAACGAGGTTTGAGCTTTCACTGGCAATACGGCAACCCGTTTTCCGGCAAAGCTATTTGTAGAATTGCTTTCCACTATGCTTTGTTTTCCGGAAACCGTCATGCATCCGGATAAGACCAAAAGCGTAGTGATTAGCAACAATGTTTCTGAAAGACGCACAATGTTAATTGGTAGATTCATTATTTTCCCCTCCCGGACGCCTTTGCGCGTGTCATGCGGCTTGCCGTTGTTTTGCTAGCTCAACACCCGGGAAACGAAGAATCTCGACTTGCGACTTCAAGCGATTCCCCCGTGGCCGCGGCACAGGGTTTGAGCGGTCCACGTTGCGAGCGATCCCGGCAGTTATAGATCAGAGTGCACACCACGCTCTGACAATGCCTTCATGTCGAAAGCCGTCCAAGAGCGAGGCGTCACGCAACCGTTTACGCAGCAACGTGACCCATGGCTTTTCGGATGCCGAATCCCAAGAAACCGATTGCCATCAACAGGAGGGGCGAGGGTGCCGGCACGGTAGCCACGGCGCCGACTGTGACACGCCCTGTTTGAACGTTCGTAGTTAGCGGATCACCATATCCATCCGACAGGGCGTTGATCGAAATGCCGAGAGCGCTGGTGCCGATACCCAAGGTCGTGAAATCGAGCGTTGCCAAGACGAAGCTGTCGGCCTGCAAGTCATCGAGGTAGGGCGCCAAACAAAAGATGCAGCCCGTCGCACTGGGCTCGAGCAGACTCACCTCGAATAGGTTGACCGTTCCCGCGCCGGTGCTAAAGCTGACAAACGCTTCGCCTGCCAATTCATCACCCAGCGCTCCCCCGAAAGTTAGACCGGTGAACGCCAACAAGCCGGCATTGAAACTAAGATCGAGATCGAATGCCCCGAGTGACGGCGCCGTGTGATTGCCGAGCCCCGCGATTACCAGATCGACCTGTACGGGGGTGCCGGGATCGACCGTTTGGGTCACGGGGTTGATGCTCAGAGTGATCGCCTGAGAGGTGGCTGGAATCAGCGCCAGGCACACCAAGGCTTTGCGGAGCAGCATTTGGAATGTTTTCATTAGGCTTACCCTTAGTTTGAAGTGAGCATTCATTGAGTGGCGCAGCGAGGCCGGGTGCACAGCAGCGTGAGCTTTCGGGCATCGAGGGCGTCGATTTTCAGATCGCCGTTCAAATCCCGCAGGTCATTGGGATCGTTCACCGGCGTGTTCCGGGCGGTCATGAGGCTGTTGAGATCGGCGTTGTCCACATCGCCGTCCTGATCGAGATCGCCGAGTTTCGGCACCGTGATAAAAACCGAATCGGGTGGACTTTCCATCGCGCCATCGCTGACAAACAGAGCGACGGAATAGATCCCCTCCTGCCCAGGCGTGAAGGTGAGGTTTGATGTGTGGTCACCCGTCAGCGAAAGCGTGGCGCCGGTCATCTGAGCCCAGCGATAACTCAAAGGTTCTGGACCGTTATCGGGATCAACGCTGGCACTGCCATTGAGGGTCACCAGGCTGTTGAGCCGCACTACCCGATCCGGGCCGCCATTTGCGGATGGCGGCACATTGGGCGGTGGAGGTGGTGGAAGCGGCTCGGTAACGGTTTGCGCCAATCGATTGCCGGCGGCGTCGTAGGCATATTCGATGACCGTGCCGTTGCCGTAATCGGTGCGGACGAGACGGTTGAGGTCGTCGTAGGTATGGCTGACCTGGTCCGCCAAGCATAGGGCTGGGAACAGAAGCGCCACGCAGCCGCTGGTAGTCCGCCGTGGGCGTGCTTTGACGAACTTCTCGCTATCGCAGTATTCCATCTGATGGCTCCTGGTGTTGAGCTTTGATTTCTTGGTGTTTGCGCAGATGCACAGGAAATGAGGCAGAAAATCATTGTAGGCAGTTACTGGCTTCGCCAGCTTGTAGACAGATATCGCGAGACCTATTGAAGACGGCTTTATCTAGAGTCCTCATGGTATTTTTCTCGACAGCCCCGCCCATAAGGTCATTTGCCTGACCACCAACCCCAACCGACAGACCGAAGTTCAATAGATGATTTACGATCTCGCGTTCAGTTGAGAACTCCTCGGCAACTTCACCACTCTTAACAAGTGCTTGGTTTTGGCCATGCGTCTTGTACATATCAATGGCTGTATAGCCTGCTTTGAATAACCCTGCCCCGTAGCTCTTTTCGTCAGCCTTTTCCATCAACCCAAGCAGCGAAGTCGCTTTTTGGCCCAGCCATTTAGCGGCTTTCCATACAGTATGAGATCCCGTTTCATTGGCTGAGTCGGCATCCACTCTTTGCACTGCACCGACAGGTCTTTCAGGCAAAAGATTGTTATGATCTCCATCCGACGACTCGAAACTTGCTTCCGATAATCCTCCTTCCTTTGTACTTAACCCACTCACATCCACCAACCTCACCGGATTATTCAAGGCATACACATACCGGTTGAGGGTTTGGCCATTACTCAAGGAGCCCCTCAATAGGTCCTGCCCGAAAAACCGCCCGAGTTCCGGGCTGTAATAACGGGCACGCGCGTAGTTGAGCCCAAAGCCTTCGTCCATCACCCCGAATTGGCCGACGAAACGGAACGGATTGTCGGTGGATTGCTGGAGATTCATCACCTGGCCGAACGGGTCGTAGGTGTAGGTGTCGGTGATCTGTCCATTGAGATCGGTCAGCGCCACGGTGCTGCCGATGGGGTCGTAGTGGTAATAACGGGCCTCCCCATTGGGAGCGACGCGTGCAATCAGACCCAGGCCGTAGACGTAATAGGCTTGGGGCTTTCCGGTTGAATCCGATTCCACCAGAACGTCGCTCAGGGGATTTGAGAGATCAAGCGTGTAGCGGATCGGCACGTGGTTCCGTTCCGCTGCGAGCCGATGCCCGAGACCATCATACCGATAGGTTGCCGCCGCCACGTCATTCACCCTGATCAATCGGTTTTCGATGTCGAATTCAAACGTGGCGCTGGGTTTCGCTAGCAGGTTGCCGTTCTCGTCATGCCTGACGGCTTTCCCGTTGAGGTCAGTCAAGCGGTTGGCGTCGTCATAGCTGTAGCTGTCGATCTGCGGACCGAATACCGGCGCCAAGGGTTCGGTCCGGTCGACGGCTATGCGGTTGCCAACCGGATCCAGCGTCAGGTTGTATCCCGCCAACATGGACTGATCGGGCTTGTAGTTGATGAGTTGCGTGAGTCGGTCGGCGGCATCGTAGGCATAGGTCGCCTCGGTGCTGTTGGGATTGACCGCCGCCGTCAGCCGGCCAGCCGCGTCGTACGTATAGGCGGTTACACCGCCCAGCCAATCGGTGACGGACTGCATCCGGTTCAGTGCGTCATAGACGTAGGTCACCCGCTTGCGGTCCGGATAAACCACCGCCACCCGGTTGCCGGCGGCGTCGTACTCGTACGCCACCGTTTGGGCATAAGGGTCGGTCTGCTGGACCAAGCGGTTGAGCTCGTCGTAGGTGAAGGCCGTTCCGCCGAGGGGATCGGTCATGCCGACGAGGTTGCCGACGGCATCATAAGTGAACGCCACCGTGGAGGTATCGGGATAGGAAATCGTTTCCAGGCGTCCTGCGGCATCGAAGCCGTACTGGGTGACCTTCCCGTTCGCATCGGTACGCTGGATGGGGTGCCCCACGGCATCGTAGGCGTAGGTCTCGCGATGGCCCAGGGGATCGGCTTCGGCCACTCGCCGGTCGAGGGGATCGTAGGTGTAGGTGGTGGTATGGCCGTTCGGATCGGTCATCGCAATGCGGTTGCCCACGGCATCGTAGGCGTAACTTGCCGTGCCGCCCAGAGCATCAAGGGACTGGGTCAGGCGTCCGAGCGCATCGTAGGTGTAACGGGTTTTGCGGTTATTCGGATCGATGACCTGCGTCAACCGGTCGCTAGCGTCATAGGTCAGGTAGGTCGTCTGGCCGAGCGCATCGGTCGCGCTGATCCGGCGATTGAGGCTGTCGTAGGCCCAGCTGGTCGTATGACCCAGCGGGTCGGTTTTCGTGATCCGATTGCCCTGTGCGTCATAGGCAAACGCCGTGTTTTTTCCTAGTGCATCGGTCACGCCGGTCAGGCGATTAGCGGCATCGTAGCTGAACCGGGTGGTGTGGCCGCGTGGATCGGTGACCGACACCCGGTGGTCGGCCGCGTCGTACCCGTAGGTGGTGGCGTGCCCGAGCGGATCCGTTACCGCTGTTAGAAAGTCATTGGCGTTATAGGTCAGGACGGTCTCGCGTCCCAGCGGATCAGTGATTCCGGTGCGATTGCCGTTGGCGTCGTAGCGGAACCGAGTCGTGTGGCCGAGGGGGTCGGTCGTTTCCGCTAGCCGATCGGCGGCGTCGTAGACGAACGCGGTAATGCTGCCGTTGGCATCGGTCCGGCTGATCCGCCGACCGGCGCCGTCGTAGGCGTAGGTGGTGGTTTGACCGACCGGATCGGTGACCTTGATCACATTGCCTTGGGCGTCGAAGGTCTGGGTCGTCACCCGGCCGAGGGCGTCGGTCAACGCGATGGGCTGGCCCGTGGTGTCGTAGGCGATTTGGTGGGTATGGCCCAAGGGATCGGTCACTTGGGTGAGATTCCCATGGCCGTCGTAGACGAAGGTCGTGGTGCCGCCTTGGGCGTCTGCCCGCTGCGTCGGGTTGTTAAGGTCGTCGTAGGTGATGGTCGTGACTTGGCCCTTGGCATCGGTCTTGCTGGTCACGTTGCCGCGCGTGTCGTAGGCATATTTCGTGACATTGCCATTCCGGTCGGTCACCTGAATCCGGTTGTTCTGGGCGTCATAGGCGTACTGGATCGCATGGCCCAACCCGTCGGTTTCCTTCACGAGGCGGCGGAACCCGTCATGGGTGTGAATCGTGGTGCGCCCGAGAGGATCGGTGATGGTGGTATCACCGGGTGATGGGCTGTTGTAGGCGAAGGTCGTCACGAAGCCGCGCCCGTTCTTTTGCGTGACCACGCGGCCTTGGCCGTCGTAGCTGTTCTCGATCAGCATGTGACCGCGTCGGTCGGTAATCGTCGTGACATGGTGATCGGCGTCGTAGGCGTACGTCTGGACCGCCCCCAGGGGATCGGTGTCCGAAATCAGATGCCCCTCGGCATCATAGGCGTAGCGGACCGTCCGTCCGATTGGATCGGTGAGTTGCACCAAATGGTTGTCGGCATCGTAGCTCAGGCTGACGGTCCGACCCACCGTGTCGGTGATCGCGGTCAGATTGCCGGCGCCATCGTACGCGAAGCTCAGGGTGTTGCCGTTTGAATCGGCAAGCGCAATCAACCGGCCTTCGGCATCGAAGGTTTGCCGGGTCTGGTCCTTGGCCGTCAGGGTGATACTGTTGTCGGCGCTCTTCACCAGGCGGCTGTAAAGCCCCGGATATCGGGAAGAATAGCTGCCATCGCCATTCGGATTGTAGAACTCTTCGTGCCCATCGCCCTGTTTGATCACCGCTGAGCCATCGTCCTGTTGAGTCAGCCGTGCGTTGTAGCTGTGCGTCCAACCGCGCCCCAGGGGACCCGAGTAGCTGTCCTGGTCGTTATAGGTGCGGGTGAAGGCGAAGGGGAGGCTGCGGTCGGGGAGTTTCAGGTCGGTGTGCTGGTAGTAGTAATTGCCGGTGGCGGTGTTGACGGGTTCGGCGGCGAAGCCGGATGGAGAAATTGACTTTGAGCTGCCGAAGGTGATTGACGCTGGCGGCGTAATAAAACTGGCCCCTCTCGTATCAAAAGCGACATGAGTGTGCTGAGCGTTTGCCCCAAACATGGGCCATGCAGAAGAAGCAGGGCTAGTGCTCTGGGTATTTATAGCATAAAGATAAGACTGGTTTGCTCCTTCGTTTCCTGTGATATAGACGGTACCATCGGTTCCGATAGTAGGGGAGTTAATTGCTTGAAATGAGCCCTCGCCGGTACTCCATAAAACGGCTCCCGATGAATTCAGTGCAGCAATGCCACTGCTCGCTGTTTGAACATAGATAGTCCCATCGTTTCCAATGGCCGGACTTCCAAAAAAGGAATATGGGGGGTGTGATACTTTATTAAACTTGTCAGTGCCATCAGGATATATGGCATAGAAATAATACCCATTCGAATCATAGCGCACTGAATAGATAGTACCATCCGTATCCACAACCGGTTGACTTGTTGGTATTCCATTTAAGTACCGTTGCCATACTTTAGTTCCATCTGAACGAATGGCAACCAGTGTTCCGTCTCCGGAAATATAAAGATCACCGTTAATGCCTACGATAGGAGGATAAGGGTGGCTTGCAGTAAATGGAGAGGATGCATTAATGATAGAGCCATCGCTGACATTTAGGTCGACAAGAGACGATACTGAATCCCAGTTAAGTGAGAAGATGGCGCCGGTCACGGATATGGCGGGAACGAGCTCTCCGCCTTGAGCAGCCCATTTATACTGGCCTGACGATGAGAATGCTCGGATGGTGTTTGCTGATTGAACGTATATCGTCGTATCAGGACCAATTGCAACTTGACCGCAGCCAGATCGGAATCCGCCGTTCGGATTTGCAGCGATGGTACGGGTCCACAGAACCTGACCAGTCGTATCCAATGCATAAATTAAGGGATCACCGCCAGCCCCGTAGGTAAGGGTAAAATAAACGGTTCCATTTGGACTCACAGAAGGGATCCCAACTCTATCAAGAGCGCCAGAACTCGCGTTGAAGCTCCATTTCAAGCTTCCATTCGGATTCAGTGCTAACAACTGATTTCCTGAAGGAAGATAGATCGTCCCGTCCTTAGCTAGGGTAGGTACCGAGCAGCTAGACTGAGTTACAGGATATTTCCACTTGATACTGCCCGGCTCTCCGGAGACACCGATTTCAGCTTGAATAATTCCCAAAACGAAAACGCCCAAAAGTGCTGCAACACGGCTTATACCCATTGGTGTTCCTTTCTTATTCGGTGGGCAAATAAATCAATTTCGAAGACCTTGGAAAACAGTTCTTGCTAGCCCGATTGCTTAGGAATGTTGCCCTTGCGGTAATCAATGTTGTCGAGGAGCACATTTGTCACAACAATTGGATGTTACAATCAGCGGCATGCTTGCGGCGGTGTTTTCATCTTGTTTCAGCAAGGGATGCAAGCTTGGATATTCCGGTGTTGTGTCACCACAAACCTTAGCCCGTTTTGTGGATGGTGATTCGTACAGATAGTGATACTACCCGCTTATGCCTTGTGCAAAGCGTTGCTCTAGCCATCCGCTTTCCCTCTGTGATAGTCCTCAGAAGTTTCGTTTCAACAAGCACTTACGAGGACATAGCAAAAGGGTTGCCAACTTTCGTGAGATCGAGCGCGAATGAAAATGGTGCCTAATCTATCAATGATTTAGGATCTATCTCGCACGCGCTTCAGATGGCGTAAGGGGTTGTATGGCGGGAGTGTTACGAAACTGTAAAAACCATTGACATTTTGAGGTCATGGCACTCTTAAGGCGTGAGCTGGACGGTCACGCGTAAGCGCAGCCGCGGCATAGTGTTAAGCAGCGTGGAGGAGTCGTCTAGGATCTAGGAGCGGTCATCGTCAAACTGTAAAGTAAGCTTTACAGGTTCTGACGAACCAATGGGTCCGATCAAATCTGAGTGGAAAAGATTCGGTACCGGCGAATCGATGGGGAAAAAGGGAAGTAAAAAAGCCGGGGTTTTAGGCCCGGCTTTTTCCTGCGCGTCTCGGACGCATAGCTTTTCATAATTTAGTTACCGGGTCATCTCTTTCGGATGCCGGTGCTCCACTCGGTTGTAATGCTTCCAGCACAGCCAAACCGATCCCGCGATCGTGCCGAAGAAAACCACGGCCAAAAACAATTCTACGCTTGTCATCATAACCCCCTTTGGATGAGTCAACTCGTTAGTATCACTTTCGGCCTGAATGTTCTGTTGGTTTCATCAGACCTGCTTATGCATTCCATTCAACTATTTTGTAAATCTCTATATGGGGGCGGCTGATCGAATTATTGATTCAAATAGGGAAACAAAGTGATTGCGAGGATTCAACAGGTGCTCAGCGAAGAGGGCAGATGTAGCGCAGCATTGAAAAGGATGTGACTACAATGACTACTATAGCTAGTTTTAGTATAATGGTTGATGTAAGTTAACCGTGGGATGCGGCCTTTATGAAGACGATTACCGCTAAAGAAGCTAAAACTCGGTTTGGTGCCCTACTGGAGCAGGTCGCCAAAGAACCTATTCAAATCACCCGTAGTGGACGCCCCTATGCCTATGTTTTGTCTGTGGATCAGTACAAAAGCCTGATTGAAAGACGTATGACTAAACCGTTATCCGAGGAAAAAATTCACGAAATCCTTACGAATTATTGTGAGGGCGTCATCAGCCGACATCAGGCGATGCGTGATCTGGGGGTCTCCTGGTACGGTGAGGTACTTGACCTGATGGCGATCCACGGTCTTCAACTCAAACCTGTGGACCCGGACGTGTTGGAGAAGATGGTTATGGACATTACTCACGCAATGGGTGGCATTGATGAGTAAAACAAGGATCATCATTGCGATACCTGATGCTGGCCCGCTGATTTCATTGGCGAAAGCGGATGCGCTGGATTTGCTGTTGGTTTTCAAAGATCGTGTCAAGATCGTGATCACTGATGTCGTTCATCATGAGGTCACCCACAATCCGGTGGATTATCCGGATGCGACCAAGATAAGAGATTTTCTATCTCGCCATTCGGATCAAGTTTTGGTCGAAAAGACAACTTATGGTGACCTTGTTCTATTTCGAATGCAGAACGACCCGGGCTGGGACTTTCCACCTGATGCGGGTGAACTATCCATTCAAAGTTATGTGGTGAATTTGGTCGATCGGCCGCCGGGACCGCCGGTGTTGGTGATTACCGAAGACCAATGGTTTGAGAAGCATTCAGGAACAACGCCGGGCAATATCCATCTGGTATCTACCAGTGCCTATCTCAAAGCGCTTTACAAAATGTTCAATATCCAAAGCGCCGGGGTTGTTCTTAAAAAGCTATTTAGTACTACAGCCGCATTTATTTAGGTCTAACAAGCATGGTAATCGACTGAGGAGACTGCCATGCAAGACTCGATACGACAGTGGGACGCGGAGCTGACCGCACTGCATGCGCGGATTGGCTCGCGTTTT